>CEAX01023015.1_pt1 | contig 245907 bp, 188 predicted proteins | sample 554721 | NCBI WGS metagenome assembly CEAX01 (sample SAMEA3182098, study PRJEB8094) | gut metagenome | biome: human; feature: gut; material: Stool; isolation source: human stools | place: Canada | collected 2012-05-30 | reverse complement strand
TGCGATTATAGCTTCTTGGCTCGCATGCAGTCAACTATCAGATAGATGATGAGGAGCAGATACATAACGCATCTGCGATTATAGCTTCTTGGCTCGCATGCAGTCAACTATCAGATAGATGATGAGGAGCAGATACATAACGCATCCGAGTGCCTGCGAGGTTGTCATCGATAACGGATTGGTGTACTCAAATCCCATGTAGTTGGTAAGCGCGGCAAATACGCCAAACAGTGCGCCGCCGGCTATGAGGCCCGAAGCGATGAGGGTTCCTCGATCGCGGCGAGCGTCGTTGACAGCCGAGTCGGTCGAGCGGCTTGAAACGAACCATGAGATGGCACCACCGATGAGCATGGGGGTGTTGAGTTGCAAGGGGATGAACATTCCGAGGCAGAATGCGAGTGCCGGAACACCGAGCCAGTTGAGGATGAGTGCGAGGATGGCACCTACCATGTAGAGAATCCACGGAGTGTCGCCGCCCATCATGAGGGGCTCGATCACCTTGGCCATGGCGTTGGCCTGCGGAGCCACGAGTGCGTCGGGGCCCGAGAATCCGTAGACATCGTTGAGCACGAGAATTACACCACCCACTGTGGCGGCTGAAACGAGTGTGCCGAGGAACTTCCAGCTCTCCTGCTTGCGGGGAGTGGAGCCCAGCCAGTAGCCTATCTTGAGGTCGGTCACGAAACCGCCGGCCATTGAGAGCGCGGTACACACAACGCCGCCTATCACCATTGCGGCAACGATGCCCGATGTGCCCTTAAGACCTATTGCCACGAAGATTGCCGATGCGATAATCAGCGTCATCAGCGTCATGCCCGACACGGGATTGGAGCCCACGATGGCGATTGCGTTGGCGGCAACGGTGGTAAAGAGGAATGCTATCACCACTACCACGAGCCAGGCCACGAGAGCCTGCCAGAATGTGTTGATGACTCCGAAGTAGAAGAAGGCGAGTACTGCTATGAGGGCTATGGCGATGAGGTAGACGATGTGCTTCATCGATATGTCGAGCTGCCAGCGCACCTCCTTTATGTCGCTGCTTTTGCCCTTGAGCTCACGTGCGGCGAGGCCTATTGCCTGAGCTATTATCGACCATGACTTCACGATGCCTATGACACCGGCCATGGCTATGCCGCCGATACCGATGAGGCGGGCGTAGTCGCTGAAGATGGCTCCGGGCTCCATCGAGGCTATTTCGGGTGCGCCGTAGGTTCCCATGAGGGGAATGATGATCCACCACACGAAGATTGAGCCGGCAAAGATGACGAATGCGTACTTCAGGCCCACGATGTAACCGAGTCCGAGCAGGGCGGCACCGGTGTTGACGCTGAACACGAGCTTCGTCTTGGCGGCAAGCGCCGTTCCCCATTCCGAAGCTATTGAGGTGACATTCTCGGCCCACCACTTGAACGTGGCAAGCACGTAGTCGTAGATACCTCCTATAAGTGACGCTATGATGAGTGTCTTGGCCTGTGATCCGCTCTTTTCGCCCTTGCCTTCACCGCTCACGAGCACCTGGGTGGTGGCTGTGGCTTCGGGGAAGGGGTATTTGCCGTGCATGTCCTTAACGAAGTATTTGCGGAAGGGGATGAAGAAGAGTATTCCCAATATGCCTCCGAAGAGCGAGCTGAGGAATATCTCGAAGAAGTTGACCGCAATGTCGGGGTATTTGGCCTGAAGGATGTAGAGCGCGGGCAAGGTGAATATGGCACCGGCCACGATCACTCCCGAGCAGGCGCCTATCGACTGGATGATCACATTCTGTCCAAGAGCGTCCTTCTTGCCGAGTGCGCTCGATAGTCCCACGGCGATGATGGCGATAGGTATTGCGGCTTCAAACACCTGGCCTACGCGCAATCCGAGATAGGCGGCCGCCGCACTGAATATGACGGCGAGGAGCAGTCCCATGCCCACGGAGTAGGGAGTCACCTCGCGGTAGTCGCGTGCAGGGTGCATTACGGGATGATACTGCTCGTCGGCGGCGAGCTCTCTAAACGCGTTTTCGGGTAGTCCGGCCACGCCGTTGTCGTTGGTCGCCGGGTCGATGCCGTTGACGGCATCGTCTAAGTTTCGGTTGTCAGACATGTTGTAGTTTAATGTGATGGTGATAAAAGTAACGTTTTGCGAAGTTAACAATTATTATCATCAACTGCAAGAGGGCTGTGTTAAAACGCATATAACGCCGACAATGGCATTGCGTGACATGGCGTCACAGCGTGTAGCCGAGCAGCTCCAGGATGAAGGGGGTGAGCAGGGCGGTGAAGAGGCCGTTGATGGTGAGTCCGAGCGACGAGAATGCGCCGTAGCGATAGCCGGTTTCCATGGCTACCGACGTGCCCACGGCGTGGGCGGCCGTGCCCATCGAAAGTCCTTGGGCAATGGGGCTCTTGACGCGCGACAGCTTCATCATCCTGAAACCTGTCATGCCGCCGAATATGCCGGTACACACCACGACGGCGGCAGTGAGCGCCGGAATGCCGCCTATGGCTTGCGTCACCTCGATGGCGATAGGGGTGGTGACCGACTTTGAGGCGAGTGACATGACCACCTCACGTGACGCTCCGAGTATCTGTGCCACGATGACAACCGACGCTATGCCCACGATGCATCCCGCGACTTCGGCAAGGAGGATGGGCAGAAACTGCTTCTTTATCGACTCGAGCTGACGGTAGAGCGGTACGCCAAGCGCCACTACGGCGGGTTTGAGCCAGAAGTCGATGAACTCGCCGCCCTTGGAGTAGGTGTCGTAGTCGATGTCACACACGAGCAGAAACACTATTATCGCCACGGTCGACAGCAGGATGGGGTTGAGCATCGATATGCCGGTGCGACGCTGTAGCAACTGTGAGGCCACATAAATAATAAATGTAAGGGCCAGCAGGAAGTATTGGTTATCGAGAAAGCTCATGATGCGGTGCTGAAAGGCGGCGCACAAGCTGGTGAACCCAACCGGTGACGGCGATGATTAGAAAAGTGCTTACTATCGATGCCCCGATGATGGGGAGCCACTGGGCTTTGATGAGCCCGAGGCAGTTGATGAGGCCCACGCCTGCGGGAACAAAGAAGAATCCGAGGTTCTTCACAAGAAAGTCTGACACGCGGTCGACCCACATCAGACGCACTATGCGCAGCTTAAGGGCGGCAGTGAGCAGCAGCATCCCGATGATGCTTGATGGTACAGGCACCCCTGTGGCCCATACGACAAACTCGCCGATTGCCAGAAACGCAAACAAGACGGCACATTGTAGAATCATAGTTCTGTAAGAAAAAAATTAAATATAGATTGTAAATCGGGCGCAAAATTAAGTCTATTTCTCAAACTGTCAATGCTTCTGTGCCGATTTAACGTTGGAAATGGCTAAATTATCCGTTTGAGGCTATATCGGGTGGTAATTCGTGGTGAATAAATATGCATTTATGCGGCTTTTGAACAGTTTTTAACTCTTTTAATGTCTAAAATTATATTGCTGAAAATGAATGAGATAACAATTTTTTTATGTTAAAAAACATAGTTTTATTGCATTTTTCTTGAAGTTGACCTAACTTTGCAGCGTTTTCAAGTGTATATAATAGCAAAGGTCCTGAAGAGTCAGGCCAATAAAAAATTGTTTTAGGTAATTAAAAAGTTAGTATTATGAACAAGATGATTCAGTTGTTTAAGAGTGGTATCAATGCTTACGTTAAGGTTGTCAGCGACAATCAGGTGATTCGCCTCTCGGCCAATCATTCGGCTTTCAACCCCGAGAAGCAGTAAGCCACGTTGCAAACCCCGGGATTCATATTCCATGAACCCCATTTTAAAAAGATATTAAGGCCGAAGAGTCGGATGTTGAATATTGTATAATTAAAATTTTTACAGTTATGAACAAGATGATTAAGTTTTTCAAGGAGAGTGTCAACTCATACGTTGAAAATGTGGGCCGTCATCAATATTTCCGTGTGACCGGTGATTGCTCACCTGTGTTTGACGACAAGAACTGATAATGCGGATCTCTCTCTCTTGATAATGAAAGAAAAGTAAAGTGGACGATTGTAAAATAGAAGTGTTATGAAAAAGTTTTTGAAGAAGGTACTTACGTGGTACTTTGAAGCATCTGCAGAGATGTACCGATAAATGTAGAGTGTATATGATTTTTTTTTCCATTCCGCAGGGAATGGGTGATAAGAGTAGATTAATTTTTTAGGAATCGTGAAAATAATTCACGATTTTTTTTTGTGCCCGGGCGAGTGCAACCCCGAGGGCTACGTAGTTGCCCAATAAGTGCCATCCATGCTATGGTGTAGCGTTTCTATTGGGCAGCTAACGCAGCCCTCTTCTTATATATAATGCTTTCCTATACCCGTGCAGCGGACGCATATCAGCGTCCTTGCGCGGGCCTAACCTTGTTAAGCAGCTAACGCAGCTTTTGCGCTAACGCGGGGATTTGCTGGTGACGGGTTTGCGCCCTGCGCTGACGCGGGGCGAGTGTATGGGTGTGCAACCCGCAAGGGGTTGTGGCTCGCGGATGGCGGTCCGCTCCACGGGTAGGTCTTTGACCACCCTTTCCACGGGTAGGCCTCCGGCCAACCCGCGGTTAAGTATGATATGCCTGGCGGCATATATCTGCCCGGGGTTTCCTGCGTATGCGCGCGTATGTGTATATGTCACGCGGAGGTGTCGGCGGGCTCGGCCGCCGAAGGGGGGCTGCAAGGGGCGGTGAGGGCGGCGTTTTCGCGGATGAGCTGCTCGATGCGCTTGTCCTTCTCGCGAATGAGAGTTAAAAGCGCTTCAATCGAGGGTGATTCTTCACCCCCCCCCATCGTTAACATATTTTTACAAATCATGTCGCCTTCGCCGGTTATCAGCCAATGGGCATCGAGCCAATCAAATGTTTGGACTATCTTCATGATGAAGTCAAAGCCCGGCTTGTTACGGCGCATGGCTACCACGCCTCTAACTGTTTGGTCGCCAATCCCTATTTTACGGGCGAATGAGGCGATGTTTAGGTTCTCGTGCTTTATGATTTCGTTTATTCGGTCGCAAATGTCCATAAATACGTTAAGAAATTCAACTATTTATTTGGTAGATTCAAATAAATGTTTGATATTTGTACCCAAAATAGCTTTGTGCTTTTACAAATGTAGTAATTTTTGCCGATATTTTAAGGCTATTTAAAACACTTTTGAAGCGTATAAGCTTAATAATATATTATTAATTTAACAGTTTACTTAATTATGAGAAAAACTTTTTTGAAAGTTTCGCTATTCTCATTTCTTGCACTGGGAATGTCAACTGCTTTTGTTGGCTGTAAGGACTACGATGACGACATCGACCAGTTGAGAACTGAAATAGCAGCAAACAAGACTGCGATTGAGGCTATCAATCAGAAGATCTCGCAGGGAGCTATCCTTAATTCGGTTGTACCTACTGAGGACGGCAAGGGTATCGTTATCTCCGTTACTAAGGACGGTAACACTCAGACCTACACCATTAAGAACGGACAGGACGGAACTACCGCTCAGGTTTGGGACATCCGCGAAGTTGACGGAAAGGCTTACTGGTTCAAGAATGGTGAAAACACCAACATCCCCGCTGGAACCACTGGTGAAACAGGCGCTCCCGGTAACTACTGGGCTCCTAACGAAGAGGGCACAAAGCTTGAAGAATATGCTTGGAATGCAGAAGCTAAGAAGTATGAAAAGACCGGTAAGTCAGTTGATATCGCAATCACTGTAGAGGGTGACAAGACTCCCGGTATCACTGCTATTGCTGACGCTAACTACGTTTACCTGACCGGCGTTCAGACCGGTACTGACGAAGCCGGCAAGCCCGTTTTCGGTACTGTAGCTATCTCTCGTAACGGTCTTCTCCGCGGTATAGTTTTCAACCCCGATCTTTATCTTGACGGTGTTGAAGGTACTCGCTATGCTTATGCCGACGGTGTTTATAAGACTCCCGGAACAGGTGATGCAACCGGTGAAATTACTGTTAACACAACAAAGGCTAACTTTACAATTCCCGCCGCATCTAACTGGCATTATGTAGCCAGCACTGCTGCAACTGATGCTTATCAGCTTGGTGAAAACGCTACTACAAGCTATGTCCTCAATCCTAACAACGCTAACATCGACGGTGTTGAGTTCAGCTTCCTCCCCATCGACAACAAGGAGCAAGTTGCTGTATCTCGTGAAGCTGAGGCTCCTGTTCCTGCACTCGTAGTAAAGGAGAAGCCCGATATGAAGGACGGTGAGTTGAAGGTTGTTTACAATATAGTTAATCCTAAGTCGGTTGTTTACACTGAAGATAGCAAGAAAACTCTTCCTGTTACCGCTCTTCAGGCAACTCTTGCCGGTAAGGATGTTGATGAGGTAATCACCTCTGACCTCTTCAGCCTTGTTATGGCTACAGCTAAGTTCACAGCTCTCAGCTATGTTCCCGCTACAGGATCTACCGACGATGTTCACCTTGACACTGACGGTAAGAAGGCTGCTGAAACAGCTTCTGATTTCGTTATTCCTTACAATCAGGATGCTGAGCACCTCTTCGATCTTTCTACTAAGATCCGCGTTTGCTACACTATCGCTGACTTCGACAAGACTACTACAACTGAAAGCCAGATGACTTTGGCTGAGGCTGCTACTCGTTGGGGCTTGACTACAAGCTATGATCCCATGACCTACTATGTAGGTACCAGCGAAACCGATGAGTCTAAGTATGCTAATGTTGCTGCTGACGGTAAGGTAACTCTTAAGTACATCAAGGATGGTGCTTGGGTTAACTGTGGTGACAACGAAGCTTCTCGCTCGGCTATCGGCAAGCACCCGATCGTACGCGTAACCCTTAAGAATGGCGACAAGGTTGTCCTCGTTGGTTATGTTAAGCTTGAGATCGGTGACAAGGCTGCTGTTCCTCCCACAATCGCCAACACTCCGATAATCCTTGCCGAAGGTACACTTCCTCTCCTTTGCGAGGCTAAGGACGACGCTGTTGTAAGCATTTGGCAGACTACCAGCGACAAGGTTCTTGCTGAACTCGGATTGAGCGAAGCTGAATTCAAGGCTAACTATACAATCGAAGGCAATGCTGCTACCGGCGCAACTTATGTAGAAGGCACTACTGAAAATACATTCGTAGCCGTAACCGGTAACACTTATGGTAACCTCGAATACAACGCTGACTCTGAGGCCGGTCCTACCAACGGTTTCTTGACTTGGGACTATGCAGTTGCCAACGCTAAGGCTATCGCAGCTCTTGAAGGCCGCAGCATTAAGCTGTTCCGTAAGTTTGTCAACAACAACGATAACAACATCATCCTCTATCTTGGTGTTGAGATCTCTATCGCTGCTGCTCCTTCTGTAACATTCGGTACTCTTGATCCCGTATTCCTTGCTGAAGGTAAGACCGACGAAGTAGGTATGCGTGTTCCTCAGGCTAAGAATACTCTTGGTATGAATGTTTCCGACTTCTATGCACTTCTCAAGGACTACTATACCGACGATGTAATCAAGGCTTCTTACACTACAACTCCTGCTGAGGGTTATCCCGCAATAGCTGCTCTTGGTGTTGCTCAGTCTTACCGGTTTGCCGCTGCTGCCGAGCAGATGGAAGGTCTTACTGTAAGTGCCGACGCTCTTTCACTCCTTTCAGGAACTGAAGTTATCGCAACTATCGGTGCTACTGACGGTAAGGTTACTTACAACAACAGCGAAAAGGCTAAGGAACTCCTCAATGCAGGTACTTCTGACTACAACGTATGGGCAAAGGTAGAAATCACTGCTACTTATGGCTCTTGCAAGCTTCCCTTCGCTGCTCTTGCAGGCAACAAGGTTCGCATCGACTTCAAGCGTCCTATCGTACTTAAGGGTGCTGAAGGCTATTCAATCTATCCCAACGGTATCGATCCCAGCCAGGAGCCTCTCGGTGACTTCTTCACTATGAAGGATTCTTACGGTAACGCTCTCTTCGCTCTTCAGAATAACGCTTACGCCGATGTTAACGGTATCTATAACTTCTACAAAGTAGCTACTCTTTCTATCGACTTCAGCCAGGTTGCTGTTAGCGGTGTTACATTCAAGATGATGGCTGCTGCGGGCTCAAGCGCTACTGTAACCCAAGACACTACTAACAAGAACCTCTACACTGCCAATATCTCTAGCGTTGATGCTCTCAACGATATCATGGTAGTATGTGACTACGGCAACGAAGTTCTTGAAAAGGATCAGGTTGTTAAGCTCCCCATCACAGTTGCTTACAGCTGGGGTACTCAGAGCGTAGAAGCTCAGGTTACTATCAAGGCTTTCCCGAAGAACTAATTTGATACGATTGTTTAATCCCTGATAACGATAAGAGCACTGATTGTTACAATCAGTGCTCTTTGTTACATAAAATAATGTCGATATGAAAAAAATATTTGTATTCATTGCCGCATCGCTTGTCCTATGGTCGTGCTCCAACTCGGGCAAGGATTCAACCGACTATGTGACCTACGAGGATGCCGAGGCCGAGTTTGCCGCCACCCTTTCGGCCGGCGACACCACCGAGGTGCTTTCGGCCGGCAACGCGTTGATGGACAGTCTGCGTGCGGGCAACATCGACTATGCCCTGTCGCAGCTTCGTTCGGCCGACACCGCCGGAAATGTCACCGAGATGAGTGACGAGCTTCGCGAGCGTATGCGCGCCCGCTTCGAGCGCTTCCCCGTCGTGGAGTGGGAGATCGACTACTACGACTTCTCGCTGCCCGGACTTAACGACCTGAAATACCGCACCTACATGCGCGCACGCGACGGCAAGAGCGGTGTTCCCGCCATGTCGCTGATGCTCAACCCGGTGAAGAAGGACGGCAAGTGGTACCTGTGTGTAAAGGATGCCGAGCTGCCCGCCAAGGACGCCGCCAACGCCATCAATCCCAAGCAGATTATAGGCGAGCGATAGCGGCTCGGGCCACGCGCCCGGTAATCGCAATACATTATATTTTATAGATTCACGGCTCCATGTCGCATTTCCCCGTCGAGAGGGGATGTCACGTGGGGCCTTTCTTTTGTGGTTGCACTGCGGGGACGAGGCGGCGGCTTGTGGGGCTGCGCTCGGGTGTCGACAGGGGGTTGTCAAGGCTGCGTTAACCTAAAAGAGTTAAATCGCCGGTTAGTCGAACAAATGTTTGAAATAATAGGCCGTAATTAACGATTATTAACTGAGGAGGGCGGTTTAATACAGTGTTTTTGCATAAATTTGTACTGCAAAAGAACATTAAACGTGAAAGACTATAATATTGATAGATAGAATATTCTACTTATGGCATAATTTTAATGGAAATTCGCCTCACTCACATTCGTCGTTTGCATTTATTTACATTTTTGACCAATCATTTGCGTGTATGAACCCACTATATGTAATACTATCCGTGATGTTGGCTTTGGCCGCCAATATAGGTGCGTCAGCTGCATCGATCGAGCATGAAGCAGCCTCGCTGTCAGCCGCCCAGGGCGCGTCGCAGCATGAAGCCGCAAGCGTCACCCCCGCAGCCTCCGAAGAGGCCAAGACACAGAACTTCGCACTGAAGACCAATCTCATCTACGATGCCCTGCTCATGCCCAACGTGGAGCTTGAATGGCGAATCAACAACCGCTGGTCGCTCGCCGCTGAGGCCGATGTGGCATGGTGGAAAAACGACGGTCGTCACAAGTACTATCAGATAATGAACTTCGCAGCCGAGGGTCGCTACTGGTTTCACTCCTACAAGCCGTGGCACGGCCACTACGTGGGTCTGTCGGCCGGCGGGGGAAAGTTTGACCTCGAAGGCGGTCGCACAGGCTACAAGGGCGAGGGCTTCCTCACCGGGCTCTCCTACGGATTCATGTTCCCCGTGTCGAGCTGCCTGTCGTTTGACGCCGAGGTGGGCTTCGGCTACCTCTACGCCCAGTACAAGGTCTACAAGCCCCAGGACGACCACTATCTTTTTCAGCACAAAAGCCGCACCAACTACTTCGGCCCCGTCAAGGTGAAGTTCAGCCTCGTGTGGCGCTTCAACGCTTTCGACTCGAAAGCCGGTAAATAATCCCCCTCTTATCTTGATACAGATGAAACTTAACATTCACAATACACTCCTCGCCGCATCGGCACTCATTATAGCCGCCTCCACATCATCGTGTCGCAAGGATTTGTGCTACAATCACTTCCCCGAGTCCGGCGTGACGCTATCCTACGAAAACGAGTGGGAGCGTGACTACGGCATGGGATGGCTGTCGGGCTGGGATGCCGACCTCTACGGCTCGACCTACGACAATCTGCGTCCCGGCAACCCCGAAGGTGTCACCATGGTGGCCTACCACCCCGAGGGCATCACGGAGTTCTACATGAGCACCGCCGGCGGCAACGTGTCGTTTGGCGCCAACGTTCACTCGCTGCTCTTTTACAACAACGACACCCAGTACATCATTCTCAACGACATGGCTTCGCTGCCCTCGGCACGCGCCACATCGACATCACGCTCACGCGCCACTCTCGGCGAGCTTCATGCCGGAGAGCGCACCATCAATCCGCCCGATGTGCTCTATGCCGCCTATTCGCCCGAAGTGCCCGAGCTGAAGATGCACGAAAATGTGCCCCTGCCGGTGCGCCTGCAGCCGCTCGTCTACACTTATGTGATCCGTTATGAGTTTGACTACGGACAGCAGCACGTTGCGCTTGCTCGCGGTGCCGTGGCCGGAATGGCCGAGTCGGTCTACATGCGCGACGGCGTGACATCTGACGAAGCCGCCACAATCCTTTACGACTGCACGCTCACCCCCTACGGAGCGCGCGCCGAGGTGGCTTCATTCGGTGTTCCCGGATTCCCCGACGAATACTACGGCCGTGACGAGTCGACGCGTCGCGACACCCCGCGCCCCTATACGCTCAATCTTGAGGTGAAGCTTACCAATGGCACCCTGAAGAACTTTACATTTGACATCACCGACCAGATGCAGCATCAGCCACGTGGCGGTGTGATAGTGGTGAAGGACATCCGCATCGAGGACGATGAAAACCTGAGCGACTCGGGATTTGATGTCAACCTCGAGGACTGGGGATTGCTTGAAGACATAATAATACCGGTGCATCCGGTGTAATAAACGGTTGAAATTCAATCAATTTAATTAATATCATTCATTAACAAAATTTTTCGGACAATGAAAAAAGTTTTATTATTCTCTGCCGCTATGTTGGCATTGAGTTCATGTTCCAATACCGATGTGTTGGAAGAAGGTAACATCCAGCAGACCAACGCTATCGGTTTCCAGACATTGGTAAACAAGGAGTCACGTGCAATTACGGTTGATAATTTTGATCAATTCTTAGTTTACGGAAGCTATAAAGTGGCTGGTTCTGAGGTTTCCATGCAGCTGTTCAATGGAATACCCGTTACAAAATCGGGTAGTAGTTGGACATATACCGATACTCGTTATTGGATTGAAGGTAGTACTTACACATTCTCAGCTTACGCTGTAGACGATGACGCTCTTCCATCAGGTGCGAATGCTAACTTTAGAGATTCTAAATATCTCAACATTACTAATTTTAGATGTGATGAGAGCGTTCAAAAGGATCTCGTTTATGCAAGAATAGCATCTTATGGTCCGGCTCTTGCGACTGGAAATCCTGTACAATCGTTGAATTTCAAGCACGTTCTTGCTCGCATACAGTTTAAGTTTGAAAATCAATTCCCTGCTGATTATAATGTTAAAGTTGCTGATCTTGAAGTGATAAATGTACGCAATTACGGTAACTTTTACGGCTGACAGTTTCCTTCAGAAACTGTCAACTGCTGGGTTAAGCCTGATGGACAGGGAATTACCGATGAGTATACTGTTCCAACTCGCTATCCTAACGATCAAGCGAAGCCTACTGTAAAGCCTGCTTTATTAGATGCAAATGCAACTATCGCAAGTGGTTCGTCGGCAACAACTGATTTTGCATACGTTATACCTTACAAGTATTCAGACGCAAATGTTAAGATTTCATTCCATATATTTGTAACTCGTACAGTAGGGACAGAAACCGTTAATGTTTTTGATAAGGTACTTACTGCTTCTATTTGTCCGGAATGGAAAATGAGTCACTCTTATTGCTATACTATAGGTTTGTCGGGTAATTCATCCGGTCTTGATCCTATTGTGTTCTCTGGTTCAGTTGAAGATTGGAATCCTGTAGACGAAGACGAAAAAGTTAATATTGATGCCGGTCGTCTTCCTGCTCAAGACTGATTTTGAATCAAAACTTGCAATCAAACTATAAACAATCAAATTAACTCACGGTAGCCGATCGTTTCGGTCGGCTACCTTTCCTCACTATCTCGCCTCACAATCTATAACAAGCATCTCCCCTCAATCGACATCGGCATTTAGCCGGCAACAGCTCGATGAAGCCGATGTGACAAAAAACAAAACACCCCAACCAATCCAAGCTATGTGGAAACAATCTAAATTACGACACATCCTAAGCCCAAGGCTTAATATATATACAGCCGCATGCATTGCCGCGGCTGCCCTCGCGCTGCAGTCGTGCTCGTCGACATCGAGCGACGACGATGTAGCCGCCGGAGTCGAGTTGCGCTTCAGTGCCTCAGCTGCCGACGGCTCGCGTGCTACGACGACACTCACCACCTCGGCCACGCTCAACGACTTTAAGGTGTGGGGCACCTACCGCACTAAGGTAAGCGGTTCATGGAGCGCTCAGCCCGTCAATGTGTTCAACGGCGTTACGGTCAACAAGGTCGGTGACGGCAACTGGAGCTATAGCGCATCCACCCCGCTGCAGTACTGGTTTCCCGGCTGCTACTACACCTTCCGTGCCATCCACCCAGTCACGGTCAATGCCGCGTTCACGCCGGGTAGCGATGCAGCGTCCGACCGCCTTAGCGTCACCTCATTCGATGCCACTCAGGGTGTCGACCTCGTGGCCGCCACCCACACCCGTGAGTCATTATTGCAGGGCAACACCGTTGTGAGCCTCGACTTCCGTCACCTGTTGTCGCGCGTCGACATCACGGCCTCGGTCGACAAGGCTGTCACCGGCACCTTTGTCATTACGGGTATAACGCTCTACGGCTTCGAAACCGTGGGCTCGTGGAGCAGCGACGGCATGACCGCCAACACCTACGGCAAGTGGGACAATCTGTCGGGCCGCGACAACGCCTACTCCGTCAAGGGGCTTAACATCACGCTCAGCTCCGAGCCTCAGTCGCTGCTAAGCGACGGCAACACCGTGCTGATGCTGCCCCAGGTCATCCCCGTGGGCGCAAAGGCCGACATAACCTACGCCGAAAACGGAACGGAGAAGACCGTGACCGCTGACATCTACAAGGCATCCTACAGCCTTACAGGCGGCTACCAGCCCTCGCGCACCTACCGCTACTCCTTCACCATCGGCCCCGACCAGTACATCCTGTTCAGCCTTCCCACAATTCAGGACTGGGAAGATGCCGAGGGCGGAAACTATTTGCCTCAATAAGTAAAAAACAAGTAAGATGATGAATAATTATATACGACGAATCACCGTTGCCGGAGTTGTTGCATTGACGGCTGCCGTAATGTCGGGATGCTCCGATGATTCCGACAACCTGACACCGGTCTACGACCCCGCCGATTATATAACATTCGGCACCCCTTCATTTGTGTTGAATGGCGGCGACGGGTCGGCAGTGTCGCGTTCTACGCTGGTCAATAAATTTGGCGACGGAGGCGTGACCTCGTTTAATGTGTGGGGCTATTGTGTGCCTCGCACAATCGATGGTAAGAACGAAGACTGGAATGCCGCCTACAATGTCAAGTGGCCTCAGAAGTCGTCCTATTCCACTCCTGATGTGTTTAATAATCAGGTAGTCACTGTCGACGGCTCTATGATGTCTTACACTGATCCGAAGCAATGGAAGGCAAAAAGCAACTCCACTGCCGATGTTGAAACATCTTATGGCTACACTTATACCTTTATAGCTTGTGCCAATGGCGGTAATGGTCGTTTTACAATGTCGCCTGCTTCGGGCATGGGTGTGCCTGTATTGAAGTTTGAGATGCCGTTTAGTGACGGAAGCTTGGGTGACAATCCTACGCCTCTTGACCATAACCTCATAAGCGATGCACTGATTGCAGCGAAGTTTGACCACACCCGCCGCAACGGCAAGGTGGATCTGGTATTCTCTCATATATTGACCGGTATACGATTCCGCTTTCACAACCACACGAGCAATGACTTGACTATAAGGTCGCTATCTTTTCAGGGCCGGTTTTATCGCACGGGTGAGTTCGATTTCTCAGGCGCAGATGCAAAGCGGAGTGTAAAGACGCTTAGTGAGGATTCGTTCAGCGGTCGGTTTAACTTGATGACGGAACCGCAGACGATTCCGGGCGAAAGCTCGCAATTGATGGGTTATTCGATCGATAATCCCGATGGAACCACATTGCTGTTGCTGCCCAATCCTGCTGCCAATCCCACCACTGATGTGCTTGCTCTTGGTGATAACAAGACGATTATTGTCAACTATACATTGAATGGAGAGGAGAGGGAATGGCGATATGAGAACTTTAAGCTATCCTATGTGCCCGGTGCAAATGTGCGTCACACCGCCAATCTAAACTTCGTGGGCAATGAATTTACTCTCATCTTCCAGGCCGACAATGACTTGAACTGGGAAGATGGATCGGATAACGATATTGACATTAACTAAGCTGAATATATGAAAAACCTTATATTAAAGAACCGATTTTGCTATGCCATTGTCGCCGCACTGTCGATTGTCGCTATGACGGGCTGCAGTGATGACAATGAATTGTGGGACGAGCCTGAAGCCTCGGGCCCTGTAACCATTGTGGCTCAGAGTGTCGACATGATTGAGCCGTTTTCGATGCCCGAAGTGTTGTCGAGGGCCAATGATCCCAAAAACGAGGCCGAGAAGAGAATCAACACTCTTCACCTCTTTTTCTTTGACAATAACGGCCAATTTATTACATCCAATGCCGATAACTTCAAACCCTATATTCCCAATGTGAAGAATTTCATGTTTGTGATCAAGGATGAAGCCTATAAGACGATGACCGATGTCACAATCGTGGCCATTGCCAACATCAACGGTACCGACAACGAAAGCGCAAACTATTTTACGACCGAATATCCTGACGGTACTGTCATAACTGCAGGCGGCGAGATTGAGAGCGGAACACGAATCAATCCCGGAGAAACGCGCAATCCCAATCCATACAAAATCACATGTCTTGCCGACCTTCAAAAGTGGGTATATGCCCCGAAATTGCGAACCGCTGAGGGAACCGACATTACGCAGCTGCCCAAGGCCGGTATGCCTATGATTGGAATGTTGAAGGGCGTTGATTTAAGTAAGGCTTCCGGTAATACTGTCATCCCTATGAAGGCGTTGATGGCCCGTGTTGACATACGCGTTACGCTCGACCCCAATCAGGAGAGTACCGATGGACGCCTTCCGCAGTTGACAATCAAGGAGTATGGTGTTATGAACATGCCCACTACCGTGCCTTACACCATGCCCGACACTGTTGCCCAAAAGTCAACCCCCGTACTTGGAGAGGGTGAACTTGAAAAAGAGATTAAGGTGACGCTTGAAAATCCCATAGTGATTAACAAGAACACCCACGATCAGGATGTGTTCACCTACTATACCTACGAGAATATACAGTATCCCGATAAAGGAGCTATACGCGCCGATGGCACCCATGCATATAATGATGATGGAGTATTGACCTTCCCTGCAGGAGTGACTACCGCCAAGGAGAAACAGCGTTGGAAGCCGACTATCGCCTATAAAGACCGCGCATCGGCAATGGTGCTGCGTGGCTCCTATGTAACTCATCAAGGCCTTACCTACGAAGCCGAGTTCAAGGTGTTTATGGGTCAGAATACGATTGACGACTTTAAAGTTAAACGTAATCACAAGTATGTCAACAACATCACCATTCATGGTCTTGACTATGTGCGTAATTCCGACGACAATACCTACACGTTTGACGGTCGAGTAAATGTTAAAACCGACAATCCCGTCTACCTCGCCATCGTAAACGAGCGCAAGGTCGATGCTCATGCATCGGTGCGCCCGATGGATGTATGGTTTCTCCTGCGCGAAAATGCTGATGGAACATTGAATGAGAATGTCGATTGGGAGTCGGAGGTCGAGTTAACGATTGAAGATGCAAATACTTCAGCTAAATGGATTCGTATGGAAGTGATTCCTCGTGAAGAAATGCGAATTCTTGAAAACAATAAAGAAAAATTCATTGCAGGTCGAGGTGCTCGTGATTATTTTACTACCGACCTTATCAGTAAATTGGATATGGAAAATGGCATGTCGGAAACAAATCATCAATGTGGATGGCATGTTACTATTGATGGAAAGCGTGATAAGTCACGTTCGCGTGTCTATTTTTATATTGACGAAAATGTTACCCCTAATGCACAGGGTGAGATTCTTGATAGAATTGCAAAAGTAAAAATAGTTTATCGAAAGCGAGAAAGTGAAAATGGCCCAATATTGGATGAAAGAATAAGAACTCTTGAAATCGAGCAACGAGGATTGAAGAAGATAACTTATAACCATCCGAGCGGTGGAACTATTGACGATACCTACATGGAGTACTATGAAGAGTATCTTGAACACTATGACCCATTGGATCAGCACACTATGCCTGGTGAACTTTATAAAGGTATGCCTTGGGGTATAGAAGGGAAAAATTATCATCAATCAGGATGGTCAAGGCTTATTAATTCAGATGAAGTATACGATGACGGATTGCAGGCAACACAGTTTGTAATATATACAAGAGGTACAAATCCGGATTCAGAGTATATTCCTATGAGTACGGTAAAGCTATACAATGACAATCCTCCTTCTACGGCTTTTCACTATTGCTATGGTAAAAATAAAAGGAATGCTGATGGGTCGGTTCCATCTCCTAAAAATAATAGTTATCAAAATATTGATAATGGTGGTTGGTATCTTCCAGGTATTCGAGAACTTGAACGTGCGTTAACTGAACATTATTTGATATTCCCTGATTTTAAAGGAAATTTTTATTGGTCGGCATCCGCAGCTAAAAATGTAGTTCTAAATTCTTATGGAGCGAGAAATCGAGCAAGAGCGACCAAAATAATAATAAACGGGACTGATGTTGATTATGCCGAATCCGGATCAGAAAATAGAGATGATGATTATACCGGTCCTGACGGGATTAAAGGCCGAGCTGAAAGAAAAGAATATTTTCGCGTTAGGGCATTCTATAAGTTACCGAGATAAACAAGTCAGGTCAACAATAACATCATAATCATGATTCGTCCCGGTGAGGTCATTTGTACAGAACGACCTCATCGGGACGAGTTGTATATGCGCATTTTTGTGGGTGCGTTATGTGATGTGGTGCGCAAAAACGAATTTAGATGAAAACTTCAAGAATTTTGCCTAAATTTGTCCTATGACAACAACTATTGAGATCAACCGATTGAGGTTATACGCTTTTCACGGGGTGTTGCCGCGTGAGCGTGAGGTGGGCAATGAGTTTGAGGTGACGCTGCACCTGGAGTGTGACATGACCGAGGCCATGACCTGCGACCGCCTCGACGGCACGGTGAGCTATGCCGATGTCATCGAGCTTGTCAAGGCCGAGATGGCTGTGCCGTCGCAGCTGCTGGAGCATGTGGCATGGCGCATAAAGTCGGCCGTTGTGCGTGACTTCCCCAAGGTGACGGGCGGATATATAAAGGTGGCCAAGCTGCGCCCGCCGGTGACCGCCCAGCTTGAATCGGCTGCCGTAACGCTAAAATGGAATAACAATGGCTGACAACTATCTTGAACGCAAAATGGAGGAATACCGCTCGGGAAAGGGCGTGACCTACCGTCATCGCACTACTCCCACCGGGGCGCGACCGGGCACCCTTAATGTAAAATTCCCTTCGCGGCGCGTGCTTGTCACGGGCGGTGCAAACGGCATAGGCCGCGCCATTGTCAAGGCGTTCTGCGATGCCGGATGCCGCGTGGCGTTCTGCGACATCGACAGCAAGGCGGGAGCGGCTACGGCCCAGGCCACGGGGGCGCAGTTTCATCCCGTCGATGTGCGTGACGCCGCCGCTCTTGAGCGCTGCATGGATCGCCTGCTGGAGGCGTGGGGCGACATCGATGTTATTGTAAATAATGTGGGCGTGAGCGCGTTCAAGCCGCTTGAGGAGAGCAGCCTTGAGGAGTGGGACGACATCATGTCGATCAACGTGCGCCCCGTCTACATCACCTCACGCAAGCTTGCCATTCATCGCCGCAACATGGGCGGTGAACCTCATTACGGACGCATAATCAACATGGCCTCGACCCGACAGTCAATGAGCGAGGCCGGCACCGAGGCCTACTCGGCATCCAAAGGGGCCGTCGACTCGCTCACCCACGCTTTGATGATGTCACTCGCTCCGCTTGGCATAACGGTCAACTCCGTGTCGCCCGGATGGATCGAAACCGGCGACTATGACGCACTCAGCGAGGCCGATCACTCCCAGCATCCGTCACGCAGGGTGGGGCGTGTCGACGACATTGCACGAGCCTGTATTTTCATCGCTTTGCCCGACAATGACTTCCTAAATGGTGAAAACATTGTGATAGATGGCGGAATGACACGTAAAATGATATATATCTGATACGATAATCACTCAAATGTTTGTGAAATTCAATCAAATGTTGTAATTTTGATGCGTAAAACATCTAAATACAATTAGGATTGAATAAGATAAACCGAATAATAGCTTCAGCGTTGTTGCTTGTCACCGGAATGAGCGCAATGGCCGACGATGTCGCAGACAACAGAGGTCGTATGCTCTCCCCCGAGCATATCGAGTTTGCGCCTTATTGGTCGTTGCGGCTTCAAGCCGGAATAGCCGAAACACTCGGCGAAACATCGTTCAGCGACATGTTGTCGCCTGCAGCAGCATTGAGTGCGGGCTATCACTTTGCTCCCGCATGGAGCGTGAGGCTCGGAGTTAGCGGATGGCAGGCCAAAGGCGCATGGGTATCTCCCCGCCGGGTCTATAAATATGATTTTATTCAAGGCAATGCCGACATCGTGATGTCGCTCTCCAACATTATAGGCGGATTCCGCCCCGACCGTCGTGTCGACTTCTACGCCTTCCTCGGTGTGGGAGTTATCAACGCATTCAACAACGAAGAGGCTGCCAACGGACTTGAATATGCCGAGCAATTGAAATATCTGTGGACCGGTCACAAATGGTTTGTCGCCGGCCGTGCAGGCGTGGGCGCCGACATCAACCTGAGCCGTTACGTGGCATTCAATGTCGAGGTCAACGCCAACATGATGTCGGATCACTTCAACTCCAAGCGCGGAGGCAGTGTCGACTGGCAATTTAACGCTCTTGCCGGTTTCACTTTCAAGTTTGGCAAGGGAACCCGCAAGGTTTCTGCCGTGTATGAAGAGCTGCCGCCGGCTCCCGTAGCCGCCGTTCCCGTAAAGGAGGAGCCCAAAGTAACGCCTAAACCCGTTGAACAACCTAAGCCTGAGGTGAAGGTTGAAAAAATTACTGAAAATATATTTTTCCTCATCAACTCTTCCAAGATTAGAGCATCGCAGGAGGGCAAGGTCGCAGCTATAGTCGACTACATAAAGCGTAACCCAGGCGCGACAGTGGTAGTTACCGGATATGCCGACAAGGCCACCGGAACATCGCGCTACAACAAAACGCTTTCAGAGCGTCGTGCCAAGGCTGTTGGCGATGCATTGCTTGATGCAGGAATTTCGGCCGACCGCATTTCGATGTCGGGCAAGGGCGACAGTGAACAACCGTTTGTACAGAACGATGACAACCGTGTCGTCATAATGATAGCCGAATAATAGCGACAAAATAGACTATACTACATTTTCGAGAAGAGAAAAACAATAATTTACGATTAGGCAAAGTCTGTCCGTGAGGATGGGCTTTGTCGTTTTATATAGTCCCGGCGTCAACAAATATTAGAGCCGGTTCGACAATAAGGCGCTTTTTTTACAATTGGCAAGGTTTTTTTGGAATTTTAAGAACAATTGTCTACATTTGGTTTTATTAATATATACATAACCAAAAAACTATGCAGCAACCGATCGAAAAAGTCAATCCCGTAGTGAGAGTGTGGCATTTTTATCGCGACGGCTTCCGCGCCATGACGGTGGGCCGTTATCTGTGGGCATTGATATTGATAAAGCTGTTTATCCTCTTTTTTGTGTTTAAGCTCTTCTTTTTCCCCGATCTGCTTAAGCGTGACTACGACAACGACCGTGACCGCGCGCAGGCTGTGAGAACTGCATTGACCGATGATCGCCGGTAGGCATGTTGTCGTACTATTGTTGAGATTAACCTAACAAAATTATATTATATGGATGACTTAATTAGTGTTGTAGACTGGTCGCGATGGCAATTCGCGCTGACGGCCATGTACCATTGGCTATTTGTTCCTCTCACGATAGGACTTGCGTTGATAGTCGCTATCATGGAGAGCGTATATGTGAAAACGCGTTCGGCCAAGTGGTTGGCAATGACGAAATTCTGGATGCTCCTTTTCGGCATCAACTTTGCCGTGGGTGTTGCCACCGGTATTATCCTTGAATTTGAGTTTGGTACGAATTGGTCCAACTACAGCTGGTTTGTAGGCGACATATTCGGTGCCCCGCTTGCAATAGAGGGTATTGTGGCATTCTTCATGGAGTCGACTTTCATCGCAGTGATGTTCTTCGGCTGGAAAAAGGTAAGCCCCCGGTTCCACCTCACCGCTACATGGCTCACTGCCATAGGCACCGCCTTGTCGGCGTTGTGGATTCTTATCGCCAACGCATGGATGCAGCAGCCCGCGGGAATGGAATTCGACCCGGCACAGATGCGTAACGTCATGGACGACTTCTGGGCACTGGTACTGTCCGATACGGCCGTTGCCAAGTTTACTCACACCGTAGCCAGCGCATGGACACTCGCCGGAGTATTTGTAATAGGCGTGAGCTGCTGGTTCCTGTTGCGCAAGCGCAATGTCGAGATGGCCATGTCGTCGATCAAGGTAGCCGGCTGGGTGGGATTTGCAGGTATTCTTACCACGCTTGCCACCGGTGACTTGTCGGCAGTGAATGTGGCAAAGCATCAGCCCATGAAGCTTGCCGCCATGGAGGGCCTCTACGACGGAAGTCGCGGGCAGGAGCTGGTGGCCATAGGAATTCTGAATCCCGACAAGCGATATGACAACGACGAGAATCCCTATCTGTTCCATATAAGCATACCGAAGGGACTGTCGTTCCTCGCCACTCACGACTTCAATGCTTTCGTTCCCGGAATCAACGACCTTATCGAAGGTTATGAGATCGACGAGAACGGAGAAACCGTGACATGCGTAGGCTATGCCGACCGCATAGCCATAGGCAAGGAGTCGCATGAGGCACTCCGCGCCTATGACACAGCGATGGCCGACGGCGACGTGGCCGGCATGGAGGTCGCGCTCGAGAAGCTGCGCTCGACCTATAAATATTTCGGCTACGGCTATCTCGACAGCCCGGCCGAGGCTATACCTCCTGTTGCGATGACATTCTATACGTTCCGCATCATGGTTATTGCTGGAGGTTATCTGCTGCTCTTCTTCATCGTTGCCCTCTTTGCCGTCTACTATCGCGAGCAGTGGCTCCGCAACAAGGTGGTGCAGTGGATAGGCATGCTGTCGATAGTGGTAGTGTGGGTGTGCTCTCAGAGCGGATGGATAACCGCCGAAGTGGGCCGTCAGCCCTGGGTGATTCAGGATCTGCTTCCCACACGCGCCGCTATAAGCGACATCTCGTCGGCTACCGTGCAGGTGACATTCTTCATGTTTGCCGCCGTGTTCACGATTCTGCTCATCGCCGAAATAAGCATCATGCTGTCGCAGATAAACAAACATTCCAAAGAAGACATTGAAACAATCTCTAAAGACTAACGACTATGGCACTTGAACATTTACAGATATATTGGTGGCTTATCATCTCAGTGCTGGGTGCGCTGTTGGTATTCCTGCTTTTCGTGCAGGGAGGGCAGTCGATGCTTCTCGACACCCGTAACGCCATGGATCGTACACTCATGGTAAACTCGCTCGGGCGCAAGTGGGAGCTTACATTCACCACGCTCGTGGTATTTGGCGGCGCATTCTTCGCTTCGTTCCCGCTCTTCTACAGCACCAGCTTCGGCGGTGCCTACTGGTTGTGGATGCTCATCCTGTTCAGCTTCGTGGGGCAGGCCGTCAGCTATCAGTACCGTCGCAAGAGCGGTAACATCTACGGCACGCGCTTCTACGACTGGCTGCTGTTTATCAACGGCTGTGTGGGCTGCTTCCTTCTCGGCGTGGCAGTGTCGATGTTCTTCTTCGGCGCAGAGTTCACGGTGCGCATGGGCAACATCCTCGATCCCGGTTCACCCGTCATTTCGCAGTGGGTGCCGTCACATGGCTTTGAGGCCATCTTCAGTTGGCGCAACTGGATCCTCGGACTGGCCGTGCTGTTCCTCGCCCGCACTCAGGCTTCGTTGTACTTTATGAACAACATTGCCGGCGATGACAGCTTCTTCAACCTCAACAAGCGTCGCGTGCTTGTGAACGGAGTAATATTTGTGGTATTCTTCCTGGCGTTCACAGTGCTCCTGTGGACCTATGACGGATATAACTTCACCCCCGATGGCTGGGAAAGGCTTAAAGGCAAGTATTTCTACAACTACATCGAGATGTGGTGGTGCATAGTACTGTGGCTCATCGGAGTCGTAATGGTGCTCTACGGAGTGCTTAAATCGGCTTTTGCCAAGCACTACACCAAGGGTATATGGTGGTCGGGCATAGGTACGGTGCTTGTGGTGCTCACCCTTTTCTGGGTGGCCGGATACAACAACTCCGCCTACTATCCTTCGCTCATCGATCCGGCAAGCTCGCTGACAATCAACAACAGCTCGTCGACCGAATTCACGCTCACGGTAATGAGCTTCGTGTCGATACTTGTGCCGTTTGTCCTCGCCTACATCTGGTATGTGTGGTACAAAATGGACCATAAGCCCATCACTCCCTCCGAAATGGAAGGCGACGGCGAGCACGTATATTGATCATTAACATTTGTAACCTACGCCCATAATCCCTAACTTTGTAGAAAAGTCAAGGATTATGGGCGATACTTTTTATACTCTTGAATCTCCGGCCGAAGGGTGGTATAAGGAGAAGATGAGCAAGTTTCTGGCCTTTGCCGTCCCGGTTACGACGGCTGAGGAGGCCAAGGATGTGATTGTGCAGTATCAGAAAAAGTATCACGACGCCCGTCATGTGTGCTGGGCCTACATGATAGGTGCCGCACGCGAGGAGTTTCAAAGCAACGACAACGGAGAGCCGTCGGGGACGGCCGGAAAGCCCATACTCGGTCAGATAAATTCATTCAACCTCACCAATATCGTAATAGTGGTGGTGCGTTACTTCGGCGGCATAAAGCTCGGCACAAGCGGCCTTATCGTGGCATATCGCGAAGCTGCCCGCGAGGCGATAACCGCCGGAACCATAATCGAGTGCCACGAGCAGCGGGTGATAAACTTTGTGTTTCCCTATCTCGCCATGAATGATGTGATGCGAGTAGTGAAAAATCCCGAGGTCAAAATTCTCGAGCAGGCATTTGACAATGCGTGCCGGATGAGCATAAGAATACGCGCCGACCATGCCGGGGCATTGTCAGCGCGTTTACTTGATATCGACGGCGTAACGCTGTCGGATGATGATGCGTAAGTGATTGTCAGAGAATCAGCATTGCGTCACCGTAGGCTCCGAAGCGATACTTCTCCTTTACAGCCACTTCATAGGCGTGCATCACGAGGTCGTAACCACCAAATGCGGCAACCATCATAAGCATGGTTGAGTAGGGCATGTGGAAGTTGCTTACAAGCGATGTGGCTACGGTGAAATCGTAGGGCGGGAAGATGAACTTGTTGGTCCAGCCGGTGAATGTCTTCATGTGGCCGCCCATGCTCACTGCGGTTTCTATTCCGCGAAGCACCGAAGTGCCTACGGCACACACCTGCTTGTTGTCGTCCTTGGCCTTGTTTACCATGTCGACAAGTTCGGGAGTCACTTCCATCTCCTCGGAGTCCATGCGATGCTTTGTGAGGTCCTCAACATCGATCTCGCGATAGTTGCCAAGGCCCGAGTGCACGGTGAGGAATCCTGTTTCGATGCCTTTTATCTCCATGCGCTTCATCAGTTCACGGCTGAAGTGCAATCCTGCGGCAGGAGCCACCACGGCACCCTCTTTGGCTGCGAATATGCACTGATAGCGCTCGGCATCGGCGGGAACGGGTTCGCGCTTGATATAGGGGGGCAGGGGAGTCTGTCCGAGCTTGTACAGGGCATCCTTGAACTCCTCATGGCTTCCGTCGTAAAGGAATCGGAGAGTGCGGCCGCGCGAGGTGGTGTTGTCGATAACCTCGGCCACCATCGACTCATCGTCGCCGAAGTACAGTTTATTGCCGATGCGAATCTTGCGTGCAGGCTCTACAAGGACATCCCATAGCTTGTTTTCTTCATTGAGCTCACGCAAAAGGAATACTTCAATTTTTGCTCCGGTCTTTTCCTTGTTTCCGTACAATCGAGCCGGAAACACCATGGTGTCGTTGAGGATGAACACATCGCCGTCGCCGAAATAGTTGATTATTTCCTTGAATGTGTGATGTTCGATTTCACCGGTCTTACGGTTTACAACCATGAGGCGTGACTCGTCGCGCACGGCACAGGGCTCTGTTGCGATGAGCTCCTCGGGAAGCTTAAATTTGAATTGAGAAAGTTTCATATATACCTTTTTTGGAGAAATTATCGTAGTTAATAGTTGGGAGCGGTTATTTCCGCTGTGTGTCGTCGTCTTCGGGCATCTCAATGTCGATTACCTGAAGAATCTCTATCGCCTTGTCGAGCGGCAGGCAATCCTCGACATTTATGTCGCCCACTCTTGTGCGGCGCAATGCCGTGAGGTGTCCGCCCGAGCCGAGAGCCTTGCCGATGTCGCGCGCAAGAGCCCTGATATAGGTGCCTTTGCTGCACACGACCCTGACAACGATGCTTTCGGGTGAAAATACAAGCAGCTCAATCTCGTCGATTACGAGTGTCTTGGGCTTTATGTCGACATCGCCGCCCTTGCGTGCTATGTGGTAGGCACGCTGACCTGCTATCTTGCAAGCCGAGAAAGCCGGCGGTACCTGCTCTATGGCTCCCTTGAACTGCGAGAGAACCGACTCGACGAGCTCGCGCGTGATGTGCTCCACCGGATAGCGGGCGTCGATCTCGGTTTCGAGGTCAAATGAGGGTGTGGTGGCTCCGAGAGCTATAGTGGCAACATACTCCTTGGTGTGAGCCTGGAGGGTGTCTATAAGCTTGGTCGCCTTTCCGGTGCAGATGGCCATTACTCCTGTTGCGAGCGGATCGAGCGTACCGGCGTGACCCACTTTCAAGCGTTTCATCCTCATGCGTCGCAAAAGGGTGCCGCGCACCCGCTTCACGACATCAAACGATGTCCATCGATAGGGCTTGTCTATATAGAGGACTTCTCCGTCGATAAAATTCATAGGCTTACCAACAGATGCAGATTATACCCATGATGACACAGTAGACGGCAAACCAAACGAGTTTGCCCTTCTTGACGATGTTGAGCATCCATTTGCAGGCAAGGCAGCCTACGACGAAAGAGGCGATGAAGCCTATCGTGAGGGGGAGCATACCTACATTGCTCGATGCGGCAGGCTCGGAAATCATGTCCTTTATGTTGAGCAATGTTTCGCCAAGGATGGGGATTATGACCATCAGGAATGAGAATGAAGCTACTTTTTCGCGCTTGTCGCCGAGGAGTATACCTGTGGCGATGGTGGTGCCTGAGCGGCTAAGGCCGGGAAGAACGGCGATAGACTGCGCTATGCCGATGACGAATGCGTCGAGCCAGGTGATGTCGCGCGGGCGATATACGCGGCCCGTGAGCTTGTTGGTTTCCTCGGGTTTTGTGCGGAAAAAGTAGGCAAATGCCAAAAGTGCGGCCGTTATGCATAGGCATATTCCCACTGTGGTGAGATTGCCGCCAAAGAAACTTTCGACAGTGTCCTTGAAAAACAGGCCAACGACGGCTACGGGAATGCACGAGATGAGGATTTTGCACACGTAGTAGAAATTGTCGTCGCGCTTTATGGTGAAGAAGCTGCGGCATAACGGGAAAAATTCATTCCATAACACAACGAGTGTCGACAGCACGGTGGCGGCATGCAGCATGACATCAAACTCAAGAATATCCTCATTGGGCAAGTTTATGCCGAGGATTTCACGAAATATCTCAAGATGTCCGCTGGAGCTGATGGGCAGATACTCAGAGAGTCCCTGCACAATGCCTAAAATGAGGGCGTCAAGCCATTCCATATATTATTGATTGTAGATTTACGATGTTAAAAGTTGGGTTATTTGTCGTTTTCGGTGGCCTCGGCGGCGCTATTCTCTTTTTTGCGTGGACGATATACAATGGCCACGCCCATGAATATGAAGCCGAGAAAAGCCATGGTGGGGCCGACCACGATGCGGCGAGTTGAGAATATGTCGGGATTGAACTCGTCGACGGTTGAGCTGCCGCCGAGCATAAGTAGGAATCCGAGCACGATTATCAGACCGGCAACGGCCATGAGGATGAAGTTGATCTTTACGAGCGGAAATTGCGAATAGGATTCGCGCTCGATGCCGTTGTCTTCGACGGCCGGCTTGAAATTGTTATTTGGTTTTGCCATATTCTTTATATTTCAGTGTGAGAGTTGTTTATCGGAACATGTCGTCATAGTCAAGACGAAGATACTTGTTGGTCGCAAATAGCGCTGCAACGGCGCATATTATTATTCCTATAATAAGAATTCCGGCGAATACGCACGCCGCTTGGGGCCAGGTTATGGCCGATGCGATGCCTGAGTCGATTCCTTGCAGGTAATAGAGTGTGCCCGCGAGGATTGCGCTTGCAATCAATGCCGAAATGATGCCGCTCACCACGTTGGCGTTGATGAACGGACGTCGGATGAACGATCCTGTGGCTCCTACAAGCTTCATAGTGTGTATGATGAAACGTCGCGAATATACCGTAAGGCGCACCGTGTTGTTGATGAGTGCAAATGAAATGAAGAGAAGCGCACAGGTTATTATTATTAAAATCAGTGAAACAGAGTTGATGTTGCGGTTTATGGAATCGACAAGCTCGGTGTGTACATTGACTTCGTGTACGTAGGGTAGCGACTTCAATGGAGTAATGATCTTGTTGATGGAGTCGGAACTTGCATAGTCGGCTTTAACTTTGACTTCAAGCTCTCCACTGAAGGGATTTATCCCGAGAACATCCATAAGATTCTCCCCTGTTTCTTCTTCCCAATTCATGAGTGCGTCTTCCTTGGAGTAGTATCGCACGCTTGCCGTATAGGGAGATGCTGTCCATTTGCTTTTGAGCTGATTGACTTCAGCATCGGTGGCAGTATCGGTCAGCACGATGTCAAACCCGATATTTTCCTTTATATTCCGGGTTATTGAATGTGCGGCTATCCCGAGCATGGCGATTATGCCTATCAATAACAATACAAGAGCCACACTGATTGTGGCTGTAATCTGGGCAGAGAATGTAGATATGCCTTTATTCGGTCTTTTTTCCATAGAGGGTTGTTAACGGGCGTATTTGCCCAAAAGACTTACAAAGTTAATATATAAAACCCCCGTTGTCAAGTGATTGAAGTAAAAAAATATTGGCCGCAAAAACCATTGCAGGTTAATGCAGCCAATAAATATCTGGGAATAAGCTGATTATGCGAATTTAGCCCAATCGGTCTTTCGCATGTCGCCTTCGTTGGCAAATGTGGTGTGGAATGCGAGTGCGGCGTTGAGCGAGTGGGGTGTCTGACCGCCCTTGCCCATGCGCAGGTAGTCCCAAAGGAGTTCCTTGTAGTCGGGATTTACGCAATTCTCGATGATTGTTTCGGCACGCTGTACGGGGTCTTTTCCGCGCAGGTCGGCTACGCCCTGATCGGTGATGAGCACATCGACCGAGTGCTCGCTGTGGTCGAGGTGAGAAACCATGGGGACGATTGTCGAGATAAGACCGCCCTTGGCAACTGACGGACAGCTGAATATCGAGATGTAGGCATTGCGGGTGAAGTCGCCCGAACCACCGATTCCGTTCATCATCTTGGTTCCTACAACGTGGGTTGAGTTGATGTTTCCGAATATGTCGGCCTCAAGTGCTGTGTTCATTGTGATGACACCGAGTCGGCGAACAACCTCGGGGCTGTTGGATATTTCTCCGGGACGGATTAGAATCTTGTCGCGGAAGAAGTCGATGTTGTTGAACACTTCGGCCATCTTTGCATCGGAGAATGTGAGCGAGCATGTAGAGGCGAATCGGCATTTTCCGTGTTCCATAAGGTCAACCACTGCGTCCTGTATGACTTCGGTGTACATGTCGAATGCGGGAACTTCATTGGATTCACCAAGGCCGAAGAGCACGGCATTGGCCACATTGCCCACACCGCTCTGCAGGGGCAGGAACGAAGGAGGTATTGCTCCGCGACGAAGTTCTTGGATGAGGAAGTTGCACACGTTGTTACCTATCATCTGAGTGGTTTCGTCAAGCGGTGAGAAACCGTGAACTCCGTCGGTGAGGTTGGTGCGTACGACTCCGACAATCTTTGCGGGGTCTACCTTCAGCAAAGTAGTACCGATGCGGTCGCTTGGCTTGTAGATGGGTATTTCGCGACGATAGGGAGGATCGAGCGGCATATATATGTCATGAAGGCCTTCGATTGTTTCGGGAATTGCCTCGTTGAGCTCAATGATGATCTTCTTTGCGAGATGGGCTACGGTGGGCGACATTCCTAAACCGGTGCCGAGAAGTATTTCTCCGTTGTCGCTTACGCGTGCGGCTCCAATTATGGCAATGTCGATGTCGCCGAATGTTCCGTAACGCACCTTTTGAGCCAGCTCCGACAAGTGAAGGTCGAAGTAGTGGGCGTCGTGAGAATTGATGCGCTTGCGTAAGTCGGGACAGCTCTGATAGGGGGTGCGAGTGCCAATGGCATTTGCGCGTGCAAGGGCGCCATCGACATGGTCGTTGGTTGATGCTCCCGAGAAAATGTTTACCTTGAAGGGGCGGCCTTCGGCATGCTCTTTTTCGGCTTTTGCTGCAAGCGCCTCGGTGACTACCTTGGGGGTACCGGCAGCAGTGAAGCCTGAGAGTCCAATGTTGTCGCCGTTCTTGATAATGTCGGCGGCTTCCTGTGGGGTGAGAATGGGAAATGCCATAATCTTGTGACGATAATTGATTATATATTTGATTTTAAGAAAAATACATGGTATGTAGCGCTTAAATCGGAAGCCTGTGGCTTGACGGTTTCGGCGGTTTTTCGTATTTTTGCACAAAAATAGCTAAAACTCTCCTACTATCAAAATTTTTTCGCATCTGCCGCCGATGTAACGCGGGGCCGATGCTATGAATACAAAAAGAGAAGATGAAACAGAATGACGATGCACGGGCGCATTCCGATAAGCGCCTGTATATAGAAACCTACGGATGCCAGATGAACGTAGCCGACAGTGAGGTCGTGGCTGCGGTGATGGATACCGTGGGATATGTGATGACCGACGATATAGACATGGCCGACGCTGTGTTGCTCAATACATGCTCGATACGTGACAATGCCGAGCAGAAGATCCATTCACGCCTTCAATATTTGGCTTCGTTGAAACGTAAGCGTCACGGCCGGCTGACAGTGGGCGTCATAGGCTGCATGGCCGAGCGAGTGAAGGATGACCTGATTGAAAACCATGGCGTAGACCTTGTGGCCGGACCGGATTCCTATCTCGACCTGCCTGCGCTGTTTGCTTCGGTGGAGTCGGGGGAGAAGGCTATAAATGTCAAACTTTCCACAACCGAAACCTATCGTGACATAATACCGATGAAGATTACGGGCAACCGTGTTTCGGGCTTCATCAGCATCATGCGCGGATGCAACAACTTCTGCTCTTACTGCATAGTTCCCTATACCCGAGGCCGTGAGCGCAGCCGCGAGGCCGAAAGCATATTGCGCGAATTGGCCGATTTGCGTGAACGTGGATTCAAGGAGGTGACGCTGCTTGGTCAGAACGTGAATTCCTATAACTATACGGGCTCCGACGGCGTTACGGTCGACTTTGCCGCATTGCTCGCAATGGTGGCCGAGGCCGCTCCCGATATGCGAGTGCGATTTACAACGAGCCATCCCAAGGACATGAGCGATGAGATAATCGCCACGATGGCCCGATACCCAAATATATGCAAGCACATACATCTGCCGGTACAGTCGGGCTCCAATGCCGTGCTGAAGAGCATGAACCGAAAGTACACGCGTGAATGGTATCTTGACCGCATAGCCGCCATTCGTCGTGCCATGCCCGATTGTGGAATATCCACCGATCTGTTTACCGGATTTCACGACGAGAGCGAGGCCGACTTCGAGATGACGCTTGACTTGATGCGTGAGGTGGGATTTGATTCGTCGTTCATGTTCAAGTACTCGGAGCGTCCCGGAACACTTGCTTCAAAAGTTATGCCTGATAATGTGTCCGAAGAGGTAAAAATAGACCGTCTTAACCGCATGATAGCTCTCCAGAACGAATTGTCGGCTGCATCCAACCGCCGCGATGTGGGACGGACTTTTGATGTGCTCGTGGAGGGCGTGTCGAAACGCTCCAAGGAGCAGATGGTAGGCCGCAACCAGCAAAACAAGACTTGTGTGTTTCCGCGTGGCACATTCCGCATTGGCGACACTGTAAAAGTAAAGGTAGTCGACTCATCATCGGCTACCTTGATATGTGAATTGGCCTGACGCTCTTGTCGCTCGGCTTTTATTCGGCTGCTGTGTTCAGTATGTCGAGCAGGCTGTCGCGTGAATTGATGCGGATTTCATTGTTGTTGTATTCGATTATTCCGCGATTACGCATGCTCTCAAGCGTGGCGAGGAATGATGTGCGTTGCACTCCGAAAAGTGAGTACAGGTCGCGTTGGCGGCATGTCAGCGCTATGTCGGTTCCTCCTCGCTGTGTTAACGAGATTATCCAGAATGCTATACGCTCTTCAAGGCTTCCGGTTGTGATGGCCAGGATACCGTCGACTGCCTTCTGGGCGTTCTTCGATAATATGTTCAGGAAATTGAACAGGAATATCTCATCGGTGTTGAGTATCTTTATGTAGTCGCTCTTGGATATCTGAAGTATTCCGGTGGCTTCTATCGCTTCGGCTGTGCACGGATAGAATGGAGCACGGCCGAAAAGGAATTCGGGGGCTATTACATTGGGTGCTTCAAGAGTCTGCGATACTTTGAATCGGTCGTCGGAATTGGCTATAGTGAGTCGGGCTTTCCCTGAAATGATAAACTTTATATGCGTGCATTGGTCCCCCGCATTGAGAATAATCTCATTGGGAAGATATTTTAGGAAGTGGAACTTGGCCATGCCAACTATCTCCGATATTTTTTCATGGCTGACTCCCTTGAATAGCGGGAGCCCCATCAATATCTCGTACATGCTGTCCATAATGGTTGTATATTAGGTACTATTATTAACATTTGCAGTGGCGTAAAAGTTTTATTTTTAACTTATTGTTTCTCTTCTTGTCTTAAAATACAATTGCATGGAATTTATTGTATTCTGCCATGCGACATAAGCCGCCGGACCCACCGACGCAATCGGGTTAAGATAGGTCAGTGCCATCCATATAGCGAGCACGGTGTTCTTTTGTCCGAGCCCTTGCGCCCCTGATATCTTGTCGCCGAGTCGTGCGCCCACGCGTCGTCCTATCCAGAACTGTGCGCAGCACACCACAAGCGACGCCAGCGCGAGCAGCAGCATCTCGGGTATCTTCTCGGCCGGTTCTTTCATTATGAAGCTGACGGCATTGCCCACGACGATGATGAGCGCTACGGCCCAAATGTAGAACGATAGCGACTGGCGCGAGGCTATGGCGTCGTGTACGCGTGGCATGAATGCCTGAAACAGCAAGGCGAGTGCGAGCGGAGCGAGGATAAGTGGGAACACTCGTGTGCTTATGGCAAAAAACGATTCGGCAAATGTCAAGTCGGCATCGGTGCCCATATATGTAAACAGTAACGGAGCGAGAATGGCTACCGCTATATTGCTGAACAGCGAGTAGGTGGCGAGGCGAGGTATGGAGCCGCCGAGCATTCCCGTAATTACCGGTGCGGCCGTTGCCGTGGGGCAGAATACACAGATGAATGCTCCCTGGGCTATGTCGCCGCTGAATGGAAGAAGTGCGAAGTAGACACACAATGCTCCGAGTACCTGAACGGCGAGAAGTGCCCATATAAATTTTGTAACCTTGAACTCATTGACCGATACTCGGCAGTAAGTTATCAACAGCATTATGAAAATGATGTAGGGCGATAAAAATGCTATTTCCCCTATTGAGTCGTGAAACAATACTCCGCACAGCATTGCGATGGGAAGCATCCAAGGTTTAAGCAACTTTTGAATTTGTGAAACTTTCATGGTGCAAAGTTACTGCAAATATTGTAAGTGTTAATCGGGCTGAAATATTTTTTTTGAAAACACACAAATATTTTATATCTTTGCATTGTGTCGTTACGAAATTGGTGAAACGGCTACAATCGGAGGGCTCAAAGCAGCCCTCAAAAGGAAATAGTAATAATCAAACAAGTATATGAATACTTGTACAATTTGTCTATATTCAAAATACCATTTTGGCTGATTATCAGACATATTTTTCTATATTGACTATGAAATTATTTAGATGCCTACTATATGAGTTGTGCGGAATAATGTATAAATGATAATTTTGCGCTACAAACGACTCAAAACAGTATAGGAAAAATAAATTGGTATTTATATATTATTTTAGGGTTAGTATAGATTGTTAGAATCATTAATGCGACGAATGTAAATAGTGCATAATAGTAAATGTGTTTTATGTTAGGTTTGGAAGTCTTTTTATTAAAAAAGGCAACAAAATAGGCCGCTTCGTGAGAAATGGCCTATTTTGTTGTATGTATATGGGCGATTTCCTTTCTATATTGGACTAATATACGTATATTTGTTGTGCAATATAAAAACTAATCTATAATATCCTTCAGATGCCCATCGGTCGTTTCAGTTTTTTGAACAGGATTGTTGTGTCGTTACTGCTGCCGCTCATGTTTTGCGCAGTGTGTAGGGCCGACGATTTACCGGCTACGCTTGACGAAGCCATCAATCGCCTTGACAAGGCTTTGCCCTTGCGCTATGAAAAAGTGGCTCGACGATTTGCCAGGATTGATTCGATGAGGGATGTCGTAGAGAGTGTCGGCGGCGTAAAGAATGCCGATCTTTCCGTTGTTGAAACCATCGGCGTTGAATATAGCTCGTTGAACATCGATTCGGCTTTGTCGGTCTTTGACGCGGGCTATAAGGCGGCATTGGAGCGCGGTGACTCGGCGACGGCCGTCAGGTTCCGTTTGCGAATGGCCCGTATATACCCGCTAAAATCCATTGTAAAGGAAACGATAAACATATATGAATCCATTGATGCGCTGGAACTTGACTCGGCGGAGCGGCGATTGTATTACGACAGCGGGCGCTTCTCCTATGTGCTTATGGCTTCGATGTACTCGTCAACCGAGTTTGCCGGCGAATACTTTGAGCGGGCATGCCTCTTCAATGATTCGTTGATGACGCTGATAGGTGAGAATGACAGTATTTATAAGCTCTATCTCGGTACCGATTACCTTAATAAGAAGCAATATTCGCTGTCGATTGCCGCGTTGAACGACTTGTTGGAAACGCTGGAAATGGACAATGCCGTATTTCCTGAAACTGCATTGTTGCTGTCGGCCAATTATTCCGCGCGTGGGCGTGCTGAGCAGGCGTTATATTATACCGCGCTTGTTGCCATTTCCGACATAGAATGCGGATATTTGAGCAGCGAGGCGTTGAGGCGGCTTGGCACCGGGCTCTATAGCCGTGGCGATAACAAGCATGCTCATAAATATCTGCTTGCTTCACAGGAAAATATTGCTAATTCGGGAGCTGTGATGCGAAGTAGCTTGGTGGCTAAGTCGTTGCCTATGATTGTAGGGACACATCGTGGCGAGGAGCAGCGTTTTACGCGTATGCTTATAATCATTATCGCGTGTCTGGTGCTCATTTTGGCACTCATTTTTGTAATAATGTATAACCACTATAAGAGCATGAAGCGGTTGCGCATGATGAAGGACAATCTTGAGCAGGCCAATCAGATAAAGGAAGTGTACATTGGACGTTTCCTGTCGTTGTGCTCTATTTGCATGGACAAACTCGATGATTTCAATCGCATAGTGGGACGTAAAATCGTTGCAGGTCAGGTGGATGAGCTTTTGTCTATGGTTAAGTCGGGAAAGATGTCTGATGAGTACAGCCACCAGTTTTATGAAGTATTTGATGATGCATTTGTAAATATCTATCCTACATTTGTCGATGATGTAAATAAGTTGCTTGAGCCCGACAAGGCTATATCGTTGTCGGAGGACGGGCATCTGCCACCCGAGTTGCGAATCATTGCATTGATGAGGCTTGGTCTTGATGACAGTGCGCAGATGGCAAGATTCCTCGGGCTGTCGCTTAACACTGTTTACACCTATCGTAATCGAATAAAGAGCAGGGCTCGAAATCGCGATACTTTTGACAGCGACATAATGAATATTGGTATATTGAGCTAAAACTAACTCTATATTGCTTGTTTATGGGACTATGATTAATTGCTTGCAAATCAATGAATATATTTTATATCGGTTTTGTAAGTATTTATATTGAAGTGATACTGTGTTGAAATCAATGCAGCTGTTGAGTAATTTTGCATTCAATAATTGAATATGACAATTTTTACGTATGGTTTTGGAAAAACGGTAACACAATAGGTATAGTTAATGGTAGAAGACCGAAACGTGTATTTTGCGGTCATTTAGATTAGTTTTATGTTAGTTAGTAAAGTAGAGGCCCCTATTTGGAGGGTCATGGAATGAGCGGCGTCGAGAGATGTCGCTCTTTGATTTTATATGGGATGTATTGCAATTAGTCCCAATTACTCCTCTTGCAATTTTGCCGGCCTGACTGATTAGTCTTTGTGATTGATGTTGTCGGTGTCGACTGATTGATTCGGGTTGGCATTACGACGCTCGTCCCTCTTGCTCTCGAAGATCTATGGCGCACGATTATTTAGTGTGGATATCATGTGAATTTTGCTTGCATCATTCTCTAAGATTGCCTGACAAATTAAATTTTAGGCTTGATATCCTTAGAAAATGGTTTATATTTTTAGTTGGCTTGTGAATGCCTAATGTGTTGTATAATAATGATATAATTGTTATGTTCTGTCTATTTGTTTTATATCGCATCTCAATGATGTAGTTTCGGGCGTTTCGATGGCGTAAATTTGCAATGTGTAAAATAATTAATCAGTCTTTTGTAATATAGGATATAACATTAAGGTAGTTTCTTATTTAGGTTTTTAAAGTGTTTTTTGATTAATGATGTTTTAGGTTAATGACTCGGTAATCCGAGATATAACAATAAGGGTCACTCGCGAGAGTGACCCTTATTGTTTATTGTCCTTTTATCGGTCTATCATGTCGAGAGGTCGTCGTTGAAACGCATCTACAAAAGAGCCGGGGGTCGAGTTGTAAACGTTGGCGCCTATGTGGCGTGCGTAACGCTCGATTGTGTAATAGGAGCGGAATGCAACAACCATGCTTTGCAATATCTTGTGCAGAGGCAATCCCATGCTAACTGCTTTTGTCCGGGCCAGTTCACTGTCACTGTCTTTGTAGAAATGAGGTTGTATCGACACCACTTCATTGTTATCATTGACGCTGAGTGTACGTGTCCAGGAATGGTCGGCCCCTACTATGTACACGTTTTTAAATCCAAGAGCAAGTGCTGCCATTATCGAAGGAATGAGGACGTTTCGTGGACGCGGCATCCCTCTCATTGATTTGAATGCTGCATTTTCAAGCCATTTATAACCTTCAACACCCACAGCATTGTAGGTGCGCAGGTCAATGTTGCCGTTGCCGGCTCCCGGGGCTTTGGCAGTATATTGTGTCGGAACGAGCAGTGTCATCGGCCAGTCAACTGCCGACAGATTTTCGTGAAGCCGCTTTACATTGTCATTGTCGTTGGATGTGAAGAAGTGAGGGTCGGCTAAAACGTAAAATCGAGGCTTTAACATGAAAAACTCCGGAGTGTTGGCTGCAAAGTTGACTGCCATGGTGGGGTGCTTGGTCAACAAATCGCTGTGCCGGGCTATCGTGTCGGCGAGCGATGGTCCGTTGCCCATTACGATTATCGAATCGGCATTGTCGACAGGTTTCAGTGTCGCGCGATGTGTCTGGAGGACTATTTTGGCTATTGATTTCAGCGAATCGCCTGTACGCGATGCAAAATCGGCTATGGTGTCAAATGTCATCTTCGCTGTATTTATGGGTTTTAAGATATTCGGTTGCACTCATCGGTTCCCATGCCGTATGTTTTGATATGGCGAATGAATTAAATGTAAGCGTTGTCGTCCTCGCTTTCAACTTCTTCCTGGTCCAAGGCAGTGCGCCGAAAGTAAGATCACCGAGCAATGCAAATGCCTTGGCTGTCTTTAATCCGATGCTGAAAAGCCGTTTATTGCCTAATCGATAGGCTATTGCATCGGCCAGCTGTTCTATGGTGGCACCGCTTCGGTCGGTGAGATTGTATATGCCTTCGATGATTGAATCCTGCTTGTCGGAAACGGCTCTTACCGCTTTGGCCACATCGATTGCGTGGACAATGCTGCGCTGTGCTTCATTGCCTTTCACGTGCATATAGCTGCCGTTGTTTACATCACGTGCCAGCCGGCCTGTGAATCCTTCCATTCCCGTGCCCACCACATCGGCCGGACGCAGTATTGTGCATGCCGCACCTGTGGCTTTGCAGCGCTCCTTGATCCTCTCCTCGATTGAGGCAAGATGGCGCGAAGCATTGCCGGTGGGCTTTATCGGAGCCGTTTCGTCGATGTTTTCGCCCGACGAGAGCCCATACACGGCGGTCGACGACACCACCACTACATGCTTGGGCTTGGTGTCGTCAATCAGCTTCACGGCCTCCTCCTCGGTCATCTCTCCGGGATCCGATATTACCGTCAGCGGGCACAGGGCAGGAGGCTCGTAGTTGTTGCCGTGTCCCAGCTCGCGGGCTATGTATCGTCCCATGAATCCGTTGCGATGCGAGATGTACGCATCCCTTAGGCGGCGGGGCTTGCTTGCGTCGTTATTTGATGTTGTCATAGAGTGTTATGTATTGTTCCACGGCTTTTGCCGTGTCGTCGGTGCTTATTATATAGGTGGGATGCCCGTCGAGCCCCTCCTCGGCGGCACGTTCGGCGGTGTGTTTGCTGTCACACACGAGGTGAAGCAGGTCCCACGCTCCGAAAGTGCTCTCCATTGTCCTGCGCCTGAACCTGTCGCGCTTTATCAGCGACTTCCGCCCTGTGCCCGGTATGGTGCCCTCGGTCACCGACAGCGCAACCGGCATTTTGCAGCGCATCAACACGTAGGCCATAAACGGAATGTTGATAAATGAGTTATTCAACCCCGCCAGATGCACTACATCGGGATTCAGCGCTATTATGCGGTCGAGAAGCGATGCCGTAACTCGCGTCGAGTGCATCCCGTGGGTGTCGCTGAGCCATGCAAGCGCATTGTGCACGGCCCGGTCGACGCTGTTGCCTATCTTCAGGTCGGCCATGCGGCGTGAGCCTTCTACATCGCCTGTCGCAGTGGCTATAATGGCTTGATGACCAAGCTCTTCTAGCCGCTTTGCGATGGCTGTCATCATCGGGGTGACACTGTAGTTTATGAGCACTATTTTCATACCGACCTCAAAATTAGTCAAATAATTTGAGAATAAGAAATTTGTGTTGCGGCTCGCAATCCACGCGAACCGCAACACTTTAATGCGACGAAAAATAGTTGGAGTTAAGTATCTCCTACTTAGAGATACTTTTTTAGATTTCGCAAAGATAAAACATTTATTTGAAACAGCAAAAATATTTTAACCTTTGGCACTGTTAAAAATGTCGTGTAAAATACACACTGAAAATATAAGTTATTGATTGCATGGCTATTAACCAGAGCATTAATTTGATTTTATGTCAATATTTAAGCGTTTTTAACCTTATTGGGCGGGGGTATATTTGACAACATTCAAACATTTACCATTTTTAAATTTATATATGCCTATTTGTGTAAACATATTTAATAAATAGGTTAATACGTTGTAACTGTGCAAATTGCAAAAGTATCTCTAAGTAGGAGATATTTTACTATGGAACTATCGATGTGTGGAAGGATATGTGTTTCCTTTATCTGCTTGGAAGTTAGCGTTTTATTTTATTGTGTTTATGCCGTAGGTGAAGGGAACGCACATTGTTTTTGACATGGGGTAGCTGCTATGACAGTGCTTAATATTGAATTAATATAACATAATCTTTACATCAATGAAAAAGAGGATTGCAGTAGCGTTATTGTCATTACTGGCAGTTATGCAATTCAGTGCATCAGCTCAAGAGGTGGCTGTTAAGACCAATTTGATATATGATGCCACACTGACCATCAATGCTGGAGTCGAGGCTCGCTTGGCGCCAAAATGGACTTTTGACCTGTCGGGCAACTTCAACGGCTGGAAGGTCAATGAACACTATTGGAAACATTGGCTCATTCAACCCGAAGCCCGTTATTGGCTATGTGAAACATTCCAGGGCCATTTCTTTGCCGCTCACGCATTGGGCGGACAGTTCAATCTGGGCAACATCCACAACTCAATCAAGTTTCTCGGAAGCGATTTCAGCAAGCTCACCGACCGCCGTTACCAAGGCTGGATGGTAGGCGCCGGAGTGGCCTACGGTTACTCTTGGATTCTAAACCGTCACTGGAACATCGAGGCTGAGTTTGGATTCGGTTACATCTACACCCATTACGATGTATATCCCTGCGCCAGGTGCGGAACAAAGATTGCCAAGGATCGCTCCCACAACTATGTCGGCCCCACAAAGGCGGCAATAAATCTTGTTTACACATTCTAATTCACGATTTCAACAAGCAAAATCATTTCAGCATTTACAACAATGAAACTCAAGAATATCATCATGTCATGCGTAGCGCTGTTCATGGGCCTATATGCCCAGGCTGCCGCTATATCGCTGCTTGCCGGCTCTGTGAAAATCGACGACCTTAAGGTTGAGCGCTCCGAGAGCCGTTTGTTGGTGTCGATGAATATCGATGTCGCCGCCTTGAAGCAGGGCGCGAGCAGGGAAACCGTCCTAACTCCCGTCCTCAAGGATGACGAGGGCAACCGTGTCGCATTCCCCTCGGTTACCGTTGCCGGACGCAACCGCTATTACAGCCATCTCCGCAACGACGGCAACAATCCCACCCCCAATCTATTCCGTTCGGGCAAGACTTCAGTTATTCCCTACTCGGCCAACGTGGCCTACGAGCAGTGGATGGAGCGGGCCGAGCTCGCAATTGAGGAAGATGAATGCGGATGCGCAGGCCGCACTCTCCTTTCGTCCGACGAGCTACTGCAGCAGCTCGATTTCAAGCAGCGCGTATTCGCTCCCCAGTTCGTTTTCATTACTCCCCAAGCCGAAATGGTTAAAGCCCGCGAACTTCGCGGCTCGGCCTACATCGACTTCCCCGTCAACCGCACTGAGATATATCCCGACTATCGTCGCAATCCCGAGGAGCTTGCCAAGATTCGCAAGACTATCGATGTCGTGCGCAACGATGCCGACACCCGCATAACCGCCCTCTCAATCAAGGGTTACGCTTCACCCGAAGGCTCTTACTCCAACAACGTTCGCCTCGCCAAGGGCCGTACCGAAACGTTGAAAAACTACGTGCAGAGCCTCTACGCCTTCGAGCCGGGACTCATACGCACATCTTTCGAGCCTGAGGATTGGGAAGGCCTCCGCCGTTACCTCGAGTCATCAGGCATAGAAAACCGCGACCTCATCCTCGCACTTGTCGACAGCGACCTCGAGCCCGACGCCAAGGACGCCCGCATCAAGCGTGACTTCCCCAAGCAGTATGCATTCCTTCTCGCCGAAGTATATCCCGGACTCCGTCACTCCGACTACACAGTCGAATACGTAGTGCGCTCCTACACCGATGTCGAGGAGATAAAGGCCCTCATGCTCACCGCCCCGCAGAAGCTCTCCCTCCAGGAGCTCTTCCTCGTGGCTCAGTCAATGGAGCCCGGAACGCCCGAGTACATGGAAGTGTTTGAAATCGCCGTGCGCATGTACCCCGACGATCCCGTGGCCAATCTTAACGCCGCCAACTCCGCAATGCAGATTGGCGACTACGCGAAAGCCGCACGTTACCTCCTCAAGGCGGGCAACGATCCTCAGGCCATCTACGCGCGCGGTGTCCTTGCCGGACTTCAGGGCGATTACGATGCCGCCGAGCGTTACCTCAAGCAGGCCGCTCGCCTGAAAGTTGCAGTCGCTCCCGATGCTGTAGAGCAGCTTGAAGAGATGAAGAAGTACAACTCTAAAAAGTGACCAATCACAATTAACCCATTGATAAATACTATAGAAAATAAAAATCAAATCATTTAACGAATCATTATAACGATGAAACACTTTAGCAAATTATTCGTAAGCGCATTCGCCGCCTTCTCAATGGTGGCTTGTAGCGAAGACCTTCCCGAGGGTGGCAACAATAATTTCTATCCCGGAAGTGAAGACGACAAGGCTTATATTCAGGTTGATGTTAAGCTCCCCTCTGCTCCCGGCAGCCGTAGTGAAACCATTCCCGGTGGTAACGGCAGCCAAAGTGATGCTGGTGTTGAAGTAGGTAAGGACTATGAAAACAACGTACACACAATCCTCCTCGTTCTTGCCACTCCCGATGGCGGGTATGTTGCCCACGGTCTTGTAGGCGGTCTTGGCACCAACGACAACAACAATCCTTCTACTGCAGTGAAGCCCAACGTAAAGGCTACTGCCTCTATTTCGCGTTCCAATTTGCAGGCTTTCTATGACAAAGATAACGTAAACCTGCTTCCTGAATATTCTGAAGGAATAAATGTATATGTTATCTGCAATCCTCTGCAGGAAATGATTGAAGTTCTTAACAAGGCTACTCGCTTATCTACTGAATGGCTCGATGCAAAATATAAGATAAAGGATGATGTCAACAGTGCTATATGGACCAAGAAATCATTCCTTATGGCGAGCCATGATGTTGCCAAGCGTAAACTTCCTGCAACATTCGCTGCATGGGACAACTATGCTTCTGAAAACTCTCCATTTGACCTTTGCGGCAATAATGAGAATGGCGTTGACAATTCTCTTAACCAGACCACAAATTACATCGAGGTAGAGCGTGCTGCAGCGCGTTTTGACTTCAAGGATGGAAGTGAACTTGGCAATAACACTTACGATCTTGGCAAGACCAGCGACGACAAGGATGTTATGAAGGTGCAGCTCGTGCGCATGTCGCTTGTTAATCTCAGCAAGGAGTTCTTCTTCCTTCGTCACACCTCAACCGACGGAACTTTGGCTGGCGCAATGATCGGCGGTCCTGAATATGGTCGTTATGTTGTTGACACCGATGCTGAATTCAAAAAGAATGAAAAGCTCATCGAGCATGCTGCTGAGTTCCCCAACTACGTTTTCTATCCTATGTTCAATTCCGAAGGTAAAATCGATGAAAATCAGCGTAACTTGTGGCATAATCACACTCTCGATGACGTACTTAACGGGGCCGAACAAGACACTGATGATTCTTGGAACAATCCTAAAGATGGTAAGAAGCCTTACGGCGATTATGTAATCTGGCGTTATGCTGTAGAAAACACTATCCCCGCAGTTGAAGATTATCAGCGCAACGGTATATCTACCGGTGTTGTATTCAAGGGTAAGCTTTTGTCAGGTAGCAATACTGCCACAAAACACCCGAAATTGAACACTGCCATTAATGGTACCTACACCGTGCCTATGAAGGACGGAAAAGTTAATGGTTACGTTTACACTGTTGACGGAAAGACCTATCCTATTATCTATGAGTTCCAGTCACAGATTTATGTAGGATGGAACGATGAGGTTATGGTACATGCCGCTGAGTACGGTCCCGGTTCTCCCCTTCACACTGCAGCTACTGTCGCTCCCGCAGGTGGCAAGAGCGTCAACGAGCTCTACCAGGCTCTTGTTGCAGCCGTACAGGAGAACGACAAGGCCAAGGAAGAAGCTGCACTTGCTGCATTCCGTGCCGGTGCTACCGCTGCCGGATTCACTCTCTATCAGGCAAGCAGTGACGATAAATTCAATTCAGGTTACTTCTTCTACTATTACTACTGGAACCGTCACAACGACAACGGTATGCCCGCAACAATGGGCCCGATGGAGTTTGGCGTAGTGCGCAACAATGTCTACAAGCTTGCCGTAACCAACATCAAGCGTTTTGGTCACCCCCGCATCACCCCCAATGATCCTGACCCCGTTACCCCCGACACCCCCGATGAAAAGGGCGATGTTTACCTGACTGTTTCTTGCCAGGTACTTCCTTGGACGGTTCGCGTCAACAACATTGAATTCTGATAAATCAATATGAATTTTTCAAAATATCGAAATAAAATGTCACGATGGCTCGGTGCGGCATGCTTTGCCGCACTCGGTGCCGCCGCTATGTCATCGTGCAGCGACGCAATCTACGACGACCTCGATCCCTGCCGCATTGGCGTGGAACTGAGATTTGTCTACGACTACAACATGGAGTGGGCCAACGCCTTCCCCGCCAAAGTCGACTGCGTAACGCTGTACATCTATGACGCCGACGGACGCTATCTGGCACAACGGTCCGAAACTTCCGAAGCATTGCGCGACGAGAACTACCGCATGATTCTCGACCTTCCGCAAGGCTCCTACCGAATGGTAGCCTATGGCGGCACGACATGCGACAAACACTCGTTTTCGCTTGTCAACAAGCCCGACCAAGGATCGTTGATTACCGACCTGAGAGTCGCTATGGACGACTGGTGCATCAACTCCTCACGCGAGTCGTCAAAATCGCTGCATCCCCTTTTCTGGGGTACTCTCGACGTGACGGTAAGTGGCGACGATTACACTCAAGCCACTCTGCCGATGATGAAGGACACTAACAACCTCCGCATACTGCTCCAGCATGTTTCGGGAAAGCCCGTCGACAACCGCGACTTTGACTTCAAGGTCACCGACGACAACACTCTCCTTGGACATGACAACGCACCCCTCCCCGACGGTGGCATCACCTACCGCCCGTGGACCCGGGGTCAGGCCGTGGCCGGTTCCAACACCGACGGCTCCAATGTCGAGGTTGCCTATGCCGAGTTGTCTATGTCACGACTCGTGACTCAAAACGCTCCCCGTCTTGTCATCACCCGTCACGCCGATGGCGGTGAAGTGGTCAACATTCCCCTCATCAACTACCTGCTCCTGCTCAAAAGCGACCTTTACGCCAAGATGCCGGCTCAGGAGTTCCTTGACCGTGAAAGCGAGTGGTCGATGCTCTTCTTCCTCACCGGTGGTGACAACGAAGGCAACGGCGCCACTTGGCTGAAGACCCACATCGTCGTCAACGACTGGATTGTAAGATTGAATGACATTGACATGACGGAATGAAATCTTTGACCCGATACAAATATTATTTCACACTGATGATTGCCCTCGTCGTCGGAATGACTCTCCCGTCTTGTTCCGACGACGGCCAAGGGCCCGATGATGTCAGCCCGCAGCAGTTGATCAACTACACGGTCACTCTACGTGTGGCAGGCGACACTCAGGGCTCTCGTGCCGACGGTTTTGACGACAACGACTACACCGCCGGAGGCGACGACGGTGATCTCGAGAACCCTGTAGGCGACTTCGAGAAGCTCGACCGCGTAAGGCTCATTGTCACCAATGAAGCCGGAGTTGTCGAGGCCAACTATGTCACCTTCTCCCACGAGATAACCGTGAAGCTCACCACCGGTAAGAAGAAGCTCTACATCATCGGCAACGAAGGCTCTTGGGACGACTTTGGCTCATTTGCCTCAGGCATCAACTGGCTTTCGGCCGCCAAGGGCGACAACATCGGCGATGTCTACAGCGCAATGCTCAACCTATCGGACGGTCACTCCGTGATGGAAGGCACTCAACTCCCCATTACAGGCTCAGCCGAGGTGGAGCTCACCGAGCCCAAAACGCCTGAGGATATCAACCAGTCCACCGAGGTTTGGCTCCACCGCGCAGCCGTGAAGTTCACCTTCCGCATGCGCAACAACACCTCGCGCAAGTACACGGTTACCGGCTTGAGCCTCGGCGGAATGTCGACTGCAATGTACCTTATGCCCAAAGGCATAACCATGGGCGGTAAGGACGGCAAGACCATCACCGCATTTGACGCAGTGCCCGATGCCGCCACCTACGACATCGTGCGCACCCTCGCTGTGGAGCTGCCTGCAAAGGCCGCCGATGCCACCGACGGTGAGTGGATTCCCCTCTTCGACAAGCCCCTTTATGCCCTCGAAGGCAAGCTTTTGGAGAACAACGCCCCCAAGAACTATCCTTTATCGATAACCCTGAACAACGGTGAACTTGGCTCCTCCAATGTGTTGCGACAGACGGAGTTGCCGCGTAACACGCATGTCTATGTCAACATCACGCTCAATGAGAGCGGTTCGATTACTTGGCAGGTCGATGTTGTGCCTTATGCCGTTGTCAACCTTGAGCCTTCGTTCGGGCTTGAGGTGAAAGGTGAACAAAATTCCTAATACTGACCCTGAAAACTGACTAAACGATGAAAATTAAGTTCCTATATATTACATTGGTGCTTGGCTTGATGCTTGGCTTGATGTCGTGTCAGGACGATCGCCTTTACGATGACTCGGTCATCCCCGATGGCGATAGTCGCATCTCGGCTACAGTCAGCTTTGAGTCATTCACCCCTGCTTTGGAATCGCGTGCCGCCGGTACGGCCATTAATTCAATCGACCGGCTTTGGGTGGTGCTTTTCGACGGTAACGGTAATTTTGTAAATAAATACCAGATTCTCGATTACAAGTCGGAAAATGTAAATACCGACAAGCCTACCGACTGGCCTTCGCAGGAAGATCCCGATTGGGAAACATCTACGCCCAATCCCCGTGCCACTTTCAATCTCACTGTCCCGATGGGCAAGTACAAGATATATGCTGTGGCCAATCTCGACCTTTCTGATAAGGAGCTTGCTACTGAGGCCGACCTCAAGGGCATACAACTTGACTGGGATGAAAATGACATCAACAATAACAAGGAGATGTTTGGCTACTTCGACACTGAAGTGCAGAAGGACGGCGCTGATGGATTTAATGCTCCTGTGGTGACTTTGGCGCGTGAAAATATCAATCTGCATGCTTGGATTAAGCGTGCCGCATCAAAGGTCACTGTGGCCTTTGACGGCAAGGGACTTAAGGAACAGGTACAGATTTATATTAAGTCGGTTGCCATCAAGGACATTCCCAAGCAATGCTATCTCGGAAAGCCCAATGAAGTAGGACTTGGATATGATGTCAACGGTGCCGACCGCGCAAAGCTGCTCTTCCCTACCGGTGAAATGTCGACGATTGAGGGTAACCTCGCCGGCAATTCAAGTGCTGAATTCAAGCCCGAAACCCACTACCACGTATGCCAGGATCAGCACCGTTATGGCGGTTTTGGTGACCAAGGTAAGGATCAGGCTATACTCGACAATGCTCATGCCCCCAAAGCCAACTCGTTTTTCTTCTATGAGAATATGCAGGGTACAGGCAAGGACAAGGCTCAGACTGCAGCAGGACCCGGTAATGACCAGAAACCCGGTACCGGCATAGGTTTTCCCGACCCTGTGGAAGGTGACCTTACTTCAGGATGGAAGGATCATAAGCCCTATGGCACCTATGTTGAGGTAGAGGGATACTATGTTTCAAAGAATCCTCAGAATCCGGGTGACGGCCCTATAAAGTTCCGTTTCATGCTCGGTAAGGACATTGCAACCGACTATAATGCCGAGCGTAACCATCACTACAAGTTGACCCTTATGTTTAAGGGCTACGGTAATGATGCCGATTGGCACATCGAATATGAAGAGCCTAAAGGTATCGTGGTGCCTGACCCTTATTACATCTCTTATCTCTATGACCAGACTATGACTTTGCCTATCAAAGTTGTAGGTAAGGAAGTCAATAAGATTAATGTAGAGATCGTCGAGAATAACTGGGCACCTAATGAAGCTCCTACTTCAGAATATTATTCACAAGGAGTAAATAGAGAGGCCGTCTGGAATGGATTCCTTTCATTAAGGAAGACTAGTACGACTGTTATTAATTCTGGTATTGCTGCAGATGACAAGCAGAGATATGAGAAATACGAGGCATTTAATAAAAAATATTACGAGGATAATTATCGAGGTAAACGTGTATATCATGTTGATTGCTCTTATGTAGGTGTTGATGCTAAAGATAAGGATAATGAAAGCAACGGCGTTTATAGTGTAACTGAAACCAATAAAGGATATACGTTCAATATACCCTTATACACTCGTGCCAAGCAAATGATACCTCAGACAGGATATACCGGTAATAATCCGTATGTAGCTTATCAGCGTACTGCAAAAATTCGTATTACTGCTTTCGATAAGGACGATGTGGCTATTGGAGAGCCTCGTGAAGTCACGATCATTCAGGTGCGTCGTATTGTTAATCCCAAAGGAGTTTGGCGCAAGTGGGATAATGATGAACCGTTCCATGTCGTGCTTAAGCGTCTTCCCTATGAGTCGGCACAAAACTTTGAAGTGTTTAACTCTGATGGCCCTTGGAGTGCTGAGGTGGAAATAGGTGCTGATTGGATTAAGCTTGATGACAACACCAAAACTAAAGTGACCGGAGGTTCTGAAACCCCTATTGACTTTACCATCAAGCCTCAGGGTAACACCGGAGGTGCCGATAAAGTCCGTTACGGTATCGTAAAGGTTCTCTATCATAATTACACTTGCGTCCATCGTATTTTTGTGCGTCAAGGTTATGCCCCTCAACCTGTTCGTACAGGTGGAAATATTAAGTGGCATGTGTTTAATGCAAGAACCCGAAGTGCTGAAACTACTGATCCAAGAGAAGAAGGGAATATGTTCCGAAACAATGTATGGTTGTTCCCTATTGATGCCTCAAATAATATTGATGATTCAAATAATGAAAGGGATATATTCAATCAAGATAGAAAGAATCATAAATTTTTGATAGATGGATATCCAGATGATGATTCAAGACGATATAAAACTTGGGCAAGCATTGGAAGTGGAGCATATAATGAAAGTTTCACAAATCCTCCTATACCGGGATTTAAAACCGGATGCCGAATTGCCACTCAGGCAGATTATGGAGTAATCTATAACTCTAATAATTCTATATCCGAAGTGGAATATGGTTATGGGGTGTTATATGCCGATGGTGCGACGGAAACAGCGGATGATATTGTCACAGCCTACAAATATCGTAGGGATAAGGAATATGAAGCTGATCCGGGAAAAAGGAAACATCGTTATGCAACTTATGGAATGAGAGGGTGCTTTGTTTATAATAAAAATAATGGAGCTAACATATTCTTTCCTATTGGAGCGTCGGGATATGGACGAATAAAGCATGGCGGTAAGCCTTATCGTCAGGATGCGCATAGTTACATGAATGAGTTGAATGATAATGGAACAAACAAAATGGCAGTATTGAAATACTCAAATAGAGCTAAAGAATATGGAGCGGATGCTTCTGATGCAGATCCTAAATATGTTCCTCTGTTTTATGACATATATCGCAGACCTGGTGCTATTTATTGGACTGATAACGGTGACGCTTGGGATATTAACTATTTTACATTTGATTTTGGCTCATTTGGAAAACATGCTCATAATTATAGGACTTCGGCATCAGCAACTGGATGTTCCGATGCTGCATTCATAAGAGCCGTAGAGTAATTAAGTTCAATTACAACCTGATATATGTGCTGTGCCAACTAAAAATTGGCACAGTTTTTTTATCCCCGCATATCCCGGGCACACCTCCACGCTCGCGATATGCAACCCGCAAGGGGTAGCACCCTGGCATGTATCTCCCATCCACGGGTGACGCTGACGCTCACCCTCGCCCTGGATGACGCTCACCCTCGCCCCGGGTGCCGCTAACGCTTCACCACGCCCCGCGTCAGCGCCGGGCGCAAACCCCCGCACCATCAGACCCCCGCGTTAGCGCCAAAGCTGCAGAGCAGCTTAATAATGTTAGGCCCGCGCAAGGTCGCCGTTAGGCGTCCGCAGCACGGGTATAGGGTACAGGGTACATGTGTTAAAAAGTATCGGCGGCCGGATGCTGGGTGCATCCGACCGCCGGTTATGTGTCGTGTTGACGATGTGCGTCAATCAAATACGCCCTCGATGCTCTCTTCGGTTCCGCTCTCGTCGACATACTCGCCGAAGTACTCCTTGTGGCAGAGGTCGATGTCGGCCGGGAACTCAAACTTTGTGTCCTGACTGTAAGGCAGCGTCGGGTCGGCGTAGACCTGCTTCATGTAGAGGCCGTAGATAGGCAGGGCCATCGATGCGCCCTGACCCATGGCCATGCCGTTGAAGTGGATGTAGCGCTCTTCGCCACCTACCCACACTCCCGACACGAGGCGCGGGGTGAAGCCCATGAACCATCCGTCGGAGTTGGAGTTGGTCGTACCGGTCTTGCCGCCCATCTGAGCTGTCAGGTTGTAGGGCGGGCGGCGCAGGCGGTTACCCGTACCGCCGTCGACCACGTTGAGCAGAATCGACAGAATCTTGTAGTAGGCTTCGCGGCTGATGACCTCGGTGTGACGCGGGGTAAACTCCGATATGATGTTGCCGTTGTTGTCGGCTATCGCGGTCACGAACAGGGGGTCGACGCGCATTCCGTTGTTGGCAAACGCCGAGTAGGCCGTAACCATCTCCTTGACCGACACATCGCATGGGCCGAGACACAGCGACACCACAGGGTCGAGGTGGTTGGTGATGCCGAAGTTGTGCATGTTGCGCACAAGTGTGGCGGGCGAGAGCTGGCTCATCAGTCGGGCCGAGATCCAGTTGTTGGAGTTGGTGAGCGCCCAGCGTATGTCGACCATTTCGCCCACACGGGCACTGCCGGCGTTACGCGGCGACCAGGGGTTGCCGTTTTCGTCGTAGATGGTGGGCTGCTCGTTCAGGAACTCGTCACATGGGGTGTAGCCCTCCTCCATGGCGTAGGTGTAGAGAAACGGTTTTATTGTCGAACCTATCTGACGGCGTCCGGTCGACACCATGTCATATTGGAAGAATCGGAAGTCGGGGCCTCCCACGTAGGCCTTCACATGTCCCGTCATGGGGTCCATCGACATGAATCCCGAGCGCAGGAAGTGCTTGTTGTAGAGAATCGAGTCCATGGGAGTGAGCGTCGTGTCGATTACTCCCGCGTAGGTAAACACCTTCATGTCGACAGGCGTGTTGAATGCCGTCTTGATTTCACTCTCGCTGCATCCGGCCTTTTTCATCATGATGTAACGGTCGCTCTGCTTCATCGAGTGGTCGATGAGAGCGGCGAGCTGCGATGACGACAACTCCTCGCGGTTGGTGGTGTAGGGTGCGCCCTTCACATTGCGCTTTTCGCGGAAGAATGCCGGCTGCAGTGTGCGGCTCAGGTGGGTGTTGACGGCATTTTCGGCATATCGCTGCATGCGCGAGTCGATTGTGGTGTATATCTTGAGGCCGTCGTTGTAGATGTCATATTTTGTTCCGTCGGGCTTGGGGTTCTTTTCGATCCAGCCGAAGAGCGGGTTGGTTTCCCATGCAATGGAGTCGTCGATAAACTTCTGCTTCTCCCATCCGCGGTAGGCGCTGCGTTCGGGCTTCTTGGCACGCAGGATTCTGCGCAGCTCCTCGCGGAAGTAGGGGGCAGGGCCCTCCTTGTGGTCGACGCGGTGGAAGTCGAGCTTCAGCGGCAGTTGCTTCAGCGAGTCGAGCTCTTCGCGCGACAGCATGTCCTCCTTGTACATCTGCTCCAGCACCACGTTGCGGCGTTCGCGCACGCGCTCGGGCTTGCGCACCGGGTTGTAGTATGACGGATTCTTCACCATTCCCACAAGCGTGGCAGCCTCCTCGACGGTGAGGTCCTTGGGATCCTTGCCGAAGTACACGTAGGCCGCCGACTTGATGCCCACGGCGTTGTAGAGGAAGTCAAACTGGTTGAGATACATCTTTATGATCTCGTCCTTGGAGTAGAAGCGCTCGAGCTTCACGGCTATCATCCATTCGATGGGTTTCTGCAGGGCGCGCTGGAACAATCCCTCGCTCGACGGCGAGTAGAGCTGCTTGGCAAGCTGCTGGGTTATGGTCGAGCCGCCGCCCGCATTCTTCTGTCCCATGAAGATGGTCTTCACCATCACTCGGCCGAGAGCCTTAAGGTCGATTCCCGAGTGATCCTCAAATCGCGAGTCCTCGGTGGCGATGAGTGCGTTGATTACGTTCTGCGATATGTCGTCGATGTCGACATAGACGCGGTTGCCCGTGTTGCTGAAATAGCGGCCCAGCTCCTCACCGTCGGCCGAGTAAACCACCGAGGCAAATCGGTCCTTGGGATTCTTCAGCTCCTCGACCGGAGGCATGTAGCCGATTATTCCGTTATATACGCAGAAGAAAAATATGAATACAGCGGCGACAAGTATTGCAAATGCCGACCACATCAAAGCTATTATTGCGCGTGATTTAGTTGATTTACCCTTCATGAATGCAAAGGTATGGAATTTTGCGTTAGGGTAGGCTTTTTTTGCCTTTGATTTGCATGTCATGGACTATTTTTTCACATATATGTACAATATTGACTTCCACATTGACGAAAAATTCATTAATTTGCAACGCCAAAAATTATTATCACATGAAAATAATCCGAATTGTCACTATTTCGGCCATGCTGCTTGTCGGAGCCGCGGCCGCAATGGCGCAGGGAACTCTCGACGACTACAACCGGGCCTATTCGCTGCGCGAAAAATTCAATGCCAAGCATGTCTACTACTCCAATGTCACCCCTTCGTGGATAGGCGACAGTCACAGCTTCTGGTATGTGCGTGAAACCCCTGAGGGACGCATATACACACTGGTCGACGCCGACAAGAAGTCGCGTCGCGACCTGTTTGACCACAAGAAGCTTGCAGCCGCTCTTGCCGATAAGAGCGGCAAGGAGGTGAAGGCCGATGCTCTCTATCTTAACGCAGTGCGTCCCAACGGAGCCAAGGCCGACACCGTCGACTTTATTTGGAACAACCGTTATTGGAGCTATGCCGCCAAGAAGGGCGTGCTCACCGACCGTGGCGAAGTGCCTCCGCGCGGACCGCAGCGACACTGGATGGAGGTCGACGACGAGAAGGGTGCCGGGCCTATTGCGTCGCCCGACGGCACCAAGGAGGCTTATATAAAGAACGACAACGTGTATGTGCGTGACCGTGCCACCGGCGCCGAGAAGCAGTTGAGCCTCGACGGCACGCTGGGCAACTACTATTCATCCTACATCCGTTGGTCGCCCGACAACAAGAAGGTTGCCGCCATGAAAATACGCCCCGTGGAGAAGCGTTATGTCTACTATGTCGAGTCGTCGCCTGCTGATCAGCTTCAGCCCAAGCTGCACAAGCAGGAGTATGCCAAGCCCGGCGATGAACTGCCGTTTAAGGTGCCGTGCATCTTCGATGTCGAGAGCGGCAAGGTCGTTATCCCCGACACGGAGCTGTTTGATTCGCAATACGACCTGTTCGGCCCTGAATGGAACGACGACAGCAAGGCCGTGACATTTGAGTACAACCAGCGCGGACACAAGGTGTATCGCGTGCTCGAACTGTCGGCCGAAACCGGCCGCGTGCGCCCCATTGTCGAGGAAACGAGCGACAAGTATGTCAACTATCCGCGTCGCTTCCGTCACGACCTGGCCGACGGCAAGCGCATGATATGGATGAGCGAGCGTGACAACTGGAATCACCTCTACATGTATGACCGTGACGCTGCACGCCCCACCCATCAGATTACACGCGGTGAGTGGTATGTGCGTGATGTGCTGAAGGTCGACGAGGCCAACGGCCGCATCTACTTTTCGGCCAACGGAGTTAACACCGACGAGGATCCCTATTTCATCCGTTACTATTCGATTGACTTCGACGGCAAAAACCTCACCGACCTGACTCCGGCCAAGGGTACCCACAAGGCGGGATTCTCGCGTGACATGAAATACCTGGTCGATGTCTACTCGACTGTGGCCGACGCTCCGGTGGCCGTGCTGCGTAACGCTGCCGACGGCTCGGAGGTGATGCCGCTTGAAACAGCCGACATAACCCGACTTAAGGAGAACGGATGGAAGGCGCCTGAAGTGTTCACCGCTCCCGGACGCGACGGAAAGACCCCGATGTGGGGACTTATCGTGCGACCTACCAACTTCGACCCGTCAAAGAAATATCCCATCATCGAATACATCTATCAGGGCCCCGGCGACCAGTATGTCCCCAAGGCGTTCCGCCCCTATGACTGGTACATGACATCCATCGCCGAACTCGGATTTATCGTGGTGATGGTCGACGGAATGGGTACATCGTTCCGCTCGCGCGAATTTGAGAACGTGTGCTACAAGAATCTCAAGGATGCCGGTCTGCCCGACCACATGGCATGGATTAAGGCCGCTGCCGAGAAATATCCCTACATGGACATCGACAGGGTGGGTATATACGGCTGCTCGGCCGGCGGACAGGAGTCGACCAATGCGTTGCTGCTCTATCCCGATTTCTACAAGGCTGCCTATTCGGCATGCGGCTGTCATGACAACCGCATGGACAAGATATGGTGGAATGAGCTTTGGCTCGGTTATCCCGTGGGCGACCAGTACAAGGAGGGTTCCAATGTCGAGAATGCGCATCTGCTTCGCCGTCCGCTCATGCTTGTCGTTGGCGAACTCGACGACAATGTTGATCCTGCGTCGACAATGCAGGTGGTCAATGCGCTCATCAAGGCCAACAAGGACTTTGAACTCGTTGTCGTTCCCGGTGCTCACCACACCATGGGCGAGGACTTCGGCGAACACAAGCGTTACGACTTCTTTGTGCGCAACCTGCTTAACGTGAATCCTCCGGCATGGAGTGACATCACTTACAAGTAAACGCCTTTATAAGCTGCATTATCTGCGTGGAGGTGCTGCGCAGGTTGCGTGACGCTGTTTCGCGTTGCATCGCCTCGTCGAGTGAAACTGGCGAGGGCTGAATTGAAAATACTCCCGACATACCGGCGCGGTCGAACTCTTCACAGTGGTCGATCGCGCCGCTTAGCGCAATGACCGGTACTGCGGCGCGGCGAGCGTGACGCAACACTCCCATCGGGACTTTGCCGTGAAGTGTCTGTGCGTCCATGTGCCCTTCGCCGGTTATTACGAGGTCGGCGTCATGCAGTTCGTCGTCAAATCCCGCAAGGTCGAGCACCATCTCTATGCCCGAGCGCATTTCGGCATTGAAAAATGCGGCAAACATGGCCCCCAATCCTCCTGCGGCACCTGCTCCCGGCAAGTCGGCTACATCGATGCCTAAGTCACGCGTTACGCAGCGTGACCAGTTACGTAACCCGAGGTCGAGTTGCTCGATTTGTTGAGGTGACGCTCCTTTTTGTGCCGCAAATGTGAATGCTGCTCCCGATTCGCCGTAAAGCGGGTTGTCGACATCGCACATCAGCGTGAACCGGCAGTCACGCAATGCGTCAGCATCACGTGACGCTACTATGTGGGCCAATTCGGAGAGTGACGCACCCGATGGAGTAAGAGTTTTGCCGTTACGGTCGATAAGCCTGTAGCCGAGAGCTGCGAGTATTCCCGTGCCGGCATCGTTGGTTGCGCTGCCTCCAAGCCCTATGATGAAGTTGCGGCATCCTCGGCTGAAGGCATCGGCTATTATCAATCCCGTGCCGAATGTCGACGAGGCCATTATGTCACGCTCGTCGCGTGACACTGTGTTCAGCCCGCTTGCGGCTGCGGTTTCTATTATGGCGGTTTTACCTTCGGCGGTTTCCGCGATTGCGTATTTTGCCGTCATTTTCTTCATCAGGGGGTTCACGGTGTCGATGGTGACGATTTGTGCGTCGAGCCTCTTGGCTACGGCCTCTACGCTCCCTTCGCCTCCGTCGGCAAGAGGTATCTCGACCAATGTCGCGTGGGGAGCTGCGTCACGTACTCCGCAGGCTATTGCGTGAGCCGCTTCGGTTGAAGTGAGCGAACCTTTGAATGAATCGGGTGCGATGATAATTTTCATGCGTCAGATTGTTTTACCGACAAATATACCTAAATTTGTGATATAATTGGATTATATAGCCATTATATAATTATGGCAGGAATGCGCATTACACTGTTGACCGGTTGGCTCGCGGGTATCGCTATTGCGGTGATGCTCGGCGGGTGTGGTGTGTCGCGGCTTGCCGAAGCCGACATGATGATGTCACGCGGCGAGTATTACGATGCGTCACGTGCTTATCGCAAGGTCTACAACAGCCTCGCCAAGAAAGAGCAACGCGCTCTCAGGGGCGAGGTGGCATTCAAGATGGGGGAGTGTTACTTCCGCATAAACCGCATGGCCAATGCGTCACAGGCATTTCGCAATGCCATCCGTTACGGTTACAGCGATTCTACCGCGTCACTTTATCTGGGACGCGCTTTGCAGGCCGAGGGTGAATACACCAAGGCCATTGAGGCTTACAATGACTATCTTGCCACTTCACCACGTGACGCCAAGATGGCTGAGAACGGCATCGCCGGGTGTCGTCACGCTTTGTCGACACGGTCGGTTGCGTCACGTTATGTGGTAAAGAACCCCAAGCTGTTCAATTCCAATCGTTCCGACTTCGCTCCGTTTCTTGATCCGGTGCGTGACATGCTTTATTTCACCACTACCAACGAGCGTGTCAACGGCGATGCGCGAAGTGAGATAACGGGCATGAAGAACTCCGACCTGTGGATGTCACGCCGCAATGAACAGGGCGACTGGATGCGCCCCGAGCCTGTTGAGGGCGATGTTAACAGCGAGCATGACGAAGGCATAGCCGCGTTGTCGCCCGACGGCATGACGATGTATCTCACCGTAGCGAAGCGTGACATGAATCGTGACACCGCTGTCGGAATATACACTTCCCGACGAAGTGACGCACGATGGAGCCGCCCCGTGAGATTGGAAATAGATGATGACTCGGTGGCGAGTTATGGACATCCGTCACCGTCGCACGACGGAAAGTGGCTGTACTTCACCTCTGACCGTCGCGGAGGCTACGGAGGCAAGGATATATGGCGCATAAGGATTGACCGTGACGGTGCAAGACCTGAGAATCTCGGCCCGTTGATCAACACCGTTGGTGACGAGATGTTTCCTACAGTGCGTGACGACAGTCTGCTCTACTTTGCAAGCAACGGTCATTCCGGTTACGGTGGTCTTGACATATATTGCGCCCGGTTGTTGCCTTCGGGTGCATGGAGCGTTGTCAACATGGGAAAGCCTGTAAACTCAGCCGGCGATGACTTCGCGATAACGTTTGGTGAGGGTGAGAGCGGCTTTTTCAGCAGCAATCGCGGTGACCGTAGAGGTTACGACCACATATACTCATTCGTGTTGCCCGATTTACGCATATCCATCGGCGGCTATGTCACCGACCGTGATGAGGAACCTATAGGTGGCGCTGTCGTAAGGATAGTAGGTGACGACGGCACCAACCGCAAGGCCGTGGCGCGTAACGACGGTTCGTTTTCACTGCCGTTGCAGCGCGGAGTGCGTTACGTGATGCTCGCGACTGCTCCCGGATATCTGAATGCAAAGCAGGAGTTCATCTCCGATGACGCTGAAGAGGATGCCGAATATGCGGTGGATTTCATGCTTGCATCGCTTACCAGGCCCAATGTCATCGACAATATATTCTACGATTTTGACAAGGCGACATTGCGTCCCGAGTCGCGGCAGGCTCTCGATTCGTTGGCGCAGGTGTTGCACGACAATCCCAATGTAACGATTGAACTTGTCGCACACACCGACCGTAAAGGATCGGAGGAGTATAATGTCGCACTTTCGCAGCGTCGCGCTCAGTCGGTGATAGATTACCTCATAGCGTCGGGCATCGATTCCGAGCGACTGAAGCCTGTAGGTTACGGAGAGTCGCACCCTAAACGCGTGACGCGACGACTGCACCGCCTCTATCCTCAATTTGCCGAAGGCGATGTACTCGATGAAGAGTATATAGGGCGGCTTGATGAGGCGAATCAGGAGATAGCCGACCAAATAAATAGACGAACCGAATTTCAAGTATTATCCATAGACTATAAAATGTATTGATTATGAATGAATTCCGCACTATAGTACAACCTCTTGAGAATCAGCAGGGCTTGATCGATCATTCCCACCCGGTGGTCATGCTCGGCTCCTGCTTCAGCGATAACGTGGGGCAGCGCCTTTGTGACGGCCTTTTTGACTGCATTGTCAATCCATGCGGTACATTGTATAATCCGGCAAGCATAGCCAATGCCGTGCTCGATCTGCTCTACGACCGTGACTACACGATTGATGATCTGTTTCAGCATGAAGGAGTGTGGCACAGTTTTTCGCATCATTCAAGATTCTCGGATACCGACCCCGACCGTGTGCTTGAATCGATCAACGAGTCGGCCGACAGAGCCCGCAAGGCGTTGTCGAGTGCATCGGCGATTATCGTGACATTCGGCACAGCCTACCTGTTCAGGTTGCGCGAAAATCATCGTGTGGTGGCCAATTGTCATAAGATGCCGGCGACGATGTTTTCACGCGAAATGCTTCCGGCCGATAAGATAACCGGATTGTGGCGCAAGATGGTAAAAGAGATAACCGCGCGTTATCCCGGAATGAAGGTTGTGTTTACAGTAAGCCCCATACGCCATCTTGCCAACGGAGCGCACGGCAATCAGATAAGCAAGTCCACGTTGTTGCTCGGGGTGGATGCGCTGGCGCGTGAAATGCCGGAATCGGTGATCTACTTCCCCGCTTACGAAATAATGATGGACGACCTGCGTGACTACCGCTTTTACACCGCCGACATGACTCATCCCTCGGATGTTGCGGTTGATTACATATACGATGTGTTCCGCCGTTCATTCATGACTGATGACACACGTGACCTCGAGCAACAGTGTCTTAAGCTGTCACGCCGCTTGAAACACCGTCACATTTCGGCAACCCCCGAAGCCGTGGCTGATTTTGATGCAGGGACACAGGCGATGATTTCGGAACTTGTTGCAGCTCATCCCGAGTTGCGTCACGTACTACATCAATAGAGAGTCGGATACAGGCACCAAAAAAGAGGGATCGCATTTCTGCGACCCCTCGGGTACCTGAAGTGGGACTCGAACCCACACAGCCGTAATGGCCAAGGGATTTTAAGTCCCTCGTGTCTACCATTCCACCATTCAGGCAGCTTACGGCGCGACAAAGATAGTAAGTAATTTTGGATTACGCAAATTGCGTATTTAATTTCAGAAGACGATAGTGTAGCCGCCGGCTGAAGCACGCACCGCGCGATAGCGGCGAAGCCCGTATTTATGCTCGTGTGCCGGACCCGACAGCGGACTTCCGTTAAACTCGCACACATCGTAGCGAGAGCCGCATTTGTGACAAACGGCTTGTAGTGTCGATGTGTCGAAAACTACAAGCACATTGGGAGTACATTCTACCGGGCAGGCGAGGTCGTAGGCGAGAGGCGAGCCGCTCATGTCGGTCACCAACAGTATTCCGCCAAATCCCGTGTAGGTCATGGCCGTGTAGGGAAAATCGGCAGGCTGTTTTTCCGACTTGATGAAGTAACGGAATTGTCCCACGGTGTGTACGCCGTATGTGTCCCAGTATCCTTGATTGCCGAGGTCGATATTTACAGCCGTGACAGGAATGCGGTCGTCATTGACATCGGAGCATGACAACAACGCAAACATGGAGACAATCACTGATATATATCGGAGCATATCTATCTTCCGAGGAGCGAGTTTAAGGCGTTGTGATAAGTGGAGAAATCAAATTGCGACAGCACTTTGTCATAAAGAGCCTTTATTGCGTCATTATAAAGGTTGCCTATCGAGCCTTCGTGGGTGTGGTGTACTTCGGTAGGAGGTACAAATTCTCCGCGCTCGATGGCGAGTCCCACCTGCTTGTAGGCGTCACGGAAAGGCACGCCCTCCAGCGTGAGGTGGTTCACTCCCTCAACCGAGAACATGAGGCTGTAACGCGGATCCTTGAGGATTTCGGTGTTTACCTTTACCTCCGACAGCATCTGCGTAACCATCGAGATTATCTCAATGAGCGAGTCAAATGCCGGCAGGAAGTTCTCTTTTATCAATTGCAGGTCGCGGAAATATCCTGAAGGAAGATTGTTGGTGATCAGCGTTATCTCGTAGGGCAGTGCCTGCAGCTTGTTGCATTTGGCCCTTGTGAGTTCAAATACATCGGGATTCTTCTTGTGGGGCATGATCGACGAGCCTGTCGTGTATTCATCGGGCAGCTTTATGAACCCGAAGTTCTGGGAGTTGAACATACAGGCGTCAAACGACAGCTTGGCAATCGTGGCGGCAATGCCTCCGAGTGCCTGTGCTACGACACGTTCAGTCTTGCCTCGTCCCATCTGGGCATATACGACATTGTAGTCCATCGAGTCAAATCCGAGCAGGCGTGTGGTCATTGTGCGGTTGAGGGGGAATGATGAGCCGTAGCCGGCAGCCGAACCGAGCGGATTTCGGTTGGTCACCGAATAGGCCGCACGAAGCACCGTGAGGTCGTCGACGAGTGATTCGGCATAAGCTCCGAACCAAAGTCCGAACGATGAGGGCATTGCAACCTGCAGATGCGTGTAACCGGGCATTAATACATCCTTGTAGCGTTCGCTTTGCTCGATCAGCACGTTAAACAGCCCGGTCATGGCCTTCGTGACATCCTCGATGCGTGAACGGATGTATAGCTTCAAGTCAACGAGCACCTGGTCGTTGCGAGAGCGGCCCGAATGGATTTTCTTGCCTATGTCGCCGAGCTTGCGCGTGAGCATCAGTTCAACCTGCGAATGCACATCCTCGATGTCATCCTCAATCTTGAAGTCGCCTTGCTCGATGACTTTGTAGATGTTACGCAGTTCGGCGGTCAGGGTTTCCAATTCAGGCTTGGTCAACAAGCCTATTGACTGAAGCATTGTTATGTGGGCCAGAGATCCGAGCACATCGTAAGGAGCGAGATACAGATCCATCTCGCGGTCGCGTCCTACGGTATATGACTCTACATCATGGTCTACGGTGACCGATTTCTCCCAAAGTTTTGATGACATTGCAGGTTGGGTTTTAGAGGTTAAAAATTAGCCTGTCTGATGTGGCCAGACAGGCTTTATCATTAGTGGTGCCGACTTTGTTATGAACGTGCAAGATTCTTTACCATGTCGCCGAACTTGTCGGCAGCTTCTTGCAGTTTCGGGCCTACCATAGGGCGAAGCATTGCTGGAATCTCAACATCGATTGCTGTGACGATTTCGGTCGACTCGGGAGTCTTGGCATCCAGATTTATCGACATAATCAGAGGCACCGGTGCGCTTTCGGCGGTGAAAGCCACTCGCTTGTCGGCTACGCGTTCGGTAATCTTGAGAACCATGTCGCCCATGGGGGCTGCGGTTATTATGATTGAGTCCTCGGTGAATCGTACGGCACCGAGCTTGGCGCGAACTTCTTCGGGAAGTGCATCGAGGCGTTCTTGGAAAGCGGCAGGATTGCTTACACGCTCATAGACTGAAGATACAGGCATAGCCACTTCAGTCGGCTTACTTGAATAAGTTGTCATAAGTCGTCAGTGGATTTTTTTTGTATGTTACCGTCGGTAATTAACGGCGCGAAATTAATCGGCCTTTGGTGCAGGTGACCACGATGCAGGATCTTTGCGCCATTGTTTCAATGTTTCGAGGTCGTCGGGCTTGATATAGTCGGTTTCAAGCGCAGCCTCAAGCATTGAGTTGTAGTTGCTGAGGGTGATGAGCTTTACGCCGGCTTCGGTGAAGCGCTTTACGGCTACGGGGAATCCGTAGGTGAATATTGCCGCCATGCCCACAACCTCGCATCCTGCGGCACGTATTGCCTCGACTGCTTTAAGGCTGCTGCCGCCGGTCGATATAAGGTCTTCGATTACAACGACCTTCTGTCCGGGCTTAAGATTGCCTTCGATGAGGTTTTCGAGTCCATGATCCTTAGGAGTGGAGCGTACATATACGTAGGGCAGGCCGAGAGAGTCGGCAACGAGAGCACCTTGTGCGATAGCGCCTGTGGCTACGCCGGCTATTGCATCGGGAGCCTCAAAGTTCTCGAGAATGATGCGGCAAAGCTCAACTTTGATGAAGTTGCGCAATTCAGGGTAGGATAGAGTCTTGCGGTTGTCGGTGTATATTGGGGAACTCCATCCTGAAGCCCATGTGAAAGGAACATCGGGTTGAAGCTTGATAGCACTGATTTTCAGAAGCTTTTCGGCTACTAAACTTTCTAACTTTTTCATCTTGACTAAAATTTGATATATTATTGTGCAAAGATAGTGCTTCTGTGCAAAAAATGCAAATGGAGATGCGCTTAAGAGCCAGTTCGACAATAAATGTTAACGGCAGGGCGGTCAACGAGTGGCCGAGGCGAAGGTAACTTTCGTCCCATCAAATATTGGGGCAGCATCTTCCACTGACATCCGGTGTAAACCAGATATACAATAGCTGTGAATATCTTATAGAGGTCTGTCCGTTCCTTTCCAAGGAAGCCTGACAAAAACTTACGGATGCGCTTCCGCCGGCAATGCCTAAACTTTATTTTCATGGAGTCAATGATTAATGTTACTGAGATATAACACAAATCAAACCTTTTTTCCTTTTGGTTGAACAGAAATTACCATCGCCCGCACTATGCGACCCTGCCGTTAATATTTATTGTCGAACCGACTCTAAAAAAAGCGAAATAAAAGTGTACGGCGATACGGAATTATTGCTACATTTGCACATTGGAAAAAGTTAATTACGACATGTCAGAAAACAAACTAAAGCTAAGCGATATTTATCGCGCCGCCCATGTGCTTAAGGGTGTCGTGCGTCACACCGAACTTATTGCCGCTCCCAAGCTTAACCCGGAGTGTGATCTTTATTTGAAACCCGAATGTCTTCAGCATACAGGTTCATTTAAGCTGCGTGGCGCTTATTTCAAGATTTCGCAGTTGTCGCCTGAGGAGAAGGCTCACGGTGTAATTGCATGTTCGGCCGGAAATCATGCCCAGGGTGTCGCTCTCGGCGCAAAGGCCAATGGCATCAAGTCGCTGATATGCTTACCTGAAGGTGCTCCTATAAGCAAGGTCGAGGCAACCAAGAAATATGGGGCCGATGTATGCCTTGTCCCGGGAGTTTATGACGACGCTTACAAGCGTGCGCTTGAACTGCGTGACGAGCACGGCTACACGTTTGTGCATCCGTTTGACGATCCGCTGGTTATAGCCGGACAGGGAACGATAGGGCTTGAAATCCTTGACGAAATGCCCGATGTGGAAGCGGTGATAGTGCCTGTGGGCGGTGGCGGACTTATTTCGGGCGTAGCTTTTGCCATAAAGGCTATAAGCCCTGATGTCAAGGTGTATGGTGTACAGGCTGCCGGAGCGCCCAGCATGGTCCAGTCGCTTAAGAATGACAAAATCGAGTGCCTTTCCAATGTGTCGACTATTGCCGACGGTATTTCGGTCAAGGAGCCGGGTGTGAATACATTTGAGCTGTGCCGTCAATATGTCGACGAGATTGTAACGGTGAGCGAGGATGAAATCGCCGCCGCCATATTGGCGATGATTGAAACAGAGAAGCTTGTAGCCGAAGGGGCAGGCGCTGTCGCCGTTGCAGCCGCCATGTTCAACAAGGTGCCGGTCAAGGGTAAGAAGACCGTGTGTCTTGTGTCGGGCGGAAATATCGATGTGACAATCCTGAGCCGCGTAATCAATCGAGGATTGATAAAGACCGGTCGCAACTATGCCGTGACAATCGACCTTTCAGACAAGCCCGGAGTGCTTGCCGAGGTGAGCGACATCATAGGAAAGCTCGGCGGTAATATAATATCGGTAACTCATGAGCGCATAAGCGTCGACACTCCCATCACGAGCTGTACGCTGCGCCTCGTAATGGAAACCCGTAATGCCGAACACATCGACTTCATACGCAAGGGACTGATTTCAGCCGGCTATCAGATATTGAGCTAAAGTATTTTTGAGTTTATATCCACAAATATGCCAAAAAGGAAAATTATGTGTCCTTTTTGGCATATTGTTTTCCTGCGAGTTGCATATAGTTTGGATTAGTAGTAGATTTGTTTATTAATTTCATCACCTATTATTGTTTATGAATTTTAAAGCAACGGCATGTATTGCCTTGGGGTGTATGTCGCTGACGGTGGCGGCGCAGTCGACATCGGTCGATACCCTCACTCTCTCGCTTGACCAGTGTCTTGAAATAGCTCTCAATGACAACCCGACGATAAAGGTTGCCGACATGGAGATTCAACGAGTGGATTATGCCAAAAAAGAAACGATTGGTCAGCTTTTGCCGACGATAAGCTTCGGAGCCAATTACAATCGTATGGTGGCCAAACAGGTCGCTTACATGAATATGGACAATTTTCCCGGAATGGGAGGCGGAGAAGAAGAGGGCGGTGAGGCTGAAACACAGGCGGCCTCTCGGTCGAAAGGCGCGGGAAACAATGGAATCAAAATGGGTCTTGACAACAGTTATCAGGCAGGATTCAACGCGTCGGTTCCTTTGATAGCTCCTCAGTTGTGGAAAACATTAAAGCTAAACGATAGCCAGATTCTCCAGAATGTGGAGGCTGCGCGTGCATCGCGCCTTTCGCTTGTAAATCAGGTAAAATCGGCCTACTATGCGTTGCTGTTGGCCAATGACAGCTACAAGGTCATCCTGGAGAACTATGATAACGCAAAGTTTAACCACGAGGTGTTTCTCAAGAAATTCCAAGTGGGTACCGCCTCGGAATATGACGTGTTAAGGTCGTCGGTTCAGGTAAAGAATGTAGAGCCAGAGTTGTTGCAAGCTGAAATTGCGATAAAGCAGGCCCGATTGCAGTTAGCCATATTGATGGGCATGGACGCATCGATTCCCATCAAGGCTGCTACACAGCTGTCGGATTATGAAGAGAGCATGTATGATGTGACGCTTTCAATCGACAAGTCGATTGACCGTAACACCGACCTGCGCTCGCTCGACCTGCAGACACGCACGCTGCGTGATGCGCTTTCAGTGCAGAAGATGGCATGGTTCCCCACGCTAATGTTTACCGCCAATTACAACTGGACATCATCGTCCAACGGCAATGCGTTGCGTAACTTCCGCTGGAATCCCTATTCGGTAGTGGGCGTCACGTTGTCGATTCCTCTCTTTGAAGGCGGCCAGCGTTATCATCGCATAAAACAGGCCCGCATTCAAGTCGATGAAATGGCCTGGCAACGTGAAAACCTTGAACGCTCAATCAGAATGCAGGTGGATTTGGCTATGGACAATATCCAGAAAAACGTTCGTCAGATTGCAAGTAATTCCGAGAGCGTGGTGCAGGCCGAGAAGGCGCATTCAATAATGGAAAAGTCGTTTGAGATAGGCGCTGCAAGCTATCTCGACCTCCGTGACTCGGAATTGGCGTTGACGCAGGCGCGCCTCGGTTACTATCAGTCGATATATAACTTTCTGATAGCAAACAGCGAGCTTGAAAATCTGCTTGGCAATGCCGACATTGAGAAATATGAAAAATCGAAATAAAGAAATTAATCCACAATCAAAAACAATATAAAATCATGTCAATAAAACTGTACTCTGCGGCTGTGGGCGGAATGTTGAGCCTGCTTGTATTGTCGGGCGGTGTGTTAACCTCCTGCAGCGGTTCGGGAGAAAAGAAGGAAGAATCCAAAGTCGATGAACGCCCCAATGTGGAAATACGCCAGGTTCACGAACAGGAAGTGCCCCAGATTGTGTCGTATACGGCTACTGTGGAAGCTTATAAGACCAACAACATATCCACTTCAACCCCCAACCGTATAAAGTCGATACTTGTCGATGTGGGATCGAAAGTGGCCAAAGGCCAGAAGGTGGTAGTGCTTGACGATGTCAACATCGACCAGCTGAAAGTGCGTCTTGACAATACCAAGCGCGAGTATGAGCGTGCATTGGAGCTATATAATATCGGAGGCGGCACCAAGCAGTCGGTCGATCAGATGAAGACCGAGCTTGATGCGGCTACCCGTCAATATGACAACATGGTTGAAAACACCATACTCGTATCGCCCATAAACGGTGTAGTCACTGCAAGGAATTACGATCCGGGTGACATGACCGGTACACAGCCCATCCTCACCATCGAGCAACTACAGCCGGTGAAGGTGCTTGTAAATGTCAGCGAAAGTGAGTTTACCAAGGTGTACAAAGGCATGAAGGTGGATGTTTACCTTGATGTGTACGGCGAGGAGCGTTTTGAGGGCGTTGTGGAATTGATACATCCTACAATCGACCCGGCGACGCGCACGTTTACCGTTGAAATCAACATCGCTAACCGTGATGAGCGCATTCGTCCGGGAATGTTTGCCCGCGTGGTCATGAGTTTCGGTGTCGAAACCCGCGTGGTGGTTCCCGACCGCTCAATCGTGAAGCAGACCGGCTCGGGCGAGAAGTTCATATATGTCTACAGCAATGGCAAGGTGTCGTTTAACCGTGTTGAACTCGGACAGCGCATCGACAACTCTTATGAGGTGCTGTCGGGTGTCGACAACGGTGCCGATGTGGTCATTGCCGGACAAAGCCGACTTGCCGACGGAATGGAGGTAAATGTAATCGGCGACAACAAGTAGAGAGTGGCTTCGTTTCAACAATTTAAAAAGAAGAATATTCAATTATGAGCATATACTCAAGTGCGGTGAAACGCCCGATCATGACGACGCTCTGTTTTGTGGCTGTAGTCATCATGGGATTGTTTTCACTCTCGACTTTACCGATTGACCTGTATCCCGATGTCGAAACCAATACCATAATGGTAATGACATCATATCAGGGAGCCAGTGCCGCCGATATCGAGCAGAATGTCACGCGTCCGCTCGAGAACAGCCTTAATGCCGTAAACGACCTTAAGCACATAACTTCAAAGTCACGCGAGAACATCTCGGTGATTACGCTTGAATTTGAATACGGCAAGGACATCGATGTGCTTACCAATGATGTGCGCGACAAGCTCGACATGGTTAAGAGCGCATTGCCCGATGCCGCCGAGAATCCTATAATATTCAAGTTCAGTTCCGACATGATTCCTATTGTGATTCTTTCGGTTCAAGCCAAGGAGAGCATGCCGGGCCTGTACAAGATTCTTGACGAGAATGTGGCAAATCCGCTTGCACGAATCAGTGGTGTGGGTTCGGTGTCTATCTCGGGAGCACCGAAACGTGAGATACACATATATGTCGACCCGCAACGACTGGAGGCTTACAACCTGTCGGTAGAAACTATTTCATCGCTTATCGCAGCTGAAAACCGTAACATTCCGGGCGGTTCGTTTGATATAGGTAGCGACACCTATTCACTGAGAGTGCAGGGTGAGTTCAACTCTACCGACCATCTGAAGGACCTGGTTGTTGGCTCACAGAACGGCCGCAATATATATCTGCGTGATGTGGCGCGTATAGAGGACTCGCTTGAAGAGCGCGCCCAGGAAACCTATAACAACGGTACGCAGGGAGCCATGATTATCGTACAGAAGCAATCGGGTGCCAATTCTGTTAATATATCGGAGGAAGTAATGGAGATGCTTCCGTCGCTTCAGAAGCGTCTGCCGACCGATGTCAAGCTCGGTGTGATTGTGGATACATCCGACAACATACGCAATACAATCGCGTCACTTGTCGAAACTGTGCTTTACGCATTGCTGTTTGTGGTAATCGTCGTGTTCACATTCCTCGGACGATGGAGAGCAACGCTCATCATCACGATTACTATTCCTATATCGTTGATTGCATCGTTCATCTATCTTGCCATGACGGGCAACTCGCTCAACATAGTTTCACTGTCGGCGCTTTCAATATCAATCGGTATGGTGGTCGACGACGCCATTGTGGTGCTTGAAAACGTTACGACCCACATTGAGCGCGGTTCCGACCCGAAACAGGCTGCGGTTCATGGAACAAATGAGGTGGCCGTGTCGGTTATTGCGTCAACGTTGACTCTTATCGCCGTGTTCTTCCCCTTGACACTTGTTACCGGTATGACCGGAGTGCTGTTCCGTCAGTTGGGATGGATGGTGACTATCATGATGATAATATCGACAGTGTGTGCGTTGTCGCTTACTCCCATGTTGTGTTCACAGCTGTTGCGCAAGGATGTAAAGCACGGCAAGGTCTATACAGTGTTGTTTACCCCTATCCGCAAAGGCCTTGACGCATTTGACGACGGTTACGCATGGCTGCTCTCAAGAGTTGTAAGGCATAAGACCGTTACGCTGATCGTGTGTCTTGCCGTATTCCTTGGTTCGCTCGTGCTTGTGCGTTACGTGGGTACCGAGTTCTTCCCCGTGGCCGACGACGGCCGCTTGTCGGTGAAACTTGAACTCCCCATCGGCTCGAGAGTGGAACTCTCCAAGGAGGTGATGGCCCGATTGTATAAGGAGTGGAAAGAGAAGTATCCCGAAATCAAGATAATGAACTATACCACAGGTTCGGCTTCGAGCGACAATACATTCGGTTCGTTGCAGGACAATGGCCCGCACATCATATCGTCAAATGTGCGATTGCTCGACCCGGGCGACCGTGACCGCAGTATCACCGAGATTGCCGCATTGATGCGTGAGGACCTGAAGCGTTATCCCGAGTTCCGTAAGGCGCAGGTGACTGTCGGCGGCGGAATGGGTATGGGCGGTCAGTCGCAGCTCGACTACGAGGTCTACGGATATGACTTTACCGAAACCGACTCGATCGCTCAAAAGCTTGTGTCGATTCTCGGGAACATCGAGGGAACGGCCGATATACGTGTGTCACGCGCCGATTACCAGCCCGAATATCAGGTTGACTTCGACCGTGAGAAGCTCGCCATATACGGCCTGAATCTCCAGACGGCGGCCACCTATCTGCGTAACCGCATCAACGGTGCCATAGCGTCGCAATATCGTGAGGACGGTGAAGAGTATGACATAAAGGTGATGTATGCTCCCGAAAAGCGAACATCGCTTGAGGACATCGAGAACATTCTGCTCTATTCGCCCAACGGAAACGCCGTGCGCATAAAGGATGTGGGCAAGGTGGTTGAGCGTTTCACTCCACCTACGATTGAGCGCAAGGACCGTCAGCGCATCATTACCGTGACGGCGGTTGTGGCCGATGCCCCGATGAGCGAAATTGTCGAGAAGGCTCAGGTGGAGATCGACAAGCTTGAGTTGCCTTCAGGTGTCAATATCGACATATCGGGTAGCTACGAGGACCAGCAGGACTCTTTCCGCGACCTGTTGATGCTTGCCGTGCTGATTGTCATATTGGTATATATCGTGATGGCTGCACAGTTTGAGAGCTACACCTATCCCGGCATCATCATGACCTCGCTCATGTTTGCATTCTCGGGTGTGTTCATAATACTCTATCTGACGGGTCACACACTCAACATCATGTCGATGATCGGTGCCATCATGCTTATCGGTATTGTAGTGAAGAACGGTATCGTGCTTATCGACTACATATCGCTTAACCGTGAGCGCGGAATGTCGATCAGGACGGCTGTGGTGCTTGGCGGTAAGTCGCGTCTGCGTCCCGTTGTGATGACTACGCTTACAACCATCCTCGGTATGGTGCCTATGGCTGTCGGCACGGGACAAGGTGCCGAAACATGGCGCCCGATGGGTACTGCGGTTATCGGCGGTCTTACATTCTCCACCATTCTTACGCTGTTGTTTGTTCCGGCACTCTACTGTCTGTTTGCTTATGTCGGAGTAAAACGCAACCGTCGTAAGATGAGAGAAATTGTGGTGGTCGACAATAAGGTTGTAAAATCATAAAAGACTGAAAACAATGAAAGCTATATTGATAACATTTGATCAGGCCTATTATGAGCGCATAATAGATATGCTTGAGAAAAACAATTGCCGCGGATTTACTTCATGGCAGGATGTCAAAGGACGAGGCAGCGCAACCGGAGAGCCGCACTACGGGTCACATGCATGGCCGTCGCTTGCTTCGGCTATAATCACGATGGTTGAGGACGGTCGTGTCGACATTGTGCTTGACAAACTTCATAAAATGGATGTGGAAACCCCCAAACTCGGATTGCGTGCATTTGTGTGGAATATAGAGCGAAGTATATGACAAATTGCATGACAATTGCAATTTGATAAAATAATATGATAGATATACGCCGAATTTGATAAATTCGGCGTATATTTGTATCGGATTATAATAATTTTGGACTTTTAAGTGCAAAAACGGTAAAATATTAAATAAATATACAAAATGGAATCAAAGAAATTCATACTGCAAGAAAAAGATATTCCCACAGCGTGGTACAATGTAATGGCCGAGATGCCGGTAAAGCCTCGTCCGTTGCTTAGTCCGGTGACAAAGAAGCCGCTGACACCCGAGGATCTCTATCCGTTGTTCTCGGAAGAGGTGTCCCGTCAGGAATTCAACGATACCGACAAGTGGATTGAGATACCCGAAGAGGTGCGTGACATGTATCGTATATGGCGTCCTACACCTCTTGTGCGTGCCCGTGGTCTTGAAAAGGCTCTTGACACACCGGCTCACATCTACTTCAAGAATGAAAGTGTAAGCCCGGTAGGCTCGCATAAACTCAATTCGGCAATACCTCAGGCTTACTATTGCAAGAAGCAGGGCGTCACCAACATCACGACTGAAACGGGCGCAGGACAGTGGGGTGCCGCATTGTCGTTGGCCGCCAAGCATTTCGGCCTTGAACTCGCCGTTTACATGGTCAAGGTGTCATATCATCAGAAACCTTATCGTCGTTCGATAATGCAGACCTACGGAGCCGAGGTTATAGCCTCGCCGAGTATGTCGACCAAGGCCGGACGAAAAATCATTACCGACCATCCCAACTATCAGGGCTCGCTCGGAACCGCCATATCGGAGGCTGTCGAGCTGGCAATGTCGACGCCCAACTGTAAATATACGCTCGGTTCAGTGCTCAACCATGTAGCATTGCACCAGACTGTCATAGGTCTTGAAGCTGAAAAGCAGATGGAGATGGCCGGTGAATATCCAGACATTGTGATAGGCTGCTTCGGTGGCGGAAGTAACTTCTCGGGAATTTCATTCCCATTCATGCGTCACAACTTCAGTGGAGAGCGTTCGACACGCTTCATAGCCGCCGAACCCGCGTCATGTCCCAAGCTCACACGAGGTGTGCTGCAATATGACTTCGGCGATGAGGCGGGTTACACTCCGTTGATTCCCATGTACACGCTCGGACATAACTTCTCGCCCGCCAATATACATGCCGGAGGACTTCGCTATCATGGAGCCGGTGCGGTTGTGAGCCAGCTGCGTGAAAACGGTCTTATCGATGCTGTGGACATTCCCCAGCTTGAAACGTTTGCAGCCGCAACTCTCTTTGCACAGGCCGAGGGCATAATTCCTGCTCCCGAGAGTTCTCATGCCATAGCTACTGCAATACGTGAGGCCAAGAAAGCAAAGGAATCGGGTGAATCCAAGGTTATCCTGTTTAACCTTTCAGGTCACGGACTCATTGATATGGCTGCTTATGATCAATATATAAGCGGTGACCTGCAGAACTATGAGATTCCCGAATCGGAAATTGAAACCAATGTGTCGAAGCTTGAAAAGCTGATTTGATATTATATCGGAATAGAAGACAACAACGCCCGGAATCACCATAATTCCGGGCGTTGTCCTATATTGTACCGACTGCTGTTATTCAGAGAGTTTTGCGTCCATTGCGGCTGCGGCATGTCGTCCGTCACCCATGGCAAGGATTACGGTTGCACCGCCGCGCACGATGTCGCCTCCTGCATATATGTCGCTGAGCGATGATTGCATTGTGCCTTCGTTGACTACGATTGTGCCTCGGCGTGACACTTCAAGTGCGGGGATTGCATTGGGGATTAACGGGTTTGGTGATACTCCCACGCTCACAATAACCAGGTCGACGGGGATGTCGATTATCGCGCCTTCTATGGGCACCGGTGAGCGTCGGCCTGACGCATCGGGCTCGCCGAGTTCCATTTTCTGCACTCTCATCATGTTCACGCGGCCTTTTTCATCGGCGAGATACTCAATGGGATTATGCAAAGTAAGGAACTCTACGCCTTCCTGCTTGGCGTGCTTCACCTCTTCGGCTCGTGCCGGCATTTCGGCTTCGCCACGACGATATACCACCATGGCCGATTCGGCGCCCATGCGTCGTGCGGTGCGCACTGAGTCCATTGCCGTGTTACCGCCTCCTATTACAGCTACCCGCTTGCCTTTAAGGATGGGTGTGTCGTGGTCGGGGCGGCCTGCACCCATGAGGTTGATACGGGTGAGATATTCGTTACTTGACATTACGCCGATGTAGTTCTCTCCGGGTATGCCCATGAAGCGGGGCAGACCGGCTCCTGAAGCTACGAATATGCCTTTGAAGCCCATTTCGTGGAGGTCGTCGTAACTCAATGTTTTGCCTACGATGCAATCCTTTACGAAATTTACTCCAAGAGCGGCAAGGGCGTTTATTTCGACATCGACCACTTCGTTGGGAAGTCGGAATTCCGGGATTCCGTATTTCAGTACGCCGCCTATTTCATGCAGGGCTTCAAATACGGTTACATCATAACCGCGTTTTACCATGTCACCTGCAAATGACAGTCCGGCGGGGCCCGAGCCTACTACGGCGACCTTGATGCCGTTCTTGGGTGCTGTTTCGGGCACGGCGTGACATCCGCACAGGCGTTCGTTGTCGGCGGCAAAACGCTCGAGGTATCCTATGGCTACCGGTTCTTTCTTCATCTTATGGTAGATGCAACGTGACTCGCATTGTTTCTCCTGGGGACATACACGGCCGCACACAGCGGGAAGTGCGCTTGTTTCTTTCAAGACCACGGCTGCCGCATGGAAATCTTTACGCTCGATATTCTTGATGAATCCGGGGATGTTGATGCTTACGGGACATCCGGTCACACATTGGGGATCGGGGCAGTCCATGCATCTTGTCGCTTCAAGCACTGCCGCTTCAGCCGATAGACCCTGATTGACCTCTTCGTTGCAGGTTATGCGGTAGGCGGGGTCGAGCTCGGGCATCTTCACGCGGGGAATTGATGTGCGCTCTTTTACCGGAGTGGCTTTACGGAGCTCTTCGCGCCACTGTGCGTCACGTGGCGATGATGTATAGTTATTGTTTGCCATAGCAGTGTCTTATTAGTTAAATGAACGTAAACGCATAAGCATCTCATCGAAATCGACTTGGTGTGCGTCAAATTCGGGGCCGTCGATGCATACAAATTTAGTCTTGCCACCTACGGTCACACGACAAGCACCGCACATTCCCGTGCCGTCGACCATGATTGTGTTGAGCGAACACATTGTGGGTATGTCGTATTTCTTGGTAAGCAGTGAAACGAATTTCATCATTATGGCAGGACCGATGGTAACTACAAGGTCGACTTTCTCGCGGTTGATCACGCTTTCTACACCGTTGGTGACAAGCCCCTTGGTGCCGTAGCTTCCGTCATCGGTCATGATTATGACTTCATCGGAATAGGGGCGCACCTGCTCCTCGAGTATTATCAGCTCCTTGGTGCGTGCTGCCAATACGGTTACCACCTTGTTGCCGGCTTCTTTCATTGCTTTTATTATGGGTAGAAGGGGTGCTACTCCCACGCCGCCTCCACAGCACACTACAGTGCCAACTTTCTCTATGTGGGTTGCTTGTCCGAGCGGCCCCACTACATCGGTGAGCGATTCTCCGGGTTCGAGGTTGCATATTTTGCCTGACGATACGCCTACATTCTGCACTACAAGGGTTATTGTTCCTTTCGCGGTGTCGGCGTCGGCAATTGTCAACGGAATGCGTTCCCCGTTTTCGCAAGCACGCACAATAACGAAGTGTCCGGGCTTGCGTGACCGTGCTATTGCCGGAGCTTCCACTACAAGCTTGACAACGTTCTCGGAGAAGTGTTCCTTCTCAAGGATTTTGTTCATGAGTGTTCTTTTATGAAATATGATGATGACAATTTATTTATCTACGGCAAAGATAAGTAAAAATATCTAAGAGAATACAATAATCATGAATTTATGTAAAAGCAAAGGGTGTTGTCTCGCGACGACACCCTTTTTTAATCTACAATCTATAAAAACATATATATTTTGAAAAAACGGTCAATAATTGATTTTTAGAATCAAAATTTCAATGAACACTCAAATATATGTCAAATATTTTTAACATCCAAGTAATATGTTTAAGAACATAAAGGGTCTAAAATACACTTATTTACCCGGTAATCTCACCGGACGGAGTATCCAGGGGAACGGTTCTTTCAATACTATGTTTTTATCTGATTTTATTTTATGGTAGGCAGCGGCTGCTTCTTCGGCTGTTTCATAGCTCCCTGCTATCACATAGTAGAGCGGCTCGGCTGTTTCTACTACAATGGCATTATGTCCGTTGTCGCGGAGCCGGTTCATCAATGATTTGGCGTTGAACACTTGCTTGAACTGATTCACTACTATAGAATAGGGCTTGAATTGTTCGGGTGTGCCGCATCCTTCGGTTAGGCGTACATTGACCGTGCTCAATGGGATTGAATCGGTCCCTACAATAAGTCGTGAGCTTATTGCCTCTTTGCGTATGCGGTCGTATATCGTGTCGTCGATTCCGCTGTTTTCATCGGATTTTTCTTTGGCTGCCTGGTAGGCCGCTCTGTAGTTGGCTTCCGATGTCTTGCATCCCGAAAGCATTGCTATTGTAGCTATTACCGCGATTATAAGTGATGTTACTCGTGTCATGATTGTTATTGTCGTATTTTCTTACTTAGTTCTATTACTTCGAGGTCTTTTATCGTGCCGTTGTCGATGGTGAGCCTTACAAGTGTGCGCACCTGTTGCCATCCTTGCTGTCCGGCAGCTCCGGGATTTATGTGCAGCATCTCAAGCTCCGGGTCGTATATCACTTTGAGTATGTGACTGTGTCCCGTTACCATAAGTTTTATGCATTTGGCACGTAACAGGGGTTTTACTCCGCGTGCGTATTTTCCAGGATATCCGCCAATGTGTGTCATCCACACATTGACTCCTTCAATTGTGAATTCCTGAACTTCGGGACATCGTCGCGTCACTTCGCCGTGATCGATGTTGCCTGATACAGCTCTCACTACTGGGGCGATTTCCTCAAGCCTTTGCAGCAACCCGATGTCGCCGATGTCACCCGCATGCCATATTTCGTCACATCCGGCAAAGTGGACGGCATAGCGTTCATCCCAGCAAGAGTGGGTGTCTGACAGGATTCCTATACGCTTCATTGGTTATTGCCTGATAATGCGTACATATTGCAGCAGCGCCGTGTTGACAGTGCCGTTCATATTGTCGATTTCGTGTCGTAGGTTCAGTTCGTTGACGCCTTCCTTTAGCTTTATGCGCAGCATGTTGCTGAATCCGGTCGACAGCCATTCGTCAATTCCGCGTTGTGGCATGACTATCGCTCCAGCTTCCTGCCCGTTGATGTAAAGCATTCTAATGGCGCACTTATTTTCGGTGTTTATGGGGCCTTCGCCGTTGGCGTATCTTACATCAAGCAGGTAGTCGCCGCCTGAGTCCACATTGACCTTGAAGGTGACATCGGTGTTTTTTTGTGGCGACAGCTCGATGAAGCGAGATGCCTTATCCTTGTCCTTGATGAATGATGTGCCTGTTTTTCCTATTTTGTCGGCGTTGACTACGGTTAATGAGCCTGCAGGAATGTATTCAAACGGCTTGCATGAGAATCCGCTCCAAGTTTCTTTGAGCACGGGAACGATATCCATGAGCGAGTAGTTTTCATCGGGAATGAAAGTCGCTACAGGAGTGGTTATCTGGTCGAGGAACGTGCTGTTGACGGTGAGTCCGTAAGATATTCCGGGGGAGTAGTTGCGAATTTCACCTTTGTAGCCGATCCAGTCGACAATAGGTGTCGCCGGCATCCAAGCCTGAGGCTGGCTGTTGATTTCCTGAGGCTTGATGGTGTTGTCGGCCATTGTTATCAAAATCTCGATATTGCCTTTCACATTGCCTTTCAGGAAGTGATCGTCATTATTTTCTCCGTTTATTGTAAAAGATTTTATGCGGTCGCCAGTGCCTGTTACTTTGACGTTAAGTGTCGCATTGCGGTATTTTAGGTTGGTCAGAGTCTTTTCGCCGGTGAATGATGGCGGAACTACCGGAGCGAATCTTATGCCGTCGGGCTCGAATGTCATGCCCATTATGATGCGGAATATCATTGCCGCATTTCCGGCGGCACTCCATAGCTGGCTGTCGGAGTTGACTGCAGTTCCGCGATAGTCGCCGTTGGACGCTACAAAAAGCTCCTTGTTGGTGCCGAAGAATGCCGCAGCCCTGTAAAGAGCGGCAAGGCCTTTGTTAAGGGCAAGAATGTTGCCTGCTTTTGCCGCTGCGATGTTCCAATAGGCTTGTACAAACGGCCACACCGCATCGTTGTGATAGGGCTTTATGTCGGGCATTTGAGGATATACCGATGATATTCCATAAGGCGTGTAAGGAGTCTTGGAAATTATCGAGCGGGCCATTTCGGGGTTGGCGATGTCAAACACGATTGACAGCGCCTGTCCGAGATTGTCGACGGCCTGTGACTGTATGGGATATACTCCTCCGTACAGATATTCGCTATAATAGCCGAGATTGGGTATCCACAGGTTGTTGTTGATTGAGTTGGCAATCTCCTTGTCCATGCCTATCCATAACGGAGTGTAATCCGATTCCAGCTCCTTAATCATGGCATCGCGTACACGGAATGCCTCGGCATACATGACATTCGTTCCAAGACACATCGATTCATATATATCCTTGGGCTGCATCCATCGCGGATAGGTCTGCTCCCTCCAGTCGAGATAGCTTTGCTCGCCATGCATGAGCTTGAAGTTGGAGTCCCATACGACTTTCATGTCGTCGTTCAATGTATTGTCGATCGCTTCGATTGCTTCCTTGAGCATCGATTTGTCGCCTGTCACCTTGTAGACCTCCCATGCTGCCATGGCCCACACGATGCGGTCGCTTGACACGGGCCATGAACCTCCGGTGCCGGTGTCTTGCACTATTACCGTGCCGTGAGGTGTTTCCTTGAGCTTGGCCTTAAGGCTGCGATAGGAGTTTTCGGGATCAAGCAGTGCGAGGGCAAGATATACCGAGTAGCTTACATCACGTGTCCACACTCCGTCCCATTCCTTGCCGGCACGATAGGTCGAGTCGGGGCGAAGGTTGCTTGCGATGTCGCATATCGCCATGTTATACAACGCGTCGACAAGCAATTGGTCGGAATGATACTGCGGGAACCGACTGTCGATTGAATCGACTTTCCACCCGGTGGGATTTTCGGGACGCTCGGTGGTGGGATTGAGATTCAGCGTGACTTCGTAGATGCCGTCACCTCTATCTTTCAGTTTGCGGTCGTGCTTTCCGTAAAGATTCTCAAAATCCCAGCTCAACGGGTCGACGCTTCCGGCAACCCATACGCCTTTGAAGTCGTCTTTGTATATGGTGTCGTTGGTAGGCGTTACATAGTATCCTCGTTTCTTGAAACTGTCAAGCACTGGATTCATATTGACTTTAAGAGTCCATTTTGTGTCCTTGTCGAGTTTTCCTGCCAGTTTTTCTTTTATGGAGTCAAATTTCTCAATTGCTTGTCCGAATGTAAACACTGTGTCAGACCCGATAAGTACCGTGTGGCTTTTGCCTTGAGGCAATTCATTGTCCCTGCTGTTAAGGGAGAAACGGAAGTGAAGCAGTTGGGATATGCCGCTCTCCTCGGGTGAGGTGTAGTTGCTCTCAATCTCAACAGGGCTTATGGCCCGTGCAGTGTGCGGCCCTTGCGTTACGCGGTCGGTATAGACTGTGAACATGTCCGATGAATATATCACATCTTTAGGTTGGCTGGGGGTATTGGAGCAACCTGTGACAATTGAAAATGCCATCATCGAATTGATTATTACTGTTGAGCGTTTCATTTTAGGGTGTGATTTTATTATTGTTGATTGTAGGCTCGAGTCACGCTTCGTCGCAGGTTGAATGCACGTAGTGGTGTGATGCGTGACATTCATGGATGGAGTGATCGACGATTATATGGCGGTTGGCCATGCCTGATATTGTGGACATCTCGTGTGACACAAGTATAATCGTCGTGTTGCGTGCAACATCGGCGATTATGTCATAGAGATGATGCTCAAATGCCTTGTCGATGTAGCTTAACGGCTCATCCAGCACAAGTACTTCGGGGTTAGATATCAAAGCACGCCCCAGTAGTGTGCGCTGGAGTTGTCCGCCCGACAAATCGCCTATTGACGCGTCGGAATGCGCGTCGAGCCCCATAAGTGATATTGTTTCGGCGATGCGTTTGTTGCATTCGTCACGCTGCATGTTCTTTTCGGCAAGCAATCCCGATGCTACAGTTTCCCTTACTGTTATAGGAAATCGGCTGTCGATTAGATTCTTCTGAGGAAGGTAGCCTATAGGTAGCTTCTTAACCTCCATGTTGTCGCTATGATATGTTACTTTCCCTTGTGTAGGATTTAGAAGGCGGAGTATGATGCGGAGAAGTGTGGTTTTTCCTCCTCCGTTTGGCCCGGTCACGGCTACAAAGTCACCCTTCTGGATGTCGAGATTGACATCTTTTAATATGACCTTGTTGTCGTAACGTTTCCACACATGGTCGAGCGTTATTATGCTATTGTCGGGATATTGCATCTGCAATGCTTTTCATTTCTTTATCCCACTCGTAGTTCAGCGGGTTTATGTTTATGATTTCGGCTTTTATCTGTTCATTGGCTACTTGAGCCTGTCGGGAGTCGATGTCCTTTTGGAAAAACAGAGTTTTCACGTCACGGTCGATTGCCTTGTCGATTGTCGACTGCATCATCTTTACCGACGCTTCCTTCCCCTCCGGGCTTAGGCTTATTTGTTCCAATCCATAGTCGCGTGCAAAGTAGCTTAATGAGGGATGCCACACAACGAATGCCGAGCCGCGATAGGGTTGCAGTTGCTGTGAAATTTCCCTGTCGAGGGAGTCAAGGCTATTCAGGAAGTTCTTGAAGTTGCGTGAGTAATAGGGCTTGTTTCCGGGATCGAGGGCCACTACCGCCTTGTACATGTTGGCTGCTATCGTCTTTGCATTCTTGACCGATGTCCAAGTGTGGGGGTCGATGTCGGTAGAATGCTCCATGTCACCGTGGGAATGGGTGCCGCGTATGAGCGAAATGCCTTCGGAGTTGTCAAACAGCTTCAAACCCGGGTTGTTGTTCTGCACCTTGTTTATGATTGCGCTTTCAAAGGCCACGTTGCCAATGCGGAAATAGGCTTTGCTGTTTTCAAGATTCAGCAGGTGGGTAAGGCTCGGATCGTAGGACTCAGGATTGGCACCGTTGCTCAACAGACACTTTATCTCCCATTTGTCGCCTACGATTTTTTCGAGCATGTATTTTTGAGGCTGGATGCTCACGGTTATGGTGGGCTTGGATGTGGAGGCTGATGTGCATGACCGCAGGAACAGACCCAATGCCGCCACTGTCAGCAACGATGTGATTATATACTTGAAGATTGACCTTTTCATTATAATATAAATAGGATGCAAATGTAATGATTATCGGATTTATAAACAAATTCATTCGGCACGGTACACATGCTTGTAAAGCAATGCCCGTGCGCGGTCGGGGTCGATGGTGGCCGATGACATCAGTTTCATCTCAATGCTTTGGTTTTCGGGAGTGTAGGGCGGCTGGATGTATTTGTAGTCGGAGTGGAGCATGAAGCCGTGACGTCGATAGAATCCTATGCGTCGTGACGCAAGCGGATTGGAATCCTCGGGCTCCACTTCCAGTACCACGGGCTTGTCGGCAAGTTCCATCAACATGTTGAGCGCGTCACTGCCTATACCTTGGCCTCGGAGCTCGGGGTTGGTGGCGAAGTGCTCTACGTAGAGCATGTCGTCGAAATCCCATGTGGTTATGAATCCGGCAAAGCCGTTGTCGGCTTTTATTACATAAGCGTTAAACGGACTGTCATGGTTGTCGATAAGCGACAAAATGCTGTCGACGGGTCGTCGCTCGTCGGCCGGGAACGATGTATTATAAAGAGCAAGCAATTCGTCGGGAACAGAGTTACTGTAGGGGATGTGGTATAGTGTTGTATTCATTCTGCAAAGTTATGATTCAAATTACATATTTTTTTAATTAAAAATGATAAAATAAATTTTATTATGTAAATTTGCTATTGAAATTTTAAACAAAATAAAATTTATAATAGAACAATAACCTTAAAACGTTAGTTTATGGCAAGAGCTCAATTAGATACCCTTGACTACAAAATTTTGCAAATGTTGTCGGTTAACGGTAGAAAACCGTTCTTGGAAATCGCTCGTGAATGCAATGTGTCGGGTGCTGCAATACATCAGCGCATTCAAAAACTTATGTCAATGGGTGTGCTTAAAGGGTCGGAATGCCTTATCGATCCTGCGTCGGTGGGATATGAAACGTGTGCTTACATGGGATTCTTCCTTAAAGATCCGTCACGCTTTGATGAGGTGGTGGAAAAGCTTAAAGCTATACCTGAAGTGGTGGAGATACACTTCACTACCGGACAATATGATATGTTCATTAAATTGTATGCTCACAACAATGATCATCTACTGCACATAATACATGAGCAATTGCAGGGTTTGGGCCTTGCCCGCACCGAATCACTGATATCGTTCAAGGAGGTGCTCAAGCGTCAAATACCCGTGTCGGAGCCACAGGATTAGAACAAAAGCATGGCGGTAATGCTTATAATGATATAAACACTAATTTATCATGACCGATTCTTTGTTGTTGAACGCCATATCCTGGGCTCGTGAGGCCGGGGCTGTGCATCTGAGATATTTTCGCGGTAACCAGCTTGAAATAAAGTCGAAGTTTAACGACAGTGACATAGTGACGGCTGCCGACAAGGCTGCCGAGAAACTCATCATCGACCATATAAAGTCGACATATCCCCATCATTCGATACTTTCGGAAGAGTCGGGATTGGAGAATCACGACAGTGAATACCGATGGGTCATCGACCCGCTCGACGGTACTACCAATTTCAGTCAAGGATTGCCGCAATTCAGTGTTTCGATAGGAATTGAGCATAACGGTGTCACTGAGATTGGAGTCGTTTATGCCGCTTATCTCAACGAACTGTTCCATGCCATAAGAGGGCGTGGAGCTTATATGAATGGCGAACTTGTAAAGGTGTCGGGAAAGGCTCGACTTGACCAGTGTGTGGTTGCTACCGGATTTCCTGTCGACAAAGACCGCAATCCCGATAACAATGTAGATAATCTTACTCGGGTGCTTCCGCATGTGCGCGGTATGCGGCGCCTCGGTTCGGCCGCTATTGATCTGTGCTATGTTGGTGCGGGATTCCTTGACGGTTACTGGGAGCTGAATCTGCATCAGTGGGATGTAAGCGCGGGATTATTGTTTGTGGAAGAGGCCGGGGGAAGCTATACGCATTTCCGCACCGACCGAAATGTATCGGTGCTTGCCGGAACTCCGGCAATACACGACCAGCTGCTGCCGATGTTGTCGACTGAAGCTGCAACGAAGTGATTTGGCGGTTAAAAGGTGAGTTTAATAGGTTATATTTTGTAACTTTGCACTAAAACAGAAAATTAAACAAAAATGGAAAAGATAATACTTACGGGTGACCGTCCTACCGGCAAACTCCATCTCGGACATTACGTAGGGTCGCTGAGACGACGCGTGGAGCTGCAGAATTCGGGAGAATATGATAAGATATTCGTAATGATAGCCGATGCGCAGGCTCTTACTGACAATGCCGACAACCCAGAAAAGGTGCGACAGAACATAATCGAGGTTGCGCTTGATTACCTGTCGGTGGGAATAGACCCTGAAAAGACTACGATATTCATCCAGTCGCAGGTTCCTGAGCTTGCCGAGCTTGCTTTCTACTATATGAACCTCGTTACGGTGTCGCGTGTGCAGCGAAATCCCACTGTAAAGACCGAGATAAAGATGCGTAATTTCGAGCAGAGCATCCCTGTGGGATTCTTCTGCTATCCCGTAAGTCAGGCATCTGACATAACCGCATTCAAGGCCACTACTGTGCCGGTGGGCGAGGATCAGGCTCCTATGATCGAGCTTACTCGTGAAATAGTGAACCGATTCAATAATATATACGGTGAAACTCTTGTTGAGCCTGAGATATTGTTGCCGTCCAACGCCGCATGCCTGCGACTTCCGGGAACCGACGGCAAGGCCAAGATGAGCAAGTCGCTTGGAAACTGCATCTATCTTAGCGATACCGCCAAGGAGGTTTCCAAGAAGATAAAGAGCATGTACACCGACCCATTGCACCTGAATGTGGACGATCCCGGACACCTTGAGGGCAATTGTCCGTTCATCTATCTCGACGCATTCTGTCGTGACGAGCACTTTGAGAGATATCTGCCCGAATATAAGAATCTGGATGAACTGAAGGCTCATTATACACGTGGCGGACTTGGCGACGGTACTGTCAAGAAGTTCCTTACAAAGGTGATAGAGGAGGAGCTTGCCGAAATACGTGAACGCCGCAAGAAATATGAGCAGGACATACCTGCGGTATACGATATATTGAAGCGTGGCTCGGAAGTGGCACGTGAGGCTGCTGCTGCAACGCTTGCCGATGTGCGCAAGGCAATGCGCATCAACTACTTTGACGACGAGGAACTTGTCAAGGAGCAGGCTCGCAAATATCAAGGATAGAATTGGCATAAATGCTTAAATAAAGACGGGGCTTGAAATGGCAATCATTTCAAGCCCCGCTTATTTTGTGAGACAGTCAGCGTTACTTCTGTTCGGTGTCACGCTCGGCTTCGGTTTCTATTTTGTTTTCAAGTTCGGCGTCATACCAAGTGGAGTACATGAGATAGTTCTTCGCTATTTTGCGGTTAATCTCCTTGCTCTGCTCGGGGTCTACCATCTTGATGAATTTCGCGGGCGCGCCTCCCCACAGTTCATTGGGGCCTATTTTGGTGCGTGACAGCACGACGCTTCCGGCGGCCACGAGAGCGCCTTCGCCAACCTCGGCATCGTCCATCACCACTGCACCCATTCCTATAAGGGCGAAGTCGTGTATCTTGGCTCCGTGAATGGTTACGTTGTGGCCTATTGACACATCGTCGCCTATCTCTATGGTCGATTTCTGATAGAGGGTGTGCAGCACCGATCCGTCCTGGATGTTTACGCGATTACCTATCTTTATTGAGTTGACATCGCCGCGCAGCACGGTGTTGAACCAGATGCTGCAGTCGTCGCCCATCACGACATCGCCTATGATGGTGCAATTGTCGGCGAGGAAGCAGTTTTTGCCGATTTCAGGGGTGTATCCCCTTACCGATTTTATTAATGCCATTATGATTGTTGATTAAAGTTGATTATTTGCGTGATATGGGCTGAGTCTTGGCCGCCAGCCATGCAGTTTCTTTCTCGTTCAATGATGGAGCGAGCGAGTCATATACCTTCTTGTGGTACTCGTTGATCCACTTAACTTCGTCGTCGTTGAGCATCGAGATTTCGATGAGGTTGATATCGAATGGGAACAGCGTAACGGTGTCGAAGCGGAGGAAACGCCCGAATTCGGTTTCGCGGTCAACGACCGTGAGGATCATGTTCTCGCAACGGATTCCGTATTTGTCGGTGACATATAGCCCCGGTTCGTCGGATGTCACCATGCCGGGCGCAAACGGAACTGTCGTAAGGTGGTCGATGCGGTTTCGGAAACTCTGAGGCCCTTCGTGTACGTTCAGGAACGAGCCCACACCATGGCCTGTGCCGTGCAGATAGGTCTTGCCCTCTTTCCACAGGAATTGATGTGCGAGAATGTCGAGCTGCACGCCGCATGTCCCTTCGGGGAATACTGCTGAGGCAAGAGCTATGCACCCTTTAAGTACAAGGGTGAAGTCGTGACGCTCGTCGGCTGTGGGGTTGCCGAGCGATACGGTGCGGGTTATGTCGGTCGTTCCGTCGAGGTATTGCGCTCCTGAGTCGACAAGCAGCAGGCCGTCGGGATATATCTCGGCGTCTGATTCCTCTGTCGGTTCGTAATGTACAATCGCGCCGTGGCCCTTGTATCCGGCTATTGTTCCGAAACTGTCGTCGAAATAATCGGGTTGTAGGCTGCGGTTGCGGGTTAGTATTTTGCACACGTCGGTTTCGGTAAGGCGTTTGCCTTGCGACAACGTTTCTTCTATTTCCATGAAAGAGCGCACCAATGCTATTCCGTCGCGATGCATTGCTCGTTGTAATCCTTCTATCTGAACATCATTGCGTATTCCTTTCAGCAAGGGTATGGGGGAACGGCCGAGCGAAATGCGTTTGCCGAGAGCCGTGACGAGTGAACTTGACGATGAACTCGGGTCGACGAGTACCTTTGTGGTGAACGGTAACGCGCCTGCAAATTTCAGCACACTGTTGTATGGAGCGATGCTGATGTCGTTTCCTGCGAGGTATTCCCGCACGCGGTCGGTGATCTTTATGTCGTCGATAAACAGTGTGGAGCCTGTTTCACCAAGATATAGGAAAGATGTCACGACTGGATTGTAGGTTACATCCTTTCCGCGCAAGTTAAGGACCCATGCAATTTCATCCAATGCCGATATCAATATGGTGTCGGCTCCGGCTTCTTTTACGCGCTTGAGCACTTTCTTTATTTTGTCGCGAGTGCTTTCGCCGGCGTATTTCATGTCATGGATGAATGCCTTGTCGGCGGGTAGAGGAGGTCGGTCGTACCATATTTCATCGGCGGGGGTGAAGTCGGTTATGAGCTTTATTCCCACCTCGCCGAGTTTCTCTTTCAAGTCGCGCTCCGAGTTTATCGAAAACAACATGCCGTCGATACCTACTGTTGAGCCTGATGGGAGGGTGGTGCGTATATAGTCGGGGATTGACGGTGTTATTGCAAGGCCGTCCTTCATTAGTGTTATACCGGTTTCGTCGAGCTGCTGTGCAGCCTGCAGGAAGTAGCGTGAGTCGGTCCACAGCTTGGCGTCGTCAAGCGACACTACGAGTGTTCCGGCCGAGCCGTTGAATCCGCTGAGATATTCGCGAAGATGCCAGTGATCGGCCATGTATTCGCTTTGGTGCGGGTCGACATGGGGGATGATCGTAAGGTCGATGCCCCGTGTGCGCATAGCCTGGCGCAGGGCTTCGAGTCGTTGGATGATATTGTCTTTCATTTTATGAATAATGGTTGAATAATGCAAATCTACGAAAAAAATGTCAGCTTACATTCGTGACAGACCGAAAATATGTATTACCTTTGCAACGCTGAAGAGTCAGCTGACATTGTCGCGATGTTGACAATTGAAGTTATATCGCTGATAATTAAATAAAATGATAATGTTTTGAAATTTTCGCATTGAAAAATTTGGAGAACTGAAAAATACTGCGTAACTTTGCACCCGCTTGACAGACGAAAAGACGCCAAGCAATAAGATACTTAATGCCTCTTTAGCTCAGTTGGCCAGAGCACGTGATTTGTAATCTCGGGGTCGTTGGTTCGAATCCGACAAGAGGCTCAAAGGAAGAAGTAAATTTTGAATTCCCCTAATTAAGAAAAGTATCTCGGGCGAATACCAGAGTGGCCAAATGGGGCAGACTGTAAATCTGCTGGCTTATGCCTTCGGTGGTTCGAATCCATCTTCGCCCACACAATGCGGAAGTAGCTCAGTTGATAGAGCATCAGCCTTCCAAGCTGAGGGTCGCGAGTTTGAGCCTCGTCTTCCGCTCTAAAGACATTTTGCCAATGTAGCTCAGGGGTAGAGCACTTCCTTGGTAAGGAAGAGGTCGCGGGTTCAAATCCCGCCATCGGCTCAAACGATAAATCGGCAGCCTCGGATGCGTATGCGCTTTCGCGGCAGCTTTATTGAAAGAAATATTATTCAACACAAAAATAACAAAAGTTATGGCTAAAGAAAAATTCGAAAGAACCAAACCGCATGTTAACATCGGTACAATCGGTCACGTTGACCACGGTAAGACTACTCTGACCGCAGCTATCACTAAGGTGCTCGCTGAAAAGGGTCTTTCCGAAGTCAAGTCATTCGACCAGATCGACAACGCCCCCGAGGAAAAGGAGCGTGGTATCACAATCAACACTTCGCACGTTGAGTATGAAACTGAGAATCGTCACTATGCTCACGTTGACTGCCCGGGACACGCCGACTATGTAAAGAACATGGTTACCGGTGCTGCTCAGATGGACGGTGCTATCATCGTAGTTGCTGCAACTGACGGTCCTATGCCCCAGACTCGTGAGCACATCCTGCTCGCTCGTCAGGTGAACGTTCCTCGTATCGTAGTATTCCTTAACAAGTGCGATATGGTTGACGACGAAGAGATGTTTGACCTCGTTGAGATGGAAATGCGTGACCTTCTTTCGTCTTACGAATATGACGGTGACAATACTCCTATCATCCGTGGTTCTGCTCTTGGTGCTCTTAACGGTGAGCCCCAGTGGGTAGAAAAGGTTATGGAGCTTATGGCTGCTGTTGACGAATGGATTCCGCTGCCTCCCCGTGACATCGATAAGCCTTTCTTGATGCCTGTTGAGGACGTGTTCTCAATCACCGGCCGTGGTACAGTGGCTACCGGTCGTATCGAAACTGGTGTTGTTAAGGTAGGTGACGAAGTTCAGATTATGGGTCTTGGTGCTGACCTCAAGTCGGTTGTTACCGGTGTTGAGATGTTCCGCAAGCTCCTCGATCAGGGTGAAGCCGGTGACAACGTAGGTCTTCTTCTCCGTGGTATCGACAAGAAGGATATCAAGCGTGGTATGGTAATCTGCCACCCGGGAGTTGTTAAGCCCCACAGCAAGTTCAAGGCTCAGGTTTATATCCTGAAGAAAGAGGAAGGTGGCCGTCACACTCCGTTCCATAACCACTATCGTCCTCAGTTCTACATCCGTACACTCGATGTAACCGGTGAGATCACTCTTCCCGAAGGTGTAGAAATGGTAATGCCCGGTGACCACGTAACTATCAACGTTGAGCTCATCAACCCGGTAGCTTGCGACCTCGGTCTTCGTTTCGCAATCCGCGAAGGTGGCCGCACCGTAGGTTCAGGTCAGATCACTGAAATCCTCGACTAATTTAGGAAATACAAAATCGGTTCTCGTGTAAAAGCGAGAACCGATATATACAGGACTAGCTCAGTCGGTAGAGCACCGGTCTCCAAAACCGGGTGTCGGGAGTTCGAGCCTCTCGTCCTGTGCAAAGACAGAAAAAATGAAGAAATTAAAACTACTTACCGATATACAGGAGTCTTATACCGAACTTCGATATAGGACTTCTTGGCCTACAAAGAGTCAGCTAATCAAGAGCAGTGTTGTCGTGCTGATAGCTTCCGTCATTATTGCATTGATAATACTCGTAATGGATCAGATAGTTGACCATTTAATGCACTTCATTTACGGACTTTAACGCTTAAAACGTAGTAGTACCTATGGCTGAGAGAAAAAAAGAATGGTATGTGCTTCGCGCAATATCAGGAAAGGAGGCTAAAGTCAAGGAGCTTCTTGATGCTGCAATCAAGAACACTGACTTGGGCAACTACGTATCGCAAGTGTTGATTCCCACCGAAAAAGTAGTGACTACACGTAATGGAAAAAGGGTTGTGAAGGAACGCAATCTTTATTCCGGTTATGTGTTTGTGGAGGCTGATCTTCAAGGCGAGGTGATGCACGAATTGCGCAACACCACCAATGTAATCGATTTCCTCGGCGGACGCGGAAAGGGCTCTCAGCCCGAACCCCTTCGTCACAGCGAGGTGATGAGAATGCTTGGTGCCGCCGATGAGATCAACGACTTGAACGATGACGGTTTCAACGACTTCATGGTCGGCGAGCATGTCAAAGTGACTTTCGGCCCGTTCAGCGGCTTCAATGGCGAAATCGTAGATTTAGATGCCGAGAAGCGCAAGCTAAAGGTCGAAGTCAAAATATTCGGTCGCAGTACTCCCTTGGAATTGGAGGCATCGCAAGTAGAGCGAGAATTGGCCAAATAGCGGTTACGAGCTTTTTGACCAAAATTCGCACGTTTAACCCAACAAAATTTGTATTAAGAAATGGCTAAAGAAATTGCTGGACAAATCAAATTGCAGATTAAAGGTGGAGCAGCAAATCCATCGCCCCCAGTAGGTCCCGCTTTGGGTTCTAAGGGCATCAACATCATGGAATTTTGCAAGCAATTCAACGCCCGCACCCAGGACAAGGCAGGCAAGGTGCTTCCGGTTGTAATTACTTACTACACCGACAAGAGCTTTGACTTCATTGTTAAGACTCCTCCGGTAGCTATTCAGCTCCTTGAGGCATCTAAGGTCAAGAGTGGTTCGGCCGAACCCAATCGTAAGAAGGTGGCTGAAATAACTTGGGATCAGGTGAAGGCGATTGCTGAGGACAAAATGCCCGATTTGAACTGTTTTACTGTAGAATCGGCAATGCGTATGGTTGCCGGTACAGCCAGAAGTATGGGTATCACCGTTAAGGGAGCTTTCCCTGAAAATAACTAATAAACTTCAATTGACATGGGTAAACTTACTAAGAATCAAAAGTTGGCTTTACAGAAGATTGAAGCTGGGAAGGCTTACACATTAGCGGAGGCGGCTGAGAAGGTAAAGGAAGTTACTTTTACTAAATTCGATGCTTCGCTTGATATTGATGTACGTCTTGGCGTAGACCCTCGTAAGGCTAATCAAATGGTGCGTGGCGTGGTGACACTCCCTCACGGAACCGGCAAGAAAACTACAGTGCTCGTGCTTTGCAACCCCGATGCGGAAACTGCCGCTAAGGCTGCCGGAGCCGACTATGTAGGTCTTGACGAATATATCGACAAGATCAAGGGTGGTTGGACTGATGTTGATGTAATCATTACTCAGCCCGCTATCATGGGTAAGATTGGTGCTCTCGGCCGCATCCTCGGTCCTCGTGGCTTGATGCCTAACCCCAAGAGCGGTACTGTTACCAATGATGTAGCAAAGGCTGTTGAGGAAGTGAAGAAGGGTAAGATTGACTTCAAGGTCGACAAGAACGGTATCGTTCACTCTTCAATCGGAAAAGTTTCTTTCACTCCCGAACAGATGAAGGACAACGCACGCGAGTTCATCAACACCTTGATTAAGCTTAAGCCTGCTACTGCAAAGGGCACCTATATTAAGAGTATTTATCTTTCAAGCACTATGAGTCCCGGCATCAAGGTTGACTCTAAGTCAATCGATGTTTAACATTTAAAGACTACGCAAAATGAGAAAGGAAGATAAAGACATTATTATTGCCCAAATTGCTGACACGGTTAAGAATTACAGCTGCTTCTATCTCGTGGAAACAGCCGGATTGAACGCTGAAAAGACAAGCGATCTCCGCCGTGCTTGCAATAAAGCCGACATTAAGCTTCTCGTCGTAAAGAATACGCTTCTTCACAAGGCGCTCGAATCACTTGAGAATGCCGAAACGTATTCTGAACTCTATCCCAGCTTGAAGGGCTCAACATCGATTATGTTCTCGAATGTTGGAAATGCTCCCGCAAAGCTCATCAAGGAAGTCTTGAAGAAGGACAAGGATGCTACACTCCCCCGTTTTAAGGCTGCTTACGTAGAAGAAACAGTTTACGTAGGTGCTGAACAGCTCGATACACTTGCAAACATCAAGAGCAAGAACGAACTTATTGCCGATGTTGTTGCAATGCTCGAAGGCCCTGTACAGGGTGTTATCTCCGCGCTTGACGCCGGAACAACCATCCACGGACTTCTGGATGCTATTGAGGAAAAGAACGCATAATGCGCGGTTGACGCCTCGATAGACAAAACAATAAAAATAATAAATAGAAAAAACAATAACTTTTAAAATTTTAAGACGATGGCAGATATTAAAGCTATTGCTGAAGAATTAGTCAATTTGACCGTAAAGGAAGTAAGTGAACTCAAGGCTATCCTCAAGGATGAGTATGGTATCGAGCCCGCAGCTGCAGCTGTAGCAGTAGCAGCTCCCGCAGCCGGTGGTGCTGCTGAGGCTGAAGAGAAGTCTTCATTCGATGTTATCCTTAAGTCGGCCGGCGCAAGCAAGCTTGCAGTTGTTAAGCTTGTTAAGGAACTCACCGGACTTGGCTTGAAGGAAGCTAAGGAACTCGTTGACGGTGCTCCCAGCACAGTTAAGGAAGGTCTAGCCAAGGCTGACGCCGAAGGTCTGAAGAAGCAGTTGGAAGAAGCTGGCGCTGAAGTTGAACTTAAATAATATTGCCTGAACCTCAGGTAATTAGGTTAAGAATCATATCTTATAATGATTCTTAACCTTTTTGTGTTATATTTTAATTTGAGTTCCCTTAACGTTTTTATTTTAAATGTCAGTTTCATTAACAAAACCCCGTATCAATTTTGCATCGGTAAAGAATCCCCTTCCTTACCCTGATTTTCTCGAGGTTCAGCTGAAGTCATTTCAGGATTTCCTTCAGCTCGACACTCCTCCTGAAAAAAGAAATAATGAGGGACTTTATAAGGTGTTCGCCGAGAATTTCCCGATTGTGGACACTCGCAATAATTACGTACTTGAGTTTCTCGACTATTACATCGACCCCCCGCGCTACACAATCGAGGAGTGTCTTGAACGAGGACTCACCTACAGTGTACCCCTCAAGGCTAAATTAAAATTATATTGTACTGACCCCGATCACGAAGATTTTGAACCTAAGATACAGGATGTATTCCTTGGGCCGATTCCTTATATGACGGCGCAAGGTACATTTGTAATCAATGGAGCTGAACGAGTTGTCGTGTCGCAGTTGCACCGTTCTCCCGGTGTGTTCTTCGGACAGAGCACTCATGCCAACGGCACTAAGCTCTATTCGGCACGAATAATCCCGTTCCGTGGGTCTTGGATTGAGTTTGCAACTGACATCAACAACGTGATGTACGCTTACATCGACCGTAAGAAGAAACTTCCCGTTACAACTCTCTTGCGTGCGATAGGTCTTGAAAGCGATAAGGACATCATCGAAATCTTCGGCCTTGCTGAAGAAATCAAGGTCAATAAGACCAATCTTAAGAAGGCAATCGGACGCAAGCTGGCTGCCCGTGTATTGAAGACATGGGTTGAGGACTTCGTTGACGAAGACACCGGCGAGGTTGTGTCGATAGAGCGCAACCAGGTCGTGATTGACCGCGAAACCGTGCTCGAGGAAGAGCATATCCAGGAGATAATTGATGCAGGTGCGCAGACCGTACTCCTCCACAAGGAAGACGCCAATACCAGCGACTATTCGATAATCTTCAGCACTCTACAGAAAGATACAAGTAACTCCGAAAAGGAGGCTATTCAATATATCTACCGACAGCTGCGCAACGCGGAGCCGCCGGATGATGCGTCGGCCCGTGAGGTAATCACCAACCTTTTCTTCTCGGAAAAGCGTTATGACCTCGGCGAAGTGGGTCGTTACCGCATCAACAAGAAGCTCAATCTCGGTACTTCGATGGATGTGAAGGTCCTTACCAAGGAGGATATAATCGCCATCATAAAGTATCTCATCGAGCTTATCAACTCAAAGACCGATGTCGACGACATCGACCACTTGAGCAATCGTCGCGTACGTACCGTAGGCGAGCAGCTCTACAACCAGTTTGGTGTGGGACTTGCTCGTATGTCGCGTACAATCCGCGAGCGCATGAATGTGCGTGACAACGAGGATTTCACTCCCATTGATCTTATCAATGCGAAGACAATCTCTTCGGTTATCAACACATTCTTCGGTACAAATGCACTTTCACAGTTCATGGACCAGACCAACCCCCTTGCCGAAATGACCCACAAGCGCCGTATGTCGGCTCTTGGCCCCGGCGGTCTTTCGCGTGAGCGCGCAGGTTTTGAGGTTCGTGACGTTCACTACACTCACTATGGCCGTCTTTGTCCTATCGAAACGCCTGAAGGACCCAACATCGGTCTTATCTCGTCATTGTGTGTGTATGCTAAAATAAACGACCTCGGATTTATCGAAACTCCCTACCGCAAGGTTGAGAACTCCAAGGTCAACATCAACAACGATGAAGTCGTATATCTGACTGCCGAAGTCGAGGAGGGTCAGGTGATTGCCCAGGGCAACGCTCCTCTTAACGATGATGGCACGTTTGTTCGTGAGCGCGTTAAAGCTCGTCTTGACGCCGACTTCCCCATCGTAGCTCCGAGCGAGGTCAACCTGATGGATGTATCGCCCACTCAGATTGCTTCTATCGCCGCATCGCTCATTCCGTTCCTTGAACATGACGATGCCAACCGTGCGTTGATGGGATCTAACATGATGCGTCAGGCAGTGCCTCTGTTGCGTTCCGAAGCTCCTATCGTGGGCACAGGCCTCGAGGGACAGCTTATCCGCGACTCTCGTACTCAGATTACCGCCGAAGGCGACGGTGTCATCGAGTTTGTTGATGCTACAGTGATACGTATTCGCTATGACCGCACCGAGGATGAAGACTTTGTCGCATTCGAGGATTCGGTTAAGGAATACCACATACCAAAGTTCCGAAAGACCAACCAAAGCACCACCATCGACCTTCGTCCTATATGCGAGAAGGGTCAGCGTGTGACTCCGGGCCAGATTCTCACCGAAGGTTACTCGACCGAAAACGGTGAACTTGCTCTCGGCCGCAACCTGAAGGTGGCTTTCATGCCTTGGAAGGGTTACAACTACGAGGATGCTATCGTGCTCAATGAGCGCGTGGTTCGTGAGGATATCCTCACCTCGGTTCACGTTGACGAGTATTCGCTCGAAGTGCGTGAAACCAAGCGCGGTATGGAGGAACTTACAAGCGATATCCCCAATGTCAGCGAAGACGCTACCAAGGATCTCGACGAGCGCGGTATTATCCGTGTCGGCGCCCATGTAGCTCCCGGTGACATCATGATAGGTAAGATTACTCCTAAGGGAGAATCCGATCCCACACCTGAGGAGAAGTTGCTTCGCGCCATCTTCGGTGACAAGGCCGGCGATGTGAAGGATGCTTCTCTCAAGGCAACTCCCTCGTTGAAGGGTGTTGTAATCGGCACCAACCTCTTCTCTCGTGCCGCCAAGAAAAAGAAGACCAAGAGTGCCAACGCACAGCTTCCCAAACTTGACGAAGAGTATGAGGAAAAGCAGGCCGAGCTGATGGACATTCTCGTCAACAAGCTCATGGTGCTCACCGAAGGCAAGACCTCGCAAGGTGTCAAGGACTTCCTTGGCGCCGATATTATCGCCAAGGGTGCCAAGTTTACACCTGCTGCTCTGAAGGGTATAAACTATGACACTGTCAACCTTTCAAAGTGGACTGCCGATGCTCACAAGAACGACATGATTCGTGCCACTATTGTGAACTATCTCCGCAAGTCAAAGGAGATCGATGCCGAGCTTCGTCGTAAGAAATTCGACATCTCGATCGGTGACGAGCTTCCCTCCGGAATCATGCAGATGGCTAAGGTATATGTTGCCAAGAAGCGTAAGATCAGCGTAGGTGATAAGATGGCCGGTCGTCACGGTAACAAGGGTATCGTGTCGCGTATCGTGCGTCAGGAGGATATGCCCTTCCTTGCCGACGGTACTCCGGTTGATATCGTGCTTAACCCTCTGGGTGTGCCTTCTCGTATGAACCTCGGTCAGATTTTTGAAACAGTTCTCGGTTGGTCGGGAGCTATTCTCGGCGATAAGTTTGCCACTCCTATTTTCGACGGTGCAAGCCTCGACGACCTTAACGAGTGGACCGACAAGGCCGGACTTCCCCGCTACGGAAAGACCTATCTTTACGATGGCGGCACCGGTGAGCGCTTCGACCAGCCTGCAACCGTAGGTGTCATCTACATGCTTAAGCTCGGCCACATGGTTGAGGACAAGATGCACGCACGTAGCATCGGTCCGTACTCGCTCATCACGCAGCAGCCTCTTGGAGGTAAGGCCCAGTTCGGTGGTCAGCGTTTCGGAGAAATGGAAGTTTGGGCGCTCGAGGCATTCGGCGCATCCCACATTCTCCAGGAGATTCTGACTATCAAGAGTGATGATGTAAACGGCCGTAGCAAGGCTTATGAGGCTATCGTCAAGGGCGAGCCCATGCCTCAGGCCGGAATCCCCGAGTCGCTTAACGTGCTTCTCCACGAGCTTCGCGGTCTTGGATTGAGCATCAACTTAGAGCAATAATTAATCACAGTAAAGAAAGGAAACACTAAAATATGGCTTTTAGAAAAGACAATAAATCAAAAACCGATTTCTCAAAGATTTCCATCGGACTTGCTTCGCCCGAGGAAATCCTTGAAAAGTCGAGCGGTGAAGTTCTCAAGCCCGAGACTATCAACTACCGCACCTACAAGCCCGAGCGTGACGGTCTGTTCTGCGAAAAGATATTCGGTCCGGTAAAGGACTATGAGTGTCATTGCGGAAAGTATAAGCGCATCCGTTACAAGGGCATTGTGTGCGACCGTTGTGGTGTCATGGTTACCGAGAAGAAAGTGCGCCGTGAACGCATGGGTCACATAAAGCTCGTCGTTCCCGTGGCTCACATCTGGTATTTCCGTTCGCTTCCCAACAAGATCGGTTATCTGCTCGGTCTTCCCTCAAAGAAGCTCGATGCTGTGATTTACTATGAGCGTTACGTGGTCATCCAGCCCGGACAGGCCGAAAACGTTCAGACACTCGACCTTCTCACCGAGGAGGAATACTTTGAAATCCTCGACAAGCTTCCTAAGGAAAATCAGTTGCTTGACGACACCGACCCCAATAAGTTCATCGCCAAGATGGGTGCCGAGGCAGTATATGACCTGCTCACTCGTCTTGACCTCGACTCGCTCTCTTACGAGCTCCGTCACCGTGCCAATACCGACGGTTCGCAGCAGCGTAAGACCGAGGCGTTGAAGCGTCTTCAGATTGTGGAGTCGTTCCGTGCGTCAAAGCACCGCAATAAGCCCGAATGGATGATTCTTCAGGCGGTTCCCGTGATTCCGCCCGAACTCCGTCCTCTCGTACCCCTCGACGGTGGCCGTTTCGCTACCAGCGACCTTAACGACCTCTATCGTCGTGTGATCATACGTAACAATCGTCTTAAGCGTCTTATCGAAATCAAGGCTCCCGAAGTCATCCTCCGCAATGAGAAGCGTATGCTTCAGGAGGCTGTTGACTCGCTGCTCGACAACTCTCGCAAGTCGTCGGCAGTTAAGACCGAGGCCAATCGACCCTTGAAGTCGCTCTCCGACTCTCTCAAGGGAAAGCAGGGCCGCTTCCGTCAGAATCTTCTCGGTAAGCGTGTCGACTACTCTGCCCGTTCGGTAATCGTTGTCGGTCCCGAGCTTAAGATGCACGAGTGTGGTATCCCCAAAAATATGGCTGCCGAGCTTTACAAGCCTTTCATCATCCGCAAGCTCATCGAGCGTGGCATCGTGAAGACTGTGAAGTCGGCCAAAAAGATAGTTGACCGCAAGGAACCTGTCGTATGGGACATCCTTGAGCACGTTATGAAGGGTCACCCCGTTCTGCTTAACCGTGCCCCGACACTTCACCGTCTCGGTATCCAGGCATTCCAGCCCAAGATGATTGAAGGAAAGGCTATCCAGCTTCACCCGCTCGCATGTACGGCATTCAACGCCGACTTCGACGGTGACCAGATGGCTGTTCACTTGCCTCTTGGCAACGAGGCCGTGTTGGAGGCCCAGATGCTAATGCTCGGTGCCCACAACATCCTTAACCCCGCCAACGGTGCTCCTATCACAGTGCCTTCGCAGGACATGGTACTCGGTCTTTACTACATCACCAAGCTCCGCAAGGGCGATAAGGGTGAAGGCCTTAAGTTCTATGGTCCCGAAGAGGCTCAGATTGCTTACAATGAAGGCCGCGTGACTCTCCATGCTCCCGTTTCGGTAGTTGTGGACGATGTCGATGAAAACGGCAACCCCATCACTCATCTTGTTGAGAACACTTCAGTGGGCCGCGTGCTCGTAAACCAGTATGTGCCTAAGGAAATCGGTTATGTCAACCAGATTCTTTCTAAGAAGTCATTGCGCGACATCATCGGTAAGGTTATCAACACTTGCGGTGTGACCCGTTCGGCTCAGTTCCTTGACGACATCAAGAACCTCGGATACTACATGGCATTCAAGGGCGGATTGTCGTTCAACCTCGGGGATGTGCTCATTCCGCCGGAAAAGGAGCAGCTTGTAGCTGAAGGTAACGAGCAGGTTCAGGAAGTGATGAACAACTATTCGATGGGATTCATCACCAACAACGAGCGTTACAACCAGATAATCGATATATGGACGCATGTCAACTCTCGACTCACCGATACGCTTATGAAGCAGATGACGGCCGCCAACCAGGGCTTCAACTCTGTATTCATGATGCTTGACTCGGGTGCCCGTGGTTCTAAGGACCAGATTCGTCAGTTGGCCGGTATGCGTGGTCTTATGGCTAAGCCCCAGAAGGCAGGTGCCGAAGGAGGTCAGATTATCGAGAACCCGATTCTTGCCAACTTCAAGGAGGGCCTTTCAGTGCTTGAGTACTTCATCTCAACCCACGGTGCCCGTAAGGGTCTTGCTGATACCGCATTGAAAACCGCCGACGCAGGTTACCTTACCCGTCGTCTTGTCGATGTGGCTCATGATGTCATCATCCATGAGGAGGATTGCGGTACGCTCCGTGGTCTTGTATGCACCGAAATCAAGAACAACGAGGAAGTTGTGGCATCGCTCGGCGAGCGTATCCTCGGCCGTGTATCGGTTCACGACATCATCGATCCCATCTCGGGTGAGCTTATCGTTGCCTCCGGTGAGGAAATCGATGAAGTTGCTGCCAATCGCATCAACGAGTCGCCCATCGAGTCGGTTGAAATCCGCTCGGTACTTACCTGTGAGTCCAAGAAGGGTGTTTGTGCCAAGTGCTATGGACGCAACTTGTCCAACAACCGTCTTGTGCAGAAGGGTGAGGCTGTAGGCGTGATTGCCGCTCAGTCAATCGGTGAGCCCGGTACCCAGCTTACTCTTCGTACATTCCACGTCGGTGGTGTCGCTTCAAACATCGCTGCCGTATCTACTATAACCTCACGCTATGAAGGCGTGCTTGAAATCGAGGAACTCCGCACGGTTGAAACTGCTGAGAAGGGCGCCAACGGAAAGCCCGTACATGTAGTGATTGGCCGTCTTGCCGAGATGCGTATCATCGACCCCAACACCAAGATGATGCTCACCAATGCCAACATTCCTTACGGTTCTAAGCTTTACTTCGGCAATGGCGACACTGTCACCAAGGGCGATGTAATATGCGAATGGGACCCCTTCAACGCCGTCATCATTTCGGAAGTAGGTGGTAAGATTGAATTCCAGAATCTTGTTGAGAACGTTACATATCGTGTAGATTATGACGAGCAGACAGGACTTGAGGATAAGATAATAATCGAGTCAAAGGATCGTACACGCGTTCCCGAGGCCAACATCGTCGATGCCAACGGTCAGGTGATTAAGACCTATGCACTGCCTGTGGGCGCTCACCTCATGGTTGAGAACGGTGCCGATGTCGCTCCCGGCGAGGTATTCGTCAAGATTCCTCGTTCGGCAGGTAATGCCGGTGATATCACCGGTGGTCTGCCCCGTGTTACCGAGCTCTTTGAGGCACGTAACCCGTCCAACCCCGCTATCGTTTCGGAAATCGATGGTGAGGTTAAGTTTGGCAAGGTTAAGCGAGGCAACCGTGAGATATCGGTTACTTCCAAGCTTGGCGAAGTCAAGAAGTACCTCGTTCCGCTGTCGAAGCAGATTCTCGTTCAGGAAAACGACTATGTGCGCGCCGGAACTCCGCTCTCCGACGGTGCCATCACTCCTGCCGACATCCTCAACATCATGGGTCCCACTGCCGTTCAGGAATACATCGTCAACGAGGTTCAGGATGTATACCGTATGCAAGGTGTGAAGATCAACGACAAGCACTTTGAAGTAATCGTGCGTCAGATGATGCGCAAGGTCAACATCCTCGATCCGGGTGACACTTGCTTCCTTGAGCAGCAGGTTGTCGACAAGCGTGAGTTCATGGAAGAGAACGATCGCATCTGGGGTAAGAAAGTGGTTGTCGATGCCGGTGACAGCGAAAATGTAAAGCCCGGTCAGATTATCACAGCACGCAAGCTGCGTGACGAAAACTCGGCTCTCAAGCGTCGCGACCTCAAGACTGTGACTGTGCGTGAAGCCGTTCCTGCTACATCCGAGCAGATACTTCAGGGTATCACTCGCGCTGCATTGCAGACCTCAAGCTTCATGTCGGCTGCATCGTTCCAGGAAACCACCAAGGTGCTCAATGAAGCCGCTATCAACGGTAAGGTGGACACTCTTGAAGGTATGAAGGAGAACGTTATCTGCGGTCACTTGATTCCTGCCGGTACCGGACTTCGTGAATACGACAGCCTTGTTGTTGCCGGAAAGGACGATATTGACACGGTGTTTGACTCTGCCGATGTAATCGACATTGCTCACACTGAAGTTAAGTAAGCACTTTTAATAAGTTAAACTATACGAGAAAAGGCTGTCGCATTTGCGGCAGCCTTTTCTGTGTTTAGGATTGTGCTTGGTTTATCTCGGCTCTATCTTGGGTGCCGACGGAGCAGGCATGATTGCAGCTACAGCGCCTTCAACCTCTTCCTCGGTCATGAAACCTATGTTGCGGTTGATTACGCCTTCCTTGTCGACAAAAAGGATTGTAGGCACAGATGTAACGCCATATTGCTCGGCAAGTTGAGGAGCTTTGTCAATGTCTACATATATGAAGTTGACCTTGCCCTTGTATTTCTTTGCAAGCTTGTGGAATATGGGCTTAAACTGCTTGCAGGGCGGACACCATGTCGCCGAGAAGTCGACTACTACGGGCATAGGCTGTGCACCGCCGAACTCCAGAATGTCATTGGGCCCGAGTTCTATCGGGGCGCCTTCCGATTCGTTTACGGCTTCGGCTGTGGCCTCGGCCTCTTTCACCTCCTTGGATGTCGAGTTGCCGCATCCTGTAATCATTGCTCCTGAAATCAAGATCGCTGCTGCTAAAAATGCTATCTTTTTCATTACTTATGAATTTATAAATTGAGTTAATCCTATATATAAGGAACAAGGTGTCCCAATAAATTGAAACACCTTGCGGAGAAATAAGGTTCACGCCTCATTGGAGGTGTGCCGGAATTTGCATTAGAGGGACGATGCGAGAGCGCCGTTGGTCTTGCGCACTGCTGCTGCGCTCTTGGCGAAGAGAGCTTTCTCCTCTTCGTTAAGGTTGACATCGACAATCTTCTCGATACCGTTGCGGCCAAGCAAGCAGGGAACGCCTATGCAGATGTCACTTTCGCCATATTCACCTTCTACGAGTGCCGAGCAGGGGATTACTCGCTTCTGGTCGTGGAGCACTGCTGCTACTACGGCTGCCGATGCTGCACCGGGTGCATACCATGCTGATGTGCCGAGAAGACCGGTAAGAGTGGCTCCGCCTACCATTGTGTCGGCTGCTACCTTGTCAAGCGTTTCCTTGTCAAGTAGTGTGCTTACGGGAATACCGCGATAAGTTGCGTAGCGGGTCAAGGGAATCATTGTAGTGTCACCGTGACCGCCTATTACCATACCTTCAACTTCGTTGGGGTTGGCTCCGAGTGCTACGCTGAGGAAGTATTTGAAACGTGAGCTGTCAAGTGCGCCGCCCATACCGATGATGCGGTTCTTGGGAAGACCTGAAGTCTTGTGGATAAGATAGGTCATTGTGTCCATGGGGTTGGATACGCACAAGATCACTGCATTGGGTGAATATTTGAGTACGTTGTCGGTAACTGACTTAACGATACCTGCGTTTACTCCGATGAGCTCTTCACGAGTCATGCCCGGCTTACGGGGTATACCTGATGTGATTACTACTACATCTGAACCTGCAGTCTTCTCATAGTCGTTGGTCACGCCCACCATGTGAGTGTTGATGGTAAGCAGATTGGCGGTCTGCATGATGTCCATCGTCTTACCTTCGGCAAGACCCTGCTTGATGTCGATGAGTACGACTTCGTCAGCTACGTTGTTAGTTACAAGAACATTAGCACAAGTGGCGCCTACGTTTCCTGCGCCTACTACGGTTACCTTTGACATAATTATCTTGATTTATTTGGTTAAAGTAATTGTCATTCGCTTTATATAATTTCCGGTAATACAAAATTAGTGAATAATTCGATAAGGACGAACTATTAACTTAAATTTATGTCGATTGTAAATTAAAATGTCTGATTAGAGCTCAATTTCGCCAAGGCCTTGTCTGATTATTTCAGGATTTGAGCTGTCGGTGATGTCTATAACGGTCGACGGCTCGGTGCCTCCTTCACCTCCGTCGATTACGATATCCACAGTGTCGGAGTATCGCATCGCTATGGACTCGGGATTGATTGCTTCATCCTCGGTGTCCCATTGTATGGAAGTGGTAAGCAATGGCGAGTCCATGCGCATGGCTATTTCTCGGGCTATGGCGTTGTCGGGGATTCTCACACCTACGGTCTTTCGTCCTTTGAACACTTTGGGTAGTGTCGTGGAAGCCGGAAGCAGGAAGGTGAAAGGGCCGGGCAGATTGTCCTTCATGATTCGGAATGCGCGATTGTTGATGCGGGCATATTCGGCCGATTGCGATATATCGTGACAGATAATCGACAGGTTGGTCTTGGCCGGATTTATTCCTTTTATGCGGCATATACGCTCAATAGCCTGATTGTTGAGCGCATTGCAGCCTATCGCATATAGCGAGTCGGTGGGGTATATTATAATACCGCCGTCGCGAAGGGTGTTGATCACGAGCTCCATGTATTTTTCATTGATGCTCGTCGGATACATTGGAAGGATTGTCATGTCTATGTCCGGTTATGCCAGCACCCCCATAGTGCTGACAAAGGCAAATTTAGCAACACTTTTCCAATAATCCAAATAGAAAATACGACACCGCCGCTACGGCATTGACGCGGTAGCGGGGGTGTCGGTGTTGTTACTGTTGTTGTCAGATGGTGTTGAGCATCTCCTTAACGGCGGTTTCAAGTTGTGTGTCACCTCCCTGAAGCTGAACTTCAGGAGTGTTGTAAACCTTGATGTCGGGTTGTAGTTCGTGATTTTCAAGATAGTTTCCGTCCATATCCTTGCATCCTACTTGAGGGATGCCGAATACCAGCGATGGATCTATCTGCGTTTCCCACCATACGGCTGTCATTGTGCCGGGAACGGGAGTGCCTATGAGTTTGCCTATGCCAAGCGTTTTGTAAACCCATGGGAAGCCGTGGGCATTGGAGTAATTGTCCTCGCACACGAGTACACATGAGGGCTTGAGCCATTTTGTGAACGGGTCGCTGCCGATGTAGCTGTTACGGGGTGTGTAACGTGCATATTCCTTACCGTCGAGCAGTGTCGCAAGGTCGTCGTGCAGCCAGCCTCCGCCGTTATGACGAGTGTCTACGATAACAGCGTCGCAGTTGCGATAACGGCCGAGAAGGTCTGAGAACACGGTGCGGAAACTCGGGCTGTCCATGCCCTTGACATGTACATAGCCAACCTTGCCGCCCGAGAGTTGTTCGACACGCTTGCGGTTGTTTTCTACCCAGCGTTTGTAAAGGAGGTCGCTTTGGGTGCCGTAGCTTATGGGCTTTACCTTCTCTTCAAATCTCTTGCCCGTAGAGGGGTCGAGCACTGTCAACATTACGCTTTTGCCTGCTTTGCCTGCGAGCATGGGGTAGTAATCCTTGCCGCGTTCGATTGTCTTTCCGTTGATTTTCTCGATTATGCAGCCTTTGGTAATTTTATTGTCGGCTTTGGTCAGCGGCCCCTGTGCTATGATTTGGGTTATCTTCAATCCGTCGCCGTCGTAGCTTTCGTCATAGAAAGCTCCGAGTGATGCTGTGGCGGGAGCTGATGTTGATGAATAGTAGCGGGCACCTGTGTGTGAGCCGTTTAGTTCGCCGAGCATTTCCGAAAGCATGTCGCGGAAATCGTAATTATTGTTGATGTAGGGTAGATATTTGCTGTAATCCTCGCGGAATGAGGCCCAGTCGATACCGTGGATTTCAGGGTCGTAGAACTTGTCGTTGACCTGTCGCCATGCATGGTTGAATATATAGTCGCGTTCTTCGGCGGGACGGTAGTTAAATTCGGCAGCGAAGGGTATTGACTTTGTATTGGCATCCTTTATATTGATCTGTGTTAGACCGCCTCTTGATATCAGAAAAGCCTTTTCTCCGTCTTTGTCGGTAAGTAACGGTCCGTAACCCACACCTTTTATCAGTAGCTTTGTCGAGTTTTCTTTAAGGTCATGCAACCATAAGTCATATCCGCCCTCAAATGAGGTACAATAATATAGTTTGTCGCCCTTCTTGGATAGCAGCGCGTCACCGAGGTTTGAAGAATTGACAGTTAGGCGCATTATGCGGTCACGTCGATTGTCGAGTTCAAGCTTGATGGGCTTGATTTCGTCCTCTTTTTCGACTTTGTCCTTCTTGCCTTTGCCTTTTTTTATCTTTCTTGTCTTTTTTGTCGTCGTTTGCCGATGACTCCTTATCTTTTTGTCCTTTTCAGCTTCTTCGGCAAGGGCGATCTCCTCCTTCGAAAGTTGGAATTTATCCCATGCTTCATCATCGAAGAACATTATGTAGACATCGGAGTGCGATCCCCAGCTTCCGTGGCTGCGGTAACCGGCTCGGTCTGAATTCCATATCATGGCTTTGCCGTCAAGTACCCATTTGGGATTGGTGTCGGAGTAACCGCTTTCGGTGAGATTTACCGTTTCACCGCTTCCATCGGCCTTGATTAGGGCTATGTCCTTGTTGTTCCATCCTCCTACGCCGATGTATTCGGTCAGGAACCAGCGTCCGTCGGGTGACCATGCAAATGATTGGTCGCCGTCGGAGTAGGAATAGTTATACTTGCCTTCCATGACTGTGCGCACATCTTTGCTTTTGCGATTGATAACTCTTATCGCCGAGCGGTCCTCGAGAAATGCAACTTCCTTGCCGTCGGGCGAATAGAGCGGCTGGAACGATGTCTTGTCGCCTGTCACAAGCGGTTTCTCCTCGATTTCCTGTGCGTAGGTGAAGTATTTGTCGTCATCGCGCACGATTGAACTTTCATAGATTCCCCATGTTTCACCACGTTCGGCCGAGTATACGAGAGAGCGTCCGTCGGGACTGAAATCGATGTTGCGCTCCTGTTGGGGAGTGTCGGTTATCTGCTTTGTTGTGCGGTATTCCACTGATGTCACGTAGACATCGCCGTGTACTATGAATGCCACTTCTTTGCCTGAAGGCGACACTGCAATGTCGGTGGCTCCGCTGCTTATGAGTCGGTTTACGAGTTTCTGCTCGGTGATGTCCGATGTTATTGCTACGCTGACTTTGGCTGGTTGGGAGCCTTCGGTCACGGTGTATATCTCGCCGTCATATCCGTAACATAGCTTGCCGTCGTTGGAGGTGGTGAGGAATCTCACGGGATGCTTTGGATGTGATGTTATCTTTACGGTATTTTTTCCGTCGATTGTCGACTTGTAGACATTGAAGTTGCCGTCACGTTCACTCAGGTAGTAATAGGCGCTTCCGTCGGCTTTCCACACAGGGTTGCGGTCCTCGCCGTTGAAGTCGGTTAGCTTGCGATAGCTGCGGTTGCCGTCGGTGGTGCAAAGCCATATATCGCGTGTTATCGATGAAGTGTGATGCTTGCGCCATGTGTCCTCATATCCTTTCATGTCATTATAGAGCAGTTGCTTGCCGTCGGGGCTTATCGACAGATTTTCCATCGCAAGCGATGAATATAGCTTAGGCCGTCCGCCGGTAGTTGACACGCTGTATATTTGCGGGAATTGTACTGAAGGGAACTGGCTGTCATTCACATCGGGCTGTATAGATGCCGTGTAGAGCACATGTTCGTTGTCAAGGAATGTTTCGGGCATTTCGCTTGCCGAGTGAGTGGTGAGTCTTGTGGGTGCTCCTCCCTCGCGTGACATTATGTAGATGTCAAAGCTGCCTTCGCGGTCGGAGGCAAAGGCGAGGCTTTTCCCATCGGGCGACCACACAGGGCGTGTGTCGTAGGCCGGATTGGTTGTCAACTGTGTGGCGCGGCCTCCCGTCGACGGGACGGTGAAAATGTCGCCTTGATAACAGAACGCGATAGTCTTTCCATCGGGTGATATGGCCGGATATCTCATCCATAGCGGTGACTCGGCTGCTTCTGCCGCAGCAGTCAAAGCAATGGCTCCGGCAATTAAAAATAACTTTTTCATTATAAGTGATAATGTAGTTGTGATGTAATTATTTACAAAGATAATTATTTATTGTTTTTATAATGTCATTTGGACTACGAATTATTGAGATAGTAATTAAGAGCCGGTTCGACAATAAATGTTAACGGCAGGACGGTCAATTGTTGAGTTATTTTCAATAGCGTTAAGCTTTTTAGTGAAATTTTTTATAACTTTGGGGAAGAATCCAATAAATTAAGCTTTAACCTAAATGAAAAGACCAATCATTGGTATGTTGGCGTTATGTTCGTCGGTAATTGCTATGGGCGAAACGGTGGATGTCAAGACGCTTGAGTACACGGGCCCTTATCCCGTGCAGATGCCATTAATGTTTGACAGTGTGGATGTTAATTCACGTAAGTTTGATGTGAAGTCACTGCTTGACACTCACGTGTCGCAGGCAACATTGCGTAATCCGGAGATATTTTCAGGTGATGTGGCTCCGGGAAGTGACGATGCCTATGCATTGCATCTGCTCGGTTTTACAGTGGAAAACCGTCACTATGCCAAGGCTTCACTGAATGTGAAGGGACTTAAGAATTACAATGTATATGTCGACGGCCGTAAACTTGAAGGTAATCAGCTTGTGCTTACTCCCGCAACTCACAAGATTACCGTGAAGTATCTCAGCGAGAAAGGTAAGAGCGACTCGATAAAAGTGAGCCTCGATTCGGAGCATCCCGAGCTGTTGAAGGTCGGCACCGGAACATCACGCATGTACACGCTCGACGATGTGCTGCACGGTACGAGAATATCGTCTACAAGCATCTCGCCCGACGGCAAATACATGATAACATCCTACTATCACACCCGTAAGGGAGGGGCTTACGAATATGTGTACCGTATTTCCGATGTGGCTGCCGGTAATGTGGTGGCAGAAACATCTGATGCCATAAAGTGGATGCCTAAAGGAAGCCGCTACTATTATACGCGCAACACCAACGACGGTCGGGTGCTATATGCAGTCGATGTCGCTACCGGACGCCGTGACTTGATTGCTTCCGACATACCTAACGAGTGGTTCACCATATCGCCTGACGAGAGTTATCTTATAATAACATCGGTCCAGTCAGGTCCGAAGGAAAGCCCTGATGTGTATGAAATCATCCAGCCCGAGGACCGTCAGCCCGGTTGGCGTGACCGTTATATGTTGGCTAAATATGACCTTGCAACGGGGGTACAGCAGCCTATAACATTCGGACATAACAGCGTGTCGCTCTCTGATATATCGGACGACAGTAAGAAGTTGCTTGTGCGTACATCACGCAGCCGATTAACTTCACGTCCCACCACTCTTACATCATTGTATGTAATCGACCTCGCGACAATGACCTCTACGCCAGTAGTCGAGGACGACGGTTTCATTTCGGGTGCCATGTTCTCACCCGATGCCACAAAGGTGCTTGTTTCGGGTTCACCAGAATCACTTGACGGCGTAGGACGCAACTTGCCTGAAGGACGCACTCCGAGCATGGTCGATGAGCAGCTCTATCTCATAAACATTGTCGACCGCAAGGTGACGCCTCTCACCAAGGAGTTTGACCCTAACATACAGCAGCATGTTTGGAGCCGTGCCGACAACATGATATATTTCACAGCTGAGAACCGTGACATGTACAGCTTATACCGACTCAATCCCGCTAATGGCGACATAACCATGATTCCCGTACCTGAAGACCTTGTAAAAGGCATATCGTTGCCCGATGCAGGACGCACTATGGCTTGGTTCGGTCAGGGAGCATCCAACTCCGACCGCCTTTACAAGCTCGATACCAAGACCCTCAAGTCGACCTTGCTTGACGATCCGGTAAAGGAGCAGCTTAAGGATGTTGTGCTTGGCGAGTGTCGCCCATGGAGCTTCAAGAGCTCGCGCGGTGACAGCATCCACGGGCGTTTCTACTTGCCGCCTAACTTCGACCCCGCATCAAGTTACCCGATGATAGTTAATTACTATGGCGGTTGCAGCCCCACAAGCCGTAACTTTGAGAGCCGCTATCCTCATCATGCCTATGCAGCGTTGGGTTATGTCGTATTTGTAATCGAGCCCAGTGGTGCTACAGGTTTCGGACAGGAATTTGCATCACGTCACGTAAATACGGCAGGTGACGGTGTGGCTCAGGATATAATCGAGGGCACAAAGCAATTTTGTGCTGAACATCCCTTTGTCAATGCCAAAAAGATAGGTTGTATAGGTGCCTCTTACGGAGGATTCATGACTCAGTATCTGCAGACGCAGACCGATATTTTCGCAGCTGCCATATCACATGCAGGAATCAGCGACCACACAAGTTATTGGGGTGAGGGTTACTGGGGATATTCTTACAGCGAAGTGTCGATGGCCAACAGTTATCCGTGGACTCATCCCGACCTCTATGTGAAGCAAAGTCCGTTGTTCAATGCCGACAAGATACACACTCCGTTGCTATTCCTTCATGGTGACAAGGATAATAATGTGCCGGTGGGCGAGAGCATCCAGATGTTTACCGCATTGAAGCTTCTCGGTCGTGAAACTGCATTTGTAGCCGTTGCCGATCAGGATCACCATATAACCGATTACGGTAAGCGCATCAAATGGCAGAACACCATTTATGCATGGTTTGCAAAGTGGCTTCAGGACGACCCTGAATGGTGGAATGCAATGTATCCTGCAAAATCGTTATAAAACAGTAAAATCCGTAATGATGAAGCGTCATTGTTGGTCAAGTCGGGCGATTAAGTGTATTTCGGTGGCACTGGCATTGTTGTGTACAAGCGCGAGTGTTTATTCGCAAACCGAAGCAGCCGACAGTGTAACGCTGACATCGCGGAAGACCGATGGTAATCCTTACCGATTTTCATTGGGACAGCTGGCTGTGCCGGCTGTCCTGATAGGAGTCGGAGCTGCCGGGCTTTCTGGAACATGGTTGAAGCACAGCGGTTCGTCAAGCGGCTCTCAGACCCCCGACAATATAGTGCGTTTCGTGCCTCTTGCCGCAATGTACGGATTAAGACTTTGCGGTGTCAAGGGCCGCCACAATTATGTCGACATGACAATAGTGTCGGCTACAGCCTATGCCTTAATGGGCGTTACGGTGGCTTCGTTGAAGGGAATTGTGCGTTCGGAGCGTCCTGAAGGAAGTGACATGCATTCGTTTCCGTCGGGTCACGCGGCTGCCGCTTTCGTTGGGGCTGAACTGCTTCGACGCGAATATTGGAACGTATCGCCTTGGATTGGTGTCGGAGGATATGCCATAGCTGTAGGCACCGCCGCTCTGCGATTGCATCACGGACGGCATTGGATTAACGATGTGCTTGCCGGTGCTGGAGTAGGAATATTAAGCGCTCAGGCTGCCTATTGGCTCTATCCGGTGATATCCCACGCTCTATTCCAGCGAAGAGATAACGCAAACAAGATGGCGGTGACGCTTGCACCCTGTTGGTATGGACGAGGAGGCGGCATTGCATGCGCGATGACCTTTTGATTAATTTGCTTCCATGAAAATTCACATTACAGTTAGAATATTAATACCAATCATATAACCAAAAAACATTAACGCACACAGTTATGAAATTAATTAAAAGTCTTATCGCGTCGGCTTTTATGGCAATGTCGGTGACGGGTTTTGCTATCGATAATGTCGGAATCACTACGACATCATTGTCGCCCGACCGATTTACATTGATACAGGATGGCAAGTCGCTGCCTGTATATGTTGATGACGCTGACGATTCAGGAGTCAAAATTGCTGTACGTAACCTTGCTGCCGACTTCGGTCGAGTAACGGGACATGACGCAGTGCTTGCCGATGCTCCGTCGGAATCGCGTATGATTATAGTTGGAACTATCGACTCTCCTGTTATGGAACGCATCGCAAAAGCGGGAAAGATAGATGCATCACAGCTTAAAGGAAAGTATGAGAAATATTTGATGTCGACCGTGCAGTCACCTCTGCCGGGAGTCGATGAGGCTCTTGTTATTGCGGGAAGTGACCGTCGAGGAGCCATATATGGTGTATACGAGCTTTCGGAGCAGATAGGTGTGTCGCCTTGGTATGACTGGGCTGATGTTCCGGTGGCACATAACGACAATATGTCGATGTCACGCGGCACTTACACTGCCGGCGAGCCTGCGGTGAAATATCGCGGCTTGTTCCTTAATGATGAGGCTCCGTGCCTTACCGGATGGGTGAAGAATACATACGGGACCGATTATGGTGACCACCGTTTCTATGCACGCGTGTTTGAACTCATATTGCGTCTTCGCGGCAATATGATGTGGCCGGCCATGTGGGGCTGGGCTTTCTATGCCGATGATCCTGAAAATAGCAAGACCGCCGATGATATGGGCGTGGTTATGGGAACATCGCATCATGAACCCATGGCGCGCAACCATCAGGAGTGGGCGCGTCGCCGCGGTGAAAACGGCCCGTGGAATTATGCGACCAACCGTGATGTGATAGACCGCTTTTTTGTTGAAGGAATCGAACGTGCCAAGAACACTGAGGACATTGTTACGATAGGTATGCGTGGTGACGGTGACGAAGCCATGAGTGCAGAGGCAGATGTAAAACTGCTTAAGGAAATCATAAATAATCAACGCAAGATCATAAGCAAGGTTACGCGTAAGAAGGCGTCGGCCACCCCGCAGGTGTGGGCATTATATAAAGAGGTGCTCGATTACTATGACAAGGGTTTGCGTGCTCCCGATGATGTGATATACCTGTTGTGTGACGACAATTGGGGCAATGTTCGCCGATTGCCCAATGCCGAGGAGCGCAAACATCCGGGCGGATGGGGAATGTATTACCATGTCGACTATGTTGGTGCACCCCGTAACTCTAAATGGCTTAACGTGACTCCTATACAGAATATGTGGGAGCAGCTTAGCCTGACTTATAAATACGGTGTCGACAAGCTATGGATTCTTAATGTGGGCGACCTTAAGCCGATGGAATATCCTATAACGCTGTTTATGGATATGGCATGGAGGCCTGAAAAATATTCGGCACACAACCTCCTTGAACATACTTTGGAATTCTGTCGTCAGCAATTCGGTGAAGCACAGGCTCCCGAAGCTGCCCGCATATTGAATCTTTACAGCAAATATAACGGACGAGTGACTGCCGAGATGCTTGACCGCCGCACCTATAATCTGAGTAGTGGTGAATGGCGTAAGGTAGCCGACGAATATGTGCGTCTTGAGGCCGAGGCCATGCGACAGTATATGACGCTTGAGCCGCAATATCGTGACGCATACAAGCAGCTTATACTTTTCCCCGTTCAGGCCATGTCCAATATCTATGAAATGTATTACGCGCAGGCAATGAACCTGAAGCTGTTTGAGGAAGGCAATCCTGAGGCCAATGAGTGGGCCGACAAGGTTGAACGTTGTTTCAACCGTGACGCAGAACTCATGCGCGACTACAACGAAGTGATGGCCGATGGCAAATGGAACGGAATGATGACGCAGAAGCACATTGGTTATCGTAGCTGGAACGACAACTTCAGAGCCGATACAATGCCCATGGTAAAGCGCATCGACAATCCCGATGATTGCAAGGGCGATTATGTATTTACTTCTTCCAATGGAGTTGTGAGCATGGAAGCCGAGCACTACTATTCGTTGACCGAGCCGACAAGCGATGCGCGCTGGACGGTGATTCCCTACATGGGACGCACACTCAGCGGAATGTCGGTAATGCCTCCCACCGAACCGGTCGACGGTGCGTCACTCACTTATCGCATGACATTGCCCGACACCGTAACTCACGTGACCGTACGTGTCGTCGTGAAGTCGACACTTGACTTCCTTGACAAGGGCGGACTTTGCTACACGGTGGCTCTTGACGGAGGTGACGCACAGTCGATAAACTTCAACAGCAATCTAAACGAGAAGCCCGAAAACATATACAGCGTATTCTATCCCACCGTTGCCGGACGCGTAGTGGAGAAAAGCGTTATGCTGCCGGTAAAGAAGGGCACCAAATATCATGACTTGGTGGTTGCGCCTTCGGATCCGGGAATCGTATTCGAGAAAATAGTCGTTGACTTCGGCGGATACACACCTTCATTCTTGTTTATGGATGAGTCGTCATGTTCACGTAATTCAAAATAACCTCATAAAATAAGTATCATGAATAATATACAAGCTACAAGCGGCAAGATGACAAATTACCGTTGGGTTATTTGTACGATGCTGTTTTTCGCATTGGTCATCAACTATCTCGACCGTCAGGTGCTGTCGTTGACCTGGGTCAATTTCATCGCTCCCGAGTTTAACTGGGGACCTGATGATTACGGATTGATAACCGGATGTTTCTCGCTCGTTTATGCCGTGGGAATGTTATTTGTAGGCAAGTTCATCGACTACATAGGCACTCGTCGCGGTTATATGTGGGCGATAGGAATATGGTCTTTCGGCGCTTGCCTTCACGCCTTCTGTGGCGTGCTCACCAACGGCATAGTGTCGGGCGACTGGATTCTGTCGTTCACCGGAGCGCGCGAGCACCTGATGGAGCTGCAGTCGGTGGCCAATGTGTCGATGATGATAACCACCGTGAGTGTGTGGCTGTTTCTTGTGGCACGTTGCGTGTTGTCGGTGGGAGAGAGCGGAAACTTCCCTTGCTCGATCAAGGCCGTCGCCGAGTATTTCCCCAAGAAGGATCGCGGATTTGCTACCGGTGTGTTCAATTCAGGCTCACAGATAGGTGCATTGCTCGCTCCGTTCACCATCCCCTTGATAGCTCGTCACTACGGATGGGAGATGGCGTTTCTGCTCATCGGAGCCTTGGGCTTCGTGTGGATGGGCGTGTGGGTGTTTGCTTACAAGGAGCCGCGCAAGAATCCCCGTGTCAATGAGGCCGAGCTTGCATATATCGAGCAGGACGGCATAGGCGAGGACAATCCCGAGTGTGATGCTTCGTCAAAGTGCAGCGAGCCTGAGGTGGGAGTGTTCCAGGCTTTTACTTTCCGCCAGACATGGGCGGTGATTTTCGGCCGTTTCCTTCCCGACTCGGTGTGGTGGTTCCTGTTGTTTTGGGCCCCTGCATTCATCAGCAATGTCTACGGTTATCCCACTGACTCAACCGAGGGAATGCTCGCAATATTCACCATTTATCTTATTTCGATGCTTTCGTTGGGCGGCAGTTACCTGCCTACTTTCTTTATCAACCGCAATCGTGTAAATCCATACAAGGGCCGCATGCACGCCATGCTGATATTTGCACTGTTCCCGCTGCTCGGAATGCTTGTGATGCCCCTCGGCCAGATGTCGATGTGGTATCCGGTAGTCATAATAGGCATAATGGCAGCCGCTCATCAGAGCTGGAGCGCCAATGTCTACAATGTTGTCAGCGACATGTTCCCGAAATCGGTTGTCGCTACGGTAACGGGCGCTGCGGGTCTTGCCAGCGGTCTTGGCAGCTTCACATCCAACTACGGAGCCGGAAAGCTGTTCAAGTACGCTACCGATACCGACATGCAGTTCCTCGGATTCTCGGGTGAGAATGCCGGTTACATGATTGTGTTCCTGATTGCATCGGTAGCTTATCTGGTAAGCTGGATTGTGATGAAAGTTCTTGTGCCCCGATACAAGCTTGTGGAGTTAAAAAAGAGATAAATCAATAATAAATTCATCGTCAATGAATCCTAAATTACCATTTATGAATCCCGACTTCATGCTCCAGAACGACACAGCCAAGCGACTCTATCGCGAGCATGCTGCCAATATGCCCATAATCGACTATCACTGCCACCTGTCGCCCAAAATGATAGCCGAGGACCATCGATTTTCGACAATTACCGAGCTGTGGCTTGGCGGCGACCACTACAAGTGGCGTGCGATGCGCACCAACGGTGTCGACGAGCGTTACATAACAGGTGATGCAAGCGACTGGGAGAAGTTTGAGAAATGGGCCGAAACAGTGTCTTACGTTATGCGCAATCCGCTCTATCACTGGAGTCACATGGAGCTGCGCACCGCATTCGGGATTACCGACACGCTGAATGCACAGTCGGCTCGCCGAATCTATGATATATGCAACGAGAAACTCGCCGGACCGGGAATGACCGCCCGCGGCCTTATGGAGCATTACAATGTAGAGGTGGTGTGTACGACCGACGATCCCGTGGATACTCTTGAATACCACAAGGCGATAAGGGAGAGCGGGTTCAAGGTCAAGGTATATCCGGCATGGCGTCCCGACAAGGCCATGGCCGTGACCGACCCTGAGTCATATCGAGCCTACATCGCGACGCTTGGCAAGGCTGCCGATGTCGACATAACATCTTACGCCGACCTGATGGAAGCGCTGCGTGTGCGTCACGATTTCTTTGCTTCGCAGGGATGTCGCATTGCCGATCATGGAGTGTCGCAGTTCCCGTGGGCCGAGTGCAGCGAGGCTGAAACTTCGGCATTGTTTGACAAGGTCATGAGCGGACAGATGCTTGCCTCCGATGAAGTAATCAAGCTGCAGACCTCGATATTGCTCGACCTTTGTCGCATGAATCATGAGAAGGATTGGGTGCAGCAGTTCCACTTCGGTGCTATGCGTAACGTTAATACGCGAATGTTCCGCAAACTGGGCCCCGACACCGGCTTTGACACGATAGGCAGCTACAACTGTACGGAGGCTATAGCACGCTTCCTTGATGCGCTCGACCGTGACAATTGCCTTGCAAAGAGCATCTTATATAATCTCAATCCGAGCGACAACGTTTGGCTGGCAGCCATGATCGGTAATTTCCAGGACGGTTCGGTGCCGGGAAAGATTCAGATGGGTTCGGCCTGGTGGTTCAACGACAACCGATTCGGCATGGAAGCGCAACTCAATGCACTGTCGATGCAGAGCCTGTTCAGTCGCTTTGTGGGAATGCTCACCGACTCCCGTTCATTTGTGTCATATCCTCGTCACGATTATTTCCGACGCATTGTGTGTACGTTAATAGGGCGTGACATCGAGGAGGGCAAGATTCCGGTGAGCGAGCTTACACGAATAGGGAAGATGGTTGAGGATATAAGCTATTATAACGCTAAGTCATATTTTAAATTTTAAATCGATATGGAGAAAACTTGGAGATGGTTTGGCCCTAAGGATAAGATAACGCTTGACATGTTGCGCCAGATAGGCGTAGAGGGCATCGTGACATCGTTGCATCACATAGCCAACGGCGAGGTGTGGAGCCTCGACGAGGTTAACAAGATGAAGGAGTACATCGAGAGTCACGGACTGCGCTGGTCGGTTGTTGAAAGTCTGCCGGTGAGCGAATCTATAAAATACGGCGGCCCCGACCGCGATAAGCTGATTGAGAACTACAAGGAGAGCCTGCGCAATCTCGGTAAGGCCGGTGTGAAGACTATATGCTATAACTTCATGCCCGTACTCGACTGGGCGCGTACCGACCTTGAGTATCCCAACGGTGACGGCACATCCAACCTATATTTCAACAAAGCTGAATTTGCCTACTTCGACATATACATCCTGAAACGCGAGAATGCCGAGAAGGATTACGATGCCGTGACGCTGTCGCGTGTTGAGGACCTTCGTCCCGTGATGACGCCCGATGCCGAGCATCGTCTTGTGGAGAACATCATCGTAAAGACTCAGGGATTTGTCAACGGTAACATAAGCGAGGATGACGAAGCTCCTGTGGCAACTTTCAGGGAGCTCCTCAAGCTGTATGAGGGAATCGACCGTGATGCGTTACGTGCCAACATGAAGTACTTCCTGGAGGCTATCATGCCGGTGTGCAACGAATATGACATCAACATGTGTGTGCATCCCGACGATCCTCCGTTGCAGATACTCGGACTTCCGCGCATAGTGACTTGCGACGATGACATCAAGTGGTTTCTTGATGCCGTTCCCGACAAGCATAACGGCTTGACATTCTGTTCGGGCTCACTGAGCGCAGGCGCTCATAACAACGTTCCCGAGCTTGCCCGCAAATATGCCGACCGCACATGGTTTGTGCATCTGCGTAGCACATCGGTGCTTCCCAACGGCGATTTCCGCGAGGCTCCGCATCTCGGCGGCCGTGCCGACATAATCGAGCTTGTGAGAATATTCGAGAAGACCAATCCCGAACTTCCCATGCGCGTTGACCATGCTCCGCTGATGCTTGGCGACGAGAAGATGGGCTATAATGCCGGATACTCGTTCCATGGACGAATGTTGGCCCTCGGACAGGTCGGGGGTGTTATCGCAACAGTCGACCGTGACATTAAAGAAGGTAAAATATAAAAAAATACGACATAAATATGAACGAATTGTTTTCAGTAAAGGACCGCGTGGTGGTAATCACCGGCGGAACGGGCGTGTTGGGCGCCTGCATAGGCGAATACCTTGCAAAGCAGGGAGCTAAAGTGGTGCTGATGGGTCGTCGTAAGGAAGAGGGCGACCGCATAGTCGATAAAATCCGTGCCGAAGGAGGCGAGGCAATGTTCCTTGTAACGGATGTAATGAATCCCGAAGTGGTGCAGAAGAACTGCGACGACATCATTGCTGCCTATGGCCGTGTCGACGCACTTCTCAATGCGGCAGGAGGCAACATGCCGGGCGCAACTATCGCTCCCACGGGCACAATATTCGACATAAAGGTCGAGGAGTTCCAGAAGGTACTTAATGTAAATCTTACAGGAACTGTAATCCCCACTCAGATATTCCTTAAGCCGATGGTTGAGGCAGGTTGCGGCGCAATAGTCAACTTCTCGTCAATGGCTGCATTCCGTCCTATGACACGTGTGCTCGGATATGCTGCAGCTAAAGCCGGAATAAGCAACTTCACCGCATTCCTTGCCAACGAAGTGGCTACAAAATTCACTCCGTCGATACGAGTAAACGCGATTGCTCCGGGATTCTTCCTGACCAATCAGAACCGTGCGTTGCTCACCAATCCCGACGGCTCATTGACCGAGCGCGGCGCCGATGTCATCCGTCAGACTCCGTTCAAGCGTTTCGGAAAGCCCGAAGAGCTTTGCGGTACGATTCAGTATCTGATAAGTGACGCTGCATCGTTTGTAACCGGAACCGTGGCCGTGGTCGACGGCGGTTTCAACGCTTTTGCGATGTAATCATATACAATCGGATGAAAAACAAACGGCAGTCTGCATCAACGCAGGCTGCCGTTCTTTCGTTCCAATATACCTAATCAGTGCAAAAATTGCCAAGATTTAAAATTGAACAGCTCGCCGTCGTCACCTCGGAACAGGATGAGTAGGTCGTGTACACCTGTGGCCTTTCCTTTAACTTGTGACTTGAGCTGACCCTCGCTATCGGGGGTGACTTCGATTTTAGCGATGGGACGGCCTTCGAGATTGTCGAGGTAGAATTCGACAGTGCCGTTACGTTGCGCGTCGCTCACCTCTACAGTTACGGCCGAAGGAACATTGTTGCCGAAGTCGACCGAACGCACCTTAAGCCAGTCGCCGTTGTTGATGGAGGTGAGGTAGTGGTTGTCCTTTCCGGCGTTACGGTCGGTCTTAAGGCCGTAACTTTCTGCCATTGTGGGGGCCGATACCTTCTGATAGGGATCGAAGTTGCGCAGAGGCTTTGTAACGCCCTCTTTGGTGAACGGGATGAAAGGAATCTTGTCGCCGTCCCAGTTAAACTCCTCGATCGATGTCGAGCGACGGAATCCTCCGCCGTTGGGAAGAAGCCCGTCATGATAAAACATGAAGTTGCGGCCGCCGATTTCGATGCTTCCGCCATGTATGGTGAAGCTGCCTTTTGCTTCGTCCATTATTCGGCCTTGGTATTTCCACGGGCCGTTTATGCTTGATGAGGTAGAGTAGGCCATGTGTTCGGGAACGCCTCCGGCTGCATATACAATATAATATATGCCGTTGCGCTTGAACACCCACGGGCCTTCCTCATAGCCTGTCTTCATTTTGCGCTTTCCGGCCTGATAATCCATTTTCATTACTTTAGGGCCGAAACATTCGGGATCATCGAGTCCGCTCACCGGCATAACTTCGCTTCCGAGCGATATCATGTCGCGGTTTAGCTTGGCATACCACAATCCGTTGTTGCCCCAGAATATGTAAGCCTGTCCGTCATCGTCGATAAATACCGAGGGGTCGATGTAGCCGAAGCCTCCGGCAACGAGCGGCTTGCCGAGCGGGTCGATGTAGGGGCCTTCGGGAGTATCGGATACTCCGACTCCTATTCCGTGAAGGTGAACTGTGGTGTCTTCGGCGCAGATGTACCAATACCACTTTCCGTCACGCTCGATGGCTTGCGACGCCCACGCGTTGTCACCCTGCTTGGCCCACTTGAATGTGACCGTGGACATCGGGGTTCCTTCGTAGGTCCAGTTAAGCATGTCGGTAGAGGTGTAGAGCTGCCAATCCTTCATTTTGAAATATTGGGCATCGTCTTCGTCATGGTCTACAAAGAGGTAGACTGTGTCATTATGCACGTAGGGTGCGGGGTCGGGAGTGTAGGAGGTCTGTATGACCGGATTATTCGCCATTGACATTGAAGCCATGGCAGCCATCGCAGCGACGGCAAGTATCTTGTTGAGATTCATCAGGTGTTTATTAAGGTTAATTAACTGAAACAAAGATAACACTATATTCGTCATCATGAAAATGATGTCGTAACGTAAATCTTTGTTTATGTTACGTTGGATAGATTAATATGTCAATCATGGCGCATAATTGTATCGGCGATAGTGGATAAATCAATCAGTTGTGGTGGTGAAATGAATTTGGCAGAATATAATCATGCGCTAATAAATGGTTATATCATAGTGATTTAAATACATGGAGTTACGTAGCAAGAGAAATTTGTTACAATGCTTTTGCATGAGGTTACATGGGGAAAGATATGTGTATCATCATAGTTTTGGCGTGTTGGTGACTGTCGCTAATTTTGCCATGCAATTTAAACCATAATTAACACATTGTAATGCGAAAGCTACTAATTAACTTAACATTCCTTTTGTTAGCCGCAACAATCACAAGCAATGCCGTCGAAGTCGCCGACAAGTCGACATTTGCCAATCCCATGTTGTGGGCCGATGTTCCCGACCCCGATGTAATCAGGGTTGGTGATGATTTTTATATGGTAAGTACGACTATGCATCTTATGCCCGGTTGTCCTATTATGCGTTCCAAGGATTTGGTGAATTGGGAAGTTATCAGCTATGTGTTTGATACCTTTGATGATAATTCGCGCTATCGCCTTATCGACGGAAATGTCTACGGCCGCGGTCAATGGGCCACTTCGCTGAAGTATCATGACGGACGCTTCTATGTGCTTTTCTCGCCTAACGATCAGCCCTATCGCTCCTATATATATAGTACAACCGATCCTGCCGGAAAGTGGGAGCTCGTGAGCCGTACTCCGCACTTCCATGACTCTTCGCTTTTGTTTGACGACGACGGAAGGGTATATGTCTACTCGGGAACGGGTAGCCTTCGCGAACTCAACCCTGACTTGAGCGATGTCAAGGAGGGTGGCGTGGACATGGTGATATTTGAACGTGACTCCACCGAAACCGGATTGCTCGAAGGCAGCCGTGCATTGAAGCTTAACGGCAAATACTATCTGCTCATGATTTCGTGGCCCAACGGAAAGCCCCGCCGTCAGGTGTGCTATCGTGCCGACAAAATCACAGGCCCCTATGAGAAGAAGGTGATTCTTCAGTCGGAATTCGGCGGATTCCCCTATGCCGGTCAAGGTACCATCGTAGATGACGCCAAGGGCAACTGGTGGGGAGTGATATTTCAGGACCGCGGAGGTGTGGGCCGTGTGCTCACCTTGATGCCGTGCCGCTGGATTGACGGTTGGCCTATACTCGGCGATGAAAACGGAAAGATTCCTGCCGTAATGGAACGCCCCGTAGCAGGATGCCCCGACAAAAAGATTGTGACAAGTGATGACTTCAACTCCGACAAGCTCAATATAAACTGGCAGTGGAACCATTGTCCCGTCAATGAAGCATGGTCGCTCACCGACCGTCCCGGACACTTGAGGCTGACGACTTCGCGTGTTGTAGATAATCTATATAACGCACCCAACACCATAAGCCAGCGAATGGAAGGCCCTGAATGCAACGGCATAGTCAAAATAGATGTATCGCACATGAAGGATGGCGATGTTGCCGGATTCGGAGCTTTCAACGGACACTCGGGCCTGCTGTCGATTGAAAAGAGCAATGGTAAGACCGAACTGGTCATGCACACCAATGTCGTTAATATGGAACGACGCACCAAAAATGTACTTGGTGTGGACAATGAGGAGATTCAGCGTGTGGCACTGAACTCTCCGGTAGTGATGCTGCGAATAAATGCCGATTTCCGTCCGGGGCGTGACATTGCCCGATTTGCCTACAGCACCGACGGCAAGTCATGGACCAATATCGGCAGCGACTTCAAAATGCGATTTGATTACCAACGACTCTTCATGGGCACTCGATTCGCAATCTACAACTATGCGACTCGCGAAAAAGGCGGATATGTCGATGTTGATTATTTCAACTACGAGCGATTGTCCGATGACGCGCACTCGTTATCTAAAAATGATACAAAATAGTAACCTATGGTAAAAAAGATAATTCGATTTAGTTTTGGGTAATACTAATGTGGCACACACACATGTTTGGTAGTGAGGGGTTGCCGGCCTCGGCAACCCCATTCATTACTTTTTAGTTAAAGCACTGTGTGTCAATGATGATGTTACGTAGATAAAGAAGTCTGTTACAAAATTGAAGCGTGATGTAACGTGCGTAAAGAAAAATGGAATAACGTAACATATCGGTTAACACCTATATATCTAAATTTGTATAATCTTTCTTAACATTAAATCGTAAAAACTGTGTACCATATATGAAGTTTTATTTAACCTTAACGTTTTTTGCCGCTTTGGCCCTGTTGACACAATCTTGTGCAAGCAGCTCGGAGAAAGCTGCCGCAGTAGCTCCTCAAGAATCGTTAGCTCTTTTCGATTCATTCTCCTACAAGGGAATGGACGATTTTTATGCACAGAATACATTGCCCGATGATGGCTCATTCTATAATCCCATCCTGCCCGGATGGTATTCCGATCCTACGATATGCACCAATGGCGATGGCGATTATTTTCTTGCAACATCCACGTTCACCTATTTCCCCGGTGTTCCCTTGTTTCACAGCCGTGACCTTGTCAACTGGAAGCAGATAGGACATGTGCTTACACGTGAATCGCAACTTGTCAACATGAACGGACAGCACGTGAGCGGCGGAATCTTCGCTCCCGCGCTTAGCTATAATCCGGCCAACAAGACCTACTACATGATTACCACCAATGTAGGAGCCGGCAACTTCTTTGTAAAGACACAGGATCCCTTCGGCGAATGGAGCGATCCCATCTACGTTCCCGAGGTGCAGGGCATCGACCCCTCATTCTTCTTTGACAAGGACGGAAAGGGTTACATCGTCAACAATGACGACGCCCCCGATGGAAAGCCCGAGTATTCGGGACACCGCACAGTGCGCATCGTCGAGTTTGATCCCGCAACCGACAAGTGCGTGGGCGAACGCAAAATCATCGTCAATAAAGGATGGCGTCCCCAGGACAAGCCCATCTGGTGCGAAGGCCCACACATATATAATATAGACGGAACATATTATCTTATGACTGCCGAAGGCGGAACAGGTGACTGGCACAGCGAAGTTATATATCGCGGTAAGTCGCCTTTCGGTCCGTTTGAACCCTGGCAGGAAAATCCCATACTTACCCAGCGTACACTTGACAACAGCCGTCCCGAGCCGATTACTTGTGCCGGACATGCCGATCTCGTACAAACAAAGGAGGGCGACTGGTGGGCCGTGTTTCTCGCTTGCCGTCCGCTCGACGGTCGATTCGAGAACCTCGGACGCGAAACATTCATGATGCCCGTGAAGTGGACCGATGACGGATGGCCCTACATGACACGCGGCGAAGAGGTGGTGCCTATGGTGCTCAACCGTCCCGGCGTGAAGCGCGAAGAGAATGTGACATTCGGTAATTTCACCGATGTCGATGACTTTGACGCCGATACCCTCGGCCTCCAGTGGATGACGTTGCGCACGCCTGCCGCCGACCTTTACTCACTCACATCCAACCCCGGTTACCTGACTATCAACTGTGCCGACATCAACTCGTCGGAGAAGGTGGCTATACCTTATATAGGACGCCGCGTGCAGCATCACAAATATGAGGCCGCAACCCGACTGATATTCAACGCCGGCAATGAAAACCAGTGCGCCGGCCTGCTCGTGTTCAAGGACGAGAATCATCAGTTCCTTCTTGCCCGCGGCCGTGACGCAAAAGGCGGATGCGTGCTCCTCCATAAAATCGACGGCAAAGAAGGTGAAGAGCTTGCCAAGGAGCAGCTCAACGACTCTATCTCGGTGCTCGACCTGAAGGTGGTGTCGCAGGGTAAAACCCTCGATTTCTACTATTCGACCGACAACGGTGCAAAGTGGCAGACACTTGCCACCGGAATCGACGCCCAATACACCTCGACGGCTAACGCCGGAGGTTTCACAGGTACTACCGTAGGCCCTTACGCGACCAATAAGAAATAAATAACCTAATTAATTAACCTAAAAAACCAATAAAAACTATCAGAGAGAGAAAAAAATTAACCTTACACCATGTCGCTATTTACTCCAATCGAGAAATCACGACGCAACCTAATGAAAAAAGTAATTGTTTGATTTAAACTAATAACAATGGAAAATGTAAAGAAAATATTTCGATGCATTTCGTTTCTCCTACTCTTCATCGCAGGGACTGCTTCAGTCTATGCCGATACGGTAAGAGGAACTGTGGTAGACGATACAGGCGAACCTTTGATAGGTGCCACAATCGCTCTAAAAGGCGGTAGCGCAGCTACAGCCTCCGACATTGACGGCAACTACTCGTTGCAAGTGCCCGACCTCAAGACGGCTGTCTTGAAAGTATCTTATGTAGGATATTTACCTCAGGAAATCAAGGTTAACGGACGCTCAACTGTAGATGTCACTCTTCAAACCAACGCCGAACAGCTCGAAGAAGTCGTTGTGGTTGGTTACGGTCAGCAGAAGAAAGCCTCAGTTGTGGGTGCAATCACTCAGACAACAGGTGAAGTCCTCGAACGTGCTGCCGGTATTCATGACATCAGTGCTGCTCTTACAGGTAACCTCCCCGGCGTTGTTACAATGCAGAGCTCGGGTATGCCCGGTGAAGAAAGCGCTAAGATCACCATTCGTGGTGCCAGCTCTTGGAACAACAGCGACCCCCTCGTGCTCGTCGACGGTATCGAGCGTGACATGAACAGTGTCGATGTAGGTTCTGTAAAATCAATCTCAGTTCTTAAGGATGCATCGGCAACCGCCGTTTACGGTGTGAAGGGTGCTAATGGTGTTATCCTTATCACCACCAAGCGTGGTGAAGAGGGACGCGCCAAAATCGATGTTAGCTTCACCGCTACATTGAAGTCGGCTTCAAAGCTCCCTAACAAGTTTGACTCTTTCGATGCTCTTGCAGCTCGTAACAAGGCCGTTGTTCACGAACTCGGTCTTATGCCCAGCTCTTGGAGCTACATGACTCCTTATGAAACATTGTTGAAGTACCGCAACCCCGCCAACCTCGAAGAGTTTGAGCGTTACCCCAACGTTGACTGGCAGGACTACCTGTTCAAGGACTACGCAATGGCTTACAACGGTGCGGTTTCTATCAGTGGTGGTACTCGCTTCGTGAAGTACTTCGCCGCTATCGACTTCGTTCATGAAGGTGACCTTTTCCGCAACTTCGACAACCATCGCGGTTACGAAACAGGTTTCGGTTACAATCGTATCAACGCCCGTTCTAACCTCGACTTCCAGCTCACCAAGACTACTGTTTTCAAGGTGAACTTGTCAGGTTCTAACGGTCAGAAGCGTTCTACTTGGCCTAACGACGGTTCAGGCTTCAACCAGAGCAACTGGAACGACGTTCAGGTATGGGCAGGTGCCTACAACATTGCACCTAACGTGTTCCGTCCCGTTTACGCCGACGGTTCCTACGGTTACTACCCCGCATTCTCGTCGCAGGTTGCCAACTCTGCCGACCTTCTTGCCAACGGTGGTGCCTTCAAGACAACTGCAACCCGCATCAACACTGACTTCGTTCTTGAGCAGAACCTCGACTTCATCACCAAGGGCTTGAACTTCCGCGGTATGATTTCTTGGGACAACCAGTTCCGTGAACAAGGTCGTGGTGTATCCGACCTCTACAACGGTCCCCAGTACAAGTGGATCGACCCCGCTACCGGTGCCGTTTCAAAGAAGAACCCTACTGAAACTACAAGCCAGTTTGACTACCTCCCCGGTTCAAAGTGGTCGACTCAGGCAGGTAGCGTTTCCAACGGCAACACTCTCCGTAACCTCAACTATCAGCTCCAGCTCAACTGGAACCGCGAGTTTGACGTTCACAATGTCGGCTTGACCGGTGTTTGGACCCGTCAGGAAACAGCTATCGGTTCAATGATACCTATGTATCGTGAGGACTGGGTGTTCCGTGCAACCTACAACTTCGCCGACCGTTACTTCGTTGAGTACAACGGTGCTTACAACGGTTCCGAGAAGTTCAAGAAGGGCAAGCGTTTCGGTTTCTTCAACTCAGGCGCTATCGGTTGGCGTGTTTCTCAGGAAAAGTTCTGGGAAGGCCTCCGCGACTGGTGGGAAGAACTTAAGATTCGTGCATCTTACGGTGAAATCGGTGACGACTCGGGTGGCCGTTATCTCTACATGGACGAGTGGGGCACAGGTGGTAACACCTCGATGGACATCACCGGCTATGACAACCGTTCAATGTACACATTCTACTACCTCTCTAAGCTCGGTAACCCCGATGCAGGTTGGGAAAAGGTTAAGAAGTTCAACCTCGGTATCGACTACGCATTCCTCAACAACATGTTTGCAGGTTCGGTCGAAATATTCAAGGATAAGCGTGACGGCATCTTGATTAACGGTAACGACCGTGCGATGCCCTCTTACTTCGGTCAGACTCCTCCCACCGCCAACCTCGGTAAGGCTGAGTCAAAGGGTTTTGAAGTTGAAGTTCGCTTCTCTAAGAACATCAACCGCAACATGCGTGTATGGGCTAACTTGAGCATGACTCATGCTGCCAACAAGATTATCGACCGTGACGACCCCGCACTTAAGCCCGCTTACCAGAAGCAGGCCGGATATGTAATCGGTCAGACTCACTCTTATCTTGACAAGGGATTCCTCAACTCGTTTGATGACATCTACGGTAGTCCCTCTCATGATGTGAACGACGCTTCACGCCTCCCCGGCGACTACTATATCGTAGACTTCAACGGTGACGGTGTCGTTGACAACAAGGACTCTGTTCCCTACGGATATTCGGGTACTCCCCAGAACACCTACAACGCCACTATCGGCTTCGAGTGGAAGGGCTTCAGCTGCTTCGCTCAGTTCTACGGCGTTACCAACGTTACTCGTGAGGTTAGCCTCGTTAGCTTCGGCAACCACATCGACAACGTTTACAACATCGGTGACTGGTGGAGCGGTGAAACCGGTACAGGCGACATCCTGATACCTCGTTGGTACTCTACCGTCAGCGGTTACTCCAACGGTACACAGTATCTCTATGACGGTTCTTATGTCCGTCTTAAGAACGTGGAACTTGCTTATACTTTCACCAACGGATGGATTAAGAAACTCGGTCTTTCCTACATGAAGCTCTACCTCAACGGTAACAACCTTTGGGTATGGTCACGTATGCCCGACGACCGTGAATCAAACTTCTCCGGAGGTTCAGGTTCAGGTGCTTATCCTACCATGCGTCGTTTCAACTTTGGTGTTAGGTTCAGTCTATAAAAAATAGAATAACTATATGAAAACAATATATAAGTCATTTTTGACCTTAGGTGCGGCTGTCACCATGATGTGCGGATTCAGCTCCTGCGAGGACTACCTCGACAAGGACCCTGACTCCAATGTCAGCCCGGAGACTCCGTTTAAGAATTTTCAAAATGCTCAGGGTTACGTAGAGGAAATCTACAACTGTATCCCCAACATTGCACAATGCGACTGGACCACATCGTGGAATCTCGGCGATGATGAGATCCAGAATCCTCAGGCCGATGACATGATGCTTCATCAGGTCGACATAGGTAACTACTATGCTTGGCAGGGTAGTGGCGGTTTCTACTTCGGAAACAAGGCTTTCGGCGGTAACCCGCGTTCCAACAGCCCCTTTGATCACGGTATCTACGCTCACGCATGGTACTGTATCGCCAAGGTTAACAAGGCTCTCAACTCCTTTGAGGACTACTTCACCGGTACAAAGGAAGAGCACGACCTCATTCTCGGTCAGCTCTACTTCTTCCGTGCTTGGTGGCACTTCGAAATGATGAAGTGGCTCGGTGGTCTGCCTTATGTTGACCAGGAATTTTCAGCTTCTGAAACTCCTCAGCTCGAGCGTCTTAGCTATCTTGAGTGCGCCGATAAGGTTGCCGAGGACTTCAGCCGTGCTGCCAGCCTGCTTCCCGTTGACTGGGACAAGACTACCGCCGGTAAGAAGACCATGGGTCACAACGAACTCCGCATCAACAAGATCACCGCTCTCTGCTATCTTGGCAAGAACTACCTCTGGGCTGCAAGCCCCTTGATGCAGCATGGCGCTCAGACAGGCGGTGCCCGCACCTATGACTACGATGCAGGCTACGCTTCAAAGGCTGCCGACGCTCTCGGCGAAGTTCTCCAGATGGTTGAATCGGGTTCTACCCAGTATGCTCTCGTATCTTTCGATTACGAAGACATCTACAACCACAAGAAGTCAAAGACCGCTACCAACTGCTACAGCGACCTCTTCTTCACCACAGGTCAGGCTTGGTTGCAGCCCGGTAGCACCGAAGCTATCTTCCGCGGTCCTTCTACCGGTTGGTCATTCACCCGTTACAACTACTCTCGTACATTCGGTCCCAACGCACTCTGTGCTCAGGATAACAAGATTCACCAGCCCACTGCCAACTATGTTGAGTACTACGGTATGGAGAACGGTCTGCCCCTCGACGATCCCGACTCGGGCTACGACCCCAACTATCCTTTCAAGGGACGCGACCCGCGCTTCTATCACGACATCATCTTTGACGGCGTTCAGTACATCAACGGTGACCCGGGTGCCGATGCTGCCATGAAGTATGCAGGCCTTGCTACAGGCGGTTCGATGCGTGCAGTCAGCAATGCATCACGCACCGGCTACTTCTATCAGAAGCTCGTGCCCCACACTTGCCAGAAGATCGACCAGGGTTCATCCGACGACTACGGTCCCAACCCCCACGCTTATATCCCCTATATGCGTCTTGCCGATATATATTTGATGTATGCTGAGGCTTGTGCAGTCAAGGGCGGTCCCGCCGGCAAGTCCGACAAGTGCTCGCTCACCTCTATCGATGCTCTTAACAAGCTCCGCGACCGCGTAGGCGCAGGACATGTAAGCACCAAGTTCACCGGCAACGCCTATATGGATGAGGTTCGCCGCGAACGTGCCGTAGAGCTCGCCTTCGAGGGACACCGCTTCAACGACCTCCAGCGCTGGCTGCTCCTCACCGAGCCCAAGTACACCGTTAAGACTTCGGCCGAGTTCATCCGCGTTGAGGACGAGAGCTTCTTCAAGGACAATGACCCCCGCGACGCCCGCATCGCCGAGTATCACCAGGAGGTTATCCTTACCCGCGATTTCTCAGCCAAGCACTATTGGTTCCCCCTCATGCGTGACGACACATACATCTTTGATGGATTTGTACAGAATCCTGGATGGGAATAGTAGGCAAATATTAGTAACTATACATCACAGTCAAATATGATATCAAGAAATACAATACTTTTTCCGGCAATCATCGGAATCGTAGGCGCATCGCTCAGCGTCACGGCTGCCGAGTCGGAAGAACGGGTTGACAGCGTTAAAGCCGACGACCTGGTACAAGTAGCTTTCCGAAAGGTCGACAAGAACGAGCTGCTTGGCGGAGTGTCGGTACTTGACATGGAAGACCTGCAGAAAACCAATTATACCTACGAGCCTCAGAATCTTGAAGGTTACATTTCAGGATGGAACGGTAATTCTATTTGGGGTATGGACGGCGACAACGACGGTGGTTATCTCGTGTTGGTTGACGGTGTTCCCCGTGACATGAACAACATCCCTTCCGATGAAATAAAGTCTATCACTTTCCTCAAGGGCGCCCAGGCAGTTGTGCTCTACGGTAGCCGTGCCGCAAAGGGTGTGATCCTTATCACAACCAAGCGCGGTAAGGAAGGTCCCCTCACGGTGTCGGTTCGCGCCAACACCGGATGGCATGTGGCTAAGGCTTATCCCGAATATCTCGGTTCGGCCGAATACATGACTCTCTACAACGAGGCACGCCGTAACGACGAATTGAGCAATCTTTACAGCGACGAGGTTATCTACCACACCGCAGCCAAGACCAATCCCTACCGTTACTCCGATGTCAACTTCTACTCCGACGAGTATCTGAAGAAGGTGTACAACCGCACCGATGCCGACGCTGAAATCTACGGCGGTAACGAGCGCGCCCGCTTCTACACCAACATCAACTACTTCCGTCAGGGCGACTACCTCGACTTCGGCGAAGCCAAGAAGAACTACACCGACCGCTTCAGCGTTCGCGGTAATGTCGATGTCAACATCAGCAAGGTCGTTAGCGCCTACGTTGATGCATCGGCCACCTTCTACGGCTCACGCAGCGGTCACGGCAATTACTGGCAGCAGGCTGCCATGATGCGTCCCAACCGTGTGACTCCCTGGATTCCCGTTGATTTCATCAACCCCAATGTCACCGGCGCTCTTGACCTTATCAACAACAGCTTGAACATTCGCAACGGCATGTTCCCCGCCGGTACTTCAATCGACAAGACCAACATCTTCGCCGACTATGATATCGCCGGTTACACCAAGTTTACAAGCCGTCAGTTCCAGTTTGACGCAGGTGTGAACCTCGACCTCAATCCTCTTGTGAAGGGTCTTACGTTCCACACTCAGTTTGCTGTCGACTACGCTACTACTTACAACACCGCTTATAAGGACACTTACGCAGTATTCGTTCCCGTGTGGGGCAACATCAACGGTAAGGAAGAGATTGTAGGCCTCACTCAGGAAGGTCTTGACAAGCACACCGGTTCTCAGTCGGTAAGCAACTCTACCAGCCGTCAGGTGATCCACTTCTCGGGTAACTTCGACTACAACCGCACATTTGCCGATGTACACAATGTACACGCCCTTGCAGTGGTTTCGGGCTGGCAGCGCACTACCGCCGGTCAGTATCACCGCACAAGCTCGGCCAACATCGGTTTCGAGGTTGACTACAACTACGACCGTCGCTACTATGCCGACTTCGGCATCTCGGGCATCCACTCAGCCAAGCTGGCTCCCGGCCACCGTCAGGCATGGTCGCCCACCGGTACTATCGGATGGCGTATCTCCAATGAGGACTTCCTCAAGGATTCACAGGTAGTCAACGAATTGATGCTCAGCGTTTCGGGTGGCATTCTCCACACCGACCTCGACATCTCCAACTTCTACATGTACTCGGCCAACTACACTCAGGGCGGATGGTTCAGCTGGGCAGCCGGCGGTTATGCAGCCACCTATCCTCAGCGTGGTGCCAATGAGGACCTTACATTCATCAAGCGTAAGGAATTTTCGGTTAACCTGCGCGGTCAGTTCTTCAACAACTTGCTCGGTCTTGAGGGTTCATTCTTCGTTATCAACAACGAGGGTCTTCTCATCAACAACTCGACCAAGTTCCCCTCCTACTTCTCGACCTACTATCCCGAGTCGTCACTCGTGCCCTGGTTGAACTTCAACAACAACCGTCGCGTGGGCTTTGACTTCGGTGTGAAGATCAACAAGCAGATAGGTGAAGTAAACCTTATCGCAGGTGTAAACGGAACTTACTACGACACCAAGGCCACCAAGCGCGACGAGTTGAACGCCGACGCTTATCAGAACCGCGAGGGCAAAGCTCTTGACGGAATCTGGGGATATCGCTGTGCAGGCTTCTTCAACTCTGAAGACGAAATCAAGGGTTGGGCCGACCAGTCAGCTCTCGGTGGATCAAACATCCAGCCCGGTGACCTGAAGTATGTCGACATGAACGACGACGGTGTCATCGACAGCAAGGACCAGGTGTTCCTCGGCAAGGGCGGATGGTATGGCAACCCCTTCACCATGGGTATCAACATCACCGCTCAGTACAAGGGCTTCTCACTCTTCATGATGGGTATCGGCCGCTTCGGCAGCTACGCTATGAAGGGCGACACTCGAATTGACGATAACAACAGTTACAGCTACTGGTGGGTACACGGCGACCGCAAGTACTCGGCTGAAGTCCGCAACCGCTGGACTCCCGAAACTGCAGCTACCGCAACCTATCCTCGTCTGACCACGACCAACGGTGCCAACAACTTCGTTGCTTCCGACTTCTGGATGTACAGCACCGATCGTTTCAGCCTTGCTAAAGTTCAGCTCACCTACGACTTCCCGTCGCGTATGTTTACCGGCCCCATCGTTAAGGGTCTTCAGGTTTACGTTAGCGGAAGCGACCTCCTGACAATCGGCAAGAACCGCAAGATTCTTGAAATGAATGTCGGCAGCGCACCTCAGTCGCGTTTCTACAACTTGGGAGCTAAAGTAATATTCTAATGTTATGTCCAATATGAAAAATATATCGAAACTCATATTATTATCGGCCGTTACAGTATCGCTGGCTTCATGCGACGACTTGTTTGACCCGGCAATCGAGAACATCAAGGATGTTAACTCGATGTACAACGAGCCGACCTATGCCGACGGTATTCTTGGCGACGCCTACATCCTCATGCCTTACAGCAATGGTTCGGTTAACGACGTGGCCACTGACGATGCCGTTTCCAACGACAATGCCAACGGATGGCGTACGATTGCCGGAGGTGCCTGGACTTCTCAGACCGGACTCTCCAACGACAACTGGCGCGACCGTAACGCCTCTATCCAGCACCTCAACACATTCCTTGAGAATGCCGACAAGGTGACCTGGGCTGTCGACGAGAATGTCAACCAGATGTTCATCGACCGCGTTATGGGTGAGGCCTACGGACTCCGTGCGCTCAACCTCTACTTCCTCCTTCAGAACTATGGAGGCAAGACCGCATCGGGCGAGCTCATGGGTGTGCCCATCTGGACATCTTCTTTCACCGCTACTACCGACATGAATGTTCCCCGTAACACTTTTGCCGAGTGTATGCAGCAGATTTTCGATGATGTAAAGATGGCCGAGGAGCTCCTTCCCCTTGACTATGTAAACATCGCCAACGACTCGCAGGTTCCCGCCAAGTACGCTTCGATGGGTGTTAAGAACGATGCTTACAACCGCGTGTTCGGTGCTCCCGTTTGGTGCCGAATGTCGGGCCGTATCGCTAAGGCCATCCGCGCCCAGGCAGCTCTCCTTGCAGCAAGTCCCGCCTTCAACCCCGGTTCGGGTGTGAGCTGGGAAGATGCAGCCAACTATGCAGCCCAGTCGCTTAACGACATAGGCGGCGTGAGCGGTATGCCTCAGAAGGGTCATGTATGGTTCACCGCCGAAGAGGATGCTACTCTCGGTGCTTCGGAAAACCATCCCGAAATCATCTGGCGTGGCGGTTACGAGGACAACTGCTCGGTTGAAACCGACAACTTCCCCCCGAGCCTCTACGGTAAGGGCCGCGTTAACCCCACTCAGAACCTCGTCGATGCATTCCCCATGGCCAACGGCTATCCCATCAACGATGTTCACAGTGCCTATGACCCCGCCAACCCCTATGCCAACCGTGACCCGCGTCTTAGCGAGTACATCACCTACAATGGCGCAACTCAGGGTGTGAATGGCGATGTCATCAACACTTCAGCCGACAATACCACCAACAACGACGGTATCAACAAGGAAGCCGGTTACTCAACCCGTACCGGTTACTACATGCGCAAGCACTGCCGTAGCGATGTCAACCCCAACCAGTCGTCGCTCCTCTACAAGCGTCACTATGTTAAGCGCATCCGCTACACCGAAATCTTCCTCGCCTATGCCGAGGCAGCCAATGAGGCCTGGGGACCCACCGCAGGCGGCTCCAACGGTTACAGCGCCTATGATGTCATCAAGGCTATCCGCAAGCGTGCCGGTATCGGCGTAGGCGGTTCCGACCCCTATCTGGAATCGGTAAAGGGCAACAAGGATGCGATGCGTGACCTCATACGCAACGAGCGTCGTCTTGAACTCTGCTTCGAGAACATCCGCTTCTGGGACCTCCGTCGCTGGAACGCCAACCTCACCGAGCCCGCCAAGGGTGTGAGCATCTCCGGAAATACATATAACTACATAGAAGTAGAGCCTCGCAAGTACAGCGAATATATGATTTACGGTCCGCTGCCCTACAACGATGTATTGAAGTTCAGCAACCTTGAGCAGAATCAGGGTTGGTAATATTCACTATTAAACCTACGAAACATTATGAATCTCATGAAAAATTCGGTGAAATTAGGCATGGCCGCGCTGCTCGCTTTCGGTGTGTCGTCATGTAAGAACTCTGATGTCGATTTTCCCGACTATGAAGGTGGCATCACGGCTTATTTCGCCTATCAATATCCGGTGAGAACATTAACTCTCGGTACCGACCCCGAGCAGGACAACTCGCTCGACAATCAGCACAAGTGCCGCATCACCGCCACTCACGGCGGTAGCTACGACTCTCGCAACCTGAGCATCGACATCGTGGTTGACCCCTCATTGGTCGATAACCTCACTTTTGGCGACGGACGCCCCGTTAAGGTGATGCCCGAAAGCTACTACAAGCTTGAAAGCACCACTCTCACCAAGGTGAAGGACTTCCTCTTCGGTTCTGAGGTTACCCTTACCGACGCTTTCTTTGCCGATCCTCAGGCGCTCAGCGCCAACTACGTGATTCCCGTGCGCATGGTTGCCGCCCGCGGTGCCGATGCTATCCTCTCGGGTACTCCGCTTGAAGGTGTCACTTCTCCCGCCCGTTGCGATGCTTCGGCTTGGTCGGTGCAGCCCAAGGACTTCATGCTCTACTGTATAAAGTACATCAATCCCTGGCATGCAACTTACCTGCGTCGCGGTGTCGACAAGATCACTGAGAACGGTGCTACTTCTACCAACGTGCGTCACGCCAAGTATGTTGAGCAGGACGAGGTTGTTTCGGTAACTACTGCCGGACTCAACAAGAGCATCTTCCCCGTGAAGACTGTCATCACCGACGGTGACACAAAGACTACACTCACCTGTAATCTTGAACTCACCTTCACCGACAATGCCTGCACAATCACTACCTCTACTCCCGGCATGACCGCCTCGGGTTCAGGTAAGTTTGTGGAGAAGGGCGACAAGGACAGCTGGGACCACCGCGACCAGGATGTCATCTATCTTGACTATCAGGTTAACTTCGGCCCCCGCCAGTATGCCACCCTTGACACTCTCGTGGTTCAGTCACGTAACGTGATTATGGAAACATTCACGCCCACCTATAACAAATAAGTAACCGATTATGAATAAATACAGCAAATTACTTTGGGCACTCGCTCTTGCTCCTGCAATGGTGGGTTGCGCCGATGACATAGATACCACTTCCGGTTTCGAGGTCGAAAAACCCGAATCACTGGCTCAGTATGAGTATCTTAACAGCTACGGCACCCTGAAGTCTTATTTGGAATCAGCAAGCAAGGCATCTCCCGACTTTAAGTTGGGAGTGGCCCTTGCCGCCGATGATTACGCTAAGAAAGGGGCTGTCTATATGCTTGCCAACACCAACTTCATGGAAATGACGGCCGGCAACGCGATGAAGTATGCTTCAATCGTGGGCGACGACGGTTCTATGAACTTCGGTACTGTCGAGCAGTTTATCGACAATGCCAAGGCTGCAAATATGTCGATCTATGGTCACACTCTCTGCTGGCATGAACAGCAGAATCTGAAGTGGCTTAACTCTCTTATCGCCGATAAGGAAATTCCCGTCGACCCCGACGCTCCCGGCATGGAAGTAACCGTAGAGCGCCGCTGTATCGAGGTTAGCTCCGACGATATGGTAGATGCCGCTTGGGATACCCAGTTCTGGATTATGACCGACGCCACTTTCGCCGAAGGAGACAAGTGGGAACTGACAATGAATGTTCGAGCCACTTACAGCGCATCAATCGTAACCCAGACCCACAAGGGTGCAGGTGAATATCTGCACTGGGCAGGTTGCGGTACCGTCAACTTCACTCCCGAATGGACCGAGTACAAGGCCAGCGGTACAATGGACGGTTCAATGGCCGGCGGTCATTCATTCGCATTCAACCTCAATGACTTTGCAGCTGCCAATGACTATTATTTCGACGACATCAGCTTGAAAATCAACGGTGTCGAGATGATTAAGAACAGCTCTTGCGACGACGACAACGTGAAGGACAACTACGTGTCGAAGGAGAAGCGCGGCGGCACAGTTCCCTCTCGCTTTGTCGACAGCTATAAGGAGATACAGGCGGCTCCCGGTGAATATGAAGTTACAGTAGAGCGCCGTTGTATTCGCGTAGAAACCGACGACATGGTTGATGCTGCTTGGGACTCTCAGTTCTGGATTATGACCGATGCCACCTTCGCCGAAGGCGACAAGTGGGAATTGTCGATGAACGTTCGTGCCGACTATGAGGCTTCTATCGGAACTCAGACCCACAAGGGTGCAGGTGAATATCTGCACTGGGCAGGTTGCGGTAGCGTCAAGTTCACTCCCAAGTGGACCGAGTACAAGGCCAGCGGTACAATGGACGGCTCAATGGCCGGCGGTCATTCATTCGTATTCAACCTCAATGACTTTGCAGCTGCCAATGCTTATTACTTCGACGACATCAGCTTTAAGATTAACGGTGTCGAGATGATTAAGAACAGCTCTTGCGACGACGACAACATGAAGGACAACTACATCGCCAAGGAGAAGCGCGGCGGAATAGTTCCTGCTACATTCGTCGACAGCTATACCGAACTCGTAAGCGGTAACTCTATTCCTTTGACTCCCGAAGAGAAGGCTGAAGCTCTTACCAACGAATTGGAGCGCTGGATCAAGGGTATGATGGAAGCCTGCGGCGGTTATGTCAAGGCTTGGGATGTTGTTAACGAGGCAGTATCGGGTGGCCCGTGGGGTCAGCGTTACGAACTGCAGTCGGCCAACAACACCGACGGTGCCGATAAGAAGTTCTTCTGGCGCGACTATCTGGGCGACGACTTCGTTCGCATCCCCGTTAAGTTTGCTCGTCAGTACTTCGAGGAATTCGGAGGCAACCCCGCCGACCTCAAGCTCTTCGTCAACGACTACAACCTTGAAAGCGACTGGGACGACAACCAGAAGCTCAAGAGCTTGATCGAGTGGATCGCACGTTGGGAATCTGACGGCGAAACAGTTATCGACGGTATCGGTACTCAGATGCACGTAACCTACTACATGAATCCCGAAACTCAGAAGAGCAAGGAAGATCACGTAGTGAAGATGCTTGAGCTTCTCGCATCAACCGGCAAGCTCATCAAGATTTCTGAGCTTGACATGGGTATCGCCGACGCTGAAGGCAACAGCATCAAGACTGCCGATGTAACATTTGAACAGCAGAAGGCTATGGCCGAGTACTACAAGTTCATCGTGACCAAGTACTTCGAGATAATTCCTGCCGCTCAGCAGTACGGCATCACCCAGTGGTGCATCACCGACTCACCTGACGGATCGGGATGGCGTGCCGGAGAACCTGTAGGTCTTTGGGACATCAATTATGCCCGCAAACCCGCTTACGGAGGCTTCTGCGATGCATTGAGCCAGCAGTAATCTGAAAATTTTTTGATAGCATATTGTCGATTTATTGTCGACAATATGCTATTTTTGTATTCTTAAACTTCATAACCAATCATTTTGCCCATGAGATTCATACTGTCAACATTGTTGGCTATCGTATCGCTTGTCGCTTCAGCACAGGTTTCCGAACCTTACCGTGATGCTTCACTTGGCGCGCATGAACGTGCCGCCGATTTGTTGACTCGTCTTACTCTTGACGAAAAGATATCATTGATGATGGATGTTTCCCCGGCCATTGAAAGGCTGGGCATTCCCGAATATAACTGGTGGAACGAAGCTTTGCACGGCGTGGGCCGTGCCGGACTCGCCACCGTATTTCCCCAATCCATAGGCATGGCCGCGACATTTGACAACGATGCCGTGCTGGCAGCTTTCAACGCAGTCAGCGACGAGGCGCGTGCAAAGTACAACGGCTTCCGACGCGAAGGCCGTCACGGCCGCTACCAGGGATTGACATTCTGGACACCCAACGTCAACATTTTCCGCGACCCGCGATGGGGACGCGGCCAGGAAACCTACGGCGAGGATCCCTATCTGGCTTCGGTAATGGGCGAAGCCGTCGTCAATGGACTCCAGGGACCCGCCGACTCAAAATATATAAAGACCATTGCCGGTGCCAAGCACTATGCCGTGCACAGCGGCCCGGAGTGGAACCGTCACTCATTTGATGCGCGTGACATTGATCCGCGCGACCTTTGGGAAACCTATCTGCCCGCGTTCAAGACCCTTGTCGACGCAGGAGTGGGGCAGGTGATGTGTGCCTACAACCGTTTTGAGGGCGAGCCTTGCTGCAGCAGCAAGAAGCTCCTCATCGACATCCTGCGCAACGAGTGGGGTTACGACAAGATTATCGTGACCGACTGCTGGGCCATGAACGACTTCCACAACAAGCGCGCCCACGCCACCCATCAGTCGGGTGTCGATGCAAGTGCCGATGCTGTGCTGTCGGGCACCGACCTCGAGTGCGGCTCCGACTTCGCCAACCTGCGCGAGGCCATCGACCGCGGCCTTATCACCGAAGAAGCCATCGACGAGAGCGTCATGCGACTTCTTGAAGCGCGTTTCAGCCTCGGCGAGATGGACGATGACGCTTCATCGCCCTGGGCGTCGATTCCCATGTCGGCTGTCGACAGCAAGGCCAACCGCGCCCTCGCTCTCGACATGGCGCGCAAGTCGATGACGCTGTTGAAGAACAACGGCGTGCTTCCGCTTGCACGTAACGCTTCGGTAATCGTCATGGGCCCCAACGCAAACGACTCGGTGATGCAGTGGGGCAACTACAACGGATTTCCGTCCCACACCGTCACCGTGCTTGAAGGAGTGCGTGACATCACCGGGCGTGACATTCCCTATCTGCGTGGATGCGACCACGTGATCAACAATAATTTCGTGTCGTGCTTCAACCTCCTGTCATCTGACGGAAAGCCGGGACTCACCGCAACCTATTGGAACAACAAGTCACGCGACGGTCAATCGGTGGCCGTGGAGCGACTCACCGTTCCCGTCAACAAGTCGACAGGTGGTGCCACGGTGTTTGCCCCCGGTGTCAACCTCACCGATTTCTCGGCGCGTTACGTGGGCACATTCAAGCCCGAGGAGTCGGGACGCTATACCATGCAGCTGCGCACCGACAACGGCTTCCGTCGTCTTTCGGTCGACGGCACTACGCTCGTCGACAACTCGACCAAGGGTAATCGCAACACCTACACCTGCACCTTTAACGCCGAGAAGGGCAAGAGCTACGACATAGAGTTGCTCTACGGTGCCGGCGACCGCACGGCGCTGCTCAGCTTCGACATAGGCATGATAAAGGACTATGACACCGATGCAGGTGACGCTGATGTTGTGATATTCGTAGGCGGAATCGCTCCGTCGCTCGAAGGCGAGGAGATGCCCGTGAGCGTGCCCGGATTTCGTGGCGGCGACCGCGAGTCGATCGAGCTTCCGGCAATGCAGCGCAATCTGCTTAAGAACCTCAAGGCGCAGGGCAAGAAGATTGTCTATGTCAACTGTTCGGGTTCGGCCGTTGCGCTCGCTCCCGAGGATTCGATATGCGATGCCATCCTTCAGGCATGGTATCCCGGTCAGGCCGGCGGTACCGCTGTTGCCGAGGTGCTTTACGGCGACTACAACCCTGCCGGACGACTTCCCGTGACATTCTACCGCGACGACTCGCAGCTTCTCGATTTCCTCGACTACAGCATGGATGGACGCACCTACCGTTACATGAAGGATAAGCCGCTCTATGCGTTTGGTCACGGATTGAGCTATACTACATTTGACTACGAGTCGGCTTCGCTCGACCGCAAGTCGGCCAAGTGCGGCGACAATGTCAACCTCAACATCAAGCTGCGTAACGCAGGCAAGCGTGACGGCGACGAGGTTGTGCAGGTCTACATCCGCAAGGAGGGTGACTTCGGTGGTCCCGTCAAGACATTACGTGCCTTCAAGCGCGTGACATTGCCTGCCGGAACAAGCCGTGACATCGCATTCACGCTCACTCCCGACGCTTTCAAGACCTACGACCAAAAGTCGGGACGCATGGCCGTCACTCCCGGAAAATATGAGATTCTCTACGGCGGCTCGTCGGAGAATCTGAAATCACTGCCCCTAACTTTAAAATAAATACTACACAAACCAATCAATCAATTATGAATCATCTAATTACCGCTGCGGTCATGGCGCTTATGCCAATGACCGCGTTGGCCGTAGACGACACTCCTCACGGAACTCCCGCTTCGACCAACATCCCCGAAGCGCAGTATCCCTGTGTCGATTCACAGTCACGCGCCACGTTTAAGCTTGCTGCTAAGGATGCCAAGGATGTAAAAGTCGACATCTGCGGCAAGAAGTATGACATGACAAAGGATGCCGACGGCGTGTGGACCGGAACCACCGATCCGCTTGTCGAGGGCTTCCACTACTATTTCCTTGTTGTCGACGGTGTTTCGGTCATCGACCCCGCCACCGAGGCTTTCTTCGGCTGCGGCAAGATGTCGGGCGGCATCGAGATTCCCGAGTCAAAGGAGGCTGCCGCCTACTATACATTTGACAAGAACGTGCCTCACGGACAGGTGCGCGAGTGCAAGTACTACTCCAATCTGGAGAATGCCGAGCGTCGCTGCTTCGTCTACACCCCCGCCGAGTATGAAACATCGCCTCAGAAGCGTTATCCCGTTCTCTACCTACAGCACGGAATGGGCGAGGACGAGCGCGGATGGTCGCAGCAAGGCATGATGGCCAACATCATGGACAACCAGATCGCTGCCGGCAAGTGCGTGCCCATGATTGTGGTTATGGACTACGGCAACTGCGGATACTCATTCGGAGCACGCAAGGGCGAAACGATGGAGCAGTTTGGCGCATCGTTCACTCCCATCATGCTTGAGGAGATTATTCCTTTCATCGACAGCAACTTCCGCACACTCACCGACCGCGACAACCGTGCCATGGCCGGCCTCTCATGGGGTGGACGCGAAACATTCCAGACAGCGCTGCCCAATCTTGACAAGTTCTCGCACATAGGCACATTCAGCGGCGCACTCTTCCTCCCGCTTGATCAGATTCCCACTCTCTACGGCGGCGTGTTTGCCGATGCCGACGCTTTCAACTCCAAGGTACACACCCTCTTCATGGGAATGGGCTCGGAGGAGAATTTCGGAAGCGACCGCATCAGCCAGGCCCTTCGCGACAACGGCATCAACTGCATCTACTATGAGTCGCCCGGCACTCATCATGAGTGGCTCACATGGCGTCGTTGCCTCAATGAATTTTTACCGTTGATATTTAAATCTGACAAGAAATGAAAAGGACATTGATATTCATAATGCTTTTGACGCTGGCACTCGGCAACACCATCGTTGCCGGGGATGCCGGCAAGCCCGAAGGGCAAGTTTCGGTAAATGCAGTGCGTCGTTCGCAGGTGCCCCGCATCCTGCCCGGCAATCGTGCCGCATTTGAAGTGAAGGCTCCCGAAGCCAAGAAAGTTCAGCTCGACCTTGGCCGCCTTTATGACATGACGCGCGACGACAACGGTGTGTGGCGTTGTGTCACCGATTCGCTTATGCCCGGTTTCCACTACTATTTCCTCGTCGTTGACGGTGCAAGGGTTGCCGATCCGGCAAGCGAGTCGTTCTTCGGCTGCGGAGTCATGGCTTCGGGTCTTGAAGTGCCCTATGCCGAGGGTGACAAGCGATTTGAGTTGGCCGATGTGCCTCACGGCGAAGTGGTGCAGCGTCGCTACCACTCGTCGGTCGACAATGCCGACAAGCGCATGTTCATATACACTCCGCCGGGCTACAACAGCTCGACCGACCGTTACCCCGTGCTCTATCTTCAGCATGGTGGAGGCGAGGACGAGCGCGGATGGTCGCAGCAGGGTCGCACCGACATAATCATGGACAACCTCATTGCCCAGGGCAAAGCCGTGCCTATGATTATCGTGATGAGCGACGGCAACAGCCGTGACTTCACCGAGGAGCTTATCAAGGAGTGTATTCCCTTGGTCGAGAGCAATTATCGCGTCATCGCAGGTCCCGAGGGTCGTGCCATCGCCGGCCTCTCGATGGGCGGAATCCATGCGTTGAACGCCGCTATCACGCATCCCGAGCTCTTCAGCAATCTTGGTGTGTTCAGCTCGGGCTGGTGGGCCACTTCGGCCGCTCCCGGCGGTATGGGCAACGACACCGAGAAGTATTACGACCGCATCAAGAAGGATACCGATTACTTCAACCGTCAGTTCCGCAATGTGTGGATCTCGATGGGAGGTAAGGAGGATATCGCCTACAATAATTGTCAGGTTATGATGAAGCGTTTCGACGACCTGGGATTGAAGTATGAGTACTTTGAAACTCCCGGCGGCCACACATGGCCCGTTTGGCGCGAAAGCCTCTATCGTTTTGCACAGCGAATTTTCAAATAATAGTAATTTTTTAAAGTCACCATGAACCACCGATTTTTAACTATCATTTCTACCGGCGCGTTAGGGTTGGCCTCGATGTTTGCGACGGCCCAGAACCCCATTGTACGCGACCAGTTTACCGCCGACCCTACGGCGCGAGTTTTTAATGGAAAAATGTATCTTTATCCATCGCACGACATTCCCAGCCCCATCGAGAGCCTCAAGGAATGGTTCTGCATGGCCGATTATCATGTATTCTCCTCCGACAATCTTGTCGACTGGACCGACCACGGCATGATAATAACTCAGAACAATGTGCCTTGGGTACGCCCCGATTCTTATTCGATGTGGGCGCCCGATTGCGTTTACAAGAACGGAGAGTACTTCTTCTACTTCCCCTCGGCACCCAAGGGTGAGCGTCGCGGATTCCAGATAGGTGTTGCCCGATCGACATCGCCTACCGGCCCGTTCATGCCTATGCGTGAGCCTATCAAGGGTGTCAACGGTATCGACCCGTGCGTCCTCATCGACACCGACGGCCAGAGCTACATCTACTGGTCGGGAGGAGGCATGATGGGAGCAAAGCTTAAGGATAACATGGTCGAGCTCGCTTCCGATCCCGTGAGAATCGAAGGTCTGCCCGACGGCTTCAAGGAAGGTCCTTTTGTATTTGAGCGCAAAGGAAAATACTACTATACATTCCCCTGGGTACGCAAGGACACCGAAACTTTGGCCTATGCAATGGGTGACAATCCCCTCGGCCCGTTTGAGTTCAAGGGCACTATAATGGAAGAATCGCCTACAGGCTGCTGGACCAACCATCACTCGATTGTAGAGTACAACGGTCAGTGGTATCTCTTCTATCATCACAACGACTACTCTCCCGAGTTTGACAAGAACCGTTCGGCTCGCATCGACTCGCTTGAGTTCAATGCCGACGGCACTATCCGTCCGGTAGTTCCCACTCTCCGTGGCGTAGGTATATCCGATGCTCGTCGTCACATTGAGATTGACCGTTACAGCGACATAAGCCCCAAGGGTGTCAAGATTGACTTCCTCAATCCCGACAACAAGTTTGACGGCTGGAAGAGCTCGTTCAGCAAGGGCGGTTCATGGGTACGTTATAATAAGGTAAACTTCGGTGAGAAGCCCGTCAAGACCGTTTCGGCCCGCGTTAAGTCCCCTGCCGGAGGCACGCTTAATGTGCTCGTCGATGGCCCCAAGGGCAAGAAGGTTGCTTCGATAAAGGTGCCCAAGTGCAATGACTGGCGTGTAGTTTCAGCCGACATCGTCGGCGATGCTCCTCTTGGCGTTCATGACCTCGTGGTGGCTCTTCAGAACGGCCGCGTCGATGTCGACTGGGTGGGCTTTGACGCTCTTCCTTGGACAGCGGGCGCTATGACTACAGGTCGTTACCGCAACATGTTTGCCGAGGCCGGATATTCTCAGGCCGAAATCGATGCCAAGCTTGCCGCCATCTACGACAGCGTTTTCCACGGTCCCAACAAGGTTTACTTTGAGGTGGGTGATTCGATGGCCTACATCTCCGACATAAAGAACCATGATGTGCGCACCGAAGGTATGTCCTACGGAATGATGATTGCCGTTCAGTTTGACAAGAAGGATGTCTTTGATCGCCTGTGGCGTTGGTGTCGCAAGTACATGCAGCACTCTTCGGGTGACATGGACGGATACTTTGCATGGAGCTGCAAGACCGACGGTACACGTAACTCTCAGGGTCCTGCTTCCGACGGTGAGCTCTACTACATTACATCGCTTATATTCGCCTCCAACCGTTGGGGCAATGACACCGGCATCAACTATCTTGCCGAGGCACGTAACATCCTTGACAAGTCGATGCTCAAGACTGGTCATAACCGTGTGGCTCCGTTGATCGATGTCAACCACAAGCTCATTACATTTACCCCCGATCGTTGGGGCGGACGCTATACCGACCCTTCCTATCATCTGCCCGCATTCTACGAAGTATGGGCCAAATGGGCCGGCGACAACCGTTCGGAGTATTGGCTTGAGTGTGCTCAGGCAAGCCGCGAATATCTGCACAAGTGTACTCACCCCGTTACCGGCCTAAACCCCGACTACAGCAACTACGACGGTACACTGCTCGGCCGTAACGGCATTTTCGGCGACGCTTTCCGCTTCGACTCTTGGCGTGTGCCCATGAACATTGCGCTTGATTACTCTTGGTCGTGTGCCGACGGCGATTGGCAGCGTGCCTATGGCAACCGCATTCAGGACTTCCTCTACTCACAGGGTATCGATGACTTCGTTGACCAGTACAATGTCGACGGCTCTACAGTTGAGCGCATAGCTTCAGCCGGAGGTAAGACAAAACTGCGTCACTCACTCGGGCTTGTGGCTACTTCGGCTGCGGTTTCTCTCGCATGTACCGATCCCAAGTGCTATGAGTTCATCCACAAGCTGTGGAATTCGGGTCATCAGCCCTACGATGACGGTTATTTCGACGCTTATTACGACGGATTGCTGCGACTCTTTGCATTCATGCACCTCAGTGGCAATTATCGTGTAATTTGTCCTGCTGAAAATAGCTCGGAATCAATTTAATTGTGTAACTTAGCTAAAGAAAAAATTATCACATCGATTCTTTAGTTATGGATTACATTTTCAAATGCTTCTCGGCATTTCTATGTGCGATATACATTGCAGGCTGCACCGCAAGTGTGCCTGTCGATAATGTGACGGATGCCGGCACGGCTCCCGAAATCACTCCCGACTATACCGGGATAGTGATGCCTCCCAATATCGCGCCGATGAACTTTGAGATTGTAAATCCCGGCAAAGAATACGTAACACGCATCACAGGGGCCGACGGCGGTGAACTCACTGCCGCCGGCCGTGTGGTGAAGTGGAATATCGACGATTGGCATAAACTGCTTGAAGCCAATCGCGGAAAGACACTCGACTATGAAGTGTATGTAAAGGACGACAGCGGCAAGTGGAAGCGTTACACGTTTTCCAACACTGTGGCTCCCGACGATATAGACCCTTACATCTCTTACCGACTTATCGAACCATCCTATGAGCAATATGCCCTGCTCACCATCAATCAGCGTGACTTGACATCGTTTGATGAGGATGTGGTGTTCAACAACACGTTACTTAACGACGACAGCCGAGGATTCTGCATCAACTGTCACGTGCCGCGTAACCAATATCGCGACGGCAGTTCGCAGTTTCATGTGCGTCAGTTCCATGGCGGCACGGTATTGATGACCGATGGCAAAGTGCGCAAGGTGAATCTGAAGACCGACAGCACGTTGGCGGCCGGAGTTTATCCCGCATGGCATCCTACGCTCAATCTCATTGCCTATTCGGTCAACACCACCAAGCAGCGATTCTTTTCGGTGGGCGACCGCAAGGTTGAGGTCTACGACACGAAGTCCGACATGATTCTCTACGACATCGACCGTGACGAAGTGCGCAACATCGCAGCCGACACGACTCTGCTGGAAACCTTCCCGGCATGGCATCCCGACGGCAAGCGCCTTTACTATTCGGTTGCCGCCTATCCCGAAGGTGTAGGACCCGGAAACATCATTGAAAAGTATGACAGCGTGCGTTATGACATAGTGTACCGTGACTTCGATCCCGAAACCTATCGTTTCTCCCGCCCCGATACGATTGTCAATGTAGCGTCATCGGGAAAAAGCGCGTTACTTCCCCGAGTGTCGCCCGACGGACGTTACCTGCTCTACAGCATGGCCCCGTTCGGCACATTCCATATATGGCATCCTGAGAGCGACCTCTATGTAGTTGATTTGGAAACCGGTGAGAACCGTGAGCTTACCGAAGCCAACAGTGACGACACTGAAAGCTACCATTCCTGGTCGTCCAATTCGCGATGGATCGTGTTCAGTTCGCGTCGTGACGACGGATCTTATACGCGTCCCTATATAACCTATTTTTCTCCCGAAGGAAAGGCCTCAAAGGCATTTGTCGTGCCGCAGGAGTCGCCTGACTACTATCGTCACCTGATGAAGTCCTATAATGTTCCTGAATTTTTTGTAGCGCCGGTTGAGGTGCCGCGAGCCGAGTTGCTCGATGCCGTTCTCGGCGATGCATGTCCTGTAAAGTTCGTTTCCAACTCGGTTGAATAGCTCAATCGGCCAATATCAGTTTGGGTATTGACATGAACTCTTGGCTCTGTTTCATCAATTCGGGATTTTCGATGTAACGGTTGTAGTGTTCGGCCCAGTTGCGGTGAAACATTGTCGACATCAACAGGTCGTTGTAACGCTTGGCAAGCTTGAATTCATCGTTTAGCAGCGCACATTTCACCAGGTATTTGAGGAAATACACGCGTTTGCCGTATTTCACCGAGTGCTCCATCGCCCATCGGTATGACTGGTTGGTCTTGCCGAGGTGGTAGTTCACGGGAACCTGCACGAATGCGGTCATTGTGAATGATTCATTTTTTCGGGGATTGCCGTCGGGTGTGTTTCGAGGTTTTATCGCGCTGTTGGCACCTCCTCCGAGTTTTATCAATGCAGTGTTGTTGAGCAGCGTCATGTTATAGTCGGGTTGTTCCTTCACGCGTGACATAACGTTCACTACATTGTCCCATCGGTTATGGTCGATGTGATACAACATCAACACCGTGGCACGCAGTTGTTCGCTTTTCTGTCCGGCCGAATATACGTAGACAGCTGTCAGCACCGCGCACGCGATGGTGAGATAGTTTACTCCTTTCGACGACTTGAATTTTTCGCCGATTAATTTCTGCGTCGCAGCCAATATCACCAGCAGCAGGCTTGTGGCAATCAACGGAATCCACAGATACATGTCCCATCCCTTCATCATCAGCTCGGGAAGACCTTTGACATAGAGGCAGTTGTTGTCGACCGTAGTTCCCGGCATATATCTGAAGTAGAGTTGCGGAACTGCAATTATTGCTACAATCGTCACTACGACGGCCGCAATGCCTCCATAGCGGCGCGAGAGCGTTATTGTAACCGCCTCACAGGCAATGCACATTACCCCGGCGAGCAGGGCGAAGAAGCCGAAAAGCGGGTATGTTGCAACGATTATCACTCCTGTAACGGCTCTTAACAGCGGATTGCCGATGGAGCGATAGGCAAGTAACGCTGCTGTCGACAGCGTAAATCCGAATGTGTTGGAGAATAGGTAACCCGGAGTGTTGAGCGAAAGCCATGCCTCGTCGAGCTGCACTATGGTTGCAATCATCAGCAACGGTGCTACGATGGTGAGCGGATAGGCCGATCCGTCAAGCGAAAAAGCGAGCTTGATTACCCATGACATAAAAATCCACAGCGCAACAAGTATCGTTACACCCAGCCAGGGATAGTACATTAATTGTGTGAGGAACGCGCCGATGTAACGCAATATTCCTCCCGGATAGTTCATGAATGAATCGAAGAAAATTCTGTCGGGCAGGAATAGTGACATCTCATCATACCATCGTAACATGTACCCGTTTTTCACTGCGAGCAGCATGTATGAGAATACAATGAATGCCGATAATGTGATGATATTGGGCGTTAGTGTGAATTTGACTTTATTTTTTACTGGTGACATAGCGTGACTTTTTTTGCAAAAATAGTGAAATTTATTATTATCGGATAACGAATGAGGGTCAAATAGCCGCATCGTAACATGGGTAGAGATTTATGTTACATATTTAGTTGTCATATTCGCATTTTAGGCTTAATTTTGTTAAATAACCAAAGATTTTTTTTATTGCAATGGATAAATTCAGTCTATTATTTTTAGGATTGGCCACGGCGCTCTCGGCATCTGCTGCGTCAGATGTTGTGTCGAGTCCCGATGGCAAACTCAGCGTTGAAGTGACCGATGCAGCGGGCACTCCGAAATACAGTGTGAAATACGACGGAGTCGATTTCCTGATGCCGTCGCCGCTGGGCTTTGTAAGCGACTTGGGTGACTACACTTCAGGCATGACCATGACCGAAGTTACGCCCGTGACCGAAATTCATGAGAGCTATTCGCTTCCCAACATCAAGAAAAGCAACGTTGATTATAACGCCAATCAGCGCACATTCAAATTCACACGTGACGGCAAGCCGGTATATGATGTCATCTTTCAGGTAGCCGACAATGATGTCGCATTCAAGTATCACATATATCCGCAGCGCGACCGACGCAGCAGCGTCGTCAAGAGCGAGGCTACCGGATTTGTCATGCCCGACGGCACAACTACATTCCTGTGTCCGCAGAGTAAGCCTATGGGCGGTTTCGCCGGCACTGCGCCCAGTTACGAAACTTCCTATACCGTTGACGATGCACTTGGCAAGAACGGTTTTGGCGCTGGTTACTCATTCCCCTGCCTTTTCCGTAACGGCGACAAGGGATGGACTCTCATCTCCGAAACAGGAGTCGACGGCGGTTACTGTGCAAGCCGACTCATGGGAGGTAACGGCAACACCTACACCATAGGCTATCCCCAGGAAGGTGAGATGAACGGACTCGGCTCGGCTTTTGCCGGAATACCTCTTCCCGGTGAAACTCCGTGGCGCATAATCACCGTGGGAACCGACCTCGCTCCCATCGTTGAAACCACCGCTCCTTTTAATGTTGTGTCATGCAAATATGAACCGTCACAGAATTACGACTACGGCAAGGGCTCATGGAGCTGGATCATAGGCATGGACGGTGCTACAAATTACGATGAGCAGCGCCGTTACATCGACTTCTCGGCAGCCATGGGCTATGAGTCGATACTTGTCGATGCGCTTTGGGACACCCAGATAGGCTATGACAAGATCGAGGAACTTGCTCGTTACGGAAAGTCAAAGGGTGTTGATCTCTATCTGTGGTACAACTCCAACGGCTACTGGAATCACGCTCCGCAGGGACCGCGTGGCATCATGGATAACGCAATCGCCCGTCGCCGTGAGATGAAGTGGATGCACGACAACGGCATTCGCGGCATAAAGGTCGACTTTTTCGGCGGTGACAAGCAGGAGATGATGCGCATCTATGAGGATATTCTCGCCGATGCCAATGATTACGGACTTCTCGTCATATTCCACGGCTGCACGTTGCCTCGCGGATGGGAGAGAATGTATCCCAACTATGCTGCGAGCGAAGCCGTGCTTGCAAGCGAGAACCTGCACTTCTCGCAGGGTAGCTGCGACGCCGAGGCTTTTAACGCAACACTGCATCCGTTCATTCGCAACACTGTGGGCAGCATGGACTTCGGCGGCAGTGCGCTCAACAAGTTCTACAACTATAAGAACGAACCCAACCGAGGCAGCCGACGCGTGACATCCGATGTATTCGCTCTCGCTACAGCCGTGTTGTTCCAGAGCCCCGTACAGCACTTCGCTCTTGCTCCCAACAACCTCACCGATGCTCCGGCATGGGCTATCGATTTCATGAAGAGCGTTCCCACAACATGGGACGACATCGAGTTCATCGACGGTTACCCTGGCCGTTATGTCGTTGTGGCACGCCGCAACGGCGACAAGTGGTACATTGCCGGTGTAAACGCTCAGGACGCTCCGTGCGAACTGTCGCTTGAGCTTCCCATGATTGACCGCGAGCAGCCCGTCATGATGTATACCGACGACAAGACTCTCAACGGCACCGCCAAGGAGATGAAGCTCAACAAGAAGAAGCCGCTCAAGGTTTCTATCCCGAGCAAGGGCGGCCTTGTCGTAGTTGGCAATGCAAAATAAGTATTAACCATAAATCCATACATGTACATTTCATGAAAATTATTGATTTAATGACTTTTGGAGCACTGGTTGCTTTGGGTGCTCCATTTGCCGCGGCTCAGAATCCGTTGGTTCAGACAAAGTACACCGCCGACCCTGCGCCGATGGTGTATAATGACACTATTTACCTCTACACTACTCACGATGAGGATGATGCCGAGGGATTCAAGATGCTTGACTGGCTGCTTTACACTTCAACCGACATGGTTAACTGGACCGACCGGGGCGCTGTGGCTTCATTGAAGGATTTCAAGTGGATTGACAAGGATAACGGAGCCTGGGCCGAACAGGTGATCGAGCGTAACGGCAAGTTCTACATGTATTGCCCGATTCACGGTAACGGCATAGGCGTGCTCGTTGCCGATTCGCCTTGCGGCCCGTTCAAGGATCCCATAGGCAAGGCGCTTGTTTGGCAGAAAGAGCATTGGGACGACATAGATCCTACGGTGTTCATCGATGATGACGGACAGGCTTACATGTATTGGGGAAATCCCAATCTTTACTATGTGAAGCTGAACGAGGATATGATTTCCTATTCGGGTGACATCGTGAAACTGCCTCATATTGAAGATTATCAGGAGGGGCCATGGTTCTATAAGAGAAACGGGCACTACTATCTCGCGTTTGCGTCGACATGCTGCCCCGAGGGTATAGGCTATGCTATGAGCGACAGCCCCACAGGGCCTTGGGAATACAAGGGTCACATCATGGACCACACTCACCGCACTCGCGGCAACCATCCCGGTATAATCGACTATAAGGGAAAATCCTATGTGTTCGGATTGAATTATGACCTGTTGCGCATTGAAACCGACCAGCACAAGGAACGCCGTTCGGTTTCAGCAGCCGAAATGCACTACAATCCCGATGGAACCATCAAGGAGGTTCCCTATTGGAAGGACAACGTTCTCGAGCAGATAGAATTCTTCAACCCCTATCGCAGAGTTGAGGCCGAAACAATGGCTTGGGGCTACGGATTGAAGACCGCTCCTCTCGCCGACGGAGGTATATGCGTCAACAACATCGACAATGGCGAAACGCTCACATTGCGCGGTGTCGATTTCGGCAAGAAAGGCGCCAAGAACTTCAAAGCGGCAACCCGCAACGCCAAGCCGGGTGCGGTAATCGAGGTGCGTCTTGACAGCGACAAGGGTCCCGTGGTAGCAAAACTTCCCCTCAAGTCATCAGCCGACTTCTCTTTGTCGGAGTGCAAGGTCAAGGGTGCCAAGGGAGTACACGATGTAGTGTTCTGCTTCAAGGGCGACGGTGACAATCTGTTTGAATGGGACTACTGGCAATTCAATTAAACGCAAAATAACAAGCTTTAGATAAAAATGAAATCTTACATTGCAATGGCTGTACTGTGCATGCTTGCAAGCTGTGCCGGTACAGGAACAAAAAAAGGTGAGGCCAATACCGAAGAGCCAAAGGACAGCACTTTCGCTTTCGTAGGCAATCCTATCGTGAAAAACAAGTTTACCGCCGACCCGGCCCCGATGGTGCATGACGGCCGTCTTTACCTCTATGTAGGACATGACGAGTACTATGCCGGTCAGGACTCGGCTTCGGGCGGCAAGGAGTTCAACATCACCGAATGGCTGTGTTACTCTACTCCCGACATGAAGGAGTGGACCGACCACGGTGTAGTGTTGCGTCCCTCCGACTTTGCTTGGTCGCAGAAGACCCGTGAAGTGGGCGATGCCTGGGCTTCGCAGGTGGTTGAGCGTGACGGTAAGTTCTACTACTATACAACTCTGCAGGGCAACGAGGAGTATCCCGGCTATGCAGTTGGTGTTGCCGTGAGCGACAGCCCCACAGGGCCATTTGTCGATGCAATAGGCAAGCCTCTTGTGTCGGATGACATGACCGACAACGGTAAGCGCGGATGGTGGAACGACATCGATCCCACAGTGCTTATCGACGGTGACGATGCATGGCTGTGCTGGGGTAACGGAACCTGCTTCCTTGCCAAGCTGAAGCCCAACATGATCGAAATCGACGGCGACATAAAGGTTGTCGATGTACCTCGTTACGTTGAGGGTCCCTGGCTGCACAAGCGCGGCGACATCTACTACCTTACCTATGCTTCAATAGGTAACGGCGGTGAAACTATCGCTTATGCCACAGCCGACAGTGTCAATGGCGAGTGGACTCCGCGCGGTGAGGTGACCGGCGCTGCCAAGAACAGCTTCACAATACATCCGGGAATCGCCGATTTCAACGGCCAGACCTATCTCTTCTATCACAATGCCGACCTTACAATTGACAGCATTCCCGGTGCAATCGGTCGTCGTGCAGTGTGTGTCGACAAGCTCAATTACGATGAAAACGGCTTGATGATACCTGTAGAGCAGACAGTAGGCGGCGGTATCCTTGAATAATTAAAAAGTAACGAATATGAAAAGAAGTATTTGGATTTTGTTGATGGTGATGGCTCTTGGCTTGTCGGCCAAGAGTCATCCCGACAAAAACTTTCACATATACCTTTGTTTAGGACAGTCCAACATGGAGGGTAACGCTCCCATTGAAGAGTGTGACCGACTTGGCATAAGCCCGCGACAGCTGATGATGTCGGCGGTGGATTGTCCCGACCTCGGACGCGAAAAAGGCAAGTGGTACACAGCCGTTCCGCCGTTGGCACGTTGCAACACCGGATTGACTCCGGCCGATTATTTCGGACGCACTTTGGTCGCCAATCTTCCCGAGGATGTAAGGGTGGGCGTGATTAATGTCGCAATTGGCGGCTGTAAGATAGAGCTGTTTGACGAAGATATATGCGAAGAATATCTTTCCAAGCAGGCCGACTGGATGAAGAATTTTGCGTCATCCTACGACGGTCATCCCTATCGTCATCTTGTTGAACTTGCCCGTTCAGCTCAGAAGGATGGTGTGATCAAGGGTATATTGGTTCATCAAGGCGAGTCAAATAACGGCGAAATCGAGTGGCTCGACAAGGTCAAGAATGTCTACAACCGACTGTTGAAGGACTTGAAGCTCAAGGCCAAGGATGTGCCGTTGCTTGTAGGCGAGATGCTTCCTGCCGAATCGGGCGGCCACTGTGCCGGCATGAATACGATCATTGCCAAGATTCCCGAGGTTATACCTACGGGCCATGTCATATCGTCGGCCGGATGTCAGGGCGCTCCCGATGGACTGCATTTCACCGCTCAGGGCTATCGCAAGCTCGGCGAGCGTTATGCGCTTAAGATGCTCGAGCTTATGGGCGTTCCCGCCGAGGTGTCGATTGTGCCCGGCGACATGAGGCTCACCTACAATGAGCCGGCCAAGACTTGGGTTGAGGCTCTGCCTATCGGAAACTCCAAGATGGGTGCCATGATATACGGCGGAGTTCCGCGTGACGAGATTCAGTTGAACGAAGAAACATTCTGGGCCGGCGGTCCCTACAGCAACAACAACCCTGCTGCCCGTCAGGCTCTTGACTCGATACGCGGACTGGTGTTTGCCGACAAGTTCGGCGAGGCCCAGAAACTCATCGATGCTACATTCATGACTCCGCAGCACGGAATGCGTTATCTTCCCTTCGGAAGCCTGTTCCTCAATTTCCCCGGACAAAACAACTACAGCGACTACTCCCGTACACTCGACCTTGACAACGCCATGGCGGCCACTACCTATGTTGTCGACGGCGTGCGTTATCGTCGCACTGCTTTTGCTCCATTTGGCAACGACATAATCGTTATGACAGTCGAGGCCGACCGCAAGGGTGCGCTCAACTTCAATCTCGGTTACTCTTGTCAGCTCGAGCACACAGTCAAGGCTTCGGGCGACTCGCTCACGATTTCGATAAACGGGGTAGAGCAGGAAGGTGTTCCCGCCGCATTGCATGCCGCTGCAATTGTCAAGGTTGTAACCGACGGACAGCTGTCGTGCAGCGGTGACTCGCTTTCGGTAAAGGATGCGGGCAATGCCACAATCTACATTTCGGGTGCCACCAACTTTGTAAGTTACAACAACACAAGCGGCGATGCTCTTGCATCGGCTTCAAAGACTCTGGCTGCGGCCATGAAGCGTCCCTATTTCATGCTTGCGGCCATGCACGTGCGCAACTATAAAAACATGATGGGTCGTGTGACACTGAATCTCCCCGGCGGTTCCAAGTCGAAAGCCGACACACGCAGTCGCATTGCGGCCTATCGTGACGGAGGCGACGAGCAGCTTGCCGCGCTGTTGTTCCAGTATGGACGTTACCTGCTCATCAGCTCTTCCCAGCCCGGCGGACAGCCTGCCAATCTTCAGGGTATATGGAATGCAAGCTCAAATGCTCCGTGGGACAGCAAATACACTCTCAACATAAATGCCGAGATGAACTATTGGCCCGCCGAGGTTACCAACTTGAGCGAAACACATCAGCCGTTGTTTGACATGATTACCGATCTGTCGAAAACTGGTGCCGTTACCGCCTCCGAGCTATACGGCGCAAAAGGATGGGTTGCCCATCACAACACCGATATATGGCGCGCTTGCGGTCCCGTTGATGCCGCTGCCTGGGGCATGTGGCCCAATGGCGGTGCATGGCTTGCTACCCACTTGTGGCAGCACTACCTCTATACCGGCGACAAGGAGTTCTTGAAGAAGTACTATCCCATAATGAAGGGTTGTGCCGATTTCTGCATGAGCAATATGGTGGAGCATCCCCGTCACGGATGGCTCGTTACCGTCCCCTCTACATCGCCCGAGCACGGTTACAGCAGTGATGGCTCTACAATTATAGCAGGATGCACGATGGACAATCAGATAGCGTTTGACGCGATGAACAACGTTATGCTGGCTGCCGAGGTTCTCGGAGTGGATGCCGCTTACCGTGATTCGCTGCACCGCACTATCGACCGTCTGCCTCCCATGCAGGTGGGCCGTCACGGACAGTTGCAGGAATGGCTTGTCGATGCCGATAATCCACGTGACGAGCATCGCCATGTGTCACATCTCTACGGACTCTATCCGAGCAATCAGATTTCGCCGTATGCCAATCCCGTTCTTTTCGCAGGCTCACGTAATACATTGAACCAGCGCGGTGACAAGGCTACCGGATGGAGCATAGGATGGAAGCTCAACCTGTGGGCGCGACTGCTCGACGGCAATCATGCCTACGAAATAGTGCGCAATCTCATCTCACTGCTGCCCGACGACCGCAGCGCACGCAAATATCCTGACGGACGATTGTATCCCAACATGTTTGACGCGCATCCGCCGTTCCAGATCGACGGTAACTTCGGATTTACTGCCGGTGTGGCCGAGATGCTTCTTCAGAGTCACGACGGAGCTGTGCAGTTGCTGCCCGCTCTTCCCGATGCATGGAACGCCGGAAGCGTGACCGGACTGAAGGCTCGCGGAAACTTCGATGTCAACATGACATGGAACGATGGAAAACTCAGCGAAGCGCGCATTGCCTCGCGTAACGGCGGTGTTCTGCGCCTGCGTTCCTATGTGCCGCTGAAGGGCGACAATCTGCGCAAGGCTTCGGGCCCATGCCCCAATCCGCTCTATGCAAGTGCCAAGGTGGCTAAGCCCATTGTTAACGGTAATGCTGCCGATGTCCGTGTCGACCTCCCTGAAATATATGAATACGACATTGACACCGCCCCCGGCGATGTAATAACTGTATATGCCGACCTGTAGAAGGACGGCATCGCGTTTCATTTATTTAATGAAAATTGGGATGACACCCCGCTCACTCTTCCGGTGAGTCGGGGTGTTGTTCCATATATACGGTGGGTGAAACGCCAAACAACTCCTTGAACGATGTAGCGAAGTTGTTGGGATTGCGGAATCCTGTAAGGTCGGCCACTTCGGCCACAGTGAGCTTCTTCTCGACAAGAAGTTTGGCCGCCTTGCGCAGGCGTGTGTTGCGGATGAAGTCGCGGGGCGACTGATTGGTAAGCTCTTTCAGCTTGCGGTGGAGGTGTACGCGGCTTATGCCTATCTCGTTGGCGAGTGTTTCCACCGTTATGTCGGGATTGCCGAGGTTCTTGTTGAGAACCTTCATGATGCGCTCCATGAGCTTGTCGTCGCTCGATGTCGTGTCGATGTCGTCGACCTTTTCGTCATGTGTCTGGTTGCCGCTGAAAGTGTTGCGCAACCGCTGGTGACTCTTGAGCAGGTTGTTGACTGTTTTTATGAGAATGTCGATGTTGAACGGCTTGGTCAGGTAGGCATCGGCACCGGTTTCAAGGCCTTCAAGGTTGTCTTCCTCGCGGCTTTTCGCCGTAAGCAGCACTACGGGTATGTGGTTGAGGTTGATGTTCTTCTTTATGCGTCGTGTCAGTTCAAGACCGTCCATTTCAGGCATCATCACGTCGCTTATCACGAGGTCGGGTTGCTGCTTGAATATTATGTCAAGCGCCTCTTTGCCGTTGGCGCACGTGTCTACCTTGTAGTGGGTCGACAACTCGTGAGCCACGTAGTTGCGAATCTCTTCGTCATCTTCGACCACCAGTACGCGTTCGCTCACCTTTACCTTCACGTTGTCGTTGTCGGTTTCATTGATGTCGGGCACGAGTACCATGTTGGTTGTGTGCTTGGGCACTGACGACTGTGCCAGGGGTATGTTGAGCTGGTTGACAGGCAGATGCTCGTGTCCGAGCGGTATTCTCACGACGAAGCGGGTGCCTTGTCCCTCGGGATTGTCCTCGATGTTGATTGTGCCGTAATGAAGCTTTATAAGCGAACTTGTGAGGTGGAGTCCCACGCCGGTGCCTCCTGTCTGATTGTTGCGCACTTGATAGAAACGCTTGAATATGTGCTGTCGTTCCGATTCGGGTATGCCTATACCCGTGTCGGTGACGCTGATTTCAGCATATCGGTGCAGCGGCCCGGTGGTGTTGTCGTCGGTTCCCGATGCCAGCTTTATGTCGATTTTACCGCCGTTGGGAGTGTATTTCACCGCATTCGACAGCAGGTTCATGATGATTTTGTCGAAGTTGGCCGGGTCGACCCACAGCTCCATGTCGTCATGTCCCTCGTGGTCAAATGTCAGGGTGATGTCCTTGCTGTCGGCTACGGGCTTGAATAGGTCGCAGAGGTCGTCGATAAACGGTACGATGGGAGTGTCGGTAAACGAAAGCATCATCTTGCCCTTGTCGATTTTCCTGATGTCCATCAGTTCATTGACAAGTCGCAGAACTCGCTTGGCGTTTCGGTTGATAGTGCGGTAATCCTTCTGGCGCGCCGGATTGTCATCGGATGCCATGAGCTTTTGCAACGGACTCATCACGAGCGTCATAGGCGTGCGTATCTCGTGCGATATATTTATGAAAAACTGAAGCTTGGCTTCATTGATTTGAGCCTCGTAGTTTCGCTCGATTGCCTCTCTCTTGCGGCGTGCACGCATCTGCATGACATAGTAAGCGTAATATATCACGCCAAGCACGATTATGAGGTAAATCAGCTTGGCCCACCATGAGTTATACCACACCGGGGCGATGCTGATTGTAATCACCGATTCATCTGACTGGATGCCGTTGTCTACGGCAACAATTCGCAGTGTGTGGCTTCCGGGCGATACATCGCTGAAATTTACGGCGTTGGTTCCGTGGGGGAGGTCGATCCACTTTTCATTATCAAGCGAATAGCGGTAGATCAGCGATTCGGGACGGTTGTACTCACGTGTTCCGAATTCAATTGAGAATGAGTTGTCGGCGTGAGAAAGCTTGAATTCCGTAGCCTTGAATACCGGATTTTTTGTTATCGTTCGAGCCCCTGATTTCATACCTGCCTTTATCGGCTTGCCGTGGATATAGAAGTCGGTTACTCTCACGGTCCACTTGCGTCCAGGAATTATCACGTTCTTGGGATTGAAGTAGGTGATTCCGTTGGTTCCACCGAAGTAGATTGTGCCGTTTTTGTCCTTGAACGACGCGTTTTTGTAGAACTCGTTGCTTTGCAGACCCTCTTCGACATAGAATGTCGTGAATGTTTCCTTTTCGGGATTAAATTGTGCGAGTCCTGCGTTCATGCTTATCCACAGCGATGACGCGTCATCCTCCTGAATTGCATAGATCACATTGCTCGGAAGCCCGTTTTCGGTGGTATAGAGCTTTTCGCTGTTGGTTTTCGGGTCGAAACGTATCAGGCCGTTGGACGACGCTATCCACATTATGCCCGATTTACTTTCAAGCATGGAGTATATGATGCTCGACGGTGAGAATTGGCTTATCTTTCGGTCACCCGACGGATTCTCTATCTTGTAGAGGCCGCTGTAGGTGCCGAGGTAGAGTACATCGTTGGCAGGAGAGTAGTGCAGGGTGCATATCCATGACTCTATTTTGCCAAGAAGGTCGTCACATTGCGTGGTTGTTTTTGAGTCGAGATTGTGGCAGAATAGTCCCTGTCCCATCGTAGCTATCCATATGTTTCCCTTGTTGTCCTCCGAGAAAGCGTAGCACCTTTGCACCTCACGGTTATAGAGGTCATGTAGCTTGATGAACTCTATCTGTCCGGTCTTGCGGTTCAGTATGCCGGCTCCGTTCAGGTAGGTGCCGAGCCACAGGTTTTGGCGTGAGTCCTCGAAGATGTTTATCACCACCTCGGGCACCGGATTGAGATAGTGGGCATACTGTGTTCCGTCGGGATTGACTCCATACACGCCGTCGTTGTCGATTCCCACCCACAGGATGCCGTTGGCGTCGCGGCACATCGTCGTGACGCAGTTGTAGCCGATGACATTGTTGGCTATCGACTTGTGGCCGATGTACTTGAATGAATTGGGATGAGCCGGCAGCATCACGAGCCCCTTCTGGTAAATTCCGAGCCACAGGTTGTTGCTGTCGTCCTTGGTCACACTGTGTACTTTCTGCTTGTGGTAGTCGAGGTCGCCGTTTCCAAATTTCACATCGCTTATCTGATTGCTCATGGGGTTGAATATTTTCAACCCTCGTCCATCGGTGGCAAGATATATTTCACCGTTTACATCGGTGTAAAGTTCTTTAACAAACGAATGGTCGTTATTGACCGTATTTACAGGTATGAATTTGTCGGACTTCTTGTCAAATTGGAAAAGTCCGTGCTTCATGCTTCCCGCATATATTACACCGTTGCGACCTAAGGTAATTGAGGTGAGTACGGGGTCGCCGGGGCGTCCGAAATAGCGATATATGTTATTGTCGGAATCAAGCCTGTAGGTACCCATCTCCTCTTTCAGGAGCCACAGGTCGCCGTCAATGTCCTCAATGCCGTTGTGGACATACTCTATCTCGGGGTGGTCGGTAAATGCAGGTTCTATTACTATGCTCTTGTTGTCGGCCTTGACTATGCGACCTACTTTGTTGCCTATTACGATTATTTCACCGTTCTTGCGGAATATCAGGTCGTTGATGGCGCTTGCAAACGTTTGTCCGTCAGGTGTCTTTGCCAGCGGTGAAAATGTGTCGGTGGCCGGGTCGTGCAACTGTAGACCGGCGTAAGAGCCGATGAATGTGCGACCTTTACTGTCGACATTTATGGTGTTGACAAGGTTGCTTGCGAGCGATGTCGAATCGCCCGGTATGTTTCGGAACACAATGAATTTGGATCCGTCATATCGGTTCAGTCCGTCTTCGGTGGCTACCCAAATCATCCCGTTATTGTCTTGGCACACTTTCATGACGAGGCTGCTCGATATGTCATGGTCGGAGGTGAACAGCTTATAAGATTGACCAGAGCAAATTAGACAATTTAAGGTGATGAATAGCAAAATCACTAAAGGTCTTATCATATTTTATGTCGGTCTAAGGCTAATTTTTGCTTAATCGGTAGTTCAAAAATATGAAAATATCCCAATTAATCGGTGAAACAGAACTCTGTTTTAAGCTTTTTTAACGGCATTATGACAATGTTAAAATCGCACTAAAGAGTTGTTACTCCATCTTTTTTCAAGTTGGGAAGGAAGTAGGCCACAAGTCCGAGCAGCGGCATGTAGGCGCATGCGTGATACACGGTTTCGATGCCGTAACTGTCGGCGAAATTGCCCAATACGGCCGAGGCCACTCCGGCTATGCCGAAGGCAAACCCGAAAAACAGTCCCGAAACGAGTCCGAGCTTGTTGGGAAGCAGTTCCTGTGAGTAAAGCAGTATGGCGGGAAAGGCCGACGACAGCATGAATCCCACGCAGAAGCTGAGAACAACCGTCATTGCGAGTCCGGTGTAGGGCATGAGCATGCTGAACGGTGCCGTACCGAGAATCGATACCCATATCACGGGCTTGCGTCCGTAACGGTCGCCGATCGGGCCGCCCACAAGGGTTCCGACTGCTGTCGACACAAGGAATACGAAGAGGAATATCTGGGAGTGTTGGATGCTTACGCCGAATTTGTCGATAAGATAGAATGTGTAGTAGTTGGTGAGGCTCGCCATGTAGATGTACTTGGAGAAGATAAGCACAAGAAGCACCCCGATCACGAATATCGTGCGCCTCTTGGACAACGGCAGTGGCAGGTGGGGCTGCGTCTTGCCGTTTGTGCGTGACTTGATGCCGTTGAGGTAACCGCGATACCAGCGGCATATAGGGCGCATGGCGTAGAAAGCGAGTGCCGATATGATGAGAAACCACATCACGTGATGGCGTCCGTAGGGTGCCACGAGCAGGGCCACGAGCAGCGGGCCTGTTGATGTACCGAGGTTGCCGCCCACCTGGAATATGGATTGCGCAAGACCGCGTCGGCCGTGGCTTGCGAGCGATGTTATGCGTGACGCTTCGGGGTGGAGTGTCGACGAACCTACACCTACAAGAAACACCGACACAAGTACCATGGCAAGCGATGACGACCAGGCAAACAGGATGATGCCGAGCGTGGTGGAACACATTCCCATGGGCAGGCTACCTACAAAGGGGCGCTTGTCAAATGCCAATCCCACAGCCGGCTGAAACACTGATGCCGCTATCTGGTAAACGAGAGTTATCAGGCCTATCTGGGCAAAGTTGAGCGACAGATCGTCCTTCAGCATGGGATACACGGCCGAGATGACGGCCTGGAGAAGGTCGTTGAAGCAGTGTACACAGCACAATGCCATGAGTATGGGGAAATTGGAGTCGGAAGCAATATTCTTAAGCTTAAGTGACAGGCTTGACATAGGCGTTATCGTGAAAAAACAGTGCAAAGTTACAAAAAAATGGGTAAATTTGCACACCCATCAACGATTGCAGGGGCTATGAATGAACGCAAGATAATTCACATTGACATGGACGCTTTCTATGCTTCGGTCGAGCAGCGCGACAATCCCGAACTGCGAGGCCGTCCTGTGGCTGTAGGTCATGCCGAGCGTCGCGGGGTGGTGGCTGCCGCAAGCTATGAGGCGCGCCGCTACGGAGTGAGGTCGGCCATGTCGTCGCAGAAGGCAAAGCGTATATGTCCTGAGCTGATTTTCGTCAATGGACGCATGGATGTCTACAAGAGCGTGTCGCAGAGCATCCATGACATATTCCATGAATACACCGACATTATCGAGCCTATATCGCTCGACGAGGCATTTCTCGATGTCACGGTCAATAAGCCGGGTATAGAACTAGGTGTCGACATTGCCCGCGAGATAAAACGCAAGATTCGCGAGCGCCTTAATCTTGTGGCTTCGGCTGGAGTGTCCTATAACAAGTTTCTTGCAAAGATCGCGTCGGACTACCGTAAGCCCGACGGACTATGTACGATACATCCGTCACAGGCACTTGACTTTATCGCCAAGTTGCCGATTGAGGATTTCTGGGGAGTGGGGCCCGTGACGGCCGGAAAGATGCACTCGATGGGCATTCACAACGGGGCGCAGCTGCGCGACTGTCCCAAGCGCATACTGACGCGAGCTTTCGGAAAGGCCGGATTGATCTACTACGACTTTGCCCGAGGCATCGACAATCGTCCTGTCGAAGCGGTGAGAATCAGAAAGTCGATAGGGTGTGAGCACACTCTTGACGAGGACATTGACGATGCTTCGACAGTCGACACCGAGCTTGTCAAGGCTGCCGAGGAGTTGTACGGCCGTCTTGAGCGCAAGGGCTTTCACGGCTCTACGCTGACGCTGAAGGTGAAGTTTCACGATTTTGTGCAGATAACGCGCAGTGTCACGCTACCGGGACATGAGGCTGTCGACACACTCGAAAAGATTATCGACAACGGACGCAAGCTTGTCAATGAGGTGGACTATGCGTCACATCCCATAAGACTTATAGGGCTTTCGGTTTCAAATCCGCGTGACATGACAGCCGTAGGACCTGTGTGGCGTCAACTTTGCTTCGACTTCGATAATCCCGACGGTAATGATTGAATGGGTGTGGCAGGTGACTACACGTTGAATCGGAAATGCATTATGTCACCGTCCTGCACTACATACTCCTTGCCCTCGATGCTCAGCTTGCCGGCTTCCTTTACGCCGCCTTCGCCTCCGAGAGTCACGTAGTCGTCATATTTTATGACTTCGGCGCGTATGAATCCCTTTTCAAAGTCGGTGTGTATGATTCCTGCGCATTGTGGAGCCTTGGAACCGCGCATGAATGTCCATGCTCTCACTTCGTCGGGGCCTGCGGTGAAATAGGTCTGCAGGTTGAGCAACGCGTAGGCCGAGCGTATTAGTCGGCTCACGCCCGACTCCTCAAGACCGATTTCGTTGAGGAACTCCTGACGCTCTTCCCAGGTGTCGAGCTCGGCAATATCGGCTTCGGTCTGTGCGGCAACGATGAGTATTTGGGCGTTCTCGTCCTTGACGGCTTCGCGCACGGCTTCGACATACTTGTTGCCGTTGACTGCCGATGCATCGTCGACATTGCACACGTAGAGCACGGGCTTGTTGGTGAGCAGGAACAGGTCGCGGGCAAACTTTTGTTCGTCGACGCTCTCAAACTGCACCGAGCGTGCAGGCTTGCCTTGGTCGAGGGCCTCCTTGTACTGTCGCAGTACTTCATATTGCATCTTGGCCGCCTTGTCACCTCCGGTCTGAGCCTGTTTCTGAGTCTTGGCCATTCGTGCCTCCACTGTTTCAAGGTCCTTTAGCTGAAGCTCATAGTCGATTATCTCCTTGTCGCGCACGGGGTCGACGCTTCCGTCGACATGGGTTATGTTGTCGTCGTCGAAGCAGCGTAACACGTGAAGTATGGCATCGGTTTCGCGTATGTTGGCGAGGAATTTGTTGCCGAGTCCTTCACCCTTGCTTGCGCCTTTCACAAGTCCGGCGATATCAACGATTTCGACGGTGGCCGGCACCACGCTGCGGGGTTCACACATCTCGACAAGCTTGTTGAGTCGCTCGTCGGGCACGGTTATTACTCCCACATTGGGCTCGATTGTGCAGAACGGGAAATTGGCCGATTGAGCCTTCGCATTGGATAAACAGTTGAAAAGTGTTGACTTGCCCACATTGGGTAGTCCTACTATGCCGCATTGTAAAGCCATGAATATTCGATTTTAAAAATTTCTGCAAAGTTACGAAATTCAATCCTTAATATGAAATATTGGGGAACGTAGTCTTAGATGTTCAGTCCGTCGAGTAGGGCTATATATGTAGCTATGGCTTCGCGTATTTCGTCAAGAGTTATGTATTCGTCGGCTGTGTGGGAGCGTGACGAGTCGCCGGGACCGAGCTTTACCGATTGCCAGGGCATAAGTGCCTGATCGCTTAGGGTAGGCGATCCGAAAGGCTTGGCTCCTAATATTGTCATACGTTTTATAATGGGATGGTCGGGCGATATTCCCGACGGGTTAAGGCGTGTGGAGCGGGGCGTGAGCCTGCATTGCGGCACGGCTTCGCGAAGCCGTGCCAGTGTTTCCTCGTTGGTGTAGGCATCGGTGGTGCGTATATCGACAACCATTTTGCACAGCGAAGGCACTACGTTGTGTTGTGTGCCGGCGTTTATCTGCGTCACGCTTATCTTTACCGGGCCGAGAGTTGCCGACTCCTTAGGTAGACGCAGGTGACGCAGTGTTTCTATTACGGGCATTGCCTGATAGATTGCGTTTACACCCTCGTTGCGGGCGGCATGTCCGGCTACTCCGTCGATTTCGGCATCAAGCACCATCAGCCCCTTTTCGGCTATGGCGGGATTCATCCCTGTGGGCTCGCCCACGATTGCTACATCGATGTGGGGCAACAGCGGGATCGCCGCTTCAATTCCGTCACGCCCGCTGACCTCCTCCTCGCATGATGCGAGAAACACGAGATTGTAGCTGCGTTCTTTACCGCTCATGAACAGATAGGCGGCGAGGAGCGACACAAGCGATGCCCCTGCATCGTTGCTGCCGAGTCCGAAAAGCCGGTTTTCATCGTCGACTTGCGGGGTGAAGGGGTCGTGCTGCCATCCCGGAGCGGGCTTTACGGTGTCGATGTGGGAGTTCAACAGCAGAGTTGGGCGGCTCGGGTCGTAGTCGTCGGCTATTGTCCACACATTGTTGTTGTGACGCCGGGTTTGATGTCCTGCATTGTTGATGAATTGTTCCACGATGTCGGCTGCGGCGGCTTCGTCACGGCTTATCGAGGGGGTGGATATGAGTTGCTTGAGCAGGTCAACTGCTTGATAAAATAGTTCGTCCATGATGCAAAATTAGTCATTTTCGCTTAATATGATGCAATGTCGACTGTCTCAGTGAACGGTGGGGTATGTCGTAACGTTGCAGACTGTCGAGGTAACGGTCGTGACGGCGCACGTGGAGGTCGGCGCTCAGCATTATCGAATCGGGCTTCAGGCGCCGGTGCGCATCGAGCACGTTGCCGCGGAATCCACGGCACACTATGGCATAATCTACATGGCAGTAATCACGGTTGAGCAGGGAGTCGGCATTTATCAGCGCATATCTTATTCCGTCGACATCTACAACTGCGTCATGTCGCGACATTCCGGCAACGGTGATCGATGCGGGAGCAAGCCGCAGCGAGTCGACTCCGCGCATAGCGAGGAAGTCACGGTGACGGTTGCGTGAGTTTTCCAGCCGTGACGATGCGTTACGTTCGCCTGCCGTGGTTATTAGCCATGCCTCGGTGCCGTTACGGTAAATTATGTCGGTGGCGTAGCTGTCACGCGCTATAAAGTGTTCCGATTCAGGAAACTTGCGCTGCGTTACGTTCAACGTGACGATGATTGCCACAACACCGGCTGCCGCGACACACCATCCTGCAATCTTGCGGCGCCATAGCGCCCATGCCACGGCTCCTGCCGTGATAAAATAGGGAATCATGACCCAGCCCGAAAAGTATATGCCGCTTACCGCCGAGTGGGGTATGTCGCTCACCATGCGGGCGAAAGCGAATATTGCGTTATACATTGCGTCGATGGCCGAGCATAGCCACACAGGGTCGTAACATGCCGCTTCGCACACGATCAGCAGCACTCCGGCTCCCATGATTAATGGAAGCATGAGCAGCACGGGCGTGTTGGCTATTACAAAGCAAAAGGGGAATGTGTGAAAATAGTAGGTTGCTATCACTCCCGAGCCTATCGTGGCGGCGATTGACACTACGACAAGCGACGTGATGTAATAGAGCAACCGTTGTCGCGGACTCACAGGGTTGAGCAGCGGTGTGAAGAGCAGAATTGCCGCCACCGAGGCAAACGACAGCTGAAATCCTACATTGAACAGCTGCAGCGGGTCGAAGGCCAGGATGATCAAGGCGGCCAGGAGTAGGGCGTTCATCGACACGTAACGGCGTTGCAGGATATAGCCTATGCCGAGTGTTGTGGCCATGATGACGGCGCGCGTTACCGACGGCGACAACCCTGTGACGATGGCATATAACCACAGAATTACGATGAGCGATGCCGTCATGGCGTTACGTTTTCGGGCGAGATAGAGGGGCAGCAGGGCTATGCCGACGACAACCGACAATATGCCCACATGAAGTCCGCTGAGAGCAAGGATGTGGGCAAGGCCCGATGCGGTGAAAGTGGCACGTGACTCCTCGGGCATCAATGAATCGTCGCCGGTGAGCGTGGCTGTCAGGAACTCGCATGACCTGCGGTCAAGCGAACTGCGCTTCAACAGGTTGCCCATCACGGGACGCAGTCGCTTTATGCGCCACAGCAGCGAATTGTCGGTGGAGGTAACATGTATGTCGCCGGGTCTTACGAATGCCGTAGCCGTTATACCTCTTTTCATTAAAATGGCTGCATAGTCGGGCGAGTCGGGAGAATCGTCACGGCGAGGGGCGGTGAATTTTGCCGTTATGTCTATCCTGTCGCCGGGATTAATCTCCGGGATGAGCGACGGCACCGTTATCACGGCCTTGAAGCGCACCCCGGCGGAGTCACGTGTGGTTATGGTGAGATGCTGCCCGCTTTCGTTGCGCGTTACATCATCGACTGTTGCAGTGTAGACTCCTGCATCGTCAGGCAGCGACAGCTCCTGAATTTGCGGCGGCGATTGCATGAGCATGTCGCCCATTGCCAGTGCCGCGGCCAGCAGTAGCCCTCCTATAGGGCGTAACCCTCTTATGCACAGCAGTGTAATGCCGCCTACCAGTAGCGCGGCAATCCACCATGCAGGTAATCCGTAATACGCAGCCAATATGCCGACGACTACACCTGTGGTCGCCGGCAGAAGCGGAATATAGGAGAGAGGAGGACGCATAATGTGATGATGTTAGTTCCGACGGCCTGTGTCGGGATAGCCTTAGGCAGGCTCCTATAGCCAGATCGGGGCAAGATATTTGGCCAGCATATACCCGCCGAATATCAGCCAGACATATAGCCAGAACGCGAGTATAAACGGCTTTGCTCCCGCTTTCTTGAATTTGTCGATGCTCGTTTCGGCACCAAGGGCGGCCATTGCCATTGTTAGCAGGAATGTATCTACGTAGTTGATGGCATCCACCACAGGAACGGGGAGCAAGTCAAATGAATTGAAGCCGATTACTGCAAGGAATCCAACAGCAAACCAAGGAACGGCGACTTTTGTTTTCTGGACGCTTCCGTCGGCATTCATTCCTGATTTTGCCTTTTTAGCAACCCAATAACCTAAAATCAGCAATACGGGTACAAGCATCATGACGCGTATCATCTTCACGATTATTGAAACATTGGAGATCTCTTGTCCCATTGCGTTGCCGGCACCTACGGCATGCGCCACTTCGTGCAATGTCGCCCCTGAGAATATTCCCATCTGCTGGGGAGTGAGGTCAAGCCATCCTGACCGATAGGCTATAGGATATAAGAACATGGATATTGTTCCGAATATTACGACAGTGGCCACCGCTACGGCTGTTTTATATGGCTTTGTCTGTATGGTCGATTCCGCGCCGAGCACTGCTGCGGCACCGCATATACCGCTGCCTATTGATGTAAGCAATGCGATGTCTTTATCCATCTTCATCAGCTTGCCTATGTAAATTCCTCCGAGTATTGTTACGGCCACTATGATCGAGTCGACGGCGATTCCGGCCATGCCTACATTTACGACATCCTGGAACGTAAGCCTGAATCCGTAAAGGATAATACCGAGCCTAAGGATTTTTTTTGAGCAGAATTGAATTCCGGGCACCCATGTTTCAGGCAGGTGGTTGCGAAGACTGTTGGCATACAACATACCCAAAATGATGCCTATGATCATAGGACTGAATGAAATCTCTTTTAATATCTGTGCTTCGCCTATGTAAAATGCAGCACAAGAAAATAACGCAATAAGCAATACTCCGTGGAGCATGCTGCTTCTTTTTTCGGTGAACATTGATTGTTAAAGTTTAATTATTCTTGATTTTGGAAGCGAAAAATATACTCGTATTTTCTATACAAACAGATGTCTAATCTTGTTCATTCCAGATGTTCCACGAGGCGAATGCCTGGAGCAGCAGCATTTCAAGCCCGTTTTTTACCTCGGCTCCGTGTTCTGCCGCTTTCTTCATGAACAGGGTTATGTCGGGATTGTAAAGCAGATCATAACACAGATGCTTGGGTGTCAACAGGTTGTAGGGTATGTCGGGACACTCGTCGATGTGAGGATACATTCCAAGAGGAGTGGTGTTCACTATTATCTTATGAGCATCCATGACTTCGGGGGTAAGATCGGAATAGGTCAGTATTCCGGGGCGTGCCGTTCGAGAAACATAGGAAGGAGTAATGCCCATATTTATAAACCCTTGATAAACAGCCTTGGCCGCTCCACCCGTGCCGAGAATCAGTGCCTTTTCACGCTCGGGATTGAGTAGCGGGCGTATTGAGTCGCAGAATCCTATTATGTCGGAGTTATAGCCCTTGAACTTCAAGTCGTTTTTTTTGCGGATGAACTTTATGACATTCACCGCTCCTATCTTGGCTGCATCGTCGTCCATTTCATCCATATACGGAATCACAAGTTCCTTGTAGGGAATCGTCACGTTGAGTCCGCAAAGATTTGGATGCTCGGCAACTACCTCCATAAGGTCGCCTATGTCGGGAATCTCAAAATTTATGTACCGTGCATTTATGTTTTCCGATTCAAATTTCTGATTGAAATAGTTTTGGGAAAAAGAGTGGGTCAAAGGGTAACCTATGAGCCCGTATAGACGTTCGTTCTTATCGGCCATGTTTGTTCAAGTTTTTGTTTCCAGATTGCAAAAATACATAAATGTGGATAAATGTAAATGGTTTTTATTAATAAAATGATTAATCCAAATTATGTGCAATAATAGAGCAGGTTTTATTAAAAGTACAGAAATAACGAAAATTTGTTACGAATAGGAACGATTTTGGCTGCTATGGTGGCAAAGTGATGCTTTTTTATTAAAAAATCAGTGAAAAAATGTTTACAATAAATAATTATAATTACATTTGCAGACATGGATATAATCCACGATTGTAAAACGAATTAATTTCAAACATTTCTTGTGAGTATGAGAAAATTAATATTGATGCTGGTGTTGCTGCTTCTTATGGCCGGCAATGCAGTTGCGCAAGTTATGCGCACATCAGGACAAGTCCTCTCGCAGGACGACGGCTTGCCCATAATCGGCGCCACTGTAAGAATACAGGGTTCCGATATCGCGACCGCTACCGATGCCGACGGTCGATTCTCTCTTAGCGGATTCAAGACATCCAACAAATATCTTGAGGTGTCGTCGATAGGCTATGAAACAAAGATAGTGGAGATAAAGCCTGAACTGACAATACATCTGGCCGTCAAATCGGAAATGATGGATGAGGTGATGGTGGTGGCTTTCGGAAAGCAAAAGCGTGAGTCGTTCACCGGTTCGGCGAGCGTGCTTAGCGCCGATGCCATTGCAAAGCAGCAGGTGACAAATCCCATCGAGGCTCTGGACGGACTGGTGACCGGATTGCAGATGACGCAGACCAATTCATTCGGGTCCGACCCTTCGATACTCATTCGCGGTATAGGTTCGATAAACGCATCTACCGAGCCGCTTATCGTGCTTGACGGACTTCCTTACAACGGATATTGGAATGACATCAATCCCGCCGATATCCAAAATATAACGGTGCTCAAGGATGCCGCATCCAACGCGCTTTACGGTGCGCGCGGTGCCAATGGTGTCATACTAATTACTACCAAGAGCGCGCAGCGTGGCGAAACGAGAGTCAACATCACGGCAAAGTGGGGTGTGAACACCGACGGCCGCATACAGTATGACTACATAGACAACCCCGGGGAGTATTATGTCGCTCATTACACTGCATTGCGCAACTATCTTGTGAATGTAAGGAAGCAGAATCCCGGACAAGCTCACATAAATGCCAACCGCTACATAGGAGAGTCGGCATCGGCCGGTAACGGCGGTCTTGGTTATATGGTCTACAATGTTCCTGCAGGTGAGTTGCTTATCGGTACAAACGGCAAGCTCAATCCTAACGCCGTGCTTGGCAACCGCGTGGCTTATAATGGTAACATCTACACGCTCTATCCCGACAATTGGCTTGATAACGGTACCCGCGACGGATTTCGTCAGGAATACAACATAAACATTACCGGTGGTAACGACCGCTACACCATACTTGGAAACTTCGGCTACCTTAAGGAGGACGGATTGACCTACGGAAATGATTTCGACCGTATATCGGCACGTATAAAGACCGACTATCAGGCCTATGACTTCTTGCGCATAGGAGGTAACGCAAGTTACAACCACACCGTGACCAACGTTCACAATGCAGCTTTCGGAACAACCTATACCGCGCCGATATACCCGTTGTTCATCCGTGATGCCGACGGCAATATAATGAGCGACGCTCACGGTCTTGGCTACGACTACGGTAACGGTGTCAACGGCGGTCTTACCCGACCGGTCGAAACAAATTACAATCCTATTCAGGATGACTTGCTGTCGGTAAACAACAATAGCAGTAACGCATTCAGTATTCAGGGTTATGCTACAGCCGATTTCTTGAAATATTTCAAATTTACTGTAAACGGTAGTGTGTATGTGACCGAAAACCGCATGAATACGGCTTACGACCCGTGGTACGGTTACAATGCGCTTACGAAAGGCTACGTTTGGGTAGGACATTACCGCACAACCGATACCAACTATCAGCAGCTGCTTAACTTCAATCATGTCATAGGTCTGCACAGTATCGATGTGCTGCTCGGTCATGAATATTCAATGCAGAGCCAGACATCGCTCTCGGCCGACAAGAAGAATGTAGCGCTATATGGTACAAACACCGAGCTCTCGGGTGCTATCATTAACGGTGACATGGGCAGTGACATCAGCAAATATAATGTAGAGGGATTCTTCATGCGTGCCCAGTATGACTACGACAACCGTTACTTCGGTTCGGTTTCGTTCCGCCGCGACGGTTCATCACGCTTTGCTCCCGGTCATCGCTGGGGTAACTTCTGGTCGGTTGGCGGTGCATGGATCATGACTAAGGAGGAGTGGTTCCCCAAAAGCAACATGGTGAATATGTTGAAATACAAGATTTCTTACGGTGAGCAGGGTAACGACGGTATAGGTAACTACCGATATACCGACCGTTACAACATCACCAACTCCAATAACGAAGTGGCATTTGTGTTCAGCTCAAAAGGAAACCGTAACATCACATGGGAAACCGTTGGAAGTTTCAATACCGGAATTGAGTTTGAACTGTTTAACAGTCGCTTGCGTGGTAGCGTGGACTATTACGACCGCAAGACACGCAACATGCTTATATGGTTCTCGGCTCCATCTTCAATCGGTTACAGCGGATACTATGACAATGTGGGTGACATGGTGAACCGAGGCGTTGAAATCGACCTTTCGGGTGATATATTCGCAACACGTGACTTCACTTGGACCGTGGGCCTCAATATGTCATGGCAGCATAACGAAGTTACCTATCTGCCCGAGGACAAAAAGGGCTATACCTGTGACGGATATAATGGTTACACCGATTCCTATTACTTTGTGGGAGAGGGTCTGCCCATGTACACATGGAGGATAAAGCGTTACGCAGGAGTGAACGACAAGGGTGAACCACTTTATTATAGAACAAATGCCGACGGTAACCTTGAAACAACCAATATTTATTCCAACGGCGACTATTACCTGTGTGGCACCGCTCTTCCCGACTTGTTTGGCGGATTCACCACATCATTCAAGATATTTGACTTCGACCTGAGCGCACAGTTTAATTATTCAATCGGAGGTCGAAAATGGGACAGCGGTTATCAGTCGTTGATGACTCCCCCTTACGGACAGATAGTGGGACGTTCCTATCATCGTGACATTTACAATGCATGGACGCCCGAGAACCCCGACAGCAACATTCCTCGCTGGCAGTATGACGACATGACATTCGCCAATGCATCCGACCGATGGCTGATCGACGGAAGTTATCTCTCATTGCGCAACATTACGCTGGGCTACACTTTCCCGCGCAGCATAACATCCAAGCTTAAGATGCAGTCGCTTCGCATATATGCATCATGTGAGAATCTATATTACTGGACCAAGCGCAAGGGTTTTGATCCGCGCATGTCGTTGGTGACCGGCAGCTACGGCGACAACTATTCGCCGATGCGTAACATATCCGGCGGTATATCAGTGCAATTTTAAGTAAAAACAATACATCATCCACAATGATAAATATGAAACATTATTTAAAGCTCATCATATCGGGAGGATTGCTCGGAGTAGCGATGACAAGCTGTCTTGAGGAAACATTCCCCACCGACGGTGCAACGAGCGGTCAGCTTGAAAGTGCCGACAAAAGTGCGTTCAATGCCGCGATAGCCTCCTACATGAACAACATGTCGCTCTATGGTGACGGCGGCGATGCAAGCGATGCGGGTTTTTCGTCGTTCATTATATGGCGTGACGCAATGACTGCCGATTTTGCCATAGTGAACACCGGTTACGATTATTTCTCTTATTATAACCAGCAGCTGTATATTGGAAACGACGGAATATCGGCCACATTTTGGCAGCGTTATTATTATCTGATACAGAAGTGCAACAACCTGTTAAGCATATCGGATCTCGACCCCGACGGATTTGACGCCCTGTATGTGGGAAATGCACTTTCCTATCGAGCGATGGCTTATATGGACTTGGCGCGAATGTTTGAGTTCAAGCGCACCGGAGTGGCATATCTTGATGAAGAGGCTGCCAACCGTGGAATATACGGACTGACTGTTCCCATCGTTACTGAAAATACTACCGAGCGCGAGAGCCGCGACAATCCTCGTGCGCCTTTCTATAAGATGTACAGGTTCATAATGGATGATTTGAATCTTGCCGAAGCTTGTCTTTCCGACGCCCATGCCGTGTCGGCCAAGACCGATGCGTCGATAGGCGTGGTCTATGGCCTAAAGGCTCGACTTTGGTTGGATATGGGTTCGAGGTTTGAGCGTTATGTCGATGATTTGAACACGATGATAAGCCATGAGGCCGATGAAGACCTTAATGACTACGACAAGATCGGCATCACCACGGCCAATGAATGTTTTGCCCGTGCGGCCGAGTATGCCCGCAAGGCTATCAACGAAGGTTATTCGCCGTTGAGCGAGAGCCAGTGGTTTGATCCTTCCAGCGGTTTCAACACCCCGAATAATTCGTGGCTTTGGGCCAATATAATATCGACCAACGATATCGCCGCTACAACGGGAGAGTGGCAATCGTTTGTGTCGTTCCAATGCGTCGAGGCCAATTGGGGAATCGCGGTTTATCAGGATGAGATAAACTATGCTCACGGGTGGATGATAGATGCCCGTCTATTTGATAAGATTGATGAAGGCGACTGGCGCAAAACAACCTGGATCGATCCTGAAGATGCGGGAGCAAGCAACGCTTTCATCACTAAATATTCGCGAGGAACCAATCTTTCCTACAACGAGTGGCGCAACTATCGTAGTTATGTGGGAATAAAATATCATCCGGCCAACGGCGAACGCAACACAAGCACTATTGGTAATGCTGTAAGCATCCCGTTGATGCGAATCGAGGAGATGTTCCTTATCGAGGCCGAGGCTACAGCTCACACATCGGGTGTAGGTGCCGGCAAGCAACTGCTGGAGTCGTTCATGAACACTTATCGCATGTCGGCCGGCGAAAGCTACACTTGTAAAGCCGCCGACATGGAGGCGTTTACCGATGAGCTTTTCAAGCAGAAGCGAGTGGAGTTCTGGGGTGAGGGCATTGTTTATTGGGATTACCGTCGTCTTGAACTGCCTATCGAGCGCGGATACCCGGGCTCCAATCATGCCCGTCAGTACCGGTTCAACTCTTATCCCGAACATGTGGCTCCATGGACCAATTTCTATATACCCGATCGTGAGCGAGATCTTAACAAGGGTGTTATTCTTAATCCTGACCCCTCACAGGCTATACCATTGTGGGAAGGCGGCAATTAATTAATCAGTTTACTTAATAAATTATGAAATCGATATATAAATTTGCGATTGCGGTGCTGACATTGCCAATTATGCTCGTGTCATGCTCCGACAACGATGATTATGAGCCGGGACCTGCACCTGCCGAAGACTGCATGTCGGTCTATTTCCCGATTCAGGCATCATATAATTATGAATTCCTTGCCGATGAGGATTGCATCGTTCCCGTTAAGGTAAAACGCGCCGAGAGCGCCGAGGCGGCAACGATTCCGCTGACGGTCACTGCCAACGAAGATTCCCAGGGAGCATTCGTGATTCCTACTCAGGTAGAGTTTGCTGCCGGAGAAAAGGAGGCTGTATTCAATGTCGATTGCAGCAATTTGCCGTTGAGGGCTAAATGCTCGTTTACGGTGAAGATTCCCGAAGAATATGTAAATCCTTACTCTGAAGGAACTGCCGACATCACCGTATATGCATCGATAATAGGCGCTTGGGAGTTGTGGGCCGAGAATGTGCCTTTCGAGTTTCAGGATAAATACAATACGGTATACTCCGACATATACGCAATGCGTGGTACCGGTAAGTTCAAGATTGAGAATTTTATAGGTTCAGGCGTTGACCTGCCTTTTGTGGTGAATGACCCTGCAAAGGATTATGCCATCATTACTCCTACAGCCAACTATGACGACTATTCCAATTATGTGGAGCAGGATGATTTCAATTGCTGGTATTTCTATGATTCCGAGAATGATTATTGGCCCTCATGGAGTCCCGACGGAGTTACGTTCCCGGGTATATCCTATGCTCTCGTGTATGGATATGATGATTCCTACGCTTATACTTATATGCGTCTAAGCAAAAACGAAGGACGATTCTATTTCTCGATGACCTACGATGACGGCACGTTTGGTTGGAACTATGTCGACTTCAGTTATGAGCCGTTGTTTGACCCGTTTGAATGACAAATAAAAATTTTTGAGAAATGAAAAATATCAAAATAATAGCTTTCGCGCTTGTAGGCCTGCTTTCATCGGGACTGGCTGCATGTAGCGATGACGATTACAAGGCGCCGCTTGAGGCGGCCAAGCCGGTTCATGACGGCGCGACCTACAATTCGCTGACATTTCATTGGGACAAGGTGCCGGGTGCGGTTCAATACGGCTATCAGCTGACAGGCCCCGGCGATGTCGAGGTTGTTACCGATGTCACAAATCTCACCGAAGTTTCAATAACCGGTCTTGAGCCTGCCACGACCTACAAGCTGAGCGTGTGGGCCTATGCATCCTTTGAAAGCGACAATACCACCTCGGTGGCTACTTTGGAGGCTACCACCGCTCCCATCATAAAGCTGTCAACTCCGGTGCTTACCGTTACTAATGAGGGTAGGGCGATAGTTGTGACATGGGATGCCGACGAGAATGCCAAGGAGTATGCCTACTCATGCATGATTGGAAATATACTGTATGACGAAGGTACGGTCACCTCTCCGTCAGTTACTTTCCGCAATCTGCCCAAGGGCGACTACTCGGTGAGCGTGACAGCAGTAACCGATGAAGGCGGTTATGAGTCGAGTGCTCCAGGCGTGGCGACATTTGCAGTTACACGTAGTGAACTTTGGCGTGTCAAAGGCACTTATGAGGCTGCATCGGGCAGCAGCTGGGATGCTACACTTGTAGCTTACGACGACAATTCCTACGTGTTGTTGGCGTGGTATGGGGTCGAAGGTTACAACCTTGAGTTTGCCATTGACGAGAACGATGCCGACGGCCCGATGATTCTCACCGGTGATTATAGCTATGACAGCAGTACGGGCTACTATTATGTGCCTGTAGATGACCAGAATGGAGTCTACGTATATCCTTGGAGCGGTTACAGTAACCTCTCGGGCGATGCTGTAGCCGGCGAGCTGACGCTGTCGGTTTATTCAAGTGATTATGGAACCGATGTATTTGTGTGGGGATTGTCTATTGATTCGCTTGTGGGTGAATACGACTATGTTACCGAAGGCAATGACATGTATCTAAGCAATCCTGATTCCGATTGGAATTCATTCAGTTATTCGGGTACGGTAAATGTTGAGAAGGTAGGCGACGATTCGCTGTCGTTTGACGGACTCTTCTGGTCGGGTTATCCCATTGTTGGGAAAGTAGATCTCGATAACCGCACTATAACATTTGAGCCGCAGTCGTGGGGAACCTACGTTTTTGCCTCCGAAATTGATTCCAATCAGGCTGTAGTTGCTACAATAGGCGATGACATGAGTGTCACGATAGCAGGTTGGTCGGCATGGTATGATGGATATCCTTATATATATGACAGCCGTTCGGTCTACACCAAGCAATAATTTATCATAGTTATACAGTTTAAGGCAGCCCGGGCGTCGGTTACGATGTCCGGGCTGTGTCGTATGTGGCGGGACTAATTGCAAATGTAAACAACAGTGCTCCGAGCTAATCACTTAGACCGGAGCACTCGCATTTTCCTAAAACCAAAAGGCTTGGTTGCCGTTGGGTGGCAAGCCTTGATTAGACTATGGACTGTGCATCAACGCACAGAAAAAAGCGAATAAGTGGGAATAAAGTGATTGACGGCCATCATCGCTATCCCACGAGCGGCGATGCCTGGGTGATGAATGAGGCAGGTATTCTGACTTGCTCGGTGTGCCTGATGCCTTCCCGGTAAAGAACCAGTGGCGATGGTGTCGGGCAACCGTTTAAATGAGCTTACAGCAGCGGGACTGTTGAGGATTTTCACCTCATTCCCTTTTAATGTCGTCGGGCGGATGCCGTCGTGACAACCTCATTCGTTGCAAAATTATATAAAATTCATGAAATTCGGAAATTTTTGTGCAGGGCATTAAATAACAAAGACAGGCTCCCTCGACGGGAACATGTCTTCAACCAACTTAGAGATTATGTGAATATCTTAAAAAAGTGAATCACAGGCAATCCAAATATCCATAAACAGATAGAAAAGATAAAGGTTGTCTTATATATTCATTTTATTAACTATGCAAAGATAGGAATTTGTCTTGAAAAATGTGTTATAAAACACATAAAAAGATTGTATAAATTTATAATTTAACATCTTTCTTGTTTTTTATGAAGCGATAAAAGATGTATTGTAGCATTTCTTGCTGTATTGTTGATCGCAGTATGGCATTGATTCCCAGATATATGATTGCAGCGGCTGCAAATTGTGCGCACAAGAGAGGAATGTTGGCGGTGATTACATTGCTCAGTGTGAGCATCACGACCGTAATCAGTGTGCCTTGCATCATATAAGGCATCAGGTCGACGATGAATCGTCCAGAGCCGCGACCGGTAAGATTGGATACCATTTTCAGTGTTACCAACCAGGTTATTGCCGATGCTGCAAGCTGTCCCCACAGCATTATACGTAGTCCCTGTGTGGGGTCGTCGGGCGTTGAAAGTCCCATGTAGGGTAGTGTCGCGACTATTGCGATGATCGACGCTATGTCCTTGACAAGTTCGGCCACGATGATTTTGGAAGAGCGTCCCAGAGCTACTATGTAGTTATTGTAGAGCGAGGTCAATATGGTGAATATGCCGCGCAGCAATAGAATCTGGAACAGGGCTATCGAGGCGTCCCATTTCGTGCCGAACAGGAGGTGGAATATAGGTGTAGCCATTGCGATGAGCATGCACATGGCCGGGAAGGTCACATAGGCAGTGAAGCGGTTCATCTTGGCCGCCGCACGGTTGAATCGTTCCCTGTCGTCCTGAAATTGTGACAATACAGGCAGAAACGAGGCTGTAACGACTTGCGAAAGCGATGCCGTGCCCATTACGCTCCATTTGTCGGCTTGGGTGTAGTAACCGAGCGCACGCATTCCGGTGGATAGTCCGATGACGATCGAGCAGAGTTTCTGCGACAGTGTGTTGAGCAATGAGCTTCCCATTACACCTACGCCCACATTAAATATACTCTTGATTGATTCGAGCGAGAAGACGAGCGAGGGCAGCCAATGGCTTGTAATCCACAAAATTAGCGATTTAACAGAGGCGAGTGTGATTGTCTGCCACACTACGGCCCATGCACCGAAGTCGTTAAGTGCGAGATATATGCCAACCACCGAGCTTATGATAAGTCCGATGAAGTTGGATATGGCTATCATGCGCACTGTCATCTGCTTCATAAGCCTGTTGGTCTGTACGATGGCCGTTGCATTGATGATGAAAGCCAGGAACATGACTCTTGACAGGTCGATAAGACGCATGTCGTTGAACTCTATAGCTATCAATGGCGCGGCAAGCCATAGAATTGCGTAAATGAACGTGGCTACCGTGATGTTGAACCATAGCACCGAGCTATAGTCGAGTTGCGTAGGATTCTTGCGCTGGAGCAACGCCGATGAGAATCCGCTGTCGACAAATATGTTGGCGAATGCCTGAAAAATGAGCACTGTGCCAACGAGTCCGAAGTCCTCCTGCGACAGCCGGTTGGCCAGCACCCAGCCTGTCACGGCATACAGCACCTGTGATGAAACCTTGTCAATCAGGTTCCACTTTATGGTGCGTGCCGTGCGTAATTTCAGGCTTGGTTCTTCGGCCATCAGCGTTGTGACGGATTATTGGGCGTTATCGATGGGAATGACTTTCACGCCTATGGCCCGTGACTTTATCTTGGGTGAGCCTTTGTGATAGACTTTGCCCGAGCTTGCCCCTACCACGTTAAGGGTCTTTAGGGGGTTACATTCGATGTAGCCGGTGCCGAGAAGCGAGCATTTTATGTCGTCGGCATCAAGCTCGTCGGCTTGAATCGAGCCGGTGCCTACGAGGCTCAATTTTGCGCTTGCAGCCTTGCCGTAGAGCACGAGTACTCCGTTGCCGGTGTCGAGCGAACCGTCAAGGGTGTTGGTGTCGATTCCGTGCACCGACAGTGTGCCGTTGCCTATCAGGCGTGCCTTGAATGAGGGCGAGGGGGCTACCGATAGCACTCTTACCAGTGAGTCACCGCTGTTTTCGACCTTATTCAGGAAGCGTGAGTAGACAGTGATTTTGGGCAGGCCTTGATAGTCGATTCCATCGGTGGAAATCTGAATCTCCAGCTTGTTCTTGTTGTTGGTGAACATGAGGAGCGATGCCATGTCGGGCGATGTCGTGAATACAGCCATTCCAGCTGAATCCTCGCTGCATTTGTAGTCGACAGCCAGTCCTTCGATTACTTTCAGCTCGCTGAAGTCCTTTACGTCGATTTCGTAACGCTTCAACTCCTCGGCATTTACGGCGAGGATCGAGGCGGTGATTGCGATTAATGATAGTATCCGTTTAAGCATAGGTATATTTGTGATGAAAGTGAGTTGTCGCTTACTTTATGTGGATGTTTTTAGTGCGTCCCGACAGATTTTTCTTGGAAGGATTGCCGTGACATGTGATTTCGCCTGACAATTCTGTCTTTGCGGTAATTGATTCGCTTGCATGGCAAGTTATGTCGCCCGATCCTGAACAGTTTGCGTTAACGATCTTGGCCTTTAACGGGCTGCATGAAATGTCGCCCGAGCCGTTTAGTGCGTAGTTTGCCGAAGAGGTAGTGCCCGATATTGTGAGGTCGCCCGAACCGTTGACCGATGCATTTACGGTGTTGGCGGTTACCTGCTTAAGCTCGAGGTCGCCCGAACCGTTGACCGATGCGTTAATATTTGAGCTTTTCAGGGTTGAAGCTTCAATGTCGCCCGAACCGTTGACCGATGCTTGAAGGCTGTTTACGGTTATGTTTGCACCGTTGATGTCGCCTGAACCGTTTACATTGAGATTCAACTCATTGATGTTCATTGAAGGCAGATCGATGTCACCCGAACCGTTGACTGATGCTGATAAGTTGGATGAGAGTGTCACCTTTTTGCACACCTTTATGTCGCCCGAGCCGTTTACAGCTACGCTCTTCACGGGAGAGTTGGCAAATATGGTGATGCGGGATATGTTTTCTTTGGTCAATTTCACTCCTCGGTCGGTGCTACATTCAAGTGTGCCGTTCTTTACAATGAAGTGAATTTTGTCTTTTATCTCGGGAGCTATATGATAGACTATCATTCCGGCCGAGTCGGGCTTTTGACACAGCTTTATGTCGGCGGCACAATTAAGGGCTATCGATGAGAATGATTTGGCCTTGAGTGTGATGCGTTGTAGATTTGCTGCCGACAATGTCATTGTTGCTGTAATGGCGAGCGCGAGGGTGATTAGATACTTTTTCATAATGTCTTAGTCTTGTTTTGTTTGGGTGTTATGTGATGTATTATTCATGAAAGCCGGTATGATATCGGCTTCGATGTGTTGCAGTATGCTGTCGAGTTCATCCCACGTGTCGGCACGTAACATTGCTATGCGGGTGTCGCGGAAGTGGGGTATTCCTTTGAACAGTGGCGATGCCGCAAGGTGACGCCTTATGTGCAGTATGCCTCGATGTTCATCGATGTTGGCGATGCTCTCGGTGATTTGTCGTCGCAGAAGCTTGAATTTCTCAGCGGTCGACAGCTGACTGTCGGTCGAGCCTTTGACGAGGAGTTGCTTGATGTCGTGGAATACCCACGGCGCACCTATGGAGGCGCGACCTACCATAACGCCGTCAACGCCATAACGCGTGAACGCTTCGAGGGCCTTTTGCGGAGTGGTGATGTCGCCGTTGCCTATTACCGGGATGTGCAGTCGGGGATTCTCCTTTACGCGGGCTATCATCTCCCAGTCGGCTTCGCCGTTGTACATCTGTGCGCGTGTGCGTCCGTGTACGGTTAGAGCCTGTATTCCGCAGTCCTGAAGCTGCTCGGCAAGCTCGACGATTATGCGGCTGTCATGGTCCCATCCGAGGCGGGTTTTCACTGTCACGGGCAACTTAACGGCGTTGACCACGGCACGTGTTATCTCAAGCATCTTGGGAATGTCACGCAACATACCTGCTCCGGCACCTTTTCCGGCAACTTTCTTTACGGGGCATCCGAAGTTTATGTCAAGAATGTCGGGTGCGGCCTCCTCGACTATCTTGGCGGCCTCTACCATCGGTTCGGTTTCCCGACCGTAAATCTGTATTGCCGTGGGGCGTTCAGCCGGGTTTATGTGGAGCTTGCGTGTTGTAGCGCTTATGTTGCGTATGAGAGCATCGGCCGATACGAATTCGGTGTAGACCATGTCGGCTCCCTGTTCCTTACAGATGAGCCGAAACGAGTGGTCGGTGACATCCTCCATTGGAGCGAGCATCACCGGGCGTTCTCCTAAGTCGATTTGTCCGATTTTCATTTTCCCGATTACAATTTACTTTATTAGACGATTCTTTTGGGCGAATCGGTTTACGAAGATACTAAAAATTAGACAAATTTAAGAATTTATAGGATATAATGGTGAATTTACTGCCCAAATGTTAGAATCGAGCAGCGTGACGGCGTGAGCTTTTCGGCTGCAAGCCTTATATCCTCGGGCGTTATGCCCATTATGCGTTCAATTATTTCATCGGGATGCAGCGCGTGACGGTGAAATAGCGTTGAGCGTCCGGTGGCGAGGGCTACCTGCTCGGCGTTGGCTCCCGCAACGATGGTCTGTCCGAGATACTGCTTCTTTGCCGCATCGAGCGCGCGCGTGCTCATTGTCGACTGGGCCAGCTCGTCGAGAGTCCTGAAGATGAGTCGCCGACATGGCTTTACATGGTTTTCATCGCATCCGAAGTAGACGGTGAAGAGCCCGCAATCGGTGAATGACGATATGTAAGAGTCTACTGAATATACGTAGCCGTGACGCTCACGCAGCAACACATTAAGGCGAGAGTTCATGCATGGGCCTCCTATTATATTGTTCAGGAGCGCATAGGTGTGGTTGCTTCGGCTGTATATTCCCGGAATTCGAGCGCCTATCACGGTGTGTGACTGGTGTGTGCCGAGCTTCTTCCTAATGTCGAAGGGCGTTACTTCGCGAGGCGTTTCGTCATGAAGTTCCTTGACGGAATGGTTGAGAAATCCGAGATGACGCTCGACAGTTGACATGACGCGTGAAGGAGCGGTGGGACCGGTGTAGAAAAATACCATGTTGCCGGGCGTGTAGTGGGTCGACAGGAAGTCACGGCAACTCTCGGGCGTGAAGGTTTCTATGGTTTCGGCAGTACCGAGAATGTTGTGTCCGAGTGATGACCCTGCGAATATGAGGTCGTTGAAGTCGTCGAATATTGCATCGGAAGGTGAGTCGAGGTATGAGTCTATCTCGTCGAGCACAACTTCCCGCTCTCGGTCGATTTCGTTTTCGGGGAATCGGGAGTAACCTATAAGGTCGGCCATCAGCTCGACGGCTCTTGTGAGGTTGCCCTTGGGAAAGCATGAATAGAGCATCGTTACCTCCTCTGATGTATATGCGTTGATTTCACCGCCCACCGATTCCATACGATTTACTATGTGCCATGAGCGGCGGCGGTCGGTGCCTTTGAATATGGTGTGCTCGACGAAGTGTGCAAGTCCGTAGTCGGCCGATGATTCGTTGCGACTTCCTGCCTTTATGGCCACGCCGCAATACTCCACATCGGCAGCCGACGCACGATGCACAATGCGCAGTCCGTTAGCAAGGGTATGGTAGGTGAATATGTCGTTGCTATTGTTTGTCATTGTGTTTTAATTAAACGGGTAATTTTATTGCAAAAAAAAATTACTCGTCATCACGACGAATAATCTTTTTACCTTAAATCTAATACCATGAAAAACTGATGCAAAGGTAATGCTTAATTTTTAAACACAAAAAATATTAGAAATAAATTAGTGTACTATTAACACTAATTAACCTAAAATGCCCATTGTCGGGCATTTTAGGGATTCATAATACTTAAAACGATATTTATATTGAGTAATTTCACTTAAAATTAGTGATTATTGGGGCATGACTTCTATCATGCTTCCCGACGAGTGGGCCGACAATGCCGGAGCATATTGGCTTTGCAGTGTGGCGATACCCGATGAGTAGGTACCCGAGTTGTTGACATAGAGCTCGTAGCTCAATCGGTACACACCCTTGGGAAGATGAGTGACAAACATGTTGGTCGATGCGTCACGGTTCTCGCGATAGAAGCATATTCCTTCGCTGAACAACGGCTTTGGAAGTTGCTCGACAGGCTCGAAGCATGCGCCGCGGTCGTCGGTTATTGCCACGTAGTCCATGTCACGTTTTACTGTTATGGTGAGGTTGACCTGAACTATGTCGCCGGTCTTCAGTGAGTCGGCATTCTGCCATGTCACGCCATTCTCGGTGGTGACGCGGCGATAGAGAGCCTTGTCAATGGAAACCTCGGGGCATGATGCGGCTTTTATTTCCGACATCTCGCTGCGGTACTGGCAGTATACGGCTCCCCATGAAGGTGTCTTACCTGACTTTTCGACATAGAGTGTCGCGCCTGAGGGTGACATCGAGGATATGTTTTCACGGAAATAACCGAGCAGTCGGTCGGTCTTGCCCGCGTTGACTTCGCGGTTGTTGACCGTTACGGTTGCCTTTGCAGCGGGGGTTGTCCACTTGCTGCCGGTGAGCAATATCGATGCTATAGCCTGAGAGGTCGTGACCGATGTGCCCCAATCCTTAGCCTCTTTCTGTAGAATGAGCCATTGTCGTATCTTGTCGACATCGGGACTTTGGGGATCTATGGCTGCGAATGCGTCGAGCACTATCGATGTAGCACCAATCTTGCCCATCGACCATGTTGTCATGTCATCGAGCGACGGCCACCACATGCCCTGAGAGGGATTTGACACTGAATACTCGTTGAGCGATGCTAAAACGGAGGTGGCAAGTGTGCGGTAGCCGTGATTCTTGAGGGTTATCGCGTTCATTGCCTTTACGGGAATCGAGCGTTTCTTCCACTCCTTAACTATGCGCTGCACTTCGCGTGATGTGAGCGAAGAGAGTGTTGTCGATTTCTTTATATCGGGATAGAAGTCACGCAGGTACACGTAGTAATAGTAGTCGCCGTCGGGGTACTTGGCGTATTCCTCCTGGGTGACACGGTCGATGTATTTAACCGCATTGTCGAGCATTGAACGCAGGCGATTATTGTCGGGCAGGAATCCGAGCTGCTTGAGGTGTCCCATTGTGAGCAGCACGTTCTCGGTTATCCACTGTGAAGGCTCGTCGATGTTGTCAATCCATGTCCAACCGCCGTTACGCACGAGCTTAGACAGTCGGTCGATGTTGCGCGAGTAGGTGTCGTTGATTACTTTTCGGTCAAAGAGGAGCGAAAGGCGAGTCATGCGCTCGGTGTCGCTCTTGGCATCCATAACCCAGGGGGTGGAGTTGAGCAGCACCGTCTTCAGGTCGGCGTTACGTTCAAGCATCGACACGAGCGTTGAGTCGCTGCGGTCGCTTGAATTCCACTCTTTCAATGCTTCGGCAATCTCGGGGCATGTGCGCAGGATTCCGTCGGCTACGGCGGCCGAGAATATAGCTGCCGAGGCGGCCAATGCACTCTCAGAGTCATCGTTACGCAATCCGGGAAGCGCTGTTGCTACATACCACACGGGGTTTTCGCAGAATTGCAGCGTGACGCGGGCGTCGGAGGGCATTTCGGGAAGCTGCATGGTAAATGTAGTCGAATCGGGCGAAATGTAGAACGGCTTGGTTTCGATGACGGGTGTCACTGATGAGAGCACGGAAATAACCGACTGCTCACCATCGGTGAATCGGCCGTTACCTGCTTTTATGCGGTAGCCGATCATGTTGGCGTCCCATCCAGCATCGACCGTCACGTTGACCACTTTCGCCTCGCCGGGGGCCATGTCGTCGGAGAAGTCGTTACGTGATATTACGGCACCTGTAGCTGGGTCGAATATCTCCACTACGGTGGTTATCGCAGTCGAGTCGTCGGAGTTATTCATCACCGATGCGCTGATCAAAGCCTTGTCGCCTGTGCGCAGGAAGCGCGGCAGGTTGGGCTGCACCATAACGGGCTTGTTGGATATTATTTCGCGTGACATGGTGGAGGTGAGCATGTCGTCGGTGAAAGCGAGTGCGCAAAGTTTCCATGTGGTGTTGGCGTTGGGGGCGGTGAATGAGAATGTCATATTGCCCTTGTCGTCGGTTGTCAGCATGGGGCGGAAGAATGCAAGCGGCATTTCGGCATCACGGTATTCATTATTGTCACGTGACGCGTCATTGTCAGGGGCTTCGCTCTCGGCATCGGCGGCTTCCTCAACCGCTTCGTCCTCAACGATGGCCAAGTCGGCGGCTCCTGCTCCCGTGTCGGCGGTCGCGGCCATTTTACTTGTTCCTCGTATCATTCTCGGGGTTGCTGATTTTTCCTCACCCATCTCTTCCTCGGTGTTTAGACTGAAATACACGTTGCTGCGAGTGAACGCGTAATTAGGGTGTAGGAACGACCGACCCCATGTTTGCAGGTCAGGCAGAGATATCGGTTCATATTTCAACCACTCGAATGGTATCTCCACACCGGACATGAACTTGCCGAGAGGCGAGTATACCGATATATTGTAGCTGTTGACATGGCCGAATCTCGGATATATTCTGAAATTGTGCATCGACAGCCGGTCGAGGGCCTTGGCATACATATCGAGCAGGATAGCGCTCTTGGTGCCCTTGCCGTTGTTATCGGTCACGCGGAATGTCCATTTTTCGTTGTCGCCCGGCGCGATTTTGTCACGGAAGCTTTCGATGGCTATATTGATTCGGTCGACTGTGCCGCTTGCTGTTGCTGTAACCTCGAAGTCGCTGACTTTATAATCGTTTACTCCGGTGAATTTCACTTTTATGCGGTCGGCGTCGGCCGGTATGTCGTAGTCGAAGTGGTGCATTCCTGCCGCAGCTTCTATCCAACTTTGCTTCAGCAGGGCTTTGTCGGTGTAGACAGCATAATGTATCCATGTAGAGTCGGCCGATGTGCCGTAGAGTATCGAGGCATGTCGACGGTCGGCGGTGTAAGTGGTCACAGGCAGCCATATCGGCATGTCGGTCACGGGTGGCTTGGCATCGGTGACGCGGTATAGATTCACGTTGTCGACAGTGAAAGTGTCGGCGAGTGACTTGTCGGCGGTGGCAAACACCATGGAGTAGCTGCCGCTTGCCACATCGCTGAAATCGACTGTGGCCACAGGAGGTGTCATGGTGCCTTCCTTGACTACGTGACGGTCGCTCTTGTCAATGAGTTGATAGGTTATGGTGGAGTCAACCGCTTCACCGAGCAGATTGGTGAGCGAAACGTTCATGCGATAGGGCTTTGACGCGTCGATGTCGGCGGGAAGTGACGCATTTATCACACACGACGCTCCTTGCGAGAATGAGCGTGATGCCTGCTGATTCTCGCCTGTGGGCGATGTCGCTGTTAGCGATGCAGAGAATATGCCGCCGGGTATCGGTGACTGTTTAAGTAGCTCGGCCGGGAATTCGATGCTGAAGCAACCTTCGGAATCGGTTGTCACCTCGGTGGAGTAGAACGAAACACCGTTGTCTGCGCTTCTCCACCACCATATACGCGGATTTGCGCTTAGATCAACTGCTATGCGGCAGTTGGCAAGAGGGAATCCGGAGTAGGTCACGGTTTTGCCTTTCAGCGTCACGGCACCTTTGGCGGGCTTGTCAGTGAGCAGTTCGGTAAATTCTATTTCATAGGTGGGGAGCTTGTAGTCCGACACGGTGAATGATGTAGTGCCGTAGCTGTTCCAGCGGTCAGGCTTCAGTGGATCCTTTTTGCGGAACTCAATCGAGAAGTTTCCGGTAAGTCCGTCGGAGGGGAGCTTGAACGAACCCGCAATGCGGCCGTATTCATCGGTCGTGGCGACGGCAGTGTCACACGGTTCATAGTTGGCGTCACGCAACACTACCGAGATTTCGTTGCCGGGCACAACCCGTGCTTCAGCTCCGAGATAGCTTTGCAGGATGCCGACCCACTGCACTGTGTCACCGGGATGATAGATGGCAAGGTCGGTCAATCCATGCATGGCAAATTGCTTATTTTCGTTGCCCGACGGAATGTAGCCGAGGTATTTGCTCATAGAATAGCGGTCGGTGCCTTTCGATGCTGATGCGTTGAAAGCCTTGGATTCCTTTATCAATGCAGTTCCGTCCTTGTCGGTCACGTAGTTGCGCACTGTGTTGCCGTTGCGGTTAAGGGTTACGGTGAGAGTGGCATTGTCGACCGGACGGCCTGTCTTAGGATTGATTACGATTCCCCATCGCGAAGAGCCGTAATTGGCGCTCTCGACCAATAGGCCGGTGCAGTGTATTATGCTGTAGTAACCAAGATCGGCATCGCGTTTTTGTCCGGTAATGGAGGGCACAACGATGTAACATCCGGGTTGGGTGAGCACAACTTTCTCAGTCGAACTTGATGAAAAAGGCACCTGCTTGTCGGTCACTTTGCGTGATATGGTGTAGAGCGGGGCCGGAAGGTTGGTAGACGGTGTTATTTTGAACGACTCACCGTTGTTTCTGTTGTACGGTATTCTATACACGTTTATCGTGTAGTCGACAGTATTGTTGTTCTTTATGTCAATGGTAAGAGTGTCGCCAGGTGACAGAATCTGGCTGTAACGTGCATTTATGCGCGGTTGACTTAGCGACTTGACGATGTTGTGCAACGCATTGTTGCGGAAATATTCGGGATAGCGTTTTAGCTGATTGTTGACTAATGAATAGTATTCGGCAATGCTCACGGGCATCTCCTCCTTATTGTAGTTGTCCAAATCAATAAGGTAGAAGAGCGATATGAGAGGCTCTGCAGCATATTCGCTTTGGCTGAATCGGTTGTAGAGGTCGAGCATAAGCTTGGCTTCGTTGTCGCGGACGGCATTGTAGCTCGACATGTCGCGATAGACATGCTGTGAGATGAATTTGATGCGCTCGATGTCCCACATTATGAATGGTGCAGCATTGCCGGCATGAGCATCCAACAGTTGTCGGTACAGCTTGAGGATGCGTTGTGCTGCAGGCGACTGATAGTTGAAATTCATCTTTGAGTAGACTGTGAACGGCGACAACATGTCGATGGCGAATATCGGTTGCTGTTCGCCCATGTTCGACAGTATCGCTATGGCTTTTCCTGCTATGAAGTCAAATAGTGTGGGGTAGAAAGTATAATCGTTGTTTCCGGCCTTAAGCAGTTCCTTGAAGTCGATGAGTCTTGCTTCATGGAGTGGTTTTGGATTGGCAAGCGCCGAGTCGAGCAGCGACATTATGCGGGCTCTGAACTGTCGGCCGCTCCACAGCAGGTAGTCATCGGGCAGGGGAGTGTCGGGGATTTCGCGACGGTCATATTTCCATCGGTCATCCTGATAAATGTCGTTGTAAATCCTTGCCTTAAGCAGCGTAAGCATTGCCTTGATGCACGGGTCGGTTTCCTTTGACTCCACGGTGGATATGCGTTGTAGGACTTCAGGCAGGCTGTCGTTGTCGACGGCGCATTGTGCAAGTCCGTAGTTGACCAATGCTCTCACGGCAAGTTTGCCGTCGCCGTCGGCTACAGCCTTTTCGAGCATTTCCGAAGCTTGTGACGATACCTGTTTGGGGAATGCGAAGTCAGGTTCGGAATATTGTTTCTGGGAAGCGTTGATTGACATTGTGAATAGAGCTATTAGGATGTATAGAAACTGTTGTTTCATAGCACTCGAAATTTTATAAGTTAATAAAATGTGACAGATACTCTCCCCGAGAGGAAAGTATCTGTCACAGTATCAGGGAGAAAAATAATAACTTTACAGTTTACTTATGTTTGCCCGCTCTCATGCGCGAATGTTGCATCATGAGCTCGTTGGTGAATTTCCGTTCGGCTATCTTGAGCATGAACATCTGCTTGGGAGTCAGCGCTTTCTTGAATTTCGGATAATACTTCATTTCTATATCGGCTTCCTTCCCCTTGATTTCAAACATTGCTTCGGATGCTTTTTCGTATTCAAGGTCCGATATTTCGCCTTTTGTGTTTCTTACCCGGTGTTCAATGTCGCGTGTCTGCTTTTGCAGTTGATATACACTGCTTTCCATCTCATCGTAGAGGGGGAAGAAACTCTCCTGTTGCTCCTTGGTGAGCTTCAGCTCCTTTGTTAGGAAGTCGTGCTTGTATTGACGCAGTTCCTTGAACCACTCCTTACGCTCGACAGGACGCTGGCGTCTTTCGCCGGGCTGCTGGGCGTAGCTTGAAAACGATACAAAAAGCGCTAATATTAATGAGATCAGCGTTAGACGTTTCATATAACTCGATTATTGGTTTTATTTTAAGTTCTCGAGGGTTACACCTTCGTTGTACATCTCTTCCATGAGGTCATACTCGTCGACATTATCGATGCTGTAGTAGTCGTAGAAGTGATCACTGCTTAGAACGCTTGCCATTACAGGATTGTTTTCAATCGACATATCGGCGGTGCGGCTGCCTATGTCGTTAAACACCTTCATCATGCACCATATTCCGGCAAACATGGCTGCAAGATATACATAGGGACGGCAACGCTGCCACCAAGTGCGTGGCAGAATCTTCTTGTCGGTTGATTCAAACTCTTTTTCAGGCAGCTGCTGCATCATTTGCCGAGCAAAGTTGGCAAAATAGTCATCAGGGACGGTCATTCCCGACCGCCTGTCGACTTGCTTGAGTATGTCATTGTCCGGTTTCATACCTGAGTTCTTTTAAGTTATTTTAATGGTTAGACTTAGGCTGTGTCAATAGGTTTAATCATTATCGGCAAAATATTGCTCAATTTTTTTTGCAGCGAGATGATAGGAGGCTTTCAGCGCACCTACCGAGGTGCCTAAAATCTCCGACATCTGCTCATATTTCATTTCATCGTAGTAGCGCATATTAAACACCAGCCTCTGTTTTTCGGGAAGGGAGGCTATGGCTTTACGCAGTTTCAGTGCGAGCTGGTCGCCGTCGATGTAGGTGTCGGCTTCTATGAGGTTGACAAGGTGCGATTCCTCGTCGTCGATCGATATGTTCATGCGTTTGCGTTCCTTGGCAAGGAATGTTATGCTCTCGTTGATTGCAATCTTGTAGAGCCATGTCGACAGTTTGGCTTCGCCCCTGAAGTTTTCGATTGAACTCCATGCTTTCATGAATGTGTTCTGCAGCAAATCGTTGGCATCGTCATGGTTCTCGACCATGCGTCGGATCTGCCAATACAGCGGTTCGCTGTACCGGGCAATCACCTCGCCGAAAGCGGTTCGGCAAGTAGAGCTGTCGCGAAGACGCTTCACAAGTTCAGGATTATCGATTGGTGTATCTTTGCTCATTCGGGGAAGAGTAATTGCTTATTGAGTTTCAAAAGTACATAAACTTTTTATAACTTCAACCCCCGATAAGCTTAAATTGTTATAAAAAGAAAAATTTTATGGATACGGTATTGACCACGCAAAATATTTTGACGGCGTTGCTGCTCACTCTCGTGGCCGGACTTTCGACCGGTATAGGCAGCCTCATGGCATTCTTCACAAAGACCTCCAACACCAAATTCCTGTCGGGCGCATTGGGCCTGTCGGCGGGTGTGATGGTATATGTTTCATTCATGGAGCTGATGCCCGAGTCGCTTGAGGCGATGACTGATGTCTACGGCGACAAGCCCGGCACGGTCTACATGCTGCTTTCGTTTTTCGGCGGCATGGGACTTATAGCACTAATTGACTTCCTTATTCCCGAGGATGAGAATCCTCATGAACTTCACAATGTCAATGGCGGTGGTAACAGGCTTAAACGCACGGGGATTATGCTTGCGCTCGCGATAGGAGTGCACAATTTCCCCGAGGGAATTGCTACATTCGTGTCGGGACTTGAGGGGCTCGACATCGCGCTGCCCATCGTCATTGCTATAGCCATTCACAATATACCCGAGGGAATTGCCGTGTCGGTGCCTATATATCACGCTACGGGTAACCGCCGCAAGGCTTTGCTCTACTCGTTTCTATCGGGTCTTGCCGAGCCTGTGGGTGCGGTTTTCGCATTGATATTCCTTATGCCTATATGGACTCCGCTTGTCAACTCGGTGTGTCTTGCCGCTGTGTCGGGCATAATGGTGTTCATCGCCTTTGACGAGCTGTTGCCCAGCGCCGAGGAGTATGGTCATCATCATTATGCCATATCGGGGGTGATACTGGGCATGCTCGTAATGGGATTCGGATTATTGCTGTTTTGAACCTGACCCGGCGGCAGGCTGTGACGGAGCCGACGACTGTGACTGCAGTTTAGGTTCCACCGGCCAGTTTTCGGGGCCGACGGGCGATGATGCGTCCCTGTTGAAGAAGGGGTAGGGCATTCCGAACACTCGCTCGACTTTTCCGCCGGGGCTGAGGAATCCGTCGATTACGGTGTCGCGGCCTGAAGGTTGTTCGAAGCAGTAGAGCCTGAATCGTGACAACATGGCTGCGAGGTGCTCGAATATGGTGTCCTGCATGGCTTCGTAGGGCAACCATGCCGAAGTGCTTGTGAAACAGTAGATTTGGAACGGAATGCCACCTCCCGTCTGCTGGAGGGTCGAAACGAAGCAGGTGCTGTTGCTGTCGACAAACTTGTTGTTGTCGAGCCACATTTTCATGTAGGCGCGGAAGAGGCCGAGATTGGTGTCGATGGTTCCGTCGGGGAGTCCCTCGGAGTTGTTCACATCCTCAACCTTTCCGGCAGCCTTTTGGGCGAGTTTGCGTGTTATGAAGTCGTCCATGAAGGGTATCTTGCGGAATTCCTCGAGCATTTCGGGAGTGAGAGGCAGCACGCTGTCGGCATCGATCATGTAGGACCGCTGTATGCGTCGGGTATTGCTCACCTGCATGCTGCGGTAGTTGGTGAAGCTTCCGCTGATGAGGCTGTAGGGCGGCAGCATGGTCGTGGTCTTGTCCCAGTTTTCCACCTTTACCGAGGTCAGCGTCACTTCGGTCACGGTTCCGTTGGCGTCGGTGCCGTTTACTTTTATCCAGTCGCCCACATGAAGGCTGTCGTTTTCCGAAAGCTGCACGCCGGCCACAAGACCGAGTATGCTGTCCTTGAAAATCAACATCAGCACGGCTGCAAATGCGCCGAGGCCGGCAAGCAGTGAGGCCGGCGACTTGTCGACGAGCACGGCCACCGCTATAATTACTGCCACTATGCAGATGATTCCGCGCACGAGCTGTACGAGACCTCGCAATGGCAGATGCCTTTTGTTGCGACTCGCATTGAAGTGTGCCCATATCGCACCCACAAGTGCCGACAAGGCTATCGCCGTTACGTATATTACATATAATAATGTAAGTTTTGTGAGTAAGTTGGCGAGTGTGGAGCGTGTGTATACAAGTGTGAACTGAATCAGAATCAAAAATACTATCGCCGGAATCATGCGACAAAGCTTCAGGAAGAAGTTCTCCTGTCGCAGATATTTATAGAGATCGCTTTGAGTGTGGTTTCCGAAATGCCTTACTGCTCCTATTATTATCCATTTTGCGATGTAGCCTACGATAAAGGCGATTGCAAACACGACAATGGCATAGGCCCATGTTACGGCTGAAGTGCTGTGTTGAAGTCCCAGGGGGCTGAGAATCCAGTCGGATATTTTCATTGCCAGCGATGCAATGAAGTGGCTTCCATTGGTGTCGATGTTCAGTGCATTGAGAGTGCTCTCCGATATGCTTTGCGTGGTCGATGGCTCGGTGTTGGCTAAAAGATACGACATTATTAATTTTTTTGGTGAAAATGTGTTGATATTGTTTATCTAATAGACAATCGATACGCTGAAATTGTTCTATGACCGGAATGATGCCTGAGTTGCAACTCACTATAAATAGTGATTGCAGATGACGAAAATATGAACTAATTTTGCACCGTGAGAATAAAGGGTTGTACATCATCAATGTTTTTCTTTGTCACGCTGCTTGCCGGCGTGAGCGCATTGTCGGCTTCGGCGCATAACGTTGCGGTTGAGGAGCCCGACACCATATTGTCGCTTGACGAGGTATCGGTTACGGCCATAAAGCAGTCGGCCGATATGCGTCGTCTGCCCGTGGCCTCGACTGTCGTGGGCGCCTCGGAGGTCGAGCGGCTAAATATTGTGACGATGAAGGATGTGAGCGAGGTAGCGCCGAATTTCTATATTCCCGACTACGGCTCGCGCATGACATCGTCGATATATGTGCGTGGCATAGGTGCGCGCATCGATCAGCCCGTGGTGGGATTGAATGTCGATAATGTGCCGTTCATGAACAAGGACAACTATGACTTCGACCTTGTCGATATAGAGCGCATCGAAATTCTGAGAGGACCCCAGAGTACGCTTTACGGACGAAATACCATGGGCGGACTCATTAATATATATACATTGTCGCCGATGCGATATCAGGGATTGCGTGTGATGGGTGAATACGGATCCTACAACAGCGTGAAGGCTGCGGTGTCATATTATACAAAGTTAAACTCCCGCCTCGGAATGTCATGGGACGGATACTTCACTCACACCGACGGGCATTTCACCAACATGAACAATGGCAAAAAGTGTGACCACGAAAATCAGGGCAGTCTGCGATGGAAAACAGTGTGGAACCCGATGGCCAACCTGAGCGTGGAGAACACTCTCGGAGTACAGATTTCGCGACAGGGAGGATACCCCTACGAGTTTGTCGAAACCGGCGAGATAAACTATAACGACACCTGCTTCTACAAGCGCACGGGAATAACCGACGGACTCACTGCGCGTTGGACGCTTGACAACGTGGTGCTGTCGAGCATCACCAGTTTCCAGTATATCGACGACAACATGACCCTTGACCAGGATTTCCTTCCCGACTCCTACTTCACGTTGACTCAGAAGCGCAAGGAGTGGGCGTTGACGCAGGACTTCATAGGCCGTGGTGCAATAGGCGACTACAGTTGGCTCGGAGGCTTGTTTGCCTTTTACAAGCACACCGACATGAATGCTCCCGTTACATTCCGTGAAACAGGTATAAAGGAGCTTATCGTGGACCATCGTAACGATGCCAATCCTTACTATCCGATTCAGTGGAATGAAGACTCGTTTGTTCTCGGCAGCGACTTCCTGAACAGTGTCTACGGAGTGGCATTGTACCATCAGAGCGCCTATGTCCTCGGGGCGTGGAATGTAGCATTGGGAATGCGCCTCGACCTTGAACACAACCGGTTGCGTTACAACAGTCGATGCAATACGAGCTACACAATATATGACATAACCAAGGATGAACCCGAGGTGTATCGCGTCGATCCCGTAAACATCGATGACGGCGGTAGGCTTTCCAAGACTTTCCTCCAATTTCTGCCTAAGCTGACGCTAACCTATAATTTTGATGCCGGAAACATATATGGCTCGGTGGCTCGGGGATACAAGGCCGGAGGATTCAACACCCAGATGTTCAGCGATGTGCTTCAGCAGCGCATAATGGGGCTGATGGGACTGAGCGAGAAATATGATGTGAACGAGATTATATCCTACAAGCCCGAAACGAGCTGGAACTACGAGATAGGCGCTCACTTCTCGTCGACTGACCGACGGTTTACTGCTGACATGGCGCTCTTCTACATCGACTGTCGCGACCAGCAGCTCACGGTGTTTCCCGATGGAGTTACTACGGGCCGAATCATGACCAATGCCGGCCGCACCCGTAGCTTCGGAGCCGAGCTGTCGATGAGCTTCCGTCCGGCCGACCGATGGCTGCTAAATGCAAGTTACGGCTACACAAATGCCAAATTCAGTAAATTTAACAATGGCATAGCCGATTACTCGGGCAACTATATACCCTACGCTCCGCACAACACCGTGTTTGCCGGAGTCAACTACACACAGCCGGTTAAGTCGAAGCTGCTCGATGCTATTGCGCTGAATGTCAATGCACGAGGCGTAGGTGAAATCGTGTGGGACGAAGCCAACAAAGTGCGCCAGCCCTTCTACGCGCTGCTCGGAGCATCGGTGCGATTTGAAAAAAATGATTTTTCACTTACTTTTTGGGGTGAAAACATCACCGGTACACAATATGACACGTTTTATTTCGTTTCTATAGGGAACACATTCCTGCAGAGGGGTAAACCGCGACATATAGGAGCCACCCTCCGATTACAATTCTAAAATAAATTAAACCTAATATTAACGACAACAATGAACAAAACAAAAACGATTTTAATGTCGGCTCTCGTAGCCGTTGCAATGACAGCCTGTGACACAGACAGCAAAAACGAAAGAACATTCTCATTCCCGATGGCTAACTATGCCGCTCAAGCAGGAGGTGAAGCAGCTTTCTCAAACAGCGCTACAACTACCCGCATTGACTATGAGAACAGCCTTGGAGAAATCAATTATCCTACAATAAGCCTTCCCAACATGTCGTCGGGCAGCATGAAGATAAGCGGCCTTAAGCTTTCGTCGCTTCCCAAGGGCGAGGGCCTTCAGCTTTCGGGCACCGGCGTGACTCCTGTAGTAAACGGAGCTACTTCACTCGGCTCGGCCAACGTAACCGCTTACTTCAAGGGCTATAACGGATATTATATGATTGACTTTGCCGACGGAACTTCGGTGACCAGCTTCTCTATCCCCTTGAATTACTTCAGTACAACCACCGTTACTTCGGCAAATCAAAATCCTTACACTACAAATACTGCCGACAAGAACCGCTATTCGGTTATAATCAATGCCGAGAAGAAGACTGCCAACATCGACATCCTCGCTGCAAGCTTTGCCGACAAGATGCCCTCGATGAACATGCGATTCAAGGATGTAAAGGTGTTGATGAACAAGAACTCGGTGACTCTTGAAGCCGACGAACTCATCCCCGTAACCTACAACTCAAGCAATCTTGAGGATCCTCAGCCCAAGTACAAGATTACCAATCTTCGCGCTCACGGTACACCCGAGCATGGCATGTCGCTCACCTTTGAGTGCGCAGGAACATTCAATGTAACGGCTGCCCTCGTTGATGTGTACACCAACAATCAGCAGTAATCGCTAAGAAAAAGTAACTGATAAAATAGAGTTACCATCCCTAAAGAAAGTCCGTCGGCTTCCGTCAAAGGTTGCCGTCGGACTTCTTTTATTGTGTCATATAGGGAGATAATTGAGGCTTTTTGGTGAAAATAAAGACAATCGCTGAGGCGTGCTATTCAAAAAAGTTTTATTATATTTGCATGAGATTTTTGGCAGAATTTAATAAAATGTTAACCTTGAATATTTATTTTGCTGAGAATCAATTTGTTTAATGCAGTTAAGCTACCATTGATGCAGTGCTCTATTTCAAATATTATTTTGGCTCCGGCTTCTCGCATTGGCGGGAAACAGGTGAAACGTGCATGCGTCGGGGAAGAAATATATGTCCGGGTCGCTGTCGGAAACTGTTCCGAAGTGGCCTTTTTTGTTTGAGGAAATTAGATTAACAATATGGTATCAGTAATTTTTGGTATTCAGAATTCGACTCTTGCCGTAGTTGCCGCCCTCACCGGTGTGGCACTTGTGGCATTGGCATTGGTGACTGCCGGATTAATATCGCCGAAGTCCTACAATGCACAGAAAGGTGAAGCGTATGAGTGCGGTATTCCCACACGAGGTGTGAGCATGGCCCAGTTCAAGGTCGGCTACTATCTCTATGCAATCCTGTTTCTTATGTTTGATGTGGAAACGGTGTTTCTGTATCCCTGGGCAGTGCGTATGCGCGAGCTCGGTGTTGAAGGATTGCTTTGTATCGCCTTGTTTTTTGGAATTTTAGTGCTGGGCCTCGTTTATGCCTGGCGGAAAGGAGCATTGGAATGGAAGTAACTACAAAAGGCATGCCCTATTCCGAATGGAAGGACAATGAATATATCGAAAAACTCGTCAAGGAGCTCAAGGACAACGGTACCAACGTTGTTGTAGGCACGCTTGACAACATAATCAACTGGGGGCGTTCCAACTCTATCTGGCCGCTCACTTTCGCCACCAGTTGTTGCGGTATCGAGTTTATCGCACTTGGAGCGGCGCGTTATGACATGGCGCGCTTTGGCTGGGAAGTGGCACGTGCCTCACCACGTCAGGCCGACTTCATGATGGTAGCCGGAACGATCGTTCACCGCATGGCTCCGGTGGTGCGTCGTCTTTACGATCAGCTCGCCGAGCCCAAGTATGTGATTGCCTGCGGTGGATGCGCAATATCGGGCGGTCCGTTCAAGAACTCCTATCACGTAGTGAAGGGTGTCGAGGAGATAATCCCCGTCGATGTCTACGTGCCCGGATGTCCGCCTCGTCCCGAAGCAATGATTTACGGTATAATGCAGCTCTCACGCAAAATTAAGGTAGAGAAGTTCTTCGGTGGAGTGAACCGTCAGGAAAAGCAACGCGATTTCCTTGAAAGCCATCCCATCGACGATGCGCAGTAACAGAGTGACTATAAACGAATTTTAAGAATAATACCCAATATTATCACAATTATGGCAAACATTCAGGAAAAAATAGCCAAACTGTTCCCCGAAGCAACATTTGAGGAGGGCGAATGTCTGTTGGTGAATATTCCCGATGCCAAATGGCATGCTCTTGCTAAGACTTTGAAGGAGGATTCCGAGCTTAGCTACGACTATCTTGTGGCTATAGTAGGTGTCGACTGGACCGAAACACTCGGTTGCATGTACTACCTCACTTCAACCAAATACAACACCCACATATCGGTGCGCGTGTCAACTGCCGACCGTGAGAAGCCCATGCTTCACAGCATAACCGACCTTTGGGCCGTGGCCAATCTCTATGAGCGTGAAGTTTATGATTACTTCGGCATAATCTTCATCAATCACCCCGATATGCGCCGACTGTTCCTGCGCAACGACTGGGTAGGTTACCCTCTGCGTAAGGACTACGATGCAAGTCCCGAGGTGAATCCCGTGCGTCTTGACCATGAAGAGGTCGAGGATACTTCGGTTACCTATGTTGAGGAGGCCGACGGAACTATCGTGAAGAAGGATGTGACCATCTTCGCTCCCGAGGACTTCGTTGTCAACATCGGCCCGCAGCACCCCGCAACCCACGGTGTATTGCGATTCCGCACAGCCGTCGACGGTGAAACCATCAAGAAGATCGACCTTTACCTCGGTTATATCCACCGCGGTATCGAGAAACTTTGTGAGGGACTCGGCTATCCCCAGACCCTGCATTTCACCGACCGTCTTGACTACCTCTCGGCTCAGCAGAACCGTCATTGCCTGTGTCTGTGTATAGAGAAGGCTCTCGGAATCGAGGTGCCCCGTCGCGCTCAGGTGATACGCGTCATGATGGACGAGCTTATGCGTATATCATCGCACCTGCTGTTCATCGGCACATTCTGTATGGACCTTGGAGCCACTACAATGCTCTTCTATGCAATGCGTGAGCGTGAACGCGTGCTCGACATATTTGAACGTACTTGCGGAGCCCGCATGACATTCAACTACAACTGCATTGGCGGTATAATGGACGACCTCGATGCCGGATTTGTTGACGATGTCAAGGCTCTTATCGAAATAATGCCCAAGTGCCTCAAGGAGTATGACACCATATTCACCGGCAATGTAATCGCCCACAACCGTATGGACGGGGTAGGCGTGCTGTCGCGCGAGGATGCCATATCCTATTCGGTTACCGGTCCTGCCGGCCGTGCTTCGGGCTGGGCCTGCGATGTGCGCAAGACCACTCCCTACGGCATATACTCCGAGCTTGACTTCGAGGAGGTTGTCCTCCACGAAGGTGACTCAATGGCCCGCTTCAAGGCTCGTATCGAGGAGATTCGTCAGTCGATTCGCATCCTTGAGCAGCTTGTCGACAAAATCCCCGAAGGCGAAATCTGTGCAAAGGTTCCCAAGATTGTCAAGCTGCCCGCCGGACACTGGTTCCAGCAGGTGGAGGCAAGTCGTGGCGCATTCGGGGTCTACATCGAGAGCACCGGCGGCACCAGCCCCATGCGCCTGAAGTTCAATTCGCCCTGCTTCAACCTTGCAGGTGTCGTTGACCACATAACCCGTGGCGGAAAGATTGCCGACCTTATCACCATTGGCGGTACGCTCGACTACGTAGTACCCGATATAGACCGATAGTAAGATTAAGAAAAAGTAAAGACAAAAACCGATATGTACGATTTATCAAAAGGAGCCGACTGGCTCAACCAGTTTCTAACGACCTATATGTCGCCATGGCTTGCGGTCGTAGTGGAATGTGTCATCATAGGAGTGGTTTTACTCTTGGCTTACGCCCTGCTCGCTCTTTTCTACATCTACTTCGAGCGTAAGGTGTGTGCCGCTTTCCAGTGCCGTCTTGGCCCGAACCGCGTAGGTCCCTTCGGAATATTCCAGAGTGTTGCCGATATGTTCAAGATTCTCATCAAGGAGCTCATATCGCTCAACCACATCGACAAGTTCCTCTTCGCGCTCGCGCCCTACCTTGTAATCATTGCTTCGATGCTCTGCTTCGCAGTGCTTCCGTGGGGCAAAGGCATTCAGGTCATTGACTTCAACATCGGTATATTCTTCCTGGTTGCCGTGTCGTCGATAGGCGTGCTCGGTATACTTCTTGCCGGATGGTCGAGTAACAATAAGTTCACACTCATCGGCGCCCTCCGTTCAGGAGCCCAGATGATAAGCTACGAGCTCTCAATCGGCTTGTCGGTAATCACGATGGTGGCTTTTGCCGGCTCGATGTCAATCACCGATATCGTGAATCAGCAGCAGGATCTCTGGTTCATCTTCTCGGGACACATACCCGCAATCATCGCATTTATCATCTACCTCATAGCAGGAACGGCCGAAACCAACCGTGGCCCGTTTGACCTTCCCGAGGCCGAGAGTGAGTTGACTGCAGGTTACCACACCGAATATTCAGGTATCCATTTCGGATTCTTTTATTTGGCCGAGTACTTGAACCTTTTCATCGTCGCAGGTGTTGCTTCATTGTTGTTCTTTGGAGGCTGGATGCCCCTCCACATCCCCGGATGGGACGCATTCAACCATGTTATGGACTTCATTCCGTCCATAGTGTGGTTCCTCATTAAGGCAATAGCTCTTTCATTTGTGATAATATGGTTCAAGTGGACATTCCCGCGCCTTCGCATCGACCAGCTCTTGTCATTGGAGTGGAAATATTTGCTTCCCATCAATTTGGCTAACCTCGTACTTATGGTAGTGGTAATCTGCTATGGATTGCACTTCTGATAAGTCTGTTTGATAAAAATATAAATCTATATAAACCCTGATTTTCGTAAAGATGAGCGATAAATTCGGAACAGTGACTCAGGTTATCGGCCCCGTGGTCGATGTTACCTTCGAGGGAAAGGACAATGTGATTCCTCCCATTTATACCGCGCTCAAGGTTGACCGCCCCGACGGTTCCACTCTTATTCTTGAAGTGGAGCAGCACATCGGAGAGGACACTGTGCGTTGTGTGGCAATGGAAAGTACCGACGGATTGCAGCGAGGTGTACGTGTTGACAACCTCGGCCGTCCGATTGCGGTGCCCACCGGCGATCAGGTTAAGGGACGACTCCTTAACGTTATCGGTGAAGCCATCGACCACCTTGCGCCTTTGAAGCGCGACAATCTGCGTCCGATTCACCAGCCGGCTCCTCCGTTTGACGACCTCACTATAGGCACCGAGATACTCTATACCGGTATAAAGGTGATTGACCTTCTTGAGCCCTATAGCAAAGGTGGTAAAATCGGTCTGTTCGGTGGCGCCGGTGTGGGCAAGACAGTGCTCATCATGGAGCTTATCAACAACATCGCCAAGGGTCACAACGGATTCTCGGTATTCACCGGAGTGGGAGAGCGTACTCGTGAAGGTAACGACCTCCTGCGTGAGATGATCGAGAGCGGCGTTATGAAGTATGGCGAAAAGTTCCGCGAAGGAATGGAGAAAGGCGAGTGGAATCTTGCTGATGTCAACATGGACGATGTGGCAAATTCTCAGGCTACGCTCGTGTTCGGTCAGATGAACGAGCCGCCGGGTGCGCGTCTTCGTGTTGCCCTTTCAGGTCTTACGGTTGCTGAGCAGTTCCGCGACCAGGACGGAGGCGGTAAGGAGATTCTGCTGTTCATCGACAACATATTCCGTTTTACCCAGGCAGGTTCCGAGGTTTCGGCACTTCTTGGCCGTATGCCTTCGGCTGTGGGGTATCAGCCTACGCTTGCATCGGAGATGGGTGCCCTTCAGGAGCGCATCACCTCGACCAAGCAGGGCTCAATCACTTCGGTTCAGGCCATCTACGTGCCTGCCGACGACTTGACCGACCCCGCGCCCGCCACCACATTCAGCTTCCTTGATGCCACCACGGTGCTCAGCCGTAAGATTGCCGAGCTTGGTATATATCCCGCTGTTGACCCGCTGGAGTCGACTTCGCGTATCCTCGACCCCCACATCATCGGCGAGGACCATTACCAGACTGCACAGGCTGTAAAGCAGCTGCTCCAGAAGTACAACGAGCTTCAGGACATCATCGCCATCCTCGGTGTCGACGAACTTTCGGATGAGGACAAGCTTGTCGTTGCGCGCGCTCGCCGCGCACAGCGATTCCTCTCTCAGCCCTTCTTTGTGGCCGAGCAGTTTACCGGCCTTCCCGGCGTGATGGTGCCGCTTAGCGAAACAATCCGCGGATTCAAGATGATTCTGAGCGGTGAGATGGACGAATATCCCGAACAGGCATTCCTTAACGTTGGCACAATCGACGAGGCCATCGAAAAGGGTAAGAAGATGCTTGCCGAGGTGAAATAAGTAAAAGATATTAACGACTATGATACTCAAGGTTATATCGGCACAAGACATCCTCTTCCAAGGCGAGGTTGACAGCGTGACGCTTCCCGGAACCGAAGGAGAGTTCACTGTATTGCGCAACCACGCGTCACTGATATCCACGCTCGAATCCGGTACCGTCACCTATCATCACGACGGCCGAAGTGGCGAGGTGCAGGTCAACGGCGGAATCGTCGATGTCGATAACAATGTAGTGTCAGTGTGCATTTATTGATATGAAGCGTATTGTTTTCTTACTGTCGCTTATATGCCTGGTGATTGCATCGCCGTTGGGCATGTCGGCCGAAGATAACGCCGAGGAGAAAGTCGAGAAGAAAATCAACCCAAAGGAGATTATCTTTGAGCACCTCGGTGACGGTTATGGGTGGGAAGTCCCTTTCTCCCATGACCTGCGTATACCCCTGCCTGTGATAGTGCGCGATTATGAAGGTCATTGGCACTGTTTCAGCTCAAGTCGCATTCAGCACGGCAAGGAGTATGACGGATTCCGGCTCGGCGGTAAGGACAGCAAGTGGCACAATAAGCTCGTGGGAATGAAGCCTGTGACTCAGCCCGACGGCAAGGTGGTGATGGAAGAGTATCGTCCGTGGGACATCTCCATAACCAAGAATGTGCTCGCAATCTTCATCTCGGTATTTATCGTAATGTGGATGGTGCTGAAGGTGGCCGCATGGTATCGATCGGCCGGCTACAAGGCACCCCGCAAGTTCACCGGCGCAATCGAGGCTATGATAGAGTTCATCTACAAGGGTGTCATCAAGCCCACTCTCGGAGAGCAGGCACCGCGTTTCGCGCCCTATCTGCTCACGGTGTTCTTCTTCATCCTCGTCATGAACCTGCTGGGATTGATCGTCATCTTCCCCGGCGGAGCCAACCTTACGGGCAACATCGCCGTTACACTCGTGTTGTCGGTGATAACATTCCTGATTGTAAACATATTCGGAACAAAGCACTACTGGAAGGAGATATTCTGGCCCGATGTTCCGCTGTGGCTGAAGTTCCCGATTCCCATCATGCCCATAATCGAGCTCTTCGGAATCTTTACCAAGCCGGCGGCTCTGACTGTGCGTCTGTTTGCCAACATGATGGGCGGACACATCATCGTCATCGTGCTCACCCTGTTGATTTTCATCCTTGCCGTCATGGGACCTGTAGTTACCGGCGCAACGACTGTGGTTTCGATTCTGTTCTCAATATTCATGTTGCTCATCGACGTGCTGGTGAGCTTCGTACAAGCCTACGTGTTCACGATGCTGTCGACGCTGTTTATAGCGCTCGCACAGGAGAAGGGACATGAAGAACATAAAACCCCTGAAACAAAAACAAACAAATAATTAATAACTTCAAAAAATTTATCTCTATGTTAGCAATGATTTTAGCAGCCATCGAAGGCACATTGGGAATTGGCGCATGTATCGGCGCAGCTATCGCAGCAATCGGTGCAGGTATTGGTATCGGTAAAATCGGTGCATCAGCCATGGAAGCTATCGCTCGCCAGCCCGAAGCTACCGGCGACATTCGCAGTAACATGATTGTGATTGCAGCTCTTGTCGAAGGTGTTGCCCTGTTTGCGGTTATCGTCTGTCTGCTCTCGTTCTTCCTCTAATATCAAGCTCTAACCATGGAACTTTTCACGCCTGAATTCGGCCTGATATTCTGGATGTTTGTCGCCTTCGCGGTACTGTTCTTTGTACTCGCAAAATGGGGGTGGCCGGCTATCATGAAGAGTGTCGAAGGCCGTGCCGACCTTATCGACAAGGGTGTGGAGTACGCTCAAAATGCAAAGGAGCAGCTTGACCATGCCCGTGAAGAGGCCGACAAATACATAGACGAAGCTCGCAAGCAGCAAGCTGAAATGCTACGCGAAGCCGACCGCATGAAGACTCAGATTATTGAGGAAGCACGCGCCGCTGCTTCAAAGGAAGCTCAAAAGGTGATGGATGCCGCAAAGATTTCCATCGAGCAGTCGCGTAAAGAGGCTGAACTGCGCTTCCGCGATGAGGTTAGCTCATTTGCCCTCGACATTGCCACCAAAGTGGTGCGCAAGCAAATGGCCGATGAGAAGGCCCAGACCCAATTAGTGAACTCACTGTTGGATGAAATTGAAAATAAAAACTAAAACGCAATGAACCAAGGTCTTATTCCATCTCGTTACGCCAAGGCGCTGTACAAGTTTGCCGTTGAAAAAGGCAAAGCCGACAGGGTCTATGTGCTGATGAAAAATCTGGAGGCGGCTTTCGCCGCACAGCCTCGACTGCAGGAGGTGATGAACAATCCCTACATCGCCGTCGACGATAAGACCCGTCTGTTGATGACTGCGGCAGAGGCCGAGAAGACCGACAGTTGCTATGTCGACTTCCTGAAGCTTCTTGTCGAAAACAAGCGCATCGATTTCTCGAGAGGCATCGCTCTCGCTTATCTCGACATATATCGTGAGGAAAACAACATCTACCTCGTGAGGCTGATTACGGCAGCCGACCTGCCGCAGGCCGAGATCGACAAGCTGCACGACCTCGTGAAGCGTCATCTCAACGGGGCTTCGATGGAGTTCTCGCGCACTGTCGACCCGGAGCTGATTGGCGGATTTGTCATAAACATCAACTCCGAGCGCCTCGATGCATCAATCAGTAACGAACTCAAGCAATTGCGTCTTAAACTATTAAGCAACTAACACAAACTAATGATTAACCCAAGCGAAATATCGGAAGTATTAAAGCAACAACTGGAGAATGTCAACAACAAGGTGTCATTCGAGGAAGTTGGAACGGTCCTTGAGGTAGGTGACGGTGTCGCCCATGTCTATGGACTTGAGAATGTACGCGCCAACGAGCTTGTAGAGTTTGAAAACGGCGTCAAGGGTGTTGCCATGAACCTTGAGGAGAGCAATGTCGGTGTGATTTTGCTTAACAACATTGACCGCGTGACTGAAAATATGACCGTCCGTCGCACCGGCGAGATTGCTTCAATCCCCGTCGGCGAAGGCCTCTTGGGTCGCGTAATCAATGTGTTGGGTGAACCGATTGACGGTGCAGGCCCTATTTCGGGCGACCTCTACCGCATGCCCTTGGAGCGAAAGGCCCCCGGAGTTATATTCCGTCAGCCTGTAAAGCAGCCGCTGCAGACCGGTATAAAGGCCGTAGACTCGATGGTGCCTATAGGCCGCGGACAGCGTGAGTTGATTATCGGCGACCGTCAGATAGGTAAGACCGCAATCGCTATCGACACTATAATCAATCAGCGCAAGAACTACGAGGACGGAAAGCCCGTCTACTGTATATATGTCGCTATAGGACAGAAGGCATCGTCGGTGGCCGCACTTGTGCAGACTCTCCGCGACAACGGAGCGCTTCCCTATACCGTAGTCGTGGCCGCCAATGCGTCTGACTCAGCTGCGATGCGCTACTACTCTCCCTTTGCGGGTGTTGCTATCGGTGAGTTCTTCCGCGACACCGGCCGTGACGCGCTCATTGTCTACGACGACCTCTCGAAGCAGGCCGTGTCCTACCGCGAGATTTCGCTGATTCTTAAGCGTCCTTCGGGTCGTGAGGCCTATCCGGGTGATATCTTCTACCTCCATTCGCGTCTTCTTGAGCGCGCCGCCAAGATTATCGACAATCAGGAAGTGGCCGCTGCCATGAACGACCTCCCCGAGGTACTGAAGGACAAGGTGAAGGGTGGTGGCTCGCTCACCGCGCTTCCTATCATCGAAACTCAGGCAGGCGACGTGTCGGCCTACATCCCCACCAACGTGATTTCAATCACCGACGGACAGATATTCCTTGAAACGGCTCTGTTCAACCGAGGTATCCGTCCCGCCATCAATGTGGGTATATCGGTTTCTCGTGTGGGTGGTAACGCTCAAATCAAATCGATGAAGAAGGTTGCCGGTACGCTGAAAATCGACCAGGCACAGTTCCGCGAGTTGGAGTCGTTCACCAAGTTTGGCGGCGACATCGACCCCGTTACCGCCCGCGTCATCGACAAAGGCCGCAAGAATGAGCAGCTCCTCATCCAGCCTCAGTACAGCCCTATGGCCGTCGAGGAGGAAGTGGCTATAATATTCTGCGGAACAAAGGGATTGCTCGAGAATGTACCGCTTGAGAAGGTTTCAGAATTTGAAAAACTCTTCTTGCAGTTGATTCGCGCAAAATATCAGAAGGAAGTGCTCGATGTCATCAAGGCCGGTCAGCTGACCGACGATGTTGTCGAGAAACTCACTGAATGCGCCAAGGAGATTGCAAGCCGCTATAAATAAACAACGATACCGAAATGGCAACATTACGCGAACTTAAAGGAAGAATCGGCTCGGTGAAGTCATCTGAAAAGATCACCGGAGCCATGAAGATGATTTCATCGGCAAAGATGCACAAGGCCGAGCAGGCCCTCAAGCGTCTTCTGCCCTTCCGCGGACAGATACAGACTATCATCGGCAATCTGCTTTCGGCCGATGCCGAGTTCTCGTCGCCGTTAATCGAGAATCGCGAAGTGAAGCGCATCGGTATTGTCGTATTCGGTTCCGATGACGGCCTTTGCGGTGCCTACAACATGAATGTTTTCAAGGGACTGCTTCAGAAGTTGCACTCCATGCGTGAAAAGCACGGTCAGGATGTGGACTTCGTGATATATCCCGTAGGAGGCAAGATGTTCAAGGCCGCCCGCCGCCTGTCAGGCGCCCACATCGAGGTTCGACAGCTTGTCGAGGTCAACTCCAAAAGCTCGGGGAAGGAGATTCGCAACTTCACCTTCTCCCTGCAGCAGGAGTATCTCGACGGCAATATCGACCTGCTCGAAATAATCTACATGAGCTACAAGAGCGTGAGTCGTCAGATTCTTCGCGCCGAGCAGCTGCTCCCCGTGGCTCAGGAAACATTGACCGACAACTCCATCACCGTGCAGTGTCGGCCCTACATTTTCGAGCCCGATGCCAACGCCATCTTCACCTCGGTATTGCCGCTCTTCGTGCTTGCCGTGATGCAGGAAACGTTTACCGAAAACCAGGCCTCCGAGCAGGCCGCGCGTGTCATGGCGATGCAGAGCGCCAACGACAATGCGAAGAAGCTGCTTGATCAGCTTCAGCTCGAATACAACAAGCTCCGTCAGCAGGCCATCACCTCCGAGTTGCTCGACATTCTCGGCGGTCAGGTCAAGTGACGGGTTTGAATTGGGAAAAGTAATGCGGTCGATACCGGAGGTTACACATACCGATACTCCGGTCGGTCGCGACAACGAATATATTGTCAATCGGTATGCATATTTTAAAGTAATAAAGACCAATCATAATCTATGGGCAGTGTAAAAGATTATTTTTCATCACTGGGAACAGGCATTACAAGCCTATTGAAGGGTATGGGTGTCACCGGAAAGGAGTTCTTGACCCCGAAGGTGACCGAGTCCTATCCTGACGATCGCAAGACGATACAGTACGCCGCTCCGCGTTTCCGTGCAAAGCTCGTCTTGAAGTATGACGCTGAAGGTCATCACAAGTGTATAGCGTGCGGAATTTGTCAGCGCAACTGTCCCAACGGCACTATCAACCTCACAACAAAGATGGTTGACCTTCCCGACGGGAAAAAGAAGCGTAAACTCGATGCCTACATGTACGATCTCGGAAGCTGCACATTCTGCGAGCTGTGTGTCACCACATGTCCTCAAAATGCGCTTGAGTTCTCCAACGACTTCGAGCAGGCTGTATTCACCCGTTCGATGCTCGTCGAGAAACTTAATTATCTGCCCGAACCGGCCGAGCCGGCACCGGCTCCCAAGCCCGCCGAGGCTCCTGAGGCTCCCGCTCAGTCTAATGTCGCTGAAAAGTAAAAAGAAAAATCAGATATAATATGGAATCAGTTGGAAGTATCATTATGTATTGCGTAATCGTTGCGGCGATTATCGTATTCTCGATACTCACTGTCACCACTCGCAGGATTCTGCGTGCGGCAACCTACCTGTTGTTTGTGCTCTTCGCTACGGCGGGCATATACTTCAAGCTCGACTACGAGTTCCTGGGTGCCGTCCAGATTGCCGTATATGCGGGTGGTATCGTAGTATTGTTTGTGTTCTCAATTTTGCTCACAACCAATCCCGGCGACAGTAGTGCGAGACTTGCTTCAAAACGACGCGTCATGGGTATCATCGCTGCCCTTTTGGCCTTTGTGGTCATGGGCTTCGCCCTGTGCCGTCACGAGTTCTGGACCGCGTTGAGCCGTCCGTTCACTACGGATCTCACTATGCAGGAAATAGGCCAAGTGCTTCTCGGCACTGAAAAGTGGCAGTACCTGCTCCCCTTTGAAGCAGTGAGTGTGTTGTTATTGGCATGTATAATCGGTGGCGTGGTAGTCGCTCGCAAGCGTTAATCATTGGTGCAGATTATGGACAATTTATCTATGATGATGTACATTATCCCCAGCATGATTATGTTCTGCTGCGGTGTTTACGGATTCATCACCCGTAAAAACATGATTGCGATTCTGATATCGCTTGAGTTGATGCTCAATTCGGTCGACATCAACTTCGTGGTGTTTAACCGCTTCTTGTTCCCCGGACAACTCGAAGGAATGATGTTCACACTTTTTGCCATCGCTATTGCAGCTGCCGAAACAGCTCTTGCCATTGCAATTATAGTCAACATTTTCCGCGTTGCCCGAAATATTGATATACGCGACCTCACTAAAATGAAATTTTAATAGTTATGGAACATATATCAATCTTCATATTAGCTATTCCTCTCTTCATGTTCCTCCTGCTCGGCTTGTTGGGCATGAAGATGAGCCATAAGTTGGCCGGTACTCTCGGAACTCTCGGTATGGGTACCACTCTGGTGCTCGCCTATACTGTTGCGTTTACCTATTTCTTCAGCGGCGACGCTCAGTTCATCAACGCTGCAGGCGAGCGTCTGCAGTCGATTCTCTGGAATGTGACATGGCTGCAGTTTACCGACTCACTCGTTATCCGTCTTGGATTCCTCCTCGATCCTATCTCGGCCATGCTGCTTGTGGTCATCACCACTATATCGTTCATGGTGCATCTCTACAGCTTGGGTTACATGCGCGACCATCACGGAGTGTATGAAAGAGGTTTTCAGCGTTTCTACGCTTTCCTTTCTCTGTTCAGCTTCTCGATGCTCGGACTCGTTGTTGCAACCAACATTTTCCAGATGTATATCTTTTGGGAGCTTGTGGGTGCTTCTTCCTACCTCCTCATCGGTTTCTACTATGTGAAGCCGTCGGCTGTTTCAGCTTCAAAGAAGGCGTTTATCGTAACTCGTTTTGCCGACCTCGGATTCCTCATCGGTATCCTCGTGTTGTCTTACTTCACAGGTACGTTCAACTTCACCGAACTCACTTCGGTTCCCGTTGACGGTCTCGCCAATGTATATCAGGTGAGCGAAGCTACTGCCGAAGGTGTAAAGAACATCTTTGCAGGAAGTGCAACTCCCATGTTCATGGGCGCTTCGGTTATGACATGGGCTCTCGTGCTCATCTTCATGGGAGGTATGGGTAAGTCGGCCATGATGCCGCTCCACATCTGGCTCCCCGATGCAATGGAAGGTCCCACCCCGGTTTCGGCCCTCATTCACGCCGCTACAATGGTTGTGGCCGGTGTATATCTTGTGGCCCGTCTGTTCCCGCTATACTTGATGGAGATTCGTTCGCTTGAGATTGTAACTGTTGTAGGTGCCGTCACCGCACTCTATGCTGCAATGGTGGCCTGTACGCAGATCGACATCAAGCGCGTGCTCGCATTCTCGACAATATCGCAGATTGCATTCATGATGGTTTCGCTTGGTGTTGCCCGTCCCGAGTTCCACCACGGCATCGGTTACATGGCCGGTATGTTCCATCTGTTCACTCACGCTATGTTTAAGGCGTTGTTGTTCCTCTGTGCAGGTGCTTTGATTCACGCCATAGGCTCCAACGACTACACGGCCATGCATGGTCTGCGCAAGCACATGCCCATCACCCACATCACATTCCTTGTCGGCTGTCTTGCTATCGCGGGTATCATCCCGTTTGCCGGATTCTTCTCCAAGGATGAGATTCTCACCGCTTGCTTCGGCAACTCTGCTTTGTGGTATGTATGGATGTCGCTTGTAGCCGGTCTTACCGCCTTCTACATGTTCCGCCTCTACTACCTTATCTTCTGGTGGAAGGAACACAAGGTGCCCGAAGGTCATCACGCTCCTCACGATCAGCCCTGGACTATGACACTCCCGTTGGTTATCCTTGCCGTTATCTCATGTTTTGCAGGCTTCGTCCCCTTCGGAAACCTCGTTACATGGAATGGTCACCCGATGTTTGACCACGTTGGATTCTTCACCAATCTTGAGCATCTCGACTGGTCGGTGGCTGCAGTGTCACTTGCCGTTGCCATAATCGCAATCGCAATCGCCACTGTGATGTATAAAAAGGAGAATCCGCTTCCCGCCAAGTTCAAGAATGCACTTCCCACACTCTGGGACTGGTGTCATCACCGCTTCTACTGGGACGAACTCTATATGTTCATCACTCACCGCATAATTTTCGACGGCATTTGCAAGCCTATCGCATGGTTTGACCGTCACATTATCGACGGTACGATGGATATGTTTGCCCGCGTTACTCAGAAGGCTTCGTTCTCAATTCGCGGACTTCAGTCGGGCAACCTCCAGATGTATGTATGGGTTTACCTTATCGGCGCACTTCTGCTCGCCTCGATTACATGGGTTTGTCTTCTCTAATAAATAGTGCAATTAGAAAAATATAGTAATTATGATATTCTCTAATATTCTGATATACTTTGTGGTCATCCCTCTGCTGATGCTTGGATGCCTGTTCCTTTGCCGGAACATGAAGCAGATACGCACGGTGGCCGTTGTTGGCTCTACTGCACTTGTGGCATTGGCCGTATATCTTGTGGTTGATTTCTGCCAACTGCGTGCTGCCGGTGCCGACGACATCATGCTTTATCAAGGCTCGTGGATGTGGTTTGAACCGCTTAACATCCATCTTGCTGTCGGTGTCGACGGTATATCCGTTGCAATGCTGCTGCTTTCGGCTATCATCGTTTTCGCAGGCTCTTTCGCCTCGTGGAAAATCAATCCGTTGCCAAAGGACTTCTTCCTGTGGTTGATTCTGCTTTCAACCGGTGTGTTCGGATTCTTTATCTCCATCGACCTCTTTACCATGTTCATGTTCTATGAGGTCGCTCTTATCCCCATGTACCTTCTCATCGGTCTTTGGGGTACAGGTCGCAAGGAGTATTCGGCGATGAAGCTTACACTTATGCTCATGGGTGGTTCGGCATTCCTCTTGCTCGGAATCCTCGGTATATACTATCATTCGGCTCCCGCAGGAAGCCCGCTGACCATGAACCTGCTTGAGATTTCGGCCAATGACGCCATCTCGCACGACTGGCAGTACTTCCTGTTCCCCATCACCTTTGTGGGTTTTGGTGTTCTCGGAGCCATGTTCCCGTTCCACACTTGGAGCCCCGACGGTCACGCTTCAGCGCCTACCGCCGTGTCGATGCTCCATGCCGGTGTGCTCATGAAGCTTGGAGGTTACGGATGCTTCCGTGTTGCAATCTACCTGATGCCCTTCGCCGCCAATGAGCTGGCTTGGATATTTTTGATTCTTACAGGTATTTCGGTCGTTTACGGTGCGTTCAGCGCTTGTGTGCAGACCGACCTCAAATACATCAACGCCTACTCTTCGGTTAGCCACTGCGGACTTGTGCTCTTCGCGATATTAATGCTCAATACAACCGCGATGACAGGTGCCGTGATGCAGATGCTTTCCCACGGTCTTATGACGGCTCTCTTCTTCGCATTGATCGGTATGATTTACGGTCGTACCCACACCCGCGACATCCGTCTTATGGGAGGCTTGATGAAGATTATGCCTTTCCTTGCAGTGTGCTACGTGATTGCCGGTATGGCATCGCTCGGTCTTCCCGGTCTTAGCGGTTTCGTTGCCGAAATGACCATCTTCGTTGGTTCGTTCCAGGAGGCCGACCTCTTCCACCGCACCTTCACCATCATCGCATGCTGCTCTATTGTGATAACCGCCGTCTACATCCTCCGCGTTGTGGGCAAGCTCCTTCTCGGTCCCGTTCAGGACGAGCATCACTTGTCGTTGACCGATGCCGAGTGGTGGGAACGCCTTTCGGTTATCACGCTTATCGTGTGCGTTGCAGGCATTGGTTGTTTCCCCAACTGGATTAGCAACCTGCTCCACAATTCATTTTTACCCATCATTGAAGTGTTGACTAAATAAAGGATTTATAAGATATGGATTATTCACAGTTTTTGGTCATGCATCAAGAGATAGGATTGCTGGTCCTCATCTTATTGGTCTTTTTATTTGATACATTCAGCTCGCGCCCCGCGCCCAAGGGATTCACCATGTTCACTGTGTGTCTTTTCGGTTTGCTCACCGCGCTGGGCTTCGTATTCCCCATCGACAAGCAGGTGGCTTCGGCCTTTGGTGGCATGTATGTTACTTCACCCGTGATGATAGGCATCAAGAATGTCCTCAACATCGGTGTGTTCATTGTTATTCTTCAGTCAATCAAGTGGGCCGACTCCGAGTTCATGCGTGTGCGTCGCGGCGAGTTCTACGAGCTGCTGCTCATCACCCTTTTCGGTATGTACCTCATGATTTCGGCTCGTCACTTCCTGCTGTTCATCATCGGCCTCGAAACGGCTTCTCTTCCGCTTGCCGCTCTCGTGGCATTTGACAAGAACCGTTATGAGAGCCATGAAGCTGCCGTTAAGTACATCCTCACCGCTGTATTCTCGTCGGCAATTTTCATGATGGGATTGAGCTTTGTCTATGCCCTTTCGGGAACTCTCTACTTTAGCGATGTTGCCGCTTCGATTGTCGATGGCGGTGCGTTGCTCATCGTTGCCATCGCGTTTGTCATCGGCGGTATGGGATTCAAGCTCTCGCTGGTTCCCTTCCACCTTTGGACTGCCGATGTCTATCAGGGTGCTCCCACTTCGGTTACCTCCTATCTTTCGGTTATCTCCAAGGGTGCTGCCGCATTTGCATTCTTCGTGATTCTCGTGCAGGTATTCGGCCCGTTCTATAACGGCATTTGGGAGTGGATGCTCTATGCACTCATCATCCTCACGATCACAATCGGTAACCTCTTTGCTCTGCGTCAGAAGAATCTTAAGCGATTCCTCGCATTCTCCTCAATCTCCCAGGCCGGTTACATCATGCTTGGTGTGATTGCAGGAAGCGCTCAGGGTCTTGGTTCGTTGATTTTCTACATCCTTGTCTACATCTTCTCCAACCTTGCTGCATTCGGTGTCATCTCGGCCATTGAAAACAAGACCGGTCGTGTCGACATGGACGATTACAATAATCTCTACAGCACCAATCCCAAGCTTGCCTTCACGATGATGCTTGCCATGTTCTCGCTTGCGGGTATTCCTCCGTTTGCCGGTTTCTTCAGCAAGTTCTTCATCTTCACCTCGGCTGTCGCTCCCGGAACTCCGGCGCTCTACATCCTCGTGCTCATTGCGTTGATCAACACCATCATCTCGCTCTACTACTACTTGCTCGTGGTTAAGGCGATGTTCATCAACAATCAGCAGGAGTGTGTCATCCCCGCCTTCCGTTCGGCATCATCCGAGCGTGTTGCAATGTGGATTTGTGTTGCAGGCATTATTCTTGTAGGTGTTGTAAGCTGCATCTATAATGGACTCATCGATGCTTCGGTTGCCAATCCCGAATACATCTTCACGATGTTTGCCAACTAATTGAATCTTAACTCTCAATTTTAATACGAAGGGCGGCTCGTAAGGGTCGCCCTTCACTGTTTAATCTTCTTGTATGATTTTTAGAATTGCCGTTGAGGCCGACATCCCTCGCATCTGGACTATCATCAATCAGGCCAAGGCGCAGATGTATCGCGAGGGCAAGCACCAGTGGAGCGAGAGTTATCCCGCGGTTGCCGACATCGAGCGTGACATCGCCTCGGGTTATGGTTATGTTCTTGACAATGGTGACGGCGTTGTCGCCTATGGAGCCGTTGTATTTGACGGAGAGCCGGCCTATGACAGGCTCGACGGTCGTTGGCTGGCCGATTTGCCTTATGTTGTCGTTCATCGCCTTGCCGTGGCCGATGAGGTGAAGCGACGTGGTGTCGCCGTCGGGTTTATGTCATCGGTTGAGGCGCTTGCCCGCGACAGGGGCGTGACATCGTTCAGGGTCGACACCAATTACGACAATTTCTACATGCTGCGCATATTCGATAAACTCGGATTCACCTATTGCGGTGAGGTGTGTTACGATTCGGGTCTGCGACGGGCCTATGAAAAGCTCCTCGCTCCTGCCTGAATCATGAATATTTTTTCGTAGATTTGCGTATTATGATTGAATTGGATTTTTTGTGCTCGTCCGAGGCCATTATGCCTCTTGTCGGGCAGGTTGACGAATATATATTCATTGTGCGGCGCGGCGTGACGGTGCATCCGTCGGCCAATGCGCTGCATCGTATGCGTCAGGTGGCGCGAATGACCGGAGCATCGGTTGTCTACTCTGACTACTACGAGCGGCGCGACGGGCTGTTGTCGCCGCATAGGCTCATCGACTGCAGCCGTGGCGGAGTGCTTCGTGACGATTTTGATTTCGGGCATCTGATGCTCGTTGACTCTCGTGCGCTTGAAAGCGCGTTGGCCTCGGTGCAGCGTCACTATGACTATGCTGCGTTCTATGCTCTGCGGCTTGCCCTGTCGCGTCAGGGTAAAGTGATGCATTGCCCCGAGTTGCTCTACACCTCTGAGGGTGTTGCCGGCGGCAGTTCGCAGTTTGACTATGTCGATCCGCGCAATCGAGCCGTGCAGGTCGAGATGGAGCAGGCCTGTACCGAGCATCTCAAGGCCGTTGGCGCATGGCTTGCCCCCGAGTTCCGCAAGGTCGACCTCTCCGGAAGTTGGCCTGTTGAAGCATCGGTGGTTATCCCCGTGCGCAATCGTGTCAGCACCGTGGCCGATGCCGTCAAGAGTGCTTTGTCGCAGGAGGCGCGGTTCCGCTTCAATGTTATAGTTGTCGACAATCACTCCACCGATGGAACTACCGAGGTTGTAGCGTCGATTGCGGCTGCCGACGACCGCGTGATTCACATCGTCCCCGAGTCGGACACTCTCGGTATTGGCGGATGCTGGAACCGTGCTTTGACCGACAGCCGATGCGGCAAGTTTGCCGTGCAGCTCGACAGCGATGATGTTTACAGCGACACTTCGGTCTTGACGCGCATCGTCGACGAGTTTTATCGCAGCAACTGCGCTATGGTGGTGGGCAGTTACATGTTGACCGATTTCGACAAGAATCCTATACCGCCCGGCGTTATCGGCCATCGTGAATGGACCGATGCTAACGGGCGCAACAATGCCTTGCGTGTCAATGGGCTTGGAGCGCCTCGCGCGTTCTTCACTCCGGTTGTGCGTGACATCCTGTTCCCCGACACCTGTTACGGCGAGGACTATGCGATGGGACTTGCCGTGTCACGCGAATACCGCATAGGACGCATTTACGATGTGCTCTATCTGTGCTGCAGGTGGGAAGGAAATTCCGATGCCTCATTGTCGCTCGACCGCTTGAACGCCAACAACCTCTATAAGGACACTCTGAGATCGTGGGAGCTTGAGGCGCGCATTAACCTTAACCGTGACCGACATGAAGCGTGACGATATTGACCGGCTGGTCGAGGATCAGCTGCGTGACTGGGAAGAGGTGAGGTTGCGCACCATGTCGCTGCGCGATGTGAAGGTCAAGGATGTGACGGTCGACGGTGTTCCGTGGAGGGCTCAATTCAATCCTGCACGTGTCGTAAGCACCGGTGCCAAGGTCGACAAGGCATCCATTGCCGCGCGTCCCTGCTTCCTGTGCCGAGACAACCGTCCACAGTGTCAGCATGTACATCAATGGGGCAACTATGAAATTCTGGTCAATCCGTTCCCTATATTTCCAGGGCATCTCACCATTGCCTCGTGTCGTCATGAGCCGCAATCGGTCAATGGGCATGTAGGCGACATGTTGAGGCTCGCCTGTGAACTTGAAGGCTACACGGTGTTCTACAACGGGCCGCAATGCGGTGCGTCGGCTCCCGATCATCTTCACTTTCAGGCTGTTCCGTCGGAGTATATGCCGCTTGACAGGCGTTATCCGTTCAAGCGTCACTACTTCATTGATTCGCATGAGCGAGTCGGCGAAGCCTTGTCTGAGTTGCTCTACTCTTTGTCGGCCTACGGTGACGAGCCCATGGTTAACATAGCCCTGCGTGCCGTCGACTCCTCGACAATCGAGGCGGTTGTAGTGCCGAGGCGTGCGCATCGTCCGCAGTGTTACGACACTGTCAAGGTGAGCCCCGGTGCCGTTGATGTGTTCGGTACTCTGATTACCGTTTCCGAGGCCGATTTTGATGCTGTCGACTCATCGTTGGCGGCTTCTGTATTCAACGATGTCGCCTTTGTGTCACATGAACTGTCGGTCAATGTCGGCATCATGTCGGCACCCGAAATACAATACGAGTTGCACGGCCCTTTTGAGGCCGATGACGAAGGCGCTGAGTTCCGTCCGCTTTCCTCCGACTCCTATTTCACTCTAAAGGATGTCACGATAGGTGTTGACTTCCATTGGCAGCGCAAGGAGAATCAGTCATTCCTTGGCAAGCTTAAATTGAAAAAGTCGGGCGATCTTACTTTGGCCTTGAACATTGTGCCTGTCGAGGACTATCTCACTAGCGTTATCTCGTCGGAGATGAGTGCCGATGCGTCGCTTGAATTGCTGAAGGCCCATGCCGTTATATCCCGCAGCTGGGTTCTGGCCCAGATTTGTCACAAGGCATCGGCTTCAGGTCATGTCGACATGCTCGACACCCCCGAGGAGCGTGTAAAGTGGTATGATCACGACGATCATGTCGACTTTGATGTGTGTGCCGACGACCATTGCCAGCGTTACCAGGGCATAACAAGGGCGAGCCGCGCCCAAGTACGCAGTGCCATTCTGTCGACTTGGGGCGAAGTGTTAATGTACGGCGACGAGCTTTGCGATGCCCGCTTCTCCAAGTGTTGCGGAGGCGCGTTTGAGGAGTTCCAGTACTGCTGGGAGCCACGGCGGCATGACTATCTCGTGGCCGCGCGTGATGCTGTTGATGGTGCCCCGTTGCTTGATTTGACCGTCGAGGCCAATGCCCGAGAGTGGATTCTCGGTCGTCCCGATGCTTTTTGCTCCGATGTCGACGAGTCGATTCTTGCCCAGGTGCTCAACAACTACGACCGTGAAACTGTCGACTTCTACCGCTGGATAGTCGATTACGATGTCGATGAGCTGTCGGAAATCGTGCGTGAACGGTCGGGAATCGATTTCGGTGAGATACGTGACCTCGTTCCGCTTGCACGCGGCACATCGGGGCGCATCTATAGGTTGAAAATTGTAGGCTCCAAGCGCACTATGATTGTCGGCAAGGAGCTCGAAATAAGGAAGTGGCTGTCGCGCAGTCACCTCTACAGCTCGGCTTTCATGGTTGAGCGCACCTTGCATGGATTCCGTCTTCATGGCGCAGGATGGGGGCATGGAGTGGGGTTGTGTCAGATAGGAGCCGCCGTGATGGGTGAGCGTGGCTTCAATTATCGTCAAATTTTGTCACATTACTTCAAAGATGCTGAAATCAGGTCAATCTATTAATTGGGCGGCCAAGTGGCCGTGGATGTGGATATCCACACTCTATTTTGCTCAGGCGTTGCCCTATGTGGCTGTGATGACACTCTCGGTCATCATGTATAAGCGCATGGGGATAAGCAACACCGATATAGCCCTTTACACCTCATGGCTCTATCTGCCGTGGGTCATAAAACCTTTTTGGAGCCCTCTTGTCGACCTTATACGTACCAAGCGGTGGTGGACGGTGACGATGGAGCTTTTTATTGGCATCGGGTTGGGTGCTCTTGCATTCACTTTGCCGTTGTCGTACTTCTTTCAGGCTACATTGGCTGTGTTCTGGGTCGTGGCGTTCATGAGCGCTACCCACGACATTGCCGCCGACGGATTCTATATGCTCGCACTCACCGAGCATCAGCAGTCGTTTTACGTGGGAATACGCAGCACTTTCTACCGCATTGCAACCATCGTAGGGCAGGGACTGCTCGTTATGCTTGCCGGAGTCATTGAGGAGCGCACGGGCGACATTCCGCTTGCGTGGATGGCCGTCATGCTTGCGTTGTCGCTTTTCTTCCTGGTTGTAAGCCTCTACCACAGCGTTATATTGCCTCGGCCGATAATCGACCGTCCTGCTCCGGGCGTTACGGCACGCAATATCATACGTGAGTTTCTGGCTACATTTGCATCGTTCTTCAAGAAGAAGCAGGCATGGGTGGCTATCGCATTTATGTTGCTCTACCGACTTCCCGAGGCGCAGCTTGTCAAGCTCATCAATCCGTTTCTGCTCGATTCACGCGAGGCAGGAGGTCTTGGCCTCTCCACTTCGGAGGTCGGATTTGTCTACGGCACCGTAGGCATTATAGGGCTTACACTCGGAGGCATCATCGGCGGCTTCGTGGCAGCCCACGGTGGCCTCAAGAAGTGGATTTGGCCTATGGCGTGGAGCATTTCGCTCACATGCGGCACATTCTGTTATCTGGCCATCGTACAACCCTCCGATATGCTCTCGATCAATGCCTGTGTCTTCATCGAGCAGTTCGGTTACGGATTCGGCTTCACGGCCTATATGCTCTATCTCATCTACTTCAGTGAAGGCCCGTTCCGCACGGCCCACTATGCGATATGCACCGGTTTCATGGCTCTCGGCATGATGCTCCCCGGCATGGCTGCCGGATGGCTTCAGGAAACGATGGGTTATGTCAACTTCTTCTGGTGGGTGATGGGATGCTGCATCGTCACGATAGCAGTTACCGCCTTTATAAAGGTCCCCGCCTCCTTCGGCCGCAAATAACCCCGATGGGGAGTACGTGCTTGCATAATTCCGGCATTTTGTTAACTTTGTTAAATCCTCATTTGCTCAGTCATCTTGCTATGTGATGCTGCATTTGATTAATTAATAGTTTTATTCTTTGGAATTATGAAATACAACTACATTTCATCATTGATTGTGTACGTGATGCTGTCGTGCGTTACATTTAACCTGAATGCGCAATTTCAACCGCAGCGACATCCCTATGTGGAGTATCTGATAACGCTCGACCGTCATGACCGCACTTATAAAGTGGGCGAGAAACCCCAAATAAAGATTGAGGCTTATCAAGCGGGCATTCCGTTGGACGGTGTAACGGTGAAGTACTGCACCGGAAAAGAGATGCTTCTTCCGGCGATGAGCGATTCGACTCTATTTGTCAATGGTGTCGCCACAATCGACATGGGCACCATGACCGAGCCGGGATTCCGTGAGTGCAATCTATCTTTTTCCGTAGCGGGACAAAAGTTTGACGATGTAGTGAAAGCGGCGTTCGAGCCCGACAGAATAAAGTCATTCACCAAGATGCCCAAGGATTTCAAAAAGTTCTGGGACAATAAGATAGAAGCGGCCCGAAAAGTGGATCTTGACCCTCGGCTCACCTATATAAAGAAGCACTCTACCGATGAAGTCAGCGTGTATCTTATTCGATTGACCGTAGGTGAGGGCGGCCGTTATTTTTATGGATACCTTTCAATGCCTAATGACGGAAAGAAGCATCCGGCAATGTTCTGTCCTCCCGGTGCCGGTCCCTATAAAAGATGGCCGCAACCCGACTTTGCCAAAAAGGGTGTTATAGTTCTTAATGTCGACATACACGGATTGAGCCCTGAGTCTTCGCAGGACCTTATCGATTCTGCGTCGCCTCAAATATGGGGCTACTGGGAACGTGGATTGACATCGCGTGACTCTTGCTATTTCAGGCAGGTATATGCCGGATGTGTGCGTTGTGTCGATTATCTTGCATCGCTGCCTGAATGGGACGGTGAAACTATTGTGACCATGGACGGCAGTCAGGGTGGGGCGTTATCCATCATCACGGCCGCACTTCATGACAAAGTGAAATATGTAAGCGCCGATTATCCTGCACTTTGTGATTTGACGGGATTTGCTAATGGTCGAGCCGGAGGATGGCCCAAATACTTCATGGACTCTAAGTTTGCCGAATCCGATGTGCCCTCGGTGCTTTCAACGTTGCCCTACTACGATGTAGTCAACTTTGCCCGTATCCTCAATGTGCCGCTATACTGTGATTATGGCTACAATGACGACACCTGTTCGCCTACATCCATCAACAGTATGCTCAACGAAGTGAAATCACCGAAAACCGTATTGGTTACCTACACCAACGCCCACTTCAACTATCCTGAAAACAACCGCAAAGCCTCACAATGGGTTCTCGAGCAGCTCTTCGGTCCCCAATAACCATCTCCCTCGCCACTGACCCATCCCACTTCGCATTGATTGTCCAACTTAGTCATTGACCATCCCGCATTTACCCAATGCCTTTCTCTCCCGACTTTTTAGGGAAGCTGAATATAGAATGCGGAAGAAAGTATAGGCAGAGGCTACTGGTATGGTGAATAAACAAGTTAGAGTTAATAAGATTCTTATTGTTTTATATGGTTTGTTCTTAATACATTTATGTGTATATTTGCACATAAATGTAGATATAAATTCAATGGAAAAGAAAGAGTATAGGAATCGTATTCGGGTCATTTTAGCCGAGAAGATGATTACAAATACCTATTTGGCAGAACAGCTTGGCGTGTCGAAAATGACAATAAGTCGCTGGTGTACCAATACTACACAACCAAGTGCACCGCAATTGATTGAGATTTCACGGATATTGCAGTGTGATTTGAAGGATTTATATGAAGTAGTGGAGTAGTAAAAATGGCAACAGTAAAAAAAGATATTACAGAGGTTTCTGAAAAAATTACCGAAGTAAAGAAGATTGTTAAGAAACGGGCAGAACAACTCAAAGAAAAAGAGTTGTTACAGACACCTATATCAGAAGGTGTCTCTTGGAAGGATTTGAAGTTTTCTCATCCTGAAAGGACAGTACGTATAGGGACTGTTTTTAGTGGAATAGGAGCCATAGAACATGCTTTCCAAAGACTTGGATTAAAACATCAAATAATGTTTGCAGGCGATATTGAACCGAAATGTAAACAAAGTTACTTCGCGAATTATAATATTAATGAAGAAGATTGGTTTGATGACATCCGTAATTTTGATGCAAAGAAGTATTTGCATCAAGTTGATATTATTATAGGGGGAGCTCCGTGTCAAGCGTTTTCAATGGTTGGTCATAGATTGGGCTTTGAAGACGCACGAGGTACTTTATTTTATGAATTTGCAAGAGTCGTAAAAGAAACTCAACCTAAAGTTTTTCTTTTTGAAAACGTAAGAGGGCTATTAAATCATGACAAAGGACGAACTTGGCAAATTATACATGACATCTTTGAAGAGTTGGGATATGATGTGAAATTTCATGTGCTGAATAGTTGTGATTATGGTATCCCTCAACATAGAGAGCGAGTGTATTGTCTTGGTTTTAGACAGAAAACTAAATTTGAATATCCTGCTCCGGTGTCTCTTGAATACAAAATGTATGATTTTTTGGAGGATTATATTGATACCAAATACTTTCTAAAAGAAAAAGGTGTCAAATTTGTGACCAGCCATAAGAATCGAGATAAAAGTTACACTCAGATCAATGGTGATATACAATTGTGCCAAAAGCGTAATCAGCAATTCAATTGGCACGGTGACTTTGTTTTTCATCCGGATTCTGAATTGACACCAACAGATGAAGCGTTTGACGAGTTCGTTTTTGATGTAAGGGATGTAGAAGAAAAATATTATCTTTCAGATAAAGTTGCAAAATACGTGCTTGCCGGGGGGACAAAGAATTTTAAAACATCAACAAAAACAGATTTGGATATTGCACGGCCTCTTTTGCAATCTATGCATAAAATGCACAGGGCTGGCGTTGATAATTACGTTACGCATAAGGGACGGATTCGAAAACTTACGCCAAGGGAATGTTTGCGTTTGATGGGGTTTAAAGATTCCTTTAAAATAGTCGTTTCTGATACTGCTATGTACCAACAAGCAGGTAATAGCATTGTTGTAGATGTGTTAATCGCAATATTAAAGCAAATGGATATAACTCAATATGGAACAGATTTATAAAAACAAAATGCAAGCGGTTGGTTATGACCAGCATGTCTGTGACATTTTCCTAAATTGGGAAAATGTTAAGGATGAATTGTTAGTTCCTGAACGGAAAAGAGGAAGCGGAAACGGAACAATTCACGTTTTTTTAGGGGCGGCGGATGCAGAGCTTCGCAAAGAATTCCCTCAATACTATGCATCAGTACAAAATGAAACGGATGCTGCTGATGGTGCAATTGAGATTAAACATTATTTTTTGTCAAGTAATATAGTTAGTATGCTTGGCTATGTGTGCCAATATAATTATGAACATAATTATGATATTACGCAACAAGTCAAGGAAGTTTTGAGTTATATTTCACAGACGACAGAGGCAAATGGTTTGCTTGAAACAAAATCATTGTTTAAATTGTCAACAGGCGCATCTAAATTACGGCCGTATTTTAAGCAATTTGAAAGTGATGGCGTGTTTGCAAAAATTATCAGAAAAATCCTACTTCCAAATTCTGCTTATAAAATCTCATTGTATAAGAATAGTAATAATGAGTATGCTGCTTTTTGGCTGATTGGTTTTGATAATGTATCTGACTTTGAAGCTGATTCTAATATAGAATATTTTGCACATTCAAACAATGTTGAGCAATCATTTCATCAAATCATATATTATGGTGCACCAGGTACAGGTAAATCCCATAAAATAAAGGTACAACTTGAAGGTGTTTCTAAAGAAAATATATTCAGAACCACATTTCATCCGGACAGTGATTATTCAACGTTTGTCGGAGCGTACAAGCCGACAATGGAAAAGCCAATAGATAAAATATATGCCAAGGGAGAGCTCATTAGCAAATTAACCGAAATGAAAGAGGGAGGTGTCACGTATTCACCCCAAAAATTTGGAGCAAAATATTGGCGTTCATTAAAACAGTTGAATCTTTCTGACAAGAAGGATATACTCCAAGCTTGCGGTATGTCTGATAATTACACTGTTGAATTTGATAAAGGAATGGCTGTTGGAGAAGAATATCTTGCTTGTTCAAACGAATCTCGTATTATTTATTCTTTCGTTCCTCAGGCATTTCTTAATGCTTATATACAGGCATACAAAAAATCGGAAGAAAAAGTATATCTTATTATTGAGGAAATCAATCGAGGTAACTGCGCACAAATATTCGGTGACTTGTTCCAGCTTCTTGACAGAGATGAAAACGGTGTATCAGAATATACAATCAAAGCGGATGCTGATTTGAAAGCGTTTTTAGAGAATGAGCTTGGCGAAGACAATCCGGGCATAAAAGACGGAGAACTTTGTCTGCCGTCAAATCTGTATATCTATGCAACCATGAATACTTCAGACCAATCTCTATTCCCGATAGACAGCGCATTCAAGAGGCGTTGGGATTGGGAGTATGAGCCGATTAAGTATAAGAATACAGACTGGAAGATAGTTATTGACGGTACAGAATATTCATGGGTTTCATTTCAAAGAATAGTCAACGAAAAGATTTTGAGGGCAAACAGCTCCGAAGATAAGATGTTGGGCGATTATTTCGTAAATCCATCAGATGGAGTAATTACTGATAAAGTCTTGCTGAACAAAATATTGTTCTATCTATGGAATGATGTCTGCAAAGATGGTGAGGGGGATATATTCAAAGTCGGTGAAACTGAAGATATTTCCTTCTCTGAATTGTATGGAGAAAATGGGACTAAAACATTAAAGAAAATGATGTCCTATCTTGGAGTCACTGACCCTGACGGCAATAAGGTTACTATTGAAAATGACGAGGAGAATACAGAACCTTAATCTGAATAAGTTTTATGCTGCTGTTCATTGAAGGATATCCATATAGTCTGAATGATATTGTCAAGGATAATCTGACGGTCAGAGACATACTCAAGGATGTTGTGTCTGTTCCTGTAAAGGAGGACAAATATTCTTTCGGGTATGTTGGGTATTGTTATAGCAAGACAGCAAAAGATGTTGTATTCTTCTTGCCCAAAGTAGTATTGACAGGTGAGATAAACGAGGAGAGTGGGGATGATACGATATTCGGTGCTTCGCCACAGGAAATAATAGACTTTGAGTCCGATACGGTAAAAGCCAAGGTTACAGAAGAGGGCTGCAAGGAATACAAGGAGTTTCTGTCCACTCTTTCGATTTGGATATATCGGACGATAAGCGTATATAAACAATCTCATAACGACAATATACTTGAAAGCAAGGAATATCAGTCCGAAAGCAGAGGGCGAAAACAGAAACACAACACATTACTTGATGAGATAATAGCACTGAGAGATTTCAACAGAAACAATCAGGACTATTTTACATTTGTGGCCAAGAACGTTCATTCCGGTTATAATAAAATCAACTGGAACAAGACCATAGCTTCAGCACAAGCCATCATACAAAATGGAAGCCCTGTTTACATCGAGCCTGTCAACAGGAAGAAAATGGTGAATTTTGACGAGGAGCTGCTTGTCATATATTTCTCCATTTTGAATTACATTCGAGAGACACATGGTTTCTCTTTTGAAATCAATATCCAGTATCCTCTTATCAGCTGTGAGAAGTTGAAGAACTCCTATATTGGTAGGAATCTTGGATGCCGAAGACTGAAAAAAATCAAGTATAAGTATTTCTCGGACAAGGCTCTTCGGATATGGGATTTGTGCTATGCTTTCTTTGACAGGGAATATAAGATTGCGATGAACAGGCAGGCGGAGGACTATTTGCTGGCAAAAGATTTCGAGCACATTTTTGAAGTCATGATTGACACTTTGGTAAGTGGTAATGACAAACAAAATCTGCCAAAAGAACTAACGGAACAAAGGGACGGCAAACTGGTTGACCACATGTTTGTCGGACAAGGACTTATTGAACAATCCGATTTGGCGTCTGAGCTTACTTATTACATTGGGGATAGCAAGTATTACAAGCGTTCAAAGAATGACAGAACACAACTTGGCGACAAATCGATATACAAGCAATATACATACGCCAGAAATGTCATTCAGTGGAACATGAATCTGTTTTTGGACGGTGACGGTAACGGAGAGCATCCTCAGTTAAGGGATACATTGACTGAAGGATATAATCCCATCCCCAATTTCTTTATCAGTGCCCGGATTCCTAACAAAAAGACCGGTGGAGGCAAATTTCTGTCCTTTGATGATAAGGAGTTGAAAGCACAGGACGGTGGAGTACAGTTGAACCGCCAATTTGAAAATCGCCTGTTTGACAGGGACACGCTGTTGTTGTGCCACTATGATGTTAACTTTTTGTACATTGTATCGTTGTATGGTCGCAACAATAAGAGTGCGCAAGCGGCATGGAGAGAGTATGTCCGCAAAGAATTCAGGAATAAGATTCAAAGAACTCTCAATCGACTCTACACATTCAGAACTCTGCAGCCACGTGATGGCATGGATTGTTATCAGTTCATTCATGATAATTTCCAACGTCTGAACGGCAAATTGTATCGTCCGAAGAGTGATAGTAATTATCTGATTCTTGCTTTGATGAAAGATGAAGATTCCGATATATGGAACTCTCTCAAAATAAAATCTGCAACGATAAAAAGGGAAACGGCTCAAAGTAAAGAGCTTTTGGATGCTTTACAGACTCATTTCTATGTCAGCGATCCGTTTGAGCTTGAAACGGAATTCCATATTGATAGCATTGACAATGTAGGTACTTTGGAGCAACTGCCGAAGCAAGAGGTTAGAAATATTCTGACTGGATTAGTCCGAAGAAGCGATGCTGATTGTTCAGATTTTGATAGTCATATAGCAAAAAACTATACGATGGAGAAAATACCGACATCTATCAATGTGATGGACATAGAGTATTTTTTACCGATGGTCGGAGGCCGTATTGATGGCTATTATAAAGTTGAGAAAGTTTATTTTAGCTCAAAGAATAGCAACCTGTGTCTGAAACTCAATCTTTCAACCTATATATCATTAGGGGAAACCAAGATCCCTATTTATCGTACAAAAATGCAACCGGGGGAATTAATCTCAAATGATTTGATGCAAAAATTATACAAACAAATGATATAAGATCTATTTTAGAAGTAAAATTAAACAAATTCAAACGTTTTAAAAACTTATTGATAACTGACATTCCAAAAACAGCAAAGTTGGCAATTCTGCAAAATTTGCAAGTCAGTGATATTCAAATTGGCGATAGCATGAGTCTGTCTGCCCATCAAGTTCAGAAATATATAAAACGAATCCAAAAACTAGACAAGATAGGCCGTGTTTGCATGGCTGGATACCCTCGACTTACGTTGAAGCCGGGGGAATTGAATTGCGGGGTGTTGCGGGGTTAGCGGAGGAGGGAGGTGCGGACGCGCTTGCCTTTGAGCTTTTCGGAGGCGATGCGCGACAGGAGCGTGGCGGCTTCGTCAGCAGGTACTGCGGCAAGCGCGCTGTGATCCTTGACGATTATGCGGCCTATCGACTCGGGCTTCATGCCTCCCTGCTTGATGAGGAATCCGGCTATGTCGCCGCGCGATATTTTCTCCTTTTTGCCTGCGTTGAAGTATATTGTGGCTGTCGAAGTCTTTATGGGGTCGGTCGAGGAGCCTGTAGGCGAATAGCTGCGATCGAATGTGATGTATTCGGGCAGATTATCGGCTTCGGAAGTGATGACATATACTGTGCCTGATGCGTCGACACGCGCCGTGCGTCCGTTGCGGTGAGTCCACGTTTCCTCGGTAAGCGGCAGGTGGTAGTGTATTATCGAGTGTACCGAGTCGATGTCGAGGCCGCGTGCGCCGAGGTCGGTCGACACGAGTATAGGTGTCGTACCGTTGTTGAGCAGGTCGATAGCCTTCTCGCGGTCGGGCTGGTCGAGAGCGCCGTGATACAGCCCCACGGGCAGTCCTGCTTTTTTAAGGTGGTCGAATACTCTCACGGAGCTTTCACGGTGGTTTACAAAGATGATGACTTTGCCGTTGTTGAGCGACTTAAGCAGGTCGATGAGAGTGTCGATTTTGTCGCGTGCCGGGCTCTCTACTTCAACGATGGCGGTGCGTTCTCTCGGTTTTTGACCCTGTTCCAGGAAGTCGATAACTTCAGGCGACGACATCTTCAAGAAGTCGGGCATGTCGACAAGCCGGGTAGCCGATGTGAGGATGATGCGCGACAGATTGGGCATCGTGCGTATAACCTTGCGCATCTCGTCGTGGAATCCCAGTTCAAGTGATTTGTCATACTCGTCGAGCACAAGCACTTTCGTCGTATAGAGGTCGACATGCTTGCGGTTGATGTGGTCGAGCAGTCGACCCGGAGTCGCTACGATTATGTCGGGAGCCGGGGTAAGCGAGTTTTTCTCATCGGCCATGGGGTGACCACCATAGAGTGCCACCGTCTTGTAGCCTGTGGCTATTTCTCGCACTATCCGGTAAATCTGCATCACCAGCTCTCGCGACGGAGCAATTACCACGGCCTTGACCTCGCCCGACGGCTTGCCGAGCGCTCGCAGCATTGCTATCGTGAATGCAATCGTTTTGCCCGACCCTGTGGGCGACAGCAGCAGGGTGTTGGCCGATGTTGATTCCATCACGCGCTTTTGCATGGGATTGAGTTCGGCTATGCCGAGTCGTGATGCGATGTTGTCGAGTATGAGCGATAGTTTCATTTCGGTTATGATGTTTTTTTCGTTACAAAGTTAAGCATTAGGCGGCAAATCTGAAATATTTGCTCACATGCTCATATTATATAACAACACACATAGGTTGATAAATGTTAAATAGTGGCAATCTGACATCGCAGTGAACTATTTTTACCAAAAAATATGTTAAACATAGGTGAAATATTTTGAACGTATGTGGAAAAATGCGTACATTTGTATGTGTGTTTTTCATAGTATTAGATTAAGATAAAGGTTTAAACGGAAAGAGATGTCGTGAGACATCTCTTTCTTATTTTATACAATCAGTTGATTTTGTAGCAGTAACATATTTTCACTTAATAAGAATTACGGGCTGCTTCATCTTGGTTCTCTATTGGAAATAAGGCGTGACAGCGAAACCTTCCAGCGTGTATTCGATATTTGGGCCTATCTTCGCAACAAAGGGCAACCGTATCATCGTAATCAATGCGTCTACCTAATATGTTTCATTGAGTAAAGTGATAAATCGATTACATAGTCAAAATTGGGCGACCTCGCGATGAAGTGGTTTCGCTCATTTTGCAAAAATTTCGGCTGTTAAAAGGCGGGAATGTGAACTGAAATAGGTTGTCTTGCTCTAAATCACAAAAAAAGCGAATGTGTGAAAATGGTTTTCATACATTATGATTATCTTTGCAACCGAATATAATTGTGAATTATGGCAGACTCGACATTACGCAAATATATCTGGCTTATTAATACCATTCTTGATGCCGGTAAGTTGACCTTCAGGGAAATCAGTGAAAAATGGAACAACTCTTCCCTGAATTATAATGGCACGGAATTGTCAAAGCGCACATTCCATAATCACAGGATGGCCATTCTTACGGAACTGGGGGTTGATATTCAATGCACTTGCATGAGGGAAAACAGTCAGTATTATATAGCCAATCAGGATGAAATCGGGAAGAATGATGTTCTGAACTGGCTTACCGACAGTATGGCTACTGAGCAGTTGCTTCTTGAAAACAAGTCAATAGCCAATAAAATTATTCTCGAACCGATTCCCGGAGGATGCGAATGGCTGACATTGCTTTCGCAGGCGTTGAGGGACAATGTGAGAATAGTCTTCCAATACACCTCGTTTCATTCCCCGACTAAAAACGACACCAATAGAACGTTGGAGCCACTGTGCCTCAAATTGTTCAAGAGAAGGTGGTATGTGCTTGGTCAAACCATTGATAGCGGCAAGCGGCTGATTTTCGCGCTTGACCGAATTACGAATCTTGAACTTACCACAGAACGATTTGAGTACCCGGAGGATTTTTCGGCGAAGGATTTCTTTACAAATTTCTATGGGATCTGTTCCGATGAATGTTCCCGGTCCACACGGGTGATTTTGAAATGTTACCGAGAATTTCCCAAGTATATGAGGTCGCTGCCACTGCATCATTCACAGGAGGAACTGGAAAATGGAGAGGATTTCACCACGTTCGGCTTCTATATGTCGCCGGCATATGATTTTATTCAGGAGATTTTAAGCCACGGCAATGATATAGAGGTGCTTGCTCCTGTTTGGCTGCGCAATTTAATAAAAGAAAAGGCTGAGGCTTTGACCGCTTTGTACAAATAGATTCAGCAATTTTTGAAAATCGTTTTCATATATGAAACGATTTTTCACATGTCCTCCATATTTTTGCGTCATAAACAAGAAAAGAGGACATTGAAAACATCGGTCGTATCTTTGCAACCTGTCTGCTGCATCCGGCAGACTTCGTCCTGATTTACATCAAGACGCCACCCAATGTCAGTTACTCGGCATCGGCCCTGCACGCTGTTCACTCCAGTTGTGCATGCTTCATCACCTTCGCTACGCTCTCGGTGATGTGAAATGCACTCCCTCGTTCACAGCGCACATTGCCGAAGCCTCGACCATCCTGCGAACACGAAAGGAAGACCGATGTTTTCTTTGTTCTCGCAAAATGATTGAAATATGCGAGCCCAAATTGCAGACTATCTCAAGGACTTAACCATCGGTAACCGCAAGGAATTATTTGAGGTGCTGAATTTCATAGCACCGCTTGTCGACTGCTGGAGCTTGGCCGAGCCCAAATCCGGCAAGCAGATAATGCGGTATGCGTCAGCCAATGCGAGAAAATCCGCTTATGTCGAGTTTTCAATCCCCAAAAAATCCGGAGGGCAGCGCACAATCAGCGCTCCGATAAAGCCGCTAAAGGCTATCCAGTCAGCAATAAACATTCTCCTGCAATCTATATTCGTGCCCGACAACCATGCCACCAGTTTTGTATTAGATAGAAGTGTCAAGGATAATGCATTGATACATGTCGGTCAAACCTGCATATTTAATACGGATCTTGAAAATTTCTTTACGAGCATAACTAAAATTATGGTTCGCAGGGCGCTTCACAGGGAACTTGGTGACAAATTGCAAAGCAAAGAGGTCATCAATATTATATGCAGACTATGTACCGTTCCTAATAGTTCGGGTATCGAAGTACTTCCGCAGGGTGCTCCGACATCGCCGGTATTGTCTAATATTGTGCTGAAAAGCTTTGATAAATATATGTCAAAGCTCGCCGAACGAATGGGGTGTAACTATTCCCGCTATGCTGATGATATAACATTCAGCCACAGCAAATCAATTCGCAGAATGAGCCTGTTCTGGCAATCAAGGATTTACAACATCATAGCGGGATATGGATTAAAAGTGAACGAGAAGAAAACAAAGACATTAGTCAGTGGCACACGCCAAGAAGTTACCGGAGTCATTGTAGGCGATAAGATCAATGTTCCACGCTCCTACATAAAACATCTGCGAGTGCTTTTGCACTTGTGGGAGAAATATGGTTATACACAGGCTCAGATTATCTTCACCCGGGATTTCTGCAAGGGTAAGGAAAAGAACCTTGTCAATGTAATAGACGGTAAAATAAACTATCTTGAAATGATCAAAGGCAAAGAAGACTCGACTTATCGAAAGCTGAAAAGCCGGTTCAACTGCCTTCAGTGGAAAGAAAAACAAAAGTCAAACCAAATGCAAAAAGCAATATGAACATCATTTATTTACATGGACTCGCCTCATCGGGACAGTCCAACACTGCAAAAAAGCTTCGAGAACTGCTTCCTGACGACAATGTTGTCACTCCCGACATTCCTGTCAGCCCAATTGAGGCTCTTCAATTGTTGCTGAGCCTTGCCGGAGAGTATAGGACTGACGACACAATCGTAGTCGGTACATCCATGGGTGCCATGTATGCGTGTCAGATGAAAGGTTATCGCAGAATCCTTGTCAATCCGGCATTTCACGTATCAGGCCTTCTTAAGGAGAACAAGGGCAAACAGCTCCAGTTCTTCTCAAAAAAAGAGGATGGTCATGAATCCTTTGAGGTCACAGAGTCTTTAATCCGTGAATTTGAAGAGATGGAGGCAAATCTCTTTTATGTCGATGACATGAATCCGGAGGGGGTAATCGGACTCTTTGGCGGGGCTGACGAGGTATGCGACTGTAGGGACGAGTATCGCGAACATTATTCTTATTGGTCAACATTTCCGGGTGGCCATCGCCTTAACGAGGATGTGATTAAGAACATCATTATTCCGGTAATCAATTGGATGAGGCGCCCGGACCACACTTCAGGCAGGATTTTTCCGCTTGGTTCGATTCACTTATGAATGGAAAGCCCAAATATGAAATAGAAAAGGAGTATGTGTCGCTAAGTTATATCGTGACAAGGCTTTCCATATCCTTTGGAAATGGCTCGATCATAACATGAAAAATTGGTGGGATTGAAAAATTTTTAATCATGTATCGCGGTTTGATACAGCATGAGCATAATTTTGCAGTGTAACATTAAAATCATAACAATATGGAATCAATAACAAACAATGAATTTTTGAATTCGGTACTTGAGTCCGAAGCATGGAAAGAGGTGTCAAGCCGTGAATCATTCAGCATGGAAATGATTGAAAAGTTTGCCGACAAACTCGATTGGGAAGAAATCAGTGGCAATCAGAATATTCTTTGGACAGTCGACGGCATATCAAAATATGCCAATAAAATTCATTGGGACGACTTTTCCAACTCATGTCCCGACAACATAATAACAGAAACAACTCTAAACAAATTTTCCGGCAAATGGGACTGGAAATGCCTTTCCAACCGCGATGTGCTCTACAATAACTGGAGTCTGCTTGAAAAGTTTGCCGACAAAGTGAACTGGGGCGAAATAATTACCAACTGGAACATAGAGAAGCCGTTAGAGTTCTTCGCTCGCTTCCAGCAATACATACCGATGTCCAAGCTGCAGGATTCCTCTTTATGGCGAGCCATGGTGGAGGCCCGCTCTATAAAGATTATGCAAGAAGCAATAGGCATCAATTAATGCTATCGGGCTCAGTGAAAGTTAATATCTAACTCACAGATTACAAGGATTAAAGGCCGGGAAGCGCTGTGTGAACTTCCCGACCTTCTTGTGCCCCTTTGCGGCTAATCCTTATGTCACGGAATGCATTGTGACGCTCTAATGCAATGAACTTCTTTCTCTGAAATTTTTGTCCGAAGCTAATTATTGTCTTGGGCATCTCTAAACTTATTAGTAAATTTGCATTAGATGCCAATTAGTTGAATATGAAAATCGTTAAACTCAATAGGATAAAGACTGTGCTTGCCGAAATTGACAAGCAGGGAAAGTGGTTGGTTCAACAACTTGGCAAAGACCCAGCAACGGTTACCAAATGGTGTACCAACACCGTACAGCCTGATTTGAAAACATTTGCCAAGATCGCCGAAATACTTAATATCGACATACGAGAAATGCTCGTTAATACCAAATAAGCCCATGGCCAGTCATTTCACTTCCCCTCTTCTATACTTTGAAGATTTGAAAAGTAGTATAATTTGGGGGAATCATAACCTTTGAATCTGAAATTAGCTTTATAAATAGATTTTTTAGATAATGATAACGTAGTAAGAACAACAGCAAATAATATGGAACCAATAAGTGACGAACAAAAGTTGGAATTTGCGAATAGCTCATTTCCCGGCAAAACAGTAAACCTTGGCAACGGTGATTGGTGGTTTATTCAAGCTGGTAACATATTAGGAGATAATCTTCACTATGAGTACTGGGATGGACAAGTGAGCCTTCATATTGAAGGCCCAAATTGGCGCCCATTGCGCAATTATTTATGGAGAGAAGTATCAGATTTTCGAGTTGTTTCAAAAGAGTGGGGGCGTCAAGGTTGCTGCTGGACATTACAAACAACCCCCTCTTCATGGGAGGAGATTCAAGAAGCTTTTTTGGAACTTAATCGCATAATGCTGCCTCACATCCTTGATTTTGAGGCTGAACAAGGTTTTGACAAGATATATGAATGTGAAGAAATGGATGTTTCCGCCCATAAGATCAAAATAGACGATCTGCTACATTCTGAAAATCTTCATATCCCGGAGTACCAACGACCATACAGATGGACGACAAAAAATGTTGAACAACTACTTCAAGATGTAAACATCGCAAGGATATCAGGTAAATTGGATTATTTGATTGGAAGTGTCATACTCCATAGAAATATAAGTAACAAAAATGTATGTATAAACGATATTGTTGACGGCCAACAGCGTATTACTACAATAGTGTTAATAATCAAAGCCTTGGACATGTGTGTGGAGATTCCGCCACTTACCTATGGACATTCCGACTCTTATAGGCATATACAAGAAAATTTTAAGTTTATACAAGAATGGTTTGATTTTAACTTATCGGGCTCGGAGCGCAAGGATTTTGGTAATTATTTGTTGACTAATTGTCGTGTAGTCCGTATATCCGTGAAACGTTTGCCGGAAGCATTTCAACTATTTGAAACCCAAAACGGTCGAGGTAAAGAGTTAGAAGCCTATAATCTACTAAAAGCCTACCATATCAGGGCTATGGCGGATGCACCCAAGAAGGATAAAATCGAATGCGATGTAAGATGGGAGGATGCCGCATTATTCATAGACATGGACGGCGCTCGAAAAGATTTGTTGCGTCAAGTGATTAATGAACATTTGTTCCGTATTAGAAAGTGGTCGAGAGAAGGATACGCATCGACATTCAGTAAGCATGAAATTGGAGAGTTCAAGGGGCTTACGCTCGGCCGCGATAACAATCTGGAATATGCGTACCAGAATATCCTTGTCCAACAACAAATTGCGTTAAGTTTCATGCAATCCATGAACAGTGGATTGTTCAAAGTGAGATACCGTTTTGAACATGGTGACCCCGACAACATCTCTCCCTTTGCATCCATTAATCAGTTGTTGGTAAATGGCCGCCCATTTTTCGAATATATAGAAACCTATGTGGAAATTTACAAACGCCTATTCTTGAACAGCAATTCATCGCAGTTATACCGCTTCAAAGATTTCTATCATGAGTACTGTAAGTATAGAGGAAGCAGGCGAAAGGGCGACACTTACATACGCCAAGTATATAAATCGGCCATAATCCTAATATTTGACCGCTTCGGTGAGAAAGGAGTGGATTCCCTTTTCGAGGCTGTGTACGCCTGCCTATATCGCATAAGATTGGAAAAACAAAAGATTTTTCTAAACACAATGTGCGGCAAAGGCGAATCGGGATGGCTTTTTACAGCAATACAAAATGCGAAGAATCTATCTGATTTCTCCGTTATAAAAAGTCGTGCCGAAGAGTTTAAACGGGACCTGAGAGTGAATTTTGAAGTGGATGAGGTTAAATCATTCTTTAAAAATAAGTAAGCTATGAGTAAGGTAGAACAGCTGAACAGAACCATAGAAGAAGTATGGAGAGAGCGCTATGTTGTGCCATTGTATCAGCGCAATTTCGCATGGACTGAGGACCAGATAGGACAATTGCTGCAGGACCTATATGATCACTCTCCTAACGGTTATCTCGGAAAAGGCGAGTGCGATAACTACTATCTTGGAAGCCTTGTGCTGTTGCAACGTAGGGATGGCATATGGGAAGTTATAGACGGTCAGCAACGCCTCACGGCCTTACATATAATATGCCGTTATCTTGGTATTCTTTCCTCGCCGCGCATTACATATGATTCTCGACCTTCTGTTGAACGTTTTTTAGACGGTCTTTTTAATTCCCTTTCATGGGACACCTTCAAGAGTGAATGCCAAAGGAGGATAGACGGCAAAATCGCCCGATTGACAGAATCACTTGATATTGTCGAAAGCTATGAAATACAGACCGGCGAGATAAAATCCTCTATCACATTGAAAGGTATGTCGGATGGCGAAAAGGCTCTTCTTTCTGAGTATATACGCAACAAAGTAATATTGGTGTGCACACCTCTGCCTGAAGATACGGATGTGGCAGCATATTTCGAAATAATGAACAACCGCGGAGAACAGTTGCAAGCACATGAGGTTATAAAGGCATTGTTGATGTCCGATCTTGGCACAAGTCAGCGTTATATTTTTTCAACAGTATGGGACGCCTGTTCCCAAATGGACATACCAATCCAAAAGACTCTCTCCAAATTGAGAAATAAGGGCTTGTTTGGGGAACAATTCGATGGTCTTAATCTTGAAATTATTGACAATGTAGATTTTGTGGGCAGCTCAATCAAGAACGAGTATACGATTGACAGGATTCTTGACAGTGGGTTCACGTATGACAATCATGACGCAGAGGACATGAAGGAGGAAACGGACACAGATCTGAAGTCGATTATCGATTTCCCCAATTTCCTTATGCATGCCATGCGTCTGTATGCCGAGGCTGAAAAGAAGATGGTTAATGCAGTTCCGCTGAATGCAGACAAAATGCCCGTGACGAAACCGGAATTTATTTCAGATTCAATGGACTTTATTAAAGCATTGTTAAGAATCAGAGTGCTTTTTGACCGGTATGTAGTGAAAATTCAAGGCGATGCTGATGACGAAGAAAATGACCTAAAGTGGCGTCTGCAACGTCCCTCAAAATATGAGTATAACAAGAACGGCAATACATATTTTCGAGTAGGACTGGTTAACACTTTCTCCAACGGTACTTCCACGGATAATGACGAACGAGAAGATATCAACAATCGAATTGTTAAATTGGAGTCTATGCTTCAAGTTACTTTCAAGACTCCAAAATACAAAGAATGGCTTTATTCAGTACTCATGTGGATGTACAAAGAAACGAAGGATAACATAAACATTGAGCACGATTCATTACTCCGGGTTATTGAACAATGGTCTTTGAATTATTATGAGATGTTACAGAAAAAATGGAACAGTGAAAGTAGACCCCTCCTTGCTGCCGGCACTGATACCCCTCGTTTTTTGCTTAATTTCATTGATTATCTTTATTGGCTTGCATCAAAGCAAGAAAAGTCTATTGTGCGTTTTGCAAATAAGATAAGCGATTTCCAATTCAGATACTATAATTCTGTGGAACATCATCTTCCTAAGTCTTACAAAAACACCGATGTAGATATGGATTCAATAGGTAATCTGTGCCTTATAAGCCGACATAAAAACTCAAGCCTGAACGCTAAAGGTCCCGAGGAGAAGGCAAAGATTGAAGAAGGGTTACAGCCCAAACGATTGATAATGTATCGTATTACAAGAGCCAAACAACATTGGGGTAAAGTTGAAATTGAAGAACATCAAAAAGACATAGAAGATCTTCTTGATCAAATTTATAATTTACTCTCAGTCTGAATTCATATACAATATAAACCATCATTTGATGGGGTCGCTCTTGCCACGACCTTATCATAATGGCCTATATCTGTTATAAATTCGAATACCATTTAAAATTGTCCGAGCTTGGTTTCGGATGTAATCTCAACTTCGTCGTATGGTATAATAACTATTGCGCCTCTACGAACCATACGATTGTAGAATGACTCGACCATTTCTGTCAAATGCAATTTATAACCAAGCTTCTCACGCACTAAGAAGATATCATTTATTAACTTTAGCCCAATGCCTTGCCGTCGTAGATCTTGAGGCAAAAGAATATTTGTCATATATACTATCTTTTGATCTCTGAATGGCAGTAATCTGACAACGCCGTTGCTTTTAAGTTCTATTTCATATTTGTTGCAAAAGCGGAAAGGTTCTTTTATGGCACCGTCGTTGTCAACCTGCCGTAGTGATAATGTATATTTTTCTTTGAAGTCGTAGATTATTTTCTCTAGATATTTATGAATGAATCATTCTTGTGGAAATGATTTGGCCGGATATAGCATATCTTCATTAATATCAAAAACGAAATGACCGCCATTATCAAAAACAAAACAATGGCAAGGATTACCATTGTCTATAATATCAGGAACAAATCCACCATTGATTCGTGTACCAAGAAATTCATCGTCAATGGACGCAAATTGTGGGTTTGCGGCATTAAATTCAACTGCTTTATTGAAACGTTCGATTATATTCATTTCGTTACTTTTTTGCAAAGGTACTAAGTTTTTGTGAGGTATAGGTAATAATTATATTACGGTGACATTGCAATATCGTCTTTCACCTTTGCCATTTTGGAGCCTTCGCTTAGAGTGTAGAAAGATAGTCCAAAAATGACTTGCGGATATGCTTCTATTTGTATACTAAACAGTGAACTTGTCGACACAATGCCACGTAACCGATTAGTGCTTTGTCGTTAGCCGGAATCGAGGATTTATCTTGAACGTTACTCCTTTTACACTACCGATATCTTATCCATTGCATTGTTATATCATTCGACTACGTATCTGCCGATTTTAAAACTATGAAATTGTGACATCCATTCGATCAGTTGACGGATGTCACATGGAGTTGATGGGAGTCGTGATTTAGGTTTGACTTTCTTAGTCATGGCTATTCCCGAAATATTTCGTCTGTAATCTCATCTATGATTGCATGGTGTTCTCTTAATGCCATTGGCAATCTGTTCCCGAGTATCATTGCACCAATCACAATCCCTATGCCGGCTTTAATCAAACCATGGCGAGGCGGCCCGATGAATATGGCGATTCCGCCGAGGATACCCATAAACATGGCATATTTCATAAGCCGAAGATAGACAGTGGCAATGCGCTTTTTCATAATTCTCTACCTGACATAATGAATGACAATCTGATTATATCATCAGATAGTGTATTATCAAAATTAACGCCCCAGATTACATCGATTGACTCCGGTAGACCGGACATCATATTATTAAATGGAGCCATATCATCCATCGTTATAGCAGATGACTTCTCACGATTGAAATATAAAAGAGCAGAAATAAATTCAATTTTATCTACTGTGACATTCTCCATTTTTCTCTGCATGTTAATGACTCCATCCTCAATGCTTTTACCATCAGCGACCAAAGTTTTGAAAAAACGGCGGTTACGTAATGTCGTGCATATATCATTAAAGTCATAGCATATATAGCCCATTGTCGCTAAAGGAGCAAGCAATATTTTTATTACTTTCGGAAAGGTTCCGCTATCTGTATCTATCGCAATAGTATCGTAACAAGAGATGTCGGCACCATTGACCAATCCTATGGTCAGTACGCCTGCATCATGATAGGTCTTGGCTATCGCATTGGCGAGTCCTTTGTTATCGCGTGCTACGATGATTGCCATTTTATCATCGTCCATGGGGATACAATCATCGGTAGACTTTGCGACAAGGCAGCCTACGCAGTCATAACCGAAAGATTTTACTTTTTCGATTATGTCTGTTACGCCATTGCCAACTCCTATTACTTTGAAACTCATAGGAAACGGTTGTTGAAAATTTTCAAGAATACCTGAATCAGTCCTTTTTGTCATTATTAATTGGTGTTTTAGATATGATTATAAATTGGAGAGCAATGTCGGCTTTAGCCTCATTGTCAACTCCTTTGATAAATGTAATAGGCGTTTTTTTATCAAATGATTGAATCATTTACCTAAGGTGGTGTTCTTCTTCGATCGCCAAGGGAGTCGCATCCGATGTATAAGCAACTATTAGCAACTCCTCTCGCCAGCACCTTCAAATTCTATCAGACAGATAGTATCAAACGCTTCCTTATAGCTTGCTACACTTTTTATCGAACGGCAGGTGCGATGTGTATTACGCAATGAATTGAGAACATTATCGAATCCTATGGAGAGGAACAATTCTTTTACTGTCATGTGTGTGATTTATTGGGTCGTGGTTGATTAGAGTTACTCTGCAAAGTTATACTCCTGTTGTATCGGATTTGGTGACAGAATTTAATTTTGTTCTCCGCGTACTACCATAACATTGAGTCTGCACACGCTGCATCGTCAGATATTTCTATATAGTTCATACATTTCCGAAATCCAACCTTTCATCGTTTTGCGGAGTGATTCCGGACTTATAACCTCAATCATCGAGCCGACTTGTAGAAGTTTCATAACGAAATCATAAGTCGGAGCGAGAAACAGCTCAAAGTCGGCATATTCGCCGCAGTCCTCGATTTCGCGCTGGCTGGAATGTAATGGCAACGAGCGGAGATAATGTTTATGGTCTTCGTTTGCGCGAATCACTATCCGTTCGGGCTTTGTTCCGTCGCCTATGACGACTCCAAAATATGTGGCGAAGAATTCGGCTGCGTCAAAATCTTTCGGAAGCTTGAATGTCGCGTCTGTGGCTCGCGTTTCTTCCAGCCGGTCAAGCCCGTAGATTTTAATCTCGCCACGATTGTTGCGGCCGAGCACATACCAACGGTTTTCAAACAATTTGACACAATATGGCTCGATTGTGAATGTATAGCTGTGCGATCGTTTGAACGGACGGTAGGCGATTTCCACAATACGGTTCTCCTTCATAGCTTCAAGGATTGTGGTAAGATGGTCGCGTCCCGAAGGTATCTCATCAACAAGGATGCGCCCCTTCAGCGAGAGATTCTCTCCGATGGCATTGCCGACGGCAAACGAGTCGAGCATCCACTTTTTGAGCTTGTCCTCGTCGATATCCTCCGGGTTGACTATATAGTAGAGGTATCCGCCAACTTTCTGACAGTCAATCATAATTCCGAATTGCTCGTATATCGCATCACGCCAGCGGTTGAATGTGGCACGGTGAAGCGGCCTGCAGTCGCTCAGATCCTTGCAGCGTTCCCATTTGTAGGACAAATCCTTGTGGGAAATCTTCCCGGCGCGACGGATTGTGTCGATCAACCAGGTGTATTTTTGCAGTTGGTTCATATTTGTTTAAGTTTTCTTTGTCATGGCAAAGCGCCAAGGGGGTTATTCATCGCAAAGATAATCAAAACATGTCGCATTTAGCGATACATCCTCATTGAGCTGTATGAATTGAGGTCAGAATTTCCTCTTCATCAACCGATTCTTCAGTGAAAATATTAATATCATCATTAAAGCAATAAGGATCTTGCCAAGATACAACTTCGCTGACCGTTAATTTGCCGTCATTACCTGGGATGATATAATATGTTTCATATTCATCGTAGTCGAGCTGCATATACAGAGAAATAGAATTTGTGCCAAGAGTCAATTCTACTCCCAACATGGCAAACCATTCATCTTTTTCTTTGGCAAACTCCTCCAGTGAAGTATAGGACTTCACCATCAAATTTAGAAAGGAATGACGTTTGCGCATCATGGCATACCTTTCTTCCCGGGACATATCTATCAAATTCATGATTTGTAAAGTTTTGTGGGTTTATGATTTATGTCGAAAAGTTAGACAACCGCTACGCAACCATTCTGCACATATAATGTCTGACTTTTCTTCGACAAAAGTAAAGTAGGCATGGCGCATTTTGCGATACAGGAATATAAGTATCGCAAAAATTGGATTGTATCACAAATTGAGACACTTGTCGTCTATATTTGCATTGAAATTATGAAAGAGAGATATAGAAATGAAATAGAATGGTGGTTTGTCGAGCTTGGTTCAGAAAGTGAAATTGACAAGAGTCTTGTGCTGTTTCCGGAGCTTAACAGCCGGTTGCCGAAATTTGCTATCGGTATTTATTAAAGTTCTCACAAACTTAAAATTGAAGAAATGAAGATTACAGTTTATCGCGGCACTGACCGGATTGGTGGATGTGTTACCGAATATGAATCAAACGGTTGGAAACTGTTTGTTGATTATGGCGAGCAGTTGTCAGGCGAGCCGGTGTTTAATAATGCTCTTGAAATAGACGGCCTGACCTGCGGAGATCTAAGCAAAAGCGCGTTGCTGATAACTCTCTATCACGGCGATCATATTGGCAAAATTGCTGATTTAGCTCCCGAACTGCCTATATTTATGGGTCGGGATTCAAAAGAGATTGCACAGGAACTTTTGGATAATTTGAGTCCGGCAAATGATGAATGTCGTTTTGTGGCTGAGCGTCTTGGCATAGTAAGGACTTTTGTCCCGGGCGAACAATTCTCTTTTGGTGAGTTTCGGATTATGCCTATTGTTATCGACCATTCGGCATTTGGCGCATACGCCTTTCGCATCGAAGCAAAGAAGCTGAAGGTGTTCCATACCGGAGATTTCTGTATACATGGTTTCGGAGGCAGCAAACTGTCGCAGCTAATTGGAAAGTATGTAGGCAAGGTCGATTATATGGTGTGTGTGGCTACAAATGTCAATAGTCCTGCGGCAACTATAAAATCGGAGCATGAACTTCAAAAAGAGTTTGGCAGTGGTCACTGCGACATGGCAAGTCTTGACGAGCTGTTGGATATGTTGAAGCCGAAAGCGATAATTCCGATACATACCGACAATCCACGCCACTTCGCCGACATGTTCTGCGAGAAATGGCCTGTGATTCTGCTTGAAGATGGTGAATCCTTTTCGGCTATCCGAGATCCGGGGTTCGACACGACTACAGCCTTTGTTATGTCATTTCAAACTCCTGACAATTCTTATGAGGTCATCGATAATCCGGAAAACTTACAGTGGTGGACGGTCGATAAAAAATTCCTCGGTGAGTTTATGTGGTGGGATGACGCGGATTTTGCTCTGCATCACGTTGTGTATGCGCCAAAGCGGTTGCTTGGCTATTCTATAGAATCGGATGAAGATATGGCTCCATTCTTGTATGTCGTTTATAATCCGGACTTCACAGAACACTCGGAATATACTGAAGGCGGACATAAGCCCGACGATGAAGGCAAACAGGCAGATTGCGAATATGCCCCCGGCCAACGTGTACTCGCCGTCATAGATGATGTGCTGGTTCCATGTGAAATTATCGGTCCGCTAACGGTAGATTTTCTGAGAAAAGACTTTAATAAGGATGGCCCGCGGAGTGAGGAAGATTTCCAAGAATATAAGTCCGATTTGTGGGATTGGGACTGGGACGAAGTCGTGGTTCGTCCACTTGTAAAAATCAAAACTGAGTTTGGCGAAATCGCTTCAGATACCACTGCAAAAAGAATCTTTATCTTCCCATATAAGGGATGAAAATTTTGCATCTCTAACTGCCACCGTCGGCTTTGGGATTTGCAATTAGTCCTTTTGCAGTACACTTTCGCATTGAGTACACTTTTAGTACACCCGAGGAATAAGAAACCCCTTGAAAATCAGTCGATTATCAAGGGGTTGAGGTGCCCAGAACAGGACTCGAACCTGCACGCCTCGCAGCACTCGCACCTGAAACGAGCGCGTCTACCATTCCGCCACCTGGGCTTTTGCGACTGCAAAGATACGCTTTGTTTTTGTATTTTCAAAATATTGTCGCGGTGTTTTTTTGACTGGGGATAAAAATATACCCAATGGTGATTGGGTATATGCCGGTCGGCTCACATCCTCATGTATTGCACTTAATCGGTTGTCAGTTTTTATGAAACCACCATTTGAGCTTTTCCCACACGGTGGGTGGATTGGCTTTCAGGTGAACGTTAACTCCCATGTCGTTTTTGTTGAGGAATATGATTGAGCTGTGGAGCACAATCGCTATTGTTTCTTCAAATTGCGAGAAGCCGTGCACGCGTTCAAGCGCGATTTTGTGAAATGGCGACATAGGGTCAAGACTCCCGATTACGATGTGTCCCTCCTCGTCAATCTCGACATTGTGATGCTCCGACGCGTAGTCGAAGAGCAGCCCTATGTCAAGATGTTCAATGCCCGGAGGCAATTTGGCGTATTTCTTATATAGTTCGTCGATAACCTGTTTTGTAATCATAATTTCAGTACATACAAAATTCTGAAAAATTTTTGCATTAATAGTTAATATGCACTTATGCTTTGGAGGGAAACGCGGTAAACCTAAAATTGGTTTAAATTGAAGCGTTTATTAACATTTATTATCTGAAGACAATAGGTGACAAACATTGGTTGGGTAAACAATGCGGCGGAAACGCATTTAAGCAATAACCGCCGCATTGATATTTAGAAGTTTGTTATGCAAGGAATCCGAGGAGCACACCTGCTGCCACGGCCGAACCGATAACACCTGCAACGTTGGGGCCCATGGCGTGCATGAGCAGGTAGTTGCTGGGGTCATATTCAAGACCAAGGTTGTTGGAGATTTTGGCCGACATCGGAACTGCCGATACGCCGGCGTTACCGATAAGCGGGTTGAGCTTCTTACCCTTGGGCAATACAAGATTGAACAGCTTTACGAACAGTACGCCCGATGCCGATGCAATGATGAATGCCATAAATCCAAGTGCAAAGATGAAGATTGTGTCGATTGTGAGGAATTCCGACGCCTGGGTCGATGCACCTACGGTCATACCGAGAAGTATTGTCACGATGTCGGTGAGGGCGTTGCTTGCTGTTTTGGCAAGACGGTTGGTGACACCGCACTCACGGAGCAGGTTACCGAAGAAGAGCATACCTAGCAGCGGAATACCCGAAGGCACTACGAAGCAGGTGAGGAGAAGTCCTACGATGGGGAAGATGATCTTCTCGTTCTGCGACACGGCACGTGCGGGCTTCATCTTTATCAATCGCTCGTGCTTGGTTGTGAGCAGTCGCATGATTGGCGGCTGGATGAGCGGTACCAAGGCCATGTAGGAGTAGCCCGATACTGCGATTGCACCCATCAAGTTGGGGGCGAGCTTTGATGAAAGGAATATGGCGGTGGGGCCGTCGGCGCCTCCGATGATTGCGATTGCTCCTGCCTGGTCGGGGGCGAATCCCAATGCGAGAGCCACCATGTAGGCTCCGAAGATACCGAACTGTGCGGCTGCGCCTACGAGCATGAGCTTGGGATTGGCGATGAGGGCCGAGAAGTCGGTCATCGCACCGATTCCGAGGAAGATTAGCGGGGGATACCATCCGGCGCTTACGCCGTTGTAAAGGATGTTGAGCACTGAGCCTTCTTCGTAGATGCCGATTTCAAGCCCGGCTTCGGCGTTGAAGGGGATATTACCTATAAGTATACCAAATCCGATGGGCACCAGAAGCATGGGCTCGAAGTTCTTCTTGATGGCAAGCCAGATGAAGAACAGACCCACGACAAGCATCACCAGGTGTTGCCAGGTGGCATTGGCGAAGCCTGTCAGCTCCCATAACTGATGGAAGTTGATAGCCATGAATTCGTGGAAAGTCATAATCTTGAGATTCTAATTGGATTGTAAATTCGTGATATTTGTTCTCTTCGGTTATGCTTAATCCAGAGTGATGAGCACGGCTCCTTCAAGCACTGAGTCGCCGGCGCTTACATTGACCGATGTCACCTTTCCGTCGCGGCCTGCATGGATGGCGTTTTCCATCTTCATGGCCTCAAGCATGAGCACTGTGTCGGATGCCGAAACGGTGTCGCCCACCTTTACGTTGATCGACAGGATGGTTCCGGGCAGGGGAGCCTTTATCTGGAAGCCTCCGGCGCTTACATTGGGCTTGCTTACTACCTTTTCGCCTGTAGCTGTGCGCGGGGCAGCCGAGGGACGCGGAGCCGATACGATGCTTACGGGACCCTGCTTCTTTTCAAGCTCTACTTTGTAGGGCATTCCGTTTACGAGAACCTCGGCCACGTTGTCGACGATGTCGCCAATCCCCACGTTGTAAGTGTTACCGTTGATTTTATATTTGTATTCTTTCATTTTGTGGTAATTGTTAAAACGAGTATTTAATGTATACTTTAATTATAGTGGAGAATTAACGACGGGGAATCTCGCGGAGTCCGTAGATCTTGGAACTCCACGGCGAGTAGCTCTTTCTCACCTTGTTTATGGTGAGGATTGTGCTTTCCTTGTCGTGGGTGTTGAGGTGTTCGTGCAATGCCATTACGATTGCGGCGATTTCCTCGCCCGAGTCGTGGGCCGGACGCTCTTCCTTGGCCAAAGCCTTGGTTTCGAGTCCTTGCGAACGTGCCTTGTTGGTCTGCGATATGCGTGCTCCTATACGGCTTATGCCGTAGAAGCAGAGGCTAAGGAGCAACAGGGCGCTGAACACGATACACATTGCCATGATCGACAGTCCGAATCCGTGTCCGTCGGTTTCGGCAAACATTTCCACCTTTGAGTTGGTGTCGATGATGATGTTGTTGCTGCTCGGGGTTATGTAGAGCAGGTCGCTGCCGTCGCGCACTTCCCATGCCTCGGCGCCGCTGCCTGCGCCGTCGACTTTGCGGGCGTAGGTTGTGTTGGCTTCAAGCGAGGCGGGGATGGTTATCGAGTCGATGAGTGTCACTCCGTTGGCATCGTATATACCTATCCAGTTGTCCTGTCCGGGCTCAAGCTCGAAGCTGAGGTGGAAGGTGCCCTTGTTGGGCTCTCCGTCGGCCCAGAACACTACATGCTGGCGGGGAGGTATCTCGGTGTTGACATCGCCCAGGGGCACGGGGTACATCTTGGGCTTGTCGGGATTGTTGGTAAGATACACACTCGATATCTCCATCGGTGCATAAGTCGAGTTAAACAGCTCTATCCATGCATGGTGAAGGCCGTAGTCGTCGACATAGTTGCTGTCGTTCTGCACCATCACCTCGTTGATGCGCAATCCGCGTCGCCCTTGGGCGTAGGATGCGGCACTCAGGGTGATGACTGCAACGAGCAATAATAATATTCTCTTTTTCATTGCGTGTCGTTTATAGAGGAATATTGCCGTGCTTCTTGGCGGGGTTGGTCACTTTCTTGGTGGCGAGCTGCTGAAGAGCGCGGATTACGCGGAAACGAGTGTTGCGGGGTTCGATTACATCGTCGATATAGCCGTACTTTGCTGCATTGTAGGGGTTGCAGAAGAGCTTGTTGTATTCGGCTTCCTTCTCGGCGAGAACCTTTGCGGGATCGTCCGATTCCTTGGCTTCGCGGGCATAGAGCACTTCGACTGCGCCTGCACCGCCCATAACGGCGATTTCGGCGGTAGGCCATGCGTAGTTCATGTCACCGCGGAGCTGCTTACAGCTCATCACGATGTGGCTTCCTCCGTAGCTCTTGCGCAGTGTCACGGTTACCTTGGGCACTGTGGCTTCGCCGTAAGCGTAGAGAAGCTTGGCACCATGCAGGATTACGCCGTTGTATTCCTGACCTGTACCGGGAAGGAATCCGGGAACATCGACAAGTGTTACCAACGGAATGTTGAATGCGTCGCAGAAGCGAACGAAGCGTGCACCCTTGCGTGAAGCGTTGCTGTCGAGCACGCCGGCGAGATATTTGGGCTGGTTGGCTACGATACCTACCGACTGGCCGTTCATGCGGGCAAAACCTACGATGATGTTCTTGGCGTAGTCGCGCTGGATTTCGAGGAATTCGCCGTTGTCGATGATTGCGCCGATTACCTCATACATGTCGTAGGGCTTGGTTGCGCTGTCGGGGATTATGTCGTTGAGTGAATCCTCAAGACGGTCGATGGGGTCGGTGCACTCAACCAACGGGGGCTCCTCAAGATTGTTCTGCGGGATGAAGCTGAAGAGCTTGCGGATGATTTTGAGAGCCTCTTCGCCGTCTTCGGCTGCGAAGTGTGCAACACCGCTCTTGCAGGCGTGAACATTGGCGCCGCCGAGAGCCTCCTGGGTTACATCTTCGCCGGTAACGGTCTTCACTACCTTGGGACCGGTGAGGAACATGTAGGAAATGCCCTTGGTCATGATGGTGAAGTCGGTGAGGGCGGGAGAGTAAACTGCACCGCCGGCGCAGGGACCGAGAATGCCTGAAATCTGGGGTATTACGCCCGACGCCATGATATTGCGCTGGAAAATTTCGGCATATCCGGCAAGTGCGTTGATGCCTTCCTGGATACGTGCGCCACCCGAGTCGTTAAGACCAATGACGGGAGCACCCATCTTCATGGCCATGTCCATAATCTTGCATATCTTCAAGGCCATGGTTTCCGAAAGTGAGCCGCCGAATACGGTGAAGTCCTGTGCGAATACGTACACAAGACGGCCGTCGATTGTTCCGTAACCTGTCACCACGCCGTCGCCGAGGTAGCTTTTTTTCTCCTGGCCGAAGTTGGTGCAACGATGGCGAACAAACATATCAAGTTCCTCAAACGAACCTTCGTCGAGCAGCTGGGCAATGCGTTCACGTGCCGTGTACTTACCTCTATCGTGTTGTTTCTGGATGGCCTTTTCTCCGCCACCTAAACGAGCTTCGTTGCGTAGTGCAATTAGCTCCTGAACTTTTTCGAGTTGATTGCTCATGTCTATTTCTTTCCTTTGGAAATGTTGTTATTTAGCCGGCATTGCGCCGACCTTGATTTTATTTGTTGGGGTCTTCGCAAAGCTCGATGAGCGCACCGCAGGTCGACTTCGGGTGGAGGAATGCGATGTTGAGGCCCTCGGCACCTTTGCGGGGAGCCTTGTCGATAAGGCGGCAGCCTTTTTCCTCAGCTTCGGCAAGAGCGTTGGCTACGCCGTCCTCCATAGCGAATGCTATGTGCTGGATGCCGCCGCGGCCGCCGTTGTTGGCGATGAACTTCGATATTGCACTGTCATCGCTTGTGCCTTCAAGAAGCTCGATTTTGGTTTGTCCTACTTTGAAGAAGGCTGTACGCACTTTCTGGTCGGCAACTTCCTCAATGGCAAAGCATTTAAGGCCAAGAATGTTCTCGTAGAAAGGTATAGCTTCGTCCAGGCTGGGAACAGCTATGCCCACGTGTTCAATGTGAGAAATGTTCATTTTGAAAATGTTTTAAATATGGTTCAATATATAAGTTAACTTGAAAAAAACCGAGTCGACACCGCATAAAACGCTGAAGCTACGGATTATTGTGCAAAATTAATAAATATTGTGGAACTTGCGATATTTTAGATATATTATTTGTGCCGATTATTTTAACATGAAAAATGTGAATTTTTGGCAGATTCAGGAAATTGTGTCAGTAGGCGTGTCAGTGCCTTGAAAAGCTTTAACTTTTTGTCACATATTAAAATAGGCAATGCGCCAACCTTTTTGGCACATCATTTGTTTTTCCTATGAATGTCGCGGAAATCCCACCACGGGAAGTGTGACATGAAATTGTATTGAAATTTAAAAACAAACATAAAATTATAGAATTATGGGAAAGATTATTGGTATTGACTTGGGAACCACCAATTCCTGTGTAGCAGTACTTGAAGGAAATGACCCCGTTGTTATTCCTAACAGCGAAGGACGTAACACAACACCTTCCATCGTTGCATTCATTGCCGGTGGCGAGCGTAAGGTAGGTGACCCTGCAAAGCGTCAGGCAATCACCAACCCTGAAGGAACAATATACTCTATCAAGCGTTTCATGGGCGAGAAATTTGACGAAGTGTCTGAAGAAGTTAAGCGTGTGCCTTATGAAGTGGGCCGCGGCGACAACGGAACAGCACGTGTGCTTGTCGATGGACGTGAATACACTCCTCAGGAGATTTCGGCCATGATTCTTCAGAAGATGAAGAAGACTGCCGAGGATTATCTCGGACAGAGCGTCGACGAGGCTGTTATCACAGTGCCCGCCTACTTTAACGACTCTCAGCGTCAGGCTACCAAGGAAGCCGGTGAAATCGCCGGTCTTAAGGTACGCCGTATCGTGAACGAGCCTACCGCAGCCGCACTTGCCTACGGTCTTGACAAGAGCAACAAGGATCAGAAGATTGCCGTGTTTGACCTCGGTGGCGGTACTTTCGATATCTCTATTCTTGAACTTGGCGACGGCGTGTTTGAGGTTAAGTCAACCAACGGTGATACCCACCTTGGCGGTGACGACTTCGACCATGTAATCATCGACTGGCTTGCCGATGACTTCCAGCAGGAGTACAATGTTGACCTCCGTAAGGATTCAATGGCTCTCCAGCGTCTTAAGGAAGCTGCCGAAAAGGCCAAAATCGAGCTTTCGAGCTCAACCACCACTGAAATCAACCTTCCTTATATAATGCCTGTCGACGGTGTTCCTCGTCACTTGGTAAAGACTCTTACTCGTGCAAAGTTTGAGCAGCTTGCCGACAAGCTCATCCAGGCAACTGTAAAGCCTTGTGAGCAGGCATTGAAGGATGCAGGCCTTTCGGCCAAGGACATTGATGAGGTAATCCTCGTCGGCGGTTCTACCCGTATACCTGCAATTCAGGAAATCGTTCAGAAGTTCTTCGGCAAGGCTCCTTCCAAGGGCGTAAATCCCGATGAGGTTGTTGCCGTAGGTGCTGCCATCCAGGGCGGTGTGCTTTCAGGCGATGTTAAGGATGTGCTTCTTCTTGATGTTGTGCCTCTGTCGGTCGGTATCGAAACCCTCGGCGGTGTGATGACCAAGCTTATCGAAGCCAACACCACCATTCCTACCCGTAAGAGCGAAACATTCTCAACTGCAGCCGACAACCAGCCTTCAGTTGAAATCCACGTTCTCCAGGGTGAGCGCCCCATGGCCAAGGATGACAAGACCCTTGGTAAGTTCCACCTTGACGGAATCGCTCCCGCACCCCGTGGCATACCTCAGATCGAAGTTACTTTTGAAATCGATGCCAACGGTATACTTAACGTTTCAGCCAAGGATAAGGCTACAGGCAAGGAGCAGAGTATACGTATCGAGGCTTCTTCGGGCTTGACCGATGCCGAAATCAAGCGTATGAAAGACGAGGCTGCCGCCAATGCCGCCGCTGATGAAGCTGAAAAGAAGCGTGTCGATACTCTTAACCAGGCCGATACAATCATCTTCCAGACCGAAAAGCAGCTCAACGAACTCGGCGATAAGATTCCTGCCGACAAGAAATCGGCAATCGAGTCAGCTCTCCAGCGACTCAAGGATGCTCACAAGTCGCAGGATGTTGCCGCAATCGAATCGGCCATCAACGACATCCAGAAGGCATTCGGCGAGGCTCAGCAGGACATTCTCAATGCCCAGCAGCAGGCTCAGAACGCACAGCCCGGTGCAGGCCAGCCCGGCGCAGGTCAGGCTCCACATGCCGGCGGTGACGACCACGTAACCGATGTCGACTTCGAGGAAGTGAAATAAGCCCCCAAACCAACAATAAAATAAATAGGGTGCCGCTCAACGAGCAGCACCCTATTTATTTTATGCCTTATAGCTCAAAATACTCCATATCGGCGGATGGCGAGGAGCTTTTCAGCCGTTAATGCGCCGGTTGTGGGGGATGGGTGGGGATTATATTTTGTGCTGTGGGGAAGATGTTGTAATTTTACGAAAAACTGTGATGCACGATATGAAGGAGATTAAAGTCCTAAAAGGCGATATAACCGCATTGGCGGTTGATGCGATAGTGAACGCCGCCAACAGGTCATTGCTCGGAGGCGGAGGTGTCGACGGCGCAATCCACCGTGCTGCCGGCCCCGAACTGTTGGCTGAATGTCGCACATTAAATGGTTGCGCAACCGGACAAAGCAAAATCACCGATGCCTATCGTCTTCCCTGCAAGAAGGTTATCCACACAGTGGGGCCGGTGTGGGGCGGCGGTAAGCGACATGAGGACGAATTGTTGGCATCGTGCTATAATACGGCCCTTGACCTGGCGATGGAGAATGGGTTGCACAGCATTGCGTTTCCGTGCATCAGCACCGGGGTCTATCATTTTCCGCAGGAAAGAGCCGCGGCGATAGCGGTCGACACCGTGAAGTCGCATCCTTATGATGGTGAGATTGTCTTCTGCTGTTTCCTGACCGAGGATTACGACCTCTACAACCACATCCTATCTTAGCGAATGTTCCACACGTGGAGGTTATACGCCGACCGATTGATTCGATTTGCCGACACATGGCGGCAGGTAATGTTTTGCCCTTGACAAATCCATGATAGCGTAAAAAATGGCTGTTTGTGCAGCCTTAATGCCATCCTAAACTCATATTCTCAGAGATAAGCTGCTATGCAATCATTCAGCTCAGGGGAGCAGACGCTGCAGCAGGGTTGTGCCGTCGGGAGAGTAGGGAATGATGGCGGCGGCGATGATGATCAGTGTCATCACGGCTACGACTATGAGCGTGCCGTAGCGCACGGCTGCGGGCGGACGCGTACCGATGATGTGACGCACCTTGTCGGAGCGCAGCTCTATGCGGTCGTGAGTGTCGGCCCGGTGTAGGTCTTGGTCGTTTTCCATATCAGTTTCCGAGTTCGAGTTGGTTTTTAACAAGGTTATAGTAGTGTCCGCGGGCCGCTATCAGCGAGTCGTGGTTGCCCGACTCTACAATTCGCCCTGCATCGAGCACGATTATGTTGTCGGCGTCACGCACCGTCGACAGTCGATGGGCCACTACCACCACCGTGCGACCACGGTAGAACCGTGACAGGTTGCTCACGATTTCCCGCTCGTTGCG
>CEAX01031723.1_pt1 | contig 256887 bp, 262 predicted proteins | sample 554721 | NCBI WGS metagenome assembly CEAX01 (sample SAMEA3182098, study PRJEB8094) | gut metagenome | biome: human; feature: gut; material: Stool; isolation source: human stools | place: Canada | collected 2012-05-30 | reverse complement strand
TGGTGCTGCCACGGCTGGTGATTATGGTGCTGCCACGGCTGGTGATAGAGGTGCTGCCACGGCTGGTGATAGAGGTGCTGCCACGGCTGGTTATAGAGGTGCTGCCACGGCTGGTAATTGCGGTGCTGCCACGGCTGGTGATTATGGTGCTGCCACGGCTGGTAATTGCGGGGCTGCCACGGCTGGTGATTATGGTGCTGCCACGGCAAGAGGAAAGGCTTCAACCGGATCAAATGGTTTGTCAATGGCAAGAGGTAACAATGTTCAGGTAAAGGGCGGAATTGGTGCAATTTTGGTCATAGCTGAAGAAGGGGAAGATACGTATGATATTGTCGATTGGAAGGCTGTAGTAGTTGATGGAGAGATTGTAAAGGCCGACACATGGTATAGACTGGAAAACGGTGAGTTAGTGGAAGTTGATTAACAGTTGACTGATAGATCAATTATAATTTAATTGCCAATAATTACCATTTACCTGACATCAGGAAAATGGTTCAAAACAGGAACAGATATGAGTAAAAAAAGAACAATGCAAATAGACGTAATCGAGGAAGTAAAAGGAACTCAATTCATGCAATGCAAACTGTATATAGATGGCAATGCGAGTGTTATTCTTATGAATAAAATCGATTATGAAAGGCTGTTAAGCGATAGTTTTTTTGTGCGTGATGGTAAAAATCGGGATTCAGCCGGAGTGTTGAATACTACTAACACTTTTTTAGAAAAAGATTAATATTTAAAATTAATTCGATATGAGCAAATATCAAACAGAAGCTGGGATAGAATGTACTCCCGAAGAATGTAAGTTGATTGACTCTCTGAAACGACTTGCAAAAAAGTGGGAAAAGGATGGTAAGCGTCTTTGGCTGTATTCAGCCAGTGGTTCGCTTCATGTAATGATGCATGGAGATACAGACAATAATCCTACACCGGAATTTACGCAATATGGAGGTAGCAATATTGAAAATAGTGTAACTACTATTGATGGCATATTAAATGATGGTGGAGATTGGTAATTGACTAATAACTGATCAGATATGAGTGAATTATATATACCGCCTGAGCGATTTGAGAGAGACTTTATTACCGGACGATTTTTAAAAGGTTGTGTATCTCACAACAAGGGTCGTAAAATGGTTTATCATTCAAAGCGTTCCAAAGCCAGAAGTATAAAAAATCTGTCTAAAGGACGTGGGGCTTGGCATAAGACCGGAGCAGGTATGAATAAAAAGAGCGTAGTTTTGATAAAGGATGAGAAATTATGTGGAGTATTCCCTTCGATACAAATGGCTGGTAAGATGATTGGCGTGGCTCCTTCTTTGATCAGTGCTATATGTCGGAAAGTGAGAGGCAAACATACGGCTAATGGATACAGATGTTTTTTTGAAGATAGCAATGATTGGTATAATTTAATTAAACAAGATTATGAATAATGACAGACAGAAGATATTAACTGATTATATTTCCTACTTATACACAACAGGCAGGACTTATGATACTGTCGGGAAATATATCAAATATGTAACGGATTTTCTTGAACGTACTGAAGATGTCAATCGTCGTGGCTATCTGGTTTATAAGCGTGAAAATGCAGATGTCATGGTGCGTCATTCCATAATGTGTTCAGCTATATGCGATCTATTGTCTTTCCTTAACATCGGATATGGAAGGAGGGATAAGACGGTAAAGCCACTGGAAAAACTTGACGTCATATCCGAGAAGAGCAAAAAGCTATTGAATGACTTTATAGTATGGTTGACGGATAATAATGACTACTCCCCTCATACAGTTAATTTATATTATACTTCAATGAAGAAGTATTTCGAGTATGCCAATGAGGTAAACATGGATAATTGCAGGAGGTTTATAAAAAGTCTTGAAGAAGAAAAATTATCTCCCGCTACCATCCGTTTGCGAATTACAGCAATAGAAAGATTTTCCAAATGGCTGAAGAAGCCTATAGAACTGAAGCGCCCCAAAATAAAGCGCAAGCTTGATGTGAACAATGTGCCGACCGAAGAGGAATATAACCGGCTGTTGGAATATCTCAAGGCAAAAAACAACAAGGATTACTATTTCTTTATTAAGGTTTTGGGAACAACGGGCGCCCGTCTGTCGGAATTCCAGCAGTTTACGTGGGAAGACATCATATCCGGGGAAGTGACATTAAAAGGAAAGGGTAACAAGTACCGTCGATTTTTCTTTCAAAAACAGCTACAGCAAGAAGCAAAGGTTTACGCTAAAGAATATGGTAAGACCGGGATTTTTGCGGTAGGGAGATTCGGACCGATCACACAGCGTGGCTTTTCCCAGCACTTGAAAGCATGGGGAAAACATTGCGGCATTGATCCAAGGAAGATGCACGCGCACGCCTTCCGGCATTTCTTTGCTAAAATGTTCCTGAAAAAAAACAAAGATGTTATTCAACTGGCTGACCTTCTAGGTCACGGGAGTGTAGACACAACTAGAATTTATTTACAGAAAAGTTATGATGAACAAAAAAAAGATTTTAATCGAAACGTTACATGGTAGTGTAGCGCAGCTTAATGAACTGTCATCCATGACCGAAGGGATAGACATCTATGACGATACTGGGTGTGTTGACACTGATTTTTTGATAGAAGCGATATCTTGCGTCAGTGCCTTCATGGACGCAAGCAACATAGTTGTTCAAAAAATATCTTCACTTTTAGCGCCGGACGCTTCAACGGACGAAAAGAAAAAACAGGCTGATGAAGGTAAGAAATGGAGTGTGGAAGAGATATTGAAACATTGTACTCTTGAGGATGGTGTTCTCAAACTTCCCCAAGTACAATTCAATAAGAAATCCTATGCTGAAGCAAAGAAATGGATAGAAGAAGCTGGCGGCTCATGGCAGGGAGGTAAGATACAGGGATTTACATTCCCGTTTAATCCGGAACGTATATTCTCCATTTTGAAAGAAGGTAAACGGTGCAACCTGCAGCAGGATTACCAGTTTTTTGAAACTCCGGCCGATGTTGCTGACTGGCTGGTTATGCTTGCCGGAGGGATACATGAGGATGATACGGTACTGGAGCCGAGTGCAGGCCGCGGTGCTCTCATTAAAGCCATTCATAGGGCTTGTCCTTCCGTAACAGTGGAATGCTATGAGCTGATGCCGGAAAACAGAGAATTTCTTCATACCCTTAGCAACGTAATATTGCTTGATGAAGACTTTACCAAAGACAGTGTAGGTAGTTATACTAAGATAATTGCAAATCCTCCGTTTTCCGGTAATCAGGATATAGAGCATGTCAGGCTTATGTACGAACGCTTGGAAGAAGGCGGCACGCTTGCAGCAATAACCAGCCAACACTGGAGATTCGCTTCGGAAAAGAAATGTATTGATTTCCGCAACTGGCTGAAAGAAGTACATGGAGAAGTGTTTGAAATCAGCGCAGGCGAGTTTAAAGAGAGTGGCACATCTATTAGTACAATGGCGGTAGTTATAAAAAAATAATTCAAAACGAACAGTAAGAAATGAATATACTTGATTTACCATTAAAAGCCATTTGGTACAATATGATAGAATCTGGCGAGAAAAAGGAGGAATATCGGGAACATAACAGTTATTGGGCCAAAAGATTTTATGATTGCTACGATAAAAACACGGATTGCAAAATCTATATTCCCGAAAAGTGCAAGTATTGTTGCAAACCGCCCCTTAAACATTATGATGCCGTCCGTTTTCGTTACGGATATACAAAACGAACTATGTTATTTAAATTGAATAGTATCTCTATTGGCAAAGGTCACTCGGAATGGGGTGCACCGGATAATGAAGTTTTTATTTTAAAATTAGGGAATCGGATTAATTAATAACAAGAAAAAATTGAACAGCAATGAGTGAAACAATACGCTTATCCCCTGGTCTTGTAGCTGCCTATAAGGAACTATTGACCAACCCAAAGAAAAATGGATTTTCTTTCCGTCCGATAACCGAATGTTTCAGAGAAATCGAAACGGTAACTCCAAAGCATGAATTATTTAATGTGTACATTGAATATCTGCAAAAACCATTACCCAAAGTAATATTTTACATTATCATGGATGAACTTTATGGTAACTTGACAGGACGGGCTATGGATGCGGAAGGTAAATCGGGGTATTTAGGGTACAAACTTGAATTTATAAAAGAATGATTATGAAACATACTGTAGAAGAAGCGGCAAAAAAATATTCCAATGATTGCAGAAACAGGCAGCTTCATTGTGAACCATACTGCATTGTTGACTTTATTTCTGGTGCAGAGTGGCAGTCAAAGCAATCGCCTTGGATAAGTGTTAAGGAACGGTTGCCGGGAAAAAATACAGGTGTGTTTTTTACAGTGGAATGGAAAGATTCTTGTAAAGGATATTTTGTTGGCTTGTATTATGGAAATGGTCAATGGGAATCGGATAATCGAATATTTTTACAAGATTCTCCCCTATATCGTATTACTCACTATATGCCCATCCCGTCTTTCGATGAGATACTCGAAGCCAACAGGGATGTACTAGAACGGATTAAAGAGAAAGGGGATTGAGATATGAAATTAAGACAAGCAAAAAAGATAATGAAGAGTTATGTTTAGCAACAGGTTTAAATAAATATACCCACATTACGAATGAGATGTTTGATTCAAAAGATCCGCATATAACTTGGAATTGTGCTGGTAGAATTGATTGTGGAACCAATGAAGAGCTTTTCCTTGCTTTAGCAGCATTGAGGGATGATACAAATAAGTTTCAATGGTTTATAGCAGAATCTTCACTTAGTGTTTCTTTTGATGATGCTATTGGTAATGACCATTATTTCGTAGAACCTAAAGGTAACTTCTTCTTTTGGGGTATAGAATATCAAAATTCAACAATTATTTTAGGAAATTTCCGTAAAGCCACCGTAGACGAACTGATTGAATATTTTAAAACAAAGGAGGAACAATGAAAGCAAAGTATTTTAAAAAGATAAGAAACCAAGTTAAGTGGTATAAGGTATCATACAGAGATGATTTGTTTTCTGATTTTATAGATGAAAAAGAGGTATTGGCTAAATCTCCAGAGAACGCTTGTGTTAGATACCATAAACGTACTGGATGTTTTATTAACAAATATAATCCTAACAATATCACACAACATAGCGAATGTTTTTCAAGGTTCAAAGTATGTATAGGTAAGAAAGTAATGTATTTCGATTAAATATGAAAGCAAGAATAAAAAGAAAAATACAAAAACGACCATTTTTATATAATGTAGGACAAGTATTTAAGGCTTGTGATTGGCTTACTAGTATTCAACGTGGAAATATGGTTTGGCGTAGGTATCGTTCATTTGGTACTATTATTAAATCAGAAAATTAAATATGAAAGCAAGAGTAAAATCAACAGGGGTTTTGGTAGATGTAATTCCCCGATTAAACATCAACTCTCAACATAGCAGAGATTATTTATATGTATGCGATAACATAGTTTTCAGAGAGTGTGAACTTGACTTTTTAAATCTTGGAAATTCAGCTATTGACTGGGAACAGCGTAGATACGAACTGGCAAAAGACATTATTAAAGTTGTTATAGCAAACGAGAATGGTATTAATTCTGAGGCAGTCGCTAAATATTCGCTTAATTGCGCTGATGCCCTAATTAAAAGACTAAAGGAGGAGAATCATGGATAGTGTACAGACACAAACCTTTTCCATTAGAGGGGATAGAGGTGGTGAGGCATATATTGACTTTTGCGACGGCCAATTATGTGTTTCAGTTGTTATAGAAGATAAACAGGCAGATTTTCACTTTGATCCTGTTACGTTAGGGATGTTTGCCCATGCTTATAAATTGCATTGTAAAGAGTGTAAAGGAGAATAACCATGACCGAAGAATTTGTAACATTAGAAACAGTGAAACTGCTGAAAGAGAAAGGATTTAGGGAAGATTGTATGGCTTTTTATACAAAAGACGGTTTATTTAATTGCAATTCCTATATAAACACAAATGCATTAAAACTCCCCGCCCCTACACAATCCATAGCCCAAAAGTGGTTACGTGAAACCAAAAATATTCATATATGTGTATATAACTGTGCTTGTGGCTATGGATACGAAATATCTAAAGCTGATAATGGAACTCATATAACTAGTTCTGTTTATGAAGGACCTAATGATGGTGGTAAATGGGATATTTACGAAGAAGCACTAGAAGCTGGTATTTGGGAAGCATTAAAACTTATATGATTATGGAAAATATTAATTTAAACGAACTACGGGATCGAGCTTATAAGACCGCTTGCGAGCACGGTTTCCATGATAAGGAGCTGAGTAATGAACATCTTCTTTGTCTTGTCATTTCCGAGCTTATGGAAGCTGTGGAAGCAGATAGAAAAGGGAAACATGCCGACAGAGAATCTTTTAAATCTTCTTATGAGGATGAAGAACCGCACGATGATGTCAATTTCAAGTATTGTTTTGAAAAATATATCAAAGGAACGGTGGAGGAAGAATTAGCTGATGTTGTGATACGCTGTCTTGACCTTGCTGGGCTGCGCGGCTGGGATTTGCAAGACACGTTGGATAATGTGGATGAACTCAATGACGTTTCAGACTTTTTCCAAGAACACACATTTGTAGAGATAGTTTTTGATATTTGCACCGGAACAATTATATCCGAATCTCCAAGGTCGGTTAAAGGAGTGATTCTTGATGTATGGCAATACTGTCTTTGGAAAGGAATAGATATTGAGTGGTTCATTGAGCAGAAGATGAGATACAATGAATTAAGACCTATGTTGAACGGAAAAAGATATTGATTGTGCCACTGTTTATTTGTAGCAAATGTGGTTGTGTTGAGAATACAGCCACATCGGATTATTGGCCTGTTGTACATAAAATCTTTCCCATAGAGTATGATGCAAGCATAAAGGAGTTTGAAGGAAAACCGTTGTGCTCAGAGTGTGGGAGATTGATATTTGACAGTAAAGGGGAAAATCCGCGTATGATACCGGGGAAGTGGCATGGGAAATTTCCCAAAAGACAAGCCACTGATGCTGAAAAGAGAATGGTAGATAGAAATGGCAGGTTTTAAAAAGAGAAAGGGATGCCTGCAACATCCCTTGAAAGCTACATCAACGAGCTTAAATCATTGATTGACGATGTATATCGGAAAGCGAAAAGTGGAAAAAAGAAAGTTAATCCTGTGAATGAGCTTAAACTTGAATTTTAGCAATGAATTTAGGGTACTTTTAGGGTACATGAATTAAATGGTATGTTTTTTGTTTTATTCATATTTTCCGTAACTTTGAATTGTAATGATCCCGTGTAAAGGAGCGCGGTACGTTCTTCGGACGAAAAGACTTTTATGAAAAAGAAACTTGTAATAAATAGAGAAAAATTTTGCCACTATTATATAGAAACGGGTAACGCATCAGAGGCGTATCGGAAAGCTTATCCGTGCAGTGTGAATTGGAAGGACGGAACTGTGCGCAAACGTGCGTTTGACCTTCTCAAAAATTCAGATGTGGCCTCCCGGTTGAATGAGCTTCAGGTTGAGGCTTGCGAGAGGTTTGATATGAAGAAGGATGATGTGCTTCGCTTTCTTGCAAGCGTGGTGAATGTTGATCCGATAGATCTGCTGTCCTCTGGTAAAGATACATATATGGTAAAGTCTGTTGAGAATATTCCGAAATCCGTCCGTCTATGCATACAGTCAATTAAGAACACTCAATATGGAGTGGAGATACGGCTATACAGCAAGATAGCCGCCATTACACAGATAAGCAAGATGCTTGGATGGGATGCTCCGGTAAAAAGTGATGTCAGTACTAATGTGCGCATGATAATTGGGGACGAGTGATGATAGAGATGGTATTCTCACATAAGTTGTTCAATCCTCTGTTTTGGCATATCCGTAAGGCTATGCATGACAAGAATATCAGGTACATTATAAACAGAGGTGGTTCTTCATCGGGAAAATCTGTATCTACGACACAGGCTGTGTTGTTGTCTGTATTTTCTTGCGAAGGTTCGGCTCTTGTTGTAAGAAAAGTGGGAGCTAGTCTGAGGAATACAGTGTATGAAGAGTTTAAGACCCAACTAAAGGCTCTTCAACTGAGTCAGTTCTTTGTGCTTAAGGAAAATAATATAACTTGTGTAAATGGTTGTAAAATTGACTTTACAGGGCTTGATGATCCTGAAAAAATAAAGTCTATCACTGGATATCGTTGGATAGTGATGGAAGAAGCAACCGAGTTCGAATATGAAGATTTTACTCAGATACGTTTCCGTCTTAGAGGTAAGGAAGGGTTGCAGATAATATGCAATTTTAATCCTGTATCTGAGGATTCATGGATTAAAACGAAAATTCTTGATACTTATGAATGGGACGATCTTCCAAATGAACTATATGGCGAAGTGAAAAATCCTCTTACTAAAAGTTCTTTGCCAAAGGCATACAGCACAATATTAGGGAAACGGGGTTGCAAACCTAGAATGATCGCCAATGAACGTACAGGAAAGCTGGAAAAGTACCCATCGGATACAATAGAACTGCATTCGTCTTATAAAAATAATTTTTGGGTGGTTGGTTCTCCGGACGGTAAATATGGATATTATGACAGGCAGACAATATCCAATTATCAATGGTACAAGGAACATGATTACAACTATTACCGGGTATATGCGCTGGGTGAATGGGGTAGTATTAAGACGGGGGGTGAGTTTCTATATGCTTTCGATTCTAATAGGCATATTAAAACAACACGATATATCAAGGGACTTCCTGTGCATATTTCTATTGATAACAATGTTCTTCCCTATATTTCGATTTGTTTTTATCAAGTGGACGGAAGTCATATAAGGCAGTTTAATGAGATATGTGCCGGTGATCCCTTTAACACAGTAACGCATGCATCTCGGATGGCTGTTGATTATCTGCGGTCAATCAGATACAATGATATGCTGTATTTATATGGTGACGCTTCAACAAGGAATGGGAATACTATAGATGATGAAAAGAGGTCATTCCTTGACAAGTTCGTAGAAGGGCTGGAAGGTACTTACCATGTCGAAGAAAGGATACCATATTCTAATCCGTCCGTGCCCATGTCTGGTGAGTTTGTCAATTACATGCTTGATGGTGGTTCCGGAATGTGTTTTTCAGTAGATGACGGATGTAAGAATTCAGTTGTTGATTATAATAATGCCAAGAAGGATGTTAACGGTGGAATGTTGAAGACGAGAGTTAAGGATAAGGTTACGGGGCAGTCTTATGAGAAGTACGGGCACATTTGCGACTGCTTACGTTATATTACCGTATGGGTGTTTAAGGATGAATATACTCGTTTCTCCTTAAAAAGAAAACGAAGTAAAATTAAGCAGGAAAATAAAGATATGAGATATTATGATATATCTAAAAATATTCAGGGGACAAGACTTGTATATGTTCTTCCCGAATATGCCGGAAAGTTTATTATGGTTTCATGTTATGTAAATGAGCGAATATATATCGATAATGTGACATATATAAGTTCATTTGATGAAAATGTTCTTCTGTCATTTTTAGAAGGGATATCTCCTGCGGAGATCTTGTTTGAAAGTGAAAAAAATTATTTTCCTATAGCACGGGGCTTAAGGGATAGATATGATGTCAGAATCATACATAAAAATATGGGAGCAGACGCTAGGATATCTGCTTTTTTGGATTTTATCAAAAATAATGTGATGTTCCGTTCAGACTATGACAAGATACCGCAATACAATGAGTTTATGGATGGAGTATTGGACTATAATGGTTCAGATGATTGCGCTGCAATTTATTCTGTAGCAGCACTGTCTTATTACGTATCGAAAAAATATAATATATAATTGGTATATTTTTAAGATATATCAAAACTTTGGCAAAAAAATATCGGATGTTGTACAAAAAATGTTGGTCTTTTTTTAATATGGGTATTTTTAGGGTATATAAATTGGAAGTTTATTATTTTAATTTATATTAAACGAAAATAATATTTGAATTACTTGTTAATTAATAAATTAATTTGTTCCTTTGTAACAGGCAATTGCCTTCATGGTGTGAAGTTGCACCATACCCACTTTTAGAACGTGATCACTGTGGAGGCAATTGCTGTATTATAACGGCGGTTGCCTTTATTGTTGTATATGAGACACTGGTTTAAGATACCTTCTTTAAAGAAGTCAAATAAGGATATGTATGATGAAGCCACCTATCATGGTAAGGATGATGGGGGTAATTTTATTTATGTACCTGAATGGGTAGAGAGCCTGTTTCCTGGCAATAAAGGAAATATAGATTACGATATGTCTACTGTTGAGGGGAAAGCAAGAGCCTTGCATGAATGTTGGCCGTTTGCAATGGTTCTAGATCATTGCGGAAGAATGATTCAGAACGGAAGATATTACGTGACAGATATGAACGGGAATGAAAAGAGGAGTTTTAAAGATATTGTGACTCTCTTAAATCGTCCAAATATAATACAGAGTGGGCGTTCCTTTATAAAACAGGTTGAGATATCCTTAAAATGTTTCGGATTTTGCCCTATTTATACATTGAGAGCTTTAAAATCCGACCTGCCTAAATCCATGATGGTAATACCTCCCGAATTATTTTATATGGAATCATTCGGTAAAGACCCATTTACTCAGACAGAACTTTCTTCAATTGCTAAAAGGGTATATATACGTTGGGGAGATGTAAATATAGAGCTTGGGGATGAGGAATATTTTGTCATATACGATTCAATAATGGATATTCCAAGCAATAATGGAGGGAAAATTGCCTTCCATTCCCCTGTAGACGCATTATCTTCGCATACGCGAAACTATATGGCTCAACTGATAGGGAGAGGAAATCTTATAGTTAATGGAGGTCCAAAAGGGATATTGTACGGGAATGATACGACTGATGTAGGGAATGCCGCCATTACTCCGTCTGAATCCCAAAAATTGCAGAATGATTTTAAAAGGAAATATGGCATAGTGCATAAGTTGTATGAAATCATGGTGACTCCTAAGAAACTGGGATGGATTACATTAGGATCAAATACGGAACAATTGAAGCTTCATGAGGAAGATAAGGCGTGTTTGGAGGCGATAGCTCAGACCATAGGTTTTGACGCCAATCTGATTATACAAGGAAGTACTTATGATAACTCTTCTCAGGCAAAGAAAGCGGCATATCAGGATCTTATTATTCCTGACAGTGAATGTATAACAGAGGCTTTGACTAATGCTATATGTAAGGACAGAGCAATAATCAAAATGGACTTTACTCATGTCGCTTGTCTTCAAAAGGACATGAAAGAGTTGGCGGATGCCTTGTCTACAGCCTCTAATGCTATAGCTTCATTGTATAACAACCGGCTGATTACTTTTGAGGAGGCAAGAACTGAGATGTCTAATTTTACAGATATTGATCCGGATAACCCAAAAGGGGAATTTAAAATAGAAATAAATAATGATGGAGACAAGCAAATACAAGGACAGGCTGGGGAAGCAGTATAAATCCTTATCTTTTTATGCAAAGGAGATACAATATGATTCTGGCAGCAGAACTATCAGTGGTTATGCCGCAATTTTCAATAACATTGATAAGTTCGGTGATATGCTCTTGAAAGGATGTTTCTCAAAAAGTATACAGGAGAGAGGTCCGGAAAGTTCTGCTAATGATAAGATTATCATGTTGTGGATGCATGACATGCATGAACCTATAGGACGCATTACGCTTCTGCAAGAAGATGAGAAAGGGCTTTACTTTGAAGCGTCTATTGATGATGTGGAAAGAGGGAATCAAGCGTTGAAACAGCTTGAAAGTGGAACTTTGAACCAGTTCTCTATAGGTTATAGTTATGTATGGGAAAAATGTGAATATGATAGGGAACGTGACTGTTTGGTTGTAAAGGAAGTCATTCTATATGAGATATCCGTAGTGTCCATAGGATGTAACGGGGAAACTGAATATCTTGGTCTGAAATCGGCAGAAGAATATGAAAGTGCGTTGGAATCACTTCCGGTTGAAATAAGTGATGTATGTAAAGGACTTCCAATAAGGAAGAGAGAGGAAGTTCAAACGTTAATAAGAAAAGCGATGTCACTCGCTCGATACAAGCCGGCAGACAAGCCACTTGATGAAGAGGGAGCCGATAAAAAAATAAAAATATTTACAAAACCTTTAAAACTTAAAGAAGTATGAAATTTGACTTTTTAAGCAAAATTGATTTGTCGGGAATGGATGAGGTTTCCGTGAAGTCATTACAGGCGTTGCAGGACGCAATAAACGCTACTGTAGGTGATTTCATGAACGATACTATCGACAAAAAAACTTTTGAGGATAAATTAAATGAGGTTACTCAAAAGATAGACTCCGAAAAGGAATTGGAAACAGTGCGTAAGGAACTTGGTGAGATGAAAGAGATAATTGTTCGCATGAAGGGTGCAATGCATAAGAATGAAGATGGGGAAACGGTTTTCAAATCTGTAGACCAGCAGATTGAAGAGCAATTGAAGGATTTCATTACTGTAGGCAAACATGGAGAGAAATCCGTGGACTTGAAAACAGCTTGTAAGCAGTCTCCTGGATTCAAGAAAAGCCTTACACTTGTTATGAGCAAAAAGGATGTTGATCCCTTGAAGAGTACAGGTGTGGCACCACATTATAACATGACAATTGATAGTCAGTTATCTGTTGATCCGCGTTCTCAGACTGTAATCCGTAAATTTGCCAATGTGGCAGCAATATCTACACGATCATTAACTTATGCGGAGTTCAATCCGGGTGAAGAAGAAGCCGAATGGGTTCCAGAAGGCGGTCTTAAGCCTATGATGAGCGGTACATTGTCAGAAGTTACTATCAATGCTGGCAAAGTGGCTCTTGGCACAAAAGTAACCGAAGAAACATTATCTGATTTGCCTCAGTTGGTTGCGGAGGTTAGGGCTGAGATTATCAATCGTATTGGTTTGAAAGAAGAAGAAGGTATTCTGTCTGGTACTGGTTCTGGTGGTCAGATTAAAGGGATTGGGAGTGATATACCTACATTCTCCTTGACAACTCTGAAAGTAGATAAGCCCAACACTTATGATGTTATTGTTGGTATGTATACACAGATTGTGTCAATGTCCAATATGGCTTATCGCCCAAACCTTGTGCTCATGCATCCTCTTGACTATGCACAAATGCAGTTGACTAAGGATGTTAATGGGCAATATCTTCGTCCTTTCCGTATTGGTGATGAACTGATTCAAGGTCTGAGAGTGGAAACCAGCACTGCGATCAAACAAGGTAATATTTGGGTTGGAGATTTTAACTATCTTAACATCCGTGATGTATGGGTCCTTACCATTACACTTGGGTGGGAAAATGATGATTTCACTAAAAATATGGTGACTATCCTTGGTGAGAAACGATTGATGGTTTATATCAAAAAACAATATAAAACAGCTTTTGTCAAGGATAAGATTTCAACCGTTATTGAAGCTATAACCCCCGTCGCTGTCGGCGGATAAATTTATATATGCTATGAAGGTAAATTTGACTAAAACTTATGAGGTTGAGTTCGCAAAGGACGGAGCTTCTTATAAAAAAGGTGATAAGGTAAGTGTTAATATGTTACTTGCAGCTAAGTTCTTCCAAGATGGGCGTGTTGCCACCGTTCCTACGGAATTGATAGAGGACGCTAAGAAAATCGGTGCTGAAGACTTGTTCAATAAAAAGAAGAACCTCAAAGATATTGTGTAATGTTAGTGGATTATACTTTTTTTCAAGGAGGTATTCTTGATATTGAGGGTGCTGTATTGAATATACATACTCCCTCTGAGACTAATAAGGCGATAGTTGACAGCCTTCAAGGCTTTGTAATGCAATATGAGTCGGAATATCTGGGAAAACTCCTTGGAGAGAAGTTGTATGAGGAATTCTCATCATATATTGCCAACGAAGGGAAAACGAAGGAAAAAAGATGGGATGATCTTATAGCGCGTCTTGTCGTGAGATATAGTGATGGTGATAGTGAGGTTTCCAAATCCCCTATTGCCAACTATATATATTTTCATTATTTGAGACATAATCATGCACAGGCAACTATTACAGGTGTGAAGGCTGACGAAGATGACGGCCGTCTTGTAAGTCCAGAAAGGAAAATGATATTCGCATGGAATGACATGGTAAGAATGAATATCAGACTTGTGAGGTGGCTTAAATCAAATAAAGCGGACTATCCGGATATCGCCACCGATTTCGAATTGTTGGAAACAATTAATTCTCTTGGAATATGATAATCGATATAATATCAGATGTATGTGCTTCCTTGTCAAAAAGAATGGATCAACAGATAAATTACATATATGGTGACAGTTCTTATATAAGGGAAACACTTCTTCTTCTTGGGAAAAGCAGGGTGACAGCATTGGGAAAATTCCCAATGATAGGGCTGTATGTTCCCTTAGACGAGGAAAGGGATAGTGAGGATTATTTTTGTAAGGCATCTGTAAACATAATAATCGCTACCAATACATTGGAAAAGTATACAAATGAACAACGTCGTGAGATTTCTTTTGAAGGTATTCTTCGACCTTTGTATTACGGATTCATAGAAGAGTTAAAAAAATGTGATAAATTTGATTTCGGTTACTCCGGTATTGTAAGCCATACATATTCAGAAAATTATAGTTTTGGAAGACGTGGTGCTGTTGATGTTGACGGTAAGGAAGTTGGCGAAAAGATAGATGCTATTGAAATAAAGAATTTGGATTTAACAGTTAAAAATCAGAATTGTTATGCGAACAGATATTAGAGAGTGCGGCAGCACGTCCGGATTTAATACTGGAATGAATTACTGCCCCCTGCAACCGGACAAGGTAGCAGGTGTTATATTGGTCATTCATGGCAAAAAACTGCCAAAGGAACTGACTGCTGATGCTTTGGAAGAGGCTTGCCATGCTGATTATCCGGACAGAATTTATCCTATTACAGGATTTTCGGAATATGCGGTAAGCGGTGGTGAACCCAATACATCGGAAAATGGTTATGCCGGTTCGGAAATAACGGGCTATTCGGCAAGGACGGATACATTCACGTTGCGTAAGTTTAATCTAGCTTTACAAGCTAATCTTGTAGCCAACAAGGATACATTGTTTGATATGTATGTTTTTGACAAGAATAATGTTATCTACGGAGAGGATGACGGAACAGACGAGCTTGCAGGATTCGATTTGTCAGGGGTTTACCCTACAGGGCAGACTTATGACTCAAGCGGACAAAAGGCTTATCTTGCGTTTAATGCAATGTATTCCGATACGGAGAAGATGATGAAAAACATGTCTGTAAAACAATCGGGTGTAAATTTGGAAAATGTTCTCAAGGGATTGAATTATGTTGAATTTGTGAAAATGACATCTCCTGAGAATACATATAAACTCGTGGATCACTATGACCGCACAGACCTTACTGCATATTATGGCGCTGTATTGTCTGAGAAGGCTTCAACAGTCGTTTCTGGTGCGTCAGCACTGGAATACAGTAACGGTGTGCTTACAGCGACAGGAGGTGTACCGGTGCTTAAATCTCCTTCTATTTTACAGGCTAATGGGGTCATTGGGATTGAACAATGGGTACAATGAGAATTAATGGAGTCACATTTATAGAGTCCGAGGTGGCCAAACTTTCATTGGATGAGTTTGTCGCTCAGAATATAGATGTATTCTGGAAGGACATTTCTAGAGAAAGGCGGAAATCAAGGCTGGTTTCCGTATATAATAGAATTATCAATAACAGTAATTTAGGAGGCGGGGGAGATTGATCCCCCGTTTTTGCTATGACATTGGAGGAATACGCGAGATGTTGGAAGAAATTGGCTGATGGCATTCAGCCAATGATAAGGGATAAGATGGAAAAGGATGCTCCTCAGTTTGAGGAATATGTACGAGAACAGCTATATAGTGGTGTTGATGGAGATGAAAATCCTTTGATCCCTGGATATACTGAGGACCCATACTTTAAAAAAACTTATGGAGAGCATTGGAAGAAAAACGCCGAACGCTATAAAAATTGGAAGACAAAGATACAGAAACCGAAACCTTCATATCTGGGTTTTTCTGCAAGAGGGAACAATACTCCAAACCTTATCATACGTGGAGATTTTTATAGTTCCATCACGGCAATACCAATATCAAATGGTATAAGGATTGCCAGCTATGGCGTTTCTTTTGGTTCTGATATTGAGAAGAAATATGGCTATAAAATTTTCAAGGTAAGCTCCAAAGCAAGGAGGCATTATGTTACGTACAGGCTTATGCCCTCTATTGAGAAATTTATAAGGAGGTGCGAACTATGAAAAACTGCTTGTGCCAAGGAAATAAGTCAATGAGGGAGATGGAACATATGCGTTCAATCGCAGAGAAGGCTGCTGTTATGGATGAATGTGTTTATATATTATACAAGGTTGGAGATGTGTATAAATTCTGTCGTGAAGGTGAAAACTGGTCAGGCGAGTTTATTGAATTCATATTTCCGTGAAATGATAGCGGACATCCGGAAGGATTACCGCTATCTATGTAAAGGACGGATCTACAAAAGATCGTTTTCTCCTTTTTCAATATTGGCTCTTATTTGCCTTAGAAGCAAGAATGATCCTTCCATCTTGTAATTTCCTAAATTTTGTTTCGCCTGCATGATGCAGCTTTCGATAGTGAGGACTAAATCTGGAGTGAACGCAGATTTGTTAATTTGCATTGTTTTGGGAAGTTGGTTAGCATGATCATTAAACCATGCAATCATTTCATTCAATTCTTCCTCTGTGTAACTTTGTTTTTTTTCAGCCATATTATATTCCCATGATTAATGATGCTTATATCTAAAAACAGTTCGTTTGTTACAAATGTTTTGTGCAAAAAAAGACATTTATTTTTTTATTGAAAAACAAAACTATCAATTATGTTATAATTTAGATTTTGTCTAAATTGCGAATGTGATATTTAATAATTGCGTTACTATATATTACTATGCGTTACTTAGTATTACTATTAATTGATATTGTCTTTTGTTTAATATTCATACCATTGTATAAGATAAAAACATCATTTACCTTTGTATCTGTAACAAGTGCAAAGCGTTACTTGATGTTGATTAAATATTCTCCTATTGGAGTTTATATATGACTGTTCCGTAGTAGCTTGCACCTATTACGGAACTTTCTTTTTATACGATTCCAAGCGTGGATAGTATAAGGGAGGAAAGCAGGAGTGAATAATGGCACAATGAGGTTCGATTCCCCACCTGCTACAATCAGTCAAAATAAATCCCCGAAGGCGGAAGTGACTGAGCCGCCAACGGGGAACAATATTAATCTTATATCGCAAAGATATGGAAAATTTTAATAAGTTAGTACCTATTGATGGGGAAAATGGCGAAAAAAGAACAATAAGTTCACTGCAAATTGCAGAAATTACAGGTAAGGCATATTGTGGCGTGTTGAAAGTCATTAGAAAGATGGATATTATGTGTGTGAAAATAACAATGAAAAATATATTTTCATTATTTGTTTGTTTGAAAAAATGTTGTAACTTTGCAGTGCGACAGTTTTATTATCATATTCGGATTGGGAATTTTTTATGCCCGATATTGAAGTATTGCTTAAAATATAAGCAGAGGTTTCTCCGTACATATTCGCCCCAAAGCCGATATGGAACTGTCGCAAGTTGGAGAAATTCTCTGCTTTCTTTATTTATTAACTTTTAATTTTCATTATTATGCGACAGTTGAATGAAAATCAAATCTTCCAATACAACGGAAGTCCTATTACCTTTCAGAAAGGCGATAGTGTTATGGTAAATGCCACAGAAATGGCAAAGCCGTTTGGTAAATTAGTAGGGGATTGGCTTAGATTGAAAGCTACTACCGAGTTCACAGAAGCACTTTCAGCCGATATGCATATTCCCATATCGGCACTAATTCAAGTAGTTAAAGGTGGTAATAACGAACAAGGCACATGGCTTCACGAAGATGTTGCATTGGAATTTGCCCGTTGGTTATCTCCATCATTCGCTATATGGTGTAATAAGCGTATCAAAGAGTTGCTTCAATACGGCATGACCGCCACACAGCCAACACTTGAACAAATGATTAATAATCCAGACTTGGTTATCAGTCTGGCTACACAGTTAAAGAGCGAACGGGAGGAAAAACAGCGTCTTGAACACCAGAACGCATTACAAGAAGAACAGCTACGCCAAGCAGCCCCGAAAGTAGAATACTGCAACAAGGTCCTTTCCTCCAAAGGCTATCTTACCGTTAACATGATAGCTTCCTGCATCGGTATATCTGACATCAAGCTAAACAAACTCCTTTGCCAATGGGGAATACAATATAAGGAAAGCGGAGTGTACTATCTCTATTCCAAATACCGGGATAAAGGATATACTGTGCATCGGCCGCACGCATATACCGACAGCCTAGGTAATATCAAGACCAGACAACATATGTACTGGACGGAGGCAGGGAAAAGGTTCATACTTGAACTATACAATTCTAAGGTAGCAGCCTAAATATAACATTATCAGTAACTTGTTTATCCGGGTAACACTCGGATAGCCCAACTATACCCAAAATTATGATAGAGATAACAATAGTATTTGTTTGCCTGTACCTAAGCTACAGGCTTACGAGGAAGCCCGAAGATAGCTTCTTCTATAAGAACTAATATTATTTTGCCACATATATAAAGAAGCGTAAATGCTGTATGGAGGTTTACCAACGTTCACATTTATGATACCCTACCGTCAATCTGGGCGGTAGGGTGGAGTATTTACGCCCGTTAACGTTGTGATTCGCAACATAATTTAAAAGACTATGAAAACAATAGATAAACTTGAAATTATACTTCAAAAAAATGGAAGAACAAAATAATAGACTTGAACGGATATACGGCAAACATCTCAAACTGATTGTATGCACTGGGAAAAGAAGTGAGAAGGTGAAATTTAAACATAAAGATTGAAACGCTATGTTTGTAATTTATTTAGACAATATTCTAAATTACAAATAAATATGTCGTAATATTTTGAATTGTGTTTTAGTTTATATTACTTTGCTGAAAATAACCAAATTATTATAACTATATGAAAAAAGTATTATTCTTAATGATTGTTTCATTATTCAGTCTGAATCTTAGTGCTCAAGTAATGAGAGCAGAAGAATTGGAAAAATATGCGAAGGAAAACTATGGTGATAAGTGGGTGGAAGCGGCCGAAAATTTAGGCTCTTCATTGGTATTAGATAAGAATCAGAGTTTGACCTATGAGCAAATAATTGATTGTGGGGAACAGACTAAAGAGCAGCTATATATTACTTTAAACCATTGGTTTGCGGAATCTTTTAACGATGCGAACTCAGTAATTAAATTGAATGATAAGGATGCGGGAGTAATTATTGCTAAAGGATTTGTGGGAGGAATCGCTCAACATATTGGAGGAATGACAGCTTATAATGTTAACATCCACCCTGTTATAAAAGTTGATATTAAAGATAAAAAAATTCGTGTTACATATACGCTTCAATATTATGAGGTTGAGCAGAACATCGGAGGTGGATGGATGGGAGCTTTTTCTGCTGGTACAACAGGACAGCCTGCGGACACGACAAAGAAAATAGAAAAATGGGGTATAGAAACATGTTATCCTTTCAGTCCCAAGGATCAGCATAAGGCAAAGAAAACATCATCTAAAGCATTGATTATGGCTCATGCATATTCCAATGTTATTATGGATAAAATAGAAGAAGCAGTGAAGAATGGTCTTGTAGGCAATGAAAATGATGATTGGTAATTTAAATAAATTATTTTTCACGGGGAGAAGTTTTTGCTTCTCCCTTTTTTATTCCCTTATCTTCATAATATCAATAAAATCACTATCTTTGCTCTTAGAAGGTGCATGAAGTCATGCATCACCCAAAACTTACGAAAAGACCATGGCAGGAGCAGAATTTAAAATTACTGATGCGATTGATCCTAACATCGTTAAGAAGTTAAATGAGATAAGGATTAATATTCAAACCACATCTTCCGAATATGCGAATTTCACAAAACAATTAAGTGAAGGCATAAATTTTAAGCCGGGTAATCTAAAAGAATACCAGTCTAAGGTTGACAGTTATAATGCTACAATAACCAAATTATATGCTTCTCAAAATAGATTGTCTGAATTACAGACTAGTCAATTAAAGTTATTGACTGATATTTCCCGTAAGATAGAGCTTCTTACCAAACCATTGAATACATTGGCAGATAAGATAACGGAAGTGAAAATAAATCTGAGAGGCGCTTCCGAAGACTTGAAAAACGTGTCACAGGATGCGGAAACTGCTTCTGTTTCATTCCAAGAGGCATCCAAGAAAATATCCATGACTGCTGCTGATTTTGATTCAATCCGTCAGACGGTAAAGGCTTTTGATGCACAAGCCGCCGAATTGAACAGTAGATTAAGTGATAACAAAGAAACAATTTCAGCCTTAAGAACATCTCTGAGGGAATTATCGAAGGAGTATAAGACAGGTTCTATCAGCGAAGAGGAGTACAAGTCCAAAAGAGATGCTACGGTGTCCCAGTTACGCACGCTGACAGAGCAGAATAAACAGTATTCGGCGATATTGAGAAATCATACACAGGTAGCGATTGCCACAACAGGAAGCTATAACGAGATGAAGGCTTCAATGCTTCAACTGGAAAAAGAATATTATAACCTTTCACAAGCTGCACGTGAGGAGGCAAAAGGTATGGATATCTTGAACAGTATCGGTAAGCTGAATCAGCAACTAAAGGATATAGATGCACAGATGGGCAATTACCAACGTAATGTGGGTAATTATGCTTCGGGTTGGAATGGGCTTAATGTTTCCATACAACAGATTGCAAGAGAACTTCCAGCTTTGTCTGTTAGTGCCAATACTTTCTTTCTTGCCATATCTAATAACCTTCCTATGTTTGTTGATGAGTTAAAGAAAGCGAGAATTGAATATGAGTTGGCTAAAAAATCAAATCAAACAGCTATACCCGTATTTAAGCAGGTATTGAGTTCCCTTCTTAGTTGGCAGACAGCTTTAGTTGTTGGGATAACTCTTTTATCGAGTTATGGAGGTGAGATAACCAAATGGGTAGGTAGCCTGTTTGATGCAAGAAAAGAAATTGATTATCTAAAACAGTTTCAGGAGGATTTGAATAAAGCTCAAAAAGAAGGTGTAAAAAATTCCCAAGATGAAGCTGTTAAATTGGATATATTATATAGGGCGGCTGTCAATTTGAATAAACCTATGGGAGAACGGAAAAAAGCCGTTGAGGAACTGAAAAAGCAATATCCTTCATATTTTAAAAACATAAGTGATGAAAATATTCTTGCAGGTAAAGCGGCTGATAGTTATCAAAGGTTATCTAATGCCATATTAGCTTCGGCTAAAGCTAGAGCTGTGCAAGATCGTCTTGTGGAACAGGCTAAGCAAAAATTAGAATTGGAAGATCAATTGGCAGAAAAAGAAGAAAAACGTACGAAACTTGAATCTGCTAGAGACCAGATGAAAGCACAATATGAATCCAGTCAAGGGGCAGCTATGGATACAGCTAGAGATATGTATGGGAAATTAAACGAGCAGGTTGAAGATTTGGATGAAGAAATAGGTTCTATATTAAATCAGATATATCGGATAGATAAAGCTAGTAAAGATATAGCAAATTCTATTGATATTGAAGATGTTACATTTGATCCTCATTCTGTTGATAAAGCCGCAAATGATCTAGCACAATATATAGAGAATCTTAGGAATAAAATGGCTGACTTGTCCGTTTCTCTTATAGAGGATGAGCACCAGCGTAATCTTGCTGCCATAGAGAAAGAATATAAAGACCAGATAGCAGTTATAAAGGGATATTCTGAGGAAGAGAACAAACTCCGGGAAATGTTGGTTCAAGAGAGAAAGCAGAAGGTAGCGAAAGAGAATGAGGAATATGCTAAGAAGTTGGCAGAGGCCGAAGAAAAAAGGATCGAGGAAAAGAAAAAGTATACCGATGAGATGCTAAGACTGGAAGAAGAACAATCATCTCTCCGTATAGCAGCTACAAGTACTGGATATAAGGAGCTTGAAAACATTATAACACAAAATTATTCAAAAGGGCTGATGTCGCGAAAAGAATATGATGAAGCCATGCGTGAATTGGAGAAGCAAGCCGCAAACGAGCAATTGCAGATACAGATAGATGCTACTGAAAAAATGATCGAGATAGCGGAAGCATCGGGCGTGGTAAGCAAGCAACAGATTGAAATGCTGAGAGAATCCATAAAGGCAATGGAAGCAGAGATAGGTTCCATAAATGCGGATGATCAGGTGAAAAAAGCGGAAGAGCAACAGGATATTACACCAAGGAATTTTGAAGCGTTGAAAGGTTATTCTTCTGCATTGAAAGATCTTGCATCGGATATCGATAGTCCGTTTGCCGGTATATTTGACGGGATGGATAAGGGATTCAGTATTATGTCTGATAAGATGTCGGGTGTTTGGAAAGAACTTACAGACGGTGAGAAGATGGAAAGAACCACCGAGATGTGGGCTTCTATGGTTAGTGGAATTGGTGAAATGATATCATCCATTTATGATCGCCAGATTGAGGCTGTTGAGGCTGAACAGGAAGCGAATGAGAAAGCTGGTGAAGAGGAAATTTCCCGTATAGAGGCTTTAGAAGAAAAAGGGGCTATAACAACAGAAGAAGCCGAAGCGCGTAAACGTGCGGCGGAAGATAAAACGGCACAAAAGAATGCCGAATTGGAGAAGAAAAAAGCTGCATTAAGAACAAAACAAGCAAAGTTTGAGAAAGCTACCAGTATAGCTGAAGCGGCTATACAGATAGCAGGTGGTATTTTGCAGACGATAGAACAATTGGGTTTCCCTGCTGCAATATCTATGATAGCTGCTCTAGGTGCTATGGGGGCGATACAGCTTGCTACTATTATAGCGACTCCTATTCCGAAATACGCCAAGGGTACTGATTCGCATAAAGGCGGATTGGCTGTAGTGGGTGATGGTGGCGTTTCCGAAACGATCGTTACAGATAAAGGGGCGTATATTACTCCGTCTGTCCCTACTTTGGTTGACATCCCTAAAGGTGCGAAGGTTATACCTTATGCTGTGGATATGGACAGGATAAAGGCTCATGCAAATGATTTTGATGGTCTTATGGCATATAGAAGCGAAAACAATCTTCCTCCTGTATCAATAGTTAATGATTATAGCGAATTGGAGAAAAAGATAGGGCATCTGGAGAAATCACAGCAGATAGGATTTGCAAAATTAGCCAAGGCGATAAGAGAAAACAATTATCAGCAATTTTCAAAAAGTATCTGATTATGAGGTATACAAGTGACATATATGAACTTCCCTTGTCCGTTTTTATAGAGATCTATACCAATGATAGCAATACTATCGAATTTGACGGTGAGGACAAAGGGGCCGCATCGGCAAAAATTATCAATGACTATATAGAAATTGTCGGGAGCAAACAGTTGTCCTCTGAGATATTGAATTGTAATGAACGTATGAATCTCGCAATGACCGTGGAGTGCATGAAGGCATGTGAGAACATGATGAAGTTGAAAATGTATGATGAGGTGCGTGATATTCTGATGAAGATAGGTTATTCGTGCAAGAAAGGTGATGTAATGGTCATGAATGCTAGAATATCCGCGTTAAAATCCCGTGCACAATATGATTTGGACAAGATAAGTAAGGAAAAGAATGAGGAACCGAAGGAGAAGCCTACAAAACGAGGGTTTATAAATGAAGTTGTCGCTATTGGAAAATATAATAAGATGCATATCAATCTGAAAGAATGGACCGCCGGATCTTACGCCTGTCTTGTTAGGCAGACATGCGATGAAATCGATGAATTGAATCGTAAAAAGAAATAATTATGTATTATCGATGTGAGTTACTTATAAATGGTCTGAGGTACAGGGTTACTGATGATCTTGAGAATTGGGACGAGGTGAAGGCTAGTTTCAAGAGAAATGACTATGACGGTGTTATCCGTACTTTTTCTAACAAATTTTCTTTTGCTGGGGATGCTAGAATATTGCTGTTAAAACAATATGATGAAGATTATCTGAATGCTTCCGCTTCAATAATAATAAGTACAAGAAATAACAGTTGGTTGTATAATGAACGGTTTAGTTGCGCTCTCAATTTCTCTACATTGCAGGATAATGGTAGTATCTTACAGATAAATGCCGTGGATGATAGCGTGGCGTCCATGATAAAGGCTAAAAGGGGAACCCAATATGAATATCCTGTTGAAGAGGTGAAAAGTCCCATTCCTCTTGTTTATGACGGGCTTGAACTTTCAGAATCGGCAAAATGGATTCCTACAGGTGACATATACAATGGAGAAGTAGGGGAGATTCCGGATCAAGATAATTTTGTGTCAATGGATTTTGCTGAAAGGTGGCTTCCCATGTCATTATATACAGAGGCAACCGACATTAATATAGGCAATGCCACGGAGATATCGGATCAGTCATATATAAGTATTACGGAGTATTATCTAAATGATAATGGGACGGAGGTGTTGGATGAACGTAAAGATGATGGCACTCTGATATATGCCGTAAAAAGCATCAATTTGTCTGTTGATATTGATTTTAAATTTTGGATAAGCTATAATATCATATCGCCATGGGGCTGGACTAACGGGGTACGTTTCCGGCTAGCTAAAATTGGCACGGATAAAAAGACATTGGAAACAATCAGTGAGGTATTCTATGAAACGTATTCCACCGGTCTTATAGAAAAAGAATATTCAGCACATCATGATATATTCTTAGCTAAAGGAGAGAAGCTTGTGCTCCTTTGCAAAGTGCAGTCAGGGAGGGAACAGTCTGGTCCTAACCTTGCTGCCCTTTATCCCGTGGATTCAAAAAGTCGTGTTACGATATCATGGAAAAACAGAATAAATCCTGTTGAGATGGATGTTGTAAATCCCGGCACGTTGCTCAACAGACTACTCAAAAGCATTAACGGGGGAAAAGACGGATTGACGGGGGTAATAGAAAGCATGGGTGACGGAAGGCTTGATAATTGTATGCTCTTGGCGGCTGAATCAGCTCGTAAGATTCCGGGAGCCAAAATATATACATCCTTCACCAAATTTGCAAGTTGGATGAGTTATGTGTTCGGATACGCTTATGACATATCCGGCAATACGATAACTTTCCGGCACAGAGGCAAATACTTCTCGGATGATGTTGTCAAAAAAATAGATGATTTATCCGATTACGAGATGAAGGTTAATTCCGCATTGGTGTATTCGCGCATACGGATAGGCTTTGACAAACAGGATTACGACACGGCTAATGGTAAGGATGAGTTTCGTTTTACGAATGAATATACCACAGGCGTGACCATGACGGACAATAGCCTTGAAATGATATCTCCATACCGTGCGGACGCATACGGCATAGAGTTCCTTGCTGACAAGATAGGTGAAGATACTACAGACAACGAAAGTGACACTGATTTATTTATGGTAGGGGCGAAATCTGATTCGTCTGGACTTAAGTATATATTGAACAGGGATTATCTTATGGGTGGCGTTCTCAGCCCTGACACAATGTTCAATGCCATGTATTCCCCTTCTTCTATGGTTCTAGCTAATGAAGCATATATCGGTTCATCTGTTGAGATGCTTACTTTTGCGTCTTCAGATGGTAATAGTGATGTGGGTATTGATGAAATGGGGGAAAGCAGGGATATAATTCTTTCAAAAAGGATGTTTACTGTGGCGGAAGTAGAATTTGAAACTTCGGATGTAGAGCTTCCGGAAGATCTTACAGGAATTGTTGAATTTGAACACCAAGGCAAGGTTATACAGGGATATTATCAGCAGGCTGATTACAATTTCACAAAATCACAAAGTTCAAAGGTAACTTTGATTGTGAAAAATTCTAATTCTTTATAAAGATTCAAATTTTAATTGTTATATTTGCAATGAAAGCTTGTGAAGTCGCAAGCTGCTAGAAACTAACGAAAAGACCATGATATCAATCGGAGATGTTTGCCCGTTATTCTTCAAACCGCTGAAATATAAATATTCAAATGCAGGATGTTTCAGACAAGTATTTTCCTTGTCAGACAACATTTTGCTGCAAATTTTCTGCGATAACGGTGAAATACCTTTGGCTTCTTTGAATGATAAGATTGGCAATATCTCCTCGTCAATAGCACTGCTCACTTATGATGTTAATGAAAGCGTTAAGATGTATTATGCCTCATTATCTCCTTCGGAGGGGATATATACAGTAACTATAGGCGATAAGGAATGTGAGGAATTCTGTGTGTGTGAGAATATAGGTGATTCTATATTGATTGAATATTCCCATAAGGATAATAATTCTGCATTTGATAATATATTCTGGATTGATGATGTTCAGCAGATGTTTCAGTTCAGAATAATAGGAGGATTCAAACCGGATGGGGTGGACTTAAAAGTTGAGAACGAACAGTTCGTGAACCAGAAGCAGGAGATAATAGAAATGTATTCTCTTCCTTATAAGACATTTGATTTTGTATTTGGGACAAGTCGTGGTGTTCCGTATTATATAGCGGAGTTCATAAATAAGTTACTTTGCCTTTCTCACGTTAACATAGACGGTAATTTGTATGTACGGGAAGGGGATTCTGTCCCGGAAAAGCTGGATACAATAGGTAAAAAACAGATGTTTATATATAAAGTGACTTTACGCCCTAGAGAAAACGATATTGCTGGGATCGGAGGCAAAACTGAGATCGCAACTTCTTCTTCAGGTATAGCATTTTTGCTAACTAATCCTGAAGAGGACGATGTGTTAAAATACAAGAAGGCGCAAGCTGCTTTTGTTAATGAAAATTATGTGTAATCATGGCTAGAAATCATCCTATAAAGATATTGTGGTACGGTTCGGAAACGGATGCAGAAGGAAATCCGATTATACCGAAAATATCCCCATCATTTGAAAAGCGATTGGAAGGGTTGAATGAGGGTGAGATATACATACATAATGATGATAAGAATCCTTCTATTTACATAAGGACCAATAAAGACCGGGTTGTTGCCATATCGGGAAGTGCAAATATAGAGGAACTTTTCAAATACTTCCTTCGTAAAGATAAAGAAGATTTTGCCAATGAGCTGATCACTTTTTTAAAAGGTCTTTTGATAGGTAAGAACGGTAGTGGAATTACTGTACTTGAGAACGGTATGTCACAGGCTGTTGTTGATTATCTGTATGTCAAGGTCAAAGCCGTTTTTGACGAGCTTGAAGTAAAGAAGAAGACGTATGTAGGTGGCGAGCAGGTGATTTCCCATGCAGGCATGAAATGCAACCGTGTGGATGAGTTGGATGATGTCTACCGTTGTTATTTCAAGGAAGAGGAAGACGGAATTGAGATAGAGAACCAGTTTACTCCGGGATCTCTCGCCATCGCACAGGAGTGCAATATCAAGACAGGCATTTCGCATCATGTCGGCAACCGCTATTACTGGCGGTTGGTCACAGCAGTAGGTGAGAATTATATAGACCTGTCCAAGACCGTGTGTGATCCTAATGTCGAGAACGATGTTCCGGTGGCAGGTGATGATATCGTGGGATTGGGCCATAAGACTGATATCACCAGACAGGCGGCGATAATTCTCTCTTCGGTGAACGAAGTTTCTCCGTCCATCATCATGTATCAGGGTATTAATGATTTTACCTTGACCGGGAAAGATGTCATTTCTTTTGATTTTGACAGGTCTACCGGCAAGGCCCGGATGAAGGTGTACGGAGATACGTACATTGGTGACAAGGACCGGACCACTTACATGGAATACACTCAGGATAAAGGTGTTGATATCAAGGGTATGTTCCATATCGAGCAGGGTTCCACCGGATGGAAGAATATGGAAGGCTTGCCGGATGAGATACAGGCGGCGGCTGATCTTGCCCAAGAGGCTAAGGATGCGATAGACAATGCGGCTGTCGGAAGTGTCAATCTGTTGCGTAATTCCGGGTTTACCGGAGATTATGAAACAGAGGACCTGTCTGCCGCTACCGAGCTATCGGCGGATACCGAACTTTTTAGCAAGCAACTGGAATATTGGACGGGTGTGGCTACCGTATCTGCGGACAGTGATGCCGGCTCCGGGTACTCTGCTGCAATCGGTAGTTTGTCCCAGTCCGTATCATTGATTAAAGGAGAAAGTTATGTTATCAGTTATAAAGCAAAGGGTACGTCTGTGTCTGTTTCGTGCGGTTCTTTTAGTGTTTCTCAGCCTCTCACATCCTCTTATCAGAGATATACCCATAAGATCACCTTCAATGGCAGTGGTATATTTCTTGTCAGTGGTACCGCAACCGTTTGTGACCTTCAGTTAGAGCGTGGGACCATCGCTACCGACTGGAAACCTTCAATTCTTGACAACGACAAGGCAACAGCCGGTTTCCAGTCAATCAATTATATCGCCAGTGCGATCAAGGATGGATCTGTGGATATTCTTGGTGGTCTGATATTGGCCAATATGATCCAACTGGGTAATTACAAGAATGGCAAGTTACAGAAGGTCACAGCCGGAGTTAGCGGCATATACAATGACGATGATGATGTGGCGTTTTGGGCAGGAGGAAAACTTGAACAGGCAATTCTGACCGTAATGAGGTTCCGTAATGATCCTGATTACCGGCCTACGGATGAAGAATGGGCGAACATGGCGAACTTCGTTGCCACTCATGGCGGTGATGTGTTCTTAAGAGGATATATCTATGCTTTGGGCGGATATTTCCGGGGGGAAGTCAATGCGGAAAGCGGAATCTTTAAAAATGTAAAGTCACCTAACGGAAATTTTAAGATTGATAAGGAAGGCAATATCTGGATAAAAGGAGAGGGAGAGTTTAGTGGTACTGTCAATGTCATATCATCCAATGGTTACAAGATCGTAATATCCCCTGAGGATGAGTATTCCGTACCGTCTATCAGAATGTATGATTATAATGAAGAAGAACTGTTCAGTATCTCCCTACAGTACGGGCTTGGAGGGATGATTCCCAGTATTTCCATGTTCGATCCTTCTAGCAGTGATAGATTATATTTCCGCCCGGATAGTATGGTCGCGGAGCAAAAAGGAAGTGACGGTTATATATATCAGACCCAGATAATGGGAGGACGCATAATTATGGTTAAAGGTTCTGAGATTGTATGGGATCAGAACATGTTGCCCAAATAAAGTGAAGTGATATGGAACTGAATACTATTAACAAAACGGGAACTTGGAGTGAGGCGGCAGACCGTCTTAACAACAACTTTAGCAAGACTTCTACCGAAGTGGAGAAGGTCAAGCAGAACGGTATCCGCAACAAGGGGTTGTTCTCTACTCTTGAATCACTGGAAGAGGCTGTTCCATCTCCTGTTGTAGGTGACTGGGCTGTTGTGGGTGACACCATACCGGGTCCTATATATGAATGCAAAACAAAGGGAAAATGGAGTCCTACAGGCACGACAGGAGGTGGCGGAAGTGTTGACTTATCCAGCTACCTGACAGCCGAGGAAATAGACGATGTAACATCAATATTATAGTTATGAGAATTAATTATCAGTCCGATTTTAAGATCATAGAGAAGAACTTGAACGGGGATGTGAATACTCCTTTCCGGTTCACTTACTTCAATCCGTTCAAGGGAAAGTTCATAGTCTCCTTTGACGGGCATGAGTATGTCGGTTGCAGCCGCATGGAAGACGGCAACCTGCTTGTCGCTTTTGACAACCCCTGTTTTTCTCCCGGTATGTTGAAGGTCAAACGTGAATACTTCATATCCGATTCCGACTTTCAGGATGGCATCTGCAACCTTGTTTCCGTTGAAGATACAGGAATCGTACTGACTACCGGGAAAACCGATGAAAGCACGGTGGAAATAACATCTTATCCGGATTATGCCGCATACAATGCGGTGCAGAGCGTCCCTCTGTCAGAGAGGGAGTATGATGATGTACTGAGTGATTTTATACCTCCTCTGCCACCGGAAGAGAAATAATGATTTAATAGTTAAATAAATAGTTACATAAAATAATGATAGCTTAAGTTCCCCCGGAACTTAGGCGGATGAAAGGAGATATTATGGCAAAAATGCATAAACTGACCAAGGGCGGCCAAACCATATTCCCGGCTACCATCTATGACGCAGTGGTCAATCCCAAAACACGCAAGAGTCTGGCTATGGAACTAGCTGAATTAGCTCCAAATGACTCCCTTTCTAATTATGTGATGAAACTTGTTGATAATTCCACAACGTTGTACGACAAGATTGTGATAAGAGATAACGTCAAGATTATTGCCGGAACAAAAGAATATGTAAATGACAGTGATTATCTTTGTATTGAGGTCAGCAGGGAGGACAGTCCGGCGTTTATTCTATTCAAGGATATTTTGAAGAATACGGGTAACACCCCTACGGCGTTGGCATATATAGATGATGATACAGGAGGCTTCAGTTATAATACAGAAATTGGAACGTACTCATTCACTCTGAATACCAAACTCGTGTATAACAAGGTTTCAATGTGTTTTGCCAAGAATGGTGGTAAAATATTTCTTGAGAACCTTGTCAATTACTGGAACAAGGAGTACGATCTTCCGGTCAATGTCCTGAGTGATTATAGAGTGAGAGGAAATTCCATGCTTGATATGGAAAACGCACTACTGAATGTGCGGTTTATAAAAGGCGCTACCGGCTATATGCAGAATTCTGATGGATGGGCCATTTATCCGATATTTAAAGTAAAGAATACCGATAAAATTTGGGCAAACCAATATTATAGCGTGACATTTTTTATTCTGGATTATAAGGGTGCTATAATAACTACCGGTTCGTTCAAGACGCAGACGGGCATGGGACTTCCGGCATCCTATTTCCAAATTGCGAATTATGCGGATATAGCAGACATGGAAGAGGTCAACATGATTATAACCAGTAATGTGTCCTCTTTGGTTGTGACCAAAGACTCCCCTTCCAATTCTGCGGAGTATTGGATTAAAAATCCCGATCTGCTGAAAGAAATCAATGCGGTGGAAGAAGCGCCAGTGGATGACCGTATTTATGGCAGAAAGAATGCACAGTGGGAGAAGATGGGTGAGAGCCTGTCGCTCGCTGAAACAAAAACATACAATCTGTTTAACGGCAATCTGACCAATGCGTATCTTGACGCGTCAACCGGTGCGGTTGTATCCAATCCCTCATACCGTATCACGGATTTTATAGACTGTCCATCAGAAGGAGTCATTTCCGTTCAGGGTGTTACATCAGGACATATATATTGTTATACAGATGATGGTACATATATTCCGAAACGGGAACTGAACACACAAGGTGGTAGTTCCCCTTATCTTATGTTCGCAGCCCGTAAAGGAACCTCTAAGATACGGTTTGAGTTCCACATTAATAACAAGACAGGTGATTTGATGGTAAAACTGGGCGGAGGTGGAGACAGGACACCGTATATCAGTCATGTGAAACAGACTGTGCCGACTGACTATCTGTATCTTTACCGGATAGTCCGTAACTGGGATATCAGAACATGGTGGACCGGCAAGATTACTGATACATTGGGGGACAGCATCTCTCAGAATCCCGGATACCAGTTTTTTATAGACCGGATGTTAGGTACGATGTCACAATGGCACGGAATCGGAGGAACGCGTATCAGCGGCTCAAATGGTAATGCTTTCTGGCAGGATATCCGTATCAATGCTCTCGCAGAAGATGCGGTATTGATAAATGTCGCAGGAGGAACCAACGACAGAGGCGGCTACACATTGGGAGATATTTCCATATCGAACCATGATACAAACACACTTTGCGGAGCGATCAATGTGCTCCTGTCCAAATTATACTACAGATATATGAAAGTGAAAGGATACTATAATGAGGTGGATTACACCGGAATTAATCAGGTGCTTGTCGCACGTAACATCAATATCCTGTTTGTCTTACCTCCTCACGTGTGTGAAACTTCTACCGCGGTAAACAATATTTCCGCTGACATGATCAAGGTTCTGAATCTGTGGGGGATCAAATACGTTGAATCCAAATTGCAGACCGGTATCAATGATATGAACAAGACTTGGTTTTACAGCCATTATACTGATAATACCATCATTGACCCGACACACGGAGGCATACCTTACTATGAAAGGATCGCCCGTGAGATAATTGCCCGAATGATGGAAATGACTCCTGTCGCAGACATTGAGGCTATGGCGGCTTCCACACGTACATATACTGTTACAATGCAGCAGGGAAACGGCTATCAGCTTGAAGCATATAATAACAGCGTGTCTCCCGTTTCTGAAGGTGGGGAGTTTAGTGTAAAGCTGACCATACAGGAGGGATACGATGGTAGCTCGGCTAGCGTAAAGGCTAATGGAAGCTCTGTTGCCAAAGACAGCACTTTATCAGCTCCCGGACTTGATATTTATACAGTGAAGAATATAATGGAGAATGTGACCATATCGGTTGAGGGAATTGCTACGACATAAAATTTTATATCAAACAAGACCATTATATCAAATGTTTTTTAATTTTGTTCTTGAAATTTTAAAAATATAAGAATATGGATGAAAAACAAAGAAACATCAGTCAATTAGAACGAGTAGTATCTAGTTTAGAATATCATTTAGAGAAATATAAGGAATCTAAATGTAAATCTAAAAATGGGAGGCTCCAAAAAGACCGTAAACATGCTTTGGATGATATGTTTACTCACGCTAAATATATGAAAGCTGAATTGGAACAAGTTTATCCAATTATAAGCGATGGTTCACCTTCGTATATTCAATTTGAAGATTTTGGAAAATATGCGGAAAGTGATGTTCCTGATTATATAAAAACTTTAAAAAACTATATTGAAAAATTGAAACAGGACACAAGTGAATCTGTAGAGTAATGAGTTTACTATTAAGGGCTGACCTTATCCCTAGATCAGCCCTTATGATTAAAACCATTCCGCATCCGGGTGTACTTCAACGGACAGATGGTTCATTATTCTGATGATTAATTCTCGTATCATATTATTAAAACTTTTACTGTTATGGTAGATAATAATCCCCGGTTTCTATTCTTTCTCCCTCCACATAACCAAGTTCAAGCAAAGTATTCCACATTTTAGCAGCCCAAATATAGGATAATAAATTATTCTGATGAATTTTATCACTGCCGGGCCAAAAGAGTGTTTCATAATCCGATGCTGTATATTGACCTTCTATAATACCTAACGCTTGTCCATCATAAACTGCTTGTCCTTGAGTATAAGCGCGAAGATTGATATATCTTGCACCAAAACATTTATTAGCTTGATATATTAATTTAGCATTTGTCGCAACTAAAGGGGTAGAACAAACAATATATTTCTCAGAAAAATTATTAGCAGATGACCTAACCATATTAGCCCAATCTTCTTCTGATTCATATCCAGAATTCTGACCTGTAAACCATATATGAGGATAGTCCTTGTCGTCATACAATGCAGCGTCAAAAAACACATTGCCTACACCTATCTTGGTTTCTCTTCCTTCTTCCAACCTTGTAAATTCATACAATAAAGAGGTAGCCAAACTATCAAAATAAATTTCCCCTTGATTGATAGGCAATAGCTCACTGCACTTGAATAATTCAGAGTAATGATATTGTCCCTTACTGTCTATATAGCCATCTCTTGTTGTATTGGTTTCAATATCTACTGTATCTTCATTTATTGTTATATGCGGTTCTCCAACATTTGGGTTATTTATTGTAAATGCGTATTTTGTTGCACTAGATGGTATTGAATGAGTACCTGTCTCGGATAGACTTTTTATAAATGTTCCATTCTCTGTATAAAATGCTATACCAACAGCGTCAATGGCTTGCTTTGCCAGTTTCCCTCTTATTCCATTTATAACTACTTGTACATTCTGACCACTAGATATACTATTATAAGGTGTATCTTGATAATTTCCGTCACTTTTTATCCATGCACTTTCTAAAGCACAAATGACAGTGCCGTTAGCTGGGATGGTAAATTCACCTTTAACCCTTATACCTATGCCTCCTGCCCTCGTTAAATTGCCAATAGTTTTTTCACCTCCTTGTGTATGCGGAATTAGTTCATAACCTCTGTTTTTTAATATATTACCTAATTCGTATCTTATAAGAGCCGTATCATTACCACACAGTGAATCTCCTACTATAACAACTCTTTTAGGCTTAGGCTTTTCAGAAGAGATTCCTGCTTTATAAACAACGACACTTGGTTCCCCAACAGCAATAAATTCATTGTCTGAAGTGGATTTTGTCTGTAATATAAGTTCTAATTTTGTATATTGAGAATAATCCGATGTATTGATAGTTACCGGTCCTGTTCCGTCTATTAGTTCATAAATTACATTATCATTCCCATAAAGAACAAGAGATGACAGTTTATCTGCACTATTAGAAATACTAATATTATTTGACAATCCTTTAACGGTAACAGTATCATAGTCAGAAATATCAAATTTATTAGAGCTCCAAAGTTTCTGGACTGAATTATAATTTTGTTCCTTGCCGTTTGGTTGATTCGTTCCAGTAAGCCATCTTCTTTTATTCCAAACAAATGATGAGAAAATATCCTTATTATCAACCCCTTCTATTAAATTATATATTTTGCCTATATCAGAAGAATTTTGATTAACGCCCAATGACAATTTGTCAAATTCATTTTTGGATGCGATTGTACTATATATTATCGCTCTTACACTTGGTTCTCCAACAGCAATAAATTCATTGTCTGAAGTGGATTTACATTGTAAAATTAATTCCAGCTTGGAATATTGAGAATAGTCTGATCTATTGATTATATTTTCATTGCTTGCATCTTTAATTCCTTTAATAAGGATATTATCACCATAAATACATATACCATTTAATGTAGATGCACTTGTGCTTATAGACGAGCCATTTAATAATCCATCGCAAATAATACTATCATATTCTGAAATGTCAATTCTTGCGTACCATATTTTTTGAGTAGCATTATATTGCAATTCTCCGCCATTAGGCTGATTTGTTCCTGTTTCCCATCTTTTTTTATTCCAAACAAGAGCATCTACAACATCCGTTTCCGATCCTTCTATTTTTTTTAACGAAGATTGGATAGGTATCAGTTCTTCTGGTTTAACCACCTTGGCTTTGCTATTGGCTATAACTGATGGAATTATAGAATTATCTTGTTTTGCTTGAATAATGATGTTAATATTGCTTCTGTCGGAATATTTATCCATATTAATAACCGCAGAACTACCCCTCAAATATTCTATTTGTTCGCTACCACTATAAATACTAATTGAAGGGAAAATATCAGAAGCGTCTACTTTTTCTGATAGTCCTGACATTTTTAGAGTATCGTAATATCCTACATCTGTCAATTTGGTATGCTTATAATTTTGTTTTTGAATACTATTACCCGCAGACGAATTTGTTTCCCAATCCCATGTGCCATCTATCCATACTGTATTTTCTGTTATAAGATCTTTATCTATAGAGCCTTCTATTTGTGTCTTTAAATAAATTTCCTCATTTTCTAACTCTGAAAGTTCCGTAGTCAGACTTTTTCGTGTATTGGGGTTGACCACCGCATCATAGATGGTAGCCGGGAATATGGTTTGTCCACCCTTGGTCAGTTTATGCATTTTTACCATAATATCTCCTGTTATTAGCCTAAGTTCCGGGGGAACTTAAGCTATCATTATTTTATGTAACTATTTATTTAACTATTAAATCATTATTTCTCTTCCGGTGGCAGAGGAGGTATAAAATCACTCAGTACATCATCATACTCCCTCTCTGACAGAGGGACGCTCTGCACCGCATTGTATGCGGCATAATCCGGATAGGACATGATCTCCGCCGTGCTCTCATCCGTCTTTCCGGCAACGAGGATAACACCTGTATTCTCCACCGATACAAGATTGCAGATGCCATCGGCAAAATCAGCATCGGAAAGATAGTATTCGCGTTTGACCGACAGAGCACCGGGACGTAGTCCATGCCTGCCAAAAATGACCAGCAGACCACCATCATCAAGCCTGCGGCAGTTCTTGTACCCGTGCCCGTCAAACTCCGCAACAACACACCCCGACAGGACTGTGCGGTAAGTAAACCGGAAGGGAGTATTTATATCTCCATTCAGGCTCTTCTCTATGATTTTAAAATCGGACTGATAATTAATTCTTATCATAACTCTTATAATATTGATGTTACATCGTCTATCTCCTCGGCTGTCAGGTATCCGTTCAAGTCAACACTTCCGCCACCTCCTGTCATGCCTGTAGGACTCCATTTCCCCTTTATCTTGCATTCATATATAGGGCCCGGTATGGTATCCCCCACAATAGCCCAGTCACCCACAACAGGAGATGGAACAGCCTCTTCCAGCAATTTAAGAGTAGAAAATAATCCCTTGTTGCGGATACCGTTCTGCTTGACCTTTTCTAGTTCGGTAGAAGTCTTACTAAAGTTGTTGTTAAGACGGTCTGCCGCCTCACTCCAAGTACCTGTCTTATTGATCGAATTCAGTTCCATATCACTTCTTTACTTTTAAAGTCCCGTTTGTCACGACTCCTTCTACTGTCTCATATTCCACATATACCTGCCCGGAACTGACGTTATCTTTAGACGGCCAATTACTGCATTCAATATTGGCCACATACTTAGACACACTCACCCCGTCATATACCGGTTTCATCCCAACCAACAGAGTTTCGCCTTTAGAACCATAGAAGGATACGTTATTGGGATTAAGAATGATATCCGTATTTTCTACATAATTCTGTATTCTGATACGTTCCGGATATACAGTCGTTTCTAGTATCAATTGGTCCCCTGCATATTTCCGCAAAATCAAATCACCATATTCCCATCCGTCCGATGATGTGTCGAACCTTAATATCAAGGTGGCATGTCCTTCAGTCGTGTACATTTCAAGAGTATTTTTATCCGGATCAATGACAATGCGTTTCCCGTCAACAGATGTTTCTACTTTTCCGCGGAAAAATCCGCCCAAGGCTTCAACCACACCGCGGAACTTACCACCCAAGGCATAAATATAGCCATGCAGGAACGTATCGCCACCATGAGTGGCAACGAAGTTCGCCATATTCGCCCATTCTTCATCGGTGGGTTGATAATTCGGATCATTACGAAACCTCATCACGGTCAATATAGCCTGTTGTAACGTGCCACCTGCCCAAAATGCCACATCATCATCGTCATTGTATATGCCGCTAACTCCGGCTGTGACCTTCTGTAACTTGCCATTCTTGTAATTACCCAGTTGGATCATATTGGCCAATATCAGACCACCAAGAATATCCACAGATCCATCCTTGATCGCACTGGCGATATAATTGATTGACTGGAAACCGGCTGTTGCCTTGTCGTTGTCAAGAATTGAAGGTTTCCAGTCGGTAGCGATGGTCCCACGCTCTAACTGAAGGTCACAAACGGTTGCGGTACCACTAAGCATAAAAATACCTGTACCGTTAAATGCGAACTTGAAAGTGTATCTTTGATAACCGGACGTAAGAGGCTGAGTTGTGCTGAAATCACCACACGAAACAGCCACAGACACACCTTTAGCTTTAAAGGATATAACATAGTTCTCATTTTTAATCAATGATACGGATTGGGACAAACTACCGATTGCAGCAGAATACCCAGAGCCGGCAGTACTGTCCGCGGATACGGTAGCCACACCCGTCCAATACTTTAATTGTTTACTATACAAATCGGTATCAGCAGACAATTGAGTATCAGAGGACAATGTTTCACTCTCATAATCTCCGGTAAACCCGGAGTTACGCAACAGATTGACCGAGCCGACAGCCGCATTGTCTATCGCATCCTTAGCCTCTTGGGCCAGATCAGCCGCCGCCTGTATCTCATCCGGCAGACCTTCCATATTCTTCCATCCGGTAGAACCTTTTTCGATGTGGAACATACCTTTGATATCAACACCGCCTTTCTGGCTATATCGGATGTAAGTGCTCTCATCCTTGGCACCGATATAGGCATCACCATACACATTGATATAGGCGTGTCCGGTGGACTTGTCAAAGCCCAGCCCGATGACTTCTTTCCCGGCAAGGGCGAAAGAATTGATGCCTTGGTAAAAAATAATGGAAGGCGAAGTTTCATTAACAGAAGAAAGGATTATAGCTGCCTGACGAGTGATGTCCGTCAAGTGTCCCAAGCCAATAATATCATCACCGGCAACCGGGATATCACTGTCCTTGTCGGCATTGGTTTTGCTCAAGTCAATATAGTCAGATCCTACACCTGTCACCTCACGCCAGTAGTAGCGGTTGGATACATTGTGAGATGTTCCTTCTTTAATGTTAAATTTTTGGGCTAATGCTAATGTACCGACTGTAAATTCGTTATTGATTGTAATACCATCGACTTCCGATAAGAAGAAACAGCGGTAGCTCTCATCAAGTTCCTCCACCCTGACACACTTCATTCCGGCCGGAGATAAGATCTGCTCACCACCAACATGCGTCTTCTTTTTCACTTCAAGTTCATCAAAGACAGCCTTAATCTTCACATAAAGCCGGTCAACAACGGCTTGAGAGGTACCATCTTCCAGTACAGTAATTCCACTACCGTTCTTACCAATCAAAAGACCTTTCAAAAAAGTGATCAGCTCATTAGCGATATCTTCTTTATCTTTACGAAGAAAAGTTTTCAACGAGCGTAATGCGGAATACACGTTATGGTCTGTCGCCGGGGTTGAGTCGTGGCTTCCAATCACATACACGCCGCTACCACCACCGCCCGTATAGGTCTGTCCTTTCAGGGTAAGGCTCTCAACCTTCTCCTCCAGCTCGCCGATACGAGAATAGGAGGCGGTTTCCCCAACAGTATAGACAGGTGAGTCAAACGGGAAATCCAAGTTAAATTCAAAACCGATAATCCTTGACTGCCTTCCGTTATCGAAATAGGCTTTGTTAATAAGATTAACCTTTTGACCAATGCTGTAGAGGTTATGAATGCCGTCCTCGCGGTATGCGTCACCGGACATCATCGTGCAGTCGTAAGTACTCGGGTCAACCTTTGATTTGGAAGCGTATTTTTCCGTCTTGACCTTCAGTTCCTGTTCTGCAGCACCCACAAGCCCCAGTTCGGTTATTTTCGTGCTGTCCCAGCCGGATAGTACATATTCATCTCCATCCTGGGGAAAGAGCACATCGCCGGGAAGCGGTCTGCCGTAGTCCTCATTCCTGACTATCTCCCATAACTGTGCCTCAGGGTTCCATCCGCCATCCTCCAGCTTCTCCGGCTTTCCCTCAGGATTGAACTTCACGGCGAACTCCAGACCGTTGAGAAGGCCGGACTCAAAGCGGATCTTCAATTCCTCTCCGGACAGGATATACTCCTGAGAGAAATTAATACCGGTATCCTTAAAACGGTAGGCAAGCCATTTCTCCTCTGTGGTAGTCCCGTCCTCCTGTTCCACCTTATCCACGTATTCTTCCGTCACAACATCCGACATCGTGCCAGTACGTCTGGGGAAGACTTCATCAAAGAGAACCACACACTCCACAGCTTCCTCCGTACTCATGTCAGGATAAGCGTCTATGTAAGGGGTTCCTTCGGGAAGCATCAGACGCCGCTGTACTACGCCGTTCACCACTACCGTCTCATCAACCGGACGGTAATCGGCAGGCAGATTACGGGTAGAACCGAAAGCATAGATACGGGTAGCATAGGTGGACTGGGAATCCGAATGAGGCATATCTTGAACATTCTTTCCAATCTCCAGATCAACGGGATCACCCATCTCACAACGTCCAAAATTGATGATATTCTCTGTTATCCAGCATTCGCAATCCCACTTCTTAGCCATGGAGAAACAGGCATCCAAAATGTTGATGTTCTCATAAGACATCAGTTGTGATTTGTTCTCTACCGTACTGTCAATGGAGAAAACAAAATCCTGTCCTTTGTATGTGTAACCAAGAGCCTTTAAATTTCTCAGGACTATACCGGCTTGTACGTCAAGCGGGGCGGTCAGGTTCCAGGACGCCTCCTGTCCGGCCGTCTCCGGGGTATATTTGAAGATTTTGTTTTTCCATTTCCAGTAATAGGCGTCAAGTCTTAATTCGTAATCGTAGCCGGCGGTATTGGTATTGAATGCGGGCTTCTGCAAATCGCACACTTCGAACAGTCCGAAGTCACACTCCATGTATGAGCCAAGTTTGAAATATATGGGATTATCCAAGGAGAACTTTAATGTGATGTAGTCCTCCTTCATCAGAGTGAACTTACGCTTACAGCCTTCATTAATCAGAGTTGTAAGCAGGATAGCACCGGATATGTCTTTGATGTCGATTTGTTTCATGTCTTCAAAGTTCGGAGATAAAAAAAAGAGTGCCCAATTTTGAGCACTCACATACACGACAATAAAACCAATGTCGTGAATTAAGTTCTGTTGGCCGGATTCGGCTCATTGAACTTGGCTGAAATTTTTCCAAAAGTTCGGTCTAAACTCTGTGCGTAAGTGATACTTTTACCGAGATAAATCAGATGATAAATCTCGCTACTATTAGCCGGGACTTGAATATCAACCTTGCCTTTATAAAGCTCATTGAAGAAAGCTTTTTTCTTTGATTGATAATCAGACTGAGAATTACCCTCGATAGTGAACGAAAGAGTTATTTCCCTCTCATCGACTTTAGGATTATTGATTATTACCCGTTTCCCATGTTCAAGTCGGCTTTTGTTCTCAATAAAATCCTTCATGGGAGCGGATGCCCCAATAACATCAAGAAACCCCTCTCCCATTCTCACACCCCATGTTGTATAAGCGTTTTCGCCATTAATTAATAATTCATCCATAGACTATAATTTTGCTGTATTCTTTTTAACTTCTGCTATATCTCTTTGCATCTGTTGAATAGGTTTGACGATTGCCCCTGTATTTTCTGAAATCTGTACCAATTCAAGATAGGATTGCGCTATCAAATCCCGCGTATCATCAGCAATATTTCTTGTTTCCGTATCTATGGAAAGTAGAGCATCTGCTTTTACTGTTAGTAGATTAAGTGATTGAGATTGAATAATATTCTGATTCTTTATTTCTTCTCCTGCAATCTGCAATGCTGTAAACCTACCGTTCAACTCTTCGCCAGTATCTTGACTCATTTCCTGAAAACCTTTGGATGAAGCTGACTGGGATGTTGATTCTTGCGAAATCTTATCATATCCGGTTGCTGCGGCAAGTTCGTCACGGAGCTTCATGGCTTCGTCCACATAACCCATGTATTCATCCATCAGCTCCTTACGCTCATTATTGTCAAGCGTACCATCATCCTTCATGGCTTCACCGAATTTATCATACCATGCCCTCAGTTTGTCACTAAACCGTTCACCGATGGCATTTGACAGCATCGCTTGCATGAAATATTTGGATATGTCATCAGCAAAATCCTCCGCACTCTTCTCCATATCCATCAGACTGCTTACAAAACTGTCATACATGGAATCGAATGACATTCCGATCAAGCCCTCATAAAGACTGTCGGTCAGTTCTTCCAGTTTTCCTGCCTGCTCTATATAATCATCCAGCTTGTCGGTAACACGCTCACCGTAACCTCCCTTACCGGAAGATTCCATGATATCCCATAACCATACATCCGACCGTAGAGCCTTCATCTGTTCGGGGGTCAGATTCCACAAGGAATCAGTGCCGGAGAAATCCTGCATACCGGTAGCTTTTCTTGCGTGTTCCAGCATTTCATCCGTCCATTTCAGATAATGCTGCCAACTGCCGTGGCTCTTATGATATCCGGCTTGCTCCTTTGCTATTTGCAGATAGTTTTTATTGACTTCCTCCTGATATTTTACAACTTCCTTGTAAGATTCAACCGATTTCATTCCCCTGCTTGCCTTCATCTCGTCAGTCAGATCCTCGATGGCCGTTTGCAAAGTTTCATTCCTGTTCGTCAGCCTGTCTATCGTTTCCTGTACTTCCTTGGCGTTTCCACCTATTCCAAACAGGGAGTTGAAGCCTCCGAATGAGATCGCGTTCAGGATGTTTCCTATGCCGTCCCTCAATGACCTGCCGATTGTGACAAACAAATCCCCTGACAAGACATCACCGATAATTCCACTGACCGCGTTCAGAACAGCATCAAGCAGACCACCGACAAGATCACTCAATCCGTCTTTGAGTACGTCAATGATGGACAGAATCCATCCGACAATGGGGACCTCCTTAAGAGATTCTGACGTTTTTCCTATGACATCCTTGAATCCGTTCACGGTTTTGATAATTCCGCTATACGCGTTATATAATCCACCGGATGAAATCTGCTGCAAGCCTCCCAACAAATTTTCCATGCTTGCTTTCAGTCTGGTGGCGGTATCAGTCACATTACGCTGGGCCTGATTGGCGATATCCGTCTGTGTCTTTACATTGGCGGATGCAATGTCAGCATTCTGTCGTGCTATATCAAGGGCATTCGCTGTAACCTGCTTTTCTTCTTCTGTTCCACTCTTCTGTGCTTTGGCGTAATCATCCTGTGATTTCTTTAGTTTTTCCAAAGCGGCTGTTTCAATCTCTATGGCATTGATACGGTTTTGTTCGGCTGTATGATAGGCTTTTACATCCTCTCCAAGTTTCTTGAAGTTGACTCCACTTGTACCACCCAAAGACTTTTCCATCTGGCTGATGGCGTCAATCAATGATTTCTGGCTTGCCTGATCGGAGTTCTTGAACTTGTCAGTCCGTACATATTTTTTTGCTTCGTCCAAGGCAGGCTTTACCATGTCGGAAAACATGGAACCAAACTCACCGAACACAGTAACCCAATCTATATTGGCTTTTATGGCTTCTGTTTCCTTGTTCTGTATGGCAACATCACGTTGTTTCTCCAGTAACTTTACTTGTGCACTATTAACACCGTTTTCTTCCTGTGCTTTCCTTATTTTTTCCGCATACTCTTGGGCGATAGCCAATTTCTGCTGCTGGAACGTGCCATATTCTTTCAAGTAGTCGTTCAAAGCCTGTTGTTCGGCTTTCAGCTGTCCTTCAGTTACATCGGAAATATCTTTATCTCTCATACTTTCGGCATTGGTATAAGCTTCTGAAATTTTCTGTGCCTGCTTGTCGGTCAGCTTACCGTTACCGGCTTTGCTCCATTCTTCCTCCTGTTTTCTTATCGTATCAATCCGTTTCTGATAATCAAGGTCAATCTGTTTCAACTTCTTTTCCGTGCCTTCTCTCATCAGGTTGATTTCATCTTGCTGGTTTTTGAAACGGAGTTGGAGAAGTTCCTCGAAAAGCTGTTCTTGTTGTTTCAATAATTTCTCTGCTTCTTCTTGACGTCTTTTCCTTTCTTCTTCACCAATCTTTGAAGAATCTTCATTCGGGTTGAATATCAAATCATTAACATCTATGTTTTGTGCTAATTCATTTTGAGATTTATTTAGCTCGTATATTTCACGTCTAAGTTTAGCAATGCCTTCATCTATTTCTTCGACCTTACCCAAAGCTGCACCAACCATCATTTGTTGACCTGCATACATATCGGGATTCGCCTCTCTGTCTATTTTATTTCTTAATTCAATCTGTTTGTCAAGTTTTAGTTGTGCATTTTCTCTTTTAGCATATTCTTCTGTTATTTTAGCCTCATTTTCCAATATTTTTTTAGCATTCTCTGTCATTTTATCCTGTGCAGCCCTCGCACGTGCAGATGCAATAATCGAAGAAGTAAGTCTTGCATAAGCGTCAGCTGCCTTTCCCGTTAGAATTTCTTCTTCTGAAAGATTTTTGAAGAAATCAGGATATGATTTTTGTAGCTCATCAACAGCTTTTTTTCTTTCACGAATAGGCTTTGAAGCATTTTGAGTAGCTTTATATAATAATTCCAACTTTGTTATTTCGGATTGAGCATTTTGAACTCCTTTTAATTGAACGTCATTTAGTTGTTGTTGAATATCAACAAGAGATTTCATGACATTCTTAGCATTAAACAGCCCTGCAACCCAATCCACCACCTTATCGCCATAAAGAGTAAGCAATGTAATACCAACCGTTAATGCAGTCTGCCATGAGAATAAAGAAGAGGCAACCTGTTTCCACACCGGAGTAGCAGACTGCCCCGATTTTTTCAACAAATCATATTCGATACGTGCACGCTTAATTTCATCGGCTAAAATTGGAAGGTTGTTAGAAATGGCAGAAAAAAACACTTTCGGACCGTAAGCCAAAGAAGGAAGTTCGCGTCCTACTTGTTGGATAGACATACTAAGTCCGTTCCACTGCTTGCCATAATTACCTACATTGCGTTGGTGGTTGCCTATTGTCGCATCAAGCTCCTTAATTTTTGCATCAGCCTGATTGATAGAAGCAAGGAGTTCTTTTCCAAAAGGAGAATTACGCTCTTCTTCCGTCAGTTCACGATAAGCAATTCTCATCCTTGACAAAGACTGCGACAGTCCTTTCATAGAAGTGGCGGCAACATTATCCAACTTGACATTATTGTTCAGAGTTTGCCGTACCTCTGCCAAAGCCTCCTTATGTGTCAGCAGGGAGTTGTTCAGTTGTTCAAGCCGTTTTCTTTGCGCAGAGGACAAAGAAGAATACTCACCTTGCGACTTTGTTATCTTTTTGATTTCGGCATTAATCAAACGGATAGCGTTCATTTCCTCTACCATTCGTTTGATGTTCTCTTCTCTTGTGCCAAGAATGCCGTTTATTTCGGTTTTTAAATCATCATAAGTCTTTGCTTGCGCCCGAACACTTTCCGTTTCAGCCGTATTTGTTTGCCTTGCAGCATCTCCATTCTGTGCCGGATCAGCCGTAGGTTTAGATACAACCTCTTGTGCTTTGACAATCTTTTCGGTTGCTTTATTGATTCGACTGACAGAAAGCATAATCTTTCCTTCCGCTGCCGCAATCTTATCCACCAATACATCATATTGCCCAAGCAAAGAGGTAAGTTGTGATTGCAATCCTTTCGCTATATCAATATCCACTTTAATATTAATACCCATCAATGCTTTTTTGACATTTTCTATCTCGTTCTTCAGTTTGCGCAACTTCTGAACATCACTGTCTACATTTGAAATAATGCCTGCCATATCTATAATTTTTTTTCTATTTGTCTACCTGCATATAATATTGCTGAATCTAATACATCATACCCTTTTGAACGAACGAATGAAGCATAAGGCATACCATCCGCCAAATAAAGCCCGTCTTTTGGCTTCTCTGAATAGATTAGTAGATTTTCCGTTTCGCTTTTCGCTTCAGGATGTGAAGTGTCAGCTACTACTTCCATCCATATTATTTGCCCATCTTTCACAACGCAAGCCCCCGGAGCATTACGCAAGTTGAAAGTATGATTCTGATATTCTTTCAATCCATTACTACCACGAGCGTTTTGCGCAATGCGAATGCAATTCTTACCTATCTCAATAAGTTTTGAGTAATACTCATCTTCCGCTTGCCGGATAAGTTCTTCCAATCCTGAAATATCTCCTTTAAAGTCCATTTTTCTTGTTAAAGTTACGGCATAGCCAAATTTTAAGATGATTATTTTCAGTGAAATATGCAACAATCGGGCTATTGTGGTAAAATAATTGTGAAGGTAAATATTGGAAACTTATTTTGCTATTTCAGAGATTGCAAAAGAACGACAATGGAAGAATTGTCGTGAGAAAGTTTGACGGAATATGTTTTTGGGGTAGTTTTGTCACTAAAACAATTATACAATATGAAAAAAAGGATAAAGTATGCAGTTATCACAATATTGGCGGTATTTATAGCTGTCAATATTGCAGATTTCATCATGTTTCAGAGGTTCAAATCTATCTGCAAACAAGAAATGTCTATATTAAATAGAGAAGACTCTTTTAGTGATGAAAATAATAAAAAATAAAATGAACTGATTTCTGAAAAAGGAATGATTATTTCTATATCAAATAATCCTATTTGGGATTTTATATCAGTTATTCCCAAGTAACTAATAGCGCACCCCGACTTAACGAGGTGCGCATTATTATTTAAGCAGCATCTTTACCTAAGAACTTTTCTACGAAGTAAATTTGCCCCTTACCAGTCACTTTGGTAGTAGTAGTGACCAATACAGAGCCGTCCGGCTTGGTGATGGTGGTTTTCTTCAATTCAAAAAGCCCCAATTTCATAGCTTTCTGCGTTGGCTGATTGTAGTAGTCACCCTTTTGGCAAAGATAACCATTCTCGCGCATCCAGCTAAACAAACGGTTCTGACCGATATTCACTCCATTTTGTTGCAGTATCTTTGCTAATTCAGCAACCAAGCAAGAACGTTGAGAAGTTGAAACGGCATCGGCAAAAAGGACTTTAGGTGCATCTTTCTGAATCTTCTGTTCGGCTTCGATACGCTTCTGTTTTTCTTCTTTTAAGTTGGTTGCAAGCTGAATCAGAAAATCGGGTGAGGTCAAAGCCTTTTCAAGTGTATCGCTGGTCATGTATGCACCATGTTTGCGGATTGAGGGCAAAACTTCATCGCAAACCCAATCTTGGAACTTTTCGGCATCCGGCAATTTAGATTTCATAGTCAAACGATAAACCTCGCTTTCCTTGCCGTACTTTATGTCTTGTACACCGCCATTTGTGGGGGTCGGCAAAATAACGACCCCTTTACAGTGTTGATTTACAGCATCGGCAGGTCTGCTATACCCAAGGGCTTTTGCAACATCTGCCAAACAAAACAAAGGCTCATTACTCTCATTCATCGCGATTCTTACTTTTCCGAACTGCTCATTTTGGAAAATCTGAATATTATTCATACTTTTACACAGTTTAAAAAATTAGACCCCACCAAAGGCAAGCTCCTCACTTCTTACCAATGGCGGGGTTATATTTTCAGCTGTGAGGATAGCTGCGTTGTTTCTGTTTGCAAACTTATTATATAATCGTGTAAGAGAGAGATTTTTATTTTACCATAACACGACAATCGTTTCATTGTCATGAAGTTTTTGGTGGTGGTCTCGTTTTCATATGTTTCATACTTATTTAGTCAATACATTGTCTATCAATCCACGAAGTTCTTTCAGCTCTTCTTCGGTCAATCCATACACATTACCCAATGCTGAAGGTTTTTCAATCTTTAAACCGTACTTTACCCCCCCCTGCTGTTTCTCTTTGGGTAAAATGGCGATAGCAAATCGTTTACTCATTTTCTTGTTGTTTTTGATTTATAACTATGTTTTTAATCTCTCATTTGGTAGCAATTATTGGCGGTGGTCTTGTTTTGAAGTTCATAATCGTATTTATATGCTTGGATATATTCTAAATCCCTCTACCAGTTTCCCTTCAAAATCAGAAATCAACTTGCGTATCTGCTTGTTTTGATTATCAGCGTTTATATAGTGTCCTGCCAAATAATAACTTTCTACATAGGCATTGCTTATTTGGGCAAATATATTGCGCAATCTTTCTTGGAAAGGCAATTTGTCGCAATCATATACGCCTGCCTGTATCTCACCATAAATACCAAATCCGACCCCATTCTCTCTTCTTATTTTTGCTGCTGTTTCTTTCAACCGTTTATTGAAACAATTCAGTTCGGATTTGAATATCTTTTCAGCATACTTGGTGCAATCATTCTTGCGGAGCATTTCTTCCATTTCGTTAAAGGCGTTAATGTACGCTTCTTTGAATTGTGCAGCCACCCTGCCAGTGAACCCCATAGCCAAAAAGGTGAACCCATCACGAGTTAAATAGTACATGGGTCTTTTTTCACCTTTTTTATCGACATATTCAACGGGCGCAAAATTGCGCTGGTTAAATAACTCACTACAATCCAATGATTTAATAGCCCTTAATACATCTTTATGTGCTTTGCCAAAATACTTGGCAACCACCAATGAAGAGGTTACCGCTTGTCCATCTCTTACTTCAATCAAATCAATTTCACATGAAGAAGAATTTTCCATTTTAATAATTTCTGTTCTCATATTCGTTATATTTATGTGTTTATACTATTTCGAGCGCGTTGCCTGTGAAGGTGGTGCGTTCTTTGCTTACCACTGTTTTACTTGTTTTTTCAATTCATCATACTTGCCGTTCATTAGCATTTCGACTTCACGATGAAAGTTTATATCAGTCAAGCGAAACTCTATCAAAGCACGCTTGTACGCATCACCTTTCTTATGATTGTTAATAAGGTGCATCATCTGTTTGCTATCCAAGCCGTAACCGTTTTTGCGATTGAGATTCTTAGCTCTGCACATATCGCTTTCTCTTAGTTCTATTGTTTCCATAATCTTTATATTTTGAGTTATTTCATTTCTACTTTGCTCTGACTTTAATCACCACAATATTGAGAACCCATATACCCACGGCTATTTGAATTGTAGCAGTCAGACCAAGTAATCTTACTATCATTGTAAGATGTACGCTCTACCGGCTTCTGGTTGGCTAACATAGCCTTTATCTTAACTTCTCTTTCTTCTGCAAACTTGATAGCGTCTTTCGCCCAACGCCAAGCGAGTTTCAGGCATTCGCCAAAAGTTCTGCCCATTCTTGAACGGCTATTGTAGAAGCGGTGAGCGTCTTTCATTATTTGAGATAAGTTGTAGCGTTTCATATATCTATCGTTTTATAACCACGATGCAAATGTAAACCGTTCACTTTAAATAATCAAACAAAATAGAAATATTTCGCTTTACATTAACTCAATTTAAGAATAGCTATCGCTTTACATATTTAAAAGTATGTATATTTGCACAAAATATAATTTAGAATAGTTATGGCTTTACGAATAAAAGAAGTTATAAAAGAGCAAGGAACAACTGTTCAAGAGCTTGCTGATAAGATGGGAATATCCAGAGTAGGATTAAGTCAACACATAAATGGCAATCCTTCAGTAGAAGTATTAGAACGAATAGCATCTGCTTTGAATGTTCAAGTTTCAGACCTTTTTGAAAAATCTTCCGATGAAGTTATAGGAGCTGTTCGCATAGGAGATAGCACTCACGTTATCAATAGTAAGGATGATATTAAGAAGTTAGCGGAAAAATTATAAAACCAAAATCCAGAACTTTACTCATAATCTCTTTGTTCAATGAGAATAAGAAGGCATTATTTGTTATAACTATAATTTTATAGCTATATTTGCTGCTGAATATTTTCTTATTTTTAAGAAACGACTCAAAATCATTAAAATGGCACATCTAAAAGTAATAAATTTCGGAGCTATAAAATCTGCTGATATTGAAATAAAAAAATATAATTTTTTTATCGGTCATACATCAAGTGGAAAGAGTACAATTGCAAAGCTTATCGCAATATTCAACAATTCTATATTTTGGGCTATCAAAGAAGGAAACTTTAAAGCATTCACCAACTTATTAGAAAAATACAATATAAATTTTTCATTCGATTCATCCACAAAAATTCAATATCGTAATGAAAAATACATTTGGGAAATAGAATTAAATAAATTCCATAGTAATTATAAAGATGCAGATCTCATGGAGATGGCTAACACATCTGAGTCCTATGATTTCATATTAAAATTTATAGAAAAAAAAGAAAGTGAATCGTCATTAAAAGATTTAATAGATGCTCTAAAAAATTCCATAAAAGACGATAAGCTAAAGAAAGAAAATGCATTTTTCTCAAACTTCATTAAGCCACTTTTGATGAGCGTCATTTATGAAGAGTGTATTCCTGTATACATACCAGCTGAAAGATTGTTAATTTCAACATTTTCTAATAGCATATTCTCTTTATTACAGGCAGGAGCTAGTATTCCTGATTGTATAAAGGATTTTGGAAGTTTATATGAAAAAGCTAGAATGCAATACAAAAATATTGATATAGACATACTAAATATTCAAGTATCTTTTAATAATAATGGCGATACTATATATTTAACAAATGAGCATAAGGAATTAAAGTTATCCCAAGCTTCAAGTGGAATTCAATCAATCATTCCCCTATGGACTGTATTTAATCAGTATGTTGAAAGCAAGAAAAAACAAATGTTAGTTATAGAAGAACCAGAATTAAATTTATTCCCTTCTACTCAACATTTCCTAATTGATTGGATTATGAGAAAAATGAGAAAGTCAAATGGAAGTATTGTGATTACAACACACAGCCCTTATGTATTATCAGTAGTAGATAATTTAATATTTGCACAAGAAGTATTAAAGAAAAGCAACAACAAAAAACTTGTTTTACCTAAAATAAAAGAACTCATTCCCTCAATGGCTCTGATTGATTTTAATGATGTATCTTCTTATTTCTTTCATTCAAATGGAACTGTTAAAGACATAAGAGATACTGACATTAAATCTTTAGGCGCAGAATATATTGACGAAGCGTCCAACGAACTAGGACATATTTTTGATGAACTTTGTAATATCGAAAGAGATGGGTTGTAAATGCTTTGAAAGAAAAACTCAATTTACGGACACTACATCTTTTGATGACAAATATAAGTTATCTAAATGTAGATGTACTTCACGTTTCACTGTTGGCGAGAATAAAAGTAAATTCACTATTGTATCTAAGCAGGTTTCTGAAGTTGACAAAATAAAAATTGACGGTTATTTTGACAGTTCATCGAAACATAGAAAGTGTGACTATTTATTTGTATATACACCAACTTCGCCTTCCAATTGTATTTATATTTTTGTAGAACTAAAGGGAACAGATATAGCACATGCTGTAACGCAAATTGGCAATACAGTGAACTTATTCTACAATCAAGGGTATTTAAAAGATAAAAAAGTTATAGGAGCTATTGTTAGTTCGCGGCATCCATCAAACGATGGTACGTACCGCAAAGCAAAACAAACTCTAGAAAAATCACTTTCATCAAAAATAAAAGATTTTCGTATAGAAAAAAAGAATAGAGAAATGACTTACGATCCTACTCATGATAAAGTTATTTAGTTAAAGCCGGATTTCTCCGGCTTTTTCTTTACTCACCATTCAGCCCCACATAAGACCTACGCGAGAACTTACGGGCGTACTGTCTGTCGGTTAATTCACCGAAATTACCTACACGAGAATGAATATTGCCAGCATACTTCCGATATGCGGCATTAACTCTCTTCATTCTTGCATCAGAAATGTTAGTCTGCGCTAATCTCCATCTCTGTGCCGATAAATCATCTAAACTTTTTCTTCTTTTGATTCAGCTTAAAATTTTAAAAGTTAAACAATATAATTTCGCCATATCTATTTCTTTTTCCTACGATTAGCTAATTCCTTACCGCTGATTCTATTCACCTTCTGACCACCATATACTGCGTGTAACTTATCCCGTTGCATCATCAACAGATTCCTATAAGGGATAACCTCAAACACTTCTGTATAACTCAAATGAAGCGTGTCAATCAAATGGGCTATCTGCCCGAAGAACGTTGTGTTTCCTACTGTTTCGGTCTTGCTGCCAGCATCGACACGTTCCTCATCGAGCTGACACACTGAAAAGCCGAAATATCCATCATAGAGAAACAGACTTCCAAGGCATCTTTGACTTCTTCAAAAGTGCCGTTCTCCAATTCTTTGACCAAACTATCATTCCCGCAGATGAAGCATGAAATACCTTTCAGCATATCTTCAGTAGCTTCAGGAAGCTCTTTAATAGCCTCCATGATATTATCTCCCTCCATACCGACATTGGAGAAATGATGAATGGCACGACAGATAACTTTGATAGTAGGCGGCTTGATGGTATAGACTACTCCACCTATCTCTACATTTTTGAAGTCCATCCCCAGCAGGGCATCTGACACAATTTTAGACGCTTGATTCATATCTTTAAATTAAAAAGGCGGTGAGCAACCACCCACCGCCATCCGAAAACAATCTGTTACCTTAAAACTTACGCTGTCAATGCCTTAATAGCATCTTCCTCATAGTTATATTCAGAAGCTACCCCTGCTATCTTAGGAGTTTGAACCAATCCACGAACAGCAATGGCAATTGCCTTGTCTGTATTCGCTTCACGGGCTACAATCTGGGCATTGGGAAAAATGAACCATACATTATCATCCGTCAGACAGAAAAGAGCCTTATTGATTATCTCTTTTGTCAGAGGACGTTTCCAACCTACCGCGACTTTGCTTCCTTCTTCCCCTGTTTCAACTATGGAACCGCCCATGAGAGCCGCTTTAGTTTTCCAATCGTACTGACCAATAGAGAAAGCCGGAGTAATATCGCCGGGAGTTGTGTCATAACGGTAGTTCTGACCATTCAATTGATTTTTATACCCCGTGACAGACGCTTCTGTTTCTTCAATCTGCCACGTTTCCCCGTGCACGTTCAAGACTTCATCTTTGGCGGTAATGGCCGCTTGGATTAAAGTCTTGGCGATTTCGGGGGTGATGTCCGCCGTAATTTTTGAAATGTCGGCAAACAAGATTCTCTTAATTCCTACTGCTGAAATCATATTATTTCACATTTAATACGTTAAACAAAATTCTTACATTCACATAGTGGCACTTCAAAGCCGTGTCCGCTTCCGTTCCGATTGATTCGATGGAGTAACGGTAACGGGTGCCGTCATAGGTGCTTACCACGCCGTCAAAGAGTTCCACAGCCTGCCTTTCAAGCGCATTCAGCCGGATGGTGTCGGCTTCATCCTCGCCGGGGTCGGGGACACAGAGGTTGACCTCGGCGAACGACTGCTTCCAGTACTTACCCGGCTGCTGCTTCTTGGCGTGGATGACAATCTTTTCGGACTTCAGCGCGCCCGCCAGCTTCTTGCCGTGGGGGACGATGCCGATGCCGAAGGGCTGGCAGTCGCGGTAGAGTATGTTCGCTATGTCGGTGGTCGTTATCATTTTCCAGTCTGTTTTAGGTTGCTTTTGCCAAGTGGCTACCTTGTGCGTGCCAAGTGGCTACATTGCCTTTGCCAAAGTATTAACTTGGCAAAAGCGGGATTTTTCATTCATAATTCTCCATTCAACCGTTTCTTCGCAAACAAGGCGGCGCCGCTCAAGACTTCAAACCCTTTGGATTCCACGTTGGACGCATAGTGATAACCTTTCGGCGATTGAGCGTCGTTATAGAGTGTCAAACCATCCTTATCCACATCATACTTGTTGGACGTTCGCAAGGTGAGCGTGTGGTCTTCGTAATCGCCGTGTTCCTCCGCGTACTTCACGGCTTCATCGCCAACGTCAATCATCTTCTTTTCAACTTCCCATTCTCCTTCATCGAAAAAGGAATCGACATCGGAAAGGTCGAAATCTACATCCATAATTCCGCGTAGTTAAAATAGTTCGTACTCTTCACCGTGTAAACTTCGCCTTGACCTCTCACGCTCTCGCCGTCCATACAGCGGACTTCATCCCCTGCCTTGATAGTGATTCTCTTCTCGCACACCACATGATAGTTAGGACGATATACGGAACCATTATCGGATGAAAACTCTTTGGTTGTGTTATCGTCACAACGGCACTTGCATACGTCCTGCCAGCTTTCACCACCTGTACCGGGAATGGGTCTGCCAAACTCATCCCTTTCCATCGGGGTGATAACTTTTACCTGCAATATGTGTGGGGCGAATATCATAAGAAGGTACATTTAGGTTTGTCCGTCAGTTCGTCTTTCAATCCGTACTGCTTGCACAGCCATGAGTAGTAGTCCTTGATGCCTTTGATGTCCCAAGACATGGAGAAACCGCTTTCACTGATTGAAGTGGCACGAAGCGATAGAGAGGGGATGAACTTCGCAATCGCCACGAAGACACGACCGTAACAATCCTCGTTCATCTCGTCCTCTCCGCTTATCTCCGCATTCAGACACATATCCAAAAGGTCAGCTTCCGACAAGTTAATGCCGAAAGACTGGAACTTCTGTGATATGTATTCGTTTATCGTCATATTAATATGGTGTAACCAGTTTACTATATGCGGTATAGCTGTAATGAGTCAAATATTTCGACTTGAACACGTATCGGAACGGACATTTAGGGACTGAAATTTGTTTTCCTTGAATAGCCGTTTCCTCTTTCATCGAACACATCATAGCTGGATTATTTGCAACCAAGAACATAGTCTGTGGCATGGTCAGTACAATACAATCAGCCGGAGCTGTTTTCAAAGTGATAAACTGAATATCTGGTAAACCAACATCAACGGATAGATTCATATATTCACACTTGGGAGATTCCACACCCGATGCCTGTACGTTCAATGAAACCAAAGACATCATCAAAAAGCCAAACATGGCAAAAATAAAATTCTTCATTTCTTTACTGATTCATAAAATTAAACAATGGAAGGGTAGAAGCACTACCCTATCCTTTTACTCGATACCTAATGCTTCTTTCAGTTTGGCTGTTGATTCTTCATCAAGTTCTGCAACCTTACCCAAAAGAGTTTCCTCTTTCATATTGCCGGAAGCCTGCACACCAATGGACTTCAAAGCCTCAATCAAAGTTTTCTTCTCGAACTCTTTCTCAAAGAGGGAGATTTTCACCTCCTTCTTTTCTTCAGTGGTTTTCACTTCGGGAGTTTTCACCTCAACCCTTTCGACAAGTCTGCGACTTTCCATATCCAGCACACGGGTCTCCTCACCGACTTCAATCACTTCACCGGGAGTATAATACTTTCCGGTGAACTTGTCGCGGAAAACTGATATAACCTTTACTTTCATATCCTACCCCCTTATGCTGATTGGATGGATGCAATTTCGCTCAAATCGAAATTGGTTATCAAATCTGGATTGGAAATCTGCGGAATCCACTCTGCCGTATATTCCATGTAGCGACCGTTTTTGTCACGGTAGTTGGAGATAAGCATCTGCCCCTCTGACGGGATATAAGTACGTCCTTGTACTGGGTCTGTCGCTTCATACGGGGTATGATGGCGCATATAACCAATGTTGTCAGAAGGTAACAGAGTAATACGGTTATCCGCGTAAATCTGCACATTCTTTCCCGTCTGGTCTTTCACGTAGTCCTCCTTGATTTCAATACGCGGCAAACCGATGCCGGTGAACACTTCGGAAGCCAAAGAAGAGGAAACCAATCCCGTACTCAACTTCATTTCGTTGCTGCCGAGAATCATCTTGTATTGCTCGCCAAATTCAGATGAACCGAGCACGAACTTGTTGAAAGAAGCGCGTGTCATAATCATCTTGGCATAAACGCCATAGTCCGGTGCCAAAGAATGGAGTTTCTCTCTCAGGTAAGAGATGAACATGTTCTTTCCGTCCACAACCACATCTCCACTTTTCGGCTTGATAAAATTGAACGGAAGGGTAATCTCCAGCAGTTTATTATTGGTCTGACCGGAAGTTATTGCAGCATCCTTGTTGTAAACGGTGGCTTCACCAAGCATCAACAAGGCACCAACAATAATATCCATGCGCTTGTGAGCAGCAAGGGTAATCTGACGGTAATCATCTGCCAGGAAGTTTACAATCTCTTCCATTGCGGCCTTTTGGTCTGCCGGTTTAGCTACATTGAACTTGTCAATTAAATCCTGCAACTCGGAAAGTCGGTCGATGGACATCTGGTAAGCATCGCCCAAATAGGCAATCTCACCATATCCCGAACCGATGTTCCTGCGCTCACGGATGGGCTTTTCGCCAAAACGCGAATTGATGGAACCTGCCATTACTCCGGTTACAGAACCGATATAATCCTTGAACACACGAGTAGTTACTCTGCGGAAAGTAAGATACTGCTGCCAATAGATTGTATCTTTACGTGTCTGATTCACACGTCTGATGATGGCGGAAACAATGTTCGCATCATCGAATAATGTCTGAATCGTTAAAAACATATCCTACCTCCTTACTCGTTAAATTCAAACCATCCCTTCATGTTGGCTTTATCGTTCTCGGAGAACGGCATAACCAGTTTTGAAGGCTCAATTTCCGCGGCTGTACGAAGCAATGAAACCAGTATAATTCCGTCCTCAACCTTTGTACGGTTAAACAGAGCCGAATTTGCAACGTACTTCTGTTTCAAGCCGTCAACCGCAACCGCATTGAAAAGTACAGTATCTTTGGCGATATTCTCACCGAAAGCAGCCTTGATAGTCAAGACATCGTAGTTGGCATTAGATTTGTCAATAGCTGCGACCTCAGCACCTTTAGTGCCGCTTCCGACAAACATTCCCACATAAGCCAAAGAGTTCTTGGCTACCTTGATAGACAAAGCCTCCGCACCGGTGGTATAGGCTTCCACAACTCTCACGTTGATTACCGCATAAGCGAACTTGTTTTTCAAGTCCGCACAAATCGGCGTAAATACGGGAAGGAAACTTCCCACTACTAGGTTCTGCGTGTCGAGTTTGAACGGGCCACGTCTACGAATACCGGTCTGGACATCGTAGCGTTCCTCTTGCTCAACGAGCGGAACCAAATCATACTTAAATCCTGCTGACATAATTAATTCTTGTTTTGTTCAACAATAGTTTTCGTTCCCTCGTCAATCATCTTAGCGATAGATTCAGATTCTTTCTCAATCTTCTCTTCCGCTGATTCGGGAGGGGTCACGCCTTTGAAGCCGTCATTTGCGAACTCCTGCTTCAAGTCCTTGAAGTATGCGTCCAAGTCCTCATCGTCCTTAATGGCGCATCGTTTGGCATAGTTTTCGGGAATACCATACTCCTTAGCCTTTGCCAAAATCTGCTCCTGACGTGTGGCTTGCGCCTTTTCTTGCTTCAAGGTGGAAACCTCCGTCAAAAGGCTCTTATTGGAATCAATTAAGGCTTGTGCCCATGCAGGCACATCGTCTTTATTTTCTTCCGTTTTGATGGTTGTGGTAGTCTCGATTGGCTTACCGTCTTTAAGGTTATGCTTCTTTTCGTAGTTGGTAACTGCGGTTTTTGAAGCATCCCCGGCACGGAAATCACCATAGGAATTAAGCACGTCCGAAAAGCTGATACCCTCAATAATAGAGTTTACCTTTGTCTCGTCCGTTACACCCTCTGCCTTCTTAGTAGCAATTCGGGTAAGAATAGCAGTGTCCACCCCAGCGAATTTCTGTTGTAGCCCTGCCAAGATTTGTTCTAAGATTGTCATACCGTATGAATTTGATTTATAAATTTCTACGGTAAATTTCGTTATTTATAAAGAAGGTGAAAAATTATCAGATAGGTGATACACGACAATGAAACGATTGTCGTAAAATGGTATAAAAAAGGCGTGAAACCGAATGAATCACGCCTAAATATTCTTCTTATGAACTAATCAGAAACCCAACATCGCGGCTGGAGGTATATTCAGCACTCGACATAGCAACCTCGCAATTTTGAGGGTCGGTTCCGAACGTCCAGAAATATAGTCATTCACACGCGATGGACTTATTCCAATCTCACCAGCAAGTTGCTTTTGACTCATCCCTTTCTCTTCAAGAGATAGCTCTATCAATTCCGCAACAGTCGGTTTTTCTATCGGATAATGTTCTTTTTCGTATGCTATCACAATATCGGACATAACTGTAAGCTCCACCGCATTTTTATCGTTTGCAGGGGTATTATCATCAACCAATGGCAGAAGTTCCTCTACTCTTGCCAAAGCAAATTCATATTGTTCTTTACTAACTTTATTCATATCCTGTATCTTAAATGGTTGAACAATCTATTTTATCATATTCTTTATGGGTACACACTTTCCGAATAAAAATATAGCCCATTGTAAACTTTACAACTACTATCAGTCGATAATTGTTACCTCTAATATTGAATACATAGTGCTGGTTGCCTACATAATCAGCAGCAGGAAAATCTACTTTAATGTCTGATAGGTTCTTCCATTCAGCTTTTTCCGCTATATCATACCAACGTTCTAAAGCTATGCGTGAATCTTCATAGCCTTTCGTCTCGTAGAACTCTTTCAATTTCTTATGTGATACAATTCTCATATCTCATTTATTTGATGCAAAAATATGAATTAATTTTGAATTATAAAATTTTTCCAAGAAATATATTCTATAATATAGAATTTAGCAATAAAAAAAGCGGAACTAAATTAGCTCCGCTCAATAGTACTATAAAAACATGAAGTAATGAATTATCCCTTGAAGTTAGGAAACACTGCATTGCTATTCTTTGCCCCTTGTTCCTCCTTGATTTCTGCAAGCTCCTCTTCTACCCTATCAGCATTCCCGGCAAACATGATACCTTCACGGGTTGACCAAATTCCACCACTGACAGCGGAAACGGCAGTAGTCACCTTATCATTCAAATCATCAATCATATATGGAACCAGTTCTGTTTCTATGTCAATGGTCTGCGATGCCTTGCTAAACTCGGTTGGATTGATAGAGCCTAAAGCAGAAACAATGAAATTTACTCTCCGCTGCAAGAACTCTCCAATGACCTCACCGTGATTTTCTACCGCCATATGTGCACCCATGAACATAAAGCGGAAAGCGGTTCCTGATGCTTTGCCTACCCCCTTCAACGTCTCAAAGGATATTCTTGGAGTGTTTGACATATCATAAGCCATATTAGTGAGTGTTTCTGCTTCAAATTTTACGGTATCTGGCACTTGGCTCCACGTCAGATACTGGGCATCCGCACCCTCTCCGGTGAGTTTGACCATTCTATCCTTAACCTTACCCATGAAGCCCTCTACATCTCCAATTAGCTTCAGCAGTGGGAAGAAATGATAGTCAATGCAATCCGCGTAATTAGAAAGAAGTTTTTCCAACCGGACACGGAAAGTCTTAATCTTTTTGCAATAAGGTTCGGGCCGATAAGCGTAGATAACAGGCAGTTTTGGGAATCCATGAGCAAAAGGAGTTCTTTCTTCATATCCTTTAGACAAATCCCATTGATAAACCATTTTGTCCGTGATAGTCATAAAGCAGATGACCTCCGAATCATCCATGAGCTTCTTCTTGTACTCACGTGAGAAAGCAATCATTTTACCTTCGTCGTTAAAAAATGGGTATAGATTATCACCTCTGAATGGAGACCATAACACGCTTTTCAGTTTCTTGGTGGGCTTTACCTTCCCTCCGAATGTAGTCTTAACTTTCTTCCAAAACTTTGCCCAAAACGAATCATCATCGATAACATACCAATATTCTGCCGCTTCTTGTTCGGAGAGCCAGGCACGGACAATCTTCTTGTTTTGATATTTGATTTTATTAGACTTGAATACCGCCTTTACCGCATCCAGCAGCTTCTTTTCATCATCATCAGTCGGAGTGCAATCCATAGACGGTTCTGTGCCGACCGTGAAAGCAGTTTGAATGTTCACTATATCCTGTTCCAATGGAATGGAGATACGGTTCACCGGTTCAGTCTTATACTTTGCTTCGATTTCATAAGTCTTACCCGTTTTTTCATCGAAGTGTTTCTCTGCTTCTTTTTCAAGAACCTTTCTGTCCGGATACTTCTTTTTGTCAACCATGATTTCATGTCGTTCCGGATTCCAATCATCCCAAAGTTTGCAACGGTCGGGAAGTTCAGTCTTCCTACCTTTCTTCAGGTAGTTTATCTTCTGCCCGATGTCAGGCAATGTTAATATTTCTTCAAGCGTTAATGGCATAATCTATATTTTTAGTGTGTGAATATTCCAGTTAAATCTTTCGGCTTCTGAATCTTACCAAGAAGCTCACCCAATACATAGTAACGTACAGCATCTATTCCGTGATTGTCATGGTCTTCCGGTTCGTTGATATAGTTCCCGTCCTTATCCTTTGCCCAAACATACTTTCTGAACTCGCTTTGCAAGTTGTATGAGCGTTTGGTTATATAAATCTCCATATCTTTCATTTTGTCAATTCCGGCATTGATAGAGCCTGCACCTTTCTCTACGGCATATATCTTGATTCCTCCGTTGTGTATCTCTTGAATCAATCGAGGGTCAGCACTATCAGCTATGACTTTCAAACCCCACGGGCGAAGAGTCTTGATGATGTCAGAAGAAAGCAATCCAGTACGGTAATCCACTTCATCCAAGTAAAGGGCGTTATCAACGATACCACAACGAATGGAAGCAGACGGGTCATGCGTATAACCGAAGTCTTGCCCGAAAGCAACTTTCTTTGCCCAAGCCGGGAACTCGTCAACAATTCCCCACTTCTTGAACACAGCACCTTCCGCCACGTCTGCCCAACGGCCGATAACCACATGAGCATACTTTTCAGGATTACTCACCTTCATATCTTCCACCTCTTTCAGGAACTCAGGAGAAAGGTTATCCAAGTTATCAAAATACGTAGTATGGATATGGAGCACATTCGGATGAGTGGAAATCTGAACCTGCACACCGTCAATCTCTACCAGCTTGTGAGTTTTCTCAATGTATTTCTTGTAGATGAAGTGATTGGAATCGCATGGGTTCATTATAATGATAATCCGGTTCTGAATACCCTTCTTGCGAATGGAGAGCATTATCTTGTCGAACTCATCTTCGCTTGTCCACTCTTCCGCTTCATCGCAGACGAAAGTCGTAATGCCTTGAATGGATTTCAGTTTTGCTGTCTGGTTCCCGGAAGAAGTCTTGATACCCCGGAACATGATACGGCTCTTAGTCATCTTATTGACTATGTCCGTCTTTGTGGTCTTGAAATATTTCGTGGTACCGTCCAAATCTATCTTCTCCATCATTTCGGGGATGATAGACATACCGGCAGAAACCATCGTGTAACGGGTGTAAAGAATCTGATGAACAATTTTCTCTACGGGAGTCATTTCAAAAGTCAACCGCTCAATGAAAGTGGAAGCGTTGAAAGATTTACCCGAACCACGCCCACCGGTGATAAGGATAATGAATTTCTCCGTATCGGTGTATAGTGGATGATATATTTCTTGAGGTACTATCATTTCAGCTTGTCTTTAATCCAAGAATCAATGTTGATGCCATGCTCTATGTCTGTTGGAATATCAGCGTCTTCATCCTGCTTGCGTTCAACCTTTCTCCAATCCTCATCGTGGTGATACAGCCAAACAGACATTGCTTGCAAGTTTGGTGCCAACTCGCTTTCGCTAACTTGTAATTCGTCCTCACCTGTCAAATTTCCCTCTGAATCACGGAGCTTTCTTACCACGGTGCTTTTGGTTTTTATGCCACCGAGAGCCATTGCAAGGAATTTAGCCCTTACAGTGGCATTGATTGTCGCGCGCCCACGCGCTAAGACTTCGGATATTTCGGTGTACTCACTTTTCTTTTCGCAGAAAGTTTGTGGTAAAATCCCTATGGCATAGGCTATTTCCTTGTCAGTGAATCCCTTTTTGGCATACGATTCCACGAGAGAAAGAAAGTCCTCGCTTGTATAATCAAACTTTGGCTTTCTTCCTCCTTTACCTTTTCTATTTTGAGATTCACTATTGCTCATATTACTTCTTTAATTTTCCACATTTCTCACATTGTTCATACCTGAACTCAGAGAACATCACACTACCTTTCCAAACATAATGATGAACACAAAACAGGTTTTGCTTTAGAACATTCCTTATCCAAAGTATAAAATCGCCAATCATAATTTTAACCGTTATTGTTACCCATATATACACGGCGAGAAATTGGCTTGTTTCCATAGACATCAACTCCTCTTTTTGAGAAATAGCTATCTATTTTCTCAGCATATCTTCCCATTATGGATTTCGTTCTATCCCTTATGTTTCTTTGTCTTGCAGAACCTAACCCGTATTGTCTTCCAGCGTTGTACATTATTCGTCTGGACTGCTGATATAACTGGCTATATGTTTTCTTTCTAACTCAGCTTTCCTCCCAATAATTAATCTATTCTTTCTACTTGTTCATCAAAAACTTCTCCCTTTATAAACTTCATATCTGGCTCATACCCGAACCTTTCGCAGAAAGCGGCTTTAGCTTCATAGGTATCGAAGGACAACATCACATAGGCATCCATGTTCTCAGCTTGCTTCTGTGCGTTTTCTTTCACCTGATGCTTGACCTCTTTCATGTGGGCTACCTTTTCAGCACGTTCCAACTGTTTGGCGGCTTTATCGGCTTCTTTCTGTTCTGTTACAGGCGACATCATGCTTTCCAGTTCGTCAGCAATGGAGCTTTCTTCTTCGGTCTGCAAAAGGAAATCAACCCCAATCATATTCAAGTCGGCATCCGTCAATCCTGCATCTTTCCAGTCAATATCAGGAACAATACGGGCAAGAGCGTCAAAATCCCAAGAACCTTGTGCATTAGGGTTGTTCATTAGAATATTCAACTCCTTTTCCTGCTGTTCGTCCACGTCAATGACATCGACACGAATGCGATAGTCGTTATCGGGAAACTTTTGCAATTCGTCCATGACAGACAAACGCTGGTGCCCGCTGACTACGGTAAGCCCGGTACGCTTATTCACAACTATTCCACCTACCAATCCGAATTTCTTGATACCACGCTTTAATGCTTTGCGTGATTCATCGGAAAGTTTTCTCGGATTGTAGTCTGCAAAACGAATGGCAGAACGGTTAAGTTCTACCGATTCACTCTTGATATATTTACTTAGTTCCATACATATTACTTTTGTTGATTATGATACTCCCAAAGTACTCTTTCAGCCATCGGGAAAGTTTTGTAAATTCTCTGTAAGTCCTGTGGATAGTTCTTCTCCATCCAAAGCATACAATCAAGATTGAAGCCTACTCCCGAACTGGCTTTCAATGAATACCGAACTGGTTCGGGTAAATTATGCTGCCTCATATAAGCAAGAATATCCTTTTGTGTCCAATCAGCCAAAGGATAAACCATACCGTTATTCTCGTAACCGTTTACTTCATACCCTTTCAACATAAGTCTACGATTCATACCGTCAGCTTTTTTCATACCCAAGAATGTATAATAAACTCCATGAGTAAGTTGCATAGCCTTTACCACATCTGCCAACTTCAACAGCTTTACTTTCGGATTTGGCACACAATACATACCGCCACGGAGAATATAAGTGAGATTCCAATGTGGTACTTGAACAAACTCTATTTTCGGATATTTGGCTTTAGTCCAGTTTATCCAACGGTTAATATGTTCCAAATTCTTGACGAAGTACATGAACACGCAAACAATCCGGTCAAACTTCGGATAGACTAAATCAAGCAGAACAAGCGAATCTTTACCAAGTGATAAAAACAGTAAAGCCTCATTCGATTTTACCCGAATGAGGTCTATATATTGACTCGCTTGTTCTACTTTGTTCATAGCTAGCCACCACTTAAACCAAATGAAGTACGAAGATCACTGTAACGCTGTCTGCGTGATCCTAACTGTGTGGCACTTGCTGTACCTCTACGATTGGCAACCAATCTACCACCTGCCCCTGCACCATTCATATTTCTGCGAGGCCCGGCTACTCTGTTAATTCTTCTTGCGACTCTGCTTTCTAATTTTAAAAGTTAAACAAATCAATCTATATATTTCTCTAATATCTTGCCCAAAGTATAATCCATTTGTGCGGCAAGATATTCTTCGCCTTGATGTTCGTAAACAATATCATTACCGTTTTCATCTGTGAGAATTACTGCTTCTGCGTTCTTTACCTCTACAATGATATAAGGACGCTTGCCCGTATATGCACCTGTCAGAAGCTTGATTGCATCGTACTTGATAGGCTTCAATTCTACCTCACCTTCTTCAGGCAGTTCTGCATCAGCCGGATATTCTTTACCGCCACATAGGTAAGTGATATACTTCTTAGCGTTAGTTGGTCTGATTTCACGGTATTCGTGGGTTTTCTTGCCTGCCAAGATTTCATCGAAATACTTCTGTTTGATGCTTAATGTAAGAATGTTCATAATCGTGTCAAATTTAAATTAATACTCAATAGTTGCGGGGGGCTGAATCGAACAACCGACCTTCACCAAGTCAAAGTGAAAAGCTACCACTGCTACACCCCGCGATAGTACCCCAAAGGTACTACCACAACCAAAGATAACGAAATATCTTCAATCGTTATACACGACAATCGGCTTATTGTCGTGAACTAAGCCATTTATCCCGTCTTTCTCTACACGCCTCTAAGGTAGGTGCACAACAAGCAAACAGTTCGCCACTTTCAGTGCGATAGTCATATTGGTACATTCTTACTCTCTTACCTTTCAATTTGGTAGTGTAAGTGCAATAGTTTTCTTTACCGGGTTGACATACGCTGCAACCTCTTTCGTCGTTAATTGAGTTCATAATTATTTATCAATACTTACTTAGTAATTTGTAAAACATTCGCCTTTTCTCTATGTATTTAAGACCGTTTCGTCTAAGACCTCGCTTTGATTTTGATACAGTCATTTGGCAACCTGCAACGCCAACGTAGATGCAATTTAAATGATGCCTTTTAGCTTGTTTGAAAGCCCACCAAATCGCTTCACGGCAATATCTATAGCTATCATTTTGAATACCCTCGTATCCTCTACTCAAAATGAAGTGGCCTATTTCATTTGCTTCTTCTTCTGAATAGCATATTGTGAATATATTATTCATCCTTTCTTTGCTTTACTTGTTCAACCAAAAACTTTCTAAAATTATTCTTGTACTGGCTGTGAATGATTTTATACTGATGGAATAGGTTAGGCAATTGTTTGTAACCTTTGCTATACAAGAATTTGGCTACTAATTCAATCTTTTCACGGTTACTGAAACCTCTGTCCTTACACATGTTAGTTATACAAACATTTGCCTTGCTGGTAGGCTTCTTTTCAACTGGTGGCATGTATTCATGTCTGTCATAAGCGTGCGTTCTTGGATAACCAACCGCTTCACCTAAATACTCACCGGTGATAAAATCAAATTCACCGCTTATCAAACTATCTGCTATTTCACCCATAATAATCAATATTTAATGTTTCACATTCAATCTTTCTTCACTCGTATAAGCCACCACAAGCCCTGTTTCATCATGCCGTATCGTGACATACTTTTCGCCTCTTTCTATGGTAGAAAAGTCACACATAGAGCACAACCTACCTAATACTTTGCCCAATTGCTTCATCAGTGGGGCTTCAGGGCTGATAACTAAAACTAAATCTGCTTTCATAATCGTGTATATTGTGGTAGCCCGAAGGCTACCGGATTAGAACTCAACCAATATCAATCTTACCAAAGAACCTGATTCTTTCACCCACATGTGATTATGTCTGAAACCATAATCGAAAAACAGTTTAAAGTAAGGGTATTGTACTGTTAAAGAGTTCATACAGCCCTTTAACTCGTCTTCTGACATACAAGAAGTTATTTCATTGATTATTTGAACGAAAAGGTGTAAAACTTCTGGTTCATTATTCAATAACGGTTTTTCTATAACTGCTTTTAAAAATATATTTTCTTTCATATTCTTCTATATTGCGCAGGGCTTTCGCCCTGCTGGTTAAACTTATAATATTGTAATCTCTTTATTGCCTATCTCTGTATCTACATTCAGAACCTCGTACTTTTGAGCCTTGTAGTTGTAAACAACCTCACAAGTATTGAAACCTCTGCCATCTTCTCTTTGGTCATAAACAGTGTCTATGTGCTGGTACATCTTCTTACCTAACATGAAGTTTACCTTGCCTGATGTGCAGAAGTAAAATGCCACTGCATACTTCAATGTTTTCTTTTCGTCAATCTTCTTTGTTGCTATATCTTATATATTTAAATTATTATTCAAACTATGTTTTGATTGTCGCACTGCAAATATCAAACTTTATTTTGAATAAAACAAATTTTGATAGAAAAATTTTCAAATTATTTTTTGATACTATTCTTCTGTATTCTATGTATAATTTGAAAACTATTCCTATCTTTGCATCAAATTATAATTTGAATATCATGCTAAGAGTACAAGAAATCTGCAAACAGCAGGGTATTACCATGCAAGACCTTGCTAAAAGAATGGGAGTGACATATCAAGCCCTGTATGCCGCTGTGTCCGGCAACCCTACCATTGGGAAGTTAGGAGAAATAGCAAAGGCTTTAGGTGTAGGGATAACTGATTTGCTGAATGAAGACAAGGAGGAAAACACTATCACTTGCCCTCATTGTGGGAAGAAAATTAAATTAGAGAAAGGAGAATAACTATGCCTTATTGGTTACAGTTTACAATATTTGCTATTATAGCAGGATTAGTGCAATACATCATCACTTACTTCAAGGAAAAAGGAAAGAATCTTGCAACTAAAGAAGACATAGGTGAAATTACTAAAGAAATAAAATCCGTTGAAAGTCAATTTATTAATGAAACAGAGAAGCTTAAAAATAAATTAGCAATTTTGGCAAATGCGCAAACTGACATAACTTCAATGGAACGTCAGGCTATTATTGAGGTTAACAAAAGCTTGTTTATGTGGATAGATTCTGTTTTAAATATACCAAATGTCAATAATTCAATTCAAATAAATAATTATATTAATGCTCAGAATCAATTATATAAAAATGTACAACAAGATGAAATAGTATTAAGACTATTTGTCAAAAGCGATAACATCCACAATATTCTTCATAAGATAATTTTGGCTTTTCTTAAAATACAAGCCGAAAAGCAACTAAAATGTCATGAAATAATTAAAATAAATAATGAAATAGATGACATCAAACCAGAAACACCATCAAAAGAAAAGAGAGAGAAACTACAAAGAAAAATAGAAGAAAGAAAAACTGCTTTAGAAAACATCTCAGAAAAAGTGCTCGAAGAATACACTACAATTGCCCCAATGATTAATGAATTTAGAGAAAAAAGCAAAGAGCAAATATATAAAATTTTAAAGCCGGAGCACTAAACTCCGGCTCATTAATTGATTAGCCCTTTGAATTTTAACCGATTTACGATTTCGGTGTAAAGATACTCTATATCTCCACTAAAGTCCCCATAATTCTGATACAGAAACACGACATCAGCACAATTGTCGGAAATTGTACTTTTGGACTGAACCCCAAGCACCCTTGACATCTCTTCACGTAACCCTGCTGTCATTTTTCCACCAGCAAGCGAGCTTGGAGAAAACAAATACAGGATAATGAAAATGAACTTCTTTCGCTGGGTCACACTGTCAATATTCGGCGGACATCCCCTCTCATTCAGCAACTCAACGAAAATTTTGTAGATTTCATGGATAAGGCTTTTGTCTTTCAGAACCGGGGCAGTCAAGGCATTCTCTTCCTCTGAAAGTTCTGATTTCTCGATACGAATTTTTTTAAGACGAATTATTTTGTTAAAATCCAGTTCCATAACACGATTATTTTAAAAGTAAATAGTATATTTGCATCATAATCGTGTAAGGAAGAGCTGATTCATGGTCGTGCGTGGGTTGGCTCTTTTTCATTCTTCTTCATTCGTACTGACGAATGGTTTCTTTTCCAAATCATAGCAGGTGATATATACCCGTTTCCCATTGACATCACATAGAGCAAGGGCATATCCTTTCTCCAGTATTTTAACCGGCTGATTGTCGCAATAGACAGTACTTCCAACCGGAACTCTTATAAAATGGCGTACTATCATTTGATTATCTTTAGCTTGTTGTACCAGTGTGAAGAAAAAGGGAACCACCCGATTAAGAATGATTCCCCGAAAATGATTACTTTATATAGTTTGCTCATGGATTTTTCTTTTTAAGTATTTCAATACATTCCTTTACTCCATCATCGAAACCTTGTTTATACCCTTTGGTATAATCCCCTGTGGTATATACTGCCATTGACAGAAAAAATAGAAGGATACCTACAGGCTTATACCAACCGGGAAGTGATATAGAAAACGGCTTAAATGTAATTGTGAGATCTCCAACCCATAATAGGGCGATAATACATATAATTGTAAATAATATTGTTTTCATATTCAATACTTTTTCCCGTTCAACATAGGTCTTAATTCATTGTATCTTATCTTCTGTTCGATATGCCAAAGCAAATCTATGTCAAGATGTTTGGCAAGTCCAAAAATTGACAGTATCATATCATTCACAGTAATAGAAAAATCAAATATTCCGTCATATCTAACAGGAAGTGTAGAGATGGAATAGATTGATTCGGTGAAAGTTTCGTCTTTATAGGCTTCTGCCATATCTTCAATACAGTCATCAATATCTCCGTTGGCAAGTTCAAGGCTTATCCCTCGAAGTCCTGCAAGGTCAAGCAAGCGTATAACTGCTTCGCTTAGTTCGTCTGAAATCGTATCTTTGATATATTTTTCAAAACAATACTTGAAATTGACATCATCGTGCGGTTCTTCATCCTCATAAGAAGACTTGAAAGATTCCCTGTCGGCATGTTTCCCTTTTCGGTCCGCTTCCACTGCTTCCATAAGCTCGCTGATGATAAGGCAAAAGCAGTGTTCATTACTCAGTTCCTTATCGTGGAAACCGTGCGTTACTGCGTTACGGTAGGCTTTATTTCTTAATTCGTTTAAGCTCATGATATTTTGGTATTAATTGGTTGGCAATAAAATACCCGATAACCACCACAAAGCAGTTACCGGGTATTCACAAAGCACTGACAAAGGCTGTCTGTATTATATATTACATCCTCTTATTATGTTTATAATCATTGTTCTTATTGTTTGCAACGTGCTATGCATAGGATATTTTTTATTTAATTCTATAAATCCTATTTTCCTGGATGAACGATAATATATTGAATACTTTTTAAAAGAAGTTTGTATACCTTGATTATATTTTTTATCTCCTGTACTATAGAACAAACTAGGATACAACAATATTATAATTCGCTTACCTTTATTTCTTCTGCAAAATTGATTTATAACCTTAGAAGGAATTCCATCTGTAATTATTATAACACACCTATTAGATTCTTGTATATTGTTCCACTTATCATACTCCAACCACTGATATCCCAATTCGTTGGCTATAATTACCGAATCTCTTATGTTGGAATTTATCATAATAAAAGGATGAAAACTATTTTCTTTTTCTAATATCGTAACAATATGTTCATCCCAATATTTAAATGAATCACTCCTCCTTCTATCTAATTCTTCTTTATTGTATAATTCGATAACATTATAAGTGTTTCTATAACATTTATGATAACCAGTTTTATTCAATAATCTATACCCAATTATTAATTTATATAATTCTTCAGCAGAGTTTGCATATACAAAAGGAATAGGCATGTTAGTCTTAAGCTCTTCTACTGGTTTATAATAATATCTCAATTTATTAGTCTCTATAAATGACAATAATTGAGCAAATTCCATATCTACAAAGAAATTTGGATTTACCAAGCGTATTTTCTCTATTCTTTTAGGAATTTCGGAGAGTTTTTTTAAAATGTCATCTGGATAAATAAAAGACATATTCCCCAAACCAGTATATTTCTTTCCTTTATGCCAAATTGAATTCCAATAGGTTTGAATATCATATCCTCCTTCTATATGATTTTTAACTGTACCATTTATACATAATAAATCCTTTTCTTCTAAATCGTCAATATTTTTATCTATTTTATAGACATACAGAATTTGATTAATCAAAATATATAAATCCTCCAGGAAGAAATAGACTTCATAAGATAAAATTCTTTTAGACTTACCTATTTGAATCCATAATGGAACTACAACTGTTACAAAATAAAAAATATATGCTGCTATAATACTATAAGCCAATGATAATAAAGTCCGATTTATTTTTTCTACTATAGCTTCAGAAAAGTGAGATGGCATTAAAGGTAAAAGATTTAATTCTATCCCTAAAACTGTATAAGAAGAAATAAAAAGTACAAGCCAAAAAATTATCTTATATATTAGGTTCTTTTTCATAATAATATTTTTCTACAAAGATAAGAACTAATATAAATAAATCAAAACACTCTTCTTACATATTAGAATTCATATAAAATCCAAAAGAAACGTGTTATCACTAAAAGCCAATGCTAAAGAACATCTCTGACATATCATTTATTCATATTCCCAAAATCCTAATTTCCCTTTCACATTCTCAATAGGCTTATCAAACAGAACCGCATTCTTCAGCACCCAATTCCAGCAGCCTTTCTCAGCCCAGATAGAAGGATGATTAATAGAACAACCTACTATTTCCACACTGCCAATGATTGCGCCAGTCTGTTTATAATACCCACACACATCCATAATACAATTATCTATCGCATCAGCTTGAACATCATTGAATATCATGTAAGGTTCTCTGTCAGGCTTTAAGCTTGCATGAATCAGTACCCTCTGCCCAATATATTTATCAGGACACGGCCAAGTTCGATTTTCGATGTCTTTAATACCGTGGACTATCAAAGAAGCCCACGGCTGTTTTATGGTTATTGCTTTCATATTATTCCTTTTTATTATTATATTTGCGCCAAGTAGCTAAATGGTACGCGTTAGCGTTAAAGGTTCAAATCCTTGTTACACTTTAATTATTGTTCAATTTTAAACAAATACAATTATGAAAATAATACCGACATTTTGTTGTCGGCTGATTTCAAAACGTATTTCAAAAATTTTCAAAAAATATCAGAATAAAAAGCCGACAATAGTTAAAGAAAAAATAGGCTTTAAACTCAATTTGGGAATTATCTCATTTAGGCTATGCCGAAAGGAAAGCCTTGTTGAATTTGCAACTCAACTGAATTTGGGGATTTTCCAATTTGAGTGGAGTAGAGAATGGAGTAGTTTAAGTGGAAAGAATGCCACTCATTGTGGAGGTGCAGGTTCGATACCTGCTCTCCATTCTTTTTTATCCTACATTTATCAAGTCAAACAATGTGGGCGCACTCACTTCCATTTCCGCTTCATATAGATATGAAAGACTGTCCTTCCAATAGTCGTAATTCAGTTCGGTGGATAATCCTTTACGCCCTAACCTGATGGCGCAATAAGGCACAGTGCCGATACCTCCGAAGGGGTCAAACACCAGCTCACCCTTGTTTGAGTACCGTTCAATCAGTCTTTCAACGATATCGAGCTGTAAAGGGCAGATGTGATTCTGTCTCTTTTTTTGCGATTGCTTGGTATTGAGCGTGCGCATCCGGGTGACATCATCCCATATCCAGGGTTTCTTGCTTACCGGATCGACAGCCATAAACGTTTTAGGCAGCTTTCCGTAAGCTTCCAATTCCTCTGCGAATGATACATGTTCTTCGTAGTTATATATATGCTCGCGTTCGTAGTTCCTGAACAGATGGCGTATCTTGTCTATTCCGGCTCCTTTCATGTCCTCATAGCTCAATAGAGAGTTACCTGATGATTTCCAACTTGCATGGGCATCTATCTGCCAACGGGCAAGCGAGTATTCACTCTTATTCTTTGTCACCGGCAAATCAGCATAGGCTCGTGAGGTATCAGAAGGCAACTTTCGGAAGAGAAGAACATATTCCGGGCAACCGATACCCATCTTTGAACCGTCCTTACACATTTCTGTATATCCAAGCCGATAAGTCTGGTTGTTCTCCCTTACTACATCCGTATCCACTGTAATACGCCCCATGTAGCGGAATCCGTGCTTCAGATAATGGAACACTGTCATTTCGCTGAACGGGTCGATGGTGGGCATACCGTCACCCGTAGCGTTGCCGAACAGTACACGGTCCTTTACATGGATGCAGGCCAACCGACCGGGCTTTAAAATACGCATAAGCTCCGGAGTAAGGTAATCCATCTGCTCAAAGAACTTGCCGTTATCCTCATTATGTCCGAAATCATTATAGGTAGGCGTATATTCGTAGTGGTTGGAGAACGGAATACTGGTTACAATCAGGTCTACCGAATTATCTTCCATCTTCTGACATTCAAGTACATTGTCATTATTGATAGCTTTCCACAGTTTGCCGGACTTCTCTTCCCGACCGGCGAACATCCAGCGCATCATCTTTTCCTCTGCCTGCAAGCCGAACAAACCGTTCTTGCGGACTATATCGGTCATTTTGGCTACCATCTGGCGGTGTTGCGCCCACTTCTGCATGAAACTCTTGTATATCTCTCCCTCACTTTCCGCATAGACCAGATAGAGGTCAACCGGATGCTGCTGCATGAAACGGTAGATACGGGCTATTGCCTGAAACTTGTCGTTGAAACGGTAGTCAATGAACATGATTGCCTTGTGGCAGTGGTACTGGAAGTTCAGACCCTCACCAAGCATTTCAGGTTTGGCGGCCAGATATTTCAGACGGCCATCCTTGAAGTCCGCTATCACCCTGTCGGCTTCCTCATCATCCTGCGAGCCGTACACAGCCTTACATCCGGGAATTGCCTTGCAGAGTGCCTCACGTTCAGCCTCCAAGTCGTGCCATAAAAGGAAATGGTCGTCTTTGTTTTCCGGGCGATTGATAATCTCTACCACACGGGCAATCTTTTCCTGCATGTTGTCCCGGCGTTCCTTTGCCGCATCAGCCAGACCGAGAGCAGCCTCACGGAACATTTTCACCTGCCCGTCACGGTCGGTGCCGGCAGTGGAGTTGTCCACACTCACAACTTCTTCATGTACCCGTAACTCCGGTAACTCATATCCTGTATCGGGATAACCGAGATCAGATGGCTTTGTAAGAAATAATGCCCATGTACTGACCCATAACCAGAATTCCTTTTCCTTGTGGGGATAGAGGGTAAGATTGTTCGCTTTCGTGCTGTCACGCTGGAAGAACCTTGTAAGTGCCTGCCCGGTATCCATCACTCCAAGGTAGCCGGCATAGTGTATCAGCTCCTTGTATCTGTTGGGTGATGGCGTGGCTGTTGCGACAAACCTGTACGGAACTTCTGCAAACAGAGGAAGAAACTCCTGATAGGTCTTGGTCCCGAATCCACGTAACACGCTCGCTTCATCCAATGAGGTAACGGTAAAGTAGGAAGGTTCTATTCTTACTCCGTCCTCGCCGTCACGGACACGTTCATAGTTTGTCACCATGATATCGGTCGGACATTGCTTCACCTCCTGCATAGTACGTACATAGGTCACTTTCATGCCCAGATGCTTTTCGGCCTGTGTCAGGAACTCCACTACTACACGCTTGGGGCAAACTATCAACCCTTTGCCTCCTGTGCGGTTCAGGATTACCCGCAGTATCTCCAACTGGGTTACGGTTTTCTGCATACCAAAGCTGGAGAATATCGCACGGCATCCACCGGATATTGCCCAACGAACTGTATCCTTGACATGGGGATATAACGACGGGGTAAGTTCATCAGCCTTAACTTCAAATCCTGTCTGATGGCTGATGGCTATCTTGTCTTTTAGAAATTCTATATATTCTTTCATTATACTGCTTCTTTTAATTTATTCAGTTTAAATACTCTTAACCTTTTGCAAAGAGCCTCGGTATTCTTTTTTGCCTGAGTAACCTCAACCGCATTCCCGATAAACTTCTTTTGGTCAGCTTGTGTGCCTATTAAAACATAATCTTCAGGGAATCCCATAATCTTTTTGAGTTCCGGAATGCGAAGCATCCGCATTTTAATATCCACTATGCCATACAGTGCCATGAACTCCTTTATCTTCACGGTCATAGGACTATCATTGTCGTAGATTTCAATCGCTACCTGACCGCTTTCTGTTGCTACTAGATAGGGCGGCATCTTATCCATGCGGGCTATTAATGTGAAGCAGGGGCTATCAACAGAGCCGCCAACACTGTTGAACTGTGGATTCATCAGATAGTGCCATTTCCTGTTTGCGGTAATGGTCTGGGAGGGTTCCTCTATACTGCTACCTACATTTGAGAATGCAGTATTCATTATCCACGGCTGGCATGTTACCAAGTTTTGTTTCGGTGTTGTGGTAACAGCGGGGCATGGTGAGTTTATATCAGACACCTGACCACCTCCAGAATATTGGTTCATAAAAAACGGAGATACAAGAGAAAGTCTGTCTTTCGTCAGAAGTGTAGGACAAGGCTGGTTAATATCCTTTCCTGTATCCTTAAAGTTATAAGAACACATAAATCGGCTTTCAATTAAAGCCATCCTGTCCTTCGTTGTGACCGTTGGAGCTGGAAGGTCTACCGAATGATTATGTCCATTTCCATAATAAGCAGAGACAAAAACATGGTGGTCTTTGCAGGTGATTGCACCTGCCGGTTCTTCTACAGACACATTCTTGCTTTCGGGATGTCCGCTGAACTGTTTGGAGAGGAAACTTACCTGTACCTTTGCAAAGCGGTTTTCAGTAGTCAACACTCCGCATGGTTCATCAACTGATTTGCATGTGTCTTGAGGGCGAACCGTATTGTAACGGGAAAGGAAAGCATCCTTTCCTCCGGCTACAAATTTGATAAGTCCGGCATAGATGCGTTCAAGCGTTTTCTCTGCAAGAGGCTTTTCCCTAAAGATGGTAGTTCCTTCGTCAGAAAAATCAAGAACTTCCTTGACGGGTTTCCATTTTTCCAGCTTAGAAAACATGTCCTGCCTGCCACCTTTACAGTGGGTCGGTTCAGGGAATACTATCGGCAAGCTCTTTTTAGCAAAGATGCCGAAGAAGCGTTTCCTTGTGGTGTAGGCACCGAAGTCGGCAGCATTCAGGATGCGGTGCTCAAAGTTGTAACCGTACTTCTTGACATTGCGCACCCACTTCTGATAAAGCCTGCCTTTGTCCATGCTGATAGGCTTCCCTTTTTCGTCCATATCTCCCCAGCTCATAAACTCCTCCACATTCTCAATCTGAATATAATCAGGATCTATCACATCAATGTAGCGGAAGAGATGTTCAGCCAGTGTCCGGCTATCAGCATCACGTGGCTGACCGCCTTTGGCTTTCGAGAAGTTGGTACACTCCAAAGAGGCATGAAGCATTATCATGGCATCAGGGTATAGCTGACGGATACGTTCTACAATAGTGCTTATCGGGGAAAGTTCCAGTGTACGGATATCCTCAATAAAGTGAAGTGCATCAGGGATATTGGCATCATGTGAAAGGATGGCATTCTTGTCATGGTTCACACAACAAACAACCTTTGCACATCTATTTCCATCCAATCGTGCTTCTTCCACACCTTCGGACAAACCGCCGGCACCACAAAAAAGGTCTATCACGAACAATTCGATATCGGACAGACCTTCTAAACTCCTTAGTATTTCTTTTAATGATTTCATAATCGTGTATTCTTATTTCTAATTTGAATAAATCCCCTTCGTTCTGTTTCTTCTAACAGTGAAAAGTCTTCATCCTTGATTTCACATTCTGTTTCGTAGTTCACGGAAGTATAACTTGGGATATTGAACTTTTTCCGGATTCTTACGATAACATCCGGATTTCTTGTTACCCAGTAAACGGTTATTCTCATGGTGACATCAGCATTTTTCTGGCTTCCTCATCTCCTGCATCAGCACGGTGCTTGATTTCAATGTACTCAGCATAAGAGATTCTGTTATTTCCACGCTCCTCTATCTCTTTTTCACGTTGGTTTCTGTATCGTTCACGCTCTTTCCGTTCAATATCTTTCCGACGTTCAGAAACGTAGTCCAGCATCGCACTTGTTATTTTCAATGGATCTATTGAACCGTAGAACCGCCCATACTTCCCTGACTTAAACCGTGCTATGAAAAAACAGATTTCAGCGGCATTTATATAATAATACTCCGAAAGGAATATCTCCGATAGTTCAGAAAGTTGCTCTTTCGCTATCTTGGTTGAAACTTCTGCAAAGTCATTCAATGAGCCAAATTGTATCTTTAGCCATTCTATCGGTGTTTCATCCCCATAAGTAGAAGACAATAGCCCTAAACTCGGAATGCTGTCATTCAACGCCAGTTCTGAATGGGTTGCATTACATCTGACAAGTTTGAACTGCAAATCAGGGTTGTAATCAAGAATGAATTGTGCAGGATCGGGATATTTATTCAATAACGCCCTCTGCTTCAAGTTCCTTTCTCTTTTTTGCGGCAGCTTCTCTAACGGTTGTAGCGACTGCAAGAACTGAATCACGTTTTCGCAGCTCGCTATCCTGTTGATTTTTACTAAGTCTTGTCCCATTATAGTTTCCTTCCAATATTTTAGTAAAGTTTGCTTGTTTGAAAATCCAATCAAAGTCGCATTTCCAATTGCGGTCATTAGCTCCAAGTAGGAACGGGGATTGAAGAATGAGATTGAAAACACTCCTCACTGACTCTTTCCCATATTGGGCTATCCGGGCTTTTACAGCCTTTTTTCTCACATCAGTCATTGATCTTATCTGCTGGAGTCTGTCTTTGAATGTGGTATTATAGTATTCCATCAATCCGCTGTAATCAATCTTTTCAGAGGGAGAGGGCGAAGAAAGCTTGTCTTTCTTTGATACTCCGTCAGGAGTATTTTCTTTCTTTTGATGTAGAGATATATCTATATACTCTCTTTCTTCTTTCTTTATATTTGTGCCCTCTGTGTGCCCTGATTTTTGTAAAAGTTCGGATTGCGGTAGATTGTTGTTCATGGACTGTGCCCCAAGTTGTGCCCTTAGTTGTGCCCATTCCTGTCTTAATTCATTGATTTCCTTTTCAATACCTGTGCCCTTACTTGTGTCCTTGGTTGTGCCCATTGGATTATATTCTTCATATTTACATAAGGTTATAAGGTTCATTCCTTGATTGCACTCAACAGTTATCATACCTTTCTTTCTAAGATGCACAAGAAAGGAACGCACTTTCTTTTCAGACCATTTCCAACGCTGTGACAGAAATCTTATGGATGCAGGATATTGACCTCTTGAATAAGAGATTTCTCGACCTCCGATACTCTCCTTTCGGGGCGTTGCCTCAAATCGTGCAGACTGAATTAAGTCTAACCACGCTTCGCAACTGCTAAAAGTACGGGCTTCATTCCACATTTCATTCGAGAAAAACCTGCGGCTTAGCCTCAAAAATCCTTCGTCCATAGTCTTAGAATCTCACGTTAGTTAATTGCCTTCCGTTAGAAAATACAGCCCACTTACCATTACCGCTATCAAACAATCGTAAATCCGACACCTCTCCGAAACGTTTGATGTTACCGCATAAATCCACAATCCATCCACATTCTTTAGAAGGATGCGGGCGGATGGCACGACCGACTATCTGATACCACATGGCAAGTGACATTGTAGGACGTGCCATAACGACCGTATCGAGTTCCGGATAGTCAAAGCCTGTGGTAAGTACACCTACATTGGCAACAACAGATATTTCACCAGCTTTGAACGCTTCAAGAATATGTTCGCGTTCTTTCTTAGGAGTATCACTCGAAACAATTGCGGTTCCGGGTATAGACCATGTAAGCCGTTCCGCTTCTTTCAAGAAGCGGGTAAATACCAAAATGCCTTTCCGTTTTCCTCCGGCTTTGGGGTTCATCAGCCTTTGGACGATATGGACGAGATAGCCGTAGAAGTCTATCCGTTCATATTCCTTTTGAACTGACCTATCTGTGTAGTCGGCACCAGTACTATTCCTTTTTAGGTTACACTCCTTAAACTCGTTGCCATTATATTTTTTAAGTTCTTTATCCATCGGATAATAGTTTAGCTTCGCCAAATAACCCATATCCAAAAGAGTAGATACCTGTACATGATAAATGACCTCTGAAAATACATGAGGCTTCGTCCGTGTAATAAACTTCAACATAGAGCCGAAGTCACGGCTGGAGCTTAGACGGTATGGTGTCGCTGTCAGTCCTAAGACTTTGCACTTTACAGCTTCAAAGAAATCCTTATACATTCCCTCTTTGGGGTTTACCAAATGGCATTCATCAACGATGATGTTTTTGAAGTGGGTAAAGAGTTCGGGGTGATTCTTCACACTGCCGATGGTGGCGAATGTTATTCGGCTTATCTCCTTTGAATTAAAGGAAGCCGAATAGATGCTGCAATCAAGAATGCCGTATGAGCAGAGCTTCTTGAAGTTTTGCTCGAGTATTTCCTTTGAGGGCTGGAACACTAAAGTATGCCCGTCAAGCCTTGCGGCTATATCCGCTATGATAAGCGACTTTCCGCTACCCGTAGGCAAAACCATGATAGCGTTTGTTTTCTTTGCCTTGTTATTGAAGAAGGAAACGGCTGCATCAGAGGCTTTTTGTTGGTAATCACGTAGCTTGTATGTCATTTTATATCTCCTTTCAGTAGTTCGGGGTTATCGTAGATATTACCTTTAACTACAAACATTTTGTGTGTCTGTTGAAGAGTATTTTCTACAAAGCCATCCCATCCAACCCAGCATCCCTCTTGGGTACACCATTTGACCTCAAATGAAAGTCCTATGCGATGTTTTCCAAGCGTTGTAATATAGTCAAGTTGTACAATATCCCCCTCATAAATCTCTTGTCCGTTCTTATCTCGTAATCCCGTGAACTGCCCGATAGTATCTTCGTTTACGCACTCATTAAACAAATCCATGCCAAGCCCGTGCAGTTCGGCATATACCCATTTGCCATTGTTGGTACTTTTCCCTCTGAATTTAATTGTTCTCATAATCCTTTCTCCTTTCGTAACTTCTTACTAAGTGCCTTGTAATACTTGATTAGCTGTTCATAATCAAAATCTGATTTCTTATAATTTTGAGGATTATCCTTCGAATCTTTTATTTTCCATTTTAATAAATCAAACTTCCGTTGTCCGATTTTAGCAATTAGATTTACCCGATAGCCTTCCAAATGGTCGGCTTTGAATCTGTTGCAGTGTCGGCATTCCGCATGGCAGTTATCTTCGTCAAAGCGGGTAGCCAGATGCGTGCGGCTGAAATAGTGACCGCAATCGGCTTGCGCAAACGGCTTTATCTGCCCACAAGAGATACAGCGAAAACAACCGTTAGGCATACAATCACGAAGCCGGATGAAAAGGGAAAACTCCTTGTCGAGTTTAGCTTTTAAATCCGGCTTCTTCTTTATTGTTACCCCCGCTTTATCAAACAGAGGTAAAGGCTTGTCTTTCTTCTTAGCCTTTCGTTTTATATAGTACGGCATTCTACTATTGGTTTACACAATTCAACAACTCTTTTACAATCCTCCACATCAAACATCCCTATGTGGCAAACTTCACGTGGTATATTCAGTTGGTTAGAAAGCCACAGATAAGCCTTGTTTCTGTTTGATGTATTCGGGATATGTTTCTTCCAAATCTTATTGATAAGATTGGTTTTGGCTATCTGGTCGAAATAGAAATGGGCTTCTTTCTTGGCTTCCCTCAATTCCGCATTTGCCAAACGCCCTAATGCCAGGTCTGTACCCTTATGAACGCCTACATAAGCCCTGCAATCACGGCAGAGGTAAATCATGCCGTAGGAGTATCCGTAGATTACAGAACTATCCACGTATTCGGTAGGCTTGCCACAATAGGGACAAATCTTACCAGTTAATATTTCATTCATAGTTTTCCAATTAAAAGCCCCGAAGCGTATTCTCCGGGGCACAACCATTCTTTACTAACCCTTGCCATTTATGTGTGGCTCACATTTATGTGGAGATGGGGCGATTCGAACACCCAATTAAGGACTTATCCTTTTGCGCTACTTCTAAGGTTAATTACTCCTTATATCTCACGTACCGTACTTTCTACCATGTGCACCTCTCGAAAGTCAAAAGCACTCCACTGCGCACCCCCATTTTCGCCCGCCCCATCTTCACAGACCGGACAGGCAGGTTAACAAAGTTATTCCATATAAGCCATTGAAAACTCTTTCGGAATAAACCGCCCGACCGGGATAGGTTTAGCAGATTCAATGGCTGTATGGATTTCCCTCTTTCTGAACTCATGTCCCTTTTCTTTGGCTTGTTTCTCACATTCTTCCTCTTTGTTTTTGAGATAGTGGGTAATAAGCATCATCGCTCTGTCAACGTTGAAGGTGTTCACGACAAAAGTCTGAACTCTCTCGTCTTCATTCTCCCCATCCGTGAATGTGATTTTCGTCTCAATCTGGTAGAATTTCTTTTCATTCGGTTTAGATTCTTCGTCACTATCTTCCGTCTCATCGTCCATTTTGTCAACGTATTCTGCCATAGTGATTTCATTTTTGAGATAGGCAAGCGAAGCATCGTCAACCTTACGTTCTTTCAAGTTGTCAGTAAGAATCACGCAAGAATCGAACTCCTTGACCATTGTCAAGGTGAATCCGAACATATAGTTTAGTTCGATGTAATCTTTCAAGATACTACAAGTATTCTCCAATCCGGTGGCATACAGCAGGAACTTATGTTTCTTGTCACCTATTTGCGCTTGAGCGATGTACGGATATAAAACACTGTTCTCGTTCTCGAATGCCAAGCGGTTCTGGTTGCTGACTTCCACTTCCTTAATGCCGTCAGCTTCCATACTGAAACGAATTTTCGCCAAAGTGTCTTGGTCTATCAGCGTGCCACGGTCAAAAAGAATTTCATTCCGTTCGATGGTTACTGTTTCACCTGTATCTTCATCAATGAAAGATTCCTCCCATGTTTTGAGGACACGTTTTGCAAGGTACATGTTGAGCATCTTTTTCGGATCAGATGTCACATACCTGATTTCTGTTTTTCTTGTTTCTATCATAACTAAATAAATTCTTGATTTCTTTGTATTTCCTGCTGGGCATATATCAGCATTTGATGTTCATTTGCAGCCGGCAGATAGATACCAGCCACCGATGCGCTCCAATTACGGAAACGGTCAATGCTCAGGGTCATTTCCCCCGTTGTCAGTTCGGCAGAACTGCGCAAATAAGTTACTTCATTGCCTTTCTTGTTGACCGTCTTTCTCTCAAATAAATCACGGTTGCAAGTCCTCTTATAAAAATCAATTTTTGCTTCGTCGAGACTGCAACCGTACTCACTACCGAAATACCCTAAAAGAAGATGCAAGTAGCTGTTTTGGGCAAGCGTGCGGTTAGGTAGTTTCTTTTTCACTTCCACCACCGCACATTCACTAAACAGCTTGTTTACATACTCCTTGAACTTGGGTATTTGATATTCATTCTTCAAGTCGAACAACATACGCTAAAAAGGCAAATCGTCCTTTACATTGCCATTAGCATCAACCGGAGGCGGAAAGTTCTGCGGCTGTTGCTGATAAGTCGGTTGTGGCGCTGGCTGTTGTATCGATGTTGTCTGTTGGGATTGAGATACACCGCCACGCGCTTCTATTTTATAGCATCGAATGGATACCATACGTTTGAATTCTCCGTCTTGATTCGTCCAAGAACGCCCTTGTAAGACAAATGATACAGTAACAACATCATCCTGATTAAAGCGGTCAAGTTCTGTACACTTGTCACCCGAAAACTCTAAGGGAATAATGTTCTCATACTCGCTACGCTCTCCCGTATAAGGGTCGTAAGTGGTAGCATCTAAAATAAACTCCCGTTTTGTAAATGAGGAACCACCGTTTTTGGATGGTATTTGAACAGTTTGTCCAATTTCGATTATCCGTCCGGTTATTTGGTTTGCCATTAATTTTCTCCTCCAAAAATCTTTTAATTAATATTTCCATATAAATCCATACGAAGTCTTACTTCTTCCACAGCAACAATTTTGAATAGGTGAACTTTGGAATCCGTTACTTACCGCTGCTGATTTCAACGAAGGATATTTCTTAACGAAGTCACCAGATTTGGTATATTGATAGACTGGCACACCATTAGCTTTCCCCTTACGCTCTTGGAGCGTTCCATAATTCATATTGTATGAATGTGTACACCATTCAAGATTTTCAACTCTGTTATTGGATTTATTTTCGTCTTTATGATTTATTTGAGTATAGTTATTTGGATTTTGAATGAAAGCTAAAGCCACCAATCTGTGAACGCTATGCGTTTTATGAATGCCATTCTTTGTTAGAACAACAGAACGATACCCATGACTATCAGAAGGCGTTAATATCTTTTCTTCAAAATGTGTTACAGCTCCGTTTCTTATAAATTTTTTAGGCATAGATTTTATTCTGCCTAAAGATGATACCTCATAAAGACCTTCATAATCTTTAATAGGCTTCCAAATTTCACTACTCATTATTTGATATAATTTTGGTATCGGTTATAAGTTCTCTGTTTTCTTCCAAAAACCGGATAAATTCCTCACAATGATTAGTAAGAATAGGAATATCACGTTCAGGATTGAAAACGTATGTTTCCGTATAGGTATCTACCACATAACCGCCTTTGTTGAACTCTACAATGTTATACTCAAATGTCCGTACATCCGAACCGTTCTGCATCAAAGCATAAGGATAAACAAGGTGTTGATGGTGGTCTTTGAACTTCCCTACGGTATAGCTTCCGGTTGTTTTGATGTCGTGGACGCTGGCCGGCATCAGCTCGTCAATTACCCCATAAACCAAAACATTGCCGTATGCGGTTGGAAGAATCGCTTCTACTCTTTGTTGGGTTAATGCGCCTTTGTAGTAGTTGGCAAACTCGCGGCAAAGGTCAATGTGAAAAGTGAAAGTGCGATTGTTGTAAACAGCTTTTATCCCGTAAAGTTTTCCGTCATCGTGATATGCCTTGCTAATTTCCATTATAGAAGATTTACGGTTCTCAATCATACAATCAATGATTTCCCCAAAACACGTTCCTCTATCAGCAGCTTCACTATCGAAAGGTACTCTATTTATCCTATCAATAAGAGATTGGAATTGTTTTTCCCTAAACTCATCCTCATCGCATGGGGGATTATCAGAAAAAGCGTAATATTTTTGATATATCTTATCACTATCTATATAATTTTGATAAGAATCCAGCAACGTTGGGTATATTTTGTAAGATATTTTACTCATTCTTATACCTCCATTTGTAACCACCTGCTGTAAGGAAGCTTCTTCTACCTATACAGCAACTGATAATATTAGCATTGTTAATACCCGTTTGTCTTTCAGCCTCTTTAGCACTTTCAAATGTACTTATTAACGTACCATCCTCTCGACACTGAACAACGGCTTTTGACATCTTCGGGTGATTTATTTTCTTTTTGCTAAACCGTTCGTTTCTTGTTCCGTAATTAGCATTGTATCTCCATGTGCACCATTCTAAGTTAGAAACAGAGTTATTGCTTTTAACCTCATCTTTATGATTTACACATGGTAAATTTTGCGGATTAGGAATAAACGTTTCGGCAACAAGTCTATGAAGAGATTTATATTCAACTTGTTGTTGTTTCCATAGTGATATTCGTAAATATCCACTCCATATTTTATTAGGCTTAATTATCTTTCCTGTTATCTTTCTAAAATTACCATACCTGCTTTTAATAAGCCTATCTAAAGAGCGAACTCTACCAAGGGTACTTACTTGATAGAGTCCTTCATAACCTTGAATGTCTTTCCAAATCTCATTAGGCTGCATCTGAGTATATTTTAGTTTCCTTATTGAATATCAGTCCCAAAGCCTTTACCTTTGCAGCAAACAAACTTCTCGCCATCATCAAAGAACTACCAACATGTTCAAACTCATTAATCTGGGCAGCGAACTCATTAGCGGACTTGGCATCAGTTATAAATTCGATACTTTCTTTGATTTCCCCTATCACCTTATCATACTTTTCCTGTGCCGCTTTCTTCGCTGCAAGCATACCCAAATACGAATTGATTATCTTGGTAGTGATAAAGTCGTTCTTGGCGGTTGGATTACCGTTTTTGTCTAGGATGGTAGGAACCTCCATTACTGAAGGAAGGTTGCAGGTATTCTTACCATCATTTCTTGAAGTTGGGTCAAAAGTGATGGTACGTCTTTGGACGCCTCTTTCGCTTTTCATTTCAAGATAACCGAGCAAATCCAGTTCAGTAACGATAGAGTTGTAGGATTTTTCACGCAAGGCAGGGATAAACACCGTATCATCACCTTCTTTTCTTGTGTCGCGATGGGCAACGAAAATGATGTGCTTGTTAAGCCCCGAGAGTGTTCGTGTCATCCATGAAAACTCCGCATTGATACCGCTCCAATCCCTGATAGACGGTTGGCGGCTGCCACATTTATAAGTAATGATGAAATCCATCATCTTACCGATTGTATCAACTACAATGGTCTGATAAGCAGACAAATCCTCCTGCAAGACCTGTTGAACATCACTCCATGAAGTGACCTGTACAGTATCTATGTTTTCCAAATGCGCCATATTCATACGCTTAACGCCATTATCGAAATCCAATAATAACGGTTTCGGTGCGCTCAATGCCACTGTTGATTTTCCCATACCAGCCTGACCGTAAATCATCATCTTTACAGTGGTAGGAATTACTAATTCATTTGATTTTTTAATAAGACTCATAATCGTAAAATTTAAAGGGTTCATATTACTTTCATTCTATTCAAAAATCTATTGATCGACTCCAAATTGTACCAAATCATTTTTCCATCTTTGGCAAATGAAACCTGGGCGTTATTCCTAAGTTTATCAAGGTAATCAACGCTACACCCCAAATAAGCCATCGCTTCATCCTTATTAAGCCAAAGTTTCTGTACGGATTCAACCTTTCCTCTTTTCATATCATATCTTTCAGAAATTCTATTTTCTCTTCTCTAATCCGTCTTGCCCTACGCATATCCGAATGGAAATCCTGATAAAACGTAATTGAAAACACACATAATAAACAACAGGCGATAACAGAACGGGCTATTGGTGGGAAATCCATAGTGAATTTCATGCCAGCCAAACGCTCATATAGCATGGTCGCCAGTTCTCTTCCATTTCTTACATGAAGAATCTCGAAAGCCTTCTGCAACTGGTTGTTTATTGTGCTCACAGCCCTGCATTTCAAATCGGCTATCTCCTTCTTCTCATACCCTTGTGCATACATTCGTGCCGTAATCTCGCATTCAGGTGTAAGTTCATTAAAAACTCTCCTCATAATCGTGTAAGTCGGCTGATTAATAATTGCGGATAACCTCAATATATCCGGCTTCCCTGTTAGTGTCCACCGAATACAACGTTTGCTCCTTGTCTATTATCCGGTCAATCCTTGCCAACCTGTTAAGATCAGCGGTACACCTGCGAAGCTGTCCGGCAAGCTTGTCGCTAAAGTCAAAGCTGATTCTGTCATTCTTCTTTTTCAGCTTTTTCTTGATTTCTGTTCTTTCTTTCAGTTCTTTTGCCATAAGAATAAAATTTAATTAATGATTCGTGGATGGTAAGGGAATCGAACCCCTCTCAATCGTGCCAATTGGTTGCACAGCACGAAGCTCTAACCGATAAGCTAACCATCCGATTAAAAAAGGTGCACTATCCTCACGGACGGCACACCCAGTACAAACATCAAAATAAAACACGAATATCTAATCTATTATCAGAACAATGCTTTTAACCGCATTCTTGAAATGATCAAACTTCTGTTGCAAATCACTCCAAGATTTATACCATGTTTTTTTCTCTTCAGCTAATTTTTCGTTAGCCTCTTCCAGTTCTTGCACACGCCTTACTAAATCTTCATGCGTCATGCCTCTTAATTCTTCCACTGTCATAATCATATAAGTTTAAAACATCGTTAAAAAGGTAGGAGTCGAACCTACTTCTTGTAAGCCAGATGAATATAGAAATCAGAATATGAGTTAATACCAACAATTAATTGCTTACACGCATTCCAACAATGCTACTTCATAAATTACCGCCCGGCTGGTTTACAAGGTTATTGTGCACTCATACCCATGCGCCTTGTGCCGGATTTGAGGTCTACCTTTTAGCGGTATTACAATTTGTCATTTATTTCAACTCTTTATAAGAGATTCTTATTAGAAAAGCACATCCGGCACATATAACACCCATTATAGTGACAGAGAATATTTTCATAGGACTGTAAGTAGTGATAGCCCCGTAAAGCATACCGGCAGCGCATATACTAACCAATATGGATAAAATGAATTGGACTGTTTTCATAATCGTATAAATTTAAATAAGTACCTGTACCCTAATCGAATAGCAGAACCTTATTTCAGTTCAGTACAGGCTATATTGTCGAAAACAGTACGGACGCCTAACCCGTATGCCCACTGCTCAAAGACGATTCTTTGCGGTGTTTTCTATTAATTGTTAAACATTGCACAGCTCACAAGCTCCAACTTGCTTATGTGCGTTTGTTATCTTTGGTTGGCAAAAACGGCTTATGAATTACACCGTAATTGCTTTTACAGAATTTCAAAGAACTAGTCAATAGTACCCTACCCGATTCTCGCTATCGGTTGCCGTTCAATCCGTCTGTAGGGCTGTCGTGCGTTGCATAATCGTGTATTATGCGTATCGGCTGATACCTTGTACCCGGCATAGAGCATCGTAGTCCATGCCATCATCTTCACAAGTTTCAAAACCTTTTAAGGCATCTTCCAAACTGTCTATCTCATCCGTTATCAACTGGATAGCTTCTTTTTTGCTATCAGCATTGAACATCAGGCAGACAGCCTCTTCATCATTGTTATGGGCAGCCTCTAAATCTTTATAAAGGCTATCCAACTGCTGGTTAATCGTGTAAGCATTCATATCCATATCTTTTATGCGATTGACATCAGATTAGCTTTCTTGAAGCATCTGAATTCTTGGCGTTCAGTATCATAGTAAGTCTGGACGGTATCATTCTTTTTTCTGTTGTCAGTACCAGTGATGGCAGGCATCAGCTTTTCATTTAGTGTACCGTATGCCTCACGAACGGAACCGTCCACTTTTTTGAAGTAGAACTTCACTATCTTCTTTTTCATCTCACCTTTCAACTTCAAATTAGCCCAAGCGACCTTCATTGCTTCGCTCATGGTGTAGCCATTACGCTTAACGAACTGCCAAGCAAGGCTCATTACTTCGTGTAAAAATTCTCTTGTTCTCATAATCGTGTATTTTAATATGTTTATACTATTTATATAGTGCAAATCAATTATCATATTTGTACCATGATTGTTTGATGATGCAAATGTAATCAAATATATTACAAGTAATACTTTTAGATTACACTATTATATCTTATTAACACTTTTGATATTACATACTAATTTCTGCTAATAGAAAACCTTTAATAACTTTATTATATGAAAATCAATAGATTAAACATTGGAGAAGAAGTCCGCAAAAAGGTAGAAGAAAGCGGATTATCAAAGGCTAAATTTGCTGAATTACTGGGTATTGCAAGACAAAACATAGAAAAAACAGTATTTCAGAAACATAGTCTTGATACTGATTTGCTATGTAATATTAGCGAGGTATTGAATTGTAATTTTTTCGATTACTATAAATCGGATAGTCTATGTAATAACAGTGATTACACGGTGCAAAAAGAAATTAAGGCAACATTGTCTATAGAAATGGGCAGTGAGAAGAAGGAGCAGGTACTTCGATTTGTGTTTGGTGATAATAATATTGAAATTTTAAATAAGTAAGTAAGATAACATGAAGCATTGGGAACGTTGGATAATTTATCCATTATTCGTCATAATAGCAATTATTTCATTGGCTTCATTATGTCAAGAACATCCAAGAACTGCTGGATTTGATTACATTGGAGTAATAGTGGGAATACTTACTTTACTTGTCACGGCGCTAATTGGAGGACAGGTCGTAAATTATCTAACTTTTGAGAATAGAATAAATCGTAAAATAAAAGACGCTAAGGAAAAAACTAAAAGTGAAGTTGGAGAAGGTATAAATGATGTATTATATCATAATATGTATTTGACATTCTTTTTTCAAGGCATAACAGAATTAAGAAATACACAATGCGAAGCATCTTTGTATCATTTATTCAAGAGTATAGAGTGCTTAATGAAAACAAGCATAGATAGAGATAAAATAGACGAAATTATTATGAAAATAAAAATAATAGAAAAAAACTACCCTGCTACAAAGATAACTCAGAACGAAGCTAACGAATATATAGAAATAATAAAAACGGTAGAGCACAAGGAAAAGGAGAATATTATTGCTTTTCTAGAAAACATCAAAATAACGACGCCATGAGTTTCAACCAATACACATGGGACCTATATAAACAGACCACAATCGGAATAGAGATGATAAAATACTTTTCCGATGCGGGAGGATATGTTTTATTCAAGGATTATTGTCCGTACGCTAATTTCATACCAGAAGATTTATATAACGATTGGTTGGAGAATATATATTGCTACGGTGTATCAGATTATGACCATCCCAGCTCATTGGAAGAAGCAAAAGATTTATACATTTCACTTATCACATTAGGCATAAGGGTAGAAGGGCAACAATGGCTTCCTGCTAACGACTTCAAGAATATGCTTGGGATTATCCAGCCGATGTCCTATGTCTTATCACAGTTCGCCCCAGAATATTTCTTCCCGTACCTGTTCCTTTGCCGAATATTCGAGCTGAATAAAATAGCGGATTTCTTTAACATAGACCTCCCCAATATTCCCAAAAGAACTGATTACAAAGGAAGGTGCATGTATTATTGGGAACTTTGCGAGGTGTTTTATTTGTTCAGAAAAGAAAATGGACTATCTCCAGCAGATCTATGGTCTTTCCTATACGACTTCGCACCCAATAATCTCCCAAGCGAGAAAATAGACATGCCCAAACCGTCACAAGTCTGGTTCATTGGCGGCAGGTTATACCAAGAAGATAAATCCTTAGAATCGAAATTCTGGCAGTCAAGCCCCGAAACAAAGAAAGGGGATATTCTTGTTCATTACGAAACGTCCCCAATCAGTGCAATCACTTGCATAGAGATATCGCTTACGGATGGCGTAATAGACCCTCTATTCCGATACTACGGGTGTATCTATATTGGGAATAGAATAAATATTCCTCACATTACTTTGAAAGAACTACAAACTGATGAATATTTTTTCAAACACCCACTTGTTAGAAAAAACTTTCAGGGAGTAAATGGTTGGTCGGTTAACAGTGAGAACTATTCAGAGTTACTTCGGATGATAAAAACAAAAGGATTTGATATAGAGGTTTTGCCAAAATTGTATGCCCCAACCTTGCCCAAAGACGTAATTATAGAGTACGAACATGATGTAGAACAGCAATTGCTGGAACCATTGCTTAACTCTATGGGATGGTATGAAAACAAAGACTTCATCCGGCAGTTACCAATCCAAGCAGGGAGAGGACATAGGATATTCCCAGATTATGCGTTACATTATGGCAATAAACCAAATGAGGAAAGGGCAAAAGTGTTGATTGAAGCCAAGCTGTGTATGAGGAATAACAAGGAAAGAGAAGAAGCATATTTGCAAGCGCGCTCATACGCCCGATTACTTAATTCTTCTGTGATTGTTTTATGTGATAAGGATTACCTGATTGTTTATGAGAAAAAAGACAGCTTCGACCGGGACAGATACAAGAAATACTGTTGGGGAGATTTTGAGAATCCAGATACTTTCAACGAATTAAAGAACAAACTAAATATTTGAAATTATGAAAAGAGGAATAATACTATTTTTTTCTTTTTTATTTTCTTGCTTGTTAAATGCTCAACTTTCCATTCAGCAAGATACTATAAGATATGTTATGGCAAATCTAAATTTGAGAGAAGCTCCTAATACAACCTCTGCTATTATTACTCAAATACCTAAAGGCACTCAAGTTACCATAGATGAAGACTGTGAATGTAAATGGATTCCGGTAAACTATAATGGATACATAGGATATGTTTCGACAAAATACCTTTCAAAAGAAAAAATTGAATGTACTACTACATACAATAACAGTACATCTATTAAATATTATACAAATTCAAAGGGAGAACGAGTACAATCTCCAACTTATTATAATTCCGCGCCTCCTGGAGCAACAGCTTTATGTAGAGATGGAACATATAGTTTTAGCAAAAGCCGTAGAGGAACATGCTCACATCATGGTGGAGTTGCAAAATGGCTAAAATAACAAATTAGACACACAAGATTATGATTGACTTTCTAACCATCATACTCCTAATATTCGGAGTTTTACAAATTATTCTCTTCTTCAAAGTATGGGGAATGACAAACGACATCAAAGATATAAGGAACAAGTATCTCAAAGACGAGGATGAGAAACAAAGAAAAAACACAGAGCATGACGCTATAACCAAAATAAGTGGCGGTTCTAAACCAACGATATAAGCCGGGCATCATTCCCCGGCTTTTTCTTTTCCAAACAGATAGTCAATCACTCTCCTATTGGCATCATCCACCTTCTTCTGATCGAATTTGATATAGATACTAGTAACATCAGAACCAATCTCATGTCCTAAACCGGCAGATATAGTTTCTTTAGGTATATCAAGTTCCGCTGCCAATGTAGCCCATGAATGCCTTGCCCAATATGTGGACAATTTTGGGAAAAGAGGATTTCTGATCTTTTTCCCCCTTTTCAAAATAGAGACCTCACCTATTTGTTTCAATGCTCTGTCAATGCTAGTAGTAAAACTAGTATAATTACTACGGTTATCCATAATATTAAGCAAGTATCTATCACCTTTATATTTATCCAGTATAGATTGTGCCTCTGGCTCCACTTTTATAGAAAACAATTTTCCTGTTTTGTGCCTGTAATATTCAATACGCCCATTCATCAGATTATCTTTAGTGAGAAAAAGCAAATCCTCAAGGTTGATGCCTATTAAGTAAAATATAAGCATAAAGATATCACGGTAAAACTCCAAATATTCTTCACATGGATAATTTTTCAACAATTTCAATTCATCAATCGTCAAACTCCGCTTCCTCGTTTGTTCCCTCTTGATTTTAAACTTCCTGAATGGATAAAGAGTTGTCACTTCTTCATCAATAGCATAATTAAAGACAGCCCTGATGTTTTTTAAATGTGTGCCTATATAATTAGTCATATATCCTTTATCCACCAAGAACTGGTTAAAGGATGTCAGCCACTTTCGGTCTATTGTCTCAAAGGTAGGAGCGTCATCAAATTCAACTATCAGTTTCCGTGTATTTATATAATTATCCTTAGTGCTCTTCTTATCCTTCAACGAGATATATTCGTCATAATAACGTAAAAAGTCACATGAAGTAACAGGCTTTAATGAAATAATATTAGAAAGGTGTTCTTTAAGCTGCTTGTCGGACATACCTTTCAGTTTACCCCCCAGCAACAGCAATTCTGATTCTAGGAGATTATATTTGCTACGGAGTGCCATATTCTTCACTTTATAGTTGGGTTCTTTTTTCCCATACTCACCATTATCCCATGTATTAACATTTGAATACATTCCTGACGATATAAAAAAAGCCTTATTATGATATATTCTGAACTTAACAGGATATACATCAGACGAGTTTTTCTTCCTCGTATCCAAGTAAATTGATAATACTGCCATAATATTTATATTTAAGTTGCACATAAGTTGCACACAAATATAAATAAATAACCCGAAATAACCTCTTATAACAGACTATTATAAAAAAACAAGATACAGATAAACAGTGATATAAAACTATAAATCATTGTTATTCAATCCCAGGCAACAGTTCTTCCTGAATATTTGTCATGCTTCTCCACAAACTATACCGTGCTTCAGGATTCATTTTTTCTAGAGAATATAAAACATCTTTCATATTTGAACGATTCGACAAACTTTCATAAGGACAATTTTTGATCTGTTTACGAAAACCGAGGATACGTGCCATTTCAATTAAATCCGCTTCATGTACCAAGCACATAGGACGAATAATTGTCATCTCAAATTTACGCATCACTAATTTAGGAGGCATCGTACTGAACGCTCCCTGAAAAGTAATATTCATCAACAAAGTTTCCAAGATATCATCCATATGATGTCCTAAAGCAATCTTATTGCACCCTTGCTCCTTTGCCACCGTGAACAAAGCTTTTCTCCGATTCCAAGAACAAAGGAAACAGGGAGACTTCCGAGTATCGGTACTCAGATCAAAAAAAGTTTCATAATGCACAAACGGCACCCCTAAATCCTCTGAGTAGCCTTTCAGATATTCCAAATCAGATTGATAAGGAATATTTGTCATGCCTACATGCACAGCTATCACTGCAAATTTCGGTTTCAAAATACGTGAACGCCTTGCCAATAACTCCAATAGAGCCAAAGAATCCTTTCCACCAGAAAGAGCTATCAAAATTTTATCACCATCCTCAATCAAGCGATACTTTACCACCCCCTTGTTAAAGCGTTGCTCCAACCTTCGCATTATTTTCTCGTCTTCCGTAAATTGTGCCATACATCTTCTTTAAAAATAGGGCACAAAAGTACATGAAAAGAATGATTTATGGAAGATTTAACAAAATAGAATTATTAAAGCATGAGAATTCCAATTAATCTTTGTATTTTTGAATCTAAATAATACGGATTATAAACTAACTATGTACAAAAAATATATCATTGGTTTATTTACTTTATGCTGCGCAGGCAACACTGCGGCACAAAGCTTGGCACAAGCCAAACAACTTTTCCTGAACGGAGAATTTGAACAAGCCAAACCAGCTTTCCAAAAGCTGGTAAAGCAAGCCCCTTCTAATGCCAATTATAATTATTGGTATGGCGCATGTTGTTATGAAACAGGAGAAAAAAAAGAAGCACAGCCCTACCTTGAAAAAAGCGCCGCCCGCAAAGTCATTGACGCATACCGCTATTTAGGGAAACTATATTATGATATCTATCGGTTTGACGATGCCGTAGATAACTACGAACAACACATAGAATGGTTGGAAAAGAAAAAACGCCCTACCGAAATGGCTGAAGCAGAGCTGGAACAAATAAAGCAAGCAGCCCGTATGATAAAAGGAGTGGAAAACATTACTGTAATAGATAGTTTTGTAGTCGATAAAAATGATTTTCTGAAAGCATATAAAATCAGTAGAGAATCGGGAGCACTCTATCACGATCCTACCATATCCGGGACTGTCTATCAAACCGAAATGGGCAATAAAGTACTTTACGGGAACAAAAGCACAGACGGCAAAATGCAACTCTACTCCCGTATCCGTCTGTTGGACGGCTGGAGCGAGCCCGAACCCCTCATGTCCCTTAATGAACAGGGAAATGTAAACTATCCCTTCTTAATGTCAGATGGCATTACCTTGTATTATGCATCGGATGGAGAAGGCTCTTTGGGGGGGTACGATATTTTTGTAACTCGCTATGATTCGGAAAATGGCAATTATCTTCGTCCCGCTAATATAGGAATGCCATTTAACTCTCCCGCCAATGACTATATGTATGCCATTGATGAATTCAACAATATTGGCTGGTTTGCTTCAGACCGCTATCAGCCTGATAACAAAGTCTGTATCTATGTGTTTGTACCGAACTCTTCAAAAGAAGTATACAATTACGAAAGTACAGACGAACAGATCATTATAAATGCAGCCAGCCTACATTCTATCCGTACCACCTGGAAAGATGAAGAGAAAGTACGAACCGGCAAGCAACGCCTAGCGGCAATAATGTATGCCAAAGAATCCGGAGAACAACAAAAAGACTTCACCTTGATAATAGATGACTCTGCTGTTTACCACACATTGAACGACTTCCGCTCTGCCGAAGCACGTAAACTTTATCAGCAAAGAATACAAAAGCAGAAGGATTATGACAACCTGAAGAAAAATCTGGATGACAAACGCGAACAATATGCCCAAGGGAACAGTGCACGAAAGAAGAATTTGACACCCGCCATTTTGGAATTGGAAAAACGTACTGAACAACTTCTGAAAGAAATGGCCCAACTGGATATCAGCGTCCGCAACGAAGAAATAAAGAAGTTGAAACACTAATACAAAGATATTTATGGAAGTATTTATTATCATAGCGCTCATCTTGGCAGGAGTACTTCTCTTTATTGTAGAGGTTTTCCTTATTCCCGGCATCAGTATAGCCGGAATAGCATCGGCCATCTGCCTGCTATATGCCAACTATTACGCTTTCGACACATTAGGACCGATAGCAGGATTCATTACTTTGATAGCATCCGTCCTAAGTTGCATAGCCATTATCATCTGGTTTATGCACTCAAAAACCATGGACAAGCTTTCTTTGAAGAAAACACTGGATTATAAAATCGATCCCCTAAAAGGAACCCATATCCGCATCGGAGACAAAGGCATAGCAATAACCCGCCTTGCACTGATAGGCAATGCAAACTTTAATGGACACATCATCGAAGTGCGCTCTGCCGATGGCTTGATTGATGAGAATACCCCCATTTATGTAGAAAGAATGGTTGAAGGAACGGTGATTGTACGCAAATTCAACCTATGATAGAAAAATGACTTACAAATACGATTTTATCAAATTTCTTGATTGACATTCTCATTCAAGTATATTTTAGACAATAGTGAAAACAGCAGAGATTCGATGTGGAGCTGTTCAAATATAAATATTTACTTTTAAACAATTGATTATTATGATCGAACCCAACTATCTTCCTTTCATCCTTATAGGAGGTGGAATTATTTTCGTGGTACTATTCTTTCATTATGTACCATTTTTCCTCTGGCTGTCTGCCAAAGTTTCGGGAGTACGCATTTCATTGGTGCAATTATTCTTAATGCGCATCCGTAATGTTCCTCCTTATGTCATTGTCCCAGCAATGATTGAAGCACATAAAGCTGGCTTAAGTAACATAACCCGAGATGAATTGGAAGCTCATTATATGGCAGGCGGGCATGTAGAAAAAGTAGTACACGCACTAGTATCCGCATCCAAAGCCAACATCGAACTGTCTTTCCAAATGGCAACTGGTATTGACCTAGCCGGCCGTGACGTATTCGAAGCCGTGCAAATGTCAGTAAACCCTAAGGTTATTGACACTCCTCCCGTTACTGCTGTAGCCAAAGACGGCATACAGCTTATAGCTAAAGCTCGTGTCACTGTACGCGCCAATATCCGCCAATTAGTAGGAGGTGCCGGAGAAGACACGATTCTAGCACGTGTTGGTGAAGGTATCGTGTCCTCTATCGGATCGTCCGAAAATCACAAATCCGTATTGGAAAATCCTGATTCTATCTCTAAATTAGTACTCCGCAAGGGCTTAGATGCCGGTACGGCCTTCGAAATCCTGTCTATTGATATAGCTGATATTGATATAGGCAGAAATATTGGAGCTGCTTTACAAATAGACCAGGCCAATGCCGACAAGAATATTGCACAAGCCAAAGCAGAAGAACGCCGTGCGATGGCCGTCGCTTTGGAACAGGAAATGAAAGCCAAAGCAGAAGAGGCCCGTGCGAATGTAATTCAGGCAGAGGCCGAAGTGCCCAAGGCCATGGCGGAAGCATTTCGTAGTGGCAACCTAGGCATTATGGACTATTACCGCATGAAGAATATACAAGCAGATACCTCCATGCGTGAAAATATTGCAAAACCCGAAACAACTTTCGGTAATGAACCATTAAGCAAATAAAACTAGTATTCAACGATTAATGTATTTTTCTTGGATGCGAATGAAACTGTTTTTCTCTTTATCATGCTAATATCAATGAAAGTTTATAAATCCGTGGCATCTACATCTAAGAAATAATCTGTTTGTATACCCATTAAAAAGACAAGAAATATAACATCAATTATACAGACCATTAACCACAAAAAAAAGATTATGAAAAAATATTATGCAGAATCTGAGTTGATTATCAATCCCGACGGCTCTATTTTTCACCTTCATATCAAACCGGAACAGCTGGCAAATAAAATAATTCTAGTAGGTGACCCTGGGCGTGTAGCATTAGTAGCTTCTCATTTCGAAACTAAAGAATGTGAAATAGAAAGCCGTGAATTCAAGACCATTACCGGTACTTATAAAGGGAAACGTCTCACCGTAGTTTCCACCGGTATAGGTTGTGACAATATAGACATTGTGATGAATGAATTAGATGCTTTGGCCAATATTAATTTCAATACCCGTTATGAAAAAGACCACTTACGCCAATTGGAATTAGTACGTATCGGTACATGTGGCGGATTACAGCCTTATACTCCCGTTGGCACCTATATTTGTTCTGAAAAGTCTATCGGTTTTGATGGACTACTCAATTTCTACGCCGGACGCAATGAGGTTTGCGATCTGAAATTCGAACAAGCTTTTATAAATTACATGGGTTGGGAAGGTAATGTATGCATCGCCCACCCATACGTCATTGATGCCGACCGGGAATTAATAGACCGCATCGCGCAAAATGATATGGTCCGTGGCATAACTATCGCCGCAGGAGGTTTCTTTGGCCCGCAAGGACGAGAACTCCGTATTCCACTGGCCGATCCTGAACAGAATGAAAAGATTGAGAAATTTGAATACAATGACTATCGCATCACTAACTTTGAAATGGAAAGTTCCGCCCTTGCCGGATTAGCACGCCTGATGGGACACAAAGCCATGACTGTATGTATGGTAATTGCCAACCGACTAATAAAGGAAGCCAATACCGGCTATAAAAACTCTATTGATGGTTTGATAGAAAAAGTCTTGGAAAGAATATAATTCCCAATTTAGTTGTCTATATAATATGGATAAAATTCACCGGATCATCTATCAATACTTATTCTTATTATCATCCAGAAGAAGATTGGCATAAACAGATTTTTTACAGAATAAGCCAACTCTTTTTACCTAACAGGGGACATCGCTTCATAGAAGACCATTTTTTGTAAAAAAACAACAAGATGTCCCCTCATAAAACAAATAAAAATATGGAAACCAGTTTCAAACAAACAACTAGTAATAAAGTAGAACGTTACCGTCTTTTCCTCCCTCAGTTTGAACTTTTAATATCAGATGAAAAAGAAGAAATAAGTGTTTTGGCCAATACTGCCGCTGCTCTTCGGGAAGCCTTCGGCTTTTTTTGGGTAGGTTTCTATCTGGTTAAAGACGGCCAACTTATTTTAGGACCTTTTCAGGGAAGCACCGCCTGTTATCGCATCCATAAAGGAAAGGGAGTATGTGGAACCTCATGGTCAGAAGCTCGAACCTTGATAGTGCCCAATGTAGAACAATTCCCCGGACATATAGCCTGCAGTTCTCTTTCCCGCTCCGAAATTGTTGTTCCTATTCTTGCTAATGGACAAGTAAAGGGAGTATTGGATATTGACAGTAATCTATTAAACTCTTTTGATGAGACAGACCGCCGTTATTTAGAAGAAGTAACAGCCATCGTAGCTAAAACATTATATTATTAACCAAATGAAAATGATAAACCAAGATACAATCTGCGCCATTGCCACCGCCCAGGGAGGAGCCATCGGAATAATTCGTGTATCTGGCCCAAAAGCGATTGAAATAACGTCACGCATATTTACACCCGCCACAGGCAAGCCACTGACAGAACGAGCACCATATACTCTTACTTTCGGAAAGATTTGTTCCCCAAAGCGAAAAATTAATAATACACTTTTCCAAAAAACGAGTGAAATTCCGCAAGAAAAAAGTGAAACGTTACAAAAAAAAGAATCAATTATACCTTCTGCAGAAGAAGTAATAGACGAAGTTTTAATTTCTTTGTTCCGTGCCCCTCATTCTTATACCGGTGAAGACAGTACGGAAATCATGTGTCATGGTTCATCCTATATCCTGCAGCAAGTTATACAACTCCTGATCTATAATGGATGTCGTGCCGCTCTACCAGGTGAATACACCCAACGTGCTTTTCTAAACGGAAAAATGGACTTGAGCCAAGCCGAAGCTGTGGCCGATCTGATAGCCTCATCGTCTGCCGCCACCCATCGCCTAGCCATGAGCCAAATGCGTGGAGGATTCAGTAAAGAACTTTCTAACCTGCGTAACCAATTGCTTCATTTCACTTCGTTAATGGAATTAGAACTGGATTTCAGTGATCATGAAGAACTAGAATTCGCCAATCGTGACGAACTGAGCAGTCTAGCTACCCATATCGAACAAGTTATTGCCCAGCTAGCTCATTCTTTCAGTGTAGGAAACGCAATCAAGAATGGCATTCCTGTAGCAATTATCGGAGAGACGAATGCTGGAAAATCCACCTTACTGAATGCGTTGCTGAATGAGGAAAAAGCCATTGTCAGTGATATCCATGGAACGACCCGTGACGTAATAGAGGATACGATCAATTTACAAGGTGTCACATTCCGATTTATTGATACAGCTGGAATCCGCCAAACGAACGATACAATAGAAAATCTAGGGATAGAACGTACTTTCCAAAAGATGGACCAAGCATATGTCATTTTATGGATGATAGACTCTACAGATGCCCAAAGACGGTTCGAAGAATTAAAAGCCGAAATTCTTCCACACTGCGAAGGGAAAAAGATGATTATTTTATTTAATAAGTCAGATCTGTTACTAGCAATACAAAAAGAAGAGTTGTCAGCTATATTTGCTGACATGAAAGTGGAAAAACTATTTATCTCAGCAAAGAAAAGGGAAAATATAACGATCCTGGAAAAAAAGTTAGTACAGGCAGCCGCCTTACCAGAAATCAACCAAAACGATATTATCATTACAAATGTACGCCATTACGAAGCATTAACACGAGCATTGGATTCTATTCATAGAGTACAGGAAGGATTGCAATTGGGATTATCAGGAGATTTGGTAAGTGAGGATTTAAGACAATGTATCCACGAACTAAGTGAGATTGTTGCAGAAGGAGGTATAACCTCGGAAGAAACATTGCAAAATATATTTCAAAACTTTTGCATCGGGAAATGATATATCGCAATTAACTGCAACGAATTAGAACCAACTATAATGAAGTCGCTGAAATTCAGCGGCTTTTTTATTTGCCCAAAATCCAGTTCATAGCGATTGGATAGTGTTGTTCACCATATTTTTCTACCGTATTTCTACCGCGAAACAAATTGGGGTTTGCCCCCAATGTCACACTGACGCATTTGGCGACATGGGTGAACAATGGTTTACGTAGAGAGACAAAAAGGGAAATTAAAACTATATGGTTTCACTTAAAATATGGAGTAAACAACATGGAAGTAAAAAGAATTTGTCAATGGTGTGGTAAACCTTTTATAGCTCAGAAAACCACAACCAATTATTGTAGTCCTCAATGTTCTAAACGAGGCTACAAACATCGAATGAAAGAGCGAAGAATGGAGCTCATTCAGAGTCAAGATTTGTTAGAGGTAAAGAAAAGGCTGGAAAATCAAGAATACTTTACCTTTTCACAAGCAGCTAAATTGATGGGAGTTTCTCGTCAGTACATATACAAATTAGTCAAAGAGGATAAGTTAAGAGCAAGTCGAATTAGTTCACGAATGTCTTTTATTCGAAGAACTGATATAGAACTTTTGCTTAAATCTAAACCTTATGAACGTGTGATGTCAAAAGTCGAATTTGATATTGCTGAATACTATACTGCTGAGGAAATCGCAGAGAAGTACAAGGTCAACACCAAATGGGTATGGACTTATACACGGGAGCATAATGTGCCAAAAGTAAAAATCCGTCAGTTCAACTATTACAGCAAAAAGCATATTGATGCTGCTTTTGCCAAATACAAGACAGATAATGATCTGACCGAATGGTACACTCCCGAAGATATAGAACAAAAGTATGGTATGAGTCGGGTTGCCATCCGCTCCCATGTCTATCGCAACAACATCCCGTCCAAGAAAGAACACGGTCAGATATTCTACTCGAAGCTACATTTTGACCTATCCAAGCAGACTGCCGAAGATAATGCTTCGGAGTACTACACCGTGCAGGAAGCCATGAAGAGATACAATCTCACACGGGATTCTGTCTATGGTATTCTGCAATTCCACGAAATCAAACGTGAAAAGAAAGGTCGTTTCGTGAGATTCCTGAAAGTGGAATTTGACCATGTAATGGGAGCCCGAAAATAAGACTAATCCTGAATTTATGCAGACTAGAAAATGATTCTAAAAATGAGCATTGTCTGCGTCAAGTCATTACGGACATTTGCAGCAAATCAAGTATAAACTAATAATAATTGTAACCATGTTAGAATGTAAAACAGTAACATTGAGAACACGTCCTTTGAAAAACGGGATGCTTTCTTACTATCTGGATTATTATCCAGGCTATCGTGACCAGGAAACAATGAAGACCATCCGCCACGAAGGATTGAACATTTATATTTATGCCAATCCCAAGAATGAGCGCGAACGTAACTTCAATGCCACTATGTCGGAAAAGGCGGAAGCCATCCGATGCCGACGCTTTGAATCTATCGTTAATGACAGGTATGATTTCTTTGACAGGCACAAACTCAAAGCGGATTTTCTGGAATACTACCGCAAGCAGTTTCGCAAGCATGACCAAAAGTGGGAATTTGTGTACCACCATTTCTACAACTTCGTTCATGGCAAATGTACTTTTGAAGAAATTGATATTGACCTTTGTAATAAGTTTCGTGAGTATCTGCTAAATGCCAAGCAACTCAGGCGTGACGGTCGCATTTCAAAGAACTCTGCTTCCGGCTATTGGTCAACATTCAGGGGACTTTTGAAAATTCTTTATCGCAATCGGCTAATCAAGACCAATATCAATGACTTTTTGGATAAAATCGAAACAGAAGATACTCCAAAAGAGTATCTAAGTGTGGAAGAACTATACAAATTGGCAGAAACACCTTGCAAAAAGCCGATTCTGAAGACAGCATCATTGTTCTCATGTCTGACCAGTCTCAGAATCAGCGATATACTATCGTTACAATGGCATGAAATCGTTGACTTTGCAGCCGGAGGAAAATGTGTCCACACAATTACCCAAAAGACCAAGACGGAAGACATCATTCCTATCAGTGACGAAGCCCTGCAATTAATCGGCTATTCTCCGGAAAAAACCGGATTAGTATTTAAAGGATTGAAACGAAGTTGGACACAGTATCCCATGAAAGAATGGATTCGCGAAGCCGGTATCACCAAGAATATCACTTTCCACTCCTACCGAAGAACATATGCAACACTTCAAGGGGCAGCCGGCACAGACATACGTACCATTCAAAGTAACATGGCACATAAAAGTATTACCACGACACAACGGTACATGAAAGTTGTGGACAGCAACAAGCGTGAAGCCAGCAACAGAATCTCTTTAATCCGCAAGTAAGAATTAAGGTCCAAATAATCCCATCTTTATCGCTCAGAGTATGATATTTTGCATCAAATCATACTCTGAGCATATTTTTTCTTAAATTCTGAACGATTATTCATCGCAAACTGCAACTATTTGGAAATCTGCATATACATTTGTCATATTGTAAAACTCAAACAGTATCAGTTTATGACAAATAGTATTAAAATCTCTCCTCAAAGAACCAGTTTCATACTTTCAGCAAGTGTCATTCTTTATTGGGCAACAGACTCCTACTTGTATCTTAATTGCCATATCGACCTGATGGAATACTCCACTCCAATTATTCTATATATTACGGCAATGATACTCGCCTGTGGAGTACTTAAGCATTTCTTCTTCCGATTCATTACAAAGAATGAATTGAGTTTGTCTTTTGGCAAGCAAGTAAGACCTCTACCCGAACAAATTAAGGAGATTGAACTGGAGTGTCCAAACGACAAGGAGATAAATCCGGTAAATTTAGTTGCAGAAAGTGTTGTAAAACAAGATTATATGGATAATTATGAAGTACGTGTAGCTGAGATTGAACGTAAAAAAGCCGAAAGGCAGGCAGACATTAAGCGTGTCATTCATGAATATACCACATTTGTAATGACTGAATTTCTCTCAAAAGAAAATCTTGAAATTCTGCATGAAAATATAGAGTATTTCGCGCACGGACGACCTGATTTATATAAGCCAATCCGTTCAGTATTGGATAATCCACTTCGTTCTATCGACCTGATGCATTTCGTATGGAACATCGGAGAGAGATTGAACATTTCCCTTATAGACAGAGCAACATTCATACATACGATATTCCCACATGAACTAAAAGATGCTTCGATTAAATATCTGGCTAAAAATCTTCGGACAAAAGGAATTTGCAAAATAGCCCTTGATATTCCTAAAACCGGAGATTATCACTTCAAATGTATGAAGAATGCCCCTGAATCGGACTTAGATTCAACCAATTAGGATTATTCAACACAGACCGAAATATTATTGCTTTCTGAGGTTTGTCAGCGTTACATCATTGTGTTGGTTTGCAGCATGTTAAACAAAACAATGTTATATCATGCAAAGAAACCAATTAACATTCAATGACTTACCCGAAGTGGTAGGTGAACTATGCGAGAGAATCTCAAGTATGGAAAATCTGCTGAAAGAAAAACTTCATCAGCAGCAAAGCGAGGTTAAAAAGGACACCCATGTCCCAATGACCGTAGATGAAGTCTGCGAGTATTTGGGAATCTCGAAATCATCCTTTTATTACAAAGCCAAGCATGGCGGTATCCCAATCATTAAACAAGGCAAACACTTGTTTGTTTATCGTGATGAGTTGGACAAATGGTTGGAAAGCGGAAGAAAAGGAGAAACTCCTATAAGCATTGAAGAAGAACACGCCCGAATGCTTGCAACCACACGTCACAAAGCCAATCCTAAAAGCTGGTGAATATGGAAACGGCAGCACCCATTGAAAATCTTGCTCAGGTCGCTACAAGATGGCAAGATACAATGCTCAGCTTGGAAAAGGAATACGAACAGGAGCCGGAAGTTCTGAAAATAGGCGAAGTGGCTATCGGGACATTGGGAAATTTCAGTGCATCTATAGGCAAGGCTAAAAGCAAAAAGACTTTCAATGTGTCGGCTATGGTGGCAGCAGCTTTGTCAGGAAAGGAAGTTCTTAACTACACAACGGACTTCCCTAAAGGAAAGAACCGCATCCTTTACATCGACACAGAGCAAAGTCAAAACCATTGTATGATTGTAATGCATCGTATCATGAAACTGGCAGAGTTGCCGACTAATGAGAATTGCGACCGTTTCTACTTTCTCGCTTTGCGCAAGTTCAATCCGAAGGAGCGTTTGGCTATTATAGACGATGCTATCAGTCAGATTGAAGGGCTTGGCTTTGTCGTGATTGACGGAATCCGTGATTTAGTTTATGACATCAATTCTCCGAGCGAAGCCACGTGCGTAATCTCCAAACTCATGCAGTGGACTGACGAATACCAGATTCATCTTCACACCATCCTCCATCAGAACAAAAGCGATGAAAATGCCCGTGGACACATCGGCACGGAAATCAACAACAAAGCAGAAACGGTCATTCAACTCGAGAAAGACAAAGACGACAGCAATATCAGCAAAGTGGAAAGTGTGCATACCCGTTCAAAGGACTTTCTGCCATTCGCTTTCTGCGTCAATGACCAATCATTGCCCGAACTTCTGCCAGATTATGTGCCGACCAAGAAAAGTGCAGGTCGTCCCAAGCAGGAACCTTTCTCCCCTTATAAGGACATCCATGAAGCCATCCATCGCAAGGCTCTGGAACTTGCTTTTGACGGAAAAGAAACTATTTCGGGATATAAGGTTTTGGAAGAAGAACTGACCACTGCATACGAACTGGCTGGCACAAAATTGAATCACAACAAGATTGTGGAGCTGATAAAGTTTCTCACGAACAAACGGATGGTAGTTCAGGAAAGCCGGGGTATTTATCGGTTCATGCCGAATTATCACTACTAATCCTCCACTTGACTTTATTCCAAAAGTGTCTATTCTGGAAAAGTCAAAGTTTAAGCAGAGCAACGACTGGTTTTACGATAATTCACAGAATCGGTCGTTGCCAGTTTATTTGCCAGTTTATTGTGGACAATCCGGTTTTAGAATGTTATGGCAATCTGTTTGGAAAGATTACTCCTTTTCTACCACTTGTAGATTTTGATGTCCGTTCAATACAGTAATTGTCAAAATAGCAATCTTCAGATTGGCACATAAAATGACACATTACTCAATAGTAATTTCTATTTTACTGTTCTTCAATATGAATCCTTATTAAATTTCGGCAAATGTGCTGGAAAAATCAGTATTTGAGTATCGGCATAGCAATGTACTAAATGCCGAACTTATTTCAATCTTTTGCCCATTTCCTCTATTGGTTGAATGTTCTGACACTATATTGAAATCCGAAATCGACACTACCGTGACACTAAATGTGACATTAATGCCATTTTGAGTTGCCATCTATTCACACCTTTATACGTCAAAATTACTCTCTAAATCGCCTTTAACAATCAATCAAAGCCATAAATATCAAACATTTTACTTCAAAACACGTCTTTTTTAAGCCACGGGCTTGCCCGTTGTACAGACATTATCTTGTATGGGGAGCCTAATACCCCAAGCGACCAATCGGTCGTTTGAGATTGCCAATTTTCCAGCAAGCTGATTGGATGAAAAATAGCGTTATTTGAGCACTTTTTCTTTTCGTCAACCTCTTCCTCGTCTTTCTCGAAAAAAGCAAAATTTGCACACTTAATTGCGCCTGGGCTTGCCCATTATACGACCTCTATTGAGTTAGGGTAACTCAATACCCCAAGCGATAAATCGCTCGTGAGAAGTTGCCAATCCCAGGCAAGCAGGATATGGCTTTATTGCAATGATGGAAGGCATTTCAGTAGTGCTTTTACGAACTCTTTTATGAACTCTTTTACGAACTCCACAGATTCGTTCACGAACTCTTTTCTGTTTTTCGCGAACTCTTTTAGGCATCGTTTTTGACTTTTGGTTGCCACCTATTCCGACCGGTTAACCTATACGAATTTGCCACATCATCAAAGTTGATTTTGCCAAACCAAGAATGGCGTCATAATTATTCCATATCCAATGGAGGAAGACTATTATCTTCAAATCTATCAAAGTCAGATTGGAAAAGACGGTCTTGAATGATCCTGTACTTTTCAAACTCTGATTCAGCAAACTCTTTGGCATATTCGGCAGAAACCTTTCCGCTATCCTGTAATATCGGACTATCAAATAAATTAATGAATTTGTCTATTCGTTTTGCCCAATCTTCCATTGTCATAGGGATATGACGCTTAGCCATACTTTCTGCCATATCAAGGAATGCATTGACTATTCTGCCCATTTGTTCCAATTCTTTTTCTCGCAAATAGTTCTTTGCTACAGACACATCGGTTTTGACAATTTTTCCATTGGGAGCATTTTCCCAAGTGGTCAATCCCATGTGCTCTTTATCCGCATTAGCTCGTTCTACAATCAACTCCGCAGCGGTATGTCCATGCACGGCATAATGCATTTTGTTCTGAACCTTTTTGAAGAACAGACGAGTTGTCGGAGCATCCTTGTTATAATCTATTGCCGTAGCATAAATGTCGGTCAGCTTCTGATAAAAACGACGTTCACTCAGTCTTATCTCCCTTATTTCGGCAAGCAAATGCTCAAAGTAATCCACACCTAAGAAAGCTCCGTTCTCCATTCGCTTATGATCAAGCACATATCCACGAATGGCAAACTGACGGAGTACAAACGTACACCACTGTCGAAACTGGGTCGCACGAACGGAATTGACACGATACCCGACACTGATAATGGCATCGAGATTATAGAACATCGTTTGATAATTCTTCCCGTCTGTGGCAGTTGCCGAGTTTTTCTCGGTAACTGAATCCTTGACAAGTTCTCCTGATGAAAATATATTTTTTAGGTGCAGACCAATATTGTCAGTGGAGCAATCAAAAAGCTGCGCCATAGCCTTTTGTGTCGCCCAAATTGTCTCACCCTTATACATCACCTGAATCCCATCCTCTTTGCCTTCAAGCATGAAGATGAGAAACTCAGCTGTACTATTTCGTATTTCTATATTCTTTGGCATATTTTAAATTATCATCTTTACGATTACTCATTTAGATTTGGCATAACTTTCAACGGGTTCTGCCACCATGCCATATTCTTCTTCAGTAGTCTCGTATGATTTGATTCTTCTATCCTCAAGATAAATATGGCAAAGCGTGTACTCCAAAGCATCTAAAGTCTGTTGGCGCACTTTCGGTTTCAGTTGGCATTCCCAAATGGTAATGCAGTGCCATCCCATCGAAGTCAGCTGTTTCCGTTCCGCTATATCCCTGCTCTGATTGCGTTCAATCTTATTCTGCCAAAATTCGACATTTGTCTTTGGCAGAACATAATACTTACATCCTTTGTGACCATGCCAAAAACAGCCGTTTACGAAAATAACAGTTCTGAATTTGCGTAAAACCAAGTCGGGATGTCCGGGAAGACGTGGGTGATTCAGCCTATACCGAAAACCACGGCTGAACAAGAACTTCCGCACTAGTAATTCCGGCTTCGTGTTCTTGCTCTTTATCGCAGACATACAACGATGACGCTGTTCTTTGGTCAGTTTGTCCATTTATTAATTTTCATCTATTCCTATCCAACGTTTACATGTTTCGTCATAGATTTGTGACGGATTAATTCTATCATTAATGCTAATCCAATTATTCACAAATTCCGGATTGTGACTATTGGGGGTTGGTGAAACATCATCAATTCTCACTTGAATAGGTGTCCGAACACAATCTCCTGTTATAATTGCATGTTGTTGTGGAATAATTGGTAATTGATCTAACAAGTCGGCATTAGCACTAGAGATTAAACCTCGAACATATTTTTGATCGTCCGGATTCTGCAAACGATGAATAATAAATGAATTACACTGTGAAAGAACGGTCTTCGATAGTTCAGATGGTCTTTGACTAGACACAATCAAGGAAATACCATATTTTCTACCTTCACGGGCGATTCTTTCAAATACTGTTTTCGCAATAGAGTCTTTATTTTCTGCAATGTAATTTTGAGCCTCTTCAAGTACTATTACAATGGGATATTTTCCTCTCTGTTTAGGAATAAAATTAGCAACAAATTCAAGAATTATCCTTCCCAATAATCCTGCAAATGTTTCTAATACCTCGTATGGAAGTTGAGACACATCAACGATTGTTATTTGATTGGTTCGGCTAGAATCTGCAATTCTAATATCATTGTTGTATTGATTTATGAAGTGATCGTCCTCACTTTTATATACTTTATTAAAATCACCTAAAATTAAAGATAAGAATTGAGGTAAAATATTCTTGTTTGCTTCTTCTGAGTCCTTCAGCATTAAAGGAACAGCGATCCTTTTATCATTTAAAAAACTATTCATTCTTAATCTTAATGTTGATAAATACTCAGCGATTCTATTATTGTTTGTGCTATCTTGATTTATTGCAGCATCTATATATTTTTTACACAACTCTTGATATGAAAACCAAATAGGTAAATCGATATTTTGTTCATTTGTTATCTGCTTTGACATATTCTCCATTAGGACAGCATTGTAAAGTTCTCCAATTTTTTCAAGAATGGGTTGTTGTTTGCTGGCATTGTTAAAATTATCCCCGTTAGCAAGATTACATATTTCACATCCTAACTCATTATGGAATACTTTAATAGCGTCTCCTATTCCTAGAATTTCATTATTATCCTTCCAAATCCAGTTTCCATAATTTTGAGTTCCTGTCTTTTTTTTTATTTCCTCTGAATTACTATTTAAAAGGCCTTCTATGTCAGATTTCAAATTATTTGGAATAACTTTATTACGGATGGCGTCTTGCTCATTTTTTGCCAGTCCAATTGCTCTATTTAGAATGGGGGCTTGTACTCCTTCTCCTGGAGATAATAAAAATTTAAAATCATCCCAATTCATTAACCAATATGGAACTTTTACCTGACCCTCACCACCATAATAATATGCATTAATCCTTTCCAATTCATTATTTTGTTGCTCTGAAATAAAAGCATCCTTGTATTCTCCATTAGTATCAAAAATAACAATATGCGCATTCGAGAGGATGGTATTGCCATTATACTCAAATTTAAACAGGTTTCTAAGGATTGATGTCAATGTGCATGATTTTCCAGAACCTGTATTTCCCAATATTGCTGCATGTTTTACGAAAAATTGATCTGGACATATTTTGACTTTATAATTTTGAAATGCAGGAGAAGTCCCTATCGGGAGATAAAAGTCTTTTCGATAATCAATAGTATCTGAACTTACCTTATTGTCAAAAATTTGGTCTAAATCATTTTCGGTAACATACCAAACCGGATTATCTAATGAAGGGAAACTATACACACCTTGTATAAAACAATCTTTATTTTGCCTTTGTGCTATCGTACCAAGCATTGTTGCGGAAATATAACGAGCTGTGGATGGTAATGAAATACTACTTGCAGAATTACTGTTCAATTCAACTTCTTCTTTCATTGTAACCCTTGTTATTAAAGCAACAATTCTATCAGCACCAACAGGAATTATGAGATATGAATTAATTCGAGCAACTTCATAAATGTCGTTGACCCCACTTTTAAAAGAACCCATTATATGTTCTTCAATCTTAATAAAGACTCTGAAGTTATCAACAGATAAAACTCTGCCAATTATTCTATTTTGGTTTATATAGTTCATTGTCTATGCTTCCTTTTCTTTTCTTTCGACTTGAGGGTATAATTTATTTAATGTATCAACGACAATCATTTGTTCATTTTCCTCGTACAAATCCGGCATTATGTTTTTTACGAACCCTACAAAAGTTGATTGTTCAGAATCTGTTTCATCCAAAATTATTATTCTCGGGTCATCTAAACATTTCAATTTTTGTATTTCTGGATTTGTAATATAATTAGCTATGATAAGTGTAAATGACGGTATTGACAATGCTTGGTATATTATATCATTTATATGTTCATCATAGAACGAATAACCTAAACAAAACAAAACAGATTGAGGTTGTATAATTGCTTGTGAAAATTGACGAAACAATTCAGAATATGGCAAATCTAACGTAAATGTCTTTTTGCTAACACATGGATATATAATAATCTGTTTGTCAATAGATGGTTCAAATGTTCCATTCATAGTTACCTCATTTATCCCATAGACATTTGATTGAGTAGGCTTTGAGGAAACCCACGATAATGAGCCATGCATTTTATAATATCTCAAAACTTTTTCTGCACGATGAACCTTTCCAGAAACACTTTGTCCGGGATAGTAAATATCATAATCATATACTTCCGGTCTGAAACAACGATTATGAACGCCCATGAATCCATTTATATAATGGACACCCAAATTGTCTAATGCGTAATCAAAAGCCATATCATAATTTGTAGTAAACAGATTAGCCCGTCGCAAATTATTAGGCCTTTGAAGTAATTTCTTTATAAATTTTTCGTGATGATAATATCTGTTAGCTTGCAAATTTTCATCACATTTATAATTATCATTGAGCTCTGTTTTATTTGTATCGCATTTATCGAAAAGCCATTTTTGCATTTCGACAATTTTATTGTTTATATCACAGGCGCACACATGTTTTTGTTCTCGGAGAAACCTATCCGCTTGAAGACAATTAAACAAATCTTCATATGATGGAATATTTGCATCTTCCCCAAAATATTTAGTTATTTCAGAAGCACAAGACGCCTTCAAATCTTCTGGAAGAGTTCTTATAATGGGAGCACCCAAATGAAAACTTGTCCCAGCTCCTGCTAGAACACTAACATTTTCCAATTCGAGGTATTTTTTTACCTTCAATTTTATTTCTTGAATATCTCTACTATCTTCCATATTCATTCGTCTATGTTTTCTTTAATATCCTTCCTTTTATTAAAGGAATTTCAGCACTACTTAAAAATATCTTATTGGGGATATTCATCATGCCAACGTTGTTTGTTACTCCCTAGTATCATTATGCAAAAATAGCATGTTCTAATTCTTTGAATACGTTGGTATCTGGAGTTATTAACGGAGCTAAAGTATCTCGCATGAAAGGCTCCTGAGTATTCCCGCACTGTGATAGCCCAAGAATACGTTTTAAAGCAACATATATTGGCCCTCCTGCCGATTTTACGTCGTCAATAGGATTTCCTCGATTTATACTGTCACTAAGTTCTGATTGTTTTGCAGCCAAGCATTCTTCAACTTTATCCTGTTTCCCTAACGACATACATAACTTAGTTATAATCTCGTCATCATATAAAAAACATTCTATGTGGCGTCTGCATAGAACTTTTATGCCTTTCGCATTACACTCTTCAACTTCTTGATCACTTTTATCATCACGATCTACAAGTTTGATTATTTTTGAGTTTTTTAAAGCTTGGGATATAATCCGCATACTTAAGTTGTTCTCATCTTCTATTTCACTACATGAACCAATTGAGATAAAAGAGGTATCAGGATAGGATGAAAAAAAGATTTTCGTATATATCTGAGCATCAAAGTCTTTATATTTGCGTCCTCTTTTTGTACCTTCACAAAAAACGATTTGAGAGGGAGCAATAATTTTGGCAAAATCGCCAAAGGACAATTCAAGAAATTTATTCCAAATTACAGTGTTGACAGTTGTTGGAGTTAAGACAATCTGAGTGTCTGGATTAAGTTCATCGAAACATAAGAAGCATACACTGCCAGGTGCTTCTTCTTCTAATTCTTTTGCTTTATTAAGCATCCCAATAGAATGAGTGGCAATCCATAATTGTGATCTTTCGGAAATAAGTTGATAGAGTTCGTTCAATAATTTAGCTTGAAGAGCAGTATGCATATGTACTTCCGGTTCGTCTATGCAATATATAGTATTGTCAAAATATTCTGATTTAATAATTATATCAAGAATTAAATCAAATGCAGCTTTCTCGCCAGCAGAAAGATTCTTATAATGGAAATCTTGGGCTGTTCCTTTGGTAAAAAAGAAACTTCCATTGCTTAATGGATCACCAATGGAAGATAACTCTAAATCTTCGAATACATTTTTGACTGAATTTCTAACACGACCAATTATTCTTTCTCTTAAAGTTTTTACAGATTCGTTATCAAATGAAGTATCATACACATTTGACAATGTTAGAGACACTATGCGCTGATAGTTCTCGGAAACAGTTGTCTCTGTTTCCATGAGGGTATTAAACCTAATATTATCAATTGGATTATTCTGTCTTGATAAACTTTGAGTTATAAAATCAGGTTCATTTCTATGAGCAGTTCTGAAATAAAACTTACCGTGGATTTCTGATTGATTCGTTAATGGGCAATCATATGTCGTCACATTAACCACATCATACAGCCAATTACTTTCGAATTCAGTAGTTATCTCACCTGTTTTTAGATAATATGCACCATCACTTCCGTGTCTAAACCCTCGATAACGATACCAATGATTGAATGCTTCAAAAATCGATGTTTTTCCACACCCATTCGGCCCGACTAAAACAACAAGTTTTGCTGTTTCGGGAATACCACAAATGGTAAGATCTGTAAAACGTTTAAAATGTCGGAGTTTTATTTCTTTTATTCTCATATTCTACATTAATTTTAAATCCTTTGTTCGTATAATTCCACCATCAAATCATTGGAAATCAATTCTCCCGGCTGCATTTTTATGCGATATATGGGAGTTCGATTAATGCCCAATGAAATAAAAGAGGACAGATTTAACTTTAGGCATAGATTTCCGTTCTTAGTGCCCAAATATACTTTCTCAACTTTATAATAACCATCAATCTCTCCACCAACCATAGGCAGAAAATACCTGATATCCATCACATTGATAGAGGGGATCTTTTCCATTGTATAAGTCTTCGCAACGTGGTCGTAAAAGGCTTGATAGTCGACATCTGTTTTTCGGACCAATCCTGTGAAGACATTCTTGATTTCTTGTTTAGGCAATTTATCAAGAGTGCCGACATTGTCCATGCTATCAATATGGAACTCAGTTTCAAGTTCAAACGGATCGCTGACATAGAAATGAGTCTGTAACGCATTCAAGAGTTCTTTACTTTGTGCCGTTTCCCTTTTTATCGTAGCAGATTTTATTTTGAGAGAGTTCCATATATCAGAATCTTCATCCTTCATCAGAGCAAGAATCAGATAATTACTATCATTCTTCGGTCGATACAATTTGCCGTTCAGCCGTTGGAAATTGTCCTGAATGAACTGATAGCAATCCATACCATCACGTGGCTGTAGAGTTCTGAATGTGTACAATTGATTAAGAGTGCCTTGAATCTTATTCCTAAATTCTTTGCGGACATATTCTCGCCATGCCGCTTGCGCACTCTTATTGTTGCGACCATACAACGATACGATGTACAAAAAGTTAACATCATAGTGGCACAACAGCAGCGTGTCCCTGTCAAACAGACGATTTTCAAATTGACGGTTCAGTTGTACACCACCATCCTGTGCTTTCAACTCCTTGTCATCAAAGGAAAGAAATTTGCTGTCTCCTATCTTCTTGTTAGGAATTCGGGCACTGATAAAGAAATTGGGGATGGGGTTATATCCTTCAGTCAATGTATCCCTTAACTGAGGATGCTCTCCGTTAGCGTCACCGTCCAAAAACAGATTCATGTTCCACTGAATGACATTTCTGGCATATGTGTATTGTTTGTATATCGATTTGTCGCCAAGCTGCGTCCGGTCATTTTTGGAACGTTTGTAATACTTGCTGTCGCCAATGTAATAAGTAAGTTCTGCAGGCAAATCGGACTGTTCAATAAGTCCTTGTCCTACAAACATGTGGTCAACCAGTTTGCCATCTCTTTGCTCAGTCAGTTCTTTCGGCAAATTCTGCTTGTCATTGCCACTAACCAAAGTGTCAATCATGACTTCAAAAATGTGCTCGAAATCTTTTGCCAGCAAATAGTCCTCAGACTGCCTGTTCATCGCAATCTTATACTCCCTGTCAAAGAAAGCGTAACACAAATCCCATATTCTGAGAGCCTTGTCAGAGAAATACTTATACTTGATTTGTTTTAGCCTCCGGCATCCAAAATTCCTGTCAATATAGGACTTCTTCAACCTGTCGCAGCTGATAAGAGGATACTGGATATTGATTTCAAAAGAGAAACCATGCGTCTCCCGAATGTAATTCAAAATGGAGAAATATATGACAAGCAGTTCTTCGTCAAAGTTCACCATTTTCTTCCTGTTTACCGGCTCGATGTAAACAGGGCTTCCATTTTGTATGATGGCTTGTGCTGAAGCTATGGTCTTGTTCCAGTTGATTTTGTTATAACCGGAATGCACGTTCTTGGCCACAAATGTAAAATAGTCCTGATTATTTCTGTTGAAATCTCTCAGTGCTATTATCACATCAAGTAATGTGTTGTGTTTCTGTTTTCGCCCTCTGCTTTCGGACTGATATTCCTTGCTTTCAAGTATATTGTCGTTGTGAGATTGTTTATATACGCTTATTGTCCGGTATATCCAAATCGAAAGAGTGGACAGGAACTCCTTGTATTCCTTGCACCCTTCTTCTGTAAACTTGGTCTTTACCTTTTCGGACTCAAAGTCTATTATTTCCTGTGGCGAAGCACCGAATATCGTATCATCGCCACTGTCCTCATTTATCTCACCAGTCAATACTACTTTGGGCAGGAAGAATACAACATCTTTTGCTGTCTTGCTATAGCAATACCCGACATACCCGAAAGAATATTTGTCTTCCTTTACAGGAACAGACACAACATCTTTGAGTACATCTCTGACTGTCAAACCATCCTTGACAATATCGTTCAGACTATATGGGTATCCTTCAATAAACAGCAGCATGGCTTATATGAATGTTTCAGTGATGTTAATTCCTAATCCAGATTCGTTTACAGCATCTATAAATTCGGAAATTGTATCTCTTTGCTTGGTAGGATTATGCATCCATCCGTCTTTGTTTACCCAAATAGACTGACCATCTGTACAGTTTATTTCAAGAGAGTAATTTGCATATTCTGGCTTCATGCTATCCCGTTCCTGCTTGTTGCAAACCACCCACGACCTCATTGAGTACTTTTTAAAAGGACTCCATATATCCAATATCTCTTGTGTTGTTTTCTCAGGATGCAGACTTACATACTCTTTTATGGCCATATATGGAATGACATTTATGTATTTTACGCTTTTACCATTAACTTCAATCTTGCTTGCAGAGTCTACGAGATTTTCTTGCTCCATGTCTTTTCCACCCTCATATTCTGCAACATCAACTTGCAGATAATTCATCATAGCTTTTAGTTTATCTGATTTATCAGTGCCATACAAGTCGGAGAATGTAATATCCGCTTCTTTGTCGCCCTCTTTTGTCCTAAAAATGTCTCCCTCTCCGTCTTTGCAGACATCATTCCATAGATAGAACAATATTTTATTCAACAAGACTTTATCGGTAATTATTCCATCTGATGGATTTACGAAATAATCACCCAACATCTTATCTTCAGAACTAGTTGCACTCAAGATTTTGTCATTGACTTTTCTTTGGAGTGAAACCCAAGAATATTCTGTACCGTCAATAACTATCTTCCAGTCGGTATTCTTATACTTAATCGGCTCGTACTCCCAATCCCAACGTCTCTTGAATGCGCTGTCTATCGGGAACAACGATTGGTCTGAAGTATTCATGGTTGCATAGATATACAGATTTGACGGCAAACAAAGTTCTCCGTCTTTTATGCCCGGATTGTCTTCGCCAAGCTCCTCCTCCAAGAAAGATTTCAAATCAGCATCCGCTTTGATTGTATATTCTGATATACCGTTTTCATCTCTGTCAAGGAGCTGGAATAAGTCACCGAATATCTGGGCGCAATTACCTCGATTGATTTCTTCTATGATCAGATAAACATTCTCGTCTGTCTGATACGCACGAATATATGCATTAAGAAATGCTTGAGGAACGAATTTGTAGGTTATCATATCTTCAAATAAATCCTCTCCATCTTTCATTCTGACAGTATCTTTCCCGAACAGACCATACAAAGGACGTTTCCCCTTTGTCGGTTTATATGCCCCAACAAAAGTTGAATAATCACTGTCAGGATGAAAGGTTGTTCTAAAGATGTTTACCTTCGGCACTTTCTTATCCGCTGGACAATCCTCATATTCACCAAGTGCTTCCTTAATTTTATGCGACTTACCGGTTCCTGGTGCGCCATAATATATTATTTGACGAGACTTTGGTATATCTGATTCTTCATTTTTTACCCCATCTGATTTCTCGGATATAAATAAGATCTGATCATTAGCCGCTATTGAAAAGAAATTACTAAAGATTATATCCTTCGGCAAATAATACAATATGTATTTTGTAGAGTTTTTCTTCTTGATGGCAAAATAGTCATCTAGATTTTTGTCACTTTCCAAATGGAGAGTATCAAGAAAAAAATCTTTCAAATCCTTAGTTCCATCACTATTTTGATATATTTTATAATCGCCTCGCGATGGACTCAACTTAAATTCGACATGAATATCTTCCTTCAAATTAGGGTTTAAAACAGAATGGCATTCAAAATCTACAATATGCTCACTACCTGTGAAGTTGAAAAATTTATCAACTACACCTTTATTAAATTCGATCTGTTTCCCTTTTGAAGGATTCAAATCATTTGAACGAAATTTTGAAATGTAAATCATAGCTCTATGTATTTACCCCATTGTTCCGCAACAGCTTCTGCAAAACCCGGGAATGTTTTACTTCTTAATCGTCTTCTTTCTTCTGTTGAAATCTTAGTGTTAAAGGAGTCAGAATACCATTTGGGCAATGACCGGCCACTAGAGAGAACCACACGAGGGCCTTCATCTACCATATTAGTAGGCTGTAATAACGGTAAATCGTGTAACCACAGACAGGTTTTTTTCGAAGCTGAATCTCCAAACCAGAATGGCTGAACAATTTGGTCTGGTTTTCGATACTCAGAGTTCATACACCCTACAGGGTTTTCTATAGCCCAATGCTTTATATTGGTCTTTGTAAACTCCATAAAAAACTCTATTGCTTCCTTTTTCAACAGCCTTCTTCCTATATGATGTGGATGTTCTCTTCTTTCTTCTATTGGCAAGTGAGAATCTTCCGGATGATACAACCATCTTGCTCCACTTACAGAAAGATACGTACATGGAGGATGGGCAATCATTAAATCCCACATTTCACCTTTAGGTAAAAAATATGTTTCTCCATTCTCCAATGTGCCACCACATTCTGGTATAACTTTAAGAACATCCTGTTTAAAGTGCCATTCAGGATGCCCTCCACTACATTCGAGTATATCACAACTATACGCATTGTGTCCCCTATCTCTAAACGCCTTGCATATAGCCTGACTTTCTTCGCACGCTATTAATATATTTGCCATTTCAATCCAATGTTAAATATAATGATTGAGCTATAGCCTTTGCAAAATTGACAGGTACTGCATTCCCAATCATTTTATAACAATAGGCTCTATTCCCAACAAATTGATAATCTTTCGGAAACGTCATTAGCAATGCCGCTTCACGTACCGTTATACTTCTTGCCTGATTTATGTCTGGATGAATAAACATAAATCCGTCTTTTTGAAGATGGGCAACAACTGTAGGTGCTGGTTTATCCCATTCCAGATTACGGTATTTACGGTATAATGTATCTTTCCCTGTAATCTGCTTATAAAAGTCAATAGCTTCCTGTTGAGTGCAATAGTTCATTTTATTTCCTATCCATGTTTTAAACACTTCAATGTCTCTCGCACTACAATGTCTAGGAGTATGATGCACATCTTCTCCATTGCATTGATGTGATACATATCGTCCTTTGTTTTTAACAACTTGATCCAATGGACAAAGTGGAGGCAGAGCACCTATGGCATCTCTTACCGTTTTATGGGTGCCTGATACACACTGAGACAGATTCGCATAAAAATTATCTATAGAGAACCCTTCATCTTGCCTAATTCCGATTAATATGACTCTTTCTCGATGCTGTGGAACATCGTAATTATAAGCATCAAACACAGCGTTTTTGAAGTCATCGGGATGCAATGTCACATAACCTATATTTTTGAAAGCCTGATATATTCGCTGCACAACAGGTATACCACCAGGCTTTGCACTCAACATTCCTGTTACGTTTTCAAAAATGAATGCTTTGGGACGAAAACAATCAACCACCTTGACAAAACTTTCAAACAAATAATTTCTATAATCATCGTTCATTGAGTTTTTATCTGTGGCTCTGCCATGAATAGAATAAGCCTGGCAAGGTGGGCCTCCGATAATGAAATCAACAGTCTTGCTACCTACAATCGTCTTTAAGCCACTCAGCACTTGCCCCGAATTATCTTTACCATATTTACACAAAGATTCTTCAGACCATTGTCCATTTATCAATTCATCTGTCTTCTGTATATCAAATAAAACCACTTTCTTATTTGCTTCTTCCTCCGTTTCGCCCCATTTTTGGATTAAGCGTTTTCTTAATGTTTGAACCATAGGAAGTTCCCATTCAATATGGGCAAGACTTCGAAAATGTCCAGAAGACATGAATCCCTCTGAAAGGCCTCCACACCCTGCAAATAAATCTATAAATGTATATTTCTTTTGTCCACTCATTCTACTTCATAATTAAAATCGGCCTCTATAAGATCTTTTATATCCACTTTTAGCAGTTGGGCAATTTCTACAAACTGAGCCATTGATGGTTGCACTTTATTAGTCTTCCATCGTGACACTGTCATATCGGTAACGCCCATCTGTTCTGCCAGCCAACGATTGGTTATTTCCTTTTCCGCTAGAACTACACGCAATCGGTTTGAGCATTCTATTTTCGCCATATTGCCTCGTATTATATATTTAAGTACAAAGTTAAACATAAAAGGATAATATTCAAAACAACATGATAAGAATATCATATAATATCTTTCCTAAAAAACATTATGCCGCATAAACATAATGCTATTTCAACATCATTTGATTTCATGGTATAGGTTGTTGTTTACTCATCATCTTCATCAAGATAAGTCCAATTCTTAGCAGCATATTCCTTTTCAAACTCTTCCAAGTCTTCCTTTATGCGCTCACGAAAACACTCTTCACTATCATCGCCACTCATCATCCAATCTACGCGAGTTGCATATATCTCAGCAATGCGAATTTGCCGATAGGCTTCTTTCATCGCCTTTATCGTCTCATCAGATAGTTCCAATACATCAGCTTCATAAGGATAGCGGTCATAAAAGCAATGATGAATTGAGTATAATACCGGAATTTGTTCATCGTCAGGAGTGTCGGACATATATCGCGTAGTCGATTGGAATATCACGTCATCTGCGTTAAAAAATCGCTCTGCATATTGTTGTTCTGCTCTGACAATAGTTTTGTCCCGCAGAAGAAAAGATTCCGCATCATCATAACAACCAAAATCCATATAAGTTTTATAGCTATGGTATGAGCCAAAGCTATCTTTCTCGTAAATAGTCCAATAGTCCTCTTGAATTTTCTCAGGTTTCGGTTGCAAAGCTCTCGCAATATCATGCTCTATAGTATTTGCAATCTCACGCATTGCGTATGTGCTCCTATAAAAATATCCTCCACTCATAATTATTTCTTCTTTATCAAATGTGAATTAAGATATTAAATGTTATCATATCTTTTATCCAGCACTCCTGAGAACATATCGATTTCTCTTTTGAATATGCCTTGACGATTAGCAAGTTCCCGCCATTCTTTTACGACTTCAACTATCTCTGCAACAATCTTCTCTGCTGTTTTTCGATTGAGCATGTAATCCTCGCAAGCATCAAGCAAAATACTTAAATCCGCCTTATTGGAAGTTGACGAAATGAGCAGACTTTGATATTCATTCAAAGTAGGATTCATGTCGTATGCAGGAGACAATGTCCATCCTTTTGCAGTCAAAAGAAAACCATGATTGCGAAAATGGTCATCAGTATTGCCAATGCAGATATTGAAAGCCACACGACGGTATAGTTCCTGTAAGTTTCGTTCAACATCGGTACAGCTCTGAATAATAAAGTCGACTATATCCAGATAGCCATGCCCGGTAGTTGCATTGTCGCCATCACTCAGCCCCAATAAGGTCATGGCAGATGCAAAATGAATGCGTTTCCCTTCTTGGGTTCTATCGAAGCGTTGTGACAGCAATGTATGATATTTCTCTCCAGTTGCCAACACTTTTGTTTTTGCAGCGTTTATCCCTGCTTTTGTGGCAAGCAAATGACTGAAATGCTCCCAAAGCCCAACATCATAGTCATCCTTACGAGACGGAAACTTGGCAACATAAAGAGTTTTGTCCGTATCTGTCACGTTGGCTTTAGGTCTTGCACCGCCCAACGATGTTCCCGGTTGCACAAGTTGTGCAATCCATTTCTTATCGGGGAGCATATTATTTTCTTCGCTTTTTTCAATCTCAGCACTGGCTGCAATCAATTCCCGAATATCTGTCAGAGGTGGAATTTTCAACGATTCACTCACATTGATAAATTCGCTATCGGGATCTACCTTAAAACGGAATCCACCCATTCGGGAGAAATCATCAATACCAGTCAAGAAATCGAAGGATGACAATCTCCGTACTGGTCGTTTTTCTTCCGCAGCTGCAATTTGCTCACGACGCAACAACAAAGTACGTCCCCAACGATCCGGCAAAGCATCAGAAAAACATCCAAATATATCCTTGTCCGGTTGTGTATATTGTTGTCCCGGATAATTATTCAGGTCGTCACTCAAAAACAGATCGCTGTGCTGCCTTAACCATTCATTGTTGAACGTAAAACTATAGCTGTCCGCACCACGAAGAGACTCATAGCTTAGTTCGCCAATGAGTTCCACTTCTTTGAGCCAATCAAAATCGGCATATACATACAACTTTTTCATAGATTATTCTTTCTTGGATGCACGTTCTCTCGTTTTCAAACTCAAATCCTGCAAAGACTTTCCCAATTTATCTTCTTTGGCGAGCAATAGAATATCATCGTCAAGCTGCAAAGCATACAGCACGCGCATATAGATCCCTATTGCAACAGTTGGAACACCTTTTTCAATTCGGGACACAGTAAGCGGTGAACAGGTAGCCCGTTCTGCTACCTGAGCCACACTCAGATTTCTGCGCAATCGAGCCAACTTAATCTGCTCACCTACAATCTGCATCTTCTGCTCCAATTTTCGGGGAAGTTTGGTTCCCATTGTATTCTTTGCCATTACTACATCAATTTAAGGTGCAAAGCAACTATGTTGATGACTTTGCTATAATCAACCTATCATATAGTATGCAAAAGTAATACTTTTTATTTATTTAATGATGTATTACACATAAAAAATGTACATCTTGGCATAATTAGCCATATACATAATCTATTTTGAGCAAAAACTTCCAAAAACTAAATGCTATAATGTTGTTTGTAAGAGCCATATACACCTATTAACAAACAATATGTTATTCGTTACAAACAATGCAAATTGTTCATCACACACTCATCATATCAAAGAACTATTTTGCTCGCCAAAAGAAAAAGACTTGACTCTACCTCTCAACTTGACTTTAATGACCGTCATTATATACACGGGCAATAAAGTCAAGTCAAACAGAGGGGAAGAAAAGAAAAAAGGCTTCAACTGAATATTTCTCTTTTGGTCAGCAAACAATATCCATGAGAATATCTTGCATTTAGTTGACATTCTTGGCGAAAACATCACGGAATTTTGTACCTTTGTAGTCGGATAGAAGATAGGTGAACTTCATCGAGGATACAATATTTCCTCATAGTTCTGATTCATTGAGAAAAGAGTGTAATACAGCCTTAAAAACAAGTCCAAGAGGTTCAAAAACAACTTTTCTACCGATTAAATTGCAACAATCTATCATTCAAGCAGCTATGTATGCTGCATCGGTAAGTAGGTAGTGATTACCAGCGATTAGCATATATCATCAATGATTATTAAGGCGTTCATTTTGAGCGCCTTTCTTTTTAGCCTTATAAGCGATGGTTATCGTTTATAGGGCTTTTTCAGCTCATTTTTGTACCGTATTTGTTACTCGCTTGTTACTCTCCGATTTTAGGTCGGAAAGGTCGTGGAGAAAGTTGACTGTGGTTGACTATGATTGACGATAGTTGAACAAAATGGAGAAATAACAAGAGAAATAAACCTCTAAAAAGTAACGAATATGGCAACAAGTAAAATGAAAATCAAAAAGGTATGCGAGTGGTGTGGCACAACATTTTATGCCCAAAAGCTAACAACACGCTTCTGTTCTCATCGGTGCAATAATCTTGCATACAAAGAAACGGTACGGCAGAAGAGAATACAAGAAGTAGAAACCAAAGTCCAAACGATCATCAGTGAACAACCCATATCCGATTTCAAGGATAAAGAATATCTATCGTTCAAAGAAGCTGCGACTTTATTAGGGCTGAGTAAACAAGCCGTATATAAAATGGTATATGCCGGAAAGCTGCAAGCATTCCGCATCAGTAGCAGGTTGTCTTTTATCCGTAAAAAAGATATTGACCGGATGGTAGAAGCTCGTCCTTATGAACAACGACATCCGAAGGACACTATTCCTATCACCGATTTCTACACCACAGCCGAAGTCAAAGAGAAATATCATGTAAATGAATCATGGATATTTGCGGTAGCCAAGAAGAACAACATTCCTCGCACTTTCAATCGTGGCAAGACCTACTGGAGCAAGAAGCACATGGACACTTACTTTGCCAAGAAAGCCCCGAGTCCAGACATCAATGAATGGTATAGTACACAAGAAATGCAGGAAAAATTCGGCATGACCTTATCCGCTATCTACACTTTCGTTTCTAAGAATGCCATTCCAAAGAAGAAAGAAGGTATCATGGTGTATTATTCCAAGAAACATGTCGATATAGCCAAAGGAGTGGAAGTACCCGAAGAACCTCAGTATTATACGGTAGCCGAAGCTATGGAGAAGTTCAATCTTACCCGTGACCAACTCTATCATTATGCGAAATATCATAATATCCCAAAGGTCAAGAAGGGCAAATACACGCTTATCTCCAAACCTGAATTGGATAAGCTACTTGCAGCCCCAAAAATTGAATAAGTTATTTATCGATGAATGTTCTCACCATTGAATCACCTTATTCCTTTGCACCAAACAAATGTAAAACTCTAAATATTAAACAGTATGACACACACGTGTACAAAAGTAACAGTTCGTCAGAGAGCGATTCGGAATAATCGCATCTCCTTGTATCTGGATTATTATCCGGCAGTTCGTAACCCCGAAACCATGCAGATGAGCCGTCGGGAATATCTCGGCATCTACATCTATGCCCATCCTAAAAATGAAATGGAACGGGAATTCAACAACGATATGCTAAACAAGGCAGAGGCTATCCGTTGTATCAGAGTGCAATCGCTCATCAATGAAGAGTTCGGTTTCTTAGACAAGACCAAACAGAAAGCCGACTTTCTCGCCTACTTCAAAAAGATGTGCCGAAGCAAAGACCAGAAATGGATGTTTGTCTATCAGCATTTCTACAACTTCGTCAAAGGGCAATGTACCTTCGGCGAAGTGAATGTGGATTTATGTAAGAAGTTCCGTGAGTACCTGTTGAATGCCAAGCAGCTCAAACACAGCAATCGTCCCATATCTCTCAATTCGGCATCCGGCTACTACTCTACTTTCAGAGGATTGTTGAAGATTGCTTACCGAGACAAATGGCTTCGAGAAAACATCAATGACTATCTTGACAAGATTGAACCACAAGATGTGAAGAAAGAATACCTGACACTGGACGAAGTGAAACAACTTGCCGCCACTCCTTGCGACATCCCCGTTCTGAAAGCCGCCTCATTGTTTGCTTGTCTGACAGGTTTACGCATCAGCGATATTCTCAATCTTCAATGGGAAGATTTTGCCATTGCTCCCGACCAAGGCTATTGCTTGCGTATCAGAACTCAGAAAACCCAAACGGAAGCGACACTCCCCATCAGCTACGAAGCCTATGAACTATGCGGTATGCCCGACACAGGTAAGGTATTCAAAGGGTTGAAACGAAGTATGATTAATTATCCGCTGAAGAACTGGCTCAAAAAGGCAGGAATAACGAAGCCGATAACCTTCCACGGATTTCGTCACTCCTACGCAGTTATCCAAATCTCTTTAGGCACAGATATTTACACTGTCTCAAAGATGCTAACCCACAAGAACGTTTCCACTACTCAAATCTACGCAGATTTGGTCAATGTAAAGAAACGAGAGACAGCCAATAAGATTTCACTGAAATAAATTACAGCTATGAAACGAGGAATCATAACAAACAACGGACATGGTATCCATATTTCTGATGGAGAAGTATGGATGACCGTTTGGGAGATTGCCGACTTATTCTATACAACAGTTGGATCAATCAATTCCCGTTTAAAAGCAATATTGAAAGCCAATGTCTTAAAGAAGTATGACATCTGCCAATGTATAAAGTTGGAAAATAGGAATAGTGCCGATGTATATAATCTCAACATGATTATAGCTCTATCCTATCAAATAGACACTGGACATTCTGCAGCATTCAGGAGATGGTTAATAAACAAAGTTACTCATAATCAAGATTACAACATCCTGTTATATCTCAACAAAGGTACAAACCATACATTGTATTGCTAATAAACTATACCTCTATACCCTATTGATTATCTGCATTGTTTATCCCAAATGATGCAGATAATTTTTATTTTTGAGATACACAAGTTTGTTGCACCAACTATTTTCATCTAAAAACAAGAAATTTGCAATACGCTTATTATTAAGCATGTAACATGATGAAAAGTGATGAAATATATCGTCAAAAGCCCATTGACAAGCAAAACTATGGATTTTCTCAAAAATTAATCCTATATATTTGCACACAAACGATTAATACAACTCACTATGGAGCAGAAAAAGATAGAACAGATAACATTGCATCTGATTGTTTTTGGTACAATCATTATCATTAGTGTTTTAGCCCGTCAGACCGTACTTCACTATGGTTGGGACGAGTTCAGCAGCTACCTTATTCTTATAGTATGCTCTATTGTCATAGGAGCTATCTACCTCAATCTACAAATGGCATTCAGACAACTCCTTTCCCCAACAATAGAAAGATGCATTTTGAGATTTGAGGGCTACCGTAATAAGGCTGTGGTGGTAGAAGCTCTAGTGAAACATTCGAAACTTGCCGAAAGTACCATTATTTCAAAATCCATCATTTCTGAACCTGAAATTGAAATTAAATCTGACACAACAGAAGAAGTTTCTACCCCTTCGTGTTCTGAACTCAATGAAGATGTGACAGAACTTCCAAAGGAAGAAGCCACACCTTCTACCATCAATAATATACCCATCGCAGAATCCAATCAGCCATCAGAATACGAGATATTCCGTGCCAACGCTATGGCTGAGAAGGAACGAGCATCGCAAGAAAAATTAGATAAGGTTCTCGCATATACGAAACAAAACTTGGTTCTCTACCTTAGCGAAACTGACCTCAATCGTCTATGTGGATATATTACAGAATATTACTTATCAGATACTATGCCCAAAGTCGAGCAAATAAAGGTTGATGCCCAATTAAAAACCATTGACATCATGCACTTTGGTTGGAATATAGGTAAGGCATTTGGCAAGCCACGTTTGCAGACAGCCACATTTATCAAAAGGGTATTTGCTCATACCCTCCGTGATTCAGAAATATCTACCATTGAGCGTAAGATGTCGCATACGGAATCCGTATGCAAGATTAAATTAGATAGGAGAATTGCATAAAATCACCACATATAATGACAACATAAATAGTCAAAGCGAACTTGATTTTTCAATTATTGACAAATACGCTTTTATTCCTTGTAGCTTATTCTTTATAAATTCGTGCGTTGAGAGCTGCTTGGATAGTATTGCTATCTTTTTTTTATAACCCAAAGGAGCAAGAAGTCGGTTATTTTGGCATATTACACCTGTTATAATAGGATTTTTAGTTTGATAATGTGTCTTTTTGTGACTGATTCTGAATCCTGACTTTTTAATGATTGCAAGGAACTGAGGTACTAGATTTTTAAAATCAACTTTAGATGACAAAGTTATATCATCAACAAACATTGAAAATTTAATATGATGCTCCTTTGCTAACTGGTCAATTTCCGTACCTATGGGTTTAAATACCAAATTAGCAATTAAAGTTGAGGTTGGAACACCTTGCGGAACTTGATATTTATGAGTAGTTAGTTTAGTTAATATTCTTGCTATAGCAGGCGTACAACCCTCTCGAAGAAACATTTGAAAAACTTGCTTATGAGAAATAGATGGAAAAAATGACTTCAAGTCTGTCGTAAATATATATTTATTTCCTTGATGAAGACGAGCATTACGCACATTATTTTTCCCCCGAATACCACCATAAACATATTGAGGAATTTTAACTTGCTTTGACATAAAATCGTAAAGGCGCGTTTGAACCTCTTTTAGTTTTCCTCTAGACGAGTTTATTTGTCTAGTGGCAATTTCTCCATTACTATTCTTCTTTGGTTTGTCAGTAAACTTATTAAATTTTACTCTTTCAAAAGAATAATAGTAATCTTCTATGTGTGCCAATAAGTAATCCAACTGTCCCTTATTAACACCCAGTATATATAGTAAATATTTTTCGTTTGTTATCATCAAAAAAAGAAATTAGAGAGCTGATTATAACAATTCAAAAAAAGATTTGCACCATTCAATCAAAGGCTTCATTACATTCGATAATTGAATCAATGCCTTTATAAATTCAGCAATGGCTTTAATCCATTTTGCCAATTTTTTTATCTTCTTCTCCTGTGTTACAATCATTGGAGAACAATGGAGGGAAATTTTGTAAGCCTTCTTCCCTCTCTTTGAAGGCTTCTTCTTTTTTTTAGCCATAAGCATTTAATTTTAGTTCGGGCAATATTGCCACGTGCCTAAAATCAATATGACCTAACTAAAATATGCTTAGACATTGTCTTCCATTGTACTCTCTATTTTCACGTGCCTAAAAAATGGACACAAATTAATGAAGTAGATACGAATCTTCCATGTATCGACAATCGGAAATAATGAACGAACTATATGAGATGTTCTTGTCTCCATTCTGCCATACTTCAAAACTATATCCGCCCCATTTTACCAATGACTTGGTGCGATTGCTCGCTTTAGGTTTTAGCATAATCTAGTCTCCAAAGCCTTCCTCAGTCTATCAAAGAACTAATACATTGTAAACATAGCGAAATCTTCGCAATTATTCTACCAACTACATCAAAAAGTTATTCATCAGTTATATTTTGGTGAATAATTCCACCATTGAAACACCTGTTTCCTTTGCCATCGAACAATTAAAAACGATTGGCGTATGCAAAAAGAAACAGTAACATTTGATAAGCTGCCCGAAGCGGTAGGTTATCTGACCGAACAAGTCATCGAGTTGAAAAGAATGGTATCGGAACTTCAACCGCCCGCATCAGACAAACACGTGTTGGTTGAAATTGAGGATGCTTGCCGTATTATCAGAAAAGCCAAGCCTACCATTTATACATTGGTACGCAAAGGGCTGCTTCCTGCCTATAAGAAAGGAAAAAAACTCTATTTCTACGAAGACGAACTTCTAGCATGGATTGAGAATGGTCGAAGAAAAACTTCCGAGCAAACATACGAAGAGATGCTTGCCAATATGCAAGGCGGCATCCGTCATAAGCCCAAATCATCCGTGAAACTTTAATAGGTGTGGCTATGGATACATATTCTATTAATCCGGCATCCATCATTGACGAAGCGGTTGATTTAAGTATGCGACTAACGGGTACTGATTTCCCTGTTAGCATATTCCCTACAAGAATCCAACGTATCATCAGCGAGGTACACGAATGCCATAACTACCCAACCGACTACATTGCCGCAGCTATCCTTACGGCACTAGCAGTCGGCATTGGCAACACGCATCTTGTCCAAATCAAGCAAGGCTGGGTGGAAAGCCCTATCCTATATATAGCATTAATTGGACGACCGGGAGCAAACAAAAGCCATCCGCTCAGCTTTGCGATGAAGCCGTTTCTTGATTATGACTACCGACAGAATCAGGAATTTGAAAAGGCACTTGCAAAGTACGATGAGCTGATGAGCATGAGCCGCAAGGAACGTGCGGAAAGCGGTAGTGAGCAATTTCCACAAGAGCCTATCCGCAAACGCTTCTTGGTTTCGGATGTAACGCCCGAAGGATTGAGCCTCATTCATGCTCAAAACAAACGTGGGTTATGCTTGTGGGCTGATGAATTATCCGCTTGGTTCAAGAATTTCAACCGCTATAACAACGGTTCGGAGGAACAGTTTTGGCTCTCAGTATTCAGTGCAAAGACCACCATGTCCGACCGCAAGAACGCCAAGAGTTCCATCTTCATCAAGCGTCCGTACATATCGGTTATTGGGACTATCCAAAATAAAATCTTGAATGAGTTGGCTAAAGGTGAACGTTCCAGCAACGGGTTTATCGACCGCATCCTGTTTGTAATGCCGAATCTGCAACAGAAAGCACGGTGGAATGACAAAGAACTGCCGGAAGATATAGAGCAAGAGTGGAATGCCATCATTGACAAGCTGATACAATCAGAGTGCCACCTCAATGAACATGGAGAGATTGAACCACAAATCCTTTTTTTCTCAGAGGATGCCAAGAAACGGCTTTACGAGTGGCAGCACCATTTTTCTGAGCTGTGCGACCGGGAAACAAACGACACCATCGTAAGTATCTATTGCAAGCTGGAAATATACATCATCCGTTTCTGTCTGATTATCCAATTAGCACGATGGACTTGCGGAGAATGTGATAAGACCTGTATCGACCTGTTGACAGTGGAACGAGCAATCAAACTGACGGAGTATTTCAAAGAGTCTGCATTGAACGTTCAAAATGTCCTCAATGAAAATACGCTCAACAGCCAACAACAGACAATAGTCAATCTGCTTCCTCCATCCTTTACAACCGCCCAAGCTATGCAGATAGCCGAGCAAAACGGGATGAAGGAGCGCACGTTTCAACGCTTTCTCAATGACAACATCGGGACATTGTTTCGCAAAGAGAAACATGGAGAATATTCAAAGACTAACCCGTGACATTTTTGTCGGTATTGACACTTTCCAAACGAAAACGACAATAACGACAAAAGTGACACACTAAAAAAGAAACATACAATGAGTACACATAGATTCATATTAGAACCCTACAAAGGTGTCAGCACTCGACATACTTGTCCGAACTGTCACCGCCAAAGATGCTTTTCCAAATACATTGATACAGAGAAGCAAATCAAGTTCCCAGAATACGTGGGGCGTTGTGATCATGAGCAGAAATGTGGTTATCACTTCACGCCTCGTGATTACTTTGAGCAGAATCCATCTGAGAAAGAAAAGTTTGCAGAGAATAGCTTCGGAAGTTATACACCTATTAAAGAAGTAAAACCGATAGCCATCTCCTACATGGATTTGGATATAGTCAACCAATCATTACGAGGCTATTCTGCGAACAAGTTATTTCAGTTTCTATCGGCCCAATTCGGAGAGACGGAAACATTGAATCTTATGAAGAGATACAAGGTTGGTACATCCAAGTATTGGGATGGTGCAACCGTATTCTGGCAAACGGACAATCGGAGTAAAGTCAGAACTGGTAAGATAATGCTTTACAATTCCAAAACGGGTAAGCGAATAAAAGAACCATACAATCATGTTACGTGGGTGCACTCCGTATTACACAAAGATGATTACAATTTGAAGCAGTGCTTCTTCGGTGAGCATCTGCTTTCCGAAGACAAAAACCGTCCAGTTGCGCTGGTCGAAAGCGAGAAAACGGCAATTATTGCATCTTACTATCTGCCGCAATTCCTATGGATAGCATCAGGTGGAAAGAACGGTTGCTTCAATGTCAACAGCCTATCCGTTTTAGCAGGAAGAAGCGTTGTATTATTCCCTGATTTAGGTGCAACCGACTATTGGCAGAGCAAAATCAGCCTGATGAAAAGCTGCGGAATTGAAGTACAAATGTTCGATTATCTGGAAGCCAACGCTACCGAAGACGAACGCAAAGAGGGCTACGACATAGCTGATTATCTACTCAAAGTGAAGCCTGACGAAGCCATTCTTCAACAAATGATAAGGAAGAATCCTGTCTTGAAAACACTGATAGAGACATTCGATTTAAAGCTCATCAGCGTACAACAAGGCACTCCACAACCGAAGGTTTTACCACCCAAGAAGCGAGGATTCAGACTTTGAACTCAGGGAGAGGAATCGAGACTTTTTTACTGTAGCAAGTTAATGTCGGTGTATTACATTCCCCGACCACTTGCTCCTCAAAAAGTCTGAGGAGGCGGCTCCCGATGGTCACACATTATTCACTAAAAACAGATTCAAATGGAAAAGAAATATACAGTAACACTCCGTCTGTCATATCAGCAATACGCATGGCTTGGTGCGCTTTGCAGACGGAGCAAGCAGACTCAAAGCGAAGTGATCCGTTCGCTCATCGAAAACGGTTCGGTACGTGAACGAATCACGCAAGAGCATATTCACATCATCCGTCAACTGATTGGCGAAAGTACCAATCTTAACCAGTTGGCAAGACAGGCAAACACCTACGGTTTCTTCGCCGTAGCGGACAGATGCAAGGAAATGGCTCAGCACATTAACCTACTTATAAAACGTTTGAAAGATGATAGGTAAACAGACTAAAGGGACATCGTTCGGTGGCTGTGTTAGCTATGTTCTCAAAGAGGAGAAATCCAAATTGCTGGAAGCAGTTGGAGTAGAAGGTACACCCGAACAGATGGCGGAGCAATTTGAGTTACAATCGCTGCTCAATGATAAGGTAAAGAATATTGTCGGACATACTTCGCTCAACTTCTCACCGGAAGATAGCGAACGCTTGAAATATGATGATGAACTGATGTTGCAAATTGCCCACGACTACATGAAACTGATGGGAATCGAAAACACGCAGTACATCATTGCCCGGCACATCGACCGTGAACATCCGCATTGCCACATCGTCTTTAATCGAGTGGACAATGACGGCAAAACGATTAGCGACAAGAATGACTTTCGCAGGAATGAGAAAGTTTGCAAAATGTTGACCGCCAAATATCGCTTGCATTTTGCCAATGGTAAAGACCATATCAAGGAGGAACGATTGCGCCCTTATGACCGAGCAAAGCATGAGATATACAAAGCGTTGAAAGAGGAACTGTCCCAAGTACAAAATTGGGCTGACTTAAAGGATGCACTTGCCGACCGAGACATTGATATGAAATTCAAGGTCAGCCGAACTACACGGGAAATACAGGGTGTAAAATTTGAGTACAACGGTTTTTCTTTCTCCGGCTCTAAGATTAGCCGAGAGTTCAGCTACTTGAATATCGACAACCGACTGGAAGAGAATGCTTGTGCATCCTTGTTTGAATCACCCAAACAGGAATCCAGACATAAGGAAGATAATGTACAACAAAGCGTTTCCCATTCCGATGATGGCTCAAGCATCAGTCTCGGCTTGCTAAACGGCAACTCGTCCTACGATGCCACTGCCGCAGAAGAAGCCGAGTTCAATCGGCTGATGAAAAAGAAAAAGGCTAAGCGCAAGCGAGGCTTTCATTTATAATCCACTTTTTATTAACACTTTAAATCAATTATTTACCGATACTTGACCATTCATCAAAAGCGGCAATAGTTCGTCACGCTGCATAGCCAATGAATCTATTTGTTGATAGTTATTTACAATCATTTGGTAGATACTTCCAATCTTCTCATCAAATAGTTTCAGAATATTTCTTGTTGGTATGGGCAATAAGATATTCTTGATTGTATTTTGAGAAATATTATCCCTTGCGGAACCCGTACTGAGTGTAATAAAATGGCTATATAACGATGATATATGGAAGTACACATAGTATAACATATTTTCTATTGTAGGGATAATGCCACAAACGGCTTGATTAGAACAAGCTTCGAATGTTAGCAAGCTAACTTTACCTGCTGTTGCGCCATACATTGCGACCAATATACTGTTGCTTGGATATAACTTTGCACTTGAATTTTCTAATCCACATTTTGTAATATAATTGGTAGTCTTAGTGATTATAGGACTATTCAGTTCCCCACTGTTTATCCAAGCTATTTCTCCGTTGTTGTAGTATTCTATATTTGTTGATTTGGGTGTACCTCCTGAATATGTGGTAGCAAAATCTTTTATTAAAGATATATTCCATCCTTTTGGAATCTCTCGCTTCAACTTTTTATTCCAAACCATTTCCCCACCACTTGATTTATAAGGCTTCCCTTCTTCATTCGGAAAATCAAATTGCACAAACCAATAGTCGTAAAGTTGTTTCGCCATTGCCGTTAAATTCTGATTTATCGGTATATAAGAAAAGGAGAGGAAAAGTCCCCTCCTCAATTTTAAACGATGTGTCAGACATTTAAGTCTTTAATCGGCAATCCATAATTGTTTTGATCAAAGATTCCTCGATAGATGAGCTTTAAACCGAGTGTTTGATAATACTTGTAGTTATCACCTTCGGTACAAAGGTATTTGTAACCGTAGCGTGGCATGTACTCCTTGAAGAAGCGAGCCAAATCTTTCAGGCTTTCTTCTTGGTTCTTCTTGAAGTTACTGCGCACAATGATGATAGACCAGTCGGGGAAATTGCCTCTTCCACAACTATACTCCCAGAAGCGGATGTAGCAGTCTAGATCACGTTCACTGATGTTCACACAAAAGCCATTGGCATTTTGCATCACGCTACAACTGTTTCTGTAGCCGAACTTCTCACACAAGTAGAGATTGAAATCTAGAATCAAATCTTCCATAAATAATTGATTTATCGAACGGTTTATAGCCGTTTTCCCATCGATAGTACGAATAGTTTTGGCCAGTTTCTTTTGCTCAGCAATAGAAATTGGCTTTATTTCAATGGCTTGGTATGCCTGCTCTAGTTGTAGGTTCTTAATTCCTGAAGTTTTGCCCTCAAAATTGAAGAAAGCTCCCATGTTATAAAAGTGCTGAATGTAGAGATAAATGTATTCCGCATCCCACTCTTTTTTCACACGGAATGCTGCGCAAAAGTTTGAACAATCAACCGATTGCAACTTTTCTATAAGGTTAGGCGTTATAAGGCAAACTCTTCCTGTCGATTGTGTGGGGCTGCCTCCTGATTTTTCTACAATTATATCACCTACTTGTAGCAGCTTATTTTCATAACTACGTTTTGAAATATACCTTTTGGGTATATGATTATAATCTTGGTTTTTGATGGGCTCAATATCTGCACCACGTACACAGAAGACTTCGCAAGGAGTGTCTTCCGTATGTGATTCATTGCCCCAATCACCTGATATAAAAGTCTCTATGGTTTCTATTAGTTTCATTATTAAGAAATCAGATAGCGTTAATACTTATTGAAAGGATGACAGATATGAGCGCAACTATCAATGCCCACTTTGCAATTAAACGAGAGTATTTTGCTTCATACAATGATGCAAGAATACTATGGTATCTTTGCTCTTGACAAGCTTTATAGCCTTCTGGTGTGAGAGACATTTGCTGTGAGTTTTCATCAAAATTGATGAGACCCAACCATAACATTTCATGGACCCAAAGTTCAGTTTGTGCATGAATAGAGTCAATATAGTCAAATGTGCATTGTTTGTCAAGATACGTATGGATGTCCTTATATGATACATAGTCCTTACCAATATAAAATTGATTGGCAAGTAAATAATCCAAGATTTTACAGAATAGCCAATATTTCACTCGGCAATCTTTTGATATTTTGGTTTCACTTTTAAGAAATTCTTTAATTTCAGTCATTATATCTAATCGTATATATTTACTTTTGTAGTTTTATTACCAGTTTCTTTTTTCTTCAAAATTAGCTATTTTCTTTGACTCCCAATGCTCGTTGAGAATTTCGTAGAAGCGGTCATATATCTTTCTTTTAATAGACTCAGAGTCAAATTCGTTATCATAATAGCATTGGCTATAATCCACAAAGAACCGCTCTTGCGGCAATAGTTTCTCGTACTCATTGTCCAATACCCCCTCTATGGCGTCCTCTAAGCAGGGTGATATTTCATCGTAACACTTGCTTTGGTACTCTATTGAGAGAATATTAAAAAAGTTAAACGAAGAAGGATAATCATCTGTACCTATGTGAATGTTCCAGGAGTTTATTTTACGAATGGCTCGCTTACAAAGACTGTTTATGATGCCTTTTGCAAAATACTCGCATTGATCCTGTACTTCTTGGATAAGTTTTTCGTCTTCTGTCATACTATATCTATATTATTCACCCAACATTCCCCTAACTTCTTTATCGAAGTCAGAATCAATCCGTTGGGTTTTATTAAAAATATCGTATTCGCTTTCTGCCTTTGTCTTGGCTTGTGCCGCAGAGATTCGCCCTTTGTCGGGCAATATCTGATATTTGCGGAAAGTCAGAAACTCATTGACACTGGCTGCAAATTGCTCCATATTGAACGTGTTTTCACGCTCTATAAGGTCTTCTATATAGTCGAAATATCCTGTTACTACACGTTCCAACCGACGGATTTCATTTTCCTGCAAATAGTTCTTGGCTATTGACACATCCGATTTCAAGATACGCCCATCGGGAGCATTCTTCCATGTAGTCAGCCCCATGTGTTCTTGGGTATGGTCAGCCTTAGTGTAGATGATTTCTGCTGCTGTTTGCCCGGTAATGGCATAGTGAAAACGGTTCTGTATCATGGCATAGAAATCGTGTGTGGTAGGCGAGTTCTTGTCATAGTCAATACTGCACTCTGCATATATATCGGTAATCTGTTGCCAAATACGCCGTTCACTGGCACGGATGGAACGTACCCTTTCCAACAATTCACGGAAATAGTCTTTTCCGAATACTGCCGTTCCCTGTTTTAAGCGTTCATCGTCAAGCACAAAGCCTTTCTTGATATACTCATTCAGAATCTTGGTAGCCCACTGACGGAACTTGGTAGCTTTTGGAGAAGATACACGATAGCCAACAGCAATAATCATATCAAGATTATAGAAATCAACCAACTCTTCAACCTCGCCTCTTATGCCTCGATTTACGACGGTTGCAATTTTTGCAACCGTCGTGTCTTGCTGTAATTCTTCCTCTCTAAATATATTGGCTATGTGGCGGCTAATACCTGATTTATCAATACCGAAAAGCTCTGCCATAGCCTTTTGCGTACACCAAATGGTTTCGTCTTTTATAACCACCTGTACTCTTCCCTCTTTATCGGGAAGATTGTATAACAAAAACTGTATTTCGTTACTCATTGTTTCCTACATTTTCGTTGAACTGCAAAGCATCCAACTGCTTCATAATTTCCTCTTCCAACCGATGGCTTTCTTTAAATTGCTCGGAGAGTATTTGTTTATAATTTGCCATACGGTTGTTAAACTCTTCTTCCGTTATATCTACATAATCTATCTTGATGTCGAAATATTGTCCAGCAGAAAGAGAATAGCCCTTTTCCTTTATCTCATCGTAAGAAACAGCTACGGAAAAATCCTCTACAACTTCTTTGTTGCGGAACGTATTGACTATTAAATCTATCTCATTATCAAGCAAACGTCGTTTCTGGTTATTGCCTTCTTTATATTCTTCACCTAATTTGCTTGCATCAATCAAAATTACTTTATCTGCTGTTGCCGACTTATCAAAGAATATAACGGACACATTCGTTCCGGTAGTAGCAAATACATTAGTAGGCATTGATATACATCCACATACTATATGTTCATCTACAATTTTTTGAAGAATATTATAGGCAACAACATTGTTACGTTTTTTTGATGCAATAAAACCAGTTGGGACTACGACAGCTGACTTCCCTGTATCCTTTAAAGAGTTTATTACATGCTGTAAGAAACACAAATATATTCCCATCTGAGGCTTTTCGGGATTGATTTTTTTAACCTTATTCGGAACTCCAGCCCAAAACCGAATCGTATCAGCAGCTAATGTATCACGATACTCTGGAAAATCAAGTTTAAATGGAGGATTTGAAACGATAAAATCAAATTTCTTCAATGCGCCACTTAATTCTGTATGTGATGGTTCTGTCAATGTATTGCCCTGTACAACATTTGGCAGAGAAGCAGACAAACTATTCAGAATAAGGTTTAGACGCAACATTTCACTCGACTTTTCTGATATATCCTGACTATAAATCGAGCATCTATCTTCTCCTATCTGATGAGCAAGAGCCATAAGCAATGTACCTGTTCCAGCCGATGGGTCGTAACAAGTCACGCCTCGTAAATCTGCATTGTCCCCGACCAATAATCTCGCCATAACTTGGGCTATGGCACGTGGAGTATAATATTCGGCATATTTACCACCTCCGGCATTATTAAATCCCTTCAGCAAATGCTCGAATATTCTTGAAAAGAAGTCATACTTCTCAATAAATACATGTTCAAAATTGAATGAAGCAACATTACGCATCAGCGATTTTGCAAATTCATCACGCTTTTGTTGGTCAGTTACAAATGTTGTTATGGCACTGAAGATATTTACCTTACTTTTTCCGGAAGTTGTTACAGAAAAGGTATCTGCATTGATATTGGCTATATCTATTAATGTAGCATCCAACAATGTAGAGAAATCTCCCTTTCCTGTGAAATTATATAGATGAGAGAGTGTATGTTCAGGTTTAAGTCTCGGCACAGAAGCAGGCAAATAACTGAAAAGGTCTTCTACCTCTTCCTCTGTAAATGTATCATATTCGGCATCCCACTTTTCTGCTTTGCTTAGCCGTTCTCCGTACATTTTATCTCGCTTGGCTTCATAGCCGAACTTATCATTAAAGAACTTGTACAGAAACATTTCTGTGACAATTTTATATTCGCTTCCTGTTCCTGCCAAACCAAATGCACCTGTTGTACTTTTCAAAGAATCAATCAGGGCAATCGTTGATTCTGTTATATTTATATCGCTCATAATCAATATGCAAAATTACGTTGTTGGAAATATTCTGTTGTGATAAGATTGTTGATATATTTACGGTCTGTCAAATTTGCCTTAATTCCAAGGTCTATTAATTTACGACCAATAATAGCCAATACATCACGCTTAAAGGCATCTTCATTATCCAAAACATTGATATTCAAGAATAACATATTGTCTATTTGAGACTTCATCTGTGACAGATTCTCGGCTATTTCATATTCGTGTGCAGATATAATAGGCTGTTCACGTTTTTGATTTTCCTCCTCAATCCGCTTGTGAATACGAACAAAACGCTCATCACCCTTATATTTTTTCTTCAAGATATTATTCCGTCTGTTTATTTCCCGAATCTTTTTCATTACATTATCCATGTAATCAATGCTGTCTTTTGCATCTTGAGTATTTTGCGGAACAAAACCTTTTTTACGGAAATATGCTCGGAACTCATCTGCAAGGATGACATATTTTTCTTCATTCCTATCAAAATTGGCATCAAATTCAGTTTGTACCTTTTCGCAACGCTCACGAATATCATTGACAACAATTCTCAGTTCCTCAGATATTCCCTTTTTGAACTCAAATTCCAATTCTGACAGAGCGACATTGATTATTCCGGCAACATCTGCTTTATGCTCTGTACTTTCAAACAGATTCATCCTCTCTATGCGATGCGTAACCTCTGTAACCAAAGTAGGAATACCACCAAAAGCCAAAGACTCTATTTTTTCTTTCAATTCATCATCACCAAAGGCTCTGACTTGATTCAAAATAGCTTTAGCATCATTCAATACTGACCGTAGTTCATAGAGCCTGTCTTTATCCTCAATTTCATCAATTTCCTGTCTGAACTCTTCCGGATTATCGCAAGTGAAATTAAAGAGAATACTCTTGATTTCTTTCATTTTCGCTATTATCTCTTCCTTATCTTCGATAATAGCATTACCAACAGGCTCGTCCTGTTGGATCTCCTTAATATCCGCTGTACGGTTTAATTCTCTCAGATAGCGGTCATTTGTAGAATCAAAGTTTTCCTTTATATCTACAAAGTCAACCACATAGCCATATTTAAAATCTTTATACGGACGATTTACACGCGTAAGAGCCTGTAACAAATCATGACCGTCAAGACTACGTCCCAAATATAGTTTCTTCAACCTGGGAGCATCAAATCCGGTAAGCAACATTTGATTGACAATCAGTACATCTACTGTCTGCTGCTTCTTATATTCTTCAATATATGCCTTTCTTTCTAATTTGTCTCCTTCATCATGCAATATCAGAGAGGCACGTAATGGTTTGGCATGACCATACGCAACCATTGGCTCTGCTACCATTCCCAACTGTTCTTCCCATTTATCTTCAATGCGCTGCGCAAATCTAAAACGCTGCTGCCATAAACGAAACATTTCACGAGCCTGTGGATTTGTTTTGCACACGATCATTGCCCCGATAGAATCATCAGCTTGTTCTTTTCTGAATCTTCGCAAATCAGAAATGATATAATCAAGCAAAGCATTCAGGTAACTTTCATGCTCAATTATTTTATTTTTGTCTATATCACTTTTCTTGACCTCTACGTTTCCAGCCAATTTATCAAGAATGCTCTCAATACGCTCTTTATAAATGGTTTCTATCGGTTCACGCATCAGTTTTAGCGTATAACCATCCGCTATCGACTTATCATAATAGTAGGTGTCAATGTAATCACCAAAGACACGCCAAGATTCTTTTTCTTCTCGCAACAAAGGAGTTCCTGTCAATGCGATTTTTACAGCATCCTTATCAGCTTCCAGAAGATTTGCAAGAAAACTACCCTGTGGACTATATCCTCTGTGTGCTTCGTCTATAAAGAATACACGCTGAAGATTAGTATTATAGCCTGACTCTATCTGTATTTTAGTGGAATCCTCCTTAAATTTCTGTATGTTTACAACCATTATTTCCGCTTTACCCTCACTGTTCACTACAGGGGTGGTATCGCGGATATCTTTCATTAAATCATCCCGACTATTGACATTCCTTACGACTAAGCCACGTGCAACAAACTCATCACTCGCCTGCTCCATCAGCGCAATACGGTCCACTATAAAGTAGAATTTAACAGCCGTCTCGCGTTTTGCATAATAATCGGTCAAACTACGAACTGAATAATACGCCAATGCTGTCTTGCCACTGCCTTGTGTATGCCATATTATTCCACTCTTGACACCTTTAGATAGTTTTTTGCGAATAGCCAATGATGCAAACAATTGCTGATAGCGCATCACATGTTTTTCAAGAGTTGTGATTTTACTGCCATCTTCCAGCTCTATAGTTCGATTAACATACGCAAAGCCATATCTTAACAGAAACAAAAACCTCTCCCGGCAAAGCATTGATGTCAAAACACGATTCGTTGGAGTATCTACCTTCTTATTGGTTTCATAATCGGGCAAGTTTTTAATAACGATACAGTTCCTATGTTTGAGAACCTGTTTTTCTGAATCTTCCGTCAACGCTAAATATGGATATTTCGACACGAAAGTAGCATCAGCCTCTCTAAACACATTAAAGAAAGCTCTCTCTTTTGCTGCACAACAATAAAATGCACCTTGTATCGGAACTCTGTTTTCATTATCGTATTCCTGATTATTGGAAAAAATCATCAATTGGGTAAGATTGATAAAGCGACGAAAACTCTTGCTCCGCATCCGTTTATTAATCCTATCCCGCTCTGCTAAAATTCCATCGTGATTATTAGGCTTCTTGACTTCGATAAAAGCTAAAGGCAAGCCGTTTATAAAGCACGTAATATCCGGACGGAAGCTATCACCGGATTCGACATTTTCGCATGTAAACTCTGTCGTAACGTGCCATTCATTATTATTCGCATCAGCGAAATCTATCAACTTCACACCACTGTTGGAAGAAAGCATAGTATAGAATTCCTTGCCCAAATCATCATTATTCAAGATTCCGACAATTTTATCCAGTAACTGGCTGCATTCCAAGTCCGTCAAAGCAGGATTCAGACGTTTTACTGAACGGATAAAAATATCCGTCAAAATATTCGTTTGGGGATTGTATGATGTTAAATCATCCAAATATGTATAACCGAGCTTGCAAAGATGCAATGCAGCCGGGACTTGTACTCTTGTATTCTCCGTAAAGTTTTTCATTGCATTTTACCTTTCCTCTTTATCTGTTATCAAATCCTTTAAATCCACCTGTAAAATCTCAGCAATCCGCTGAAGTGTTTCCAAATTCGGCTGAATTCTATTGCACGCATAAGCATTGACCATGCTAAAACTTTTATCAAGTTGCTTGGCTAACCATGTCTGGGAGATGCCTTTATCCGACAAAACAGTCTTTATTTTATTTAGCTTCATTGTTTAATGCGATTTTATAGTGCAAATATAGCGAATTATATTCGATAATGGTGTATATTTGCATTAAGAAAAGGCTATACTTAAATAAGTTATACCTCAAAACAGTTGAAATTAGACATATTTATGCAAAATCTTCGATTACGAATATAACAGTAAGTACAACTATCCTCAAAATCACTGAAGTTGAATAACAATGGGAAAGACTGTAACAACATATTTAATCGACGGAGATCCTAAAGGAACTCAATATGCATTCATTAGCAACAAAATTTGCCAAATGTTTGTCGTACCACGTTCTAATCTCTCCTATTTGAATACACAAGAGAAATTACAAAAACCTGCATTCTATATATTACTGGGGGAAGATGAATCAACAAAACCGCAGGCATATATAGGTGAAACGGAAAATTTCAAAGAACGTGTAAAAGACCACGACAGCAAAAAAGCGTTTTGGCAAAAAGCACTCATATTCGTATCGAAAGATGCCGATATGACTAAAGTTGATGTGCAATACCTAGAACATAAAGCGATAGCCGAAGCCAAGAAAGCAAACGCTTTTGTTTTAAGCGATAATAAACAAATCCCTAAAGCACCGAATCTACCAGAGCATCAACAGGACTCAATGGATGAATTTTTCGAAGATGTGAAGTTTCTGGCATCATTTATCGGTTGCAATATTTTTGATGTATCACAACCCAAAGAAGAACATCTATTCTACACCAAAGGTAGAGGATGCAATGCAAAGGGCTTCTATAGTTCCGATGGCTTTACAGTCCTAAAAGGAAGTACTGTTGCCAAAACAATGGTTCCGTCTTTCAACTGGAAAGAAAAACGAGAAAAAATGCTTCAAGATTACACTTCTACTGAGAACGGAATATTGGTATTGACATCAGATAAAACTTTTTCAAGTCCCAGTACTGCCGCAGATTTCTGTATTGGTAGCAGTAATAATGGCTGGTTGATATGGAAAGACAAAGATGGAAACACATTGGATTCAGTTTATAGAAAACAGCTGGATTAATAACATATCAATTGGAAGCATATATGGAAGAAAAAGGATTGTTTGGAAATTAGCAGGAATGTAAAATACACAATCAATTGAAAATCAATCTATGTCAAAAGCAAAGCTAAAAAAACACTTGTTGTCACTTACAAAAGAACAGATAACCGACATTGTTCTTGAACTATACGATGCACGTAAAGAGGCAAAAGATTATCTGGAGTTTTATCTTGCCCCAGATTGCAACGCTGAATTAGAAAAGAGCAAGAAAGCTATCAGAAACGAGTTCTTCCCAACTCGTGGATTTTCCGAAAAGCCGTCATTTGCCAAATGTCGAAAAGTCATTTCCGATTTTCAAAAGCTAAAACCGGAGCCGACCACTGTTGCCGATTTAATGTTGTTCTATATCGAACAAGGATGCGAATACACACTTGAATTTGGCGATATGTGGGAACAGTTCTATACAACACTGGAGGGAAATTTCGACAAAGCTATGCGCTTTATCTTTCTCAACGGATTGTTAGCCTGTTATTACGAACGGATTGAAAAGCTTATTGATAGCGTATCGGATTGTGGTTGGGGATTTTATGATACATTACAAGATATTTATTCTGAATATCGGTAGTGTTTTTAATCTTTGATAAAGCCTTGCCCTACACAAAAAAGTAAGGAACTGAACCTGTGCGCATAATGGCACAGATTTAGTTCCTATCCTGTCCCTTTAAACTACTCCATTGATTCCCGAATAATACGCAAAGTTTCTTTCTTATACTCTTTGCGGTCATATTCAAATCCTCTGCACATCCAGCAACTACACGGAGTTCCTGTAGTTTTGTAAACTTGTGCCCATTTGTCTTTTGCCAACTCAAACCAATGAGGATGTTCATAATAGCTTCCATCCTCACGAATGATGCAATGACCATAAGCGGCATACAGAATCATACGAGTCTTAAACACACGAGCCATTTGTTGGCGTCTCCACAATTTATTTCTTTTGTCCATCGTCTCTTTCTATTAAAGTTAGGATGAACAATGATGTTACTTTGGTGAGACTTAATATATCCATAGCATAATACCTTTAATGTTATACCCTTTCGGATACAAAATTAAGACAAAACATCAACAATATACCAGTATGGGTATAATTTGTTTGTATCTTTTAGAGGTATGTAATACGCGCATACATTTTTTATGCGAATAATTCAACCTTATTACACTTTTCCCAACGTATATCACCCATTGCACATTGCTCTACACTTTTTCAAGCGAATCAAACGTAAACCTTACAAAAGTTTTCAGGTTTTATGACCGATTCTATCATCCAACACCTTCTGGAAAATAAAAAACACACCGCAAACCACAGAAATTCCAAGAAAACCACTACCTTTGTATTCAACAAGTGTTCTGTAACATACCTGCGGAAATGCCCTATCATTCAACACCTTGTATCTGATAGCGGACATTCGCAAAAAAGGCTAAAAGAAAGCGGTACAACACATATATGCAAAGCTATGAAATACACCGATTTGCATTTGTCCCCACATTCTGTGTATTTGTCAAAACAGAGGTTGTACCGATTAAAATGAACAGTCACTGATAATCAGTGATGTAAATATGCTGCATCGAGAAATAGATGTAATTATCTAATTATCAATGTATTATATAAAAATACACTACAAATTATTGGCTATAATTAGGTTAGGGCATTTTCTCTTCCTTTCTTTTGTTTACCGCATTTTCCGTGCATTTGCAGATGTTTTCCTGAGTTTTGTCCCCCGTTTGTCCCCGAAAAGCCAAGCGAGGGACAAAATCTTGTCCACCAGTTTTATTAAGCTATTGGACTGTTCATAATTATTGTTGTATGTCTTTTATATAGCTATTTGATTATATATTATTATGAATAAGAATAAATGCTATATCGTTGAGACATCTAATATATAAATAACAAACGATGTGGCAGATATCACCACAGACGATATTTAAATCTGAATATCCTAACAATATTCTCGTCCCATTCTGGATTTATTCTTTATAGATATTAATAGGTTTACTTTCAAGCTTGATGCGGTTTTCGTCACTCAGAGTAGGGACATTGATAAACAATCGTTTAATAGCACGACTGGCAGCTACATAATATACTCGATGCACATTGTTGCCATACAAGTCCGGTGATAGTAGGAACTCTATGTCATCTTCATCTTTCAAAATGACAAACACATTATCAAACTCCTCTCCTTTTGATTTATGGATAGTCTTATGCTTGTCATTTGAGTCGCCATACTTCACCCCAAGGGCTGCATCGACGTATGTATGATTCACATAGAAATCCTTGATTGTCTTGCCTATTATCTTAGTCATTTTGACATGTAAATCATTCACCAGAAAATTATAGAAATCCATCAGACTTCCGTCTTTATAGTCCTTATAGCCATCCAGCAAGCGTCTTAGAAGCACAATGGTTATTGACCTATCGCGATCGATAATGTCTAACTGATGCCAAGCATTTCGTAGATCATTCATTCTCGTATATTCCACAGCTTTTATCAACGCCTTTATCACCATCTGACGCCCTGCATTGCTGTCAAAATCCATCTCTAATATATTCTCCACCTCCCGCGCCCCGTTCTTTTTACGCATGGAATTGGCGAGTATGTTTTGAAAGGCCAGCGATTGTATTTCGTCAGTTCCACACTTTTCTATGCTCTGTTGATAACAGTTAAGCATATCGCCGACAAGCAATTCTGGTATCATTCCTTCCGATCCATTCAGCCAGTCTTGCGAAAAATCAGTCCTGACAATATTCAGTAAATCTATTATCTGCTTCGTACTACGCTTATTCCCTCGTATTTCATATTCCTGCATCCCGGGCACAGTAAAATTGTCGAATTGCTGCACCGTAGCACCGAGAAAGTCATAGATTGATTGAGCTTTGTCACCAACCACACCCACAATCACCCCCTCATTACCCAATTGGGTCAAAAAGTCAACCACAAAAGGAATTGTGTCTTGAAATTCATCCACAAAAATATATGGATATCGAGCTTTTATCAATTTGTATATGTTGGGGAATCTCGAAAACAAAATATAAGAGAAATATAAAATATCATCAAAAGACATATATCCTTCACTCCATAGCCATTTTTTGAACCCCATATACCAGTCGTTTCCCACATACCGCTTGCCACTCTTTATGTTATAAATCTGTGGATAATCGGGTTTGTAATGTTTGTACTCATGGTTTTCATAACGCCACATTGCCCTCTCCAATCCTTTCAGATAGATTTTGGCATCTAACCATGACTTTTTCATACGATTTAATACGACTACAGCTGTTCCTTCTGATTTAAAATTAGAGTCATCTATAACCACAAGGTCTTCCAACTTTAGTCCGAAATCTTTAGATACCAGATGAACATAAGGTTTTACCACATTGGCATACAAGAAACTATGGATGGTACATACCTCAACTATGTCATTCCCTATATTCAAACGTGAGATGATGGTATCGGTACCTACATTGGTATAAGTGATACAAGCCACCTTCTTAACTACATCTAGTTTATGACTATTTGACACCACATTTTTGATATGATTTATCAACCAATGCGTCTTTCCCGCACCAGGGCCAGCACACACCTTAAACGGTTCGTCTATAGTTACGGTTTGTTCTGATGTTATGATAATAGCCAAATGCATCAGCAATATATTGGGGTACATGAAACTCTTTTCTATCTGCTGCAGATTTCTCCAGATTGGCCATAAGCGCCACATTTAATTCCAGCGCATTGCTACCTTTTGAAACGGAATTCAAATAACGTGATGCCAGCAAGGCTTTTCGTTTCTCTTCATCCGTCCACCCAGATGTATCAATGGATGTTTTGATACGGGTGTTAGCTTCACTGTTTCGCATTTTACCCATCATCTTATTCACATCCTGTTCTGCCATCATAGCTTTTAACTCCTTCAAATTTGAAACAGAGTTAGTCAACAACAGTTCACAATCAGAATTCTCGCGCATTATGTCATACTCCAGCGTTTTCCCATACGTTACATCTTGCCTGTAGAACCTAATGTTGGGATGGGCTGCATATTGAGCTACTTCTGTATCCGCATGATGCTTATAGTCGTAGTTGGCTGTATCTATATCGTACTCGTATGGGTAGCAGCTTTCATATTCCCCATCAGGTTCATTCTTTTTCCTGCAGGGATCAATATCAGTCAAGCAGACAATCTTCTTGTTGATAGAGTATGGATTTTTCGTATCAAACAACTTTAGGAAGTGATTGAAATAGCGACCTCCCATATTCACCACCAGCACATGCTCATCTGTAAGGTTCTTATTCAAATATCTGGCAAAGACTGGGAGCAACAACTCCTCTGCAATGCCCTCGACGAATATCAATTTGTTGGCAAAGAACATATCCGCTTTAGTTGCATCCAAAAATCTCTGAACATATTGCTTGGACGCCACATCATCAGCATTGTCCTCTCTATAAATGATACGTGGATAGCCAACATTGATCTGTCCTAATACAGGTGAAGTTAGGCAAATCAAGTCCTCCAGTTTCACGGCTGAGACAATTTGGGTGGAATGTGAGGTCATGAATATCTGGCGCACGTGTCCATTGGCTTTGTTGTCCTGCAGGAACTGTAGAAATTTGTACTGCATGGCAGGATGCAGGTGTGCTTCACATTCCTCTACCGCAAGGAATGAGAGTACCTTGGCATTACGTTTCATATAAATGATGCTGCTGTCTGCCTGCATCTTTGCAAGCAAAAGCGACATATAAATTAGATTATTATAGCCTAACCCATTATACGTCGCCGGTACTTCTATTCCAATAGCATATTTGATAATCATTCTCAACACTGCAAACATCTCATTCTCCGTTACCTCTCCATCAAAATCTGGCACGGCTCCGTTGAATGTCGCGCCTGTATCGAGTGCGTACTTCAGAAATACGTTTTTCCCCTCCTGTAACCTATCTTGTAAAGTTTGCATCAGTGGCCTAGACTGTTGGACAAAATCATCTCTTAAGGCTTTCAATTGTTCCTTTATCTTATCCTCTGTCTTTGTGACATCATTCTTAACTGAGTAATCAATAAAGAAATTCAGTACATCCCTAAGGAGTGGATTATAACCGGCATATAGGTCATGGCTGACATCCCGAATGGCGTCAAGGAATTGGAAGTCAATCTGCCCCAAAACATCATTGGTGCTGATACCTGCGGCCAGACTACCACCTAAGCGACTGCTTCTATAGAGTCTGATGTAGTCATGATCTATGATTTTCCATATTTCCTTGGCTGTAGTTGCGCTAGCAACATCTGCCTTATAGTCGTCCTCTTGCGCATCAGCCAATTTAAACTCGTATCTCAATTCCGCCTCTTCGCTTAATGCAGGGTTTGTCATCATACCGGAGAACAACCCCATTTCTGCAGAATCCAAGGCTTCACCCTCACTTCTACATAGGACAAGAGTTATTTGGATACGTGGCGACTGCTGTTGAAGCGTTGCCACATCTGTCTCATAAAATAAGTCACTTGTATCCAACCTACGGCCGTCACTACGACCAAGCACTAAACCCATTGCACGGAGCAGGTTGCTTTTGCCTGTATTATTATGTCCTATTATGACATTTACTCCTTCATGGAAGGGAACTGAAGCTTCCTTGAAGTTACGGAAGTTTGAAATTTTAATCTCCTTTATATACATATTATTCCTATTATTACACGTATGACTCTTATGCTTTTCATTTTGACATTATGAAAATGGTATAAGTTTTAGCAATGAGCATAGGCTATTCGCTTATCCTGGTAATTATCCAAAGTTGAATTCACATATTTTTCCGAAAAGGATGCGCACTGTTCAATTGGATGAAAAGTGTGTAGAATCTTATCTATCATTATACTGTTTTGGCGACGATTCCTTACTATTTTCAACCGATGACATAATCTCTACATTCAAGATCTCATCCTTACCTAACAATTGTCTTACAAGTCGATAAACCGTCGTGCATGGATTCTGATTTGCGTAACGAGCATCTGTGTATTCAAAATGTTTGGCTTCTGCGAACTGCATCGCCGAATCCATAGAACCATAGGTAATCATGATGTCGTAGTTGTTAGGATCTTTCTTTGCGTATATATATTTCTTCTTTGACCGGTATTTTGGAGAAGCATTCACAGCCGCAGAAATCTTCTCTTCATAGTGTTTTCTTGAGACACCTGTTGTCACATTCTGGAAGTGATACAGATACCACAATTCGAATGCTTCATTGCTCCAAGCTATCTCAATGCCATTATTTTGCCCCATTAAAATTGCCTCATTGAAATCTTTAGCAGGAAATTCGTCTTTATCAAATACTGCCCATACCCGGTCGTAATTGTTCTCTTTTTTCAGTTCGATTGCTTTCTCTACAACACCCTTTGTCCCACGACCAAGTCCTTTAACTTCGATATCGTAAACAATCACTCCTTGCTGTTTTTCAGCTAACGCCTCAAAATAATTGGGTTCAGTCTTAGTACCTTCACATACAATTAATATGGAACAACGTATAAACTTTTGCTCACGTCTCTGTGACTGTCGTTTGAATTTCAAAGACGCATTATCAATCTTTATTTTTTTTGCTGCCATAGCCTTAAAATTTAATCGTTAAGGATATAAGGAATAGCTCCATAACGCCCCGCAATATAATTTCTCTCGTAGTTTGCATCGTTGCGAGGTTTCGTCCCATCTGGAAGGACTATGTCCATCAGGCTATACAAGTCTGTCTGCTCTTGTGAGTCTTTTTCTGTAAACCAAATCTGGTCGCGACGAAGAATTTTCTGTGACAGCAAGTGTGTGTCATGAGTGGTAAATATCAGCTGCGCATTCTTTGGATTTGTTTCATGATTATTGAACAACTCTATGATATACTGAGAAATCAGAGGATGCATCTTAGTATCCAATTCATCAATAACAAGCGTGGCTCCAGTATACAGGGTATCGAAGATTGGAGCAGAAAGGTCAAACAATTTGTTTGTTCCTGATGATTCTCTTTCTTCAAACGAAAAATTAACGGAACCTACGACCTTACCTTTATCCGAGTATATGTTGTGCACAGAATCCAACTCGATACTTTTCTTTCCTTGTATCTCCTTTTGAAACATGGCTCTTAACTCTGTAGGTAAATCCGATGGGATATTAGGCTCTTCTTCGTGAGTGAGAATACTATTGAATCCAAGTCTCAACTTTTGGAAAAATTTAAGTGCATCAACACTAGATTGTTCTTTCTTATGGAAGAACAGCTTTGAATATGATCTATACTGCTGATTGTTTAATCCGGAAATCACGTTAAAATCTGATTGGAACCAGGAAATAACCTGACGTGACATTTCTCCTCCCAACTGTTGACACAAGGACAAGAACAAGCGGTTGTCATTGGTTTTTTCTTCATAACCAACACCTTCTGGAAAATTATTCTCCTCTACGCAGATTCCCTCCTCATTCCTAACAAATAGCATCTGCTCTTTAGAACGAGGCGTAGTCTTACGGAACAACCACTCATCAACTATTCGTTCAAGGTTGTACCTGAATCCATATCTATAGCAATATTCACCTTTGAGAAAAATTACCTCAAACATAGTAGGGCGCTCATTATCTTTCAAGAGAAGAAATGGATCATACTCCAATTCTTCATTGTCGTTCAGTTTCACAGACAACAGAACGCATCTTGCCATCGTGTGCATAGCACTGACAAGATTGGACTTTCCACTCGAATTAGCTCCATACAACGCTAAGGTACGGAGCAAAATATGCTTGTTGCATGCAAACAGATTAGTCTCAGAGCATTCCTTCAACGCCTTATCCGCTTCTAATACCAAGGTCTTCTTTCCGTAAAACGACCTGTAATTCTCAACTGTAAATTCAAGTATCATATAATTAAACCTTAAAGTCTTTATATAGAATAATATTTCAAGTACAAAGGTAATAATAAAAACTCAATTAGCGTACGAATTTGAGAAATAATCTCAAATTCGTACACAATATTCTTTCTTTTCTATCAACTACAATGAATGTTGCTCTATTTTAACCCTGCATTAAAGTAGAGCAAAAACGATTAAAAGTAGCATTTGGGCTGGCGAAAAGAAAAACAAGAGAACTCATGGATGAAAGAGCGGTTTAGTTTAGAACTTGATTAGATATACAAAAAACAAACTAAACTTTATTATGAAAGTTTTTAGTATTTCGAAAACAATACAGAATTTAACTTGCAATCCGAGGGAAGCGAGGAACAAACAATAATATGACAAGGGACAAATTTTGTCCCTTGCAATTCAGCACGTTTTTTTGGAAGTGGTTTTATTGTTTTTCTTTCTTTTGGTATGCGAAATATTGTCCCTCGTTTGTCCCCCAAAAATATTCTTCGAAAATTTACATATTGATATACAATACTTTATATAACAGAAATATCGTTTGCGTGGGCAAGCAGAGTAACTAATTGACAATCAACCCGTTGTATTCTATACAAATGTAAAATACTGATAAATGTCACTTAAATAGAGAAAAATAAGCTATTTCAAGAGTCATATTTTCTCTTGTTTGCTTATTTTTTCAGCATTTTTGTCCCCCGTTTGTTCCCTAAACGGATACAAGGGACAAAATTCTGTCCCTCATACAATTTAACGGTGATAAATAGGCAAATTTTATCAGTACCACTAAAACTTATCTAAATTACAGATAATATTCGAATAGAACTGAATTGTTTTTCAGCCAAAATAGATTCTGACAATCAAGTAATTGGCATATTTGAATATAACAGCAGAAATCATCACCAATGAGATTTCATATAATACATTTGATAAATATTCCCAACCATTATTTCGAAGTATTCGAATAACAGCATATTGAACATCCTCTTAAGTCTCACATTGATTTTTAGAGGGTGATTTAAAGAATTCACTGAAAAATATTTGGAGTATTGCGAAATTATTCTGTACATTTGCGCCTCTTTTGAAAATTTACAATGCTGCAAAATAGAATAGACATATTATCCCAAACGACAATTCGAGGCAACAAATGCTTCGGAGTTCGGTCGTATGTTCTTCATGTTTGGAGCATTGAAACGTCTGCAAATTTCATAAATACTTTCCAGCGAACACATATAGGAGATAAGATGCGATAGATGCTCGTATCTTGATATTAGAATAAACAGCAAAATAGTTGGAGAGTCCTTACCGAACTTCCCAACTATTTTGTTTTATGCCCATTGGTGACTGTTTGCTCCGTGCAATTCCTCTCCCGTCATTTCCGTCCAATGAGCGCAGGAACAACCAATTTTAATTAACCGCACAGCGATGTGCACAAAAGAGAGCAAAATGAATTACAAATTTGACGGAAGCAAGGTGTATTTTACATCGGACACGCACTTTTATCATTCGAATATCATTGGCTTTTGCAAGAGGCCATTCAAAAATGTAGAAGATATGAATGAAACACTGATCGAAAATTGGAACCGGGTAGTTGGTCAAGATGATATCGTGTTTCATTTGGGGGATTTTTGCCTGGGAGGATTCCATGAATGGACCAAGATTCTTAACAGACTGAATGGAAAAATCTATCTCATTCTCGGTAATCATGATCTAAAAAATATCAGGCAAGGGTACGCCAGCAGGTTTGAATTGACAAGCATGCAAATGCACATAGAGGTCGACAAGCAGAAAATCTACCTGAACCACTATCCGTTCCTCTGCTATGGAGGTGCTTACAGGAATATGTGGCAACTGTTCGGGCATGTGCATACGAGCAAGAATAATACGGGAAAAGACGCTTCACGGCTGGATATGCTCTTTCCGACGCAATATGATGTGGGAGTGGATAATAATGACTTTACTCCGGTCTCATTTGAGCTGGTAAAGAGGATAATCCAAAAACAGGTTGAACAAGCAAATAAAAATAAGTAATATGAGAATACAATATATGAGCGATCTGCATTTTGAGTTCAGGGAGAACAGCAGGTACATAAAACAAAACAGATTTCCGGTAACGGGCGATATACTCGTATTGGCCGGAGACATTTTCTATCTGAAAGACAGAGTGGCTCCTTTGGGGAATTTCTGGAAATGGGCATCTAAAAACTATAGGCAGGTTCTTATTGTTCCCGGGAACCATGAATATTACAATTATTGCGATGTGATGGAACGGGGATTACAATGGCGATGGATGTTCAAAGAGAATGTCGGTTATTATCAAAATCAAGTATTGAGAATAGACGATACCGATTTCATAATGAGCACACTTTGGTCGCATATCGAACCGGCAGACGAATATTTCGTTTGGAAAGGACTTAACGATTTCCGTCAGACCATGTACAAAGGGAAACTGCTCCAAACGGAAGCATATAATCAGATGCATGACTTCTGTTTAGGGCATATCAAAAAAAGTCTTGCCGAAAGTACGGCAGAACACATAGTGGTCGTGACTCACCACCTGCCTACTTTGCAGGTTGTTGCTCCTCAGCATCAAGGTTCCGTATTGAACAGTGCCTTTGCCAGTGAATACGGAGACCTGATCGCTAACAGCCGGATCAATGCTTGGATTTACGGACATTCGCATACCAATATCGACACAGAAATCGGGAGTACAAAAGTGATTTGCAACCAGATGGGATATACATTTGAAAACGAGCATGTAATCAATGGATTTGATCCGGGGAAATTTTTAACGATTGAAAACGAATGAGATATGGAACGACATAAGAAGACAATCTTTACCAGGCATCTTTTCATAGACTTGGCAAAAGAATGCGGATTGAATGCTGCGATATTCGAACAGCTCGGAAGCGGGCGCGATACAGAAATCGTGGTTGATAACGATACATTGAAGATGTTAGTTAAACTTCAGGAGCAATTTGCTCAACTGGAAGAGATGGGTGACAATGAATACAGAGGATTTTATATCGAATTGCCCCGCCCTACTCAGGAAGAATGGGGAGATTGCGAAGCGTCGATTGCAGACGGAGAATATGAGAGTACGGAAGAATACCTCCGGGATTGGGAATTGTCAAATCCCAGAGAAACGGTATGGTATCATGTCAGCTCCGCCAGGTACAGAGAAAATCGCACCATACAATTCACGGATAGGAAACACTCGTATTTTACTATTGCGAATTATTCTCGATATATAAACCGAGTAGGTAACAATTTTCCCAATGAATGGCAAAGGGATTTCTTGGCAAAGTTGACCTTATATTTTCATAAGCTAATCGATACTATCATACAAGATCCGGAGGAGTTCAATGATTATGTAGCGAATCATCTTCCTTACCAGCAGCGAGACGGGAAAATTGCGAGAAAGGAGTTCAACAGAATAGAACCGAGATTTAAAATTGAGGTCGAAGACGAGACGACGGCAATAAAAGCACTGGAGGATTCCGTCTGCAAGAATTTCGGGCGGCCGTTAGATACAATGACGATACGTTCGTATTGCAAATATTATCGGATCGCTCATGAAGCCTATGGCCGGTATTTTGAAAGGTTTGATACTACACGAAAGATACGTACCCTCCCGAATGGAGTGCCATTGGAATTACAGGATGTCGCATATTACAACATGGTTAAATTCTGTGATTTGCAGGATAAATACGCTCTCGACAGTGAGACGGATTTCAACAAATTCGCCTCGGACCATTATGGGGAACTGGGATTGTTGCGGTTGAATATACTCGCATCGGATTTTGACAGCCCCGGATGGAGAATCATTGTTTCCAACAGCTACTCGGCGTATGTGGATGTTGCGGTAGAAGTCGCCACTGCACTATACAAGTCTGGCGCTCCTTTGGAAATACACGACGCTGCCAAACTTTTACGAATACTCAAGGAGAAGGATCATGTGAAATTGATTCCGTACACATTTCACGACTACATGGGCCATCATGAAGAAGGAACCGTTTATCAACTTCCATGGGAATACGAATGTATGGATAGCGAGGAGAATGTTTTATCATTGAAACAATACCATGACATTATCTCTCTGGCAGAATGGGATGAAATAGAAAAAGTAAACATTGACAAAAACGGAATATAATCCCATAATTATTAGCAACATATTTGGCAGACAATGATACTCTGCCCAATATGTTATAATTAACTATATAATTAAAAACAAAAGGAATTAATTAAAAAGAAGCGTGTAAAAGAATGAAACTTGACTCAAATTTTATAGCATTCTGCAAGCAGAGCATCGCATTGGAACAACGAATGGCGAAACAGGCGGGAAAACGGTTGAATGAAGCGATGCGCAACAATATCCAAGATATTAATGTATTGGATCGGATTGCAGACCAGCTACTTGACACTATGTCAGGGCTATCAGGTGCGGGAGAACGAACTTATATGAAATATATCAAATACTTGGGAACGTTTAACCCTCAAGCTGCAAAAGAAACAAAAGATGCCTATGAAGATATCATGGGATATAAGATACATGTAGCATACGCAGCGGCACGATTGGCCAAAGAATTGCACAAAGGACAGGTAGATCAAGCAGGTAAAGATTACTTTGAAGAACATTTATCGACTGTCGGACGAAACGGTTTCGACTGGAAAGAAAAAACCGTGGGATTTCTGTTTAATGTAGCTGAAGATACAGGTCATACCGTAAAAGAGATCATTAGAAAACTGAAAGCGATACTGGATGACTGGGAGAAGAACAAGGAAAAACATGACTGGATTTATGAATTTGAAGATATCGTAGGATCCTTTCCGAACGAAAAATACCACAAATTAACAAAGCAAGAATGGGACGAGATTGAAGAAGCTCTCGATCTAATGGACTTCCGCACAACTACCAATCGTGAAACATATATCGAGCGTTTCCGCGGACATCGTTTGGCCATCAAAGTCAAATTGAATGACCTTCAGTACAATATGGATATTACCCGCATTCTACACCATACAGACAAAGACTTAGCGAGGATGGAAAGACATAAGAAAGAATATTATCTGTTATTAAAGATGCTGGCAGATTGAAGTTTTAAGACAATCAAAATTTAACTCAACTTAGTGGCATGAACCTACAAGAACAAAAGATGTAAGGTTTAACCGAGATGATGGAAATCATATATCTATCATGCCACATATGGTAAATCAAAGAAAAATGAGAAAAGATTACTTCTAAACGACTCAGAAGACTTGTAAAAACGCAAGTTTGACATATTATGTACATCTATTTTGGAAGTAACTAAGCTTTTGAATGGTAAGCTGTAATAGTCAAGACTTGTTCAGAAAGATGGCCTTTCACTTCAACGTTTCGCTTACTGCAATCAATCTCGCCAAGGGCACTTGCAAAAGAATGAAAATCAAATATTCGGTTTCTTCATGCAAGTCGGTAACACACAATGCCAATATGCTTGAACGGCGTGTTCGCCATTCAAGCAGACACGACATTAATTGACAAAATTTTCAAAGAACTACTTTTATTTACCGCAGAACCACTTAGACTTGGCTAATTTTTAACGAACCATTGAATATATTTTCAATACATTTTTGCGGAATTTTCTCTTGCTCTAGACGTAGGTTGTGAGACTTGATATGATTATACAGTGTGGCTTCCGCAGGGGTAAGATGGAGAGGCTTTGATACATTGCTTGGAGTGCCTTTGTCGCCTTCAAAATAGGTGTCAAAGGTAGCGCGATCCATCAGAAGGCTTTGCGTCTGGGGAAAATAACTGCGGAACTGCGAGAGAATTTCGAAGCCCTGTACATCAATGTCGCCCCAATAGTATAGGGAAGCGTGCCGCATGAATGGAACAGACTTGAGGATGCCAACGGTGAATCCATGCCCCCAAATCAGCAGACTTCCTGCCAACTTGGGAAAAGTCAGGAAGTTGACTTTATTCTCCACCACAAACACCTTCTGCACAGGCAACGATAACGCACAGAACTGACTCTGAGGCATCGTCAGATCGTCTACACCAGAAAAGTATTCACTCGCAATCGATGCTTCCAACACACGAATGCGCACCCATGGCTCATCGTATCGCAATCCAAAGCGCTTTTCGAACTCCTTCTCATCCGAACAGACATGCTCTACAATGACAATATCCAGCAACTCACGAAGCACTCCCTTATTGCGCTCAATGAACTTGGTGTGCACCTCAATAGGCAATTCACGAATGTACAACTCAGGACAAGGATTCGCCACAAAATAGCGCAAAACTTTCAACAAATCAGGCCAAGAGGAAGCATTCTCGATCACCTTAAGTGGATAGCGTTCCACCCATGGACGAAGCTGCGGAAACTCATTAAACAACATCGCCACATCCTTGCGAAACTGTGACACTTCACCACCCTTCAGCAAGAAGCGCTCAACGTCCGATGCACTCCTGAACAACACACGCTCAGGCAGATCCTGTTCGCCCAATGCTTTCGTTTTCACTGTTTTCCACTCAATCGTGTAACCAAAGCCCTTCACCTCTTTCGATTGCGAACGGATGTCCGTCAGTTCGTGCTGATACTCATCCATCGATGCGCTCGCTTTCTTATCGCAAGGAATCACAATTGGTTCAAACTCAGAGCCAGCGACCACTGAACGCAAATAATCCACATACTTGCGTTCTGTCTTCTTACGTATTTCTGCTGCCGTTATCATACCTCCATACTCCTTTCACGTTCTGCCTTAAACTCACTGATAGGCATATTATAGAGTACAGAACGGTCGCCCTTGCGCTCCACATAATGCACATACGAAATATCGTTCTCCACGATGTGGATGTTGTCACTCGGAGTCACCACGAGCAACTGCAGGTGGAGCTGTTTGCAGAGCGAAATCAGATAGCGAGCCTTGTCCTCGTCCTGTGCGCGAAAAGCCTCATCTATGGCAATGAAGCGGAACGAAGAGTCGAGTCCGTTCTTAGTCAAGCCAAACTGATAAGCGATAGCTGACCCCAGGATGGTATATGTCAATTGCGCCTTCTCGCCACCTGACAGCTGTCCCATAGCCTCGTAGGTGTTACGCTTCTGATCATCGTCTTGATAAAACTCCTCCGCCTTATATGTGTACCATCCACGCACATCCATCACCAACTTTCGCCATGATTCGTCTTGTAAACGAGACATCAGCGGTTCGATATGCTGTTCAAAATGAATCCTGCTGCCATCGATTGTCGAATTCATCTCATGGATGTTCGGGATTGCACTGCTCAGAAGGTCTTGGAACTCCTTCAAATCCACGTTCAATCGTTTGGCTGCGACCAACTGGATATACGTCTTTGGAGCATCCTTGAAATCGATGCCCACAAGATACGAATTCAATTGGTCGATGGTCTTGGTGATAGACTGGCGCCAGTTCTGGAAGAACATATTGAATGCACTGACCTTGTTGATGATATTCTCCTGTAAATACTTGTTGAAGCGCGATTCAAACCCAGGCAGATCTTCGTCCAGCAATCGTTGGTAATAGGTCTGATATTCGCCCACAAACTCCACGGCTTCGGGCAAACGGTTCACGTCCGAACGCCAATCGCGATACTTCGCGGTAATTTCCTCAGTGGGATTCTTGAAGCGATAAATCAGGTTCTTCAAATCGCCACTCTTGCTACCCTTCGTCTCACGTTGTTTCCGCAAAGCGGAATTGATGTCACTCTGTAACGTGTCACGCATTTTGTCCAAACCCACCAATGCCACATTCAGTAAATCTGTGTGTTGCGACTCAAAAGCATCGGTATCAACAACGCCTATTTGAGCCAAAGCCAAAGCACAATCATTGCTCTGTTTCTTGAGTATATTCTCACGATTTTCCAATAATGCTTTGTTACCGATAGCTTCATTAAACTTCTCCTCAAGTGCACCAAGTTCCTTTCTCACCCTCTCCAATTGCCCCTGCAACATCTTCACCTTATCATTGGTCTCCTCCAGTTGTCGCTTCTGTTCTTCCTTTTGCTGAATGACGAGTGCACACGACCACCAGTCGATATCATCAAATTTATCGTATTTATCAAACAGCTTCGAGTAGGTTTCTCGCTTCTCCTGAGCATTCTTTGTATCTGCCTCTATACGACGGACTTTGGTTGCCACCTCCTTTTCATCCTGCTGCAACTGGCGTACTTCCGCCTGCAGCATGGCAATCTTCTCCTTATTGTCCCAGCCCAACACATAGTGTTCCTTGCCTCGTGTCTCTGGTCGGTCGTCTTTCTCATGCTTACCACCTCTCGCTTTTATCAGTCCCTCTTTCGTTACTGCTTTCTCTTGCAGATAGTTGAAGTCCGCAAGCGAATCAACACAACTATAGTTGAACTCAGCAAATAACCTATCCTCAAGCCAATCCAAATACAAGCACTTTGACTTGTATTCAACCTTACGGAGCAACGAATCCACCTTCAATGCCCTATCCTCAAACTCACGAAGAGGCTCTGTGCCCTCGTATCGCTGATACACGATGCGTCCTCGCAGATTATGACCATTCACATACTCATTCACCTGCTTGTAATACTTCTCTGGCACCACCAATCTCAAGGCAAAATTGTGCAGAATACGCTCGATGGCATACTCCCAATCGCACTCAATATCCTTCACACGTATCAGTTCACCGATGAATGGAATCTCTTCGGCGGTTGCACCAACAGCCTCCAGTATCTCATCACGAATCTCAGCCACACGACCAGAGATATTGTTCTTATGCTGCTGCAGATAGCGTATAGTATCCACTCGCTCTGATATCGTGCAGTTGATTTCATCCTGACGGTTTTGTGCCTGACGCTTCTCTTCCATGAGTTGCCTGTCAATCTTTACCTGCAGAACATCTTTCTCGTGTTTGGCGGTCGCACGATTGGCATCGAATACCTCTGCATCAGGACTTTGTGTCAGCTCCACCGTCTTTGCTAGCTTATCGTATTCTTCGGCTTTGGCCTTGCGGTTATCACGCATCTTCACCTTCTGATTGATTTCCTTCTCAATCTCACGTATCTGCTGACCCACCTCGTCCTTCTCAATAGCCACCGACAAGCGCGTCTGCTCTTGTTCCAGCTCACTCTTCTTCACCTTTAACGCCTTCAACTCATCTTCCAGTTTTCTCAAGTTGCTCTTGCAGCGCGCCAACTCCTCGTTGCACAAATCCACCGTTCGCGCAGCAAACCAATAGGCCACCACACTCTTCTCTTGCTCCAATTCAGCTATGCGCGTATCTATCGCCATCAGTTCCTTTGCCAATGTATTGATAGGTTCCAGTTGGGCAATCTGCTCCTTCACCTTATCGATATTGGTTTTCGCCTCCATCAGATTTTGGAAGTTGTCCTTTAGTTCCTGGTACTTTTCCTCAGCCGGCACTTCCTCGAGCATATTCGTACGGATGAAACTGTCTAGATCGTCCAACACTTTCACGCCCACTATTTGATTGAAGAGTGTAAGCGCCTTGTCCGAACGCATTCCGAAGAGGGCTATCATCTTCTCGCCATACGCAACCGGGCCGTCAAAAAACTCTATCTTGCGTCTTGTGTCATTCGTATTGTATTTCTTCGTCAGTCGCTTGCGCCAGTCGCCATGCAGGTCAAACTCCGAAAAGTCGCGCTTTATAGTCAGCGGTTCGCGAGCTATACCAAACAACACCTTCAGTTCCTCGCCAGTGTAGTAGCGCACCTGAAACAGCGTCACCACACGTTTGTCCACATTGCAGAACGATGCAAGAAGTACCGAACGTGCCCCTTTGTCTCGCAATCTAAGCGTGGTAGTGCTCGCTGCACCCTCCTGCTGCTGATTGCCATAGTTGCCAAAGAAGTACGACTCCTCTGTACGGTTGCCCTTCTTCTCCACACCCGATGATTGGTTGTAGAATCGTTGGCGCTTCAGTGGCACTAGCAGCGTGAGCAGAGCATCTACCAGCGTACTCTTGCCCGATGCGTTGGCACCGGTCAGCAGCGAGTTATTGCCCTGCGTATTCATGCAGTACACCTTTTGGTCGAATGTACCCCAGTTCCACACTTCCAAATAGTCAAGCTTGAAGCCTGCCACTTCCGGACTGGTATTAAAGATATTCATCTGCTGCATCATAGTCGTTCAGTTTGTTTTTGAATTCCAATAGATCGTCCAGTGTCACCTTCTCCTTGATGATGCGATGTATTTTATAGCGTTTCTCGCCCTCAGCATGCTTTGCTTCCACAAGGAAACCAAAGCTGACGATGCTGTCGATATAGCGGTCAAGGTCTTTCTCAAACTTGGCACGATTGAAGGTGGTGGGCAGGAACAGTTCCGCCTCTTCCTTTATTTCAGTGGCGGTTACATACTTATACGAAGCCTGCGACTCTGTTGGATTGCTGTCGAAGTCTTCGAGTATCTGCCTCAACACGATGAGTATCACCGACACCTCAAAACCATACAACCTTCTCGACGTCATGTTCAACGTTTTGTCATCGTCCAATTTCAGTTGCTTGACAAAGGCAAAACCCTCATCCTTTTTCACGATGAGTTCCAGCCCCATCACGCTGATATAGTCCAGTATCTCGCTCTGGTAGTCGAGTACATCATTCCACACTACATCGTCTTTCTCTACGATGCCTTTCAGAAGTTTCACCACAGCCCTGCTGTATGGTTGTATATTTGTTGCGTTCATCGTGTTATTATGATTTCGGGAATTGATATCGTTTTGTTTTCTGCAAAAACAATATATTGCTGGCGCTCTTCGTTTACCACAGTCTTATATTCCTTCAGCACGCCAATGTATCCAAACACTTCCGACAGACCTTTCTCCACACCCTCGTTCCGTTCTATCACCTCTGCTAGTGTCGTCTGCTGTCTGTCGTACAGCACCTTGTTAATGCGGTCTCTCAGCACCAAACGATCGATGTGATACGGATTGTAGAGTTTGCCTATGCGCTCCAAGTCGTCCAGACTCAGTTCAGCCATATCAGGCTTATCCTTATACACAGTCTCTTTTATAGGAGCCAGAGTCAGAGGGCGCTCGACTGGCAGATTGATATCGATAGTTTCATATTCAAGCGAAGCTTCTGGTTTCTCTTTCTGTTTGGTGGCTTCGATGAGCAGTTTCTTTATATCATTAATCACCTGCTTTGTCACCTCTGCATTCATCTGTCCGTTCTGGCGAATGATGCGACTCAGTTTCTCGCTCATGCGATCGTTGGTTTTCGCCACCTTCTCGCCTGCGTCAAACAGATGCTTTTTCATTTCCCTGAGAAACATGTCATGCGCATCAATGCCTCTATTCTCCAGTGTTTCATAGAGTGCACCAGTCAACTCGTCCCATTCTTTCTGCAGATCGGCCGAGAGCAGGAATTCCCAGAATGCATAGAAACTCTTGCCTTGTTGCGATTGTTTCAGTTCGCCATACGCATCAAAGATGTAGTTCAGCAATACTTTCTTCTCCGCATTGTCTGTCTGGCGCTCATATATCTCTTTGATAATCCCCTTGAAGTTGTCATCCACCTCCTTGAAATCGCTAAGCAGCTCCTTAGCCAGTTTATTCAAGCTATTGTATCGTGGTTCTATCTGGTAGTCCTCATACACCTCGACCTCTTCGCCCATCTCCAGTCGCTGAATCTGATGCTCTATCTCCATTTTTTTGGCTCGGAGCAGTTCCAGTCGCTTCTCGCGGTCCTCGTTCGAGTATTCCACCAATTCCTTCAGTTGGGCAAACAGCGTCTTGAACTTCGATTCCGTACCGATGTAATCCTCTTTTTTCAAGCTCACCACCCAATCCATCAGTTTGCTTGTGTGCGACGAAATCTCGTATATCACCTCTCCCTCTTCGTTCTGATAGTTGGTCAAGAATCCCTTGTCTGTCCAGTCTTTGATGAGTCGTTTTGCTTTCTGTTCGTTCGACTCCCCTAGTCTTGTCATTTCAAGATTATCCTCCACCAACGCATTTTCCTGCTCATCCAGTCGGTTCTCCAGTAGCATGTGCAAGCGTTCCTGCATTATAGCCGACTGTCCCTCAAACGCCTCAATGACAAAAGACAAGAAGAAATCCACACTTCTTGATTTGATGAGTCGTACGCTTGGTGACTCTCGTAATATTTGTGTTATTTCTTCTACTTGCATATCCATCAGTATATTTCTTATATGTTATTGTCACATCTTTGAAGGATAAACGAGCACCTCCTCTTCCCCTACTTCTAGCACCTTTGCTATCTGAAATAGAGTCTCGAGGCTGGATTATGCTGCATTCGTGCACCATTTTAATACTGTAGCAGGATCTAAGGTAATTGTTCTACAAGCCACTTGTTTGTGCGCTTCTTCTCTGCCAACATTCCTTTGATGCGATTTATGTCCTTATCCATGACTATGCATTACATATTATTTAGGGCAAAATATTAGGTGACTATATACTATCTTACAGCAAAATCCTCTATACACGATTATACGATTTATAGAAGGTTTATATTTTCTATATCCTACCGCTTAACAAGGATTCACACTTTAAGGCAATTATATAGTTACCATATTTTATATGTTTCTCAATTGTGTGGCAAAATTACAAAATATTACTGAAAAACGAAAAGTTCAGTGATAAAAAGAAAAGATCATGCGCTAAATTCTATGACTTCATTCTTCAGCCTTCTCTATTTACAAGCTTTATTTATTATGTGTTTAACAGCAAGCCTTCCTCAACTACCGAAAAATCTGTATAGACATATTTGATTAGGAGGAAACGCCAGCATTAGGAAAACTTCTTCATAAACCTTACCACTTCCGATATCGTACAAAAGTCAAACTTACCGGTTCTTATCATATAGGATTGCAGAAATATAAATATAGCGTGCCTTATTTAGTATGTAGACTAGTAAAGTACATACGAAGTACTACAAATATTGAATATCTCATTGACAGATAAAACTCATCTGAGAGACCTCTTTGATAAAACTAAATTTCAAAATGACAAAGAACGATTCGGACCAAATAGGCCAAGTTCATTTAAATTTTAATTCGGACCAATTTTAATGGGACACTAGTGATCCTAAAACTTAAAACATATATACCAAACCCTTATTTTTCTAATTTAAATTGAGCCTCTTTCCCTTTAATAAGCAATAAAGAAATATCAAATAAGGCCTTTATAGTACTATTTAATTCAAGCGAAAAATCTTTAATCGAAGTGGTCATCTTATCAACATCATCATAGTATGAAATAATTTTTTTATCTAATCGTTCCAGTTCCATGTTAACATCCTTAATCTCTTGCAGAAATAACTTTCTCTTTTCTATATCTACCGCTTGTTTACTTAATTCCAATAAGATATTTTTCCGATGCATATTATTCTCTTTTATTTGAATATCATATCTGTTTTGATTAACACGTTCTATAAAAGAGAGTTCTTGATCCAATAAATCCGATAGTCCAATACGTGCTTTAATCCAGCATTCTTCATAAGTCTTTTCTAAATTTGTTTTCTGGCGTTGTACATCAACTTCAAACACATATCTATACTGCAAATCTGTTGCATAGATTCGACCTTTAATTTGACATATTTCTGATTTAGATAATGATATATTCTGATGGTCAAGACCAACAGTAATTCCCATAACATCTACTATATTAAGTAAAGCCAAATTATTTTTTAGACAGTTATTATAATCATCCAACTTTTTAATATTTTGTTGACGAATTAACAGTTTTTCTTGTTGTAGAATAGCTTTCTCACTATTTCTATTACTATAAATAATAGCAAGATAACCTACTACAACAGCAAAAATTCCACTACTATAACTTCCCCCAAAATTTAACCACGAGTCATTTGAAAGATTTGTTTTAATAACATTACCATATGCCAACAACGTATTAATGATAAATGCAATAGCAATTCCACTAATTATGATTCCCAAAACAACATATAAATCTTTTTTTCATCAATTCATATTTATTACAACGATTCACTAACTTTTTTAATCGCCTTATAAATCTCACTATAAGAATCTCTACCTTTATATTTTTCGGCCAGTTCACATGCTTTATCCATTTTTGAGCCTGCAAGTATTTCTTTAACCCATTTATCCTTCTCAAGGTATTTCCGAGTTTTATCATATGTTGGCAGATATTGCTTTAATGCTCTTTCTGTTGCTGCTGAATCTTGGAAATGTCGACATGTATCTTCAAAATGTAGTAAAAACCAATATTCTATTGACTGTAAGCTATCACAAAGAATCACATTAGCATTATTTTCATATTTCTTTTTGAGCGATACCATTTTTTTATTCTCTGCATCAGAACGCCTGCTAACATCAGCATCAAAAACACATATTACAAAGACATCTTCATCCAGAAGTTCCTTTATTTTCTTTTCTATTTTCTCAATACTATTGTTTTCAAATAAACGAGGAGAAATAGAGTATCTATAACCAAGTATTTTTTTCAAATGACTGAAATAGAATAATTCAGTCAAACCCTCACCGACGATATGAATAATCTGTCTGGTCGCTGTATTTTTTCTTGCTTTTCTCATAAAAATACACGATTATAGATTAGGAACTGCACCGAATTTACCGAACTTATATGCCTTTTGGAAAGAACTGATCCTATTCAATCCCTTGAAGTCTGTCAGAGGATACAGTACACTTGAACCATCCAGATTCTTTTCAGTAAACCAAACATTATCTTTTCTAAGCAAATCTTCCTCTCCTAACAGTCCATCATAATGCGTTGTGAGCAACAACTGTGCCTGTTCTGATTCTTTTAGAAAACGTTCAATGATGTATTCTATCAATTTTGGATGAAGAGAAGATTCAATCTCGTCAACTGCGAGAAAAGCATCTTTTTCAAGAATCTTTTGTACTTGAGCAGCCAAGCCAAATGTACGAATAGTGCCGTCCGATTCAAACAGTTCCAAGAACTCATAATAATCATTGTTACCATAATCAGATGAAACTTTATGCTGATACATAGTATAATTAATCGGCCCCTTATGCGTTTCCTGTTCTTTGGAAGTAATATTTGAAATATTAAAATCTGCTTCCTGCAGATATCTCAAAATATAATCTTTTGCTGACTCATTCTTGATTGATTCTTCGGCATAACGACCTAAAGATGATGCAGGTACAATAGCCGGCATAACCTGATTGGTTAGATACTGAAGAACCGTCTCTAGTTCTACAATATGTGTATTCACCTGCATATAGGCAGCAAAAACTGACATATTATGCAAACACTTCAATGTTATTTCCTCTTTGACAGCTTGCGACATCTTGATTTTCTGTCCAAATTTAATAACAGATACGTTATTCTCAGTATTTCTTTCAAATATAGTAGCAGGCTGTTGACTTGGATAATAAATTAAACTTTCCTTTGCTACGTGCCATCTATCTAAAGCTACTGAATAGACATAACAAACAACTTTCTCCTCATTCTTCAAATAGAACGAAATCGAATATTCAGATAACTGCTTTGAACTTGTTTTATTCAGGAGAAACGGGACTACTTGAATTTGTTCTGCCTTATTAAGTGGAGTATAAGTAATGAATGACTTGATAAAATCACAAACCTTAATAATATTACTCTTACCCGAAGCATTTGCTCCATAAATAACAGCCACTTTCAATAGTCTCACACCGCCACCCAATTCAACAACATGATATGATTCCATATCCTTACTTCTATCAGCTTCAAAACTTAATATAGCCTCGTCTCTAAATGAGAACATGTTCTTAAATCTAATTTCTGCTATCATACAATTTGTTTTTCCACAAATATATAACTAAATATCCATATCCACAAATAAGATTAATCTATTTGCATCATTTCTACAAATATCACAAACTAATACCTATTCTATTATTTTTTTATAACCTTAGGCAATATCAATCATTTAAAAATCTTGGATCACAACAAGGAAAAGGTAAGTATACCTACAGAAGAAACCATGAAGATAACTATCTATGTACAGAAGCAGAAATAAGACGTATGTTTGCTGATGCTAATCACCACAGAGATTCTAATGTAAGGTGGACACACCGTATCTATGGGAAGCAAACCTCTATCATTTCTATATAAAAGTATATAATAGATTGATACAGGTTTTACCACATCCTATTATGATAAAAGATGGTATACAACAAGAAGAAACACCTGCTCATGATGCTATACGAGAAGCACTAATAAATTGTATAATTCGGCACTATAGAATATTTTGTGTAAATGGAAAATACGGGATTCAAATTATGAACCAATTTATGCTTATATTTGAAAACAGAATCCAGATATAAGAGAACTTACAAGTGAATCCTGTTTCCATTTACACAAAATTCCAGACAGTGTCTATTTCCGTGATAAAAGTGGGTATCAGATGTAAAGAACACCTTGCTGCCATCAAATTTATAATTTATTTCTTCTCAATTTATGTGCATCACTGCACGTTAATAATCAAGTTATCAATCACCCATCAAACGGAAATGACAGAGAAGTATCACAAAAGTAACTGCCATAAATGGGTATAAAACAAAATAGTTGAAAAGTTTGCTAAAGACTCTCCAGCCATTCAGTCTCTATTCTAGATCAAAGTATAGTAAAATGTACTTTATTATGTTCGCTGGAAAGTATTTACAATACGAGATTCAATACCGGAGACATGAACATTCAACACACATTCCGAGCGTTTATTACCCTAAATTGTGGTGATTGATAGTATGCCCATCCAAATTCTCTGCATTGTTAGTTTTATGTTATTTCAAAATCAGTGCAAAATTAGTAAATAAACTTCATATACCGCATGACAGAACAAGAAACTGAGTCTATATGAATATAGATATTATATCAGTGAAGATATAATTTAGCAGGGTTCATTACTATAAACTATGTAACTCAAAAAGGATGTTCTTACTCTTCCTTTTCAAATTCTTCCGAAGCATTTGCTATCAACGCCTTTCCTATTTCCATCTGTATGAATTTAGGCAATCGAAACAATTTTGCCATAAGCTGGTTATAAATGAACTCGACTTTGATATACAGTATAGATTTCTTCTTTAATGTGCACATCGATTTTCTCAACAACCTCAAAGTCTTCCATAAAGTCAGAAAAGTCCGGTTCTTCAAACCAATTTATCATGTCATCCTCATTGATTCTAAGACGAATATAATCGCCACAACCATCTACCTCTGGAATTAAACCGTTAGGAACATAATCTGCAATTTTACATATTGTCTTTTTGTCTTTGTCAAGTAAGAAATAGGTCCCACTATCACATACCTTGGCTTGCAAATACAAACTGCCATATTCGGGCTTCGAATTCAGAAGTTTATGAGTTTTCAAATTGATTATTCCTGACCATACCCCTTTAGAAACCAATGGATACTCGTTTTCATATAGTTCACCCATCCATGTATCAGTATAACTACACATTTCCTCATTGTATGGAAAGTAGATCATAAGGCTCCGCTTATCTAAATCTTTTGATTAGGAGTGCTAAAAAATCAAATCCCTGCGATAATCACCAAATTATTACAAGGATTTTTCATATTTTTCAGTCTATTGTCGGAAATCTTTGTGGACGTAAAATCGACTTTTGCGGCCCTAATCAAATAAGTTGATAAACAGACAGTTGAAATCTTACGGCCCTAAAATTGATTCTTGCGGCCCTAGACAAACGATGGAAAATCCGGTGCTTTTACATAACGGGTATATTTGCCTGCACCATCTTTCTGTATAATCCCTGCATTTTCCATCTTTGAAATCAAGCCTCTAATTTGTTTTTCGGACAACATGTCTTAAAATACCTTTTTGAGAAGAGAACGATTTATATAACCATTTTTATAAAAACAGTCTGAAACCAACTTGAGGTGATTCATATTCAATCCTTTCAGTCTCTCAGCAGACTCATTCCGATATTCCTCGGACAAACGATAAGAGCCATTTTCGTAAATGACAAGGTTTTCTTCCGACAGTTTTAAAGTCTTTTCTTCGAGCCCCTCGTAATCCCTCATTGCTATTTTGTACAAAGCCAGCAATTCAAAGACATTCAGTTGCTCGGCCGCAGGTCTATTGTCCTGTACCTTCCTGATGAAAATGACAAAAGCCTTATCAAGTATAGGAGCTTTGAATGTGAGACATACCTGATACGGGTCTGTTCCCGAATAGTCAGGCAGCTCTTTCCCCTCCATAATGCAGTTGTAGAACATTTTTTCCACTCCCTAACCGGAACGCTCCACCAATCCGGTCTTCTGCAATATCTCGCTCATCAGCTTACTGCGCGGAACGCTGTTCACTGTCAAAATGTTGTTCATATCCACTCCGGACAGAAAACCACCAGCATTGGTAATGGTTATACTATCGGGATACTGCTTGATGACGACATCGCTCTGAATCAACATTGAGCGGTGGCAGCAAGCATTCAATATCGCCTCTCTGATTGCCTCCTTGTTGAAAGATGGTATATCGAATATATAAGAGCCGTCATTGTAATGCAGAAGCGGATTGCTGGCAGGCTGGTTGATGTAATCCCATGCCTTGTCAATCGCTATGAATAACGGCAACTGAAATTCTTTGCGAGCGGTATATTGTATCATCGAGTGATACATCCTGAACCCTACAACGATATTGTTCTGAGGGAGATATTTCCGTATGGCTTCGGATTTCCCAAGCAAAATGAGTGCCGCATAATTCAATTTCCCGTCCTTCAACAAATCCAAATCAGATAGCACTTGTTCGTCGGGATAGTTTTGAAACAACGGATTTTCCTGCTTTCGCGCATATTGGGTTTTCATTTCTGCTATGGCCTCCTTATCCAAATCCTCTATAGTAAGCCCCTCGCATATCTTGGCTGAAAAATCCGGTTCCTATTCAGACAATATCCTGAAAATCTCGGCATCGGACATTGCCCGCAGGCTTTCCCCTGTACACATAAGAGGTACGCCCTCAAATCTCAACAACCTACCTACGGGACGAGATGGAACAGATAGTACAAGCACACGCTTACCGTCTTCGTAAAGTTCGGTAGTTTCTATCCTTATTCCTAATCTTTCGTAGATTTCATCTGTGAGTTCTCCCACTTCTTTTTCTGCAAAATCCGAACCAACAACCGCATGGGGCATATGATCTACCATTCCTTAATACCAATCGTCCACCCTTTTCATTCGCCAAGGCAGCAATACACCCCAATACACACCGCCGCCTGTCTTTCAGATCAACGTGTTTTCCTCCGGCAAACAGGTAATTATGCTTTGCCTCTTTAAATTCTATATGTTCTTCGCTTTCGTGTAGCTTCTGTAATTCTGCAATCGTAATCTCCAACAAGGGAAATCCGTGCTAATAAAAAGGGATCCGCACGGATGAGAACCCGACCAAAGCCGGTTCCCTACACTCCTACGCTTAATCCGTTACATCAAAGAAATAACTTAGCTCTTCATCTTTCAGATTCTCCATCGCATATTGGTCGGTCTGTTCCCAAAGGGTATTGTAGAGTTCCGCGAACTCCGGTCTTTTTTCGTGGTATTGCCATATCTTATAGTTAAGCACCAATACCAGTTCGGTTAGAAATTCGTAATCTTCTTTCCACTCTTTGAAAGCACGATTGAACGTGTCCTGAATAGCTGAAAGGACAAATCGCTCTGCTATCGAAAAATCTTCCCAAAACATTGTTTTTATTTCGTTACCGTTTTCTTTCATAAATTTTCTGAATGTTATAATGCTTAAATTTTAAGATTGTTTTTTTGTTTTTCCCTCTTGTAGCATCTACTACTTTCGGGCTTGATTTAATTATGTCGTCTCAAAAGGTGTCATGACTCCTTATGCAAGGTTTCACGGCTAAATACGACCTCTGTGAAGCAGAAGGTGGAGATTTGGCTGTGAACCCAAGGCTATGACCTTGCAGACAAGAGAGACATGACAAGCACCTTTGCGACACAATTCACATCAGGTAGCCCGAAAGGGATATGCGGAATAATGGAGGAAGTAAGAAAAAGGCTAAAACAGGGAAAGGTAAAACCGAGGATATTCCGCCAAAGCACATAGCCCAAACAACGACTGGTGAAAAGAGACAGAACTGAAAGGACAAAGTAAGGTCTCCTTTAATAATTTTGCTGGCCAAAAGAAAAATAGGTATAGCTTTGGGAGCTTATAAAAGCCGTTTAGTTTAGAACTTGAAGAGATATACAAAAAACAGACTAAACTTTATTATATTTGCAGTGTGCTTCGAATATCATCATATGATGAGAACGGGATTGTTTTTCTTTCCAAGGGACAAAAAAATTGGCCTAAAAAACATCAAGGGATAGACCTTATATTTGCTCTTTTTATCTTTTGGATAGCAAATTTTTGTCCCTAGTTTGTCCCCCGAAGCATTTCATAAAAACATAATATATTAAATATCAATCTATTACAAGTCAAAAATGATACAAAACATTTTCTGCATCGGAAAAAAATGGAATTTCTCGGGCAGAGCCCTTTCCCAAGAAAAGAGAAAAGACCATGCGAAATGAAATGAATATAAAAAATATGTGACAGAAAAACGGATATATATTATGTCTATACAGGAACAAACTGCAAGGTTATATGGCAGATACGGATGTGCACCGGATTTCAGGTCTTGAAAGACACGGAGAAATCCGGAAAGGCACTGGCATTGCCATTTTGTAAGAGATTCCTTCGGAAGCTATCGGCAAGTGGCCGGTGGACAAACCGGAAGACAATACGGCAGACTTTATCAAACCGATTCTGAAAATCAAGAAAAGTACAACACCTGTTTCTGCATAATCTTCCCGAAAAAAAGAAAATGAACAATACCTGACAGTATTCTTTCATTAAGCGGATACCGCCAGTAATGATCAGATTGCCGATAGAAATGCGCATGAACATTCCTGTCCATGAACGAATAAAAATATTGGTAATCTGAAAATGATGGCGGAGAACCGGACATGCCTGGTAGCGTCAAGAAGGAACAAAAAGAAGCGGGCAGGATTATTTTGAATGGTCCTCTTTTTCCACGAATCCGATAGGTATACATTCTAAATTGCCGTGTCACTTTAAAAAAAAATAGCCATTCAATATATCCATCCAATACTTAATGTCAATACATTAAAGTGTTTTAATATTAAAACATTAAAATATCAAAATGTTGAAATATTAAAACTTTAGTCATAAATACCTGTACATGAAGTCATGCAGGTGTTGTTTTATGATATTTATTTACCCATACATGTTATATTATCATTAAAAATATCAGACACCTAATTCTGTAACCCACACTTGATCTTATGTGGAAAATCAATGGATATTCTTTTTTTCAAAAGAATGCTGACGGTTCAATTTAAAAACATTTTAATATCAGAATATTTTAATTTTAAAATATCAAACAATTTTAAAATTAAAATATTAATACGGACAGGTATGGAGTTGTAATCCGTATCTTTGCCCCATGTCCTTTTAGAAAAAGGAAATATGCCATCATGCCTCCTAAAAATGTCTATATTTGCGTTTCAATAATATAAATGATATGAACAGAACTAAGGACGCATACAGACACCAATCAAACAACAGAGTCATCATGTGGTACAAAATAAGAGAATTATATTTAAAAGGATTTAACAAAAGTCAGATTGCGTTCCAGCTTGGTCTGCATAGAAGTACGGTGCGCCGGTACTTGAAAATGGATGAGGACACATTGACTGCAAAATTGCAGCATCGCAGGCGATATCCCCGCATACTTGACAAATACGAAAGTTATGTCTGTGACGTTCTTTCCCGGTACAGGTTCCTGTCCGCCTCCCAGATTCATGACTGGATGAAGGAACAGTATCCTGATCTTCCTGTTGTCTTCGGGAAAACCGTATACAATTTTGTGGAAACTGTACGTCGTAAGTATAATCTGAACAAGGAGGGCCTTTCCAAACGTGTTTATGAGAAAATGCCGGATACCCCTTACGGGGAATATGCCCAGATGGATTTCGGAGAAAGCCGCATGCCCACATACAGGGACGACTTTGTCAAAGTTTATTTTTTTGTCATGGTGATGAGCCGTTCCAAACAGAAGTTCGTGTATTTTTCCTGTACGCCTTTCACATCAGCCCTAGCCGTATATGCCCATGAACTGGCTTTCGCATATTTCGGAGGGAAGCCGAGAAGGATAATCTATGACCAGGACAAAGTCCTGCTGGTCAGAGAAAACCTGGGTGACCTCATATTGACAAGAACGTTCCGTGCCTTTGTCAACGAGCAGCATTTCCAGCCCGTATTCTGCCGTCCTGCTGACCCGGAAAGCAAGGGAAAAGTGGAAAATGTGGTCAAATATGTCAAGCGTAACTTTCTTGCCGGACGGACATTTAACAGTCTGGAAGTCCTTAACACCGAGGTCCTGCAATGGTTGGAAAAAACAGGAAACGGCAAGATACATGGAACCACACGCCTAGTTCCGGCTGAGGAATTTGAGATTGAACGGAAATATCTGTTGCCATACTATGGAGAACCGGTGCCCCCCCCAAAGACGAGCCGAAAGAGTATCATGTCCGCAAGGACAATACGGTACGGTACCGGACCAACTACTACAGTGTACCCTCCAGCACCTATAGAAACCGGAACACCGTTGTGTGGCTTCTTGAGAATAACGGATATATCGAACTGTACGACAAAGAGAGCGGCAAACTCATATGCAGGCATGAGTTGTGTCCCGGAAAAGGGAAAAATGTATGTGACAAAAGACATCATAAGGACAAGACATGGAGTGTGAATGACTTGCAGGTCCGGATCCGAAAGCGGACGGAAGATGACCCCACCGTTATTCTGTGGCTCCGGAATCTGGAAAGGGAAAAGCCGCGCTATTACAGGGACAATATGAAACTGCTGCTTCATGTGATATCCGAATACGGCAAAGAAACAGTGATAGCAGCCCTGCGGACCTGTCTGGAAAAGAACATATACAACAGCCTTTCCGCGCAGGAAATATCCGGCTCAATCCACAGAAGCAAGGACAATATGGACGGGATGACTATCCAAGCTCCGACATCCATTCCGGAAACAGCGGACTGTCATCCTGAAAAAACAGATATAAACCAATATAACAAGTTTTTTGAATGATACAAAGTGAAAAATTGAAAGAACACGCCAGACGTCTGCGGCTTTATAACATTGCAAACCGCATGGACAGCATTCTGCATCATGCACAGGAAGAAAAACCGACCTACTCGGAATTCCTGTCCCTGGTATTAGGTACCGAAGTTGAAATGAAAGAGAGGAAAGACTACGAGAGACGACTTGTTGCGGTACGTCTGCCCCGGAAACATGATCTTGACGAATATGACTACAATTTTTATGAGGGCATAGACCGCCGGCAGATGAAGGAGCTTCGTGAACTGGTATGGTTCCGTGAAACTTATAACTTGATCCTGATAGGACCATCAGGAACCGGAAAGACATTTCTGGCAGCCGGTCTTGTCTTTGATGCGGTCAAGGCCGGTTACAAGGCATACCTGATGACAATGGAGGATATCGTAAATTGTCTCAGGCTTAAAGATATCTCAACTCCGGCCATGATGACTTATAACAAGATTCTGCGCGCACAGCTGCTGGCAATAAATGATATCATGCTGTTTCCTGTGAAAAGAAAGGAAGCTACAGCTTTTTTCAATCTTATAAACACACTGCATGAGAAGACATCCATCATCATTACAACCAACAAGGCACCTACAGAATGTGTAGAAACATTAAATGATGAAATCCTTGCCAATGCTCTGCTTGACCGATTGCTTTATCGATGTAAAGTCATCAAGTTTTACCGACAGTAGCTACCGGTTAGAAAACAGGCAGACTATTTTAAGACTACAACAGGAACGAGAAACGAACTTGTAAAGCCTTAGTTACTGGTGTATTCAGTGGCATATTTAACTTTTCTAAAAAAAGACACAAGAAAATTTGCAAATTACAGTTGTAGCATCCCTCGACACGGTAGATCTCGTTTACAATGAAATGGAACACCCCCCAGTCTTCCATTCCAAATTTATTTTTTAGTCTTTTTACTTTCGTATCATAGAAATGATCGGTCTCGAACCTAAAATAGGTGAAAACCTTTTTAGTTGTTTTTGGCATAAGCTTTATATTTAAAGTGGATAATACATCAGCTGGCCGAAAGTTCGGACTCCTTGGGGATACCAGGATACCGGGAGAGCATGCCACAGGACCTGACATGGTCCATATAGTTCGCTGTATGTCGGCGGAAGTCAGGCCCCAGTGCTTCCTGAAAAGCTCGTCATTGAACAGGCCGACCTGTATGCAGCCGTTGACAATTCTTGTGACATCTTCCAAAGAGGCATTCCAGTACTGTGCCGTTTCCTCGCACCACAGCAGGAGGTAACTCCCGTTGTGGAGTGTCTCGTTCACGAGATACCGATAGATGCTGTAACCGAAAAAACCGTATTGGCGGGTGAGTCTTCTGACTTTCATGTCAGAAAATTGGGAAGTGCTGAGCTCATAGCAAAGATGTGTCCCGCATTCCAGTCGCCGTACAGCCCGTGACAGGCGGCTTGTTCCGTTTGTAAAGCTTTGGGTATTCATATATAATTAATGTATAATGTTTGCTGTTAAGGGTTATGTATATGACGGACTGGGCTCCCACTCCTTGGGGGAGTGGTGCCGATAATTATCTGGCCGGAGGAATGTGGTGCTTCTTCCGGATGAACTGGACATAATTGTGGACGGTCTTCTCGCAGACGTGCGGAAAGTCCGGATAATGTTCCCGCAAGTAGTCGCCAATACGACTGCTGGAAATGGAGGGGAGACTGATAAGAAGGGATGCGACGGCCTGCTCGTAGGCATGGAGCTTGTAATGCCGTTCTTTTTGCTGAAGGACTTCCTCGGAGCTTAGGGATTGGAGATGTCGTACCGTATTACGGGACACACCAAGACGACGGGCTGTCCGCGCAATGTTGATTTCCCATGAACGAAGATCAAGGAATATGTATTTTTCTGATAAATTTACCGCATCCATAATCTTTTAGACCGTAACTGGGACATTCCAGATTACGAATCTTTGATGCAGCTAAATTACCGCCCCCACTAATAGCTGGAACCCATACATAAAGAATTTTAAGACAATCTATACAGATGCCAACTGTTATGAAAGCCTGATGCATTTTCCAACTGATGTAAAATTGCTTCGGGAACGTATTGAATAAACGTACAGCATGATGTGCAGCATCAACGCTTCCCTTAGAAAGCATCGCATGAGGACGAAGTACAATAATATTGCAAAAGCAAATCTTACTTACAGGACTTTCTTCATCCACCAGCTTATACAGTATCTATCGGGGGGGGGTAGGTCTGGTGTTTTACTGCCTCTTTCTTTATAGATAGGGAAACGCAAGCAAAATGTATTTCCCACAATAGGCATCCCATTATATCCTATATAACTTTTGTTTACTTTATTGTTTCTAAAATATCGGGCAGATATGCCTGACTTACGGATTTTCCGTTGTTTACAGAGTCTCTGATTTGTATATTCAATCAATAAAACAAAAAACAAACTTAATCATACATTAAATCTTTTTCAAGAGTCTGTAATCCGAAGTTGCCAAAAGGCTACAGCAGCTGCAGTAGCCACATTGAGCGAATCCACTCCATGCGCCATAGGGATACGGACTACATAATCAGCTTCAGCGATTGTTTTGTAAGAAAGCCCCTCCCCCTCTGTTCCCATCACAATAGCCAACCGAGGTTCAGCCGCCAATATGGGATGATCTATAGAGATAGAATCATCAGTCAACGCCATGGCAGCAGTACGGAAACCCAACTTGTTCAAATCGCCAATCGTACCATCCAACCATGTCCATGGAACCAAGAACACCGAACCCATAGACACCCTTACCGCACGGCGATTCAACGGATCGCAAGAATTGCGTGTCAACAAAACAGCATCTATCCCAAGAGCAGCTGCCGAACGGAATATCGCCCCGATATTGGTAGTGTCTACCACACCGTCAATGACTACAATCCGCCGGGTATCCCGGCAGATCTCTTCCATAGAGGGCAACACCGGACGACGCATAGCACATAATACACCACGTGTCAGAACATAGCCAGTCAACGTAGCCAACAACTCTCTATCACCCGTATAAACGGGCACATCACCACAACGCTTGATAATGTGAGCAGCACTGCCAGAGATATGCTTACGCTCACACATAAGAGCAAGAGGTTCATATCCTGCATCCAAAGCCCTACTAATGACATTGGGGCTTTCGGCTATAAACACCCCTTTCCCAAGTTCTATACGCTGGCGTAACTGAGCTTCCGTCAACATGCAGAAAACATCCACTCCGGGATGTGTCAATGATGATATTTCAATAATAGGCATACACTCTTATATTATACTATTTCATTGCTTTTAATTTACATTCCAGCCTCCATTGCCACAGCTACTTTTATCACTCCATCCTGTCGGTTCTCAAAAATCTGGTAAGCCGTTTCTATCTGATCTAGCGGGAAACGATGTGTAATTAGTGGAGTGGTATCTATTTTTCCCATCTCTATCAAGCGGAGTATCTCAGCACAATCGCAACCATCTACGCCACCAGTTTTGAAGATCAGATTCTTTCCATACATATCCGGCAAAGGAAGAATCTGAGGACGGTCATAAAGAGCCACCAAAATAACGACAGCATTAGGGCGCGCACATTCCCATGCCAAGCGAAATGTATCCTCCCCTCCTGCCACTTCAAAAACTACATCCGCACCACCGTGTGGACTACTTTGCAATACAAATTCCTTACATTCTTCTGGAGTGACAACTTCTACCTGCGGATAATGTTCCCTAACAAACCGAATTCTTTCAGAAGATTGTTCACAAACAACAATGCGCTGCGGCTTTCTCAGCATCACGCAAAGCAAAGTACAGATTCCCGTAGATCCCGCACCAATGACAAGCACCGTGTCTTCTTCGGTAATCTCCGAAATGCGAGCAGCCCAAAACCCTGTAGCAAGGATATCTCCTACAAACAAAGCTTGCTCATCACTCACGGAATCGGGAATGAGATTCAAGCCTTGATCAGCATAAGGTACGCGAACATACTCCGTCTGCCCCCCATCAATCCGACATCCCAAGGCCCATCCCCCATTAGGATCAGCACAATTATTCACATATCCATGCCGGCAGAAAAAACATTCTCCACAAAAGGTTTCCACATTGACGGTAACTCGATCGCCCGGTTTGACTAATTTAACATCACGTCCTGTCTGCTCCACAATACCCACCATTTCATGCCCCACTGTTATTCCGGGAACAGCACGTGGCACACCACCATGTTTAATATGTAAGTCACTGGTACAAATACTCCCGAGAGTGACGCGCACAATAGCATCACGCGAGTCTCTCAACTCAGGCTTCGGTTTCTCTATCAATTCAAATTTTCCCTGTTTAATATAAGTATATGCCAACATGATTTCCTTTTCTTCTTTAATGGTTATCTTTATAAAACGATGCAAAGATAATATACAGACATAAATAATAGCTGCCATTTGCTGACAAAATGGCTTTCTTTATCACTTTGCCTTGCTTCTCAACTGCAAACAAATTTTACAAAGGTTTAAACACATCTCGATATTCATTAAAATTATCTTCACAGATTTAAATTCATTTCATTTCCGGCTGACATTTTGCCATCAGGCATATACTTTGCAAGAACATCAGTGTATTGCCAAAAACGACAAGATAAAAAGATTCAAAAACAGTCTAGTAACAATTTAAAATATAGGAGATTATAATTATGATGCCGACTAGAAAGTATAACAATCAGAATTGGTTACCAAGTATTTTCAACGATTTCTTTGATAATGAATGGTTGACAAGAGCAAACGCTACCGCTCCTGCAATTAATGTCATTGAAAGTGACAAAGATTATAAAGTAGAGGTTGCTGCTCCGGGTATGACTAAAGAAGATTTCAATATCCACATCAGCGAAAGCAACGAACTAGTGATCTCAATGGAGAAAAAGAATGAAACAAAAGAGGACGACCATCACAACAGAAGATATTTACGTCGTGAATTTTCTTACTCTAAGTTCGAACAAGCTTTGATTCTTCCTGAAGATGTGGTTAAGGAAAAAATCAGCGCCAATGCCAGCAACGGTGTTCTGACCATTGATTTGCCTAAACGCACTCCTGAAGAAAAAGCCAAAGTGAACAGAATCATCGAAATTCATTAATCACAGATTTTGAATATTTACAATCGGACAGTTTATAAGGTACATCTATAAAATACTATTATTTTGCATGATATAAAAGTGTGCCTTATATATTGTTCGATTATCATAAAATCAACATATTTGCATCAACACTTTCTCCGGATTTCCACCATGCTTTTCAACATTTCTTCCCATCTTTCCCTAAAAAAGTCCACCTCTATTACAATTGAACTTCAAATTCAGAACAAAACTGAAAAAAGCCAGTTTAAATTTTCTTTGAAAAAATACTGAACAACATTAAAACAGAAACTAAGAGAAGTAGGCTTCTTTTTTATTATACAAGCATTAAAATCACATATTTTTAGTAATTTTGCACCCAAATTCACCATATAAAACAAACCAATAAAAAGAGGATGAAAGCATCAGTACGTTTAGTTCGTTTTGCTACAATAGGAACCTTAAATTATCTTATTACCATGTTAGTGATATGGATTGTGATGAGTTACTTCTCATTCAAAGGAAAATATATAGTAGCAAATATTATGGCATATCTCATCGCTCAAACCCATAATTTTATATGGAGCAAATATTGGATTTTTCCTTCCAGCAATCCCCAAAACAGTCTTTGGCAACAAATAATGCTCTTTTGTACCGCTTTCGGTATTGCCTATGGCATACAACTTCTTTTTGTGATACTGATGATAGAAGCAATAGGGATCAAAGAATTTACAGCACAATTTATTGGAATAATAATATATGGAGCAGTTAATTTTATGGTAAACAATAGAATAACATTCCGATAAATATATTTCAAAACTTATGGCAGACAATTATATAGAAAGACAATACGAACAATATGAAGCCCGAAAGGCTGCATGGGAAAAAAAACGTAAACAAGGAAAGAAGAAAACGATTTCCGTCAAGCTTCAACCAAAGGACCTGACAGACAATACGATCAAACTTCCTAGAAAAGCATTCATCACAGGAGGTGCCGATGGCATAGGGAAAAACATTGTGAAAGCTTTCTGCAACTCACAATACCAAGTCGCCTTTTGTGACAAAAATAAGGATTTAGGAATACAGACAGCCAAAGAGACCGGAGCAATTTTCTACCATACCGATGTAAGAGATAAAGAATCCCTTGAGAACTGTATGCACGAACTTTTTAAAAAGTGGGGGGATATGGACATCATTATCAACAATGCCGGAATAAGCGAATTTTCTCCCATCACAGAAACCAGCGTGGAAGATTTTGATAAAATTTTGTCCATCAATCTGCGACCTGTATTTATCACCTCACGCACATTAGCTTTACATCGCAAATCCCAAGCAGAAAATCACCCGTATGGCAGAATTATCAATATCTGTTCCACCCGTTATTTAATGAGCGAACCGGGAAGCGAAAGCTATGCGGCTTCCAAAGGAGGAATCTATTCACTGACCCATGCACTTGCTTTATCCCTTGCCGACTTTCATATCACCGTAAACTGTATTTCGCCGGGATGGATTCAGACCAATGATTACGAACGGCTACGCCCAGAAGATCATGCCCAACATCCATCAAGACGAGTAGGCAAACCGGAAGACATAGCACGTATGTGTTTATTTTTATGTCAAGAAGAGAATGACTTCATCAATGGACAAAATATCATCATCGATGGTGGAATGACCAAAAAGATGATTTATTTGGAATAAAAACGAACTAAAGAAAATATCTATAATGAATAAATAATCACTCATGAAAATACATCATATCGCCATTTGGACATTTCATCTGGAAAAATTAAGGGAATTTTACACTCGTTACTTTAACGGAACAAGTAATGAAAAATACATTAATTCCCAAAAAGGTTTTGAATCTTACTTCATTTCATTTGAAAGTGGTGCTACATTAGAGTTGATGAGTAGGATTGACGTGCAAAATGTTCCGATAGAAGAAAACAGATTGGGATTGACTCATCTAGCTTTTTCTTTTGAAAGCCAAGAAGCTATCTTATCACTAACGGAACAGCTACGTACTAAAGGATACCATATCGTAGGTGAACCTCGCATTTCAGGAGATGGCTATTTTGAAAGTGTGGTACTAGATCCAGATGGAAACCGGATAGAGTGTGTTTACAAAAAAAAGCAGGAATACCCTCCTGTGAGAAATCATGTAATAGAAACTGAGCGACTTATTTTACGTCCTTTTACAGAGAATGATACAGAAGCTGTTTTTAACTGTTGCCAGAATCCCAACCTAGGAAATAATGCTGGTTGGAAGCCTCATGACACGCTGGAAGAATCTCTGAAAATTCTTCAAACAATATTTATACCACAAAAAAACACATGGGCCATCACTAGAAAGGAAGACCAGCTTCTGATAGGAGCTATAGGAATTCTACCAGACCCTAAGAGAGAGAATTCAAATACCGGAATGATAGGTTATTGGCTAGACGAAGCCCAATGGGAAAAAGGATATATATTTGAAGCCGCCTCTGCTGTCTTGGACTATGGCTTCAACAAACTAGGATTAACTTTGATCAGTGCAAATTGTTATCCTCAAAACAAACGTTCACAACGTGTTTTGGAGAAAATGGGGTTTGCATACGAAGGCATTCTCCATCAAGCCGAAGTGAGCTATGATGGCAAAATATATGATCATTTGTGTTATTATTTAGAGAAAAACAACCTAAAATAAGTTTTTCATTTTATAGATGATCATTAAATACCTATTCTGCTTCATTATTAATTTTGTTAATCCTTAACTTCTCCAAAAGGATATATACGCGTCTAAAAAAAATCAAAACAAAGCAATCGTTCTTGGGTAAAAACATTTATCCAAGAACGATAAAAATACACCTAACTCTCCTTCAGACATTATTTGAAAAAATCAATTGAAATAATACAGGAAAATAGCGATGCCTTCAAGTGCTTTCTTCGATTGGTCTTTTATCTCAATTGTAAATTTAATTTCAGCCTTGGCTACGCCACGCAGATTCTGTAAAGAATGAAGACTTGCTACCATACGAATACTCTGACCTGCTAGAACAGCCTGTCCAAATTTCATCTTGTCCATACCATAGTTGATCATCATTTTCAGATTATTCACTTCTATAATCTGGTTCCACATATGTGGAAGCAACGAAAGAGTCAGGTAACCATGTACAATAGTGCTATGATAAGGACTTTCCACTTTAGCACGTTCTGTATCTACATGAATCCACTGATGATCCAAGGTAGCATCTGCAAAAAGATTAATTCGGTCTTGCGACACTTCCACATAGTCGGAAATACCAATCTGCCGTCCTAGCAGCTTCTCAAAATCCTCGTACGAATTAACAACAACTTTATCCATTATTTCTTTGTTTTAAAGGTTATACACTAATTGAATACAAAAATAAGAAAAAATAGTCCTATATTTGCACCTTATTCACACAAAAACTTCATTACAGATGAGAATTATTGAAAGAGAACAACGTACCGCAGAACAAATGATCCGAATTTATTGTCGGTACAAGGAAGGCAATAAAGAGCTTTGCCCAACCTGTCAGCAGTTATTGCATTATGCACATAACAGATTAGAGCATTGTACATTCGGTGAACAAAAAAAGACTTGCCGCAACTGTCCCATACATTGTTATAAACCAGAAATGAAGAAACGAATGCGAGAAGTAATGCGATATGCTGGTCCGCGAATGATTTTTTTTCATCCCATAACAACTATCAAGCATTTCATTCATAAATAAACAGAATGGACAGAGCACAATTTTATAAAGAAGTATATAGCATTATAAAAGAAATCCCCTACGGCAATGTTTCTACTTACGGAAAAATAGCACAGCTTATAGGCAAGCCCCAATGTTCACGAATGGTAGGACAAGCTTTATCTCATGCACCAGAAGAACAACATCTTCCTTGCCATCGGGTAGTAAACAGCCAAGGAAGACTAGTTCCCGGCTGGCAGAAACAAAAAGAATTATTGGAAAAAGAAGGGATCACCTTCAAGCCCAATGGATGCGTCAATATGCCCAAACATCTATGGGACACTACTGGTTCACTCACATCGACAATAGGTATTAGCCCCACAAGTACAACGTGGCAATAATTGCTCACTCAGTTCATCCCGATAAAACTCATATAATTCACAATACATCGTTTCATAAAGTTCGGAAATACGATATTCCAATTCGGTTTCATCCCCATAAACATGCTGAAACGGGTCATCGAAAGAAAAATGCTTCCAGTTTTTCACTTCCTTATTAAAATCACCCTCCACTTCCTTCGCTTCTTCACAGAGAGTAATCACATAATCCCATGGCTGATGACAATATATATCCACATCACTAGCTTTCTTACGAGAACAGTCGTATCCATTCTGTTCCATCACCCCTACCACTGAAGATGGTATCACTCTTCCCGGCAGAACTCCAGATGTAAATATCCTTATACCATGTCCAAAAGAAGATAATATCTTCTGTGCCATACGACTACGACACATGTCATTATTACTCACTAATAAAATATTCATCGCTATTTCTATATTTAGATTCAATGATTATTTTCATTCATCCCTACTAACATAAAAATACTCTCTTTATCTATCTGTCAAAAAAAGATCTCTCAAGGTATAAACTAATATCCGATATCCAGCTCCATTCAGGTGCAAATCATCAATGGTCAAATCAGGATTCAATTTATCATTCAATAACAATTTGTCGAACACATCTAAATATACAACATTAGTTTCTTCCTTTATCTTCTCTCTAATTTTTCCATTTAACAAAGCTATAAAACAGTTCACTGCTGTGCCATCCATAAAATCATTACGCGGAAAGATACAGAATAAATAAGTACCACGAGAAGAAATAGCACCAACCGCCTTCACATACCTCTCCACATAAACATCCATATTTTCTGTATTCAGATTATAAATATCATTAGTCCCCAATTGAACAACCACATAACTATCCGAAACATCCTTATGAAACATCTCCACATAATCCAGCCCTTTCCCCGGAACACCATAATTGTAACATTCCCATTTGGGAAAATAAGACTCAAACGGCCAATAAGCAATGTGACTATCACCAATAAATGAAATTTTAAGTTTTCCTTCCATACCTACCTCCTCACCAGTCTTTTTGGAGAGCCACTCCACGAACACCCCAAACAATAGACAATAGTTAAATCAAACCCTTCCATATTCTCTTCCAAATTTCTCGGTACCACTTCTCCTTCATCCGATACATAAACTAACAACCTTTCTTTCCTCTCATTTTTAACGTATAACCCTGCAATTTTGCATTGCGGACACAACAATTTTCTCATGCCTACTTTCTTTTTTTATCCAAAATAACAAACCAACACCCAATTTTTCTTATAAATCATCGACAAAAATAGAAAAAAAATCAGTTGTATAGCATCCATAGTGAATTTGCACAACATAAAAAGATTATTGGCAAGAAAATACCTATCTTTGCCCAAGAATATAAAACCGCAAAATAAAAGTGTAGCTATGGAAATAAAATTAGACAGAAAAAAAGATTATATTACAAAATCTGATCACAAAGAACAAATAATGAAATATCTATCATGGAAAATCAAACCTTTTGCCCTCTACCATGAAATCCGTGAAATAAGCCGAATATTCAATTTCTCTCCGGAAGAAATAGAAAGTATTTTGAAAGAACTAGAAGATGAAAACAAAATATTCCCTTTAACAGCAGAAGGGCCACGAGACATACACTATATGTTGAAGGCTGACATCCAGCTGCAACTTCTTATAGATATGAAGAAAAGTCCTCAAAAACCAGCTTTCCTCATCTCTTCCCGGCTTTCTCCCTCAAATAACTGGAGAAAAGAAGAGTGGGTTATCATCATTCAGGATTATGTACTAGGAAAAAATTTAAAAAGTCAACTCCCTTCTTACGCTGATTTCGAACCGTTACGCTACATATTAATGCATATGCCAACCTTTCCCGAATGGATGCCTTTTTTTCAAAATATTCCCATATACATCATCGACACTCTTTTTCACGAATACAAATATATATGGGCATCAGGGTTGCTTCATCCCAACATAACCTGTATGATAAACGGATACTTTGAAAATGAAAAAATAGAACCGACAATCCGAGAAAAATATAAATTGGAATTTGCATTTTACCAATATATCCTACCCGGACACATCAACGAAATTCCCAAAAAAATTTCTACTGATATGCCCGAAGGTATGTATTACCATGCTATTTATCACCAATATAGAGGCGATCTCAGCAAAGCTCTTGATCTCTATTCTCAATCATTGAAAGGAATGAATACTAAAACCTTTGACAACGCATTGCTCAATCTCTTCTATACCATTGCCTTACTAAACGACTCCACCATCGAGTCAAAAAAAACATTGCGAAACTTATTTATGAGAGATTATCTTCCATCAGAAATGATGCCTGCCCAACTACTTGCCCTTTATGCTTTAAATGAAAAAATGGAATCAGCCATAGAACATATTCTCTATAATTACGACAAATTTTCACCATTAGTCAAAGTTCTGATTATGCTTATAACACATCATTATCAACTTCAGAAAAAAATAAAACTAAACATAAGTAATGATGAAATACAGCAGTTCATTGACGCCGATCATCTTAAGTTATTACAATTGGAATGCTCTCTAGATTTCTCTCCTTACATTGGCAAAGCAGACTGTCTGATTCAAGAAATAGGCTTTCCCCCTTTACTCCCTCCCTTTCAAAAAATGAATGAATGGGAAAGAGTTCTTGCATTACTCTTAGATAAATCCAAAGAACTCTCACCCAAAAACAAAGAAAAAAAAGAAAGTTCCGAATCACAAAGCCGGATTATTTACCGTATAGACCGACACAACAACATTAATCCATACTTACAAAAATCAAAGGACGGCATTGTATGGAGTAAAGGACGTATCATTTCACTCACTACTTTTCAGCAAGGTATGTCCGAGATGAATGAAACAGATCACGCATTAACTTTATGTATTAAAAAACTTTCTAATGATTGGGAAGAAAAAAGCCGTATGCGCTTCAGTGGCGCCAAGCCTATTATGCAGCTGGTAGGATATCCTTTGGTATTTTCGGACGAAAATCCTGAAAGACAAATCACAATTCGAAAAGAAGAGCCACAAATAACCGTCATAAAAACAACTAGCGGTTTCAAAATAGAAAGCAATGTAGACACGAACAAAATAGAAGGGAATTATATGGTAAAAAGAGAGAAAGAAACGCTTATAAAAATAATAGAACTCCGCAATTTTCAACGTGATATCATCCTAATCTTAAATCGTATATCTATATTCCCGTTACAGGCTGAAAAACAGTTAACTGAAGTATTACAGGAATTAAACAAAAACTTTATTATCCATTCCGACTTGCCCGCATAATAACCTCACAAGAAGAACGAATCATTATCAACTATATTAAACGAATTATGATACATTTTTTTAAGAATTCCATTGCCGCTATAAAGTTACCCGATAAGTTCACTTATCCTTTTCACTATACCCCTCATCCACTTTGCATAATAGCGACTAAAGAAGTACAAGCCTATCTGGCAAGTCAATCCCAATGGCAAAAAGAATTGCAACAAGGAAAAATGTTTGGCGTCCTAATTGTACAAACACCCGAGAATAAAATAGGTTATTTGGCCGCATTTTCAGGAACATTGGCTAGTAAAAGCCATCATCCTTTCTTCGTCCCACCAATTTATGATTTGTTACAACCACAAGGATTCTTCAAAATAGAGGAAGAACATATATCTGCCATCAATGTACGCATTAAAAAGACACAGAACGATCCCCATTACATAGATTTGCTCCGACAAATTGAAAAAGAAACAATGCAGTCCCAGCAGGAATTGACAGAAGCTAAAGAATTTTTCAAATCCGCTAAAAAAAACAGAGAAATCCGGCGTAAGACGGGAGTTCCCGACGCAAAGGAATTAGCTGCAATGATACGCGAAAGCCAGTTTCAAAAAGCTGAATTAAAACGCATGGAAAAAATGTGGAAAGAAAAAATCGCTTCACTACAAGCAGAGGCCGATACTTTCATCACAAAAATAGAAACAATGAAGATAGAAAGAAAAAAACGTTCTGCCACTTTGCAACGAAAACTATTTGAGCAGTTTCAGATACTAAACGCCCGTGGAGAAACAAAAGATTTATGTCGTATTTTTGCACAAACTATACAAAAATTTCCTCCAGCCGGAGCCGGTGAATGTGCTGCTCCCAAATTACTCCAGTATGCCTATAAGCATCAATTAAAACCTATTGCCATGGCAGAATTCTGGTGGGGAGATTCTCCAAAAGCAGAAATAAGACATCATGGATACTACTATCCAGCATGTAAAGGGAAATGCGAACCTATCTTGAAACATATGTTACAAGGACTGGAAGTGGAAGAAAACCCCTTGTTGAAAAAACATTATCATGAAATACCATTAGAGATAGTATATGAAGATAATTACCTAGTCGTAGTCAACAAACCAGCAGGAATGCTCTCGGTTCCAGGAAAAGGAGAAATCGACTCTGTCTATCAACATATAAAGACACTTTATCCAGATGCCACAGGTCCTCTGATAGTCCACCGATTGGACATGGCGACTTCCGGTGTGTTATTGATAGCAAAAAACAAAAAAGTACATCAGCATCTGCAAGCACAATTCAAGAATAGAATGATAAAAAAGCGATATATTGCCTTATTGGATGGCAAGATTCCCTCTAAAGAAGGGACTATAACACTCCCCCTCCGTATGAATCCTCTTGACAGGCCCAGACAAATAGTAGATCATGAACATGGAAAAACCGCTATCACACTGTATCGGGTTTTAAACGAACAAGAAGGAAGAACACTTATTGCCTTTTATCCATTAACAGGACGGACACATCAATTAAGAGTACATGCCGCCCATCCGGAAGGATTACATTGTCCTATACGAGGAGATGAACTTTACGGACGAAAAGCAGACAGGCTTTATTTACATGCTGAAAGTTTAGAGTTTGTTCATCCTATAACTAAAAAAATAATTTTTGTAGAAAAGAAAAGTAATTTCTGATAGTTATTGCTCAGAAAATTTATCTGTAGGTGCCGAAAAAAATATTTTCAGCACCTCACACACTAAATTAGTATTTTACCATTCCTGAGGTGGCATCCGTTTTATTCTTCCATACACATATATAAATGCGGGAATCAAAAAAATTACTGCAAATATCCATGCCGTAGGGTCACCAAAACAAACAGCTAAATAGCCCAATGCTGGTACCGCATAAAGACTAACCATTATACGGGCAATCATTTCGGATACCCCCGACAACATAGCCAAATTGGTAAAGCCCGCCCCCTGAATGGAATAACGCAAGATACAAAGTAAACCCAAAACCGGAAAAAAAGAAACGGAAATATGCAAAAACAGTTCCGTATCCTTCAGAATCTCCCATTCCACAGGGTCAACAAATAACAAGGCAAAAGTACGCGCTCCCAACATCAAGACTCCAAACATAAAAGCACTATAAATAGTCATCATCAATACACTCGCCTTGATTCCCTGCCAGATACGCTTCGGCTTTCCTGCACCGTAATTCTGTCCACTATAAGTAGCCATAGCTATACCCAGACTCTCAAGTGGACACATACAAAACATCTTAATACGCATAGCAGCCGTAAAAGCAGCCACACAAGCAGTACCCAACGCATTATTCGCACTTTGCAACATAATACTGCCGATAGCAGTAATAGAGAACTGCAATCCCATCGGCACACCTATATACAATAAAGTCTTTGCCAACGCTCCTCGAAATTTATGTTCTGCCGAAGTCCCCTTCAGAATCTCAAAGTGACGCATCATATACAAATAACACAACACTGCCGAAACACCTTGTGAGAATACCGTAGCTAAAGCCGCTCCCGCAACTCCCCAATCAAGTACCAAAATACAAAAAAGATCAAGCAAAATATTCAATATCGTAGAAAAAAGCAAAAACCAAAACGGAGTCTTGCTATCACCCAATGCACGAATAATACTTGAAAGCAAATTATAGAAAAAGGTACAGGGCACCCCGATGAAAGTAATCAGCAAATAAAAATAAGCATCTTCAAGGATGTTCTCCGGGGTCTGCATCATCTGAAGAATATCCGAACAAAACATACTAGTCACAATAGCAATTACCACAGACATCACCGCTGCCAATTGTAAACTAACTGCCACAAAACGCCGCATCATACCATAATCCCTTGCTCCAAACTTCTGTGCAACAGGAATACCGAAACCACCACAACAGCCATTGCAAAAGCCTAATATCAAAAACACCACCGAAGTGCTAGCTCCTACAGAAGCCAAAGCATTAATTCCAAGAAACTTACCCACAATAGCAGCATCCATCAAGGAATAAGTCTGCTGAAGTAAATTACCCAGCAATAAAGGAAAAGCAAAATTCAATATCAAAGGGAACGGACGTCCCGAAGTCATCTCTCTCGAAGTTGCCATAACATGAATGTATTGTAAATTCGAGCACAAATATATACCATCCTTTGTAAAAATACATATTCTAGAACTTCATTTCAACGAATACCCATTAATTAAATGATACATATCAATTTTTCTCGGAGAACTATCATCTTTCCCAAAATCCTGAATAGAAAAGCAACAACACAGCAAACAATTCCAAACGCCCTATCAACATAAGGAACGACAATACCCATTTAGCAGCATCGGGCAACGCCGCCCACGAAAAAGCAGGACCGAATGCCCCTAACCCCGGTCCTACATTGCCTAAGCTAGAAATAACCGTACTCATCGCCTCAGTCAGCCCCACCCCGAAAAACATCAGTAGTGTCCATCCGACCAAAGCACAAAACAAATAAAATACAAAGAATGTATTCACCGAAGCAATAATGGAAGGCGATATAACCTGACGGTTCACACGAACAGGCAATACAGCCCTAGGATGCAGCATCCGTTTGAATTCATTCTTGATATTACGCGCCAGAATCATAAGGCGCATGTTTTTGATTCCCCCACTAGTAGACCCCGTACATCCACCCGACAACATAGCAAAAATAAGAAGCATCCATGTAAAAGATGGCCACAAGTTATAATCATCCGTTGCAAAACCGCATGACGTATGTGCCGTAGCCACTTGGAACAGAGCCCTGCGGAATGCCTTTTCCCAATCATAATGATTCTGAAAAACTAAGGCAAGCGTGATAACAAGCGTCAGAATACTTACTGATTTCATAAACCAACGGAATTCATCATCCTGAAATAGACGCTTGCCCTTCCCTTTCAGGCACATAAAATAGAGAGAGAAATTAATACCCGAAAGAATCATAAATATCGCTATTACATATTCTATAAACGGAGAATTCCAATAAGCCACACTGGCTTGTTTAGTAGAATAACCACCTGTAGCCGTTGTAGAGAATGAATGACATACCGCGTCAAAAAAACTCATTCCTCCTATCATCAGCAGCATAGTTTCTACAACTGTAAGGATAGCATATATCATCCACAGCCACTTAGCCATCACATCAATCCGAGGATGTGTTTTGTCGTGCGTCACTCCGATAGCCTCAGCTGAAAAAAGTTGTATAGTTCCTCCCCCGAAAATAGGAAGCACAGCAATAGTAAAAAAAACAATACCCAAGCCACCTATCCATTGTGTCAGGCTACGCCAAAATAACAGGCCATGTGAAAGAGATTCTATATCATCTAATATAGTAGCTCCTGTAGTAGTAAAACCCGACATGGTTTCAAAAAAAGCATCTGTCACTGAAGGGATTCCTCCACTAAAATAAAAAGGTAGCATTCCAAACAACGTAAACAAAAACCAAGTAAAAGTTACAATACAGTACCCATCTCGTCGTGTTAGTCGATTCTCAGCACCTCTACTACAAATTAGCAAAACTCCACCGACCAATGTATTCAAAAGAATGGTATATAGAAAATATTGATAATCTTGCTCGCCGTAACATAAGGAAATAGCCGCACAAAGCAGAAACATAGCAGATTCAATAAAAAGTAATACTCCCAATACACGGAATATCATTTTTTTATTTATCAAGCTATTATTTCGGCTTCCACCTTTATATAATTTATCTGGATTATAAAATTCTCCCATCTTTTTATACCTTTTATATTTGACAAGTATATAGCGAATACTATGCCAAAATGAAAAAGCAGATTATAATCTCCTGATAAACAAATAGATACCATATTCAGTCATAAAAAAAGAAAAACACAACCCTTTTCAAAATGAAAGGGGGCGTGTTTTCAAAACAATAAGGTTGCAGATACGACGATCTCAAGCAAAATTTAAATTGCATACATATCTGCTAACACTATAACATCTTCCTCATTATAATGAATAGTGAATAAATATTTTAAGATTACCCACTATTTTACTATTTTTGCATCCAAATCGATAATCCTCTACTAAATTTAATTACGCCTACTGTGGAATTATTCTACAGCTGTTGCCTATTTTCCACACTTTCCCTATCAACAAAAGACAGAAATAAAGCACTGATTATGAATAGGAAAGACTATTTACAATAGTTTGGCACGCTGCTTGTATTTCTACTGATGGCATCTTAAACAATAACAAAACTAAAGTATGAAACTATTTTTTACACACAAAGAAATTGCGCTAAAAAAGAAAAGAACAGCGCTTGTAGTAATAGGTATTGGACTAGTTATCGGGATTTACCTGATTGTTTCCCATCAACCGGCAAAGATGCCGGAACTTCCAGTAGTTGCCATAGCACCAGCAACGCAAGACGATGTGGAAATATATGGTGAATATGTAGGACGCGTACGTGCACAGCAATTCGTTGAAGTACGTGCCCGAGTAGAGGGATATTTAGAACAAATGCTTTTCGCAGAAGGTACATATGTCACTAAAAATCAAGTGCTGTTTGTTATCAATCAAGATCAATATCGGGCCAAAGCTGACAAAGCGCGCGCCCAATTGAAAAAGGATGAGGCACAAGCACAAAAAGCAAAACGCGACTTAGAACGTATCCGTCCGCTATATGAACAAAACGCTGCCAGCCAGTTGGACTTGGACAATGCTACTGCTGCATATGAAACAGCAGAAGCGTCGGTAGCTATGAGTAGTGCCGATCTTGATCAAGCAGAACTGGAACTAGGTTATACTATAGTTCGTTCTCCATTAGCAGGGCATATCAGTGAACGTCACGTAGATTTAGGAACATTAGTCGGTCCGGGTGGCAAATCATTGCTTGCTACCATAGTAAAAAGTGATACTGTATTAGTGGATTTCAGCATGACTGCTCTAGACTATCTGAAAAGTAAAGAACGTAATGTGAACTTAGGTCAAAAAGACTCCACCCGCTCCTGGCAACCCAATGTATCCATTACTTTGGCAGATAATACTATTTATCCATACAAAGGACTAGTAGACTTTGCCGAACCGCAAGTTGATCCACGCACAGGTACATTCTCCGTACGTGCCGAAATGCCGAATCCAGAACGGGTATTACTTCCTGGGCAGTTCACCAAAGTAAAACTATTATTGGATGTCAGAGAGAGTGCTACGGTAGTCCCGTTAAAGTCCGTTATCATAGAAAAAGGCGGCGCCTATATTTATGTAATGCGCAAAGATTCTACAGTAGAGAGACGTTTCATTGAATTAGGTCCTGAATTCCAAAATCAAGTAGTGGTGGAAAGAGGCTTGGCCCCCGGAGAAGACATTGTCATAGAAGGATACCACAAGCTGAATCCAGGCATGAAAGTGAAAGTAAGTCCTGCCGTAGAGGACAAAAAAACGGAGGAAGAAGATACGATCGGATAATTTCACTCCCGAATACGAATTCCCCTATGGAGGAAAATTTACGCATTCAAAAAAACAATAGACATTATGAAAGTTAGTTTCTTTATAGACAGACCGGTATTTTCAGCTGTCATCTCCATATTAATAGTCATTGTCGGTATCATCGGTCTCACGATGCTACCCATTGACCAATATCCGCAGATTACTCCGCCGGTAGTGAAAATCAGCGCATCCTATCCGGGTGCCAGTGCCCTGACAGTATCACAGGCTGTAGCCACTCCTATAGAGCAGGAATTGAACGGTACCCCAGGAATGCTTTACATGGAATCAAATAGTTCCAATTCGGGAGGTTTTTCAGCCACCGTCACTTTTGATATCTCGGCAGATCCCGATCTAGCGGCAGTGGAAATACAGAACCGTATCAAGTTAGCAGAATCACGCCTCCCAGCAGAAGTTATACAAAATGGTATTTCGGTAGAGAAACAGGCTGCCAGTCAATTGCTGACCCTATGCCTTACCTCTACCGACCCGAAGTTCGATGAAATATACCTTAGCAACTTTGCCACTCTGAATGTGCTGGACCTAATCCGCCGTATCCCTGGCGTAGGACGTGTTTCAAACATCGGAAGCCGATATTATGCCATGCAAATCTGGGTACAACCCGACAAACTGGCCAATTTCGGTCTGACTGTAGCCGACTTGCAGAATGCACTAAAAGACCAAAATCGAGAATCAGCAGCCGGTGTACTGGGACAACAACCCGTACAAGGATTAGACGTAACCATTCCCATCACTACTCAGGGACGTCTATCTACCGTAAGCCAGTTTGAGGAAATCGTAGTCCGTGCTAATGCCGATGGTTCCATCATCCGTTTGCGTGATGTGGCCCGCATCTCACTCGAAGCACAATCATACAATACCGAGAGTGCCATCAACAAAGAAAATGCAGCGGTATTGGCCATCTATATGTTACCAGGAGCCAACGCTATGGAAGTAGCAAAAAGCGTGAAAGAAGCTATGGAGGAAATCAGCAAGAATTTTCCCGAAGGAATGAGTTACGAGATACCTTTCGATATGACTACGTATATTTCGGAATCCATTCATGAAGTGTACAAAACACTGTTTGAAGCCCTGATACTGGTTATCATCGTAGTATACCTTTCACTCCAAAGCTGGCGTGCAACAGTTATCCCACTAGTTGCCGTACCTATCTCACTGATTGGAACTTTTGGATTTATGTTGATTTTCGGATTCTCGCTTAATATCCTGACCCTGTTGGGATTGGTACTTGCCATCGGTATTGTGGTGGACGATGCTATCGTGGTAGTAGAGAATGTGGAGCGTATCATGGAAGAGGAGAAACTATCTCCCTACCAAGCTACCAAGAAAGCTATGGAAGGACTTACAGGAGCCATTATCGCCACTTCTTTGGTACTGGCAGCAGTATTTGTTCCCGTAAGTTTTCTAGGTGGAATTACCGGACAACTTTATCGCCAGTTTACGGTAACCATCGTAGTATCTGTATTACTGTCTACGGTAGTAGCTTTGACACTGAGTCCAGTCATGTGTTCACTTATTCTGAAACCGGAAGATCCGAACAAGAAAAAGAATATCATATTCCGCCGTATCAATAAGTGGCTGGCTATCGGCAATCATAAATATGTAGGACTCATCAAGCACATTGTGAAACACCCGCGTCGGGTACTGAGCACATTCGGCATGGTATTGATCGCCATCCTGTTAATCCATCGCATTATTCCCACCAGCTTCCTCCCCATCGAAGACCAAGGATATTTTAAAATAGAGTTGGAACTGCCCGAAGGTGCAACGTTGGAACGTACACGTATCGTGACGGAACGTGCTGTGGAATACCTGATGGAAAATCCGGCAGTGGAATATGTACAAAGCGTGGCAGGAAGCAGTCCGCGTGTAGGGACCAGTCAGGCACGAAGTGAACTGACTATCATCTTAAAACCTTGGGAGGAACGTGACTCGCAAACTATTGACGATATTATGGCACAGGTAAAAAAAGACATGTCGCAATACCCCGAATGCAAGGTATATCTTTCCACCCCTCCCGTTATTCCGGGATTGGGCAGTTCGGGTGGTTTCGAGATGCAACTGGAAGCACGTGGAGATGCCACTTTTGAAAATTTGGTACAAGCTACGGATACATTGATGTATTATGCATCAAAACGTAAGGAATTATCAGGTTTATCCTCGGCTTTACAAGCGGACATCCCCCAACTTTATTTCGATGTAGACCGTGACAAAGTAAAATTCGCAGGAGTACCTTTAGCAGATGTATTCTCGACCATGAAAGCTTATACAGGTTCGGTATATGTAAACGATTTCAATATGTTTAATCGTATCTACCGTGTATATATTCAAGCAGAAGCACCCTACCGGGAACATAAAGAGAATATCAACCTATTTTTTGTACGGGGTACAGACAATGCCATGATACCGCTCACCTCGTTGGGTACCACTTCGTATACCACAGGTCCGGGCAGCATCAAACGTTTTAATATGTTCAACAGTTCTGTGATTCGCGGTGAGGCCGCAGATGGTTACAGTTCAGGACAGTCCATGGAAATTATCGAACAAATAGCTCGCGAACACCTACCAGAAAATATCGGTGTAGAATGGAGCGGACTATCTTTCCAGGAAAAACAAGCAGGTGGACAGACCGGTATGGTGCTGGCATTAGTGTTCATGTTCGTGTTTTTGTTCCTTGCTGCCTTATACGAAAGCTGGATGGTACCGGTTGCTGTATTACTCTCTTTACCTGTAGCCGCATTAGGTGCCTATCTAGGTGTATGGGGCTGTGGATTGGAGAATGATGTCTATTTCCAGATCGGATTGGTGATGTTGGTAGGACTGGCCGCCAAAAATGCAATTCTTATTGTAGAGTTTGCCAAAGAACAAGTGGACAGAGGAATAGATGTGGTACAAGCTGCACTCCATGCTTCACAACTCCGCTTTCGACCTATTTTGATGACTTCATTGGCATTCATCTTAGGTATGTTACCTATGGTTATCGCCAGCGGGCCAGGTTCAGCCAGCCGTCAAGCTATTGGTACAGGTGTATTCTTCGGAATGATCTTTGCTGTAACTGTGGGAATTTTGTTAGTACCTTTCTTCTTTGTACTGATATACAAGATGAAAGCGAAAATGAAACAAAAATAAGGATATAAAAAGACGAAAGAAATGATGAAACATACATTATTATATATAGCCGTATCAGGAATGACTTTGCTGACTTCTTGCCAATTAGGTAAGCACTACACACGTCCCGACTTGCATCTGCCCCAACAATTAGATACGTTACGACAACAGGATACATTATCTATTGCCGATATGCAGTGGTGGGAAATCTATACGGACACAACCTTGCAAAGCTTGATAGAAAAAACGTTGGATAACAACAAAGACATAAAAATTGCTGCGGCACGTGTAAAAGAACTTGCCGCAATGAAGCGCATAGACTTTGCCAACCTTTTCCCCCAACTGAACGGAGGCGCTTATGCTCAAAAAGAAGGAAGTAATTATGGTGGTAACAACTATAAAAATGACCCCGAACTGGGTGGTAAACTTACCGTAACTTGGGAATTAGACCTATGGGGTAACCTGCGTTGGGCAAAAGACAAAAGCATAGCACAATTCCTGGGAAGCATCGAGGCGCAACGTGCCTTGAAAATGAGTATTGTGTCCGAAGTGGCACAAGCCTATTTTGAATTGGTCGCATTAGACAATGAGCTGAACATTGTTCGTCAAACACTCTATGCCCGTAAAGAAGGAGTACGCTTGGCAAAACTTCGTTTTGAAGGAGGACTAACTTCAGAAACTTCTTATCAACAGGCACAAGTGGAGTATGCACGTACCGCAACTTTAGTTCCTGAACTAGAAAGGAAAATTTCATTGAAAGAAAATGATATTGCATTTTTAGCAGGCGAATACCCGCACCGCATACAGCGTTCCATTCTACCCGAAGAAGTAAAACTACCTGAAACATTACCAGTAGGTCTACCCTCCACTCTGCTGGAACGTCGTCCCGATGTACGTGAAGCAGAACAGAAATTAATAGCAGCCAATGCCAGTGTAGGTATTGCCTATACCAATATGTTCCCACGACTTAGCCTCACAGCACAATATGGCGTAGAAAGTGAAGAATTCTCTGATTTCTTCAAATCGCCCATTCATTATATCAGTGGCAATCTTCTAACTCCTCTCTTCGCCATGAGAAAATACAGAGCAACCCTAAAGGCCAAAAAAGCCGCATACGAACAGGAATGCTACAGCTATGAAAAATCAGTGCTGACTGCATTCAAAGAGGCCCGCAATGCCATTGTGGACTTCAATAAGATAAAAGATATCTACGAATCGCGCCTGCAACTGGAACGTTCCTCTAAAGCAACAATGGAACTGGCCCAATTGCAATACATCAATGGAGTAATAGGCTATCTAGATGTATTGGATGCACAACGTAGCTATTTCGACGCACAAATAGGATTAAGCAATGCAATAAGAGACAAACAGATTACATTAGTAAAATTGTATAAAGCATTAGGGGGTGGATGGTAACCATCCCCTCTTTTCTGTATCTTCCTTTATCCGGAAAATCAAATTAAGATATATGCCTGATAGGACGTATTGTTCTCTACCGGTGTAAGTGACAAATAACCCGACTTCACTTTTCCATTCTCCAGATATAAAGGATACTTTTCTTGAAGCGCAAGATGAGAATGCCATGCCTCACCAGGCTTTGCATAATATTCTATAACATACCGTCCCTGCACGCCATCACACACATAGTTATCATATATCAAGCGTGCTACCACTCCCATATTCATACGAAGATTTATTTCCACACACGGATGAATGGCATACCCGCTATTTTGGGTACGGCATATCATCATATCCACCCCCAGATAGCCTTCGTAACTCCCTTTTATCACCTCTGCCAACTCTACCTGTAACGCCCTCCCAACCTGATGTAAGATTTCCGCAGAAACATAAGTGGATATCCTCGCTTCAATAACCCGATCCGCCGCCAACAAGTTTTCTTTATAAACACCTCTCTTATCCGTTTCAAATAAGGAATACCCTATAAAATGTACCTGTCCCCACTCGTCTGCAAAAAACTCCATGGCAAAATCCAAAAGCTTATCATAAAGAGGTTCTCCTATCACCTCATGCTGAGTGGTAAGTATGTGTCGAATCCACCCTTCCAGAGGGATGGGAAAACTACCTGAAACATATTGTATCCCTCTTCCACTACCAGACCATGGCGCTTTTAACAAAGCACGAGAATGAGACAACACAAAAGCCTTCACTTCCTCTGTTGACGACAATACAAAAGCCTCCCCCAATATGGGAATATTCCCACCTATATGTCTACAAAGGCGGCGTAACACTTTTACAGCCGTCTGACGTCCGGATATTTGACGGATACGCTTCATACGCTCTACTGAAGGATATGCTGTATCAGGAAATCCAGCTTCCTGCAAACGACGCACCAAAGACGGATTCCATCCCCAAGGAATCACCTTATTATAAATGGGTACGAATTCTAAAACCCAATTGACCGAAAGCGGCAAAAAAGATTGTCTTTCCATTGTTTTCATACGCTGAGCAGAATCCAGCCACACAGTTCCTCCCTCTTCTGCATACCATGCAGGCAACATGGATAGCTCGGCCGCCATTCGTCGTGCACTGGCAGGTGCCATATAATAAGGATCACCACAAGCTAATGCCATATCATTTTCCGGATTGAATAAATAAAGCGCTTCCATTTCCGGACACAAAGATAAATGTTTTAGAGTACAAACCATTTCTCTTGTCCGTCTTTTAGTAGAAAAAAAAATAATATTTTGCTATCTCCAGTTTGCAATTTGAATTAGTATTGCTATATTTGCAGCCGATAAAAAAGCAACCATGGAAACCTTTTACAGAACACACAGTTATCTGGTGGAACATACAAATGCTCCTGTTCGCCGGGACTTGATGGACGAGATAGACTGGAATGACAGACTGATCGGTATCAAGGGTACTCGTGGCGTAGGGAAAACGACTTTCCTCCTGCAATATGCAAAAGAAAAGTTCGGAACGGATCACTCATGTCTGTTCATCAACATGAATAACTTTTACTTCTCTAAATATACATTAGTGGAGTTTGCCGCAGAATTCGTAAAACGAGGAGGAAAAGTTTTGTTGATAGACCAAGTGTTTAAGTATCCCGAATGGAGCCACGACCTGCGTGCTTGCTATGAAATGTTTCCTACTCTGAAGATTATATTCACCGGATCATCCGTGATGCGACTGAAAGAAGAAAATCCAGAACTGAGCGGCATTGTCAAGGTATACTACCTGAGAGGTTTCTCATTCCGCGAATATCTGAATTTGCAAAGCGGCAATTGTTTCCGTGCCTATACCTTACAAGAAATTTTGGAGAATCACGAACAGATAGCGAAAACCATCCTGCGCAACGTGAAGCCCTTGGATTATTTTCAAGACTATCTGCATCACGGTTTCTACCCATTCTTCCTGGAAAAACGTAACTTTTCGGAGAATCTGCTAAAAACCATGAATATGATGATAGAAGTAGATATACTTCTTATCAAACAAATTGAGCTGAAATATCTTTCAAAGATAAAAAAATTACTATATTTGCTAGCTGTGGACGGACCCGTTGCTCCGAACGTCAGCCAGCTGGCCACGGAGATTCAAACTTCACGTGCCACGGTGATGAATTACATTAAGTATCTGGCAGATGCGCGTCTTATCAATATGGTTTATCCCAAGGGAGAGGAATTTCCCAAGAAACCTTCCAAACTGATGATGCACAACACCAACCTGATGTACTCCATTTATCCGGTAAAGGTCGAAGAACAGGATGTACTGGATACATTTTTCATGAATACCCTGTATAAGGACCATAAACTATATAAAGGCGATAAAGGCACTTCATTTATGGTAGACAACGGACTGCATTTCCGTATTTGCGCAGAAGGGTGCAAGTTCAAAAATAATCCAAACGTGTATTATGCCCTACACAAATTGGAATTAGGACACGGAAATATGATCCCATTATGGCTTTTCGGCTTTTTATATTAAGAGATAGAGAATAGATTTTATTACCTAATAATTAGTAATTGTATGACTAAACAAAAAAAATTCATCACTTGTGATGGTAACCAGGCAGCAGCACATATCTCGTATATGTTCTCTGAAGTAGCTGCTATCTATCCCATCACTCCGTCGTCTACTATGGCTGAATACGTAGACGAATGGGCTGCCGCAGGTCGTAAAAACATCTTCGGCGAAACAGTTTTGGTACAAGAAATGCAGTCAGAAGGCGGTGCAGCAGGTGCTGTTCATGGTTCTCTTCAGGCAGGTGCGTTGACTACCACTTACACTGCATCTCAGGGTCTGTTGCTGATGATCCCTAACATGTACAAAATTGCCGGTGAATTCCTGCCTTGCGTATTCCACGTATCGGCTCGTACATTGGCTTCACACGCATTGTGTATCTTTGGTGACCATCAGGACGTCATGTCTTGCCGCCAAACAGGTTTCGCCATGTTGTGCGAAGGTTCTGTACAAGAAGTTATGGATATGGCTGCTGTAGCTCATCTTGCTACTATCAAATCTCGCGTGCCATTCGTCAACTTCTTCGATGGTTTCCGTACTTCTCACGAAATCCAAAAAATTGAAATGCTGGAGAATGAAGATCTGGCAGGTCTGATTGATCAACAGGCTTTGGCAGAATTCCGTGAACGCGCGTTGAATCCTAACAACCCTGTTGCACGCGGTATGGCTGAAAACCCCGACCACTTCTTCCAGCACAGAGAATCTTGCAATAACTTCTATGAAGCAGTTCCGGCTATCGTAGAAGAATACATGAACGAAATCAGCAAAATCACAGGCCGTCCTCATGGTTTGTTCGATTACTATGGTGCTGAAGACGCTGAACGCGTAATTATCGCAATGGGTTCTGTTACAGAAGCTGCCCGCGAAGCTATCGACTACTTGATGAGCAAAGGTGAAAAAGTAGGTTTGGTTTCTGTACATTTATACCGTCCGTTCTCTGCTAAACATTTCTTGGCTGCTGTACCTAAGACTGCCAAGACTATCGCAGTTCTTGACCGTACTAAAGAACCGGGAGCAAACGGCGAACCTTTGTATCTGGATGTTAAAGACTGCTTCTATGGAACAGAAAACGCTCCGGTTATCGTAGGTGGACGTTACGGTTTAGGTTCTAAAGACACTACTCCTGCTCAAATCATCGCTGTATTCAAGAATTTGGCTCTGCCAATGCCGAAAAACCACTTCACTGTGGGTATCGTAGACGATGTAACTTTCACTTCTCTTCCTCAAGAAGAAGAAATCGCATTAGGCGGCGAAGGTATGTTTGAAGCTAAATTCTACGGATTAGGTGCTGACGGTACTGTAGGTGCTAACAAGAACTCAGTGAAAATTATCGGTGACAACACCGACAAGCACTGTCAGGCTTATTTCTCATACGACTCTAAGAAATCTGGTGGTTTCACTTGCTCTCACCTCCGTTTCGGCGATACTCCTATCCGTTCTACTTATTTAGTAAATACTCCGAACTTCGTAGCTTGCCACGTACAAGCTTATTTGCACATGTACGATGTAACTCGTGGTTTACGTAAGAACGGTTCTTTCTTGTTGAACACTATTTGGGAAGGTGAAGAACTGGCCAAGAACTTACCGAACAAGGTTAAGAAATATTTCGCACAAAACAACATTACTGTTTACTATATCAATGCAACTCAGATTGCTCAGGAAATCGGTTTGGGCAACCGTACCAATACCATCCTGCAATCAGCATTCTTCCGTATCACAGGCGTTATTCCTGTTGACTTGGCTGTAGAACAGATGAAGAAATTCATCGTTAAGTCTTATGGCAAGAAGGGCGAAGACGTGGTGAACAAGAACTATGCTGCCGTAGACCGTGGTGGCGAATACAAACAATTGGCTGTTGATCCGGCTTGGGCTAATCTGGAAGTTGAAGCTCCTGCTGCTAACAATGACCCTGCATTCATCAACGAAGTAGTTCGTCCTATCAACGCTCAGGATGGTGACTTGTTGCCGGTATCTGCATTCAAAGGCATCGAAGACGGTACTTGGGAACAAGGTACTGCTCAATACGAAAAACGTGGTGTAGCTGCATTCGTACCTGAATGGAATGCTGAAAACTGTATCCAGTGTAACAAGTGTGCATATGTTTGTCCTCATGCTTCTATCCGTCCGTTCGTACTTGACGCTGAAGAACAAAAGGGTGCAAACTTCGAGACATTGAAAGCTGTAGGTAAACAATTTGACGGAATGACATTCCGTATCCAGGTTGACGTGCTTGACTGTCTGGGTTGTGGTAACTGTGCTGATGTTTGTCCGGGCAATCCGAAGAAGGGAGGCAAGGCTCTTACAATGAAACATTTGGAAAGCCAGTTGTCTCAAGCAGCCAATTGGGAATACTGCGCTAAGAACGTGAAGAGCAAACAACATTTAGTAGATATCAAAGCCAATGTGAAGAACTCTCAGTTCGCTACTCCGTTGTTCGAATTCTCTGGAGCTTGTTCAGGTTGTGGTGAAACTCCATATGTGAAACTGATTTCCCAGTTATTCGGTGACCGTGAAATGGTTGCTAACGCTACCGGATGTTCTTCTATCTACTCTGGTTCTGTTCCTTCAACTCCTTATACTAAGAACGAAAAGGGTCAAGGTCCTGCTTGGGCTAACTCATTGTTCGAAGATTTCTGCGAATTCGGTTTGGGTATGACTTTGGCTGACAAGAAACTTCGTGCACGTATCGAAGCTGCTATGAAGGATGCTATCGCCAGTGATACTTGTCCAGCAGAATACAAAGAAGCATTCCAGGAATGGATTGATGGTAAGGACGATGCAGACAAGAGCAAAGCCGCTGCCGAAAAGATCATTCCAATGGTGGAAGCTGCTAAAGATAAATGTAAGAACTGCGCTACCATTGCAGAATTCAAGAACTATTTGGTTAAGAAGAGCCAATGGATTATCGGTGGTGACGGTGCTTCTTACGATATCGGTTACGGTGGTTTGGACCATGTGATTGCTTCCGGCGAAGATGTAAATATTTTGGTATTGGATACTGAAGTTTACTCTAATACTGGTGGTCAGTCATCTAAGGCTACTCCGCTGGGTGCTATCGCTAAGTTTGCCGCTTCAGGTAAGCGTGTACGTAAGAAAGACCTTGGTATGATCGCTACTACTTACGGTTATGTATATGTTGCCCAGATTGCTATGGGTGCTGACCAAGCTCAGACTTTGAAAGCTATCCGTGAAGCAGAAGCTTATCCCGGTCCGTCATTGGTTATCGCTTACGCTCCGTGTATCAACCACGGTTTGAAGGCAGGTATGGGTAAGAGCCAGGCTGAAGAGGCTAAGGCTGTAGAATGCGGTTACTGGCACTTATGGCGTTTCAACCCTGCTTTGGAAGAAGAAGGCAAGAATCCATTCATGCTTGACTCTAAAGAACCGAAATGGGAAGGTTTCCAGGATTTCTTGAAGAACGAAGTTCGTTTTGCCTCTGTAATGAAGCAGTATCCTGCTGAAGCTGCTGATCTGTTTGCTGCTTGCGAAGAAATGGCCAAGAAACGTTATGCTTCTTACAAACGTATGGAAGCAATGAATTGGAGTGAATAATTTCTAATACATGCATATAAAAAAGGCTTGTTCTTCATGAACAAGCCTTTTTTATAACCTTTTTCTACCATTAGTATATATGAGGCCACGCATACGTATGCACAAAATAAGACCTCAATTTCAAATATTTCTACTTTTACCATCACTATTTATGGCTTAAGGTTACCAAAAATTTCCTACCTTTGCCACATAACATTATGAAAAACCTATAAACATGAATACTCTAACCAACCTGAAATACACATTGGCTGTCACAGCCGGACTGTGCTCCTCTTTTGCATACGCACAAAACCATCCTCATATCATACTGATAATGACAGACCAACAGCGAGCCGATGCCATAGGCTGTATGGGAAACGATGCTGTTATCTCCCCTAACCTAGACGCACTAGCTGCCGAGGGAACATTATTTATGAATGGCTATTCTTCTTGTCCAAGCAGCACTCCGGCACGTGCTGGTCTGCTGACCGGACTTTCTCCTTGGCATCATGGCTTGTTGGGATATGGAAAAGTATCTCCCGAATATAAATACGAAATGCCACAGATGCTAAAAGACGCTGGTTATTATACTTTTGGAATCGGGAAAATGCACTGGCATCCCCAACGGGTAAAACATGGTTTCGAAGGCACTCTGCTAGATGAAAGCGGACGCGTGGAAGACGAGAACTTCACCAGTGATTACCGCCAATGGTTCCAAACAAAAGCTCCCGGAAAGAATCCTGACGCCACCGGTATAGGCTGGAACGACCATACGGCAAGTATATATAAATTGCCCGAAAACCTCCATCCTACCTATTGGACAGGAGAAATGGCCTGTGAACTTATCAGCAACTACGATCCGACCAACAAACCGTTATTTCTGAAAGTTTCTTTTGCCCGTCCACACAGTCCGTATGATCCACCACAAAGATATCTGGACATGTATGAGGATGCCCTAATACCCGATCCTGCTATCGGAGACTGGTGTGGCAAATACGCAAAAAAACTAAATCCTGAAAAGACGGCACAAGACGCTCCATACGGTAATTTTGGCAATGAATATGCACGCAATTCCAGACGTCATTATTATGCCAACATCACTTTCATTGACGAACAGATAGGCAGAATTATCCAAACATTGAAAGAAAAGGACATGTATAATGACGCATTAATCGTTTTCATTTCCGATCATGGCGATATGATGGGCGACCATTATCACTGGAGAAAGACTTATCCATACGAGGGCTCCACTCATGTGCCATACATCGTGAAATGGCCTTCCGTCGACCACGTTACACCGGGAAAAACAGACGCTCCTGTAGAGTTACGTGATATTCTTCCCACTTTCCTTGATGCAGCCGATGTGACCATCCCCACTGACATGGACGGCCGTTCTTTGTTGCCACTTGCCAAAGGCATGGAAACAACCTGGCGCAAGTATCTGGATCTAGAACATGCCACCTGTTACAGTGATGACAACTATTGGTGCGCACTGACTGACGGCAAAATAAAATATATATGGCGTATCCACACCGGTACCGAAGAGTTATTCGACTTAACCCAAGACCCTCAGGAATTGCACAATGCCGTCAATGACAAAAAATACAGGAAGCAGCTGACGGAAATGCGTAATGAAATGATCCGTCATTTAAGTGAACGTGGCGAAGAGTTCGTGAAGGACGGTCGATTGGTGGTCAAGGAAAAGACCATGCTTTATGGACCTAATTATCCGGGGAAAGAAAATAAAAGATAATGTACGTTGTACAGAGGGATCGTCTCCAATTGTCCCACTTTTTCCTACAACAGAGTTTTATAATTCTGCTGTCACTGTTGTCACCTATTCCCTGCAACCCCTATAAACAGGAAGTTAGAGAGGTGGTGGCAGCACATTATTTTATGTACAAAAATGCCTACTGCCACCACTTTATCCACCTTGTTACATGGTACAAACCTACTTTGTTTGTCCACCAGACAGGACAAGCCTGTGCAATGAACACGATAGGCTTGTACGGTGAACACGGTAAACTTGTGCAGCCTCGAAACAACGACTTTCCTTGCCAAAGTATTCAGAATCTTGATACAAGTTCTGTCGGATCCTGCAGCAAGTTCCACGAAATCCTGTACCAAGTTTTGCCGTTACACCCAGCATCCTTCCCTTTCGGAGGAGAAGGATAAACCGATAGCCGGAAAGACTTAAACTAAAGGTCGGAAGATATAGATCTTTGAAACGAAACGTCTTGTTCTTTTTATCAGACGTCTTCATCTTTTTTGCAAACATCCTTGTTTTTTCCGAAAAGAATAAAGGCTTTCGGAACGATACGGGACTGTGACCGGAAACAGATTTCTACACATACGTATGTACGTGTAAAAAAATATCCTGCCACCTGCTTGCTATAATGACTGACCCCGAAACCAAATTCCCTTTTCCATAACTTATCGGGCAAGCTAATCAGAGCTCATTCCAATAGCATAGGAAAAGCGATGGAACATCAAATTCACACCGCTTTATCTCTAAAAACAAGAAAATGAGTTTCCAAGTGAACCTCCATTTCACCCGACAGATTCTTCATTTCAGCAAGAAAGGATGCACGAGTTTCATCAAATTTCTGAAGCCCCTCTATCTTTCTATTTTCCAACAGTTCCTGCAGTCTGTTCACAAATTAAAATATAAAGCCTAACCCTAACGACAAATTGGAAAGAGCCAATTTATCTTTCCCTTCATTCTTCTCGTCAGTAATATTAGCCGATTTCAGACCTTTTTGATAAGCAACATTCAAAAACAAGCGCTTCCAATAGATGCTGCCCTGTATGGCAATTCCCCAGTCAAAACGGTTAATATTACCTTTAGGATCGTCCCCATCATCATTCTTGCCAAAGGAGGGACAATCATCTTTGGTTATGGTATGTTTATTTTCTCCATATTTGTCGGGGGATACTGTCAAATATGTATCCGACTCATATTTAAACTTACCAAACAACCCATAAGAGAAGTAAGGGCCCACTCCCAACTGAACCCTAAACGATTCTGACAAAGGTAAAGCATAAGCAAATAAAATAGGAACGTCCAAATAGCCCAGATTATGTTTTTGAGTGACACTAGTGCCGCGAGATTCTGTCACATCATATTTCTTATAAGAATCCAAATCGACCCGATGCGATTTTTTAGTAGTAAATTTATCATATTCATAAGTGATACCTTTCATAGAAAGTCCAATAGCAGGCTGAATACTAAAGTTGCCAATCACAGGAACATCTATAAAATAATGGACACTGTAACCCATATAGCTTTTATTATTATAATCTTGATCTGCCATAAGATCATTATACTTCCCTGTAGCACTGGTCATATTTAACCCCACGCGAATACCGGAAGTAGTTTGTGCTTGTGCCATAAATGCACATACGGACATAGCCATGATAAAAAACAGTTTCTTCATAATGCAGTATTTTTATTAAAATTTGTAATCTTGTTTCACTCCTTTCATAGTGAACAATAAAGAAAGACGGACAGACCAATTTTCATCAATAGCATACTCAGCTCCTATTCCTGCATAGAAACCTGGATGCATTTTAGATTCCTCTACGCTAGACATGCTGCTCATATTGAGCAGCCTTCGCATTCCACATTAAACCCTGTGCATACGATGTTAACGAAATTAGCATTAAAATGCTGCAATAATTGTCTTTTCCATACTTCGTAACAATTGACTCTATAAGTTTACATTTGCAAATGTATTGCAACTTTTATATTCAAAAAACTATCATTTGTCAAGATTTACACTAAACACACTAAAATAGATACCAAGCAGCTAAAATTAACGACTATATATACAATAAATAAATTATGCAAATAAGACAAGCTTGAAAATATATAAATTTAGGCTTCACATTCCAGCTCTATATGATATAGAATCGGAAGAACCATCAAAAGCCCAGTTATACTTTTCACCACCTCTCCAGACTGGCAGTATAGAACTATAGAACCATTTAAAACATAAAACAAACAGGCGTTTATTCCTCGGAAATGAACGCCTGTTTGTTTTGAATTTCACTATTCAGCCATATCAACAAATCTTTTTGGCAAGCAACCAATTTTCACTTCTGTTGACGAAGCCGGCTAACTTAAACACTTATTTTATTTCACGAATCAACATTCCCGGATAAAAATCGCCACCCGACACTTTTCGGAAAGTGGTAAAACCAAAGTCCGAACCATAAGCCTGTTCCTCGGAAGCCATATAACGATTATCCCAAATCAGATTCTCCTTAGGCTGAATCACTCCTACACGCTTATAAGTCATTTTGCCTTCTTTGCTCAGTTCGGCTTCCAGTACTTCAAATTTAGACTTTTCAGTGACTCCCTCTTTCAAGCCAATATAAGCTTTAAGGGGAGAAACACTAATTAAGGGGGTATTTACTTTGAACTGGTCAAAATTCTTTTGCAGACTCGCTATATTTTCATCAATGGCACGTTGGCATGCCTTTCGCACCATTTGCTGGGGCTCGTCCAAGTTAATACCCAAAAAGGAAGTGTTACTTCCATCACTATGCTGGCTGCCCACATACTTCAACTTGAACATCTTACGGTTATTATTGAAAGCATTCACCTTCTCCTTATTATCCTTATCAGTATAATATTGAGTATAGAATTTTGTTGCAGTCTCTTCATCCCAAACCAGTTGATAGAGATAAGTATCAATATTTACTTTAAACCCCTTATAGGATGCAACTATATCTCCCGTAGAATTACCTAAATCCATATAGGATGTCTCACCGGTGTAAATGGCCGCTGCCGCACCCAGCCCTTTGACAATTCCTCCCCACACACTTGAACCTTTTGAACGGTCAATATAGCGAATATCATTCACAATAAGAAAAGTATTTCCAATCAAGTCCTCACCGGCATCTTCCAACAGAGCGTTTCCGCGTTGAGTCTTGGATGCCAAAGCCTTGTCCAGTTCGGAAGCATTGTACAGCCCTCGTTCTTTCACCAGTTCTACATCACAGACCCCTGTCATGTAATCACGGTTAAACCAGCGTCCTACCATACGACTGGCAATACCATTATTTCTGATAAATTCATCTATCTCCTCATGGTTTTTATCCAATTTCTTTTCAGAAGTATAGATTACTTTTACACTTAAATCATGATTATTGTATTTATCAGGAACAGGAATTTTGAGAAAAACATCCTTTATTTCATCACCAAATTCTCTTCCTTCGTGATTGATCATCATGCTATAAAGAGAACTGCGACGATATTTTATTTCGCCGTCTCCTTGGGCTTGAATTTGAGCGGCGAATACCACCGTCAACAACTGTATTATAATGAATCTTTTCATTTTTCAAACATTCAATAATTAATAATCCCAATGTTTATCTGGAATGACAGAGGTTATCTTAAACATATTTGTATCCGGGTCAAAACGTGCAATCACTCGAAGAGCCTCTACTTCGGTCAAGCTCTTCTTGTCTTCCGCTAACATATATTGTTTGGCCAAGACCATATCCTCTTCTTTTTCGAACAAGCAAGGCACCAGTATCTTGCCATCCGGATCAATAATCCCCCACTTTCCATCGGACATCACATAAGCCATCTCATTATCAAAATTGGATGCATTGGCAAATCCCTGCTTCAGACGAACAGACTTTTGCACCCCATCATAAAGGTAATACAGGTTATCCTTTTTCACCCATATCAATTGCGGATTGACTATAGGAGCTACACCTTGCCACTCTAAAGGAACGACAACCCGGTTCTGCAAATCAATAGCCCCCCATAATTTGTTCAGGCATACGGATGCATACCCCCGATGAAAATTGCCTATACGGTCATACTTATCGGATACGATTTGTCCTTTCATATCTACATAAAACCAAGAAGCATTTTTTTGTACTCCCAAGCGCCCATTGTTCACACTGGTAAGCGAATTAGTATATTCAATAGGAATAACAACTGCCCCTGTAGAATCAATTGCACCAAAAGCCGATCCCTTTTGTACCACCCGGTATCCTTCATTGCTCAGGAAAGCCTTTGACAGGCCACCAATCACCTTGTTCCCCTTTTTATCTATGAAATACAATTCATCATCCAATGAAACCGGAGCTAAATTATGGCTGAAAGCCCCAAACTTTCCCTTTTCTGAAGAAGGTATTCTGACCATCACTTCAGCATCCAAATCATAATAAGCTTTAGCTATTTGCTTCTTTTCCACTTTAGCAAGCCTAAGCATATTGTCTGAAGGAGGAAGAATAGCCTGATTGGCTGTTAAAGGAATAATAGTATTTCCATGGACATCTACCAACCCTTGGGATTTCTTATTAATGAAATAAAAATAATCTACCCTCGATGAAGGCAACTGGGACTCAGCAGCATGAGGCTTGGGAAGCAGCAAGCTCTGTATCTCCTGCTTGGTAGCAGGAAATGCGGACTGGTCTGCCTTAGTATAAAAGGCAGCCTCATCAAGCAAAGCTCCAGTTTTCTTATCTCGCAAAATAGGGAAGTTGCCCACATCTTCATATTTGGCAGGAATTATTTCCCGCCCATTTTCATTGATTAACCCGAATTTACCTTTAGACACCATGTTGTTCTTTTTATCGTATTTGCCACCGATATTAACCCAACAGATTCCTTGGTCGTTGAAACTGCCTATAAAATTATAAGTAGGCTTCACTATGATATTGCCAGCTGAATCAATGAACCCGAACTTCTTGCCTTTCAAGACATATATCAGTTTTTTATTTAAATCTCCCATTGCCTCATAATCAGTTTTCAGGATTTCCTTACCTGTCTTATCAATCAACCCCCATTTTTCACCTGTATTACTACTAGCTTTATTGCCTATGAGTCCACCCGTTGTTAGCATTACTCCTTTTTTAGTATTTCCACCTTCAGCGACGGGGCAAACCCCGTTATAAAATTCACCGATATATGTATATTTCCGTTTTGTAATGATTTCACCATCTTCATTAATCAGACTGTATTTTCCATCTTTTCCTATTTTAGCGATACCGTCTTTAAAAGGGGTAGCTTCATCATATTTATACTTTATCACTACTGTCCCGTCTTCCGTCATAAAGCCATAACGCCCCTTTTCATTCTGCACGGCCTTCAACCTCTGAGCTTGCACAGAGCCACTGACCAGCACCAGCAGACATAGAATTAGGATAACTTTTTTATTTCTCATATTCTTTTTATTTAAAATCATTTGAACTTGAATTAATGGAGCCAAGTAATATTAGTAGTAACCGGTTGCTGCCCATTACCAAATGCTACACCTATAGCTCTGGCAGCTTCTATCCTCTGCTTTTTCAGCCCCGCTTCATCCTTATATTTCTCACGATTCTCAAAATCCCAATCACTGGTCACCTTTTGCTTTATTTCATTATACAAAGCTTTAGCTTCACCTTCACAACTACTTCCCGGCTCAATGAAAACCAACCAGTCAAAAGCCCTTGAAGCACCTTCCGCATCGGGTGACTTTGCCCATTCGGATCTGGCGTATTGCATAATCAATTGACAATTATAATTCACATATTGAGTATAATAAGTGTCTATCAGTTTACTAGCTTCCTCATAGCCGACACAACATTCAGGAATGGAGGTAACATAATACAATGCAGCATCATACTCATGCATAGAAGCACTTTTTTGCGCTTTTATCAATATTTGCCTATAATTACTATTATACCAAGAGATAATTTTTTCTTTCCCTTCGCGTATAAATTCTTGCATTTTCACGTTTTTGCCATTTATTGCACGGAAAGCATTGATATATGCCCGGTTAATATTAGTACCTACTCCTTTTGCATCCACAGTGAGAGTAGAAAATACTTTCTGCCCTACTGCATCTCCTATATACAAAGTCAATTGAACAGTAAGCGCTGTACTGACAGGAGGACCGGACAATGTTTCCTTATATAAAGTATTGGCCTTAGCTGTGATAAAGAATGGTGTAAAATTGGAATTGGCAACACCCCCCTGAGCGGCCACTGCCGCAGCTAAACGATTTCCTAAAATCTCTTGTACCTGAGATGGAAGTTCCTCTTTCTGGGCAGCTTTAGCTATTGTAAGGCTTATCTCACAATCCTGTGCTGCCGCAGACATGGCACAACATGCACACCAAGCGGTAAATATCATATTCCTTATTTTCATATCTTTTCTATTTTTCTCCGATAACCAATTCAGCTTTACCTAACCCTTTCGTCATTACTTTGCAGGTAAGATTGGCTTTCTGATTGAGATATTTGCGCAAATCATTTGCAAAGCTTCTTGTATCTCTAGCCATTCCATTTTCACGATAAAGCGGAATGCGTACCTGCTCAAAAAGCATCATATTCTCAGTTGCATCAGTTAAACTAAAACGATGAGCCACCGTATTCTGCGCCACCCAATCTTCTATGATTTCCTGTAGTTCAGCCCCCCCAAATTCACTTTCCAAATTAACACCGCTCCCATTATCAAACACGTGGACTTCTAATGCTACTTCACGGCCATTAGCCATCAAATCATCAAAATGTTTCTGTAACTGACTTACGAAAGCATCCATCTTGTCTACTACCGCTTCTTCCAACAATACTGCCACTTCAGCAGCCATAGAAGGTTCTCCCGTACCTTGCGTCGCTGCGACCTGCTTATTAGTGTAAGCATCCAAGCCTCGCAAAGTATAAGTAACAGAACGTTTGGGACCCATTGTATTAATATTCCAAACTACTTCAATCAGAATATCAGCTTTAGCTCTATTCATTAACCGATCCAAAGGAGACTCTGCCAGTGAAGCTCCCGAAGTAGAACTGGTAGTCATCTCATGTTCCGCCGAACTCTGCTCTATGGAACGAATAGAAGATGCCATATCTTTCAACGGAAAATCTTTTTCAGCCATCAACTCACCTATTTTCGTTATGACATTCACCAAGTTCAGATCATTATCCAACGCCTTTTTATAATCCGGAAGTTCGGTAATAATGCCTTGATTGTTATATTTTTGTGTATAACCATTATGGGTACACCACACATTAGCAGGAACAACCATAATGGTGGGTTTTTTAGCCTGTCCATACACTCCGGTGTGTACAAGTGCTACAATAAATAAAATAGCATATAATTTTTTCATGTTTTTCTGTCTTTATGGTTTTAAAATTTTATCTTCTATCAGTTTCTGCTGTAATTGAGAACGAAGCACACGCACCGTAGTGGAATAAGAAATTTGAGTCTTATTAGAAGTCTTCATGTTAGAATTTGTTTTCTTATCTTCCATACTTACATACTTCAGGTATTCCCCTCCGTCTCTAAAAAAGTCGTTAAAATAATATGCATACCGTTCCTGTGCATTCACTTCTGTTACCAAAGGGCGCACACTACATTCACGACTACCGGCAGCAACACCTTTGAACAAAACATCCCTTACTGCATTTTTCTTTGCCTGCTCTATAGCATCAGTACGATTTTTCCCTCTGCCCCAAGCTCGAAGTGTCTCCGAACCATCCAGTTCTACTCCCAAACATTCACTCTCAAAGGAATGATAGGAAGAAACACTCTTTTTGCTGCTGCATCCGGCAAAGACAAGTAAAAGCAGACATCCCAATTTCCACGTATAAAATAGATATTTCATAATTTTTTCTTCTTTAAAATTCATAGCCTAATTTCAATAATACAATATTCTCAAAATGACGCTCTCCTCCACAAACTTCCACAACGACCAAAGGATACTGATAAATTTCACCATTGGATGCCTTTATTTTCACTATCCGTACGCTTCAAGATAACTCCCTTCACTACGTACCATTATTCAGATAAAACACTTCATGAGCCTGCTGGGCAAAAGCAGGCAATAGTGCGCCAGCCAGTATCAGAAAAGTAACAATCAATCTCTTATACATAAGCTAAAATCCATTATTTAGTCCTTTAATAACTCCGGCTGATACCAGCTCTTGATAGAGGGCGTCTTTCGCAACGGAAACCACTGCTGAAATTCGATACTGCTTTCCCATTTTCACCACTGAAAGATTCTCTCCTATCATATTGGCAAAATTTATATAAGAACCTCCTTTTTGGAAGAAGACATCAAAATAATCCTGATGCTGCTGTTCTACCACCATACTTCCTGCCAAAGGTTTCTGCCGGGTACGTGAAGTCTGACTGGAAAATCCTTTGAAAAGCACCCCATGAACCGCACACTTCTTGATCACATCGATATCCAATTTACTTTTCTTCTGGATTACTGTCACTTTTACTAAATAAGTACCCTGTACACCTACTCCTTCTCCCTCTATCTCATACTTTAAAAGGTCATCACCTGCGTACGCTCCAATACAGATGAATACAAAAAGAATCGTCATAATGATTCTACCGACAAATTTCACATTCATTACTTTCATAATTCTAATCTTTAATTATATATTATTGTTCACACCCTTCTTTACTGGCAAACTGCAAATATTCATCCTTCACTTTCCGATAATACTCTCCCATCAATTTGCCTGTATTCTCCTGAATCTTTTCTTCAAGATCTTCTAACACATATTTCAAAAAATCGCAATGATTACTGCCTCCTGCTATAGCAGTAGCTGTAGATCCACCAAGGGCATCTATCTCATCCATAGAAACCCCCAGACTAATTCCGGATGAAGGCTTATTTTGATTTCTGCTTTCATCCTTAAAAGAATTAGAGTTCGTAGATTCCAAATCATTATGCACACTTGCAATGTAACCAATCGTATTCAAAGTTCTTTTCTTCTTGTCCTTTTTGGCTTGCTTCAGCGCCAACGCTACTTCTTCATTATCCGGATCCAATTCTGCCGCTATCTTCAGATGCTCCATTCCCTTAGAATAAATGCCATCTGCCACTTGTCCTTTTCCCATATAATAGTGGGCCATGGCATAGTCCGGAATCAAGTCTGTTAATAAATTAAACATACCCCAAGCACCTGCCACTCCCCTTTTTTCTTCTTTCAAAAAGGATTCTGTCACATCCTCTGCAAAGCCATCAGAGAGTTGTCCCTTCGTATCTATCCAACCAAGTACGGAATTCAGCCAAACAGGTGCTTTGCCATCCACAAAACTACCTATATAATCAATCCTTCCCGGTAGTAATAAAGCACCTTGACTATTATATAACCCCATTGCAAAACTTTTGGCAATCCAGACCTTTGCCGATACATCATAATATACCCATTGATAAACACAAGGCAATATAGTACGCCCATATATATCCAAAACTCCCCATTTATCCCGCTTGCAAGCAAGAACGAATCCATCTTCAGCTATTATAAGCTCCTCATATTCTGTAGGAATTACAATTTGTTCTCCCACTATAAGGCCCATTTTACCATTATCTTCCCTTATTCTGAGAGAATCGGTTATAACTTCTGTTCCAGGATTATTAATTTTTTCATTGACCTCTCTGCTACATTCAGCGATTTTATCAAGCAAATCATCAAAATCACCGTTCCCTTTCGCATTTTTCATTTCTTCTTGTTTCTGACGATATACCTTATTGGATATAGGAACGCTTATCATTGCTTCTTCTAGAATATATTTACATGGAACAACGATTTCCCCCCTCAAATTAATAGCCCCGAACTTACCATCTTGCTTGATTGTAGCCAACATGTTATCTCTAAAATTATCAGCGTAATCAAATTGAGGTTCAATGACAAATTCTCCTTTTTTATTTATAAAGCCAAATTTGCCATTCTTCTTTACCGCAGACAGTCCTAAATTAAACCCATGAACATCATCTACATTTTCAAACTGCGGTTTAATTATAAAACGGTTGTGTATGTCTATAAAACCTACTTTTCCTCCTAAAACTACTCCCGCCAACTTTTCTGTAAATCTCTTAGTCACCTCTTCATATTGTGGAGAAATCAACCAATTTATCTCATAATCCTGATTTACTAAAGCCGCATCCCATTCACCAAACATAGAATTACCTCTATATTTTGAATTTTCCCACCATCCTTTATTTTCGGTCTGCTCATATCCCCATTTCTTTGTTGCAGCATTTTGGCGTGCTTTCTGTGCATAAAAACTAAAAGGTATAGCACAGCATAACAAAAACAATATTACTTTTTTTACTTCATTCATATACATGTCTTTTTTTTAACCTTATGTGGCTTCAAAGAAAAACAATTAACGCCATTTTACAAATTCACAAAACCAAGAGAAAGTATCAAACAGCCTAATAAGCATACTATTCTATCTAAATTAATGACTATATAACCTCATTTCCATATACCGCAAAGGAAAAATTAAGCACTAAAAGCAAAAAAGCAGCAATCTCACGACTCCTGCTCTTCCATTGTGATTTAAAATCACTTTCTATAAACTTGTATTTTCAATGTTATCAATAGATTCACTACAACAAATAAAACCTATCCTGTAATTCTTTTCTGAATTTCTTGGAAACCTGAAGTTCCGTAATATTCTCAAACGGGGGAAACATGACACAGCGGTTCTCCTTAATCATCATCAGATAATTGATATTAATGATATACGACTGATGGATCTGGACGAAGCAGGGGTCATATCCCTTGATATGATCAGCCGTAGTATTTTTCTTCAGCAGCAGAGGCAGCTGGTTGTTCAGCACCACTTCCCACAGTTTCCGGTCGGAGTTATAACGGAAAAAACCAATGTCAATGGAACGTAGAATACGCAAATCATTGGTAGGCGTGGATATCATAAAGGTATGCTCGCCGACCGAATGCACACGCGCAGGAATAGCCAAAGATGCAGCTGCCGACTCTTCCTCCTTTTTCATGAAGCGGTCGATAATCCCTTCCAGCTCCTTCTTGTCTATCGGCTTCAGCAAGTAGTCGAAAGCTGCCCCACGGATGGCATAAATCATGTATTTATCATAAGCCGTATAGAACACAATCTGCATATTCCAAGTGATTGCCCCCCTTATCTGTTCCAGCAGTTCCATGCCCTTCATGTCCGGCAGTTCCACGTCCAGGAACAGCAAATCCGGATGAACCTTTTCCAGCAGTTTCCGGCCATTCACACCGTTACGCGCCATCCCATCTATAGACAGCCTGTTATATTTCTTCAGTTCCAGACAAAGATTGTCCGCAGAGAACTCATCATCATCAATTATTACGACCCTGTATAGTTTATCCATAGTAAACAATCCTGCTTTAGTTATTAACGGAACAAAAGTATTAAAACATGTTTTAACGCACAAACCCGACACTCTGGTTATGGAACTATAGCGACCGTTTCGGACACTATTCTAGCAAAAATAATGACTAAACCATCTTTTTCAAATTATAATCATAACCATGGGGCAGGAAGACAGCAAACTCGCAACCGGTTTCTCCGTCTTCCAACTGCACATTGGTTATGGATATATCGATATGCTTCTTATTGTTAGCGTTCAACAACTGTATGGTTTGAAGAATCACTTTTATACCGGTGCCTGTACCGTAGTTGGCACTGTTTACCCGGTAACCTCCCCCGTTGTCACGCACCTTGACACAGATTCCTTCCCCGGTCTTTCTGATGTCAACCCACAGTCTTTTCATCCCCTCTTTGTCCTTCAGGGCATGCTTGATGGCATTTTCTATCGGAATCTGTATCATCATGGAAGGAAGTATTTCTTGGTCAAGATGGATGGCAGCATCTATGGATGTGGACAGTATAAAGCTATCTCCCAATGCTTCACGTTCCAGGTTGATAAACGTATTGACAAAGTCCAGTTCCTCAGCCATGGTAACACACAGTTGCTCGGTCAGTTCCAGGTTGCGCCGCATCAGTTTTACCAGCCCACGCATATTTCCGACTTGCTCGTCGGTGTAGTTACCCATCTCACGGTTCAGAATGTTAAAAATGAAATGGGGAGAAACCCGGTTACGGATATTCTCCATACGCAAAGTGGCAATCATATTCTGACTTCTCATTTGCAGCAAGAAACGCTGTCTCTTGTTGTATGTGTAGACAAATACAGCGAGCCCCAGAATACAGATGCAGGCAAACATCCACAGGTAAAGCGTCTGGTTCAGCGCCAGAACTTCATTCTCTTTTTGCTGAATGAAAATTTTCTGCTTCATCAGCGTGGTGTCCTGACTGTATTTCAGATCAATTTCAGCTGTACGCATTTTAATACGCTCATTACGTGTAGAATCATCAATACGCTGATTTTCCATTTGATAATAATAAGCTTGTTTGAAATCTCCCACCTCTTCAAAATAATGTTGTAGGTAACGGTTACGGATATGCTGCATATTCGGTTCCACATAATCAGGCTGGATAGCCTCAGACATACGTTTACGTGCTAAAGGCAAATTATTCTGCTTCAAGGCAAGTTCAATCAACTGGGTATCCAAATAATAGAGAGCTGTCTGATTTTCGATAGAACGAAAAAAATCACTACAAAGATTTAAATAGTATGCGGCAGAATCAACCTGATTCATCAACAGAAAAGTTTCTCCCAAATTCATTTCAGTCAGATGTTCCTCAAAAATCATATCTGGATAAGAACGAGCTAACAATAATGATTTTCTGAAAAATTCTAAAGCATTAGGATAATCAGCACGAAAATAATAAGAATTACCACGATTATTCAAATAAATATGTTTCTCAAATGGAAGCATCTTATCATATTGCCGAGCCGCCAGTTCATAGTAATAATCACAAGAAGTAAAATCACGAAGTTCCATATAAACCTGTGCCAATCCGTAATAAACAGGAAAACGCTTTTCTTCAGGAATCTTCAATGAATCACAGTAAGACAAAGCTTTACGATACCACATCGCACCTTTATCATAATGACCGGTACGGACAAAAGCATCAGCCAAATTAATAGAAATATCATGAAGCATATCTCTGTTACTACCCTTCAAACGATAATCGAACGCTTTTTGAAAACATACCACTGAAGAATCTGTCAACCCTTGACGAACACATACATTACCCCGCATATTGTAAATCTCAGCATACAAATCATTAATTAACGGTGACGGTTCAGCTCCATCGCAAAATACTTCCGCTCTATCCATGCTAAGTTTAGCCGAATCCATCTCGGACTTAAACATATATGCTTTTGCCAAAAGAACAAGATAATGGCAATACGCCACACTATCTGTGGTAAACGACATTTGCCTGGCAGTCCGGGTACATACATAATTAGGATTTTTTGACAGTGGATCAATTATAAAATCATAATACTGCATATAAATATCCATTTGAGTCTTTTTATAAGTTCCGGAACTTGTACAAGATACTCCCCATATACAAAATAATATACTATACCATAAAAATTTAAATATCAAATGTATGTTCTCCATCTTATCCTCCTTCATAGTTTTATTGACAAACATAAGCAAAAATAAACACAAGCATAAGCTTTTATTAAAATTTATTTGATCCCAAAAAGCCTTTTAGATAAAATTTACACAAAGATGAAGATTCACTTTGTCATGTCATGAAACATCCCTACCTTTGAAAAAAGAATTTATAAATGAAGAAACATGGAAACACTATCTAATTCTGTCCTGACTGTACAAATAGCCGAACATGGCGCTGAGCTTCAAAGTATCAAAAAGGATGGGAAAGAATATCTTTGGCAGGGAGACGCTAAATTTTGGGGACGGCGCTCACCTGTCCTTTTCCCCATAGTAGGACGTGTGTGGAATAATAAATACCGTCATGCCGGAAACACTTATGAAATAGGGCAACACGGTTTTGCACGTGATATGAATTTCAAACTAACCTATAAAGAAGACAAAGGAGCTGTATATTGGTTGGAAAGCACTCCTGATACATTGGGCAAGTTTCCTTTTCCCTTCCGCCTATTGGTGGGATATTTATTAGAAGAAAATAAAATCACCGTAAAATGGCGTGTAGAAAATCTGGGAGCTATGGATATGTATTTCCAGATCGGAGCACATCCAGCTTTCTATTTCCCCAAGTTCGATGCTGCTACAAAGGATCGTGGCTTCTTTGTTTTTGACCGAAAGTCTGATTTAGAATATATCATGCCAATAGAAAAAGGTTGCGTATCACCAGAACGTCATGTACTAAAATTAAATAAAGAAGGGCTGATGCCAATTGATATTCATACTTTTGATTGTGACACTTATATTTTTGACAATAAACAACTGAAAAAAATAACCTTACTGGATAAAAAGAAAAAGCCTCATATCAGTTTGGAATTTAATTCTCCGTTAGTAGCTTTGTGGTCTCCTACCAAAACACATCCCGATTGCCCATTTGTTTGCATTGAACCATGGTATGGACGTTGCGATTCTGTAGGGTATTCGGGCGAATTAAAAGACCGTGAATGGATACAGAAACTAGAACCAAAAGAAACGTTTGATGTAGAATATAAAATCATTATAGAGTAATCAAGAACAACGGGGTATGCACGATGAGTCACACCCCATCTTTTTTCTTATTGACTTCCCAAATACAGAAATATCATACCAATAAGTACTAGCACCAAATCCACGGCCTTGCTTTTAAGATTCTTCTCACGGAATACCATCGCACCAAATATAAAAGAGACAAGCACACTGCCACGCCTTACCATAGATACAATGGAAATCATTGCCCCGTCCAAGCTTAAGGCATAGAAATAAACAAAATCAGCTGCCGACAGAAAAATAGATATCAGAATAATACACCAATGCCAATGAAACGGAGTGGTAGATTTGCGCTTCGGCCACCATAACAATATTAAGATACCTCCCATCATAAACAATTGATAGATATTATACCATGACTGCACAATCATTCTATCTAGTCCGATACCTCCTTGATCGGCAGGCGCCATGAGGTACTTGTCATAAAGCCCGCTGACAGCTCCCAACACAGCCGCCATTACCACATAATAAATCCACTTATTATGTTTAAAATCTATTCCCTCTTTCTTTCCGCTGCGGCTCAGCATAAAAAAAGAGAAGACAGCCATCAGCACACCAATCCATTGGTAAAAATTCAAACGCTCACCAAAGACCACTAAAGCTCCTACCAACACCATCACCGGACGGGTAGCGTTTATAGGTCCCACAATCGTGATAGGCAGATTCTTCATTCCAAAATATCCCAACATCCACGACGAAAGGACAATAACAGATTTCAACACCACATAACGATGCACCTCCCACCCAGCAACAGGCACATAAAAAATAGAATTCTCCAATATTCCCGGCCTCCACACTGACAATACAATAAAAGGAAGAAATATCAAACTAGAGAACAACGTATTAAGAAATAATACTGGAATAACCGCATTGTCCTTTAACGACTGTTTCTTAAATACATCATAAAATCCCAGCAGTGCAGCCGAGAGAAATGCCAGAAGTAACCACATCATATCTTTCACCTTATTTAAAACAGAAGGCAAAGTTACAACAAAAAATAAACAAAGAAGTGTAGATTTTGATATAAATGGCATGGAAATAAAAGAAAAGGGGATAGAGAAATACATCTCTCCCCCCCTTTTTTTATTTATGAATGAATATTCTCCCAGACTTTCGCCCAACGCTTACCCTCGATTAAATTCCCAGTGATTTTCTTACGGCTTCCACCTTTTCCTCAGCAGCTGCATTAGCGGCATCGAAACATTTGTGGCAACCCATTTCACCTTTTACTTCCACATAGAACTTGATTTTAGGTTCTGTTCCTGACGGGCGAACTGAAATTTTAGTTCCATCTTCTGTAAAATATTGCAATACGTTACTAGCCTCCGGCATATCTATTTCTGTTATATTCCCATTACCATCAGTAGCCTTCAAAGTTTTAAAGTCTTTGACAAGAACAACCTTAGAACCGCCTATTTCTCTCGGAGGATTAGAACGGAAGTTTTCCATCATTGCCTTAATCTCTTCTGCCCCGCTCTTTCCTGGTTTCACAACATTCACAGTAGTTTCTTTTGAGAAACCATACTCCACATAAATATCAAGCAAAACTTCGAACAATGTTTTGCCCTGATCTTTTGCCCAAGCACAAATCTCTGCTAACAATGTACAAGCAGAAACAGCATCTTTATCACGGACAAAATCTTCAGCCAGGAAACCGTAACTTTCCTCACCACCACCGATGTACTGCTGTTTTCCTTCACGCAAACGGATCTCACGTGCAATCCACTTGAATCCGGTATAGCAATCCAACATTTCGATGTGGTTCTTATCTGCGACAGATTTAATCAGTTCCGTAGTAACGATAGTCTTCACAATGAAATCATCATCCTTCATCTTACCCATCGCAATACGATTCTTTATTATATAATACAAGAACAGCAAACAGGTTTGGTTACCATTGATCAGCACCCATTCTCCTTTGTCATTTTTACAAGCCATACCTACACGGTCAGCATCCGGATCACTAGCCATTACAATGTCGGCGTCAATTTTCTTAGCCAAATCAATAGCCATAGACAAAGCCTCGGCATTTTCCGGATTCGGAGAAATAACAGTCGGAAAATCGCCACTCTTCACCATTTGTTCAGGCACGGTATGTACATTTTCAAATCCCCATTGCTTCAATGCACGCGGAATCAACATCATACCTGTACCATGAATCGGAGTATACACAATTTTCAAATCCTTCTGACGCTTGATCACTTCAGGATCAATAGAAATTGTTTTCACTTTATTCAAATAGACGCTGTCTACCTCTTCGCCCACAATCTGAATCAGATCCTTGTTACCTTCAAACTTAATGTCGGTAGCCGATGAAATCTTGTTCACCTCATCAATGATACCTTTATCGTGCGGAGCCAATACTTGTGCACCATCATCCCAATAAGCCTTGTAACCATTGTATTCTCTCGGATTATGAGAGGCAGTAATATTGATACCGCTCTGGCAACCGAAATGACGGATAGCAAATGACATTTCAGGAGTAGGACGCATATCTTCAAACAAATATACTTTAATACCATTCGCTGAAAAAATATTGGCAGAAATTTCCGCAAACAAACGGCTGTTGTTACGGCAATCATGACCTACCACTACAGAAATCTGATCGAGATCTTTAAAATTTTTATTTAGATAATTAGACAAGCCTTGAGTAGCAGCACCTACCGTATAAATATTCATACGGTTACTACCCACGCCCATAATACCACGCAAACCACCTGTTCCAAACTCCAAATCTTTATAAAATGCTTCAATCAAATCAGTCTTATCGGGATTCGCCAACATTTTCTTAATTTCAGCCTGTGTTTCGGCATCATAAGCAGGTGTTAACCATTTCTCTGCTTTCTCTGTCACTTGCTTTATCAATTCTTCATTTTCCATAATTTTTTGTTATTTATAAGGTTTATAATTATATCCGATTTTTACGTCTTGACAAATGTAAAAGAATTAAATTAAAAATCCTAGAAATTTGGAAGAAGAAAATTAGAGATATAAAGGATTATTCCCCAAAAATAATCTGTCATAAAAAAAATAGAAGACCATACAAGGTAAAAAACTATCTTATTATGCAAACAGGGGCAGAATTATAATCTGCCCCTCCACTAATTAATCAGACTTTCAGAACATACAAAAATATATCCTATTTCATCTTATAACGTCCACCGGTGGCCTTTACCAGTTCTTCCAAAAATTCTTTGGGATATCCCGGACGTACCAAAGGAGCACAATGACCGGTTTCAGGGCGAAGTATAGTTCCATCTTTTGCCATCTTTTTCACAGCACCATCATTATACTTCACAATCAAAAATTCACCCAACTTCTTCCAGCTGTCTATTGCCGATTCGGCTGTCATGCAACTATAGTTAGTCAAGAATTCTTTTGCTTTTACAGGATCTTTCTCATATAAACTCATGGCAGAAGATTCAATGCCAGCCTGTGCATTCGCATAAGTATCTTCCAAATTATTTTGAACGGCACGCATATCATCAATCATCAGGCTATAACGTGGACGAATCATATCGGCCACCCAATTATAAATCCAGAATGCAGAATCCCATGAAAAAGTTACACAGTCGGCTTCTTTACCGCTATAACAATCAGGAATACGATCCGAACAACAATATACAGGAGCAAACACTGTCATATTAGCATCATCTGTCCCAAACCATAATACTCCCCCTATTGCATCGGGCAGGCTAGCACGCATCTGTGCAACAAAAGTGAAAGCCGTTTGCTGAGTCGAGATGGGACGTTCATTGAAATATTCCTGATCTCCTACTTTAAAACTCAAAGGCGACAGACGATAAGGAGTTTTAAACGGACCGGCACCAGGATCATTAGTAATATCCAGTGGAGTACCCTCATAGTGATCGCGCATAGCTGCTTGTACATCACGTACTGAAAGTTTACGGGAAGGCTTGATATAAAGAGGCATCGGTTCTTTACTGTCCCCCTGAATATAAGGAAGATAGGTATCTCCCACCGACTTATTGAACATATTATAGAAACTCCATACACGCGCTTCACAGAACCGTACACCACCAAAATCTAAAGGATTATATGCCGCCGAGAAACTGAAATCTTTATTCATACCGTCAAAATAGCCTTTTTCACGAGCGAAAGAAATCACATCCGGAGAGTAAAGACAATTATCCTTGTCATTCATATTGAACTGATGAATCCGGCTCTGATTAGCATGTGCGGCAATACAATCATCCGGTATACGGACTGCTACCCATACAGCACCTTTCACACCGGGACCCTTACCGATCATCTCCAAAATCCAGACTTCATTGGGATCAGCGATACTGAATGATTCGCCACTGCTATAATAACCATATTCTTTTACTAAATCCGTCATTACCTGTATGGCTTCTTTGGCTGTACGAGAACGCTGGAGAGCTACATAAATCAAACTTCCATAATCCATAATACCGGTAGAATCAACCAATTCCTCCCGTCCACCAAAAGTAGTTTCACCTATGGTTACCTGAAATTCATTCATATTACCTACCACATTATAGGTTTGACGCGCTTCTTTTATTTGCCCTAAATATTTGCCCGAATCCCAATCATAGATATCACGCATGGTTCCTTTTTCATGCATACCGGCAGGATAGTGATACAACTCGCCAAACATTCCGTATGAATCAGCGGAATAAGAAACGATAACAGAACCATCCACCGAGGCTCCCTTACCTACAATCAGGTTAGTGCACGCCAAACTCTCCGTTATCGCTGCCAACAGAAAGGCAGCACCTAAAATCAGTTTATTCTTCATTAATATATAACTTTTTAATTGTGTATAATACTTATTTTACCATCAAAATTCATATTCCTCTCTTGTTTCATTTCCACAATAATCTGTCACCACCAATTCCAATTTATGGGCGACTCCTTTTTTTAACCGTTCAGGATGCTTCATCCACAATTTCGCATTTTTGGAACTGAAACCAAACAAGGCAAATTCGCCGTCTATCTTCACCTTATAATCTTTGATACCCGTTTCCGCATCTCCTATTTTGAACTGAACCTTACCTGTCTTCCATTGCGTTTTATTTAATGGAGTTACTCGTGGAGACAAGGTATCTATAGCTACGGTATAAGTTCCCAGTTCACGGATGGAAGTCTTCATCCAACCATTCTCATAAGTTCCTCCTGCTGAACCTTTCCTTTTTCCCCACTTACGGGCTACATAATATTTCGACGTATCCTCTACAGGAAGATGGCGTACCCCGATCATCAGTGTGCATCCAGCTTGCAAAGCTACTGGCTCATCGTGCAATTGGTACTCGTAAGAAATTGCGGCTGTATCTTTAACCACCTGACAGTTCAGTGCCACATCCTCATACAACATCCCTCGGGGGATAACCAGTTCCATACCCGGTTCCTGAACCACATTACCTTTATTCCATGCCAAATAATGTTTTACTTGCGGATGATATTCCTCTATCGGCTGCCTATGGCCACGCACAATGAAACGATAAGTCGACTTATTACCATATAAATCAGCTAATTCATAACGAAAATGATAATCACGTTCTTCATCAATCGTAATCACCCCTCCTTCATCGTTGGCTTGTAACATGCGCAAACTATTTCCGGGAAGAATTTGTGAGCGCATCACCCAATTATGCCTCTTTACATTCTCCTCATAGTCTGTCCAAGCATTAATCATCCGGTTCTCTTCAGGCAAAACGCCATCCACTGTACTGCGAAAAACTTCTGTCGTATCCACATAGAGTACCACGGAACGCACACCATAATTATTATGTGTACCATCCATATAGTCGTATGCCTTAATACCAGCGGCTATTTTCCCCCAAGCAGAAACCGGTTGCCCCAAAGAAGCAACAGGTATGGATTTTTTTCTTTGTGAGCCTTCCACAACCCCAGCGCCCCGCTGCGGATAAAGCATAATCATTGACGCACGTGGCGGAGTAGTGTCTTTGATTTTATCGGTATAGAATTGTAAGGGATCTATCAATTCACCAGTATCCGTACAGCGTATCTCCATATGCAGATGCGGTCCGAAAGAATATCCTTCATTACCGCTTAAAGCAATGATTTCTCCAGCTTTGAAACTGACCTGATGAGGTTCGAATTTCAAATCCACAGCAAAAGTTTCATGCCGATATTGATATTCCTCCACTACTTTTGCCACTGCGGAAGCAAATTTCAACACATGCCCATACACTGAAGTATATCCATTGGGATGAGTAATAAAAATAGCCTGCCCATATCCGCCGGGAGTAACCAGTACACGGCTCACATATCCGTCGGCAATGCAATGAATAGGTTTTCCCACCTCTCCCTGGGTTTTAAAGTCCACTCCTCCATGAAAGTGGTTAGAACGCAGTTCACCAAAATTACCGCTCAGAGTAAGCGGAAAATCAAAAGGAGGACGGAATACAGGAGCAGCCGGTTCTTCCTGTGCCCGTACAGTGAAAATACTGCCCAAAGCTACTATGATTATATAATTTCGTAAAGTCATTTTCTTTATTTTATGGAGAACTCATCACAAAAATTTTGAATCTCTCCGCAAACTTACAAATAAAAAACAGAATATCCCTTAAAATAATGTTGCTAAACATACATTTATTACGAAAAAAACATATCCAGACAAAACCTACTTTTCTGACATTTTGTTATCTTTGAGGCAGTCAAACCCCTTAAATGTGACAATTATGATAGTAGGAATTCCTAAAGAAATCAAAAACAACGAGAATCGTGTATCATTAACCCCTGCAGGAGCACACGAGTTGGTACAGAGAGGTCACACGGTGTATATACAACACACCGCAGGTATAAACAGCGGATTTTCCGACGAAGAGTATGAGAAAGTCGGAGCGCGTATCCTTCCTACTATAAAAGATGTGTACGCCATCGCTGAAATGATTATAAAAGTCAAGGAACCCATCGAATGTGAATATAATCTGGTACGTAAGGACCAACTGGTATTTACATACTTCCATTTTGCCTGTGACAAAGAATTAACAGAGGCAATGATGCGTAGTGGTTCAGTATGCCTAGCTTACGAAACTGTAACAGACAAACAAGGAGGACTGCCTCTGCTGATTCCCATGAGTGAAGTGGCGGGACGAATGTCCACTCAGGAAGGAGCACGTTTTTTGGAGAAGCCTCAAGGAGGACGTGGTATCTTACTAGGTGGAGTTCCCGGTGTCAAACCAGCCAAAGTGCTGGTATTAGGCGGCGGCATTGTAGGAACCAATGCAGCTTTAATGGCTGCAGGGCTAGGGGCTGATGTCACAATCTGCGATATTTCATTACCCCGCCTGCGTCAGTTAAGCGAGTTCATGCCTAAAAATGTAAAAACATTATTCTCGTCCAGCCACAATATAGAAAAAGAACTGCCAACAACTGATTTGATAATCGGTGCGGTACTTATCCCCGGTGCAAAGGCCCTCCACCTCATTACACGCCCCATGCTGAAACTGATGAAAAAGGGTACCGTACTGGTAGATGTGGCCATTGACCAAGGAGGATGTTTTGAGACGTCCCATCCTACAACTCATGCCGAACCTATTTACGAAGTAGACGGTATCATCCATTACTGTGTGGCCAATATTCCGGGAGCTGTACCATGTACTTCAACCTTGGCATTAACCAATGCTACACTGCCATACGCCATCAGATTGGCAGATCTTGGTTGGAAAAAAGCTTGCGAAAACGATCCTGGACTAAAAAACGGCTTGAATATTGTCAACGGAAAGATTGTGTTTCCGGCCGTGGCAGAGGCCTTTGGCTGGAAGATTTAATAAAGTATGGATCCTAATGGAAAAAAGGAAGGCCGTCACGAAGGTCTTCCTTTTTTACGATATAATACTTATAAGGATTATCATCTCATGATTTTTCAAGCACTTCTTCCAAGGATTCTTCCTGCTGTTTTTTCCCTGTCCGACTTACAATCCAAATGCTGACTTCGTAAAGCAAATACATGGGCACAGATACCATCATCAATGTAAAAACATCTGACGTAGGAGTGATAACAGCTCCAACTATCAGAATAATAACAATAGCATGACGACGATACCGCTTCATAAAATCAGCCGTAAGAAATCCCAGTTTGGCAAAAAGCCAACAAAGGACAGGGATCTCGAAAACAATCCCCATCATCAGACTCATCATCATCAACGTATCCATATACGAGGACAAAGTAATCGTGTTCTCCACTTCCATACTGACCTGATAGGTAGCAAGAAAACGGAAAGTAAGAGGAAAAATCAAAAAATAATTCAAAAGAACTCCCATCATAAAAAGAAAATAGCCCCATCCTACAACCCGGGTAGAATATTTCTTTTCATTCTCGTATAAAGCCGGCGAGACAAAACGGAACAACTGATAAATAACATAAGGAGATGCCAACAAAAAACCCGCATAAAAAGACACACTCATATGAGTAATGAATTGAGCCGCCAATTGGGTATTGATCATTTTCACATAAAACACTTCCGGACATAATGAAGGCATAGCCATAGAATCAGCTATCCGGCAAAAAAAATGATAAATAATGAAATCAGCATTCTTAGGCGCTAGAACAATAGCAAAGAGCTCATCCTTAAACAAGAATGCTACCAACATTAGAAATACCACAGCCACTGCAATGCGGAACAAGACATGGCGTAGTTCTTCCAGATGATCCCAAAAGGTCAGTATCTTCTGCTGCTGTTCCATTATTTGTCACTTTTTCGTTTCCCCTTTCTTATCTTTCCCATCTATATCATCCTCCAACCCGTTCATCCCTTCTTTAAAACTCTTAACCCCTTTGCCCAACCCCTTCATCAGTTCGGGTATCTTCTTCCCACCAAAGAACAAAAGAACAATCAATGCAATGAATAACACTTCCTGCATTCCTAATCCTAAAAATAATAATGTGCCTGTCATTTTATCTATTAACTATTAAATGATTTATCAAAAACCAAAGTCATCTATTTATCGTGCTCTCCATCCATGACAACTACCAGGACATAACCAGCGCCACCATTTTCAGGTTGTTTCACAGTTTGCAACATTAACATCAAGTGTTTACAACTCATCTTTTTGCAATAGCTTTCAGCAATGCATAGCCGCCAAAAATCTGGAGCAACATGCCCGGAATCCCAATCCGGAAATCCTGTGCCGCCAAATAGAAATCACCGACAAGAACCCATTCTATCAAGGTACCCACCACCTGATATGCCATAACAGTCCCCAGCAATGCAGGAATTGTAATCTTACGGAAACGGTCTGCCATATATCCCGCCACCAACGCCAACAATACCGATTTTACCAATATAGCCGGCAGTATGGCCACAGAAGGCATTCCAAACAAGATGCTATTGGCAAGCGGAGAAAGAACAGCCGTCAACATCCCCACTTTGAATCCATATTTATAAGCACCTATTAATGTAAAGAAATAAATGGGTAACATAGCAGGACCACCCCAATGCACCAAATGACAAAGTTGCGGCAATACCACATTACCTACAATAAACACGAACGCAAATAAATAAGTATTTACGTTTGTGTAGTTTAACGAATAGAATTTTGTTGTTGATTCCATAAATACTAACCTTTCATTTAATTTCTGCAAATATAATCATTTCATAAAGCAAGCTCAATCTTTTTTTCTCTTTTCTTGTTTATATTATCAAATATTCCTCTATCTTCGCAATAAATTGATAAAATTCCAACTATGAAATATTATAAATTCATCTATTTTTTAGCCTTCGTCCTTGGAATATCAACATGGGCACAGGCACAAAGCACTCCTTGTACCGGAAATACATATAGTACAAATGCAGACTTCTTCCGTGCCTCGGCATCAGCTCAGAGCGGTGACGCCACTGCCTCCAAAAAGAAGGCGATCATTACAGCCCGTACCGCAATAACTAACCAGATCAAGGCAAAAGCAGAAATGGCTGCCAAGTCTCAAAATAAATTCGGTAATGCAGAATGGGAACAATTTTTAGATCTGATCCAAATGGTTACCCAGCAAGAGGCTGCTAACTTAAAAGTAATTTGTGAAAACAGCCGACAGAACGGTGGTAAATATAAAACAGACGTTGTAGTAGAATTGCCCAAAGCAGGAGTTCTGTCCACAATCATCAACCAAATAAAAAGTGATGATAAATTAAAAGGACTTTTTGAAGAAAGCAAGTTTAAGCAAGCGTTTTAAAACCATTTGAATCCATCAGAGGGGTCCATGTGGTTTGAACAGAAAAACCAATTACATCAACCTAATCTTGACAAATTTATGGAAAAGTTGTACGATTACCTTCCCCAGCAATTGGTTACTTTCATTCTAGTAACATTGTTCTCTTTACTCATCGGTTTATCCCAACGGAGAATCAGTCTGAGACGAGAAGGGGAAACTACGCTTTTCGGCACAGACCGGACTTTTACTTTTATCGGTATTTTGGGATATCTCCTCTATATACTTGACCCTAAGGAAATGCATTTATTTATGGGAGGCGGGATAATTTTAGGCATGTTACTGGGTATCAATTATTATGTCAAGCAATCCCAGTTCCACGTGTTTGGAGTGACAACAATCATCATCGCTCTTATCACCTATTGTATGGCTCCTATCATAAGTACACAGCCTTCCTGGTTTTATGTCATGATGGTAGTCACCGTGCTTCTTTTCACAGAAATGAAACACACCTTTACCGAACTTGTACAACGGATGCAAAATGATGAAATGATAACACTGGCAAAATTTTTGGCTATCAGCGGTATCATTTTGCCCATGTTACCCAAGGAACCTCTTATACCGGGTATCAATCTCACTCCATACACCATTTGGCTGGCTACTGTAGTCGTATCGGGCATCTCCTATTTATCCTACCTGCTGAAACAATATGTTTTCCGCGAATCAGGCACTCTAGTTTCGGGTATTATCGGTGGTCTGTATAGCAGCACCGCTACCATTTCCATCCTTGCCCGCAAATGCAAACGGATACAAACGCATGAAATACCGGAATATGTATCTGCCATGATGCTTGCTATCAGCATGATGTTCTTGCGTTTCATGATTTTGATCCTTATATTCAGCACTTCCATCTTTCTGGATATCTACCCCTATCTGCTTATCATGTCTGTAACCGCCGCCGGCATCGGTATATTCATCCATAAAAAGCATACTATAAAAGGCGAGCGCGAAGTTATTGAGGAACCGGAAACGGAAAGTAATCCGCTGGAATTCAAAGTCGCTCTGATCTTTGCTTTATTATTCGTAGTATTTACATTTCTGACTCACTATACATTAATTTATGCAGGAACAGGAGGTTTGAGTATTCTCTCTATTGCAGCAGGATTAAGTGACATCACCCCTTTCATACTTAACCTGTTACAAGGCGGAAGCATTCCAGCAACTATCGTAGGAGCCTGCATCATGCAAGCTATCATCAGCAACATTGTGGTGAATATGTTCTATGCCATATTTTTTTCCTCCCGCAGAAAAGAAATACTGCCTTATGTATGGAAAGGATTCCTCACTGTCATTGGGATAAACGCTGTACTATTACTCATCTATTACTTCTAAATTATATTCTCATAAAAAAGCATGCGGATAACAGGATTTAAATCCCTATCAGAAGAGTAGAATATAAGCCAATGAACTAATACTAATCACTGCCCAAAGAGCAACACCTTGAACCAGAGGTTTCATACCGACTTGCTTCAGTACATCCATAGACAAGGAAGCTCCAATAAAAAACATGGTAATAATCAATCCCTTACGTGCCAGTCCAGAAACGGCCTGCCCGAATTGAGGTACACCATCCAACACATAAGTATTCAGAACGATAGCTACAACGAAATAAAGGATAAACCAAGGAATGCTTACTTTCTTACCACTCCCCTTGAAAATAAAAGAAGTAGCGAATGCCAAAGGAATAATCCAAAGGGCACGGGTCAGTTTAATTGTAGTCGCCACTTTCAACGCTTCTTCACCGTATGCCGCACCTGCACCCACCACAGAACTCGTATCATGAATAGCAATAGCTGCCCAAGTACCAAACTGTTGTTGATCTAACCCAAACGTATGACCTAACACCGGAAAAATGAACAAAGCGATAGCATTCAATACAAAGATAGTAGCCAAAGCCACAGACATCTCACTATCTTTAGCTTTCAATACAGGCCCCACAGCAGCAATAGCGCTCCCCCCACAAATTGCAGTACCTGAACTGATAAGGTAAGCCGTATCACGGTCTACCTTCAAAAGTTTACGCCCTATAAACATACCTATAATCATTGTACCGATTACAGAAATGATCGTAAATTCCATTCCTTCCTTGCCGGAAGCCAAAGAAGCCTGAAGATTCATACCGAACCCCAATCCCACTACAGAATATTGCAACAAATATTTAGAAACCTTTTTATTGAATTTAGGATGGGCCTGTCCGCAAACTAATGCAAATATCAACCCCAGAAATAAAGATACGGGTGGAGTGACCCACCGGGAAAATGGAGCCAATACCGGAATATAGTCCATCAATAAAAAGACCGTTAACGTGGAAAGCAAGCCTACATAAATAATTTTGTTGTTTTGCTGTAAAGCTGTTACTGAAATCATATATTTTACTTTTTAACATTATTTCTCTATTTCGAGGTGCAAAGGTAGTATATGTTTCAATAACAATCTAATCGTTTTTAATTATAGGTTATAACTTTTCCTTATAATGATTGGCAAACTGCATGAACAGAGCCGGAAGCCCTGTATCCTGCCCTTGCAATTGGACAAAATCAAATTCACGAAACATCACCAGGTCTTTTATATCCAATACTTTAAACTTTCCTGAATACAGTTCTTTATTAATAGACCGGATAGACAAAATCCCCATGCACTCACTATTTTCCAAAAATAATTTAATGCTTTCTGTACTCCCCAGGTGCATACGGATAGTAAGGTCCGATAACTTTATGTTGTGTTTATGCAAAGCGGTAATCAATACATCCAATGTTCCCGAACCTCTTTCACGAAGCACAAGAGGAACTTCTTTCAATTCATCCAAAGTTATCTCATCATAATCCATCCACTTACTACGAGTATGGACGATAGCCACCAGCTCATCTTGCAGAAAAGGAGTATATTTCAAATTAGGTTGCCGGGTATTGCCCTCTACCAATGCCAAATCTATGCGATGTTCTTGCAATGCCTTTTCCACCTCAGAGGAGTTCCCGCTGAAAAGTGATAAAGACACTTGCGGAAACTTCTCGATGAAACGAGCCAGCAAGGGAGGAAGCACATATTGGGCAATTGTAGTACTGGCTCCCAAGCGTAACTCACCGGTATGCTCATTACGTAATAAGTTCATCTCGTACTCCAAGCGTCCGTAATCTTCCAAAATTTTCTCACAATGTTCCAACAACAACCTGCCTGCATCAGTCAGCAAGATCTTGTTACCCATTCGCTCAAAAAGGCGCGTCTGGTACATCGTTTCCAATTCCTGAATATGCTTGGTTATAGCCGGCTGGCTGATAAACAGCTCCTGCGAAGCCTTTGTAAAGCTGAGATTTTTCGCAACACTACTGAATACTCTTAACCTGAAATCAGACATGTTTTTTAATGATTATAGTTCGTCTGCTTTAATTCCTAACGACTGTAAAACTGCGAATCCAAACATCTCCCACTGATAAGCCACTTCACAGGCTGGAGGATTCATGCCGAATACTGTCATTTTTTCTTTTCCGTCCACCTTATTTAATATAGCAGGAACTTTATCCCCATATTCTTCTTCGGCAGGGACAATAATTACCCGTTTCACCTCTTTTGCATCAACCACCACTCTCAAAGACTCTAGAAACAACTCTTCGCGACTAGCCATATCCGACGGTTCGAAAGAATAAAGTACAAACTCTCCCAACTGGCTTTTGAAAGCCACGTTATTTAATTCCTTTTCCAAATCCGACGGCTGAAAAGCATCCATTTTCTTACTTTCCTCGTCATAAATAAATAATACCTGAACTGCATTCTCCCCCAAGGGTATTCCACTATCCAGTGACAGACATTCCAACAACACCGGCAAATCCGCTTTCGGCAACTTACGCCCCACCACGTCACCAAAATGTTTGGATAAATCACCCGCCACCCTATCTACATAGGCTACATCCACCAGAATTACAGTATCTGCAAACTTTATTTCATTTGTCATCTCGTTTTCATTTTATGATTTCGATGCTAAGATAGCAATTATCATCTGCCTGCAAAAAGAGTTATCTGCCTTTTTGTGTACAATTCGGACTTTTTTTCATTTAAAAGCCGGAAAGCCTGTCATTTTGTCTTCTTATTTTACTTCATTAGCTTTCTTTTTCTTTTTGGCAAACTATTTGACGATTATCAAATGAAATCGCAAAAGCCACTGAACAAAGCAGTGACAGTTACGTTTTCAATAGGTATTTGAATAATATTTAGAAAGGAGATACAATATGAATTTTAACAACTTCACAATTAAATCACAGGAGGCAGTGCAACAAGCGGTGAACGTAACTCAAGCCCGCGGACAGCAAGCTATCGAGCCTGTGCATCTGTTGGCCGGAGTACTGAAAGTAGGTGAAAACGTCACCAACTTCATTTTCCAGAAATTGGGAATGAACGCCCAGCAGATCGCATTGGTCATCGACAAGCAAATTGACTCGCTGCCTAAGGTTTCGGGAGGAGAACCTTACCTTAGCCGTGAAAGCAACGAGATATTACAAAGAGCCGTACAGTATTCCAAAGAGATGGGTGACGAATTCGTTTCACTGGAAGCTATTATCCTGGCCTTATTGAATGTAAAGAGTACTGTCGCTACCATATTGAAAGACGCGGGAATGACAGACAAAGAGCTGCGCTCCGCCATAGCAGAACTACGTAAAGGTGAAAAAGTAACTTCACAATCCAGTGAAGACACTTATCAATCCTTAAGCAAATATGCCATTAATTTGAATGAGGCTGCCCGCAGCGGAAAACTTGATCCGGTTATCGGGCGTGATGAAGAAATACGTAGAGTATTACAAATATTAAGCCGCCGTACCAAGAATAATCCGATTTTAATTGGTGAGCCGGGTACTGGTAAGACCGCCATTGTTGAAGGTTTGGCACACCGTATCATCCGAGGTGATGTACCCGACAATTTGAAGAACAAACAAATCTTCTCATTGGATATGGGCGCACTGGTTGCTGGAGCCAAATACAAAGGTGAATTTGAGGAACGTCTGAAATCTGTTGTCAATGAAGTGGTCAAAGCCGAAGGCAGCATCATCCTGTTTATCGATGAAATCCATACCTTGGTCGGAGCCGGTAAAGGTGAAGGTGCCATGGATGCCGCCAATATATTGAAACCCGCCTTGGCCCGTGGTGAGCTCCGCAGCATCGGAGCCACTACTTTGGACGAATATCAGAAATACTTCGAAAAGGACAAGGCATTGGAACGCCGGTTCCAAACTGTTATGGTAGCCGAACCGGACACGCTGAGCACCATCTCTATTCTTCGTGGATTGAAAGAACGTTACGAAAACCATCACAAGGTACGTATCAAAGATGAAGCCATCATTGCCGCTGTAGAATTGAGTAACCGGTACATTACCGAACGTTTCCTTCCGGACAAGGCTATTGATCTGATGGATGAAGCTGCTGCCAAATTGCGTATGGAACGTGACTCTGTGCCTGAAGAACTAGATGAAATCTCACGTCACCTGAAACAACTGGAAATTGAACGTGAGGCCATCAAACGTGAAAAAGACGAGTCCAAATTACAACAGCTGAATAAAGAGATTGCCGAACTGAAAGAACAGGAAACCTCTTACAAAGCCAAATGGCAGAGTGAAAAGGAACTGGTCAACAAGATTCAGCAAAACAAGCAGGAAATAGAACAATTGAAATTTGAAGCCGAGAAAGCGGAACGTGAGGGAGATTACGGTAAAGTGGCCGAAATCCGTTATGGAAAATTACAGGCTTTAGAGAACGAGATTAAGGATATCCAAGAAGACCTGAAACACAAGCAGGGTGACAGTGCCATGATAAAGGAAGAAGTTACCGCTGAGGACATTGCCGATGTTGTTTCACGGTGGACAGGGATACCTGTTAACAAGATGCTGCAAAGCGAACGTGACAAATTGCTTCATCTGGAGCAAGAATTACATTTGCGTGTGGTAGGTCAGGATGAAGCCATAGCAGCCGTATCCGATGCCGTACGCCGTAGCCGTGCCGGATTACAGGATCCGAAACGTCCGATAGGTTCATTCATCTTCCTGGGTACTACCGGTGTAGGTAAGACAGAACTTGCCAAAGCATTGGCCGACTACCTGTTTGATGACGAGAGTCTGATGACGCGTATCGACATGAGCGAATACCAGGAGAAACACTCTGTATCTCGCCTGATCGGAGCGCCTCCCGGATACGTAGGTTACGATGAAGGCGGTCAGTTGACAGAAGCCGTCCGACGCAAACCATACTCTGTGGTATTATTTGATGAAATAGAAAAAGCACATCCCGATGTGTTCAATATTCTGCTGCAAGTTTTGGACGACGGACGTCTGACTGACAACAAGGGACGTACGGTAAACTTCAAGAATACGATTATCATCATGACTTCCAACCTGGGCAGCGCATACATTCAAAGCCAGTTCGAAAAGATTAATGACGAGAATCGCGAAGTGGTGATTGAAGAGACGAAGAAAGAGGTAATGTCCATGTTGAAAAAAACGATACGACCGGAGTTTCTGAACCGTATAGATGAAACAATTATGTTCTTGCCTTTGAACAGAGAAGAGATAGAACAGATTGTGATGTTACAAATCAACGGTATCAAGAATATGCTGGCCGGCAACGGCATTACCTTGGAAATGACCGATGAGGCCGTCCGTTTCATTGCCAGCACAGGCTATGATCCCGAATTCGGCGCCCGTCCTGTGAAACGTGCCATCCAGCGCTATTTGCTGAATGATTTGTCCAAAAAACTATTGTCACAGGAAGTAGACCGAAGCAAACCGATTATCGTAGAAACAGCTGGTGACGGATTAAAATTCCGCAACTAGAATGTTACAAACAGCCAGGAAAGATAAGATTTTATCTTTCCTGAGTAAAGGGGGGGCTCATCACTTGTAAGATATACAATCTTCCACCTGCAACATTACTAATCTTACAGCCCACGCATTAGTAACGTGTCACCCCACACGTTACTAACTTTCCGGCATGCACATTACTAACCTCTCAAACGTCCTGTTCTTTTCTGAAAAGAACAAGGTCTTTAAAAAAAAGAACAAGACGTTTTCATTGAAAGAACAAGAGCTTTTTAAAATTTGACCTGTTGTTTTTTCCATAATGGCATCTACATGCCGAAACTCCTTATTTTTCCTTCAGATCTTTCAGCTACTCCGCAAACACCCTGCCCGCCGACATTCCGGCTGAAAGATATACATCGCGAAATGTTTCAGCCGAAAAATATCCTTCAGGAAAAACGATTCCCTGAAAATCAGAGAAACACCGATTCGGCTGAAGGATTCCAATCCCCGACTGAAGCATTCCCGAACCCAATCCTTCAGCCGAAATGCCCACGAACAAGGCGTTTGCGGGAAGTCTGAAGGATTTGAAGGATTTTTCAGGGTATCCTTTATAGAGCACGATCTATGATCATATTCCACTGAAAGAAGTAAGATATCCTACTTCTTTTACCAATAATGCCGATGAACAAAAAGCCCGTCAAGCAGATTGTAAACTGCTTGACGGGCTTTTCCCCTTCGCTTTATTTCAATTATTCAGCAGCAGCTTCTTCCACTTTGTCGGCAGATTCTGCCGGAGCTTCTACAAATTCAGTAATACCATTATTTACCAAAATATTGTACCATGAAATCAGTTTCTTGATATCCCCGTTATGAACACGGTCACGATCATAATTTGGCAAAATTTCTGCAAAATAAGCATGCAACTCATCGGCTGATGCTTTTTTATAATTGATAGAAGCAACCGCTCCATTCTCTTTCTTCTTTACCGCTTCCAGCACTTCGCTCAAAGGCACTTCTTCCGCATCTGTGTACATAGCAATATCCGCCAATGAGATAACTTTGTCATGAGCATAAGCAGGAACTCTTTTCTTAGCTGCGTCAACTGTTTCTACAATCAACATGTTCTTTCCTTGAGAAATCAATTTATATAATCCCGGTTTACCCGCGATTGATAAAATGGTCTTTAACATACTATTCTATTTTATATTTATGGTTTGAGGAAGCAAAAGTACAATTCACCAATGAAACTCCCAAATTTATAGTATGAATTTTTCGGTTTTTAATTGTTCTACTATTCTGTTCAACTGGGGTATGAGCAATTGCACCCCGTCATTCACCACCGTGAAATCGGCCCGCCGACGCTTTTCTTCATCATCCATCTGGGCAGCAATACGTGCCCGGACTTGTTCCTCGCTGGCTCCGTCACGATACATGGCACGCTGTATACGCAATTCTACAGGTGCATAGACCATTATTACCGCATCTACCGTATCCTGAAAACCAGCCTCATACAAAATAGCCGATTCCATACCCACTATCTCACACTTTTCCTGACGTTCCACCCATACGGTAAAATCTTTCCGTACCCGGGGATGGATAATGGAATTGATTTGGAGCACATGCGCCGGATCGGAAAACAGATAGGAAGCCAACAACGGCTTGTTTAACAGACCATCCTTATAAACATCCTCACCTAACAAAGCGATCAGTTCCCCACGAATTCCGGCATCAGAAGCAGTGAGACGTTTCGCTTCATTATCCGCATTATACACAGGGATATGCATATTCTCCAACAAATGGGAAATGTATGATTTTCCACTGCCGATGCCACCGGTAACCGCTATCTTAATCATTGAATTTAATTCGTTGTTCTATCAAATAATCCACCTCTTTGGGATTCAAACGAACATGGTTCACATATCGGGGGATGGATTTGAGATTGACCGGACACTTCTCCCCCTTATTGTTCAACAAAGACTCATAAGTCACCCCGATAAAGAAATCCTCGGAAGTGATGGACTTGAAATGACTCAGACCTACCTGAAAAGTCACCTGAACCTTGGAAGGAAAAGTACGAAGTACCTTGTCGGGCGGAAAATTGATGCCACGTATAGGCACCTCCACACTTTTCTCAGCGTAGATATCTACCAATAAAGTCACATCATCAAAAGAGGGAATAAATTTCGCTCCGCGTACATCGGCCAGATTCACCCTACGACGAATGGTATCTGCCACATCTTCAAAATTCAATGCCTGTGTATAAGCAGCCGTGATGGTATCCAAAATCTCCTGAGGAGCATAAACCATCACTGAATCCGGCGAGTAAATGATATCCGAGATATAATACTGGCGGTCTAAAGCCACCTTGCCTTGTAACTTCACGGGCACCTTCTTTGCCTTCCCTTTCGTATAAATAAACTCCACAGTATCCGGCCGTATGGTCAGCAATTTGGTTGTCTGATTCAACTGGACCGAAATCTTTTTCATTAAAGCTGAAACCGGAATCCGGACACGGCTCCCTTTATCCTCATAGTCCTTGAAGTCCACAACAATGGGATAAAATGTCTGCCCCAGCATATAGTTAGCCAATACAGTCCCCCTGTCTTTCACGCCAATACGCAGTTCATCAGGAAGTTCGGAGGTCAACACCACATCACTAGGTACATTCTTCAACCGTAACGGAATGGAAAATTCCGTTTCATAGTCATCATTTAACACCTGAAGCAACCAAAAGCAGAAAGATACAAATACAAAAAACAAGAAAATCAGGAACTCCCTGCTATTACGGCTAAGCAGGAAGCTTCTGATTCTCTCTAAAGTCTTTAAATAGTAAATACGTATGTTCCTTTTGTCGAACATGTTATCATGTCATTTACTTTGCCTGTTGTTGGTTGGATGCAGCATTAGCGAAGATAGAATTTCTATCAATTTTAATCTTAACGCCTGATGCAATTTCCAAAACAACTGTATTATCTTCTATTTCTTTTATCTTTCCGTATATACCACCTGCAGTAATCACTTCTTGACCCACTTCCAAATTCTTGCGGAAATTAGCAATCTCTTTCTGTTTTTTATTCTGAGGACGAATCATGAAGAAATACATAATAGCGAAAATGGCTACCATCATAATCAGGAAAGAGTAATCTCCTCCACCCCCTGCCTGCAGAAATACAAATAATAAGTTCATACTTTCTATGTTTTTTAGTTTATAATGCTGTTATTCTTCAATAACAAACAAAGATATTAATTTTTTGTTAGCTTATTCTCTTTTTTCAATGAATTAACGATTCCGTCCAAAGTTCCGTTAATAAAGCCACCGCTTTTCGGGGTGCTGTACAGTTTGGCTATTTCTACGTACTCATTCAGTGATACGCTGACCGGAATATTGGGAAAACTCAGAATTTCAGCCAAAGCGATCTGCATAATGACCACATCCATGAAAGCCACACGGTCTAAATCCCAGTTCTTTGTATTTTCGCTAATCAGATGACGATAATAATCGGCATTCAAGATAGTACGACGGAACAAACGGCGTGCGAAGTCTTGATCCTCCTCATCTTTAAATTCCGGCAACAATTCCTGTTTTGCACCATTCTTCTCATCGAAACGCTTGATGGTCTTCAACACAAAGGTATCCACTATTTCCTTATCATCATTCCAATACAAACTTTGGTCCTCCAAAACCTGATCCAATTCAATATTATTAAAAATAATATTTTTATATAGCTTGCGCCACAATTCACGGTCTTCCTCATACGAAGAAGTCTCACTGGCCATATATTCCTTATATATATCGCTTTCTAAGATTTTATCACATAAAGTCTTTACGAAATCAGCTTCATTCTCCCAAGTTTTCTTCTGATTGTTCGAAAACTCCAGCAGTTGTTTGTTTACCTCCAACTGTGCAATAAAGCGGTTTTCTACAAATTTAGTGTTGGGAAACAATTCTTCCTTAGTAGGAACCAGTTTGTTTTTCGCAGCATTCAGTCGTTTGTTAGCCTGTTTAGTTACCTCTACCATTAAAAGCAGCAGATAGTTGTATAAGTCATACGCTTTAGAAAGGCTGAAAAATAACTCTTTTTCCGCTGTATCCAAGTTTTTGCCTCCGTTCTGATAATAAGCATAGACTATCTGAACTATCTTAAGACGAATAAGAACTCTATTTATCATAATTCACATAAAATTATTAAGGAGTTGCAAAAGTAGGTATTTTCATTGATTTTACATAACATAATTACATTTTTTAATGTAAAATTTACATAGAGCTATCTAAATCGCTTTTTTCATCGAAGTTTATCCGCAAATTTTTTGCCCATTTAAAAAAAATGTCCAATTTTGAAGCCGATTTATAAAGATACTTAAGTTATGGAAGATTATAAAAAGAAAAGTGTAGTGGATGGTGACAAAGAAATTGTTTTTTCAAAAGCAATTAAAGCCGGCAAACGTATTTATTATTTAGATGTGAAGAAAAATCGAAAAGATGAAATGTTTTTGGCTATTACTGAAAGCAAGAAAATTGTTTCGGGAGAAGGTGATGACTCGCAAGTAAGCTTCGAAAAACATAAGATTTTTCTATATAAAGAAGATTTTGAGAAGTTCATGAACGGTTTACAACAGGCTATACAGTTTATTGCCGAAGAGCAAGGTCCTATTGAACCTCATCACACTGAAAATGAAGAACAGGAAACAACCGAAGATGCGCACAAACCGCTTAGTCCGAATGAAATTAAAATAGATATCGATTTCTGATTCCAACTGATAAAGAAAGCACAATGATAAAAAAATTGTGCTTTCTTTTTGTCAAGTCGGAAATAAGCAGTAATTTTGCACCGCTTTTTCAAGCTCATCGTGTGATATACCACATCGTGTGATGGCGAATTAAGCAATAAGATCAACTTAATTTAGAGTAACACAAAAAATTTAAAAACAATGAAATCAATTGAAATTAAAGGTACTGTCAGAACAGACGTAGGAAAGAAAGCAACTCACGAATTGCGTAAGAACAATGGTGTTCCTTGTGTATTGTATGGAGTGCAGAAAGACGAAAACGGCTTGCCCGTAGCTACTCACTTCTCCGTTCCCACCGAAGGACTCCGTAACTTGGTATACACACCGCACATCTATGTTGTAGACTTGAACATTGATGGTAAAATAGTAAACGCTATTTTGAAAGATATCCAGTTCCATCCTGTAACGGATGCAATCCTTCACGTTGACTTCTATCAGATTGATGAAGCCAAACCTATTGTTATGGAAGTTCCTGTTCAGTTGGAAGGTTTGGCAGAAGGTGTACGTGCCGGTGGTAAATTGGCATTACAGTTGCGTAAACTGAAAGTGAAAGCTTTATACAATGTAATTCCTGAACGCCTGGTTGTTGATGTAACTTCTTTGGGTCTGGGCAAGACTATCAAAGTGGGCGAATTAAGCTATGAAGGTTTGGAATTGATTAACGCTAAAGAAGCCGTTGTTTGCGCAGTTAAATTAACTCGTGCCGCTCGTGGTGCTGCTGCAACTGCCGGTAAATAATCAGTAACCCTTTAATCCTTATCAATGAAATATTTGATTACAGGACTGGGTAATATAGGTGAAGAATACCGAAATACCCGTCACAACATAGGATTCACAGTATTGGACGCCCTTGCAAAGGCGTCCAATCTTGTTTTTACTGACGGACGTTACGGAGCCACTGCCACCCTCTCGCTCAAAGGACGCCAGCTTATCCTGCTGAAACCGTCTACTTACATGAACTTGAGTGGAAATGCAGTGCGCTACTGGATGCAAAAAGAAAACATTCCGTTAGAAAATGTGTTGGTAGTGGTGGACGACCTCGCCCTTCCTTTCGGTACATTACGTCTGAAAGGAAAAGGCAGCGATGCCGGACACAATGGTTTGAAACATATAGCTGCTACGCTGGGCACACAAGATTATGCCCGTCTGCGCTTTGGTATCGGCAACGATTTTCCCCGTGGCGGGCAAATAGATTTTGTATTAGGTCACTTCACTGATAAAGATTTGAAGACCATGGACGAACGTGTAGCAACGGCTTGCGACATAATTAAGAGTTTTTGCCTGGCAGGCATCAGTATAACAATGAACCAATACAATAAAAAGTAATGGCTGAAGCAAGAATTGATAAATGGCTATGGGCCTCACGTATATTCAAGACCCGCACTATCGCTGCCGAAGCATGCAAGAAAGGACGGGTTTCTATCAACGGCACTCAGGTGAAGCCATCGAGAATGATAAAACCGGGAGAAGTGATACAGGTAAAGAAACCACCTGTCACGTACTCATTTAAAGTTTTACAGGCAATAGAAAAACGTATAGGTGCCAAATTGGTTCCTGAAATACTGGAGAATGTAACGACTCCGGAACAATATGAATTGCTGGAAATGAGCAAAATCAGCGGTTTTGTTGATCGCGCCCGCGGAACAGGACGTCCCACTAAAAAGGACCGTCGCAGTATGGAAGAGTTCATTACTCCTGAATATTTCGGTGACGATGACTTCGACTTTGAATTTGATTTCGAAGAAAAAGAGTGATTAGTTAATAGTTAGTGATTAGTGGTTAATAGCGGATGCATACACCGCAGGCACTAATCACTAACCACTAATCGCTACTACAGATTTTTCTTTATAGCTTCAATCATTTCTTGATATTCCGCATCAGCCAGATAAACTTTTCCCGGATTCATCTGAAATACACCTCCATAATCAGGTCCATCCACATACTTGGGGACCAAATGAAAATGCAAGTGAGAAAGTTTGTCACTATACGCTCCGTAATTTATTTTTTCAGGATGGAAAGCCTTGTCCATGGCACGGGTCACACGGGTAACATCTGCCATAAATGCGTTACGTTCTTCATCACTCAGTTCAAACAAGTCGTTTACATGATCTTTATAAGCAACAAGGCAACGTCCGCGATAGGTTTGTTCCTTAAAAAGGAATACACGTGAAACACTCAGTGGCGCTATTTCAATCATTAAATTGTGCAATGTCTCATTGTTCTGACAATACAGACAATCTTTAGGATCACTTTTCATGGTTTTCTTATTTATTAAAATTAATTATTCTTCCTCTTTTTCTTTCTTACCCAACAAACGGTACACATCATCCCGTTCGCCTACCACCCATACCACATCTCCTTCCGTAAAAGGTACATTGATATCAGGGGTCATCAGCGTACTATCTTCTTTTTCGACGCCTACTACCAGACATTTGTACTCATCCCGGATACCACTTTCTCTGATATTCTTACCCAAGAAAAATGAGTTACGATCTATAATGAACTGTTTCAGACTCATTTCACGCCTTTCCAAATCTTCCTCTTCGGCGGCGGCTGATACTCTTTCTGCTTGACGGGCAAACTCGCCCAACTGCTCATCCGTACCGATTACCTGTATGGTGTCACCGGGAAACAGACGTACATTCGCCCCAGGAATATTAATACGATGCATTCCACGAATGATAGATGCCACATGCACTCCGTATTTATGCCCTAAATTCAATTCTCTTAATGTATGTCCCGCCCATAAGGAATCCGCAGGTATCTCAAAATCCGAAAGATGTAAGTCGCGGGACAACAAATGTCCTTCATACTCAGGACGTTTCTGGCCTGTAAATTCAGCATGCACATCTCTGAAACGCAAATTCTGAATAAAAGTACGCTCCATGAATATAGATTGTTTCTTTAGCCATCGCGAGAACATCATCATACCTACCAAAACAACAGCTATACCGATCAGCAAAGTCGTGGAAGCCTGAAAAAGTTTCTCTATCACAAACATCACAAACATGACAGCTATCATTATACGGAGTAAAATGGTAGAAATCAAGGGTGCCCGGTTGAAACGATTATCCTGCCATAACGCCTGAAACTCTACAGAGTGGTTTTTCTTCATAATAATGGCACGCAAGAAAGGTGCGATGCAAACGATAGTAAAAACAGCTCCTGCCAGATTTGCCCAAAAGACAGGCAGACTAGCCCGGAACAATGGAATAATAAAATGGAATGAAAGTGTAATCATAGCTATACACAATACGGAATAAACAGCTACAATCCTAGCTATGGCAACCAACAATTTCTTCCAATTGTTTTCATGATTCACCGTTTGCGATCCCGACGAATAACGCTCAAGCATTTTTCTCCATTTGCCGGGCAGACGTTTCTCTACTATATGATAAGCAGGTATCGCCAAACGTATCATATACGGGGTCAGAAATGTGGTAATGACCGAAACAGCCACCACAATAGGATACAAGAAATCACTGGTTACTTTCAGACTTACCCCCAATGAAGCGATAATGAATGCAAATTCACCAATCTGGGTCAGACTGAAACCACATTGCATGGCAACTTTCAACGGCTGTCCCGACAAAATCACGCCACCTGTACCAAAAATAACCTGCCCAAGCAGAATGGCCAATGTAATAATCACAATGGGCCATATATATTCTACAATCATGGCAGGGTCTACCATCATTCCCACAGATACAAAGAAAATGGCTCCAAACAAATCTTTTACAGGGGCCACAAGCTTCTCTATATTTTCGGCCTCCACCGTTTCTGCCAAAATAGACCCCATTATAAAAGCTCCAAACGCAGCCGAAAATCCAACCTTGGCCGCTACAACTACCATACCGAAACACAATGCCAGCGAAACAATCAGCAATGTTTCATTTGCCATCCACTTGCGGGAACGCTTCAAAAATGTAGGAATGATATAAATACCTACCACAAACCATAATATAAGGAAGAATAATAATTTAGCAATGCTATAGACCATTTCACTACCCTCGAAATTCTGACTCACTGCCATTGTACTCAACATAACCATCAAAACAATAGCCAATATATCTTCCAATATCAAAATACTAAGAACCAAACCGGCAAACCGTTGCTGCCTCAACCCCAAATCATCAAAAGCTTTGTAAATAATAGTCGTAGAGGACATGGCCAACATACCTCCCAAATACAGACAGTCCATGCGTTGCCACCCGAAAGACCACCCCACAAAAATTCCAACCAATATCATACAAAATATAATGGTACACGCCGCAATGACCGCTGTCCCTCCTACTTTCACCAATTTCTTGAAACTAAATTCCAATCCCAGAGCGAACAACAAAAATATCACACCAATCTCCGACCATGTATGGATATTGGCCACATCAATGACCGACGGAGTAAGAGGAACATGGGGACTTGCCAAAAAGCCGGCTACGATATAGCCGAGAACAAGAGGTTGCTTTAACCGTTTAAAGACGAGCGTCATGACACCGGCGCAGATCAGAATCAAAGCCAAATCACTTATCAATGGAGCCAATTCAGACATAGCTAATAAATTTTTGATTGCAAAATTAAGAATTATCTATTTATCATATTCTTCATCCTATTATTAATTTTGCATCAAAAGCTGTTTTTATGGAAAGGAACTAACAACAAATGTATATCAGCCATATAAAGAAAAACGCGAATATTCAAAAAATCTGAATATTCGCGTTATATTTGTTATCAGCGTTCTCTTTTCCGGCTTTCGATTTATTTTCTGAACGGGGCCTTTACTATTACAGCTTTCAGTTTGCGTCCGCGCACATCAATAAATATTTCAGTACCTAATGCTGTGTAAGCGGTCTGAACATATCCCATACCAATACCAATCTTACGCATTGGAGACATGGTACCACTAGTTACTTCACCTATTTTCTCTCCATCAGCATTTACCAGTTCATAACCATGACGGGGAATACCACGGTCTACCATTTCAAAAGCAATCAGCTTGCGTTTCAATCCTTCGGCTTTCTGCTTTTCAAGTAAAGCGCGTGAAATGAAATTCTTTCCTTCAACAAACTTAGTAATCCAGCCCAATCCTGCTTCCAACGGAGAAGTGGTATCACTCAAATCATTACCATACAGGCAAAAGCCCATTTCCAAACGTAATGTATCACGAGCCCCTAGTCCGATAGGTTTAATCCCTTCAGGAGCACCTGCTTCAAAAATTGCTTTCCAGATAGCCTGACCGGCTTCGGGATAAAAATAAAGCTCGAAACCACCTGCACCGGTATAACCGGTATTCGAAATAATCACATCTTTCTGACCGGCGAACTCACCTGTGGTAAAAGCATAATAAGGAATTTCGGACAAGTCGACCGGAGTCAGTTTTTGCAAAACTTCCATAGCCTTCGGTCCCTGAATAGCAAGCTGTGCCATATGGTCGGATGCATTTTCCAATTCCGCACTCACTGTGTTATGACTGACACACCAGTTCCAGTCTTTCTCAATATTGGCTGCATTTACCACCAACAAGTATTTTTCGGATTCATAGTGATATACCAACAGGTCATCAACAATACCTCCCTCCTCATTAGGGAAACAAGTATATTGCGCTTTACCGACAGGCAAAGTTGCTACATTGTTTGAAGTCACTTGCTGCAAAAACTCCAACGCATTAGGACCTTTTACCCAAAATTCACCCATATGGGATACGTCAAAAACACCTACGGCATTACATACTGTAAGGTGTTCATCAATAATTCCCGAATATTCAATAGGCATATTATAACCTGCAAATTCGTGCATTTTCGCCCCCAAGGCAATGTGTGTTTCGGTAAACGGAGTTGTTTTCATGTTATTACTTTACTATTTTAAGGTTAATAAATTACTTATCTTGCCACCAACTCAGCAATTTTCACCACTACTTTCATAGCTTTCTCAATAGACTGGATTGGCACGAACTCATATCTGCCATGAAAATTCAAGCCACCGGCAAAAATATTGGGACAAGGCAATCCTTTGAATGAAAGTTGTGCGCCATCCGTTCCGCCGCGGATAGCCTTCACCTTAGGTGTCACGCCCGCCTCTTCCATAGCCTTGAAAGCGACATCAATGATATGCATCACCGGCTCAATTTTCTCACGCATATTGTAATACTGATCTTTCAGTTCCAAGGTAACGGTACCTTCTCCATATTTCTTATTGATGATTTCCGCCCATTTTTTCATATTTTCCTTGCATGCCTCAAACTTGGCACGGTCATGATCACGGATTATATAAGAGATAGTAGTCTGCTCTACTTCACCCGTCATGCCAATCAAATGATAGAATCCCTGATAACCATCAGTACACTCAGGCACTTCGTCCGTAGGCAGTAAAGCCACAAACTCATTAGCTACACGCAAAGAGTTGATCATTTTATCCTTAGCGTATCCCGGATGTACGTTACGTCCTTTAATAATCACTTTTGCAGAAGCGGCATTAAAGTTTTCAAACTCCAACTCCCCTACTTCACCACCATCCATCGTATATGCCCACTCGCATCCGAATCTCTCCACATCAAATTTATGTGCACCCAAGCCTATTTCTTCATCAGGATTAAATCCCACACGAATTTTTCCATGCTTGATTTCAGGATGTTCTTTCAGATATACCATAGCTGAGATAATTTCAGCAATGCCCGCCTTATCATCAGCTCCCAACAATGTCTTGCCGTTAGTTACAATAAGATCCTCCCCTTTATGATCCAACAATTCGGGAAATTGCTTGGGAGAAAGTATAACGTTGTCTTCTTCACACAATACAATATCTGTCCCATCATAACCATAGACAATGCGTGGGGTGACTCCTGCACCCGTCATATCGGGACTGGTATCCATGTGTGCAATAAATCCGATGGCAGGAACCGGTTTATCCGTATTGGCCGGCCATGTAGCAAACAGATAACCATTCTCATCCAAAGAAATTTCCTGAAAACCCAATTGTTCCAATTCTGATTTTAAATATTGCGCAAACACCATCTGCTTCGGCGTACTAGGGGTAACTCCGCTATTCTCATCAGACTGAGTGTCGAAGCTTACATATTTTAAAAATCGTTCTATTACCGTCATTTTTCTTTTTGTTTTAATATTCATACTTGCCTGTAAAAATAGAAAAAGAGCCGTGAATTGCCAAACAAATCACAGCTCTTTTTTATTAATATTTTATTATTTTGTTATTAGAAGCAACTGGAGCCATCAAAACAATGGGTACATACCTTACATTTTGGTAATCCTATCGCTTCTACCAAAGTTTCCAAAGTATTGAACTTCAACGAACTCAGACCAAAGCGGTCGGCAATCATTTGTACCATCTTCTTATATTCCGGCGAATCTGTTGTTGCATATTTTTCCAGATTCTTATTTTCATCGCCTTCAATCTCCTTAATCATCCGGCGGGTAATCAGTTCCAAATCACTTTTTGAAGAAGTGAAACCAATGAAAGGACATCCATAAATCAATGGCGGACAAGCAATGCGCATATGAACCTCTTTAGCACCATAATCAAATAAAATTTTCACATTATCACGAAGCTGGGTCCCACGCACTATAGAATCGTCACAAAACAACACGCGCTTACCTTCCAGCATTGCGCGATTAGGTATCAGCTTCATTTTTGCTACCAGTGAACGCATTTCCTGATTGGCAGGAGTAAAACTACGAGGCCAGGTAGGTGTGTACTTGGCAATAGCACGATGATAAGGAATTCCTTTACCTTCAGCATACCCCAATGCCATACCTACCCCCGAATCAGGAATACCGCAGGCACAATCAACTTCCGAATCGTCCTTCTGCCCCATTTTATAACCACTCATAAAACGTACTTCCTCTACATTTTTTCCTTCATAACATGAAACCGGAAATCCATAATATACCCACAAAAAAGAACAAATCTGCATTCCTTCGTTCGGCTTGCGCATTTGTTCCATTCCATCGGCACGCAAGCGAATAATTTCGCCCGGTCCTACATATTTCTCTATTTCATAATCCAGATTCGGCAAACTGCTTGATTCACTTGTCGCAGCATACGCACCCTCTTTTTTACCTATTACAATCGGAGTACGCCCCCATTTGTCACGTGCTGCTATAATACCATCTTCCGTCAATATCAGCATGGAGCATGATCCTTTGATTTTATTAAAAACATTCTCGATACCATCTACAAAATTTTTTCCTTGCACAATAAGCAATGCTATCAGTTCTGTCTGGTTCGTCTTGCCAAGACTCATTTCAGAAAAGTGCATATTAGCCGCCAACAAGTCGCATTCCAATTCCGTAATGTTATTGATTTTAGCTACTGTGACGATGGCGAACTTGCCTAGATGCGAGTTTATCACGATAGGCTGCGGGTCCGTATCACTGATAATGCCGATACCCGAACTCCCTTTGAACTTTGGAAGTTCAGATTCAAACTTCGTACGGAAATAAGAGCTCTCCAAATTGTGGATAGAGCGCATAAAGCCCTCTCCTTGAGCATACGTAGCCAAACCACCTCTTTTTGTTCCTAAATGTGAATTATAGTCCGTCCCGTAAAATAAGTCGGTGACGCATTCAGCCTTTGAGACTGTTCCAAAAAAACCACCCATTCCTTTTTGCGTATTTTTCGTTTAGGGTGCAAAATTACTAAAAAAGTTTGGCTCTGAATGAATAATCATTGCTATTTTTGCATCAAAATGTAGCATTTATGAAATCACTATTACTCATCTTCTTGGGAGGAGGTACAGGAAGTGTACTTCGCTACCTGCTTACCATAAGTATTTATCGCCAGGGAGCAACGAATTTTCCGTGGGGTACTTTCGCAGTCAATATTTTGGGTTGCATACTTATCGGGGTATTTTATACCCTCACCTCACGCATTCATATCAACAATGATATAAGACTGATGCTCACTATCGGACTTTGCGGTGGCTTCACCACTTTCTCCACTTTCAGCAACGAAAGTTTGCAATTACTGAAATCAGGACTCTACCCCTCTTTTTTCACATACATCATTAGCAGTGTGGTATTGGGTATCCTCGGAGTAATGCTAGGGATATGGATGAGCGAATAGAGCAAAATAAATATCCCTCCGGCTCTATACCACATAGAACAGGAGGGATTGAAATTGCACCTCAGTTATAAAACCTTATTTTAATCTCAAGACACTTCGTCCGGCTGTAATGGCTGCATTGTTTGCAGGAATTGACTTACGGGTACAATAATCAAATTCCGCTGTTTTCTCTCCGTTAAATGATTTCCATTTTAATTTCAGCTTCACTGTTTTTCCTTCAGTGTCAGGCAAAGAATCCAAATTAAATGCCACCAGTCCGTCGGCAGGTTCACCGTATACATCACCAAAGGCATTATGGCGGAATTCTACCTCATAAGGATTTTCAGCATCTTTACTCATCAGCAAATTGACAAAATGAGCTTGACTGCGATCCCCCCACATGGTTCTGAAACGCAAAGTCAAATAACCGTCCTCGGCAATTGTCACCCAATCGTTAATCATATCTACAGGGTCAGTACCATACACTTCATCATTCTTATCTCCTAAATCACCGGCAATCGGTTTTGTCAAGATACTGTCTATCCAGTTGATATGTACAGCCTTGTCATACTCTCCGCTTGACTCATTCACCGGATCGAAATTTACAAGAGCCCTTACTTCCTTCTCACCATAAGGAGAATTTTTCATATTGACAGGCAACAGTGTCGTACTGTCATCCAACTGCATAAAAAATGAATTGTCGGCCACCGGTTTCACAGTAACCAATGCATTGGGCCACGCGTATCTGTAATAATCATTATCATCATCATCCAAACAGGATTGAAAGATCATCACAGAAGCAAGTACCGCTACAGACGCAAGCAATTTATTAAAACCAAAAAACTTTTTCATTGTGCTTTTCTTTATTAGTTAATTATTCTAGTTTATAAGTCTTTTCTATTGAAAGAAATGCAGGCTATACCATAATGCTGCACGAAGTTTTGTTAAGAAAACATAATCATCTGACAGTAATGTTACAAACATTCTTCCATTTGCATTTTCTACATCTAAACAAGTGACGCTATAGGCGAACAAAGGGATAATTTTACCGAAATTTAGATCATATCAAATTACTAGTCCTATGATTTTTTTATCTTAAATTTGTTACTGTTTTTTGAAAAGGAAAAGATTTAGAATAAAGAGTTTTATGAAAGCTACTATCGCAAGTCTCATTTTTTTGCTATTGTCATTAGCCGTCTCATCGCAGACTTATAAATATATTGGTATAGAAGAAGGACTAAGTAATCAGAAAATATACAGAATTCAAAAAGACGCGCGTGGATACATGTGGTTCCTCACCCATGTGGGAATAGACCGATATAACGGAAAAGAAATAAAACATTATAAATTAAAAGAAGGCGACAGGGAGCTAGACCCGTTATTGAATATAAACTGGACTTATTTAGATAAAACAGGTACACTGCTGGTCACAGGAAAACAAGGCAGAATTTTCCGTTATGATTCAGGACACGATCGTTTTGTACAGATATACAGTATGTACAATTACTGGAACAAGGACTACCATGCTTTCGTGAGATATAGTTATATAGACCAGGAGAGTAACGTATGGTTGTGCGGCAAATCGGCTATCCACCTTTTTAACATAGAATCCGGACAAAAGCAAAGAATTTCTAACCGGCTGGGAAATATCACCTGCATAGAACAGATAAACAGTGAACATTTTTTTATAGGTACAGACAAAAGAATCTATCTGGTAAAACTGGAAAACGGGAATTTGAAAGAACTCTCCTGCGGCAAACTGGAAATGATGGATATGCACGTACACGAATTATATCTACACCGTACAGCCAACAAACTATTTATAGGCACTTTTGAAAAGGGAGTCTATATATATGACTTAAATATCCAGAAAATTGTACGTCCCGAAGTAGAACTAACAGATGTGAATATTACACGGCTCAGTCCCTTGAACACAAAGGAATTATTAGTAGCCACTGAAGGAGCAGGAGTGCACAAATTAAACATAGATACCTATGAAACCGAACCTTATATCATTGCAAATTATGGTAGTTACAACGAAATGGACGGGAACATTATCAATGATGTATATGTAGACAACGAGCAGCGTATCTGGCTGTCTAGCTATCCTACAGGAATTACCGTCCGCAATAACCAATATACCAACTACAACTGGATAAAGCACTCTATTGGCAACCGGCAGTCACTAGTAAACAACCAAGTAAACTCTATTATAGAAGATAGTGACGGGGATCTGTGGTTTGGAACAAGCAACGGCATCAGCTTATACGATTCAAAGCAAAAGCAATGGCGTTCTTTTCTAAGCTCTTTCAATCACGGACTAAAAAATCAGAACCGCATTTTTATCACTTTATGCGAAGTTTCTCCGGGTATTATATGGGCCGGAGGATATGCATCGGGCATTTTCCAGATTACCAAGAAAAACGGAAACATAGAATACCTCACCCCTGCCCAATCTTTCCATCTGAATGTACGTGCCGACAAATACATACGCGACATTAAAAAGGACAGATACGGGTGCATATGGTCCGGAGGATATTATAATCTGAAATGCTTTAATCTAAAGACACGCCAAGGACGTCTTTATCCCGGACTAGGGTCCGTCACTGCCATTGAAGAAAAGGATAGTACATCTATGTGGATAGGTACCTCCACCAATCTTTTTCTACTGGACCGGAATTCGGGTAAATACAATGAAATACATCTGCCCGGTGGAGCAACCTACATTTATACGTTACACCAAGAAAACAATGGTTTACTCTACATTGGCACCAGTGGCTCCGGACTATTTACTTATGATCCGGTAAAAGAATCAATCAGCGCCCATTACCACACAGAAAACAGCCCGTTAGTATCAAACAGTATTTATGTTATTCTACCCACAAAAGACGGGAATATCTTGATGAGTACCGAAAATGGTATCAGTATTTTCTCGCCTACTAACCGCCAGTTCCGCAACTGGACTCGCGGACAAGGGTTGATGTCCACCTGTTTCAATGCCGGCTCTGGTGTACTACGTGCCAATGGGAACACTGTATTCGGAAGTACAGATGGTGCACTGGAATTCCCCCAAAACATAGAAATGCCCCAAACAGGAGATTCACATATGATATTCAGCGACTTCCATATTTTCTACCAAACTGTATATCCTAATGATCCAAACTCTCCTCTGACTAAAGATATCGATCAAATAGAGAAATTGAATCTGAAATATATGCAAAATACATTTTCTATCCGAGTATCCTCTATCAATTACGATTATCCGTCGGACATACTATATACCTGGCAGTTGGAAGGATTCTACGACGGTTGGACTACTCCAAGTGACGAAGGGACTATCCGATTCACTAATGTTGCTCCCGGTACCTATACACTGCGTGTACGTTCCGTTTCTAAAGAGGATAATAAACACGTGTTGCAGGAGCGGATATTGAAAATTACTGTAGCACATCCCGTGTGGCTCAGTTTTTGGGCTATTTGTATTTATGTCCTGACTATCACTTCAGTAACATACGTCATTTTCCGCCTGCATTCCATGCGCAGAGAAAAGAAGGCCTCGGATGAAAGAACTCGGTTCTTTATCAATACAGCGCATGATATCCGTACTCCGCTGACACTAATAAAGGCACCTTTGGAAGAAATTCAACAAAAAGAAAATTTAAGTGAAGAAAGTCAGGCCAATATGCTTACAGCGATGAAGAACGTGGACACCTTGCTACGCCTCACCACTAATCTGATAAACTTCAGCAAAGCTAATGTATACTCCTCCTCCCTCCGTATATCGGAACATGAACTTAATACCTATATGGAAGGAATATGCCATGCCTTTTATAGTTATGCAGAAGCCAAACAGATCAAACTCGACTACAAAAGCAACTTTGAATATCAAAATGTATGGTTCGACAAAGAAAAAATGGACTCGATCACAAAAAACTTGATTTCAAATGCTATCAAATATACTCCCGCCCACGGTGAGGTACACATTATCATCTGCCATGACAAGGACAACTGGAGCCTGGAGATTACAGACACGGGCATCGGGATTCCTGCCAAAGAACAAAAAAAGTTATTCAAGTTACATTTCAGGGGCAGCAATGCCATCAATGCAAAAATTACAGGCAGTGGAATCGGACTGATGTTAGTATGGAAACTAGTACGTATTCATAAAGGAAAGATCAGCATAGAAAGCGTAGAGAATAAAGGTACCCGTGTAAAGGTTATCTTCCCCCAAAAACAATTCCGAAACCAACAGGTCCCGACAGAAACGGTACAACAAGAAAACGTGGCACCAGTATCTCCTAGTGCAGTCTCTCCCCATACTTATAAAGATCTGTATCGGCAGCATGTTCAAAATACACAGCGTATCCTGGTTGTGGAAGACAATGACGATCTACGCGAATATCTGTTTCATACTTTATCCGAAGCTTATCAAGTGGAAACGTGTACCAATGGCAAAGAAGCCTTAAAAATTATCCCTGAATTTAAACCTGATTTAGTATTATCAGACATTATGATGCCCGAAATGCGAGGAGACGAATTGTGTTCTGCTATCAAAAATAATATACTGACGTCTCATATCCCTGTAATTCTGCTAACAGCATTAAATGATGAAAAGAATATCGTTGAAGGATTAGAAACAGGTGCGGACAAATACCTAATAAAACCTTTTAATATAGGAATACTAAAAGCATCTATAGCCAACATACTGACTAACCGTGCACTCCTTCGCCGCAAATATGCAGATATGGAGTTACATAATGACAGTATTTCCATAAATTATAGCAACACATTGGACCAACAGTTCCTAGAAGCAGTGAAAGAAACAATAACTGAAAATCTAGACAATTCAAGTTTCAATGTGGAGTCACTCTGTGCTTCACAAAACATGAGCCGTTCCAGTTTCTACAATAAACTGAAAGCATTGACAGATCAAGCTCCGGCAGACTATATCCGCCTGATCCGACTGAAACGGGCAGCACAATTACTATCCGAAGGACAGTATAATATATCCGAGATATCAGATATGACCGGGTTTAATGATGTAAAATATTTCCGCGAAGTATTCAAAAAATACTATAAAATAAGTCCCAGCGGATATAGCAAAGGGGAAATGAAGGAAGAACCGGCTAAACCATAAGAGTCCTAAAGAAACTTATTTTGAACAAAATTTATCATTAACACATTAATAGATAAAAGAGAAAATGAGTACTTTCGGGGCATTCATCCGTAGTACTTAATAAACTGACTTATGATAGGAAAAATTAAAACGATGGCAATCATCACGTTTTACATAGCTGTATTACTTGTTATTGCAGTGTATTTGCAAGACGGAAGCGGAACATTCTCCCATTTTTTCGAGAATGCAAATCTATACATACGTAATTTGCGTAATATACACGTTCCGGCTTTCCATCAAACTTATGACAATTATCTGCAACTTTTTCCACTCATACTTCTATTCGGACTAAAATTGGGAGGAATAAGAGGTCGTTTCGGATGGAAACGGTTGTTCACTTTCATAGTCCTGTCAGTCATACTGACACAGCTGGTAGTAAACGGATTAAAACTCACCACCGGAGTGCTTCGCCCGGATGCCACAAATTATTTCTCTTTTCCTTCCGGACATACGGCAGCAGCATTTATGGCAGCTACCTTATTGTATAAGGAATATGGGTTCAAAGGATATTGGATAGGATTAGTAGCATACGCAGCAGCTATAGTAACAGGGTTTACCCGTATTCTGAATAACCGTCACTGGCTGTTTGATGTCATCATTGGTGCCGCCTTGGGAATATTGCTTACAGATTTGGCTTTCCGTCTGGTACAACTCATATTCAAAGACCGGGGACTTATCCAGCATAAATAGATACCATAAGCCTGATAACACAACAAATTTAGCACTCATGAAAAAACAAATGATCTTATTAGGAATGTTAATGGCGTTTTGTATGACAGAAGCCAAAGTAACACTGCCTGCATTATTCACAGACAATATGATATTACAACAAAAATCAAATGTCATTTTCCATGGCCATTCATCCACAAAAAAAGAAGTGATAATAACAACAGGATGGAGTAAGCATCCCTATACGACATCACCTGACAAAGAAGGAAATTGGAGAATAGAAATTCCTACCCCATCTGCCGGAGGTCCTTATGAAATCATCATTTCGGACGGGGATAAACACATACTGCAAAATATTTTAATTGGTGAAATATGGTTGTATACAGGAGAATGTGAAACAGAAACTCCCATAGATATAGCCCCCCAACCTTATATCCGTCTGTTCCAGACAAAGAAAGAAATCTCCTTAGTTCCCAAGAAAGATTTACACACTACACAAGAAGGTTGGAAAGAATGCACCTCCAAAAACATAACCGGATTCCCTGCAGTGGGATATTTTTTTGCCAGCCAGTTACAAAAGACTCTGAAAGTACCCGTGGGTATAATAAGTTGTACCTGGAAAGATACTCCTGCAGAAGCATGGGCCAGTTATGATGCGTTAGAAGACCTGCCAAGCTACAACAAAGAAACAGAAATGCTTGAATCCTTGGAGTTCAATCCTGAAAAAATAGAAGCAGAATATGCCCGTAAAAGAGAAAAGTGGTATCAAGCTCTTTACGAACACGATATGGGATGGTGCGTTGACCATCAAGTATGGGCGGAACCTGATTATTCGGATGAAAACTGGAAAACAATGGAACTTCCGGGATACTGGGAAGATAAGGGAATGAAAGACTTCGATGGAGTAGTATGGTTCAGAAAAACGATAGATATTCCACGTAACTGGACTAGAAAAAATATCACAATAAATTTGGGGAACATTGCCGATGAAAGCATTGTATATTATAACGGGACTGAAATAGGACGAAACACAAAAGCCGATGTGTCCTGCTGTTACAAAATTCCCTATAAGCTGGTAAAACGCGGAAAGGCTGTACTGACCATACGTGTGACCAATTACAAAAGCAAAGGAGGAATATATGGCCGTCCAGAAGACATGAAACTAAGTATACAAGGCAAGAATCTTATCTCATTGGCAGGAGAATGGAAATACCTGTCCGGTCTCTCATTAAGTGGAATCCCCCCTATACCCATTTCACCAGAAAGTAACCCTAAGTATCCCACAGGATTATTCAATGCGATGATACATCCGCTTACTTTTTTCCCTCTTCAAGGTATTGTATGGCATCAAGGAAAAAGTAATTTGGGAAGCAGCGATGAATATGCAGACTTATTCATGTCATTGATAGCCGACTGGCGCGATAAGTGGCAGAAACCACAAATGCCTTTCTACTTTGTACAACTGTCCAATCATGGGAAAAAAGAAGAAATACAAGATGATTCAGACTGGGCGGCCATACGTGAAGCACAAGCACAGGCTTTACACTTGAATCATACAGGCATGGTAGTAACCACCGATATTGGAAAAGGAAAAAGCAATACCTTCCAAAGCACTCTGGAAACAGGTCTTCGCCTATCACAGCTAGCATTAAAACAAACCTACGGAAAAAGAAAAATGCCTCAATATCCGGTTTACAAAAGCTACAGCATCGAAGGAAATACCCTTCGTATCCATTTTGAAAATCTAGGAAAAGGATTCCTGCATCCCGATCCAGTACGCGGATTTATAATTGCAGGTACAGATAGGATTTTTTATCCGGCAACAGTAACAGTAAAAAAGAAAGAAATAATTGTACAATCACCCGATGTACCTCATCCTGTAGCCGTGAGATACAATTGGGCCAACCATACTGACGGTGCTTTATTCGGAGCATCAGGTCTGCCAGTAGCCCCATTCCGAACAGATAATTGGTAATTATCGCAAGCTATATGAATAAACACTTAGATAATTCCTGTATATTTGCACTCTTTTAGAATAAACAAAGAAAAACAATGGGAATGGTAATAGGTATAGACGTAGGCGGAAGTACCACCAAAATAATAGGTGTGGATAAAGAAGGCATAAAACATCCTATGATTGTAAAAGCCGAAGATCCTATCACTTCGTTATTCGGTGCTTTTGGCAAATACATATATGATAATGGAATCAACTTAAACGACATTGATAAAGTCATGTTGACAGGAGTGGGAAGTGCTTACGTAAACCAACCATTATATGGACTCTCTACTGATCATACGGATGAGTTTCTAGCAAACGGCCTTGGAGCTCACTATGACTCCCAACTACAAGACCTTATTGTAGTAAGCATGGGTACCGGCACCTCTTTTGTAAAAGTGGAAGGAGGTGAAAATATATCTCACATAGGTGGTATAGGTATTGGTGGAGGAACCATTCAAGGATTATCCTGCCTGTTGTTAAAAACACAGAATATTCATCAAGTGGTGAAGATGGCAGAGAAAGGTGTAATAGAAAATATTGATTTGCAAATCAAGGATATTTGCAACACTCCTCTACCGGGACTTCCTTTGGATGCCACCGCTTCCACATTTGGCAAAGCAAGCTCAAATGCCTCTATGGAAGATGTAGCAGCGGGAATCATTCATATGGTATTACAATCGATAGGACAATCTGTCATATTAGCAGCACTGAATAGCCATATCAAAGATTTTGTCCTGATAGGTAATTTGACCAAAATGCCACAATGCAAAGAAATATTCCCAGTTATGGAAAAAATGTATCAATGCCATTTTTGGATACCCGAATATGCAGAATATCGCACGGCATTGGGAGCAGCACTAGCTTATACATATAAATAAGAAAGAGAACAGACAGTACTGTTCTTAACTCCTTTATATTGTTATGCTAAAAGTATAACAGCATAATTCGGAACCCAAGGTTTTCCAACTTAACGAAGAAGAAAGTGCATCTCTCACTGATCTTCTAAAGTGGGAGATTCAATAAATATCCCTAAAACATGAGTGTCAAGCAAAACTTCTTATTTTTTTGAGTTTAACACTTTCTTTCTTCAATAAATTCAAAAAGAATAGCCCAAAAGTACAAAAATCAATGATAGAAAAAGAATTTAATGATAGAATTTACACTAAAAGTACTGCAAAAAGAGAAAAATATACCATATTCATGTTACAGAACATAGGATTATTTCCGTTACTAGACTCCGCCACATGCGTGCATATACAAAAAAAAGCCTCCGGAACTTCTTCAAGTCCGGAGGCTTCAATCAAAAACGGCAGCTACCTACTCTCCCACTGTGACGCAGTACCATCGGCGTGACAAGGCTTAACTTCTCTGTTCGGAATGGGAAGAGGTGGAACCCTTGTGCTATAG